>Ga0307514_10000113_pt1 | contig 225025 bp, 187 predicted proteins | sample 16_EM_MG_FD_203088 | JGI IMG/M metagenome (GOLD analysis project Ga0307514, IMG submission 203088) | Populus trichocarpa ectomycorrhiza microbial communities from riparian zone in the Pacific Northwest, United States - 16_EM | ecosystem: Host-associated > Plants > Roots > Unclassified... | reverse complement strand
CGGAGGAAAGTAATCAATTGGGCGTTCCTTTCTTTTGTTTCTTCTCTTCTCTACTCTTCTCCATACTTCTTTACTTCTTTGGATCTCGGCCCAGTACAAATGGCGTCGGCTCGGGTTTTTACCACCTCCGGATCACAGCCAAGTGGAGATGGAGTTTCCCCGTGCGCCGGATCCGCCGAAAGGTCACCCTGAGCAGTACTGATCGGTTGTGGGACTTATGGGTTCGTACGATTACGTACGCGGCATGATTGTTTAAAGCTGTCTTTCCTTTCCCTTTCTCTTGTACAGTTTATGCAGCCCAGGAGGTCTGCGCCTAAAGAGGGGGATAATGTAACGGCGGCACGTGACCCGGGGCCAGGTAACGGCCAATCTATATATTCGGCTCGCCACGACCGTTAGATCTCTAGCGATAATCTTACTATACATCTACACCTAATATCACTCGCATCCACGTTTGCAACCGTATTCCTATAATTACCATCTGTATGCCTACGAGGCCGAGCGCTAGCGTACGTGCCCCTACAATTATCCCCCATCTCTCTATATCTCGTTCACCACTCTACCATCATTGCAGAACACAAAGTTATGTCATCCATTCCAATCTCTGCATGCAATCATCATGAGTTGACACCGTGTATGGCAAAAACCAAGTACAGCATATACCGAGCACAGCATACACTGACTCCAGCATACACCGACTACAACTTACACCTAGTACAGCATACACTGAGTCGTGTGTGCAGCAAGTACACCATACACCTAGTACCGCATACACCGAGTACTGTACCCACTGAGTACAGCATACACTGAATACTTAATCCACCACAGATTGTGTGTCTTCCCTTCATTCTTATGATGACCAGTTGACACCTGAATGTATCTTCAGCTTCTGGCCTGCCACCCTGCATGATCAACCGCCATGAGACAGCTCTCAATGAGTGGGCCAACGGAGAGTGTATTATCTGATGAGTGAAGTTTCAGTGCCTAACGCACTGTCCACCAAATGCCTCCAAGTACTCGTCCAATCTGGCTCTATCACGGCCTCCAAATGAATCTCGAGGCTCCCTCAATGTCATCCTTGCAGTTCACACTATCGTGGCTTCCATGTTCGTCTCCAAACTGGCTCGATCACGGGCACTAAGTTCACATGATGATGATAGCCTCCAAGTATGTATTTCCCAACTCGCTTCATGACGGCCTCCATGTGCATCTCCAAACTCGCTCAATCACAGCCAGTAAGTGTATCTCCAGACTCCCTCGATTAGGGCGAGCAAGTTCGCACGATCATGGCCCCCACAAGTGCATCCCCAAACTAGCTTAATTATGGCCTCAAAGTGCATCTCTTTGGACTCACTCGAATATTGCCTCCCAGCGAATACTGCCACACTCGCTTGCTCACAGGACTTCAAGTATATCTCCAACCTCGCTTGATTGCAGCCTTCAAGTTGGCACAATCATTGCCTCCAAGTTCATCTCCAAACTCACTCAATAACAATCTCAAGTGTATTGTGTAGTTCACACGATTGTCATCTTCAGGTGCACCTTGAATTGCTCTCAAACTCTGCCTGCAGCCAGTCCAGATATACCCAGTGCAGATGGGTAGCTATATTGATACATCGATAAGAATGCAAACTGAATACATCAGTTTTAATAATTGTCAAACAATATGTTGTAGCTATAATTTCCAGGTGCACCAGCAGCTGCCCCAAATAAGATTATATTCTTTGCAGACTACCCAACTGTGATTTGTGGTGCTCCCAGACTCGTTAACAGGACTTCCAGGCTTGTTTTTGGTGCTCCCAGGCTTGTTGTCAGTGTTCCCAGGCTTGTTGTCAGCGCTCGAAGGATTGTCATTGGCGCTCCCAGCTGCTCTCAGGTGCTCCCAAATATCTCTCTGGTACTCCAAAGTATTTCCAAATTTCTCACAACCACTCCCATGGTACTTCTGTATGAGTCATGAGTAATCCCAGTTACTCTAAATGCCCGCCCGAATGCCCTCCTAGAGTCTGGTACTCTCCTGACATTGATGCATTTAAGTTTACACTCCACATCCTTTCAGACACTCCTGAAGGCTCCCAGTGACTGAAATACATTTTGCTAATGTATTGTGTAGTATAGGAACTCTCATCATCAGGATTAATGTATATGCCCTTGTCTAAGTTTCTAAATAATCACAACTTGCAGAAAGGATCAAGAGTCTCTGCTGAAATGGGAAGCATACCCATGGTTGGAGAAACTTCAGCATACTACTTGGACAGCTTCTGGCTTGCAAACTTCATGGTGAAGTATAAGTATTCCTTTCATTGAGTCTTCTTCATAGCTAAAGCTCTTATAATGCTATCCATCTAATCAAACATCTTATTTGAGATAGTGATAACCTGATGCAGAGTGACTATACACCTGTTTACCATCCACAGGTTGCAGTATCCGACTGGTCTGAAAACTTCCATGATGTACTTCACAATGCTGGATTCATCTGGTATTGTGAAGGGTGGCCAGTAATGATTGTATTCAGGATCTTTGAGCCATGTGCTAGTGAATTCTCGTAATGGGTGTGCTCGCTCAAGCAACACTGGCACCAAATTCCGCTCTGTCTTCAGATCCATCATAGGTAGTACTGGGATTCAAACTATTGCATGTTGTAAGTTCATAAACTCGTTTGGACAACCTGGTGTTAGCGTACTGAATGCGCCAAGCATTTGCTGCTATTTACTGGTCAGTTTCAGGACTTTTAACGTTACTTAAAATATATACATTCTCAAATGTCCTTGCTACACCAGGTCTCATGGCCGACACTTTGTTTATTGTTGTATCGCCCTCTTCTTGATGTCAATGCCTCATCCCAATAATAAATAGAACATGTATTGAATTAAGTTCATCCGCCTATCTGATCCCACTTTCTTTCCTTGTCTTATCCTGAGACTCAACCTCTTGACCAATCTTCAAGAGCTCTCAAGCATGCGGAGTTAACCCGCTCCCACCGGTCACTGCTGCTCTCCTGTTCTAGACTCAAACTGGGTCGGTATCTAACCAATCTTCAGAATATTCTTCGAAAGGTAGTAACCCGGTAAAAAAGTTCTGATGTACCAAGCTACTGATGCCAATGGATTCCGTGAGACAGTGAACCACAATTGAGATGTGGACTATACGCTTCTCTTCCAACTGAAATGTGAGATCTCCAAAGAGTTCGACATTCTTCTTCACTGTATACTGAGATAGTGTCAGTCGGAAGCGAGACATACAAGGCTTGATCACCTAAATCGATTAAACACGGAATGATTGTAGGGTATACATAGAATTCTTGATAATATTTTAAAATCGTTCTCAGTGTTCTGATTGTTGACTGCGGATTACTGCTTGAGCTTGTTATTCTTATTGCCTGAACAATGCCATCACTTTATAGTTGTCTTCAAGGGTTATTTACACTCATAGTTCGATGCTATCACTGTATAGGTTATGATAGGATTATTGCGGTCGCGTCATACCATTTCAGCTTGCAGGTGGTGATAAATGCCACGAATCCCAGTAGGTTATCGTGTTCATGGGGATGAGGTATTAACGCGTTACACTCCTGATAAGTATCAGGCGATCCATCGCATGATATCATGTCAGACATTGTGCCAGATGAAAATTGAACTTTGATATTTCACAATCCGTTTGCCTCAGTAGTTAGAACATCAGCCAATCTTAGTCAGCACTGCATATCCCAATTTACATCTCACCTTACAGGCTATTTGGCTTCCATCATAGATTTAATCGGCAACCAACTGATACTATACAAATGTAGACTTTGACACGTCAACTAGTAATGAATACGAGACTGCCGTTGCAATGCATACTAACTCAAACCAATGAGCCTGGTTGCTTCAGGCCTCATATCGCAAGTCAACACCATAATTCCCTCAGTCACATCATGCTTTGGCCGAGACCATTCTCTTTGGCCAGGGAGTACCCTGGTGGTTCTTATCGCCCAAGACGATAGGCCAGGAGTCCTAAATACTGGCAGATTGACTATCAAGTGCTGTGTCTGTCTGTCGAAGTACTCTTCATTCCAATCTGACATTCACTGGTAGTTTCAGGAACAATGAATGTGAGTGAACACTCTGCGCACTGCTGAAGCCAACTTCCCCAGGATGGCATTATAGCTGTACCAGTATCAGTAGTTCCACTACCCAATAAGACTTCCTTATTCGATCGACACGCGACTTCTATGTATCCCTGCTAAAAGACATAGGACTGGCTACCTTAGAACATCCTGATTAGGTGTAATGCATATCACATGACTAGATCAAGAGTAACTCCGTGACATGTATTCAATAGACTATCACTAATACCATTATCACTTCTAAGGGAGAACCCCTAATAACACAAACTGATCATGAACGCACCTAACATAAGCTGAATGACACACACCATACATGCTATGTGGTTAATCAATGCAGGCCAGTTAATTCTGAAGGCCTCAATGGTTGATTGTTATTCACTAGTCATCAAGTAGTATGAAGAAGCATTATCAGTACTAATTCCAAGTACCCAGTTGTCAGTAAGATGAAATCAATCAAAATCTTCCTTCCAATGTATGGCTAGCCTTGGTACAGTACATTGACCGTTGACCTATCATCCTGATTCAGCGTTCATAATTGGAAAACAATAGCTTACCAACCTTATCAAACCCGAGATGTACTTCTCTTAAAGCCGAGTTTCGATCAATAGCATAACTAATGACTGATGTTATCGCACATTTGTTCATTGATATCCACCCGTCAAAAGCTAAACTGACTTTATATCTTGAGGGCATTTACATCCTAATTGCACCCGCTGTCAATGTGTACTCCCTTCACCAAATGCTGCTCAGAGTGCTGGCAGACAGTAGCAACCAGTCTCTTTGTAGTACACCATATGGCCATTGTTGCTTCTGGTTTGAGACAATGTTACATGGAATATAAGCTGAAATAACTTCTAACATGAGGTAGCCAAGCCAGGTATCTTGGTGAAATGCAGCCATTTGAAAGTCCTTCACTGCCAGTTAGGAGTGTTTTGTCTCTCAATTCAGTAATCATAGGATATTCCTAAATGTCACATGTGAATTTTATTTGCGAACTTACAATTATAATTCCTCTACTTCCCTGACTCTTCAGTGTGGCCGATGAAGTTTCTTGAACTGTTGAACAATTCAATTCAGTACCTACCGACTATGTGAATTGGTTTAACTTTATGATGTTAACTTTTGACAGCAACTGATTCCCCATTGAACTCCTCCCATGATGTGATGGATGGCAAAGAACTTGATGACAAATGATACATATGATGCCAGGGCTACCATTCTCCTCCATTCCGCAGTGCCAATATAATCTCCTTAAAGGTGTGTGTGTAGAAGTATTCCAAGTAGTTGGAAGCTTCGAGCCTACACTGACAGAAGCCCACCCAGCATCAATTATGATTTGTAAAGTAAGGTCCTTCAAGTCACAAATACAGACACATTCATACGTGGAAGATATCATACCCTTCAGCAGCAAGGTATTGTAAACTTTTGAATCTGCGATCACAGTAAGAATTTGATAGCTCGATAAATTGCCTCAAGAGACTGTCAAAGGTTACATTATAGCAAAGTAGAAAGCTGGCTTTCAAATATTGAATCTGGAGCTACAAGCAAGAAAGCAGTCAGACCTGTGAAACATTGCATGTATTTGTGCAAAGTGATAAACAAGAACAGATTGAAAAGACTAACCGTTAACAACTGAATTCTGAACAAATGCAGTTTTGTTGGTGGTTGTGTAGATTAATGAGTCCCCACAGAAATATTTGATGCTGCATTGACAGTTATTCATAGGAGGAGGCGGTTGCGATATTATCACTCGGATTGTTGCCCATAATCCCATCCAACAGTTCGATTATGGGTTAATGAAATTGCACAACCCTTTGATTATCGAAGAGGTAACGTCAAAAATCATTGAAACTCGGCTGACTCTCATGTTTGGAGGTAGTCCTGATATTCTCATTAGCATTTTTACCCATAAAGGTGGCCAATACTTTGATTATATGGTGACATCATTGCATTGTGATTTGTTTATACAAAATGTAAAACCAAAAGTCATTGACACTTCTTTGATGCTTATTTTCAAGAGGTAGTAGCGATTTTGTCACCAGCTTTATTGTCTGGAATGGCAGCCAATACTGTGATTATGGGTCCAAGCCGTTGCATAGCCCTTTCAATATCCAGGATTGAAGACCAAATATGGTTGACCCTCCGTTGACACTAATTTTTAGGAGGTGGAAGCAATGTTGTAAGTAGCATTTTTGCTCATAAAGGTAGCCAATACTGTGCTTATGGGTTACTGCCATTGCAAAACTCAGTGATTATCCACTATGGAAGACCAAAAGTTGTTTATGTGCTGTTGGCGCTCATTTCTAGAATGGGGCAACAAGAGTGTCAGTTTTCTATCGACCTTTAAAGATGGCCAAGACTTCCACTTAGAAAGGATGTGACTATGCAGCCCTTTGATTGCCAAAGGGATATAATTAAACATTAGTGACACTCCATTGACACTCACATTAGAGACATATCAACAGTCAATGAATGCTCATCAAATAGACGCAACTTCCATACACTCATTACGGACAGCCAATATATGGTCTCTATGTATAATCATTTCAATTCAATAGCTTTGAGGCCTCTCGGATACTGATCCCCCACTATACGTGTTCTCTGAGCGCTGAATGACATATGCCCATTGTGTTTCAGTACTTTCCGCCGGCAAGTTACGGCACATAGATGCTGCCACTAGTTCTTCACATCCAGAGTCCAACTGACTCCGTGTTCCTTAGGCAGCTTCTTAACCTCGACTTCCATGACCTACCATGAGCAATTTTCAAAATCGTGACCATGTGCACCAGGTCTAAGCGGGGATCTATGCAGTTGGATGCAACGATCAATGCAGCATAATGGTTATCATTACTGCAGGTTCCCAATGTGCATTGACCGCTCCATCCATAACTTGTATCACATCGGTGAGTTGACTGGTGTGAGTAAATTTTGTCGCTATATTAGTTTCACTTTCTCATATAACCGTAAAAGGCAAGATCATATTCAGTTTGTCAGTTGTCTATCAACTTGATATGCAGTGCAGAAATTTCGCATAGCACGTACGACTCTTGTACATCCAGATGAATAATCCTGTCGCACGATGTGGTGCCAGAAATCTAGAAAATGCAGAAATATAGCACTATAGGTACATAAAATACCTATCAACAAGATGAATTATCAAAATTAAATATTTGGCTATCTATTTGTCTGGTGATGCAGGAGATATCACCACTTCTTCGTCCGATTCTGATATCTATATGGTGATTAGCTTGGGACAGAGTATACAGTGGTAAAAGCTTATGAGTCAAACTATCTTTGATTTCTTAATTGGTGACAAATCAGGCAACATGTAAGGCAGGAGAGATGGTATGCATTTTTGTTACTGTGGCTTTTCGGAACCCAGCCTCATTTGACTACATCCTGGTCAAGATGTCCCTTGCGGCCATTTTAATTACCTGGGGTCCATATCAAGAGTCTACATATGTTTGCAGCATGTTGTCAGTGTAGGTGCAGCTGCAACCTTGTCTGTTTGCAGTGTTATAACTGCTGGAACCTTCAATTAAGCTGTCCCGTACTACATATCTCTCTCATGCAAGTAGTCAGCCACCTCCCCCCATTCTGGTTGCGTCAATTCATTCTACCTCATCTGCTTCTGCCAAATACTCTCCATGTGCTGGTGTACTGTTTAGGAAATTGTGCCCATCACGCAGTGGGCTTCATCATCGCTGCTCAGCTGGTTCAGCGCTGTCCCTTCTTTATTATCATCCTCATCCTCCCCATCTGCCTCATTATCAGAACTTGCAAGATCGCTCAGACTGTCTCCAATACCATTCAATATCTCCTCAAATACGTTTTCTGGATTTCTGGTTGTCAGTCACATCTTTTCAGCATTTCTCATATCTTCCTACTCTTGGGTAATTGCTGTCTCTATGTCTTGAACAATCTTTCTTACCTCTGCGGTTTCTTTATCCACATATTCTACAATCCGTTTGCTCTTACTCTTGGTGCCTCAAACAGTGTGTTTCACATTATTTCTTCACTCAAAGCATCTTTTATGATCTTATTCTGTGCGATACTCTGATTCTTCAGACCCTTTCATCTTCGAAGTGTAGCTTACTGTGATACTCTCAATCACATCGCTGTGTGGATCACTTTCTCTATTTGGTGTGTTTGCCAGCCGGAAGTGGTGAATGGTTTGTTTTTAGTTCATTGACCACTGTATCTTCTGTTCACTTTCTTGTTGGGAGAGGTGTTAGATATTGCAGAACATGGACCACATCGACGCAAGTTGCATTATTTATGTCATAGTTGGTACATTCGATCAACTTGAACATGGCAAATTCTGAATTTTCACTGTCAGTAAATTGGGAATAGCAATGCTAACCATGCAATATGACTTCATGTTTAGCATCTGGTTGACGTATAATCACAGGGATGTCTTGAGACAAATATTACCAGACATCCTTTCCATCAATGAATGTCATTTCCATTTGATACAAACAAGAGATTTCGGTCAATGTTCGCCACAATTTATCGCTGTAAACAAACAAACAACATCGGCCCAACTTACTACAACCTGTCGGACAGCTGGGAACCGCTGAAACCTTCTATTATATGCAGTACGATTTGTCTTGATTGTAATGTGCAAGTTGGCTGTCATGGATTTCATTTTTACTTGAAGCTAACTATATATTTCTCAGAACTTCCCACATCTATTCATTATCATCTTCCTCACCTCTTCCATAAGAGCAAGTCATTGCTCCACAAACATGTCAGTAAGGTGATAGCGGATCTGAATTGAGCCAACAAAATGATGCTTCATTCAATACACCACCCACTGGGACACAGCTGCAACACAGACACCAGTAAGTCCACAGCAATACTACCATTGCAGCCACCGAAAATATGATGCAGGATGAACATTAAGACATGTTTAGTAAAACCGGAAGCAGCATGAATGAGTTTTAGCATACACTATGATGTAGGTGAATCCATATCAAGGTAGATAGCCATGAACTAACAATATAGTGTACTGCTGGTGTACATAAAGTGCTCCATGACTAATTTATAGCTGCCTGTAATTGGAAACCTCCATGGTTGACAAAGGCATCTGTCTACAAAGTCTGTGAAATCGAACATTATGATGTTGTCAGTTCTGCGATATTCACATATAAATTTCGTAATAACCATCCCCAATAGTGAATAAAACTGACTATAAGTATGTTAGAGGAGACTGAGGTGTCAGATATGGTAGAGATAGTTTCCAAATCTCATTTTTAGAAGCAGCAACTAATATCTTGTAGGTTTTAAATATATCAGCTACTGTAGCAAGGCAAAGAGGTCGGGTACAGTTTGAAAAGTACAACATGTTGCCTTGAATATTGCCAAAATGGCCAAAGAATGGTCTTTGCATACCACAATGGTGTAAGTGTAGAACCTATTCAAGTAACCTCACACTGCTGTCCGAGAAGTGAAGAAGCAGGAAGCTGAGCTTCCTGACTATTGATATGTACATGCTGCCATTCAGGCTCACCCGGCAATGCTGTGTGAAAATCAAATGGACTGCTATCTTCCTCGCCAAGATTGCACTTCAAAGAATCTTTAGACACACTGTTTGAGCAAAGAATGGGTGCACTTCCACCAGCACTGACGCCACCTCCTGCTGGAATGCTATATGCGCCACCATATGAAATGCATAAGATAAAATTCCGAAATTAGAGGTGTGCCACTCGGATATGTAAATATACATACTCCTCTGCCGATTGTGCAATGATTCAATTCTAATGCATAAGCCAAGTGTCACAATCCAGATAAATATTGTATTCCACATTTGCTGACTGATGAAAGAACATCCACTGGTTTGTACACTATCTGCTGTGTGGTAATGCAGCTGACATCCAGTTTGAAAACTGAGCAGCCCAATAAGCAAACCTGAGAGTGACGACAACCATTGATGTATGGGATTGGGACTTCTGAGTATTATTATTATCTACAATTAGCGGACACTTTAAAGTGTATTTCAACAAATTCATATATATGTGTTATTCACGAACAACATAGTGCTAAAGGAGAACATACATGAACACAGTCAAGCGTCTTCCAAAATAACATTGCTGATATACTCTGTTAAATTGAATTGTTGCATAGTACGAATACTCCCATCGCATAATGAGGGTCAATGGAGCATCAACCATTCTTGGTAGTGGAAGTCAGGTCATTTAACACTGACTAAGTGGCTGTTATCCATTCTCATTGTACTGGGTGCCTTCATAGGCAAAACAGACAACAACACGCGTCCTGCCCCATCTTCAAAGTGAGTGTCAACTGAGTATCAACGATATTTGTCTTGCATCTTCAGTACTCCAAGTGGAGCTTAATCGCAGATATCTATACACAAGGAGTTGGCAGCCTCCTGGACAATCACAACTTAATTCATCTTCAATGCTGCAACACAGGGTTCATGAACATTTCAACCTTCATAACACATCAAAACTTCATTTATAAACGCCAACACCCACATCGTACTTTGATAATGTATGATGCCATGCCAAAGATCATTCACGCTCCATTGACACTCATTTCCCTGATAGGGCAGGGAGGATGTCGGTTGCTCTTTGGCCTATAACATTAGCCCATAGTTTGATTATATGTAACAACGACCAAACCACTTGGTAATTACTTAAGTACCAAGAGCAAAAATCATTGATGTTCCTTTGACATTTATTTTTAAGAGATAGTAGTGATGTCATATCTAGCATTTTTGTCAATTATGGCTGCCAATACTCTCATTATGCATCACAATGATGAAGTCTCTGATTCAGTACATGACTCCCAAGACCAAAAATCATTGATGATCTGTTGACACTTACATTCAGATTTGGGCAAGGAGTGTGTCACATTCTCTTTTGTGCATAATAGCGGCCTATACCTCATTTAGGAATGTCTGCAACCAATCGCCACTCAGATTTAGCAAGCTGCAAGGCCCAAAATTGTTGAGGCTCAGTTTAATCTCATTTTCAGTCTGGGGCAAGGGTCATAGCGCATTCTCGTTTGCTTTTAATTATGGCCAATACCTCATTTATGAATGTCTGCATCCAATCGCCACTCAGATTACCCAAGACTCAACCCAATGAATTGTTGACACTGCATTGACTCTCATCTTCAGAATGGAGTAGAGAGTGTGTAACTCCTGTTTTGGATTATTCAGGCAGCCAATGCATCAAAAAAAGACAATAACATACCAAAGTCAATATTTTGGGATTTACAGTAGGATATGTAAATGAGAACATTTAAAGAGAAACCCAAAAACCAGGACCAGAGATTAGAACAGATGGGTACTGTCAACCCCGGCAAAACCCGCATGTTGACGAGTACTCCTATGGATTTGACCCACCACTATCCAGCTGGTCGGGTGGTTGGACTGGTCAGGAACTGAACAGAACTGATTTTCTTGTCGGAACCCGGACTGCTGGCAGTTTACCTGAATCCATTCCTATCTGTAATTTTTGCTTGCAGAGGGAGAGAGGGGTGATATAACTTTGTGCTCAGAGATGATGGTCAGGTTGTGGAGGAGATAGAGAGATGGGGGATGATGATCAAAATGATATGAACAATATGAATGGATACAAGAATTCAGGGGTATGACTTGACAGATTCGGTTTGGAAGTCCAATTATTGATATTATTATCCACCTGATCAGGTGTCATATAGGTTTTATCATAGACGGTTATCTAGCTGCCACTCCAATGTGTCTACAATCTATGCAACTTATTATGATATCCCGCATCTCTTGTTATCAAACTCTTTCTTGTCCTGAACTTTTCCATTACCTCAGAACACGAAGTTAAGTTATTGAATTCCATCACACCATACAATAATCATCACTTAACACCAAAAGTCCAGTATTCACTGACTACTGCAGATACCAAGCACTGGATAATTCCCAGATCAATGGTCGACCACTCTTGGGTGGTTTCATATATCTCACCTCTCCATACATTGTACTTAATTCAACTATCTACATTCCCACCATCACAAGTCAAACTATGAACAGAGTCTCAGCTCCTGGCATGCGTCACTTTTGACCTGCCCCCTCCCACTACTCCACCAATCGCAATCGATTATAGAGCATAAATGCATCTCCAACCTTGCTGGGTAACCAGGTGCAACTTCGCATGATCATGACCTCTAAGTGCATTTTCAAAATCACTCAATCACAGCCTTGAAGTGCATTTTCAAAGTCACTCCATCACAGCATTCAAGTGCGTCTCCATACTAACTCGATCACAGTGTGGGGAAATGATGAAGCTAATATGTACAGAGCTCATCATGAATGCTTCACCGAACCTCAGGTGACATCGAATGCGGTCTTCTGAGAATCACTATTTCTGCATCCAGGATGTTAAATGCTGGCCGGCCAGGAGAATCCACACAAATTGTGAGTACTGTTTGCAATGATTCCAGGTAACCAGGCTGTGGTCCTGGTTGGAGCCAATCATGAGGCCCTAGTCTGGGTCAGAATCCGCCCAGGAATTGGGCGGGGCAACTAGTGCTGGGTTGTTACACAGACTGGAAAGCACGCCACAGGTTTTTGGCCAGGTTGGAACCAGACCGTGGTTCCATTGTACAGTTCCTTCAACTTTGGCCCCAACTAAGTGTTTGAGTTCTGATTGTGTCGTAACATGATCATATGATGATTGTGCAGTTTTTGCAGTGCTTTCACATCTCGCGTTCAAAATTGCGATCCAACCAATATTCATTGAATCGCCGCAAACTAACACCAACATTTATGCCAAAGATACTGGTTTTCAATAGCAACCCACCAAATATTGGTCGGATCACAAATATGAATCCAGGAGGTGAAAGAGCAGCTACAACTGCAAAATCTACCTATTGGTCATGTCACGATACAAACAGAACTCAAAACTTAATTGTGGCAAAATTGGTCATGTTCAATTGCCGGGTGTTTCATGGTAAAACCGGCCCAATTGCAGCAGTCCGGGTTTTCATATGGAACAACCCATTGAAACGGTCATAATGTAGAAAAGAACCTGACTTGGAAAAGAACCAGGAATTTGCACCCATTGCTAACATTCCTTTTTCGTATTGATGGAGGTCTGGCAAGATTCTGTGAGGAGCCACACAGATTGCATGGATCCATAAAATCTTGGCAACGGTACATTTAATGCAGAGCTGAAATCGATTGACTGTGTATTTCATATTATGACATGTTCTTTCTGTACTGCAGAGTCTCCCAAAAATAAACTTCCCATCGCTCAGTCAGTCTTTATTATCCTGGTTTTGCTGTGAGCCCCCCTAGATGAATGAAGAATGAGCCCAAACTAGCAGAAGTATCACATCGCAAACCATCAAATCATCTGATGCACTGTGGGGGTCCCACTACATACACAGCTTTGAGCATCGATTCTGAGGCCAGAAGAACGCAGTCAATCCAGCAAGAACACATCCATGTGATTCACTTGCAGGCTGAAGGCCATTTCCATTACACAATGCTATGGCAACAAGGAGTTCGCAAACTGCAATTCATAGCATTTTCACTCAGTGCAGTAAACAAATTTTGGCCATCAACAAACCACACTCTGGATGTCCACAATGATCATCGGACAGTTACAAGCTATGTCTACCAGTATTGGTAAAGTACAATTTGCATGCAATATGATACAATGGCATGCCAGATTCTGGTCTTTATTGCAAAGTTTGATTGGTTACGGATACAGATTATTCTCACCAGTGAAGACCACGTATGTGTAGGCCTAAACCGTAGTTGACACCAGCCAATCACTTAAAACGGAAGCGTTGGGCTCAGCACTATTCTTTGGAGTCTGTTGTGTGGGGGAGGAACAAGTTATCCACCTATAATGTTTCCTCTGAATGGAATAAATGTCACAGCTACCAACTGTACGAAGAAAACTGGGTGCAGCATTCGAAGATCATATTTTTGCACTAACCTTTTCAGCCTGCTTTCAATCAAAAACATTCTTGGCTGGATGCTGATCAATTGGACATACATGGCATATTCCCATATGACAACAACAAGATCATGAGCGCAGAAGCACTGCTATTCCACATGAACTGAAATAAGCATTGAACAAAACTTCAGTCCGGATGGAATGGCTTCATCCCAGTAGATGAACTCCATCAGAGCTATAAGAGACATCCGGGTGGTGGCTGACTCCATGCCTGGAGTTGATATCTGGTGTCAGGATGTTAATCTCCCTCTGATCGCGATATCACTGCATCAGCAAAATGTATTTTAGTTACTGGAAGCCTCCAGGAGTGTCTGGGAGAATGTGGAGTGCAAACTTAGACACGTCAATATCGGGGGAGTATCAGACCCAAGGAGGGCATTCTTGATGGCCTTCAGTGTCATTGGGATCTCTGATGACTGGTACAGGAGTACCATGGGAGTTAATGTGACAAGATTGGGAACATTTCGGAGTACCAAAGAGAACTTTAGGTGCACCTGGTAGCGCCATCAACAATCCTGGGAGCGCAGGCAACAAGCCTAGCAGCACCTCAAATCACCGTAGAGCAGTCTGGGAAACACAACATCTTGTTTTGGAATGCTGCTGGTGCACCTGCAAATCATTGCTACTACTTAGCATAAAATGATTGTTAAAACTCACATATTAAGTTTGTATCCTCATCTAGGTATCTATGTATCTAGGTATCTATGTAGCTACCCATCTACAAACCATACATCTGGACAGGCTGCAGCTGGTACTTGAGAACAGTTCCATGATGATGATCCAGTGATCTCAGAGATGCACTTGGAGACCATGATGAAGCGAGTTTGGAGATGCACTTGGAGGCCATGGTCGTGTGAACTTGGAGGATTTGTTTGAGCCACTTTGGAGATGCACTTGGGAGGCCATGATTGTGTAAGGTTGGAGGCGGTAATCAAGTAAGTGTGGAGGCCATGATGGAGTCAACTTAGAAATACACTCCATGGCTGTGATTGAGCGAATTTGGAGATACACTTGGAGGCCATGATCTTGCAAACATGGAGGCCATGACTGAGTGAGTTTGAAGATGCAGTGGGGAGTCCATGATTGTGCGAACATGGAGGCCGTGATCAAGAGAGTTCACACATACACTTCGAGTCTGTGATTGAGCCAGATTGGACAAGTACTTGGAGGCCAGAAATTGATGTTACGCCGGGTGCCGAGACTCTATTCATCAGTTACTAAACTTGCAACTGAGGGAATGTGACAAGATGACATTAACTTTGACCTCGCATGGAGGGCTAGCTGATGGCGGTCGGTCGTGAAGAGAGTCATGCCAGAAGCTGAAGCTACATTCAGGGGTCAACTCATAATCATAAGACCGAAGGGAAGACAATCAATCTTAGGTGGATTCTGTACTCGGAGTATGCTGTGCTCGGAGTATGGTTGAACTGGGTGTATGCTTGTACTGGGTGTATGCTTGTTCTCGGTGTATGCTGTACTCGGTGTCAACTCCTGATCATGGCATTGAGAGATAGAGAGAGATGACTTAACTTTGTATTCGGCGATGATGATAGAGTTTTGGACGAGAAAGAGAGAGATGGGGATGATGATGAGAACAATGTGGAGGATACAAGTGGATGTGAGAAATCTGGGGTACAACTTCTCAGATTGGGTTAGAAAGACCTTGGATTGGTGTTATTCAACGCCAGATTAGAACTCGTACCTGCCATATCGAGGATTGTAAATTGACCCCCACACGAAATTCCCTTAAGTCCCAGTTTCTCAGGATTGTTTCTCCCATCTCCTCTCATCTCTCTCTTTCTTGTCCTCAACTCTACCATTATCTAAGAACACAAAGTTAAATCATCTCTCTCTATCTCTGCATGCCATAATCAAGAGTTAACCCCAAGTACAGCATACATCGAGTACAGAATACACTGCATACTGCATCATACCAACATCGACCCTCTCCCGCTCGCAGCCAGTCTCTCATCTCTTGGCAGACCATGTTGTACTGAATTCTCTACATCCCCACAATTACGAGTGAACCAATGAATAGAGTCCCAGCTCCCGTCATTCCTCCCTCCTGAACTACTGCCTCCAGATTGACCGCCTCCACATACTGCTCCAATCTCGCTTGATCATAGCCTCCTAGTGCATCTTCAAACTCTTTTGATCCTAGCATCTGAGTGTATCTCCAAACTTGCTTGATTACGTCCTCCAAGTTTGCACAATCACAGCCTGCCAAGTTCATCTGTAAACTCGCTCAATCACAGCCTTGGAGTGCATCTCCAACCTCGCTGGATCACAGCCTTGAAGTGTATCTCCAAACTTGCTTGATTACGGCCTCCAAGTTCACTCTATCATGGCCTTCCAAGTGCATCTCCAAACTCGCTCAATCACGGCCTCGGAATGCATCTCCAAACACACTCGATCACAGCCTCCAAGTATATCTCCAAACTCCCTCAATTACGGCCTCCAAGTTCAAACAATCACAGCATTCTATGTGCATCTCCAAACTTGTCTCATCACTGCCTTGCTGTGCATCTCCCAACTTACTCGATCATAGTCTCCAAGTGTATCCCCAAACTCGCTCGATTACGGCCTCCAACTTCTCACAATCACACCCACCAAGTGCATCTCCAAACTTGCTCGATAACAACCTTTCAGTGCCTCTCGAAGTTCACTCAATCACAGTGACGTGAATCACAGTAACGAAAACGCAGACAGCCAATCATCGACACTCGGCTGCACCTCACATAGCATCCGAAGAGAGTTAGTGAGAAAGAATGGTTTTGGCTTGAGTGGAGGAAGAGGGTGAGAAAATATTATGAGGTGATACGGAGCCATAATGAACCACACAAACTTCATGGATGTATGAAAGCTCGGCAACAGTGCATGAGACCAAGAGCTGGGAAACATAGAGGGTGTATATTGTATAATGAGATGGTATCTATCTACCCCGGGGCCTCACAAATATATACTCCCTGTCGCTGAGTCTATCTCCGTTATTCCTCCATCTCCCTATGTATATATACAGAGACCTAGATAATGCATGCCATATTATGATGTAGCAAATCTTGTGACTGTAACAAAGACAAATATGATAGATGAAATGCGTTGTAGTTGTGGAACACTAAGAACTGCTGGTGTGAGAATATGGCATCAAGTCTCCCACAGAGCTTGTGCCAAGGTCTCAGCTGCACTTGAAGTCTCCCACAGAGCTGTGCTGATGTCTCAGCTGCTCCCGAAGTCTCCCACAATCATGCGCAGATGTTTCACCAGCTCCAAAATTTCACTATTCTAATAGTCAAATCTCGTAGCATCGTGAATGCACCTCCATAACAGCAGGTGCTTTCAGGAGCACCTGAGAAGATTCTTCCAGAGTCTGAGAGCACTTTGCAAAATCTGGAGGGGGTTAGAGTATCTGGAAATACTTAGAAGCACTGGTGAAAGACTCCGGAGTGTCTGGGAGGTTTGCGTATGGCTTCTGGACCGGTTTTCATTTTGCTGATGTGTATCTTCTCGTGCTGTTGGTTTTCTATTTTGGATAAACACCCTGGCATTGCGGCCAACTGCGACCATACATTGGAAGGGGTTCAGTCAGTATGCGCTTGCATCTTGATTGCAGTATGATTGGTGACGTAGCAAAAGTTTCTCCTCGCGTTCATTCTTCCTGCGTGCAAAATGCATTTCGCTCTTTACTGATTATACACATTATTTGAAGTAGCTAGATCTATGTGGCAATTTACAATCCATCGGTGATTCCGTCTATCTCCTGCCTTACACCAAGTTACTATCTCTGGAATTTCGTGCATGTAGCCAATAATGTTTCCCACACTGAAAACTTGCAAAGCAATGGCTGCCAGTACATTTCTCTCTTGTTCAAAATTCAAGACAGGATCCAAGTGACCAGAGTTGCCATGTTCTGTCGTGAGTGGCACAGCTACGCAGGACTGAACGACAGCTCAATGCTCATTCAGGAGTTTGGTTTTGAATATACATTGCAGTTGCTCCTGGAGATGACCATCCAGCACGCCATGACTTCTCTACAGGCGTTGCTTTACCCACAACCAGACGTTCCGTTGGTCCCCACCGCTGCAGCTCTGGCTTCCTATGCATTGACTCATTTCAGATCTGCGTTCACCTTTTAAACCATCAACTTGAACTTTAGTAGCATGGTAAATACAGTGCTCCATTGTGTGCAGTTGTTCATCTGATATATACCTCATGTTACTACTCTCATGCTTGATAAACACCCATGTGCCATTGTATATTTCCATGTGGTGTGTTGCTTCCTGGGTATTTTGAAGTAATGCTCTGAAGGCTTTGATCATTGCATCAGGATGCTTTCCATCAGGGTAGTTTTGGGGCCCCATGAATTCAGGCTTTGCATATGACTGCCAGCTGAGATGGGCAGCCAGATCAGTACCAGAAGGATGAACTTTCTAGGTGGCAGTGCTGCTCTCCCTATTCTGAGTGAGGGCTTGGAGATTGAGCTTTCTGATTCCGAAGCACAGAATACAACGCCGAACAGCGATTTCTTGCAGCATGTAGTGGAGATTGTGATTGGAGGTGTTCCAACTGTCCATGAAGTTTGTTTTATGTGCATGTTAATCTCTCTCAGCAGAATACTGTTGCAAGGCTCAGTATCGGTGAATCTGTTTGACCCAATGCGATATCAAGTGGATCTTTGCAAAGATGAAGTTGGCAGCTAACTCCTCAGAAACATCTATCTCATGGCTGATATAATCCTGCCAGGTGTTCATTTCGGGCCTCTCCTCAGACCATATCAAAGTGTTAGAATTTGATTCCTTGCCTAACTTTCGCTTCGTCAAAGGTACCACTCTCTAGGCATTGTCTATGGCCTTTGCCTTTTTGCTGGGTCGCCCAAGTAAATACACATCATTGAAAGTGTGACATTGACTCAAGGCATTCTGCTTGTAGCTCATTGTTGCTTTATCATGAGATTTAAATCGAGCATACACGTGGAACTCAAACATTGCCCATGTGCAATCAATTGCGTGATTGAATATGGGACACTGAGCAAGGCTTCCACCTCATAGAGTTTGGGTTAAAACTCCAAGCAGGTACCAGCTCATTTCCTCCATCCACTTCCCACTCCATGGAGACACTTCTTCATATATCATAATGTATGGTATGAGGTCGTGATAAGCAGGCGCTGACAACCAGACTATGTTGTACTTCTCGAGCCATTCGTGCATGGTTATATAGTGGGAAATCCACATCTGAAGGTGGTCAAGCATGCCGATCTGCAATATGTTTAGCAGGTTGGGCTATGGAAAGTCAATCACGATACAGGGAATTTGTTGAAACATGTTGAATCCTCAGTGAACATGGTGCGACCAGAGTGTGGCATTGGCTGCCTTTGTGTTGGCATTATGGAGCATGCTATATAGGTTGTGATCCCGCTGGGAGTGTTGCTTGGCAGGAGGGACATAATCTATATGTTTGTTCTTCAGACATACCCACCGGAAACAGACATGCGACTCAAGAGCACGGATGTCACTATTCTCCTGGCAATCTGCAACCCATACTGCAAAACTGGTTTGAAATGCCGGAAGTGAACATCTGTACAGAGAACGTTGTAATAGCTGCTCTCCATGCAGAAATTGTTAGGGGGGTGGTATAGTGCCAAGTATAGGTACTTATCACGGCCCTATATCCTATCTTCTATAGGTCTCTGAAAAGCCATTCCTTAACTTTGTTAAATTTCTCCTGTAGAACGTTTATTGTAATATATTGTGTCCAAGCCTTTCTGAGCAGAGTCATCATCTAATGTATCAGGTTGATCATTCCTTTATGAGTTCATCATCCTGGATTGTAAATATAATCTGTTGTAAAAATTTTTGCCTTTTGAGGAAAACTTTTAATATTATCCGATGGTGAACCGACAGACTAATGTCCCCAGTTCCAATTCTGTCAAGTAATGTCTCTAGAAGTCGATCATATTGCCCGGGTATTACAGGAATGATTTCGTGGTGCCATGTGTAATCTTTTGGCTGAAGGCAATACCCCATTGTCTATGTAATAGACTATGGCAGGCTGTCATCCTACTAATGCTAATATCTACCAAATGCACTGAGCTGCAAATAGATATTGCCAATCTTGAAAGTTCCAAATCAATTTTCTGAAGACTCACAACAGTACATCTGCTTCATGCTTAAAGTTAAAACTCATCAGAGGTGCGGGGCTGCCGCTACAATAATCTAATAAATTTCGTATATAATAATAGATGTAGGAATCATGAAAATACAATAATATTTTAGGTTTGTTTTTCGCTGGTAGGCATTTATGACTGTTCGCTGGTAGAGCTTGTTCTTCTCATTGTTAAAACAATGTGACCTCTTTATAGTCATGTTTGGGGTTTTGGTTACCCATACTTCCAGATTATGATTCTGTTATGCATTATTACTCTATTGCGATCGCAAGTTACATACTTCTTGAATATGTCCGATAATCGATTGCAATGCAATCCTTAGTTCATGGTGTACGTGGAAGGTTGTTTAGATGCATTACGCTCCTGATCATTGTCAGGCTATCCATTGAATGAAATCATGTCAGGTAACAAACGAGATCATAACTTCAACTTTGACATCTTGCTTTCCGTTTGTTCAGCAGTTGGATCATCTGACGACTCTTAGACTTATCAGTGCTTATCGCAATATGTGTCTATAGCTCGTCAATATTTAATGCCTCGCCTTCAATTTGGCAATTCAGTATTCCATCAGAGATTTAATCGTCAAAAAACCAATACTCTGCCAACCTAAATTATGACATGATGGTATGATATTGGAAAGCACACTGACTCAACTCAACGAGCAGGTTTGCTTGGAGCCTCTTACCTTTAGCTAATGCCATAAATCACTCAGACACTGCATTCTTTGATATCGACTTTTCATAGACCAGGGAGTGCCACAAGGTGTTCTTACTGCTGAGTGTGTAGGCTTGCAGATCCCTCTTACTAGCATATTACATTATAGTCTGCTTCACACATTATTCTACATTATCACGACTTAAATAAGTGTCATCCTGCTAGATAAAGTATTGTAGACATGGCTAATAATTGTGCGCACTGCTGAACGTTTTTCACTTCCCAGTAATGGCAACATAATTGCATCATGATATATAAATCCGCCAGTGTGAGCCTATGGTCCCTGCTTGATCAACATGTGGCCCAAGTGTAATTACGCTAAAGATTACTTGCCTGACAAACATGATATCGTAATTGCAGGTATGTGTTATGCATGCCATGTAACTAGACCTAGAGTAACTCCGTAACATGTGCCTGCTTCAATCTATCATGAATTATTATCACAGTAAGGTTGAACCCCTAACAGGCATTCTGCTAAGTGATGAGAGGGTGGAGTACATGGCTGAGAACCATCTTCAGCAATGTTTGGTGTGTTTGCCACTACTCATGCAGCCGCTTGTAAGGAATTCTGCAGTTCTTGATTAGAATCAGCAGGAGAGCGACCATTATGACATTGTACATTGAGGGCATGTGGCGGATCTTCGCAGATAGATTGCCAATTGTCATATACACAGGACACAACTTCCTGTCACCAGCAAAATTCGAGACATGTTTTCTATTTGACATAACAATCAAGAGAACCTGTGTATCCCCCATCTGATCATTGCTTTAATGTCGATTCGCACATTATGATCCTCGACTATCGCTCCTTTCCTCTGTTTTACACCCCCATATTGTGGTTTGCATTTCGGTATAGTGGCATTTTGGTGGCGTATTGTACTTTAAGCAATGCTGAGCAGTGTAAATGACATACCCAGTGTAGTCTGCATGACGCATCAACCATCTCATGCTTTTGATGATGTCTGAACTCTAATATTCGATAGAATGTTAGTGATTATCATTCCATCTCATATTATTGAGAGTGTGTACTTCCCACTCCCTGAGAGTCTGATCAACTGGCATGCTAGCCACTACCTTCTGGATGCCAACCCTATTTTGGAAACTTGGGAAATGTAGAACAGTATTTGCTTCCGTCAACATTGTTGCATATATGGTTTATCTCCCTGGCGTATGGCTTCAGTTGGACTGATGCATAATCTCTCTAAGATAATGTTCATTCCATACTCAGCTGGAGATGCCAGACTCAGCTGGAGATACGAGCTGAGTGCGTATGCATGTGTACAAGACATACAAGACATACTCCGAATACTGCGTATATAAGTTCATGAATGTACCTGTACTTTAGAACACAAGCTTCCAGCAATCAGTATTTCAACAAACATGTTATCATAGTACATCTTCATGGTTTTCTTCTTGATTCCAGACTGGATAAACTTGTACTCTTCACACATCCCAATCAAGTAGTAGGAATTGTTTTGTATGTTCAGCTCAATGTAGCCCTGTGAATCAGGTTCCCATGGCTCAGCAATGTAATAGCTCAGCAGAGCACTGGCGCAGGAATATCTTTCCATCTGCAGCAGAGAAGGTAGTGGTGGCTGTGACTCCTAGACTGCAATGTTTTCAACATGTTAGAGGGGAAACACATCAAAGTGTTCAACTGAAACTGTATTAGGGTTGAACTCACGACACTGAGTGGGTTCAACATGTTGGAGCTGGCTGCGAACAGTCTGATATTTCTGGCATGCAACTTGTAGCTTGTCAGGATGGTGTGACTCACAGGGCATAAGTCGCCAGGTGTCTGAGGTGAGCTTCTTTGGGTATGACAATTCGGGGCAACAAAACGGAGTCTTCTCTCGTATTATCAACGACATGGAAGCACTGGAATGTACCCTTTAGACAGGGAATATGGTTGGTGCTGAGCCTGAGCGGTCTGGTGTGGGTATGAGCTCACAATATATTCAACTGACTTCCAAGATTTATTGAGCCTCAACTCCATCACAAGGAGGTTCCTTACATGCCAGGAGTTGTAAAAACACAGGATATGAGATGTCCCATAAATAGTGATAGCAAATGTTCCGGACCATCACTTCAGGTCCGAGTCCGGGTAGGAACCTAACCGTTGGCAAACTCGCGGTCCGGGTGGTCAATATACCCGAACTGTCAATTCAAGTACGGTTCGATGGAAATCTCCCAACCCGCCTGCATTGGGCACGTTGTCAGCTGGTCGCCCAGCGGGTCTATCCGTAGATATATATAACGTTCTTGCTTTTGCAGTTGGATAATTGTTTATTTTTAAAATTAGGTTTTTGATAGCCAATAATAAATTTTTGCATGTTTTGCAATCTGCAACATTGATTATTTTGGAATCTAAGTTTTTCCTGTTGTACATTGTATTTTTGGCTATAAAGACAGTCAATAGTTTTGTTTTGAGCTCATTCATCCACGTAAAGCCTTGATTAACCAATATGCAAGACCAAATATTGTTGACACTCCGTTGACGGTCAGTTTTATAATTGGGTAACATATGTGTCATAAGCTGTTTCAAATGAAAAGGCTGCCACGACATTGTCAATGAATTATATCCACATTGCGGCACATAGATTAGCCCAGATGCAAGACTAATAATCATTGACACTCCATTGATGCTCATTTTCAGGATGGGGCAGGAAGCATGCTGCAATTGTTTTTCCCCTAAAGGCGGTCAATATCTCATTTATGCATGTTTACAAACCAATCGCCAGTTTGATTACCCAAGATACAAGACAAAATATCATTGACGCTTTGTTGACGCTCATTTTCAGGATGGGGCTGGGAGCGTGTCACTTTTGGTCTTCGCTTTAAAGGCGGCCACTACCTCATTTTTGGATGTTTGCAAGCAATTGCCTTTGAGATTACCAAGATCCAATACCAAAAGTTGTTGACACTCCATTGATGTTCATTTTCAGGATGGGACAGGGAGCGTGTCAGTATTAGTTTTACGTCGGAAGGCAGCTATTACCTCGTTTATGAATGGCTGAAACCAATCGCCACTTCGGTTACACAAGATGCACAGCCCAAAATCGTTGATGCTGCGTTGACGCTCATTTTCGCAATAGGGCAGTGGCCGTGTCATTCTTGTTTTGGCAAGGAAGGCTGCCAGTACATTGGTTATGGAGAGCAGCTACCAGGTCACTTTTCAATTACTGTACTTACAAGACTAAAAATTGTTGACGCTCCGTTGACGCTCATTGTCAGGATGGGGCAGCGAGCATGAGACTATTATTTTTGACTTGAAAGGCAGCCAATACCTCGTTTATGAATGGCTGCAAACAATCGCCACTTAGGCTACACAAAATGCACAGCCAACAATCATTGACGCCCATTTTAATGTACTGTCTAGTCGAGATCTGCTGCCATTAATAATTGCATCCATGATTGTTTGAACTTAGTGGTTGCCTTTCAGCCTGATAAGGACTTGGCTGTATGGTGAAGCTGAGCCGAGTAATATTCTAGCACTGGTCGCTCTCATCCAGTTAAAATTTATACATTTTGCCAAATAATGCATATTCCCCGCTATACCTTCGTTTATTAACCAATTTTCTCACGCGACTGTTTAATATTCTCCCATAGTATGTCTCGAAATGAAATTCTCGGTCAAACTACATAATGAAGTTGGTGATAATTGTTAGGGGTCTCTCCTGGCAGTGTAAGTGGTTCGGTAAAACCTCACGGTTATCACCATGTGGTGTACCTTTTAGCGGGGGTTACACTAAAGCACATCTCGATTGGATAAGCTGATGGGCAGCTTAGCGGAGTCATTGAAAGCAAAGTGCTGCGGCAGCTGATTTGACGATGCAACAACAGCCAGGTATATTCCCGTCGTGCTAGTTGTTTCCAACAAGATTCATTCTTAGATACTATGCGGTTGTATATGAATACACGGCAGTCGTGATTAAAAGGGCTCTGCGGTTTCCTTAATTGGATGCGTGGCACACCCGGGTTATTGAACACCTACGCACAAAAAGACTGAGGGAATATTACGTCGGCAAGCAGCCTAAAGCGGACATCCGGCATTGAGTGGAGCATCATGGTTCTGCAATGGTGAATCCGGGGCTCACGGCCCCTAGATTAACGCGCATAAGTTCTACGTTGGCATAGCACCGGCTAATGCGCCCGATAAGACTATGAGCTGTCAGAGATGATATCAAAGGCAGAGACGTGGCGCCGTGGGAGGGCACGTTCCAACTACCGACCACCACCCATCGGAGCGAGATGTCAAAGTTGAAGTTATGGTCTGATTAAAGAGCTGAATGATACGTGTCTCCTATGGGGACACGCGAGCACTTCCGACAGGCGCCAACAAATAAGCCGCAAGGATATCTACCGGGCATTGCGAATAAGTCCAACAGATAAGTGGCTATCATTGAGGGATTTAATCATAGCGATGTGTCAAGGACTTGAGCCTAAGGTAGTAGGGCACGAACTATAAAGAGATCACATTGTTCCGGCAATGAAGAAGACAAGCTCGAACAGCTAGCGAGAAATCAATACCTACCAGCGGAGAAATATCCTTATTTATTATTGCGTTTTTATGATACCTATACCTATTATATCTATACCTAGAATCTATTAGCTTTGTGTAGCGGCAGCCCCGCACCATTGTTATCCTAAATAGCTTATGACGATGACCTTCGAGAACGACGACAACGTTATAGTATACGCCCTCGAAAAGATTATCGCATACGCCAGAAGAACTCAGCAGATCTTCGTGGCCCAGTGCGTCTGTTGGTTAGCTTCGATTATCGGACTCGAACAAGGCCTGGTCAATCATATCGATATTATACAATCACGACTCCATGCCGAGAATCGCCCGGAAAAAATTCCAAGGGTTGGAAGAACTGTATCCCCCACGCCTAGGGACATTCAAGGGGATCCACGACTTAGTTCAGAAGAAAGTTGGATTCACCCCGAACGGAAAGAACAGATCAATAATACGAACTTCGATATTAGCGATCTGGATCTGAACGGTACGAATAACGATCCCAGACCAGTAGTACCAATTAAGGTTTTCCGGGCCAAGTCACGGAAGGAAAGGAAAGCATTTAATAAGCAGAAGAAGGATCAGCTATCCCAAACGAGTTCTGGAAAGATCCCGGCAAAACCCTTGACTACAGGACAAAGGATATACCTTCAGTGTATTCCTCAGGATACAATTGCGGAATACCTGAAAGACAGGAAATAGGATCTATGGCCGTACGCCCAAGTACGTACTTGGAAGAATAAGTATAGTTACTTTGGGTTTAGTACCCCCGTACCAATAATACATTGACAAATTCTGTCCTACTTTTTCTTGATCCCTTTATTCCTCCTCGTTTCCATTATATTGACCATCATCAACGTCTGTTCAACCTTTTTCTGTGACGGTCGTATAGGCCGAATCAAGCTGGGAACATTCGGTGCAGCAATCACAATCCGCTGCTTCAGGGTTTCTGAATCCTCACTGCCGTTGTCCAGTTCCATATCTGATTCATTGTCTGCCTCCCAGTCGTCTTCACTGTGGTTTGGATTATCCAAGTCCCCATTCCACTGAAGCCGATTTTCAGTGACTGAAATGATTTCTGGTGAACGATCCTCATCACTTTCGGCAGGATGACGGTCGATTTGTTTGATTCGGCGCACATTCAATACTTCAGTTCGACCTCCAGGGAGGTCCTTTGCAGACTAAACTGGTGGCACAGGTGATTTTTCCGACAATTTAAATGCAGCTGCACCATCATGTTGAAAGAGTGACCAGGATGCTTTAACAATCTCTTCAGTATGTAAAATGTATCATATGGCTGTCATTTGTTGATTTTGAGCGTGAGATTCCTTCTGTGTAGCTCATAGGTTTTGGCTGCCCTGCCATATCTCCAAAAAGTCGTGGACCTTGGCCATTTGGTGCAACTTCTTTAGCTCTGCCTCTCTCTTCATCTCCATGTCGTTATCAGCACTGGTTGAATCCAACACTGGGTCATCCCCAGCCAGTAATCCTTGATTGGCTCGAGCGAACTGCTCTACTACGATCTTTTCACGACGGGTCTTGCCTGGAGTTTTTGCTTACCTCTACCCGATCACATCTTGCCCAAGGGGAATGCTGGCCTCCACTCCGACACCGTAAGGTAGGATAGAGAATATGTTGCATGCCACATTGGAGAGATAGGCGTACTTCAAGCGCGTTTCATCTTGCTGCCGTCACAAGTCGGTGATATCCGGAAACCACAATCTACTACTGACCTACATTGGGTTGGAGTGGTAATCGTTAAGATTCGGATTAATTTGCCCCCAGTTCTGTGGCACTTCAGTAGGTTAATTCAAATAAATCCTTGTGGCTGTCAATAAGCATGCGGCACGATCGCTTCGTCCAGGTATCCTTTCGCCCACATTGTTAGGCATTAAGTATTCTGCATCATCGCTAGACAAATCATATGGATCATATGAAGATTGACCAGATCTAGAAGCTATTCCTGAGGAGACGAGATTGTTGTTGGGTATGCTTTCGAATTTTGTGACTGGAAAATGTCGATGTTTGGCACAGTATTCGTTCTCCACATACTTGAGAAAGGCCTCCTGGTATTGGATAGTATACGACATCTCATCTGCAGGATTAATATTCATTCCCTTGGCCCAGTTCCTAAATGATCCCGATGTCCGGAAATGATTGAGGATATGTGCTGAAATGAGAAGCGAACCAGTCGTTGGAGTCACTTCAGTATAATATTTTTACAGCTTCTGCTGTGCAAACTTCATGGCCAAGAATAAGTCTTCCTTCCATTCGGTCTTCTTCTTCGCCAAAGCTCGCATCACACCATCCATATGATCAAACATGTCATTGTGGTCAGTGATGATGTGATACAGAGTAATGGTATGCTGTTTCCACGTCCACAGGGTCCAGTAACTGAATGGCCGCAAAGCCTCCATGACATACTTGACGATTGACTACTCATCGTGTGTTGTGAAGAGTGGCCAGATATCTCTGTAATTTGGGTTTTTAAGCAACTCACATGTGAATTCAAGTAATCAGTAGGCACGCTCAAGTAACTCCATTGTCGAGTTCCAACGTGTCTTCACATCCATAATGGGTAATACTGAGAACTGGACTTTGGCTTTTTGACAGTCAATGCACTTGTTTTGACGACCAGGTGTCAGCATAATCAATACAGCAAGCAGTCTCTGCTATATGAAAGTCAGTTTCAGCACATTCAAAATATGTTGAAATACATACTTTCTCAATAATCTTTGCTAAACCTGGTCTGATGGCCGACACCTTATTGATTCTAGCATTGCCCTCTTTTCAAAGTCTTTGACTTTTCCCAATGGCTGTGCTTTCATTCTCTCCAAATTGCTGATCACGCTCATGGGCTTCCCAAGACTTGGTGCGGCCTTTTACACCCAGACAGCTCATGAATGCACCCAAAGCAAGCTGAATGATGTCCGCCATGCATGGTGTGTTGTTGGTCAATGCGGGCCACTCGATTCCGGAGACCTCACGGGTAGTTTGTAATTCGCAAGTTATTGAGTAATTTGAGGAAGCGTTATTGGATGTAATTCCAAGTAAATTGCTGTCAGTCAGCTCAAAACAATCATGAACTTCCTTCAAATGTCCAGCTAGCCGTGCTCCCATATGTTGACCCTTGAGCTGCAATCCTTAATGAGTTTTCGAAATAGGAAAAGAATGGGCTTTCAACCACATCGAATGCCAGTTGTACTTCCCCCAATGCCTGATTTCGATCCATATAATAGCCAATGACCTACGTTATTGCTAATTTGTTCATCGATGTCCATCCGTCTAATGCTAAACTAACTTTGTTTCTTGACAGCAATTGCTTCTCAATTGCATCCACTGCCAGTGTGGATTCCATCCGGCAAAAATTGCTCAGAGTGCTGGCTGACGGGAACACCAACTCGCTTCGTAATGCATCGTATGAACGTCTTAGCTTAATGTTTGACATCGTGTTCCATGGAATATCAGCCGAAAACAATCCTAACATGAGATAGCGATTCCAGATGTCTTGGTGAAATTCGGCAGTTTGGAAGTCCTTGACTGCCAGTCTAGAGCATTTTGTCTGTCAATTCAGTAAGTATACTTGAAATCTGAATACGAAATTTGAATTTCCTTTGCGAACTTACAATCGGAATACCTCGACTCCATTGCCTCTTGAGTATGGCCAAAGCTGTTTCATCAACCGTTTAACAAGTCATTTCGGTTACTTCTGACACTGCTAATTTGTTTAAGTTTGCGATGTGCACTTTTACCTGCAAGGGTTTGCCCATTGAGCTGGTCCCATGTTCTGAAGAATGGCGAAGAACTTGATGACAAACGATACATATGATGCCAGGGCTGCTGGTCTCCTCAATTGCGCAGTGTAAATAGAATCGCCATGAAGGCGCATGTCTAGAATTATTCGCAGCAATAGGCCGTTTTGAGCTTACATTTATTGAAGCCCACCAAGCATTGAAGATGATTTGTAAAGTAAGGTCGCTCAAATCGCGAATATAGACAATTTCATTTTTGGAAGATATCATAACCTCTACCAACAAGGTATTGAAAGATTTTGTATCTGACATTGCGGTAGGAAATGGATCTCTGGGTAATTTGACTTCAGTAACAATCAAAAGATACGTTATGGTCAAGTAGAACGCTGGTTCTTAAATATCGAATTTAGAGCTAGAAGCAAGAATACATTCAGACCTGTGAGACATTGCAGGGATATTTCTGAGGTTGAATACAAGGACATACAAAGACGAGGTGGTTGCAATATCATCACTAGGATTTTTGCCCTTAAAGGCAGTGGATTGTACTATTATGGGTCAATGTCGTTGCATTGCTGTCTGATTATCCAAAATGCAAGCCCAAAAATCGTTGACGCTCATATTTAGGAGGTAGTAGTGATATCGTCACCAGCATTTTTGCCTATAAAGGCAGCCAATATTATGATTATGGGAGTATGCTGTTGCACAGCCATTGAATTATCCAAGATTCAAGACCAGAAATTGTTGACGCTCTGTTGAGGCTGATTTTTACGAGGTGGTAGCAATATCATTGCTGGCCTGTGTGCCCATAAAGGTTGCCAATACTGTGATTATAGCTTAATGCTGTCGCGCAGCCCAGTGATTGTCCACGATACAAGACCAGAAATCGGTGATGCTCTGTTGACGCTCATTTCTAGGATGGGGCAACGATCATGTAACTTGCCTTTTTATGTCTCAAGCCAGGCAATAACTCCGCTTTGGATCAATGTAACTATGCAACACTTTGATTGTCGAAATGATCAAACTAAATTTGTTGACATTCTGTTGATGCTCACCTTAGAGATGTACTTACATTCATTGGGTGCGCAATTATTTTGCTCAAAATTCATACCGTTGTATTTGACAGCCAATATACCATTTCAAGATATGATCATTTCCATCCAAACCATCGAGGCCTCTCAGTTTCTGAGTCACCGCTACTCACATCGTCAGTTCGATAAATGCCATAGCTCCATCGCATCTTGGCGCTCTCAGCCTGTATGTTATGGCATACAGATCCATCTACAAATTTCAGACATATAGAGCCCGATTTCTTGACCTATGTTGTTCCAGCTTGTTTTCCTCAATTTCCATGACATACTATAAGCAATTTTCAAATTCTTGACCATGTGCAACAGGTCTGAGCACAGAGTTATGCAGTTAGCTGCATGAACTAATGCAGCATGACGGCTGCCATTGATCCTGGTTCAGACTGCGCACTGACCGCTCGTCCTATGACTTGTATTACATCACTGACTTAAATTATCTTGGAAAATTTTGTCTCTATTTTAGGTTTTCCTTTCTAATGTAACCGTAACAAGCAAGTTGATATCAACTTTGCTGGCCCTCTATCAACCAGATTCGGAGTCTAGAACTTTGGCACGGCCTGGATGACCCTTGGACAAATATTGATAAAATATTCTGTTTCACGATTTGGTCACGAAAATCAAGAAAAAGCTGACACATAGCAAAGTAGGTACACAATTTTCTTGTACAAACGATAGGTCATCAAAATTAACTATTTCACATTCTATACCTCCAGCGACATGGGAGCCGTCACCATATCTTTGTGCGTGTCCGATATCTTTATGCTAATTAACTAGGGATGCTTTATGCAGGGGTAAAATCGTACGGGTTCAACAGGCTTTGCATCCCGAATTGGTGTCGAATCTGGCGCTCCGTCGGAGGCAAAAACCTGGATGAATTTCAGGAACTGAGGTTCCTCTGAACCCAGCCTTGTTTGACAACTTCCTGGTCCAGAAGTCACTGCTGGCATTTGCGATTGTCTGCGGACGATTTCATGAGTCTGCATATACTCTTCAAATGTTGTCAGGGATGGGGTGGCTGCAGTCGTGTCTATCTGGTGCTTGGCAACCGCCGGAATCTTCAATTCAGCATTCCCATTCTTCATGTCTCTCACACGGAAATAGTCGGCTGCGTCCTCCCATCCTTGTTACATCAATTCGTCAAAGCTCATCTGCTTCCGCAGAAAACTCTCCATGCGGTGCTGTACTGTTTTGGATATTGTGTCCATCACCCAGCCAGGTTTATCTTCATCACTCAGCTTGCTGTGCTCTGTATCTTCTTCATCATATTCCACGTCTTCCCCATCCTGCTTATCATCAGAACTTGCAAGAACTATCGGACTGTCTCCGATAGCATTCCAGATCATTTCAAACTTTGTTTCGGGCTTTCTGGTTGTCGCCCCCAAACTTTCAGCAGTAGTCATATCATTCAGCTCTTGCATGATAGCTGTCTCCGCAGTTTCAACTCGCATTCTTGCCACAGCGGTTTCTCTCTCCTTATAATGCTCGATCTATTTCTCTTGATCTTCATTGCTTAAAAAGTGCGTTTCCTGTCTTTTCTCTGCCAAAAGATTCTTTTTGATTGTAAGCTGCCCAACGCTCTCAATGCTCGGACCCTTTCTGCTTACAAGCCTCTCTTCCCTTCATTCGCTTGATGACGTCGACGTGTGGACTTCTTTGTTGATTTGCCGTATTTGCCCGCCGGAAGTGGTGAAAAGATCTTTTTGGAGCATTGACTATTGTATCGTATGTTGACCTTGTTGTTGGGGGAGATGTTGAATGTTGGAAGATATGGACCACATGGAGTCAAGCTGAGTCTTTTATGTCAAGGTTTGTATGTTTGTTCAACTCGAACCAAGCAAAATCTGCGTTTTGACCGTCAATTCATTTGGAATAGTAACTCTAACCGTACCTCATGACTTGATAGCTAGCGTGTGTTTCGTGTAACATCCCAGCGATGTGTTAAGACAAACATCACCAGACGCCCTTTCCGTCGAAGAATTTCCTTTTTATATCTATCAAACATGAGATGTCAGCTATCGCTCACTTCAATGTATCCCTGGAAACAAACAAACAAACAACATTAGACCGACTTACTGCAAATCACAGGACCGTTGGAATCACCTGCAACTTACGGTTATACACAGCAGGATAACACTTGAGTAGCACGTGCAAGTTGACTGTCATTCATTCCATTGTGACTTGTAGCTTACTATATATTCTGCAGGACTTTCCACTTTTCGTTATCATCTTCATCACCTTTTCCACAACAGCAAGTCATGGCTGCACAAACACATCTGCCCAGTGTGATTGAATCCGAATCGAGTCTAACGACAGGGGCTTCATCGAATGTGCCCCTAGCTGGGACACAGAAGCAACACACCCACCAGTTAGTCCACCGTGACGCTGAAATTGCAGCCACCGAAATTATGGCCCAGGACACGTATTTAAAAAGTACATAGAACCAGACGCAGCAATCATATGCAGCAGCATGCCATCGGATGTGAGTAGCTCCATATCAATGTAAAAGGCGGTCAACTAATAACATAATGAACAGCTGGGGTACATAGAGAGCTCCGTGATTAGTTTATCACTGCGCACAATGGGAAACCTCAATGGTCGACGAAGGCATTTGTCCAGATTGTCCATGAAATCGAACATCATGATGTTGTCTGCTCTGGGATTTTCGTGGACGAATTTCATGAAAAAGGTCCCCCAGAGTGGACAAAACAGGCTTTGAAGACATCAGTAGAGGCTACAGAGTCGTATATGGTTGAGGTAATAGCCCAATCTTCCTTTTGGAAGAAGCAACTAATTTGTTGTTGGTTTTCAACATGTCTGCTACTATGGCAAGGCAAGGAGGTCGGGTACAGCTAGAACAGTCCGACATGCACCTGGCCTTGAATATAGCCAAAATAGCCAAAGGAGGGTTTTTGCGCACCGCGCAAGAGAAAACGCAACAGCTAATTAAGAAACCTTGCGCCGAAGTCCGAGAAGGGAGGAAGCGAGGGGTTGAGTTTCCTCGGCATCAACAGAAGAAGGCGGTGATAGAAAGACACCTGGCAATGATCTATAAAAATCATAAGGACGGCTGCCTTCCATGCCAAAATGGCACTGCAAAGAATCTGCAGACATGCTGGAGGCGCAAAGGAACCGGCGTATCTCCACCAGAAGCTGCAGCACATACGCCGGGAACGCCACCTCCTCCTGGAACGCCACCTGCGCCACCAGGTGACACTGACGGACATGAAAGTTACGAAATAGAAGGTAAGCCATCCATGTATGTGTATATACATTCTCCGCTTCCCAACACTCATTTTGTCAATCATAATGTATATGTCAAGGATAGCAAGCACAAGAAACATTTTATTCCTAATTTGCTGATTATACTATCTGCTGCATGGAAATACTACTTACATTGATTCTGAAGACGAGTGCAGCCTTTTGAGCGAATTACACAGTGTAGACGAGGATTGATTGAAAGGAACGGAATTTTTGAGTGTTATCATTATCTACAGTTAGCAGACACTTTAAAGTAGATTTTAAAGGATATATTTATATGCACAATTAAAGAACAATGTAGTGATACAGGAAAATGTACATGAAGAGGATAGAATGACTGCCAAAACACAGTTATTGATGTTCTATGCCAAACTGAATGGTTGCATAATGCAGATACACCTGTGGCAAAATGAGCGTCAACGGAGCGTCAACAATTTTTCTTCCTGTAAGTCAGGTTATTACAATGTGAATTAGTCGTTGTTTACTTTAATCATCGTATTGGCCGCCTTTATAGGCAAAAGAGAGTGCTACACTCTCCCTGCCCCATCTTGCCAATAAGCGTCAACAGAGCGACAATGATTTTTAGTTTTGAATCTTGGGTAATCTTGGTGGTTAATGATCACAGACATCAATAAACAAGGTGTTGGCAACCTTTATAGGCTGATAAGCAAGAGATGGTCCTGCGACAGCCTCCCGGACAATTACAACTTATTTCCTTTTCAATGCTGCAACTCAGTGATCCTGAACGTTTTAGCCTATAAAACTGGTCAAAACTCCATACATAGACATTAGCTGCCATCTCGCGCTTTGATTAACCATTATGCAAGGCCAAAAATCGTTGATGCTCCGTTGACGCTCATTTTCAAATCAGGCAGGGATTGTGTCACTTTCCCTTTGGCCATTAAAGGTGGCCAATACAACACCTATGCATAACAAAGAACAAATCACTTTTCAATTACCTTACTTACAAGACTCAAAATAGTTGATGCTCCATTGACACTGATTCTCAGAATGGGGCAGTGAGCGTGTCGCTTTCCCTTTTGCATTGAATTATGGCCAATATGTCATTTATGATTGTCTGCATCCAATCACCACCTCGATTACCCATGATGCAAGAGCCAAAATCAGTGACACGCCATCGACTATCATGTTCAGGATGGAGCGGGGAGCGTGTCTCTTGCTTTTGGTTATAAAGGCAGCCGATTCATCCAAAACAAAGGACAATGGTGTACCAATGCCAATATTGTGCGATTTGCAGTGGCATATCAAAATGGGATCGTAAATTGAAAAACCCGTAACACAGAACCGGAGATTGGAACTGATGGGTCGAGCCAAACCCGGTAAAACCCATGGGTTAACAGGTACGGGTCTGGGTTTGATGCACCAAGACACAGAGGGTTGGGTTTTGGGATGATTCTGGAACCGAACTGAATCATTTTTGCAGTCCGAACCCAGACCACTGGGAGGTTACCTAGACCCATTGCTAACACTACTCCTAATTCTACAACTAAATTAAAATTAATACAAAACCAATAAATCAAGTAAATCCTGAGTGATCCAAAATCCTCCTGATGTGTGTAATCATCAATACCTGAAACACATAGATTGAAACTTACAAAACAAACTAGCCCACAACCAAACCCCTATTCCAAATGAGTTGCAAACGAAAAAACCCTAAGTGAACAAAACACTTCCATGCATACCTTAATCAGTACCTGAGCTGAATCGATTACATCAATGGAACCTCAAAAGACAAGAACCCAACCCTAACGCGAAAGTAATAACCATTGCCTCCTCTGTGCTGTGAGGCAGAAGTCTCTCCTCGCTAACTGAGCAATCCGGATGTGCCTCAGTGACATGGTCGTTGGGAAGAGGGACATTGGGGAGACTGTCGCCACCAGCCGATTAGCCCAGGAGCTGCAGATCCACATCCACATCTAAGGTGTATCCGCCTGCTACAGCTTTTCAAGGAGTTCGCACCACCCGGCAAGGTTTTTGAGTAGTCACATGGCTTAAAGACTCATGCCCACTGACAGGATGAGTCTCCGGGGTTTGTGGTAGTGGGCGAGGCTCCAGAATTTTTGGCCGTGTGGTAGGCGCTGGAGGTTGTGGCCATGGCGTATGCTCGCATATTTCCTCGCCTGGACAAGAAGCACAATTGGCTGATCATCCACCGTGGTACCTACATCGTCATGCAATGGATATACCATCTCTCCCTGGCCAATCATCTGAGGTTCTTTGCTGTCATCTTCATTCCCATGCTTCACCTCATCCTTATCATCCTCTTCCTCATCTTCCTCCTCATTTTCATCCTCCTCTTCATTGTGACTGTCCTGTTATATATGCACATCGCAGTCAAAGTCAATGCTGTATGGTGCATCCTTATCATCCTCCATGTGTATATCCACAACAGAATCATGTACTCAGTCTGATTCACCGTCTGACTCCTCAGTGGAGTTGCTATCATCATCTGAGGATATTGACATAACGAGTGATGCTGCAGACTCTCAATATACATGCTCTAGGTAGCCCTTCGTGTCCGAGTCTGCCTTATTCATCACCTTCGGCAACTGCATTGCAACAGCACGAGAGATATCATTTCCCCCTTGGGCATGTTGAACAATAGCTTCCCCTGTTCCGTTCCCCTTCCCGTTACCCTTCCCATTCTCTGTTGCCTTCCCCTTCCCCTTGCCTTTCCCCTTTCCTTTTCTCTTCCGGCCCTCAGTTGCCTTCCATTTCCCCTTCCCATTCTTATTTCCCTTCCCTTTCCCAGTCACTGCTTGGCACTCCAGTATCTGCCCAGTTCTTCTCATCATCATCCTTGTCGATTACCTCATTCCAATTCAGTGATCTAACAGCCAGGAAGTCGTCTGGCTTGTACCACTCGCCGCATGGCAGCTCAACCATTGCCCTGAAATCATCGCTGCCATACAAAGAGAAACGCATGCCGGCACATAAAACCATCCCCAAGCTGGTTCTCTGCAGATTGGCGCAATCAACTTGATCCCCAAAGGCATGGGGGTTGTGCCACCTCCAATTGTTCATTTGGTTGCGTGTTGTGTCAGTCATTTGCCCCATACATAAGCAGATGACTGCCCACCACTGCCAGAGAGGTGCACATCTGCTCTGGGGTGCAGCCAAATCTGCAAGAATTGTGACAAGGGGCAATCCGTGACTGGATCAAGAAAGATCATACCAAAAAGAAGGTTCCATGCCCTCTTATCTTTGATGGTAAGAAGGATAAATATCCATATGTTTCCACAGATATCTTCCGAGATGTATCACCATATACTGTCCCAATTCAATGACAGATGTCGATTGATAATCAATATCGGCAGTTTTGCCGTAGCAGTTGCTTCCCGTCACCTTTGCAGCTGCCCGTTTGTACCATCGCTGTGAGGTGAAAATTAATCTCCATCCGAAGCATTTGGGTTATGATACAGCTGTGTGTCCTGGAACGAAGCCCAGAGGGATTATATAAAGTTGTGCAGGTCATCAGGTGTGTTATTGAACAAGTGGTGCTGTTTTGTGCAAGTCACATAATGTCAAGATGGTTTGGGATGTTGGCGGTGTGTTTAATACGTGAGGAAAAGAGAGAGGTGTAGGTGGGAAGAAGGGATATATATACTAGAGATCCTGTGATTTTTGGTTCAACTTGTAAGATATTATAACATAGATTCATGTCCTGTGTTTTGTTGGTTAACGAACACAGAACGGCCTAGCGTTCATCTTTGCTCAAACACCAGCCAGCTCATAAATGAGAAGCCTTGAGACGAGATTTAGTACTACAGGTGAGGAAAGTTTACAACTCCAGGTGTTGGGTTTGCATCATACACCACTTGTAGTGATCTGGCCTCTTGCATCTCAGACCAAACTCAGTAGTTCTCAGGTTGTCCCAAAGATGCAACTATCCAACTCACCTACCAACACGCCTAGCGGTGGACACAGCACACTCAACTGATGACATAGGATAGAAAACAAGTCTTTGTTCACTATGCGATGCTTCTAGCTCTGCCAAAGAAGCGTTTCCACTGCAATGAAGATAGACACAATCCATGGTTGATGCACTGTTAATTTAGTAACATGTTTTTCTGATAATTTACGACCATTGTGCCAAAAATGAGTGCAATCCTATGGTATTCGTGCCAAGAATGCATAAACACCGTTCAAGCGGTGCAAATAGACCTTCAGCTGTTGCTGTAACAGTGAATGTTAATGCTGACTTTAATCTGAGTTCAATCTGATGCTGGTTAACCACATAATTGTATGCGTTGAACAGATCTCATTGCTGACTATCGTCATGGGCAATAGAAGTATACAGTCAAGCCCAGTCTGCTCTGTGCCTTGCATTTTTTTCAGATGCATCCCTGTTCACTGAAATAGAAGTCGACCTTGCCTGCCATTGCAATATCCATGGAGAAAATATTATTCCTACATTTTTAACATCAAATATCGAGTTCAAAGTATGGCTTCCGAATCCTCGCACTCTCAAGTGACTCCAGTTGTACTAGATATTCGAAGTGTTGCTGATCGTCAGAACCAACAAATGCTTGGGTCTTCAGGAAAATCTCAACTTCCCCCTGTCAAGAGATAAGTATCCATGCCAGCTGGCCAGAGGGATTCGTCTCAATGAGGTAGTTCCATAATCTCTGCAATTCGAGGTCAGAACTCCACCCCCTCATCTTCACTGAACAATTCTTGCGTTGTAGATATCACTCAATGCGTGACTTCCACCCTGTCAGCTCGACAGTGACGGTCAACAAATACTCCAACCACCATGCCGGGTACAAGAAATGGTAGCACACAAGGACCCGGAGGAACCTCATAGACAAACTCAACCCGTTGCGTGATATGCAGCTCCCCATCCAGCATTGCTAGCACTTCCACTCCTCCCAGCGGTCTCGAATACCTGCTTACCACAATCCCTCATCCCGATGCCCACGCGATCATTACATATCCACTGCGAAGTCAAGCTACCAAAAGGAATCAGAGACAGATGTAGTGGTAATTCTTACCCCTAGTGGTGGCTACACCTCAATGAGTGGTCTCACGCAGTGGTAGCATCTATCAATTCGGTAAGTCATACATGACATGTCTTATATTTGCGATTGGCAGACTCCTGCAGCTCTACATGTGGCACAGACACCTGTTTATAAGTGCAAGCGACTTGGCAATGGTATGTTATGCAATGCGATGTATTGTGAAAGCATTACCTGATGCCCCACACTGGCAGGTAATAGAGAAGTACTGCAACACTGCTATGCAGCAAAACAACATTTGGTCCATATCATTTGAGGCATCCACAATGAAGATCTTGAAAGAGATATGCTGAAGCAACAGCCCACATTGGATATTATACACTCAAACCAGTACCTGGCTCAAGTACATGTCGAAATGGCTACATCCCATTTCATTCGCTTGGCGAGGGATATCAGAGCAGAGCTGGATAATCTCCACGACTTTCACTCCACCGCAGAGCATTTGGAATTGATTGCTCCCCTTCTCGCACACAATCAGTTTCATTTTCCTGTAGCAGAGCGTGTGGAAGGTGGTGTATGTAGTCCAAATCCAACTCAGAGAGAGTCAAAAGCTTGTAACACAATGCCAGCGTCCACCTTACTTTCTGGCAGATGCTATCGCAGTGTTTGTCTACATCAAACTGTATCCATCAGGTGAATCACTGTGGTATGTATGCTGATGGATATTATAATTTCATGATTGATGACATGGACAGTCATATGCCATTGCCACTGATCATGCTTACCTGCACCGCATTGTGCCATGATCACCTGGAGTAGTACAAAAACAAAGGTGTTAATCTGAAAGCTTCCCAGTCAAAGCTGAAAGTGGACATACTGGATCGCTTGAACAGCTTTAACTACAAGAATAATGGTGCTAAGAATGCATCCTACTGTGCTGCAATGGGTCGAAAGTTGCTAGCCTTACCTGGCATTGCAGACACCTACTCATTCTTGATCAATACCTGAAACACACTACTGGACAGCTACCAATCTAGGGTGTATAAAAACACTCTTGCTACAGTCAAGTGTCAGATCCAACAGGAGGAGAACCCAACGCCTGTAATGGTCATCAGCACGAAAACAGCGTGTTTTGACAATGCTCTTCTTCTTGACTATGTAACCTGCAAGGTGGCGCTTGTGGAGCCTGAGATCAAAAGCACTGAGCCAAACATCCTGATAGTCAACAAGTGCACGAAAGATGAACTGGATGTCTTGTTACCAGGGGGCAGCAGGGATTACGAAGTTAAAGGTAACGAAAGTGACGAGCACAATGCCATCCCCACTGCCATACGGCGATCACAGGCCGCGACTGACCTCAAGGGGTTGGACCTGGGAACCAGTAATGTCCACAGATATACAGACGCTTTTCGTGACAATGCAGATGTGGATGAAGAGAAACAAGCATCTCAAGCCAATAATGAATCAATGCAAAATTTGTGGGACTGAGGGCATAGTACAAGACAGTGTGAAGATTGGACAATATATTTCAAATGGGTAAGATACAATAATGGCGAAGCACATGCAATGGCAACCAATGTATCCCAACCGAAGACTGTATTGTAATTAGTGACAACATCTCAAAGCAAAGTGTATATGCCGACAGTGGGGCAGCCAATACATAGCAATAGCAGAGTGGTAAAATTCAGCACTCAGCCAGAGAAAGGCACAAACATTGCCAGGCATTGTGTAAATGGCTACAATGTAACTAGAGCCCATGTGCAAAGTGTAGCACATGTGTTGTTGTATAGGAGTGTATACATCACTGCATTCCGGATGCAAAGTATAGGAAAGAAATATGCAACGTGACCCATCACCTTGGCAACTGGCAGCAGGTAATTCTGCGTTCGAGGGTACGAGGTTCATTCAGAGCCGTCAGAGCCAACAAGAATTCCTCAGTATTCTTGGTGGAAACTACTGTTGTTGCTGATGATCACTCCAGTATGTCAATGAAATCTTGTTTGCACATGTTCTGCCACTCAATGAAGCAATGAAATGGTCCAATGCTGCTGTACATACCATTGAGAATCGTGCCAGCTACCATACATCTGAATATACACTGAGGTGGAGATTGATAAATGAACTGATATGGTTGGATTGAGCATCCATGTACCAGATATGAATTCAATTCAGAATTGTTTGCCTATAGAGAAAGCAGGCATTCAAAAAGTAATGACGGACTCGAACCAATGACCTGATGGTCGTGAGGAAGTTATTGCTGTTGAACCGCAGTTGTGGGAGAAGCTGCCATTGGAGTGAATCTACAGGTGGTTCAATGTATAACCTACTTGCATCATCATTCCTAATTACATTGACAGGTGTTGTATTGAGAAATCAATTTTTCAAGGTTGCTCATACGTCACAAGAATACCAAGCATCCATGCACTTTCCTCAAGTGTCTGACACCCCTGCCCAGTCCTCCAGTCCGTCTCAATCTTCCCTGTATCACCGAATGCCCTATATAGCAAGACTTACATAATGCATACCATATTATGATGTAGCAAATCATGCGACTGAAACAAACACAAATATGATAGATGACATGCCTTCTAGATATGCAACCCAAAGAACCACTGCTCTCAGAATATGGCACCAAGATTTGCAGCACTGTACAGAGGTCTCGGTGGTTTTTGGAGTCTCCTGCAGATCTGCACAGAGGTTCGAACTGCTCCAATATTTCACTATCTCATTAGTCAAGTTTCGGGGTATCCTGGGAATGCTCTTGCAGAGTTGGAAAGCACTTTGCTTAGCGTCAGGGAGGCCTAGAAGCATCTGGAGGTACTTGGAAGCACTACTGAGGTTAACAGGAGTGTCTAGGACATTTTCACATGGCTTCCAGATTGATTTACATTTTATCAATGTCATGGTTATTTCATCCAAGTGTCCCACCAATTTACGATAATTGCAACCTCGGTGTACAACTGTAGGTGTAGCTATATGATGATCCAACCACTGTCATTTAGTTCTTATTGGATTGCCATCTACAACTGTCTGCAGTATTTCAAATATATGATATTTTTCCAGATCACTCTGTGAACATTAGATATACATCCGTACATTCTAACTTTTGATTCCAGGTACTCGCTCAATTGTAGCATGTTTCTCTATGTTTTCTTAGATGTGTTGTCTGCACTCTCAAATACCCCTGAAAGCCATTGTATAAGTTCAATCAACTCCAATGTATTTGCACTGTAAGATTTAAATCTAACAACTTACATATACTCCCAGAGGCTTCTTTGGCCAAAGATAAATTTTACTTATATACTTTAATACTGAACATGAAAGACTATGCAGCAAGTGAGGATTGGACAGTAACAACTAAAGTGTAGATGGCGGTATGTAGTATAAACAACATTGTATTCATTGAGATTAGTACAGTTATCTCAATAATACAGATGGGGTGGGTACCTGGCTATTCGTTATCAGCAAATATCTAAATTGATAATTGGCTATACTATGTATACACAATCACAGGTGCAGCTGATTGCAAGTATTCCATAGATTGCTGTACACTGAACAGTAAATAGACATCTGAAGTCAATACATCACAATGCTTACTTGTATACATTCCCTTTATATTATTCAACACTAATAACTATGATTCAATATTTATCTGTATTTACAATTGGCTGTCATTGACATTATACTTGTACTGGATAGTATATCTCTGCAAGTCCATACAAGTGATAGCTGGTACTTCAAAACCTACTTGAGTATCTGCTTAATAATGTACTTGTTGTTAGAGGTTCTTTCATTCCAGTAACTATGGTACTATTCGATTTCAATGCAAATATGCTGGGACTACATAAACTGGTACGCATGTGCATAATACAAATTTGTAGCATTACCAGTAGTCCAGTCTGGTGACATTTGGCTGAATTACTTCTGAATCACATGTTGATTGATCACCAACAGCTGAAGTAGTCTTTGGCAGATTCACATATATTAATGCAATTATGCTTTCATAGTTGGTTTGTTTATTTAAGAATCACCAGCACTGTTCCTAATTATTAGCCACATCCACTATACAATATTAGCAGACCAACCCAGAGTGAATTTGCAGTTATACAGAAGTACCTAAGTAGCCGAAATGGTGCAATATATAAGTGTGTGGATTTTCAAAGCCAAGTGTTCACAAAAGTGGAAGCACCTCTAAACATCTTCGACTAATGATATAGTTGGGATCTAACTGTGCAATAACTGAGGAATACTTGATATTTGCTGACAATAAGAAATCGAAATTGTCGAAAACCTTCAAATCGATATTGTATTTATTGCATTATTATTATCTACATTTGCACAGCACAGTTGATTGCAAAGTCAGTCATTGTTGTAATTGCCGACAGCTAGAATTATATGGGATGGATTAATATAATTCTCATAAAATTAATTAATGTCATATATGCACAGATATATGAGCTACCAAATACACAGAATGCAAAATGTCCAAATTGATGGTATAATCTGTCATTTTGTACAAATAATATCTTGCTTAAAAATGGGTCAGTGGGAGAGTATATGGTTTAAAATCCAATCATGCATGAACACAATGATCAATGTGAAATGCCTGGCAATATCAATGTGGGATTTGCAGAAATAGCAACAGCATACTAGAGAATGTTTATCCTAAACACTTGATGTTATAGCCAGAACCTCAAAATGGATATCATCCCCAGGACTTGACTATAAAGAAATTACACTACTCTGGTATTGCTAAGAACAAGCTCTAGTAGTAATTTTTAGTTCAAATAGTAGCAGTAAAGAAAAATTGCTAATATTTCCAAGAATTTTGTCCTCCATTCCTCAGCATCTACTTTTATTTCGCTGGATCAACTAGTGTGTCTATATCTAGACTAAGAGTATCAAAAGTGCCATACAGCCATACAATTGCCATATTCCATGTGATGTATCTTGATTATATAAACCTCTATAGAATTTCAAACATGTTTCATACTCTATGCAATGTGTTTATCGCTGGTTTTACATTTCATATAATTAGCTTTTCCAATGCAGGCATATAAACTGACTGTGAAATCTGGGGAATAGTTCAAAAATGGAATATAACTTCTGTTTTGTAATAAAAATTATATTTCTCCTGTTGCATAGGACAAGAATTAGAATTTCAGGATGAAGTATGTGAGAAAGGAAAGACATATTTGATATAGTTAGCTGTATATAGTGTCAATCAATGTTGAACTGATTGTTGGGATCTTTGTATTCCAATAATCCTTGAAAACTGGCTTCATATCTCAGTTGACAGTGTGTTCAATAGCTAGCTTGTTAGTCTACATGATAGCCTGTGCAATAGCCTGTGTGAGAGAGCTGCTCTTGCGTGAGCTTCGCTTGAAAGCAAAATATATCAGAGTCGACTTTTCCATTGAAAGAATTCAGTTAACAGAAAACAGTTAGCTCATGCAAAATTAAGCTATTGCATAGCTTAAAGTCTTGGAAAGTTTTAATGCTGTTGTTGATATAGCTAATCTATTTGTCTAACTACATCTGGTACAATAATCACTATTATCAATAGTACCATTGCCATTGCCATTGCCATCACCATTGCTGTCACCATAGCCATCAACAGTGTTATTGCCATTATCATAGCCATTACCATAGCCATTACCATAGCCATTTCCATTGCTATTGCCATTTCTATCATCATTGCTATTACCATTACCATCACACTTGCCATTACTTATGGTAATGGCATAGGCATCACATTGCCATTACCATTTGCATCATTACTATTGGGTTCAAATCAAGGATATATTTATCACCTAAACTCAATGGGAAATTATTGCCAGATTCCACTGTTAAATATGTGTTAAAAATCAGTTCTCCCCAGGATCAAATTAACAACCTTTCCAGCTTACTCCATAACTGTAAGTTTCGATACTAGAATTGAAAGCTATTTTGAGTTATTGTCATGGTATGTGTGCTGAAGATAAATTATAGACTGTAATATCAACTAAAATTATTATATTGGCTACTATACACACCAAGTCACCAATTATACACTATGTGACAATTATGCTCAGCATTCCGCAATATATCTTGTGGTACTTGGACTTTGCACCTCACCAGTCTCTGAATGAGATATGAAGTAGTCTTTATATGAGTGTATTGTCAAGTGAACATGATTGTATCTTGTCTTTTGAGTATATAACAGAGAAGTATTGAGATAAGTTGACTGGCAGTGTACCATTGTGTGAAATGGAAAGAATACTTCAGGATATTTTTGGAAGTAGTCTTGGGAGTATATTGGAAGATGCACTTTGTAATATTCTACTGCCAGAGTAATTTAGGGTATCTTGAAAGCTTATTTGAAACTGAGGGCCAAACAGACAGAGAGCATGGATTAAATAGTACTTTGCAGTGAGTAATGAAATGTATTTTGAAGTATAACTCCAAGTGTGTTGAATTCAATATGATGTATAGTATTAAGTATATATAATTGCCTATATATAATTGTACTCCAGTCAATAAGTATATATATAGAATTTTACAACTCCATGCATAGAGATATTATGGATTACCATCTGAAGACATGGTACTGTAAATGCTGCATGTAATCTATATGTATCTTTCCCAGTGTTGATTATTCTGGTAAGTATGATTAGCATAATCGAGATTTTTCATATCTTTATTCCGACCCATATGTCACATCTTCCAATTAGCCAACAGGTTGACTGATATGGCAAATTATCCGCTTGGTAAAGAGTTCAACCCATTCATGAACAGATGGTACAGACTGATATGTCAAGTCGAAGGTTGGGAGGAGTTTCGGGAAGTGCAATACAGTACCATATTTTTTTTGACTGTTGAACTCCTACATCACTCTACTTCATTATTGTATTCATTCCACCTCTCTTTTACAGTGTCTATGCTATCCACATCTTTCAAAGTCACCAAAAGATTTCTCACCTGTCAAAAGTACTTGCTTGACTTCCGCTTTTATGTTTACAAGAAGAATCAAATTTAGTGTTCAGTGCACAGTCACGCTGAAGAGCTTGACCGGAAATTTATTGCCTCTTACCTCCTGGACTAAAATTGTCTTGGTAAATCTAACCCTGGGTCTAGAGTAAGCTAGGGTAACTGGCAGACTGAGTGCAAGAAAGAAACCAAATACCACAGTTGGAGAACAAAGTATAGCAAGAGTAACAAGGGGATGGTATGGACAGAGGGAGGAGGAAGAATTGGTTAAATGGTTAGCTGGAAGTGTATACCAGTAAATTGGCAGAAAGAATTAGCATGGTTAAGTTGGTATGCCAGTTGACTGATACACCAAATTTTCCAGTTGGCCACTGGGTTGATCCATATGCCAAATCTTTCTATTGGCCAATAGATTATTCGGTACACCAAAAGATTTAGTGCTTTGCCAACCTGTCGATTAGTTATCTAGCAAGAAATTTGGCACATGGATCAGAACATATGTATTCAATAGTGTTCAATTAGTACAGTGGACTATGATTATAATTGACAATTACTTTAGTACTTCTAATATTTACCTGATAATTCCTGAATAGATATATCAGTTTGTAGTGGAAATTAGTTTAGACAAGTTCATCTAAATGGTACAGTTATGTAGTATTATCTTGTATATTTAGTTGAATAAAGATTTCAATAATGCTTGGCTAATCTAATTAATATAAATATAAGATTTTTTTCTAGTTCAAACTGTGTGATTGATTTAGATATTGCTGAATATAACTTGAAGATACTATATGCATTGGAAAAAAAAACCACTTTGTTGCATATGATATACAATATCACAATCATTGAAAATATAATATATATCAAACAAATAAATAAATGTGATTTCTTTTACACTATACTGTTTTCATTTTTTGTAAACAGTGGAATATTTGAACTGTATTCGAGATATAATAATATATAATTTGGGATAAGATAGCAATTACATTTGGTAACATATAGAATTTATATTATAGTAAAGTTTGGAATTTTTCTTGATACTATTCTAATTTCTGCTTGAAAAGTTGTACAATTCTATTTTATTCACTATATCTTTCAGTTTTTGTGGATACATGTAATTGCTCCTGTTTCCTCTGCTATATTGAATTCTATTTATCAAATAGTATTCTAACATGATAACTTTCTTGGGTATAGCTAAATATTCTGAAGAATTTCTTGATGTAGAAGGTATCATGGTAGTAAACTGGGTGTTGGATCAATTAGCCAACTTTCATTTGGCTGAACTTTTGATGCACTGTAATCTGAGCATGGAGGACAGGGGTACAGGCGTGTTATGAAGGCATTGGAAGGGCATGGTGTAGCTGTCGAAGTTTGGCTTGAAATCAGGTGCCACTACGATTATTCAATCTTTGTTGCGTTGTGGTGGTTACATATGGGAGTTCTCTGATAGCCTCGAACCACGAAAGGCGTTTTCTTCAGGCTTAATAGTTTTGAAACAGACTTCTTTATCTAATGATATACAACAAACGCATAATATTTTGATCAGCAGAAGTATAACCAGCATAAAAGTGTTATGGCAATTTAAGGTTCTCACTGTGAAATCCTACCCTAGCTATTTTGCGTCCAGCTACTACGTTGGCGCTCTTCTTCCATGGCTGCACCCACCAAACATTCCGATTGTCTCATTACGCCTGGGAACCGGAAAGTACACCATTCATTTTCAACCAGCTCCTTCACGGAAATCGGGAAAGGAGATGTCAGAAATCGAACCCCACAGTCTCCGACAGTGACAATGAAGTGGCCAGGAGAGACGTCTACAGATATTTCAGTTCCTGCAATTTCTGAAGTGTCTGGGGAAACTACGGCAGCGCCCATCGCCATCCCAGTTTCAGTAAGGGTTAGCGCTCAGAAGCTAAAGAAGCTTGCTCCTTCAAACACATTCAACACTCACTACCGCACTATCTCAAGATCAATGAACGATCTTGGAAATATATTCTCACGCGGTCGCTCCCCTCCTAGTCGAGATATCTCTCCACTCCGTACTAGTTCTGCTATAGCCGCAATAGATAATAGGCGCAAAGCGGCGTTCGAATCACCACACGGAAAGAACCTTGAGGCTGCGAGCGTCCCTTCAATATCGGTCATGCAGCATGGGGAAACCGAGACTTACGTTCATGTTATACGGGAAGGATGGCTAAATATAATAGACTCGGAAATAAAAACGATCACTAGTTTGAGGGATTCCTGTAAACTGCATTACGCTATGATAATCGCAGGCCAGATGCTGCTCTATAAGTCTCCTTCGAGCTTCCAAATTAAGGCATTCGAGTTTGATGCAGCACCTCCCATTCCTCCACGACCACAAACCGCACCAGCTATTACTTCTCCAACTTTCCTTGTTTCTAGCTTGCGACACAAGAGCACGTCTCGGCATCCAGAGTTGATTCTCAGAGACGACGGAACTGTTAATGGTGGAACAGTGGAGGCACTCTGTCATGAGCTCGTCTTCACCAATGACCCTATGTACGTGTACTGGTCAGCTCGTTCACTGTCAGGATGGACGAGCCTCGAAACTGCGCTGTCAGTTTTAATAGAGCTTTCAGCTCTTCAAGACTCCTCATTGCGCATTGGGGAAATATTGAAAATAGTGACTGTTGCAACACCGGGGCTATTATTGGAGTCAAAGTGTTACAATTGTGCACGGTTACTAGCGGAAAAGGGTATCGGTCACCACAACCAAGAACTAGCGAAATCTTCGAGAAAGGCAATTGAGAGTGTCCGAGCTCATCTCCAACAGACGTTAGGTATGCCTAGGATTGATGATGGTATGTCAGATGTAGTTGAAATCGAAGCATATAAATTCTGATGGTTCGATAGTACCCAGAGCTCCATTTCCAGATCATTACACTGGCCTATTTCAATCTCTCTCTGCGGAAGACTTTTTGTGTATCAATTCAGAGGTCTTTGCTACCCAAGTACACCTATATCACTTGAAGTATTTCCGGGCTTGGAGCCCTGCAGACGACATTTCGCTGTTGCTGGTGTCGCCATACTTGCCCCTTCCGAGATATAATAATCCACTGGTATTCAGCACATCGAATATTCACTTCCTCGGAGATCGAGTACTTCATCATGTTCTGTGCGGGGAGTCGGCGATCCGCATTGATCGGAGAGTCGCCATCCTATCTCGATGGATTGAGGTCGCCCAGTTACTTAAGTCTAAAGGTGATATGGTTGGATACCTTGCGATCACGATGGCAGTCTTATCACCACCAATTCTTCGCTTACGTGAGACGTGGAGTTGTGTATCTCTTCACCTTGTCGACGAATTAAAAGCAACAGGTGGCAAGGCAATGCGTGTTCTGGAAAGGAGGAGGCTGAACGAACAATCAGAAGCCTCGGATGGTCGGGCCTTTGTTCCGAAAGGGGTGGGAGTTGAGTTTCCTTGCTCAGAGGGAGTCCCTTATTTCGGCGACTTGTTGCATTGCATGGATGAGGCATATTCTAGTCGCGATCGAATCATCTCTTACTTCAAATTGGTTCAAGGACTTCAGGCAATTGAAAAGTCTCTGTCTAAATGGCGGATGGATTGGGTTGATAAATGTCCTGGTCTGAAGTCCCGAAAACCAATCGATAGCCGGGAGGAAGAGCGGATTCAGAATTGCCTTCAATTTCTCAATTCCAGAAATCAAAATCCGCCGTCAGCTAATTCTTCCTTGTATTTTGAAAAATCATTAGTGTGCGAACCGTCTTGGACTGGCATGTACCTGCAATCACATTACCATCAAAAGCTTCCGCTCGGTACCGGTGCTAATATACCACTAATTTTCACCGATATACGTGCAAGCTTTTCACTATTTGATCGGTCTGACACACTGGCTATCTTGGGTACCTTGCATAGGAAAACGCCGAATTCAGGATTGGGATCCCCAATCAATACACCCGGAGCCTTTCCCGCAGGTACACAACCCAACCAGAACTTATGCTCCCCAACGTCTCACGGCCAGCAACGGCAGACTCTCAGACGGATTCGGTCGTTTCCACCTTCCAAACCTGCACAAACAACTGGATATGACGACCTTGACTCTATAACACTTCAACGCACGGCCGTACTCCATGGTGGACACAACGCCTTGCTTCGCGCAATCCGTGATGTGGCTGGTGTGAATCAACGACTTTTTTATTCCAAAGATGGAGAGCTTGTTCTTAAGTCAATCACCGATGAGTTCCAATCTCGGCCTACAAGTGTGATTGAAACCACATCGAATTGCCAACATTTGGTTCCCAGAAGGCACTCGCAGATCCTGACCACTGGTGTCGCCCCTGAGGTATCTATGAATGGGGTTATCTGCGAACCCCCAACACTGGCGAGGAAATGGTCTAATTTCGATAATCCATTAACACTCCTTGTTGTCCCAAAAGGAGGGACGCTAGAAAGGTTGGTGGATATTCTTGTCTTGGGTGTGGAGGATTTTAGTCGGCGAATGATCAGCTCGGAGGGGCAATGTTCTCGGATATCCCCACTACTTCGTATGAATATGAGTGTGTATACCATCACTTTTTTTGCCACATTTCGCAGGTATGACTTATTCCACCTTTTGTCCGGTCACCTTGCTAACCTCTGACCAGCTACTGTTCCCCTATAGTCCTCATCGATTACCTGAAGAAAAGGTTACTCGGCTCCAAATCTGCTGCTAGCTCCTCCGGCAATGAAAGTGACGACGTAGTTTTTCCAGACTGGACGGGGGTTGACCACGTTAGAGACGAAACTGTAGACTGGCTTCTAGTTGCGAAGATACATCTCGGGATTTTGGATGCAATTGACGTCTGGATTACCGAATTCTACTTGGACTTTCACTGCGATCAATTACTGGGAGAATCTTTTCTATCGTTCTTCGACATTGCTGATAAAGAGCTCCATATTTGGCATTCACTTTCTCCCGATAAAATTCAATTAAGACAGCAAGCAGAGGAGATTTCCTCGTTGTGGCATAGAATCAAGAGCAAATTTGCGGGCCTTTCCTTCACCCCGTCGATGTATGCATCGCCTAATATGGGGAGGCCAAATACAATTTTGAGTGTTCCACAACATGAAGATATTGGAAGAATATTGGAGTTTATAGAAATGTTGGACTTAAGAGTAGCTGAATTCTTCGCCGCCGTTAAATTGGTGGACTGGATGTTCGCCTTTGAGCTGCTCGAAACACAAAGCGTGGAACAACAAGGATTCTTCGTTCCAAAGGTTTCGCTATTGTCGCACGATGATGAGGATGCATTACAGGATATCTTTTTCTTGCTAGACAACCTTCGGCGGAGGAATACAAACATCAGCCTTTTACAAACATTGCCAAAATGTCTTCGAGACCTTTGCACACTACATTTGGAACTTACAAACTGGATTTTGTCACAGGTGATTGAACCTAAAATTGGGTTTGAGAACCGGTCACAGCGAATAGCAACTCTTTTAAAGTCACTAACAATATGCCAACAACGAATGTCGGGCATGGATCTTCATGATAATTCAGATAGCGGTGTATCGCGGCATGTGCCTTCATTTGTTGGAAATGCTATTGCTACGGCTCTCGTTCGGCCCGAAAGTAGAATGTATAGTTTTGCATGGCAACTCGGCGCAAAGTTGGCGTGTGGGTCGGTTTCTTCATGTGAGACACTGGAACAAGTCATTCCAGAAACTATCGATGGGGCTATCCCTACGCGAACGTTGATCACCTCTGTTGGATGGATGTTTGAACGCCTGCTAGAAATTGTTTGCCATGTCCCGAATATGGTTATTGAGAATAACCGTCTAATAAACTTCGACAAGCGACGTTATGTCTACAATTTCATCAATAATTTTACAAACGCGAGGGAAGATCTAGTCGGGGAAAGCTGCCGTCAATTGAAATGTTTCTCACTCACAATGGTGGAAGCGTATGATGCCAGGACACTTCGAGAGGCGGCGAATAAGGAAAACCAAATTTCAAGGCATAAAGCCAAGATATTTTGGAAATTACTCAACCAAGAGCAAGAGAAACTCAGACGTGATTCTAAACTTAGGGAAACTATGGAGCGCCATCACAGGCAACAACTGAGGGCAGAACACCGACGTCAACCAACTGCAATGCGCGCAGAGGCAACAGACAAAAAAGTCGGAAAACGGCTGGGCGTCAATTCGATATTCAAAGCTGTTCGTCCCATATCGATGGCATTTACCAGTGGTTGGACACCTCCGCAGAATGCACTCCGAATAGTCACCCCTTCCGAACTACCTTCATTTCAGGGTCTGGAACATGGACGAAAACCAGTTGTGACTATTGATCTCAAACTTGTAGCGTCCATATCATGTCCTCGGAATACTCGTGATAAAGGCCTGTGGAAAATTACGGTTGGTAGTGGAACCAGTTACCTGTTTCAAGCAACATCCGAGAACGAGCTTGATGACTGGTTGAAGGCCGTAGCAGCCGTTCGTGGAGTCGCTATTACAGATGGCGCAGAATCAATTGGTTTGCTAACCGTTTCGTCTCAAAACCGCGTACCTCAACCAGTTTTCGGTGTCTCATTGGAAGAGTTATGCAAGAGAGACAATGTCAAGATTCCCCTCGTTGTTGAATGTTTGCTGACGGAGATTGAGACGAGGGGTGCGTGTCCACTTCCCAGATTTCAACCATCGTCTGATCTGAAATCCTTGTAGGTCTAAGCGAAGTTGGAATTTATAGAGTGCCTGGTTCGCTTTCGAGCATCAATCAATTGAAGACAGCCCTCGACTCCGGCGAATATGTCAAAATGGACGATGATAGGTGGTACGATATCAATGTTGTAGCTGGTACCTTCAAAAGCTTTATGCGAGAACTACCAGATCAAGCGCTTGAACCAGACATCTTACATGCGCTGAGAGATCTGACAGGTATAGAAGTCCTCATTTCCATACACTGGAGGATTTGATCGACTTACCCCAAGTCAATGTAGCAAAAATATCTGACGAGGTGGACCGTATACTCCCCTATCGGGATGTGATGTTACAGTTACGACCTCACAACTACAGTTTTCTTCGTCGTGTCTATACCCATTTTTCTAGGTAATTGATTCCTACTTTATCTTCCTCGATACTTGGTTAATGAAGTCAAGCAGAATTGCCAGGAACGCGGCTGCCAACAAGATGCATGCCGTAAATCTAGCAATTGTTTTTGGAATGGCCTTGTCCCCCAATACATCTCATCCATTCGGTATCTCACCAGACCTAGGTCTTTACCAAACAATGGTTAAAACATGGATAAGCTATGCCGACCAGATTTTTCCCGATGTCGAAGGCGATGAAATAGCTCTGTCAGTCATCCAGACGGATTCTGCGGGTGTGCATTCACTGCCAGCCTCCCCGCTTCCGGCAGCATTGCACATCGAATCTAGCACGTTGCCTAAGACGAACCTGGATGAGCTAGTACAGTTGCAACAGCGAGGAGTTGATGGTGAGCTTACTGACATAGATTTACCATTTAGCAAACCAGTTTATTCTAGTGGCGGTTTTCAAGAGCTGAACGAGTAATTTGTAGCGGATTTTGGGCATTGGTCGGTTTGCATGCTTCGCGTGTTGAATATGTCTGTAGACACGGTTAAGAAGTTTGCATATTCTTTTACAAGCGATGTGCCGGCCGGCGGGCGGTAAGATGAATATGGGAACTGCGAGAGATTGTGCGCCAACTTCAACGCAAATAAAGAGGGTTTTTTGTGTGTAGATTATATGCCTTGTGATATCATTGGCGGTGACAACGTACTCAGGTCAGACGGCCGCTTCTCGGTCCCCAGCCATCACATTTCCATCGTGTGATCCGTTGCCTCCAAAACCGCATTCGTTTGCTTGACTACCGATTATAGCCTTCCTAGTACATAGGCCTGTCATTAATTCAAATATTCATTACACGTTGTTCTGGGTAGTTAGTAAATCTAGAGATTCGTCGATTTGACTACACCAAATTGCTCACGTGAATAGAAGTGCTTGATTTAATACATTATCAAATCTTTTCACCTCCAATAACCTAGCTGTGGCTGCAATAGTAGTTACTATTCACTGGAGAAAACAATGCTATTTATACTTTATTTAAACTGCTATTAGTACTTGGTATTAAACTTTACTATTGAGCAATTTCTTGTACTGCAAAAATTTGAATATAATGAATGCAAATTACATACCAGAGAAACAGTGGAATATTAGCTAATTACTTCTTGTCTACGATCTTATACATTGTATAAGGTTATTTTTACTACAACATTGAAATTAGCAAATCTGAATGTACCAAGCAAGTGTGGTAGGAAAATATACATATACTAAGGTCAAGTCAATATATAAAGTATGTAAAGTCTATTTTCAGAGATATAGCTAATGTATATTTTAAAACAAAGTTATTCAGCTAAAATGTAATACTTGCAGTACTATATCCCTCTATATCTAGAAAGAAATATTTCACATAGAAAATAGTTTCAATAATTATTGTAAAACGCTCTAACTTTTAAGATCCTCACAATCATTACATATAGCCAATTTAGAAGTTCCATCTGCATATACAGTATTATGCTGAGCTGAATCTCTGACTGATTTATAATGTAATAGCTTAGCTTATAAGTATGACTTTTATTATATTCAACTTTATACACAATCATCATTGTACAACTCAGTTAGTATTGTGTCAATTAGTCAGTGTGATGTAAATCAGTTGGTGTTCATTTAATCAGTTGCTATATTGTCTCTAACTTGGTGGTTTATTGAATAGTTGAAATTATATTATTTTTCTGCTTACATTTTCATATCAAGTACCACTAGGACAATTTAAATTTAGTACTACTGGTATGGTTTTTTTTGTTGATTTTGGTGTTGGTATTGGTATTGCTATTGGCATCAGCCTCTGAGGACAATCACCATATGTATTGTCATACTCCATAACTCATGTTGTTGTTGTTATTATTTACAGTATACTGTATAGTTTCCAGTATACTCTTGAACTTATCTCTTACAATTGATTCATCATATCGTTGTCTAATATTGCTGTGGACCTTATCCATCTGGCTGTAACTCCCAACTTGCTATAGTAAATATACCTGCAATGTGCAATCTGTACAAAGTTAATTTGTAGTGGGTAGTAGTTATTTATATCCAGAGAATTACCTAGCTAACATCTACTAAGTACATACCCTACATTGGACTATATTTAAAAGAAAATTTTACACTTAGAATACACTCCAAAGTCTTATATAAAGTTTACCTACTCACCTAAATTCTTCAAATCTCAACTCATAGTCCGCATATATGCTCTTCCAAACATTTCAATTTCATGCTCAAGTTGTAGTATATTATCTTGGCTCAGATGAGGTAATTATCTTTGTCTATATGCTGCATCTTGCACTGCCATTACATCATGTAGTCTGTATCCTATTAAATAGCAGTGTTATTTTACAACCAATACAGTTGCCCGCTTACTGGTAGTTTCCTTCAAAGGTGCCACTTCAACCAGTTGAACTATCTTTGTCTTTATTATTATTTTCTTTGTATTCTGTTGACATCAAACCCCAGGTAGAAGATTTACACTCAGTGCAGTCAGAATTAGCACCAGTATTGGTAACAGTACCAGTAGTGGTGTTGGTGCTGCTATTGTAATTGGTGTTGATGTTGATATGGATACTAAAGTTGGTGTATAGCTTCTAGCATTATTTCAATATGCATGTTTGACAGATATCACTTATCATCAGTGTTATGGTATTTCAGACCAGTATAGTATATAGATTTCGATAATATTTCATATTGTTTTCATAATCTCATACTCAAACTAAATTCATTACGAAACACACGTCATGTACTGACATCATCAATGAGATACATGATGTTACATAATATGAATCTCTTACAGATGCTGCTTTTGAGACAGTGACTCTTTGCAGAGTTAATAAATGGAACTATAAGGTCCTCAGGACCTATATTTTGACTAGATTCACATAATATGTATTTGATTTTGTATGCTGAATACTATACATGACACTGTATGCGGCACACTTGAAAGCAACCTGCAAGATGCATTTGATGGTATACAATCATGTCCACTCTGAAGTACAATTTTGACCATACTTGTTTGCACACTTCCAGTCAGCTTCAGTGTACCTTCCCAATTGCTCTTGATGGCAAACACCCAGCCCACTTAACTTACACTTACAACTAAGTTCTTAGGATACTTCCATGTTCGCTGCCAGTATGCTCCCATGGACGACTCCAAGTCCATTCTCTAGTACACTTCTGGGCATGGTCTCCAGGACACTTCCAAATGCTCTGGGTGGTATATTTTCAGCCTGCTTAACTTGTGCTCTAAAGTAAATCCTCAATACACTCCAAAGTACACTTCAATTACACTTCCAGATACACCTCTAAGTATGTTCTGATATATACTCATGTGTATGCTCACCAGGTTGCTCCCAATTGCACTTAATGGTACACTTTCAGTCTGCTTGATTATACTGTCCCAAGTCAGCTTTCATGATCCTTCCAAGTACACCACTGAGTATATTTTCATGTACAGTCCTGGACTGCTTGCTATGATACTCCCAATTGCACTGAATGGTATACTCCCAGCCTGCTTGACTGTTTTCACCCAAGTAGGCTGTCAAGATGCACTCACATATACTTTTAAGCACATTTTCAAGCACACCCCCATTCGCAATATATGACTCACTCCCAGTGTACCTGCATACGGGATTCTATATTAGTGCTCAAGTTATTCCCAAGAACACTATCTGGTATGCACCCTATTACACCTCTAAGTTGGTCTGAAGAACACTCCGAAGTACTATCTCATGTACTGCCCAATGCCACATTTGTACAGACAGGCACACACCCAGCCAACTTGGCTCTACACTTCCAAGTACGCTCTCATGTGAAAAGGCTTTCCTAATCTCACCTGACTCTATGCTCTGATTTATGCTTCTGCATGCTCAATCCAGAGACATGGTGACTTACTATAGATTGTAAAGACTAGGTGACTTAGGGCTAGTGGCAAATTGCAGGCTGTTGTTGGCACAGTATGGCGTGTGGCCCATGGCATGTGGACTGTGGCATGAAGTGTATATTGTATGAAATGTAGCCTGTATAGTGTGCTGTGTAGTTTGTGGTTTGTGGTGTGTGGTGTATGGTGTGTGGTATGTAGCATATAGCATGTGGCATGTGGCAAGTGGCAAGTGGCAAGTGGCAAATGGCATAGAGGGTATTGTATGTAATGTGTAGATTGTGGCATGTGGAATATGGAGCATGGCAAGTGGCATATTCAGTGCGGCATGTGGCATCTGGTATGTGGTATATGGTATGTGGCATGTGGCATGTGGTGTGTGGCACATAGAGTGTAGGGTAGTGCCTGAGGGATATAGGTAGTGGCGTCTGATATATAGTGTATGTCATGTGTATTTGTGGCATTTGGTGTATGCAGTGAAATGTATGGAGTGTGAGGTGTACAGTAAGCCGGGTAGTGGGTGGTATGTGGGGTATGGGATATGAAGTGTAGAGTGTATCATATAGCAAGAAGTATGTGGCATGTGGTGTGTACTATGTGTCATGTGGTGTATAGCATGTAGTGAATGTTGTGTGATTCACAGAATGTGGATTGTAGTATATTGTAGTATGTGGTGTGTGGTATATAGTATGTTGCATGTGGTCTTCATTGGCCTGTATCGTGGTATAAATTGATATGGCAGTCTGAATCATATCTCAATCATGGCAAGTTTGACAAGATCACATGATTTCTCCAGGTCATAAGGTTAACAATTGCAGTTTTGGATTCTATCTAGAATAAAGGCAACCGGATTATGGAGACAGCAAATCTCCAACCTAATTTGCTCAGGTTAATGTGGAGTAAGGTTCCTGTCCATCAGGAGTATATGTATAGCCAATCAGTTCTGGGGCTAATAGTGAGTGTGGTGTCATTGTGAATGGTGTTGGTGATGGTAACAGTGATGGTAATAAAGATACTTGGTTATATTTATTGGTTATGTTAACATCAATATCAAATCTTTAATAGATTTACAGCTTTCTATTGGCTGAAGCTTCCACAAACTCAGAGTTTTCATATTGTGAAAAGCTACTTATACGAAACTCTACTGCTCCTAAAGTGAAGTTCTCAGGTTGACTACCATGCAGGGCCACTAGCAGTCCATGAAGCATCCATTCAGGCCGGCTTGCAATCAGACTCCCAAGCAGGCTGTTGATCAAAAGTATGGTGGACTTTGCACACACAGTAGTACCATAATATACATTATCAGTGTGACTTCAGGTGATTACGACTTGAGAATCTCGATTTCCAGCTCCAAGTGAATATAGCTCAATATGTCTAGCGGAACATCGCAAAGTTTCAACTACAGGCTGTGACTCTCGCTGGGGTCTCGAAGATACTTGCTAGAAGCTGTATATGTTGGCATTTACACTTTGAGTAGCAGATAGTTGTTTTGCCCTTTTGTCAAAAATATTTATATATATCACTGTATTCAGCCAATCTATTTGAGTACATCTCAGTTGCCACTGTATAGCTACTAGAATGGAGGAAAACAGGCATATACAATTATATGAACCAATTACTCACCGGGAAAAGTGGCCTTACGCAATGTGTAACTCATAGAGAAGGAGTCATTGGGCCGGTAATCCATCGCATAACCGATGCGTGGCAGTATGAGATCCTACAAACCTGCTAGTTGACTGGATTGCTATGATACACATGCAATTATGGGTGCTTAATACTATCCATCATGCTGCATTCAATTTACTGCCAAATGCACTTCATTGTATACTCCTAAATACGCTCTGACGTACACTCCTGACTGTGTACACACATCTTTGACAACACACCTCACCGTCCGGTTTTGCCAAGACCCCCTTTTTTTCAGCAGGTTGTGGTTTTACTTTGGCTTCATTTTCAAATACCTGTGTGTGTCTGCTTGTTCACCCCATGTATTCAAGTGTACCTCAGACAGTGACAACCACCCAATACCACTCAGTACAGACCTCGACTGGGAGTCCTTCTTCTAGGGCAACTCACCTCCTTCGATGTTTTACGCAAGTTAGCGACATGGTTTTCACGACACGACACAACCAACACAATCGACAATACAATACAACTAGGGCGTGAAAGGGCAGCAGTTCAATGAAGAGTGTTTGTGCGGACAGCCCGCTCTGACCCACAACACTCGGAGGAGCTATGATGGAAGATCTGCTTCTCAGGCACACCAGTACTAGTACGAGTTTTTCCCATGGATGCATCAACCCACTTAAACAGCAAAAATTGAAAGACACATCAAAGGTGCTGTTCACACGGCACGGTAGAACAATTGGGGTATTCCACTGCGATAACATTAATGAGACCCTGCACTCAGGTGAATGTAGTACTGAATCGGAACAGTTACATTTCTGGGGGAGGACTAGAACATGGTGCCCTGGGGTAATGGGGGTGGAAGAGGAGAAGGGGTGAATTTTCGTTTTTGGGTAGTGGGTGGGGAGCTCTGCTAACTAGCTCGCTTGCCCAGAGGTGGAGGGGAATCAGTCTTTGTCATACTCTAATTAGAGTGACTACAATATCAATAAACAACAACAACAACACTCCTGACTGCAATCGATTGCACACTCCCTGTCTGCTTGATGTACGCTCCCAATTAAGCTTTCAAGACGCTCCCAAGTGTACGCCTGGGCATGCTCTCAAGAACGCTCCGAATAATACTCAATAGCACCCTTCCAGCCTGCTTGACTACACGCTCCCAAGTAAGCTCCCAAAACGCTCTCAACCACACTCCCAAGCACGCTTTCAAGTTCACTCCCAATTGCACTCAATTACGCACTCCTAGCCTGCTTGACTGTACGTCCACATGGAAGCTCTCAAAACGCTCCCGATCACACTCGATGGCATACATCCAGCCTGCTTGCCTGTACGCTCCCAACTACACTCTCAAGATGCTCTCAATTGCGCTCGATGGCACACTCCCAGCCTGCTTGACTGTACATTCCCATATTAGCTCTTAAGATACTTCTAATTGCACTTGAAGGTACACTCCCAGCCTGCTTGACTGTATGCTCCCAAGTAAGCTCCCAAGATGCTCTCAAGTACACTCCCGAGCACGCTTTCAAGTACACTCTCATTTGCACTTGATGACACACTCCCAGCCTGCTTGACTGTACGTTTCCAAGTAAGCTCTCAAGACGCTTCCAATTGCACTCAAAGGCACACTCCCAGTCTGCTTGACTGTATGCTCCCAAGTAAGCTCTAAAGACACTCGCAAGAACACTCCAGAGCACCCTTTGAAGTACATTCCCAATCTCACTTGCCTATATGTTCGCATATATGCTCATGGGTGCTCAACCCAGAGACTAGCTGAGTTGCAGATGCCAGGCACTTGGTGGTGGGTGGCGGGTGGCTGGTGGCGAGTGGCGGGTGGCAGGTGGCTGGTGGCATATGGTGGCCAAAATCATGACGTCGGTCGATATTATATTCTGCACTTCACCATTAGTGCACACAGCATGACGAGATCTCACGATGCGTCATTGTCACTGCGTTGACAGTTTCAGCCTTAGATTCAGCAGGAAAGGTAGACAATTGGATCTTGGGGAGAGCAGATATCTGACTCAGATTTTCCAGCGGAATCAGCTGCCTGCTTCCCACATGCTGTGGGCGTACGTGTGCGCATTTGGGCCACTGCTGATGGTGATGATTGCAATGGGGATGACGGCAATGGTGATGGTGTCGATGATGGTGATCATAGTACCAGAAGCACATAGACAAGTAGATTGGCTACATCAACGGTAGCATCAAAGCTTCTACAGACTCAGAGCCTTCCATTAGCGAAAGCTTCTACCGACTTGGAGTCTTCCATTTGCCAAAGCATCCACCATCTTAGAGCCTTCTATTAGCCAAAACTTCCACAAACTCAGAGTTTGCCATCGGCCAAAAGCTTCCAGTGGAAAACTCTACTCCTTCCGAAGCGCGGCTCTCTCAAATACAGCTCTCTCCATCTGGCTATCAATCAGGCTATCAAGCAGGTTGTAGAGTAGGGTTTCAATCACCAGTGGGCTTTCATGCGGACTTGCAGCGATAGGGCGTGCAGTACCAGTATACCAATAAAGACTGCTGGCAGTAACAACAAGTAGGTATGGATCCATCTCTGGCCAGCAGCCGTATATTGTTCCATAGGCCCACGCACACATCTCGTTCAATCAACTATTAATCACTATAGGCTGCGCATTTCGCAGGAGTCCACAGGAAGTTTGATATGAGCTGCGCAGGTGCTGGTGAGTGTGTTTCACAGCCTATAGTTGATTTGCACTTTGCCAATGCTCTTTGGTTACTCGCTATAAGTGTATTATTTTGCTAGTACATTTCCATTTCTCGGTTGGATCTATTATTCAACAATGTTCAATTGATGTAGTAATGAAAATTGAAAGTGACTTCTTCACCCAATTACAGATATTGTAAAACTCAGGGTAGTATAGTATTATTATTAATGTATAAGATGATATATACATACAGTTGTTTTTCAAATACTAGTAAACATATATATATGTCTGACTCCCTGGAATGACTGTAATATCCAAATACCTTGCATCAAGGGAACTAAGTTTGTATTGTATGTATTATAGTATAACTTATTTACAATCTCTCCCAATTTCTAAAATGTTTGGCAGTTGAATTTTGGAGTCATGATTGTGTTTATTTAGTACCGGAATTTGATTATGTGTAAATTAACTAAAAGATAATACACCAACCTTAATCTACTCATTTACGGAATTCCTAGTAAGAAGTGGTGGTAAAGTATTACTGCTTATAAATATGGGTAAGTTCTTGCAACTTAGATGTAACAATTGCTAAGGATGTGGTTGTCAATATAGACATGGGTAATAATAATAATAAAAAGAATAGTAAGTGTATTTGGATAGACAAAATTACTGCGGCACTGGGAAAAATAACCTTACATGATATGTAACTCATGGAGAAGCGGTTTTTGGACCAGTCATTGATTGTATTACTAGGGGGTGATTATATGAAGGCCTATCAAGTTGTGCCTAAATGCGGACATCATTATATCAATTGTATGTAATGATTAGATATTGCACCAGATTCCATGAAATATAGGAAAGCCAGAGGCCTTATACCTGAAGCCAGTAGATCTTGACAGTTAATGCTATGGAATATGGGAGAGCCAGAGAAATAATGTCGGTGGTCAGGTATTGTCTATATATTAAGCTACTGATGGCGGGAGAGTCAGGATCGATTCCTCTGGTTAAGGATTTTCTAAATCTGAAGCTATACATCACAGGAGAGACATGCCTGATGCCTCTAGTCGAGTATTTTCCACATCATATGCTCCAGATCATAGGTGAGTTGGGGGCCTGTTACTGGTACCGGAAGTAATAATGATTAAACAATAAAACTTGAAATGGTCAAAGTGAAACAACACTTAAAGCCATAGAGTGATTATTGCTGCTCTTATTCTTCATTGTCGTCCTCCTCCACATCCTCCTTATCCTCCATTCTTTATTCTCTTTGTCATTGGCAATATGACTGGTATCATAGTCTCTGTGAAATTTCTTTTGCTTAGTATTGGTGTAAGCAAAGGTTCCGGGTTACCTGGCTGCAGTCTGCGTTGAAACCAGAATGGTGGCCCCAGATTGGTTCGGGAAATGGCAAAACACTGAGCTGCCCAATGATGAGCAGTTCCAAATCCGAACTGCACCTAAAACTGCAGATTTTTGGCCGGGTTTTACACACAGCAGAGCCTGATTTTTGTGAACTCCAAACTTTGGCTCCAATTCAGTGTTTGAGTTTTGATTATATCACATATGATATGTACATTAACTATGCTCAGTTGGAAGTGCTTTCACCTTCGAGTCTCAAAATTGCGATCTGATCAACATTAATTCAGTCACCATGAACAATACCCAATTTTCAGTAATCTTTTGCAGCGACTTACTTAAAATCGTGCAGTTCACAGTGTGGTGAATGGGAGGTGAAAGAGCATCCAAAATGGCATAATGTATGTATATATATTGTGGACGATTCCACACCTGTAGTTGATTCTATTTGTGTGGTTGGGTATACTCCTGTATTCCACACAACTCAGGTGGTCAATGCTTCCCCCATGGCCAATGCTACACCCATGGCCAAACCCACTCCTAGGGTTTCGCCTCCTACCATTACAAGCCGTGCAGTTTGCTCCCTGCAGGTTTGGCCACCTGCTCTGTAGCCTCCTCTGGTTTGGCCTCCTCTGGTTTGGCATATTGAAGTCTTGCCTTGCCAGGTATAGCCTCTGTGGGGTTGCCCTGGTTGGGTTTGGCCTCCGCTGGGTTGCCATCCTTTTGTTTGGCATCCTCTGGGTCAGCCTTCTCTGGTGTAGGCTCTGCTGGTGTGCCCTCTTTCTGTTTGAGAATATCCACATTGTCCACCCCCAGTACCCGATCTTCTGGTTTGATGTCATATGATTTGCGAACTTCTGGTTTGCAGTCTGGTGGTTTAGCACATTTCAGTTGGGCATGGTGCAGTCTGGTGCCTTGCAGTTTGGTGTATTGAGGTGTGGTGTCTTGGGGTTTGACATCTTGGGGTTTGGCATGTTGCAGTTTGGTGTCTTGGGGTCTGGCTTGTTTGGGGTCAGCGTCGTGCAGATTGGCATCTCCCGTTTTGGCGTCGTTCGGTTTGCTGTCTTGCGCTTGTGTGGCTTTCAGCTCGGCATTTCATGGTTTGCCGGCATTCAGTTTATAGGATTATGGTTTGCCATCTTCTGGTATGCGGACTTCCGGATTGCCATTTTCAGGTTTGCCCTCTCAATCTATACTCTCTTTCAGTTTGCCCTTCTCCCATGGCAGACACCCTACATGGATTGTTCTGTGGCATATTGCACTGATTGGATAATTACAGCCCACAGGCAACATTGGAGGCACAATGTTGTCCAATCTGGTAGCACCCTCTGATGTATGTCCCCAACTGTATTTGATATCACAATGTGGGCAAGGTTACTATGTGGATTCTGAAATACTGGTTGTCACATGCAACTATTCAGAAGCGGAGGTTGCAGGGAGTTACTTGATTGGGTTGGCCTGGAACATGGTATATCGACCAATCATACCTGACAGGTTGGCTTCCATGGTACTGGTGCAGTGAGAAAATGGTCTTTATCAAGCAGGATGAGGATGTTTCAAGTTGGCATAATCCTGCCTGGATCCAAAATGCCCCCAATTCAGTCCTTATTGTGTTGCCGCGGACTGCACCTGATACCAATGGAGGTAGGCTTCTGGCCTCTATTTGGTGAATCCTTTAGTAACTGCAGTTATTGGCATTCACCTGGTAGACAAACAATCCATGGCAAGTGGTATAGACTGTGAGTATATGCATTGGTTCTTGTGTCTTTGGCATGTGTATCATTCGATGGTATTCTACAGGCTTTCGTTTGGTTTTCCACTGCATATATATCAAGGGCTATTTTGTCTGTTATTTGGAACATATTCCATGGGTTGTTGTTCAGTTTTCCTGCTGGCTACGAATTTTGACCCTGTGTATCCAATATTTGGATGGTATTGTATTGGCTTCTATATTGTGTTCCCTTGTGTATTGTCATTAGGATACTGTCATGTGACTATGCTTACCTTATCGGTATATCATATTTCATCTGTATCAATCATATGCTGTTGATATGCATTGGGTCCTGCACCAATACCAGCGGCCACTGAGGCTCGTCCAGGTAACATCAGTGTATGAAGATCTAGATTGAACTTGTCTAGCTGAATTTAGACTATAGATATCTGGATTACAGTTTTCATCCAACAGGAATGAAGTTCCAGAGATGTACATGATTTCGCAGCAAGATATATGTCTTGCTGATCTGGATCAAATAATTCGTCTATTGGGATCAAAGATATCAAGGGTATCATTCCACGTATACAGAGCGAGATAGGAATCATCATCTTACACGATAAAGACTATAGTGATCAGAGTGCTTTGCTCATAGCATCTCAGTTGTGGAGACCTAGATTATGATCTTTATCAAACAGAATAGAGATGGCAGCAATCTCACCATTCGCCCAGTAGAATATTGGTTATAGCAATGTAGAGTGCGATGATCATTTGGCTCGATTGAGGTCACAGATATCCGAATGTTTGCGAAGTGGGATTTTGCTTATGGAAATCAAAATCACAATCTTCATGTAGTGGAATAAAGCTTATGGAGAATGACGGACAACTGTGGAAGGTGGAGACCCCAACTATATACATATACTATAACTATCGCACTCTGCAGGACACTCTTCCATTCTCTTCCTACTTCATTTCCAATGCTTTCGATATATCGTATCCATTAGCCTTGGAATGGTGAGATGAGACACTCAGAGACCCAGTAGCAGTTCTGTGGCCAAATAAAACGCCACAAGGCGATCGACCAAACTGGTCAAGAAAGGTGAAGTGCAGTTGGGAGTGCAGAACATCCCTGCTTCCACAAACAGAGATACATATACTGTAATTCTACGCCCTTCACTATAGCGCTTACCTCAGCCGATTGGAGGTCCATACCGTGTTGCTGGGGTGCCATGCTGATGTGGGAGAGATTGCACCAGATGTTGAACTAACACATGACCTACTATCCGATTCACTGGATGATGTTGAGGATGTGGATGATGACCTCCTCCAGCACTTCATCATTTCTACTCAAAATTCTGCATACTGGACCACAGCCACTAGATGCTTATTGTCCATTGACTATAACCCATGGAAGAAGACCATACTGCTAGCAGCCTCAAGATGCATGTTTGGCACCACATTGTCATCTCCGCCATTGGATAATCCACTGCCACAAGTGGCATCCCGTTCGATTAGTCTGGAGAAAAGCATTATTATGAGTGAACATGTCCTGATGTGCATGACCTTCCAATCATGGAATGAGAATTTCAGGTAGGATTGCGTTGCAGATATTGATTTCTCACATAGAAACCTCAAAAAGACTAATTGAGGAAAGAGGTCATGAGGTATATACCAGTTCAAGGATGAACAGGTCAGAAATGTTTTGGTTCAAGCTTCTTTAACAATTAGATGATGAACAATGTTCAACAATGGCTTTATGGATGATCCAGATGAGTAGTCAGCCACTGCAGCCGCAAGTGGGTGAGAATTGTGGATATTTGATCACACTGTTGCCCAACAACTGGCGCATGAAAACATAGTATATGCAAGTCCCGTTGAGTATTGTTGGCACCAATTATACCCCCCCTTGACGGATTTGAGCATTGTACTAGCCTACAGTAAGCACTGCTGTCTGACACATCGGCATAACACTCAATGAGATTTACCAACTCCTGGAGTTGGAGGTCACAATGAGGAGACGTTAGATCTGCTGACTACTAAACAAAAAATGCTACATCATCAAGGTGCAAGATGCAGAGGCAGATATTATATGTCTACTGGTAGGCAAAGTATTGATATTTGATCTTAGACATGCAAGGAGCCATACATTACCAGCTACATTGCCACTGCCATTTACCAATGTTTTTTCAATGTAAATCATTTCCTTGGCATCTAAGATTTATACTGTCTGGAGCAAATGTCACATGAGTGTGTCTATGTAATGACAACAGCTCTCCAGTGGCACCTCCACACCTCCGTTGCCACTGGCATGGTTATACAAATACTTTTCAGCAATTCAATAAATGCCATTAGTGAAGAATCTGTCCAATAGTAACTGCTGAGTAACTAACCATTGCAGCAATGTATGAGAGGCATCGAGTGATGTGTGATAGAACCTATCTGATACTGTAGTTGTTGAATATTGTGATCCTCTTAATCAGACATAATCTTGTCAACAGCAGAATGCAACATGGCCAGGTGCTACAACATATAAGCATTCTTAAACCAATGGTATTCCAAGTAATACGAGGACAACCTAGAGAGAATTATGGAAGCACCAGCTGCAGATGAGGCTCCATACGACTCGAATGAGTGTGAATGATAGTTGTTATCTTTCAGATGAGAAAGCATACCTAAGGTCATGTACCCCATGGCGACTATTTGACAGTGGAATGCATGACACCTGGGGCAGATTTGCTGGTAAGGTTCTACAGGATGGTGTCCATAAGTTTGGGAAAGGAACGGATTTTGGTTTTGCAGTAAGAGGTTATTGTTTGGCCAATGGGCAAGATGTGCTGCTACAACCATTGTATTTGTTAGTGAAAGGTTGTATTATTGTATAAATTATATCATGCAGTAGCTCCCTCCCAGCCACCACAATTCTATGATCATTGTGCCAGAGCTCCACTGGTTATAGTGCCATAGCTTTCATTGACTACTGCAACGCTGTGGCTATTGTTCTATAGCTCCACTGGAAATTGTGCCATATCCATTGTAGTCTAGTACTACAACATTATGGCCATTGTGCTATAGCTTTACTGGAAATTGTTCCCTAGCAAACTAAGACTACGAGAACTCTTTGTCAGTCATACTACAGCTCCACCGGAAGTTCTACCATCAACCTTGTAGACTACCCCAACTCAATAAACATTCTACCATAGCTTTACTGGATATCATGCCATGGCTCAACTAGAATCATATTGACCATTATGCCATAGATCCTGCAGAAAATCAGTGAATAAACCCATATTTATATATGACACTGTTTAGAACATCTATATATTTCATGTGAACATGACATGCAGTAGACCACAGCCATTGTGGTATTGGAAGATATCCACCCTTCTGCCAGCAGCATGATCTGATACTATAGATTCAGTGTGGGCTTGACTTGTAGCTACCAGATACTAATAATATAATTGCACCATATTCACCACCTCTCCTGGAGAAATGGAGTATTCTTGAATGATATAGTGGCGAAGTACAGGCCATCATACTGAGATACACAGGGCACAGAACATCCACCAGATATCTGGATATTCCCTCTACCAATTCATTGTTCTTGTAGGCACACACAGCCCAAGATTCGTTCTATGATAGTCCATGCATAAATATAGCTGCCATCAACACATTTAGTGTTAGCGACAGATCCGGGTAACCTGCCAGCGGTCCAGGTTCAGACTGCAAAAACTGTTTGGTTTAGTTCCAGAACCGTCCAGAAGCCCAATCCGCTGCATCTCGGCGGGCCAAACCTGGACCCGTACCTGTCAACCCCAGGGATTTGCCGGATTTGGCTAGACCCGTCGGTTACAATCTCCGGTTCTGGGTTTCGGGTTTTCCTATTCATGGTCGCATTGAGATATCCTGCTTCCAATTGCAAAATATTAATTTTCGTACGCTAAGATTCTTTTCAGATGAATCGGCCACCTTCATGTCTAAAAACAAGAGAGGCATGCTCCCTGCCCCATCCTGAACAACACAGTCAACGGTGCGTCAATGATTTTTGATCTTGCATCATGGGTAATCGAAGTGGCGATTGGATGCAAATGATTATAAATGAGTCATTGGCCGTATTTTAACGAAAAAGAGACAGTGACACGCTCCCTGCGTGATTTTGAAAATGAGCGTCAAGGGAGTGTTAATGATTTTTAGTCTTGTAAGTCAGGTAATTGAAAAGTGATTTATTCTTTGTTATGCATAAGCGAAGGATTGGCCGCCTTTAAAGGCCAAAGAGACAAGGACACGCTCCCTGCCCGATCTTGAAAATGAGCATCAACGGAGCATACACGATTTTTCGTCTTACAAGTTAGGTAATTGTAGATTGATTTGTTCTTTGTTATGCATAAGCGAAGTATTGGCTGCCTATAAACTCTAAGGAGACAGTGATAAGCTCCCTGCCCGATTATGAAAATGAGCGTCAATGGATTGTCAATGATTTTAGGCCTTGCATGATAGTTAAGCAAAGCGCAAGATGGCTGCTAATGTCTATATATGGCGGTTTGACCGGTTTTATAGGCTAAAAGGTTCACAATTACTGAAGTGCAGCATTGAAAACGAATTAAGTTGTGATTGTCCGGGAGGCTGTCGTGGGACCACCCCTTGCTTATCAGCCTATAAAGGATGCCAAAGCCTTGTTTATAGATGGCTGCAATCATTTACCATCAAGATTACCAAAGATTAAAGACTAAAAATCAGTGTCGCTCGGTTGATGCTCATTGTCATGCTGGGCCAAGGAGAGTGTAGCATTTTCTTTTGCCTAAAAAGGTGGCCAATACAATGATTATAGATAACAACGACTAATTCACATTTCAATAACCTGGCATACAGGACAAAAAATCGTTGACGCTCCGTTGATGCTCATTTTGCCACAGGCGTATCTGCATTATGCAACCATCCACTTTGGCATAGAATATCAATAGCTGTATTTTGGCAGTTGTTCTATCCTCTTCATGTATGTATTCCTTAATCATTGTTCTTTAATTGTGCATATAAATATATCCTTTAAAATATACTTTAAAGTGTCCTCTAATTGTAGATAATGATAATACTCAAAAATCCTGTTCCTTTCAATCAATGCTCGTCTTTACCTTCAAATTCGCTCAAAAGGCTGTTGTCGTCTTCAAAATCAATGTCAGCGGTATTCCCACCTAGCAGATAGTGTACTCCGTAAATCTGGAATAAAATCTTTATCACGCTTGCTATCCTTGGCATGTGTATTATGATTGAAAAATTGAGTGTTTGGAAGCGGAGAATGTATATACACACAGATGGATGGCATACCTTCTATTTAATAACTTTCATTTCCGTCAGTGTCACCTGGTGGCGCAGGTGGCATTCTGGGCTGAGGTGCTACCCGTTCTGGAGCAGGTGCGCCGGATCCTTTGTGCCTCCAGCATGTCTGCGGATTCTTTGCTGTGGCATTTTGGCATGGAAGGCAGCCGGCCGGTTGATTTTTATGAACCATTGCTGGATGACTTTCTATCGAAGCCTTCACCTTTTGCATGCCCACGAGACTCAACTCCTTGTTACTTCTCTTCTTGGACTTCGGCGCGAGGTTTCTTAATTAGTTGTTGCGTTTTCTCTATTGCGGCGCGCAAAAACCCTCTTTGGCCATTTTGGCCATATTCAAGGCCAGGCGCATGTTGGACTGTTCCAGCTGTACCCGACCTCCTTGCCTCACCATAGTAGCAGACATATTGAAAAGCTACAAGAAATTAGTTGCTGCTTCTAAAAGGAAGATTCGGCTATTACCTCAACAATATACGACTCTGTAGCCTCCTCAAAGGTCTTCAAACCCTGTTTTGTCCACTCCCGGAGACCTTTATGAGAAAATTCATCCACGAAGATCCCAGAGTTGACAACATCATGATTTTCAATTTCGCGGACTGTGCGGATAAATGCCTTCATCGACTATGGAGGTTTGCCATTGCGGGCCGCGATAAATTGGTCACGGAGCTCTCTGCATACACCTGCTGTACATTATATTGTTAGTTGACCCCCTTCTACGTCGATATGGAGCTACTCACATCTGTTTGCATGCTGCTGCCTATTTTTGCTGCATCTGGCCTTACGTACGTTTGATATATGTGCGTCCTGAGCCATATTTTCAGTGGCTGCAATTGCAGCGTCGTGGTGAACTAACTGGTGTCTGCATTGCTGCTGTGTCTCAGCCAGGGGCGCATTCGATGAAGCGCCTGTCGTTCGGCTCGATTCGGATTCAATCACACCTGGCAGAGGTGTTTGGTGAGCCATGACTTGCTGTTGTGGAACAGGTGAGGAAGATAATAACGAAAAGTGGAAAGTCCTGGGAAATATATAGTAAGCTACAAGTCACAAAGGAATGAATGACAGTGAACTTGCATGTTCTACTTAAGATATATCCTGCTGAATATAGCTGCAGGTTACAGGTGATTCCAATGGTCCCGTGATTTGCAGTAAGTCGGTCCGATGTTGTTTGTTGGTTTGTTCGCAGGGATAGATTCACCGGAACGACAATTGATATCTCATGTTTGACAGATACAAAATGGAAATTCTTCGACGGGAAGGTCGTCTGGTGATGTTTGTCTCAACACAACACTTGGATCTTACATGAGACAGATGCTAACTATCAAGTCATGATGTACGGTTAGCTTTACAATTCCGAATGAAATGACGGTCAAAACGCAAATTTTGCTTTGTTCTGGTTGATCAAATGTACAAAGCTTGACATAAAAGACTCCGCTTGCCTCCATGTGGTCCATCTCATGCAACATCCAACATCTCGCCCAACAACAAGGTCAATACATGATACAATGGTCAATGCTCTGAAAAAAAACGTTTCACGACTTCCGGCAGGTAATTACGGCGAATCGACAACGCAATCCACACGACGATGTCATCGACCAAATGAAGGCAAGAGCGGCTTGGAGTCAGAAAGGGTCCGAGCGTTGGGTGCATTGTGCAGCTTACGATCTAAAAAGAAGCTTTCGGCAGAGAAAAGACAGGAAACACACTTTTTAAGCAATCAAGTGAAAGAGAAATGGATCAAGGATTATGCGGAGAGAGAAACCGCTGTAGCAAGAATGCGAGTTCCAGACGCAGAGAACGATATGAGAACTGCTGAAAATGCGGGGGCAACAACCAGAAAGTTCAATACAACGTTTGAAGGGATGTTGAATGCTATTGGAGAAAGTCTGATCGATCTTGCATGTTCCGACGATGCGCAGCGTGGGGAAGACAAGGAAGATGATGAAGAAGATTCAGAGCTCGGCAAGCTGAGTGATGATGATGAAACTGGCTGGGTGATACGCACGATTTGCAAAACAGTACAACGCCGCATGGAGAGTTCTCAGCAGAAGCAGATTAGGCTTCACCAATTGACACAACCGGGATGGGGGGAAGCATCCGACTACTTCTGTGAGTGTGATATGAAGTATGGAACTGCCGAATTGAAGGTACTGGCAGTTCTCAAGCCCCGAAGAGACACGACTGCAGCCGCACCATCCCCGACAACCGTTGGAGAGCATATGCAAACTCTTGATATTGTTCGCGGAGAAGAGCAAATGCCGGCAGTGACTTCTCTACCAGGAAGTAGTCAAATGAGGCTGGCTTTGGAGAAACCACAGTTACACAAATTCATACCGGTTCTGTCCCTTGACAGGGCGCCCGATTCGACACCGATTGAGGATGCAAAGCCTGTTGTACCAGTATGCTTTTACCCCTGCATAAAGCATCTCTAGTCAATTACCATATAGAAATCGGATACAGATGAAGATATGGTGACGGCTCCTGTGTCGCCGGAGATATTCATTGCCAAACAGTTAATTTTGACGACCTATTTCTTGTAAAAGCAATTTGTGGACTGACTTTGCTACATGTCAGATTTTTCATGGTTTCAGTGACCAAGTTGTGAGAGATGATATTTCATCAGTGTGTGTGCAAGGGTCGTATGGGACATGCGAAGGTTCTAGACTCCAAATCTCGTTGATAGATGGCCAGCAAACTTGGTATCGACTTGCCTGTTACAGTTACATTAGAAAGCACAACCTAAAATAGAGACAATATTTACTAACAAAATTTAATTTGGTGATGTTATAGAAGTCATAGGATGAGCAGTCAGTGTGCACTCTGAATCCAGGTGAATGGGAGTTGTCAAGCTTCATAACTCTCCGCTCAGAACTGCTGCACATGGTCAGGATTTTGATCATTGCTTATGGTATGGCATGGAAATCGAGGAAAACGAGGTGGAAAAAGAAAGGTCAGGAAGTCGGGCTCTATATGTCCAAAATTAGTTGAGGGATTTGTATGCCATAACATACCAGCTGAAAGTGCTAAAACGCGACGGAGCTATGTCATTCATCAGACTGATGACGTGAATAGTGGTGGCTCAGAATCCAAGAGGCCTCAATGCTTCTGGATATAAATGATTATACGTAGAAACAGTATATTGGCTGTCAATAATGACGGTATGAATTTCAAGCAAAATAATTGCCCACCAAATAACAGTTAGAATGTCTCTAACCTGAGCATCATCGGAGTGTCAACAATTTTAGTCTGATCTTTTCGGCAATCTATGGGTTGCAAAGTTACAGTGATCCAAAGAGGAGTTATTGGCCGGCTTTAGATGTAAAAAGGTAAGCAACATGCTCGTTGCTCCATCCTAGAAATGAGCGTCACCTAAGCGTCACCGACTTCTGGTATTGCATCTTGCATAATCACTGGGCTGTATGCCAGCATTCGGCCAGAATCACAGTATTGGCCGCCTTTATGGGCCCAAAGGCCAGTGACGATATTGATACCACCTACTAAAAATGAGCGTCAACGGTGCGTCCATGGTGTGTCAACGGAGCATCAACGATTTTTTGTCTTGCATCTTGGACAATTCAAGGGCTGTGAGATGGCATAGACCTAGAATCACAATATTGGCTGCCTTTATAGGTAAAAATGCTAGTGACAACATTGCGACTACCTCCTAAAAATGAGTGTCAACGGAGTGTCAACGATTTTTGGGCTTGCATCTTGGATAATCCGATAGCAATGCAAAGGGCAGACCGGTAATCGTACTATTGGCTGCCTGTATTGGCAAAAATGTTAGTGATGATATTGCAACTGCCTCGTCTTTGTATGTCCATTCATTCAACTTCACAAATATGCGTGGGATGTCACACAGGTCTGACCTTTTTCTTGCATGAAGCTTTAAAGTTAATATTTAAGAACCAGCGTTTTACCTAACTATAATGTATTCTTTGACAGTTATTCAGGTCAAATTACCCAGAATTCAATTTCCTACCACGATGTCAGATACACAATCGCTACATACCTCATTGCGAGAGGTTATGATATCTTTAAAAAATGAATGTTTCTTTATTCGTGATTTAAGCAACCTTACTTTACAAATCATCTTCGATGCTTGGTGGGCTTCAATGAATGTAGGCTCGAAGCAGCCTATTGCTTGGAATGATTCTAGACATGTTCCTTTGTGGCGATTCTATTTACACTGCAGAATTGAGGAGACTGGCAGCCCTGGCATCATATATATAGTTTGCCATCAAGTTCTTCGCCATTCATCATCTATAGGTCCAGCTCAATGGGCAAACACTTGCCGGCAAAAGTGCACATCACAAATTTAAACGAATTATTAGTGTCAGAAGTAACTGAACTAACCAGTTCAACGGTCCAGAAAATAGCTTTGGCCATACTCAAGAGGCAAGGAAGTTGAAGTATTCCGATTGTAAGTTCGCAAAGGAAATTCAAATTTACCATTCAGGTTTTAAGTTTACTTACTGAATTGACAGACAAAATGCTCCAAACTGGCAGCAAAGGACTTTCAAACTGCCAGATTTCACCAAGACACATGGAATCGCTATCTGATGTTACGATCTGTTTCCGCTCATATTGGATGGAACTCGATATCAAACCTTGAGCTGCGACGTCCATACAATGTATTACAAAGCGAGTTGGTGTCACTGTCAGCCAGCACCCTGAGCAATATTTGCCGGAGGGAATACACACTGACAGTGGATGCAATTAAGAAGCAATTGCCGTCAAGAAACAAAGTTAGTTTAGCTTTAGACAGATGGACATCTACGAACAAATTAGCAATAACGTCAGTTACTGCCTATTATATGGATCGAAATTGGGCTTTGCAAGAAGTACAACTGTCATTCGATGAGGTTGATAGCCCATCCTTTTTCTATTTCGAAAGCTTATTAAGGATTACAGGTCAAGAGTAAACATATGGGAGCACGGCTAGCCGGACAATTGAAAGAAGTTATTGATTGTTTTCAGCTAACTGACGGCTGTTTACTTGGAATTACAACTGATAACACTTCCTCAAATTACTCGATGACTCGCAAATTACATAATACAGTTGAGGCCTCCAGAATCGAGTAGCTAGTATTGAGAAACCACATACCATGCATGGCACATGTCATTCAGCTTGCTTTGGGTGCATTCATGAGTAGTGTTAGCAACGGTTCCAACCCGCTAGAACGGTTCCGGGTTAGGGTTGGAACCGGAACCGAACCGTGGCAATGGTTTTACCATATGAAAAACCTGGACCGTTGCCATTTGGGCCGGTTTCCACCTCAAAACCCGGCCTTTGCAAGCCCAGATGTTTCGCTCCAATTAAGTATTTGAGTTCTGATCGTATCATGACATGATGTATACGCAGATTGTGCAGTTTTAGCCGTTCTTTCACCTCCGGCTTTGAGATTTGCGATCCGACCAATATTCGTTGAGTCGCTGTCGAAAACCCGAGAATTTCGGTTTAAATCTACGCTTATTTCACAGCCACTCGACGAATATCAGTCAGATCTCAATGCTGAAAGCGGGAGGTGAAAGATCGGCTTGAACTGCACAATCTACGTATACATCATGTCATGATACGATCAGAACTCAAATACTTAATTGGAGCCAAAAATGTCGGAACTGCAAAATGGACCCGCAGTCCGGTTCCTACTCGGCCAAAAAACACAGGGTTTCGGTCTGGTCTGGGTAACAAACCCGCCAAGACATTGCGGTTCGGGTTTTTGGCTGGGTGACGAACCGAACTGGATCTAACCGCCGGCCAAAAACCGGACCGCTGGCGGGTTACCTGGACCCATTGCTAACACTATTCATGAGCAGTCTGGGTGTAAAAGGCCGCACCAAGTCTTGGGAAGCCCATGAGTGTGATCAGCAATTTGGAGAGAATGAAAGCACAGACATTGGGTTAAGTCAAAGACTTCAAAAAGAGGGCAATGCTAGAATCAACAAGGTGTGAGCCATGAGACCAGGTTTAGCAAAGATCAGTGAGAAAGTACATATTTCAACATGTTTTGAAACTGCTGAAACTGACCTTCACAAACCAGAGATTGCTTGCTGTATTGATTACACTGACACCTGGTCGTCAAAACGAGTTCATTGACTCTCAACAAGCCAATGTCTGGATCACAGTACTACTGATTATGGATGTGAAGACACGTTGGAACTCGGCACTGGAGTTGCTCGAGCGCGCCTACTAATTAAGTTAATTCACACGTGAGTAGCTTAAAAACCCAAAATACAGCTATTACCAGCCACTCTTCACAACACAGAATGAGTGGATAATTGTCAAGTATGTCAGGGAGGTTTTCCGGCTATTCAGGTACTGGACCCTGTGGATGTCGAAACGGGATACCGTTACTCTGTATCATGTCATCACTGTCCACAATGACATGTTTGATCACATGGAGGGCGTGATGCGAGCTTTGGCCACGAAGAAAACACAATTGAATGAAGACATATTCTTTGCTGTGAAGTTTGCGCAGCAGAAGCTGTCCAAATATTCTACTGAAGTAACTCCAACGACTGGTCTGCTGCTCATTTCGGCACATATCGTCAATCATTTCCGGAAGTCGTGATCTTTTAGAAAGTGGGACAAGTGAATGGATATCATTCCTGAAGACGAGACTTCGTATACTACCCAATACCAGGAGGCCTTTCTGAAGTATGTGGAGAACAAATAGTGCACCAAACATCGACATTTGCTGGTCACTGAACCCGAAAGCATATTCAACAACAATCTCGTCTCCTCCGGAATAGCTTCTAGATCTGGTCAATCTTCTTATAATCCATATTATTTGCCTAGCGATGATGAAGAATACTTAATGCCTAACCATGTGGCCGAAACAACACCCAGACAAAGCGATCGTACAGCACCCTTATTGACAGCCACAAGGCTCTATTTGAACTCACCTCCTGAATTACCAAAGAACTGGAGGCAAATTAATCTGAATCTTAATGATTACCACTCCAACCCAATAGAGATTAGTAGTACATTTTGGTTACCTGATATCACTGACTGGTGGCAGCAGCATGTAGAAATGCACTCAAAGTACTCTGATCTCTCCAATGTGGCACGAGATATATTCTCTATAATACCTCACGGTGTTGGAGTGGAGGCCAGTTTGTGCCTTGCACGAGATGTGATTGGGTGGAGGCAGTCAAAAACCACAGGTGAGACCCTTCACGCAACAGTTGTAGTAAGGTAGTTTTCTCAAGCCAATAATGGATTACTGGCTGGCAACGACCCAGTATTGGATACAACCTGCACTGATAATGACAAGGAGATGAAGAGAGAGGCGGAGGAAAAGACGTTGCACCAAATGGCGAAGGTCAACAACTTTTTGGAGAGGTGGCAGGGTAGCCAAAACCCACGTGCTACCCAGAAGGAATCGCGAGCTCAAAACAAAGAAATGACTGCCATAGAACAAATTTCAGATTCTGAAGAGATCATTAAAGCATTCTGATCAAACTTTGAACATGATGGTGCAGCTGCATTCAAATTGTTGGAAAAATCACCTCTGGCACCAGATTTGTCTGCAACAGACCTACCTGAAGGACGAACTCAAGCATTGAATGTTCGCCGAATCAAACGAATCGACCACCATTCTGCCAAAAGTGATGAGGACAGTTTACCTGAAAGTATTGCAGACACCGAAAATTGGCTTAACTGGAACGGGTACTTGGATAATCCAAACGACAGCGAAGACAACTGGGAGGCAGACAATGAATCTGATATGGAACTGGACAATTGCAGGGAGGATTCAGAAACCCGGCAGCACCGGATTGTGAGTGCCGCACCAAATGTTCCGGGATTGATTCCGCCTACACGACGGTCAAAGCAGAAGGTTGAAAAGGCATTTATGATGGTCAATATACTGGAATTGAGGAGTAATAAGGGGATCAAGAAGAAGTAGGACAGAATGCATCAATGTATTATCTCGAAGTTCATTATGTAGTTTAATCGAAAATTTCTTTTAGAGCAATATTAGGGAAGAGTACTGAGCAGTCACATGAGAATATTGGTTAATAAACAAAGGTATAGCTGGAAATATGCAATATTTGGCAAGATATAAAAATTTTAACCGGATGAGAGAGACCAGTGCTGGAAGATTTCTGGGTCCAGCTTTGCGATAGAGCCAAGTCCTTATCAGGTTGATAGCCAACCACTAAGGTCAAAAATTTATGAGTGCAATTATTAATGACAGCAGATCATGACTGGACTGTACATTAAAATGAGTGTCACCGGAGCGTCAACAATTTTTAATCTTGTAAGTACGGTAATTGTAAGGTGACGTGGTCGGTGCTATCCATAACCAATATACTGGCAGCCTGTCGTGGCAAAAGAGTAAACAAAAAGGTCATGGCACCAATCTGAAAATGAGCGTCAACGGAGTGTCAACGATTTTGGGCTTTGCATCTTGGGTAACCTAAGTGGCGATTGGTTGCAGCCATTCATGAACGAGGTATTGGCTGCCTTCCGAGTTAAAAATAATAGAATCAGGCTCCTTGCCCCATCCTGAAAATGAGCGTCAATGGTGAGTCAACTATTTTTAGTCTTGTAAGTACGGTAATTGAACAGTAACCGGGTCGCTGCTATTCATAACCGACGTACTAGCAGCCTTCCTTGGCAAAAGAGTATACGACACAGTTACTGCCCAATTCTGAAAAGGAGTGTCAACGATTTTTCGCAGTGCATCTTGAGTAAGCCAAGTTATGATTGGTTGCCGCCATTCATAATCGATGTATTGGCTGCTTTCCGAGTTAAACATAATACTGACACGCTCCCTGTCCCATCTTGAAAATCAGCGTCAATGGAGTGTCAACAATTTTTGGTGTTGGATCTTGGGTAATGTAAGTATTGCAATGTGGTAATAATTCATAGATGATGTCGTGGCAGCCTTTTCATTTGAAACAGTGCATGACACATACATTACCCCATCATGAAACTGAGCGTCAATGGAGCGTTAACAATATTTGGTCCTGCATATTGGGTAATCAACGCTTTGCGCTGATAAATGAGCTTTTAACACAACTATTGACTGCCTTTATAGCCAAAAATAGAACATATAACAGGAAAAACACGTATTCCAAAAAAATCAATGTCACTAATTGCAAAACATGCAAAATGAAATTATTGGCTGTCGAATACCTAGTGTTAGCAACCGGTCTGAATTCCCGGTTCGATTCCGGGTCCGGTTTCGACCCGGAACGGGACCGTTGGAACGTGTTTTCACCAAAAACCCGGCATTCGATGTCTACAATTTTGGCTCCAATTAAGTATCTGAGTTCTGATCGTATCGTGACATAATCAGTATGTAGATTGTGTAGATTGAGCCCCTCTTTCACCTCCCGCTCTCACAAATGCGATCGGACAAATATTCGTGGACTCGCTATCGAAAACCCGCACTTTTCTGCTGAAATATCATCTTCTTTCACAGCGATTTAATGAATATTGGTCGAATCGCAAATCTGACAGCGGGAGGTGAAAGAGGAGCTAAAACTGCACAATATGCATATTGATAATGTCATGATACGATCAGAACCCAAATACTGAATTGGAGCCAAAATTGCAGGAAACGTAATATGGAACCGCGGTCCGGTTCCAACCCGTCCCCGAACCTGGTGGGTACCCCTGTTTCCAAGGTAACAATCCGGACTGGACTATCCGGTCCGGTTCTAAACCCGGACCACAGCCGGGTAACCCGGAACCGTTGCTAACACTATGAATACCCAATTTCAATAATATACAACTATCCAACTGCAAAAACAAGAATATTATATAAATCCACAGATGGACCAGCTGGGCAACCCGCTAACAACCCGCCCAATTCAGACGAGTTGGGAGATTTCCATTGAAATGTGCCCAAATTGACGGTTTGAGTGTATTAACAACCCAGACCACCAATTTGTCAATGGTTCAATTCGGACCCGAATTCGGACCCAATGTGACGGTCCAGACCCGTTGCAAACACTAAATACATTCACAGACTTACGCACAGGTATCTGTTGATGAACTATGACTGAATATATATTGTCTGTAGTACAAGGGTTTATGGGAAATGTTCCATGATCTGAGCATATGCGTTGGTGCACGTAGCGCAGTCTACAGTCGATTTGTACTGTTGCAACTGAGTGTCAATCTATTATACATGTTGTAACAATGGGAGATCCACCCTTGATCATATTCAATAAAAGCCCCTAATGGATTTCAGACTGATACATGAGAAGATTCATAAGGCATCACTTGGGATTGGTATAAGGAATACCACCCAAAGGGACACATGGTAAGGGTTGCATTCTCTACTTCCAATAGATAGTATCAACTAAAGAGTTTCTGCATAAGTTATCAATTGTTTCTGTACACAACTGATGATTATCGCCTTAATGACAACTCAAATATATCATCCCAACCTCCGGCACTGATACTCGAAAACAACTGTCGAAGAGTGCAATGACTCCAAGTATTGACTTGTTGGTATGAAACAGTGAAGTTGTTTCGCCTCTGCAAAGGAGTACTGCCAACTCAAGATGTTCCTAACAGAAGTAATGTCTGAACCATCACGCCATCAGGCTGGCAGTCAGACTTCGTTCAGTCTGTAAACTATCATTTTGCTCCCCTCCCGATCAACAACTTGCATTGACGAAGGTACTACAAAATTCCAAGTATATAGTCGTGATAGATTTATCTGTGGTATTGAACTGGAAAATGAATTTACAACTCTGGACTTCAATGGAGCAGTATCCTCAGTGACCTTGATGCAGAAGTAATATATATTACACCTGAACCAAGTAAGGGCTGAACCTCCAGGTCATGATGTGCAATTGGTATCTGTAGATTGATTTTATTGAAGGCAGGATGTTGTCGATGTCCATCCTCCATAATGGGATCGCTGATTATATATCAGACGATTCTATTCTTAACATTTCCAACACTGCCAAGTCCTACTTTTAGGTTCACATACCCAACATTCACATCATCTTTGGCCTCTACCATTGCTAGTCGAGATCTAACTCAGAAGAGAATTTAGTACGTCACGAAAGTAATGTACTGGTAGTGTGACATAGTGGCTATTGGTGATACCTCATATGGATACAAGCATATCTGAAGCCAATTATCAACAAATTGGTCTGTGTCACCAAGAGCTGGTGAGAGTGTTCTCTCATGTACCCACCGGGTACATTATACTTTGACAATAGTGGCAAATGACAGAACCCTTCATTGGACTATGTATTATTGGAGCCAAATGTACAGTTATCGGTAACTGAGCTGAGTTGCCATATATTGAATGGAGAGTACCTTGCCCCACTCAGGATATATGAATCCCCGGTTCTGTTTAGCAAGACCAACAGAGTGTGGTCAAAACATGAATTGATTTGTAGAAGTCCATTTGGTTGACAGGGCTCCAATATATCGATGATTGCTTACTAACCTACCCCCTATATAATACTGCATATTGTGAGATGTCATGGTGGTCTGATATTGACGACACATCATCTCATCAGGAATAAAGCATCGGACCAGAAGTAAATAGTGCTTTGATCAGCAACTGGAAATAAGGTTTCATGCTGAGAAGGAGTAACCATTGAGAATAGGGAATCTGCAACCAACACTGATTCAATGATGATACACATTGCATTTGTACTTGGCTTTTACTATTGTTGGGAATCCATTGATACAAAGGTCAGATAATGCAGAAATGTTTAACAGGTAAACAAATTGGTAAGGTAGATCGGATATGGATATCTGAGTAATATTTTGGTATTTCGGATAAAGAATGTATATATGGAATATTGAGTAATCCTGTATAATCCTGGAAATGCAACTGTAACACCAAAGGCATAACGCTACCTCCGCTTTTACTAGGCTAGTTCTCAAGCTGTAAGAAAGAACCTCCAGTCTCCAAAATATATCTTGGCCATAATGAGTGTAATTGCTTGCCCTTAAAAATCCTTGGTACTTGGTGTCCAAGGTAAAAAGATATACCCACACAACTTTTTATGATGTCCGATTCTTGAGCAGAAGTTCTTGTTATTGGAACGTGTTCTCAATTGTCAATATTCAAGTTGGGCCAAATTCTTCCCTTGATTCACTGCAGATGATAGTAAGTTGCCACTATCGGAACTGTTCTCAACGTTGCCTTCCTGCTTCCATTGTGTTGTATCATTTCAAGAAAATTCATATACTGTGATTCATGCCTTAACCCCTAATTATTGGTAGGCATAATGTGTTTATGTATGAAATGACTTCTAATTAGATACCTTTCATCCTGCAGAGTCACTCATTCAACAATATTGGAGACTGATTTGTATTCCTCGGAATGTAATCATCTGATTAATGTATGTTGCCATACTTTCCCCCAAATCTATTCATCTCAGATTAAACAGCGATTGTCTGTGATCTGGGACTCAGATTCCCTATTTGAAATGTTTCTCTGTGTGCCAGCTTTGCTGCATGATAATTGACAAAGAAGTAATGGAGCTGTGATAATGTATGACTATTAAGGAGTCAGAACAACTCTTGTGGATTCTAATCCTGTTTCAGAGAAGTAGAATCAACATCACTCTGTGCGATTTGAAGCATCACATCTAACTGTCGCTCTGTTCTATCTAGTATTAGCAACAGGCCCGGGTTATACACCAGAGATGCAGGTTTTGGACCATTAAAACAGTTTTGTTCAGTTCCAGATTCGTCCAAAAACCTAACCCCATGCTGGTTTGGGGGCCATACCTGAACCTGTACCCATCAATCCGTGGGATTGGGCGGGTTTGGCTAGGCCCATCAGATTGACTCTGGGGTTCTGGTTTTCAGATTTTTGCATATATGGTTGCATTCAGATATCCTACTGTAAATTGCAAAATATTGAATTTGGTATATCATCTTTTTATTATGATGTATTGGCCGCCTCGATTATCAAAGACACGAGAGACAAGCTCCCTGTTCCATGACGAGAATCAGAGGCAATAGAAGGTCCACGATTGTCGGTTTTGTAAGTCAGGAAATTGATTAGAGCCTTGGTCATTGTGATGTGTACCGACAGAATTGGCTGCCGCAATGGGCAAAAGCACTCAATTTGGCATCGCAACAATCTCTTCAAAATAAACGTCAATGGATAGTCTACAATTTTTGGTCTTGTAAGTCAGATAATTCAAAAGTAATTTGGTTATTATTAGAAATAATCACACTATAGACTGCCAGTATGGGCCAACAAGATAGTAACACGCTCCGTGCCCTATCTTGAAAATGAGCATCAATGGAGTGTTAACGACGATTGATATTGCATCACGGATAATCAATGAGCAATGTGGTCACGACTCTATATATGAAGTTTTGACAAGTTCTATAGACTGAAATGCTTATGAATACTTACTTGCAGCTTTGAAAATGAAATGAACTGTGATTGTCTGAAAGGCTGTTGCAGGAATATCTCTTGCTTATCTGCCTATGATGGCTGCCAAGTTCCAGTTGATAGATATCTGTCTTCAAGCGCTACTTAGATTGCCGAAAGATACAAGACCATACATCGTTGACTCTCTGTCAATGCCAATTGTCAAGTTGGGGCAGGGAGTGTGTAGCTATCTCATATTCCTATCAAGGCAGATAATACTATGATTATGTATAACAATGACTGTGTTGCTTTTCAATGACCTGACATACAGAATCAAAAATCGTTCATGCTGGGTTGATGCTCATTTTGCCATGGCTGTAGCAAATTTTCAATTTCGTATAGAATATCAGTAATGGTGTTTTGGCCGTGATTCTATCATCTTCGTGTACTTTTCATTCATCACTAGAATGTTTTTCAGTATTGCATATGAATATATCCTTTAAAATATACTGTGAAGTGTCTGCTAATTGTAGATAATAATAATACTCAAAAATCCTGTTCCTTTCAATTAATGCTTATTTTCACTGTTAGGATCACTGAATATACTGCACTTGTCTGCAAAATGGATGTCTGCTTCATTACCATGCAGCAGATAGTGTGCTAACCAGTGGGTGTTCCTGCATCAGTTAGCAAATTCAGAATAAAATCTTCATGGAGCTTGCAATTCTTGCCAGGTACATCAAAATTGAAATATTGCGCGTTCTGAAGAGGAGGATGTATGTTGACATATGCTGGTTCCACACCTTCAATTTCGGAACATTCAGCTCCGTGATTGCCACCAGGTGGCGCTGAAAGCGTTCCGGGCAGAGGTGGTATCAGTTCTGGTTGAGGTGCCTCTGTTCCTTTGCGATTTGAGCATGTCTGCAGATTCTTTGCTGCGCCCTTTTGGCAAGATTGGCAGCCATCCAGTTGAATATCAAAAACCATTGATGGGTGTCTTTCTCTTGCAGCAATACCTTTTTATGCCCAGGAAACTGAACTCACCGCATCTTCGCTTCTCAGACCTTGGTTTGAGGTTGCGTGATCATGTACTGCTTTTCCTCTATTGCAGCTTGCAAAAACCCTCCTTTGGTCATTTTGGCCATATTCAAAGCACGGCGCATGTTGGACTGTTCTAGCTGTACCTGACCTTCTTGCCTTGCCATAGTAGCTGACATGTTGTAAAGCTACAAGAAGTTAGTTGTAGTGTCTAAAAGTGAAATTTTGCTATTACCTCAATGATATACAACTCTGTAGTTTCCTCTGCGGTTCTTGAATTCTGTTTCATCCACTCAGGGGGAAGGTTTGTCATGGTAGTTGTCCGCAAAACTCCAAGAAGTGCCAACATCATGATGTTGAGTTTTATGGACTTTGTCGACAAATGCCGTGGTGGACCATGGTAGTCATCTATTCCGGGCAGTGATGAATTGGTCATTTATCTATCTACGTACACCAGGTGTATATTATATGGTTCGTTAACAGCCATCTACTTGGGTGTGGAGTTAGTTGGAACTGATTGCATGCTACATCTAAATCTTGCTGCTTCCGGTATTACGTACCATGTTTAAATCTCCATCCCCTGTCACATGTTCAGTGGCTGCATTGGCAGCATCACGGTGAATTACTGGTGTCTGTGTGGCTGCTGTTCTCAGTGGGTGGTGAATTGAATGAACCGCCTGTCATTTGGCTCATTTCAGATCCATTCCCACCTTGCATAGGTGTTTCTGGAAGCAGGACATGCTGTCGTGGAGAAGGTGAGGTAGATGATAACAAAACGATACGGGATGTCCTGAGAAATCTATAGTTAGCTTCAAGTCACAATTGAATAAGTGACAGCCAACTTGTATGTTCTACTCAAGACGAAGCCAACTTAGTACAGCGTCTGGCTGCAGGGGATTACAACTGTCCCGTGGTTTGCAGTAAGGTCGTTTGTTCTTGTTTGTTTGTTTACAGGGATACATTGTGGCAAATGACAGTTGAAATCTCATGTTTGATAGATATAGACAGAACATTCCTCCATGGAGAGGACATCTGGTGATATTTGTCGCAAGATATCCCCGGGATGTTACATGGAATACACACTTACCACGAAGTTATGTTATACGGTTAGCATTAAAAATCTGAAACAAGTGCTGGTCAAAACGCAGATTTTGGTTTGTTCAAGTTGAGTAAATGCTACCACCTTGACATAACACACTCAACTTGCCTCCATGTGGTCCACATCCTGCAACATCGAACATTTCACCCAACAACAATGTTAACATAAGATACAAGGGTGAATGGTTGGGGAAAGAAGCTGTTGCCACTTCCAGCCAGCAAATAGGACAGGTCGATAACACAATCTAAACCATGCTGTCATCATGGGATTGATGGTAACAGTAGCTTGGCGGGCACAGAGGTCGGAGCCTTTGGTACATTGCAGAGCTAACGGTCTGAAAGCTGTCAGCGGAGCAACAACTAGGAATGTACTTTGAAATCAACAAAGAGAAAGAGAAATGGATCGAGGATTATGTGTCTAGAGGTACCGCTGTGGCAAGACAGTGAGTGCAAGACACACAGACAGCAATTATAGCAGAGCAGTAAGATATCAGAAATATTGAAAAGGTGGGATCAACAACCAGAGAGCCAGGAAAATCAATTCAGGAGCAGTTGAATGCTATTGGAGACAGTTGGAGCAATCTTCCAAGTGCTGACAATGAGGAGGATGGGGAACACGAGGAAGATAATGAAGATGATACAGGGCTTTGCTAGCTAAGCAAAGTTGACGAACCCGGCTGGGTGATAGGCACACTCTCATAATGGCACTGTACTGCCTGGAGAGTTTTTGGTTAAAGTAGATGAGGCTTGGCAAATTGACGCAACTGGGATGGGGGAACTGGGCCGAATAGTTCTGTGAGAGACATAAGCAGTATGGGATAGTAGAATTGAATGTTCTGGAAGTTGTCAAGCTCCCAATAGAGATGACTGGAGTACCACCATCACCCACAACATGGTGAGAACTCATGCATACTCTTGATATCGTCTCCAGACAGTTTTCAACGCTGCCAGGTATAACTTGACATGGAAGTAAGTAAATGTGGCTGGATTCCAAGAAAAACTGTCCCACAAACACATGCCATCTCAACCAGCTGACTCGGTGGTTGATTCACCACAGATTCAGACATGGAAGCGTGGTCAACCTGATAGCTTTTACCATCGCTGATAGTGTCCCTAGCTGAGTACCATACCAAAATATGATTTGGACAAGGAAATGTTAATGTCTCCTCCGTCACAGCATGAATTGACAGCCCAATCTGAATTTTGATGTGATATGTCGACAAACAGAACTTTGTGTACCAATTTTGTTATGTGTCAGGATTATCTCTATTTCAGTGACCAAATTGTAGGAAGTGATTATATAAATGTTTGTGTGCAATGGTCATACAGGCCATGCAAATGCTCTAGACTCCAAATCAACTCAATAGACAACCAACAAACTTCATATCATCTCGCCTGTTGTGGTTAAGTGAAATAGCAAAATCATATTTAAAAACAAAATATATGGACAAAATTTAAGTCAGTGATGTCATAAGAAACACAGATGGAGTGTACAATGCGCAACCTGAACCTGGATGAACGACAACCATCATGCTGCATCAATCCATTCATTCAACTCCATAACCCTCCGGTCCAGACCTGCAGCATATGGTAGAGAGTGTGAAAATTGTGTATGATAGATAATGGAAATTGAGAAGAAGGAGCGAGATTAGGAAAGGTGAAGAAGTTGGGCTACATAGATCAAAAAGTAGTGGATGGACATATCTGCTGCAAATTGCTGACCGAAAGCGCAGAAACATGATGGGCATACATCATTCATTGCGCAGATGACTGGTATTGTGGTGGCTTAGAAACTGTAAGGCCTCAATGTTTTTGGATGGAATTGATTGTACATAGTAAGAATACATTGGCCATCAATGATAACTGTATCCATTTTGCTTACAATTGTTGAAAATCCAATGACTGTTAGACAGTTTTTAAGGTAAGCGTCAATGGAGAGTCAATGGTTTTTCATCATACCCTTTCAGCAATCCAATGGCTGCATATTTACATTCGTTCAAAGAGAAAGCATTGGCAGTTTTTATAGGTGAAATGGAATGTGACGCACTTGTTTCCTTATCGTAGAAATGAGCGTCCACTAATCATGAATGATTTTTGGTCTTGCATCTTGGATATTCACCAGGCTGTGCAATTGCATTAACCCAGAAAGACAGTATTGGCCACCTTTATGGGCAATAATGCCAGTGACGATATTGCCAGTACCTCCTGATAATCAGTGGCAATGGAGCATTATTGATTTTTGGTCATGCAACATGGATAATCAAATAGCCATGCAATGGTGTTAACCCAGAATCAATGTATTGGCCATCTCTATGGACAAAAATGCTAGTGACACTACCGCTACTACCTCCTAACAATCAGCATCAACAGAGCATCAATGATTTTTGCGCTTCCATCTTGAATAACTAAAGTGCGATCGAACGGAGTTAACCCAGAAATCAGGCAATTCGCTGCCTTTATCGGCAAAAATGCTGGTGATTATATTCCAACCACAACCTGATAATGAGCACCAACAAACAATCAATTGCAGTTGTTGGAGCTCAGTAAGCAACACAGCAATGAACTGCACTGCATTGTTCCTAAATTGAGTTGTCAATGGTCAGTCTTTTGTATATGTCCTTGTATTCAACTTCACAAATACACATGCAATGTCTCACAGATCTGCCTGTTTTCTTGCTTGTAGCTCTAGTGTCAATATTTAAGAATCACCTTTCTATATTACTGTAATGTAACTTTTGACATTCTCTCAGGTCGAATTACTAAGCAATGAAATCCCTACTCCGATTTCAGATCCAATATCTCCAAATACATTGTTGCTAAAGGTTATAGTTTCATCCAAACATCAACCTGACTTAATTCGTGATTCGAGCGATCTTACTTGACAAATCATAATTGAGGATTCATTGGCTTCTAAAAATATAAGCTTGAAGCATCCTGTTGCTTGGCATATTTTTAGACATGAGCCTTTGTGGCGATTCTGTTTTTGCTGCAGAATTGAGGAGACCAGCAGCCCTGCCATTCAATGTATTGTTTGTCATCAAGTTCTTTGCCAGCCATCAGAACATGGGATCAGCTTGATGGGCAAACACCTCCTGGCCACAGTGGACATCGTAAAGTTAACTTAACTAACAGAGTTGGAAGTTGTCGAATTGAATACTTCAACAGTCAATGAAACAGCTTTGGCTATTCTGAAGAGCAAGGAAGTCAATGACTTTAAATTGTAAGTTCACAAAGGAAATTCATATTTGACAGTTAGATTTTATCTCTATTTGCTGATTTGACAGACAAACACTCCAAACTGGCAATGAAGGACTTTCAAATAGCTGAATTTCACCGCAATGCATGGAAGTGCAATCTCATGTTGGGATGTGTTGTAGACTATGGGGCATGGAACACTATCTCAAACCATGAGGAAAGGCAGTCATAGAATGTATTATACAGCATGTCGGTGCTACCGTCCACCAGCCTGCTGAACACCATTTGGCAGAGGAAATTCATACTGACAGTGGAAGCAATAAAGAAGCAATTGCCGTCAAGAAATAAACTTACATTAGGTTTAGACAGGTGGACATCAACTAACAAATTCCCCAAATCATTGGTCATTGCGTAATACCAGGATGAAAATTGGGCATTGCGAGATGTACAACTCACATTGAATGATATGATAGACTGATTATTTTCAACTTTGAAACCCAGTTAACGATAATAGTTCAAGGTTTGACATAGCGGACCATGGCTGGCCGTATATTTGAAGGAAGATCATCTTCAATTTGAGCTCACTGGCGGCCATTTACTTTGAATTAGAACTGACAATGCTTCTTCAAATTACCTGATGACTAGAGAGTTACAATCAACTCTTGAGGCCTCTGGAATCGAGTGGCTTGTGTTGATGAACTACATACCATGCATGGAATGTGTCATTAAGCTTGGTTTAGGTGTATTCATGATCAGTCTGGGTGCAAAAGGCCCCACCAAGTCCTGGGAAGCCCATGAGAGTGATCACCAATTTGGAACAAATGAAAGCATCAATATTGGGAAAAGTCAAAGACTTTGTACAGAGGGCAATGCGAGACTCAACATGTTGTCTGACCTGAGACCAGGTTTAGCAATGATATTTGAGAAAGTACAAATTTCAAGATATATTGAAATTCCTCAAACTGAGCTTCATAAAGCATGGAATGTTACCTGGGTTGAATACACTGACACCTGGTCATAGAAATGAGTTTGTTGTTTGTCAAAAAGTCAACACGCGAATTGCAGTACTATGTATTACAGATTTGAAGACAAGGTGGAATTTGACACTGGCGTTGCTTCAGGGACCCTACTGATTGCAAGAATTCACCAGCTTGTGGCTCAAGAATCCACAATACAGTTATTACCGGCCACTCTTCACAACACAGGATGAATTTACCATCATCAAGTATGTGATGGAAGTTTTAAGAGTATTCCGGTACTGGACCCTGTTGATGTTGAAATGATATACAGTTACTCTACATCATGTGATCACTGTGTACAATGACATGTTCAATTGTATGGATGGCATTATGGGAGCTTTCGCTCTGAAGATAACTCAATCGAAGGAATACTTATAGTTTTCCATGAAGTGTGCATACCAGAAGCTGTCCAATTATTATGCTGAAGTTACTCCAACTACTGGTCTGCTTTTCATTGCAGTGTACAGCCTTAATCCGTTCTAGCAGTTACAATTGTCTAAGAAGTGGAATACAGGAATGGAAATTACTTGTCAGGAAGAAAGTTTGTATACTACGCACTACTAGAAGGTGATTCAGAAGTATGTGGAGAGTGCATACTGGGACAAATATAGATATATACCCATCATTAAACCCCAAAGTATACCCAGCAACAATTTCGTCCCCTCTGCAATTGCTTCACGAGCTGGTAAATATGCTTATGATCATCATGATGTATCCAGAGATGATGAAGAATAGTTTGTGCTGAAACATGTGGCTGAAATGATGCCCAGATGATGTGATCAAACAGCACACTGATTGACTGCCACAAGGTTCTACTCAAACTCACTGACTCAGTGAACACAGAACTAGGGCAAATGAATCCAAATCTCAATGTTTCTCACTTTGACTTTACGGTGTTTCACAGTACATTTTGGATAGCGGATATTACTGGCTGGTTGTGTCAGCAGGAGGAAACCCACTTATTGTACCCCTATCTCTCAAGTGTGACATGTTAAATATTCTCTATCATACCCCATGGTGTCAGTGTGGAGGCTAGTAATTCCCTTGGAGGAGATGTAATCGGCTGGAGGCAATCCAAAACGAAAGGTGAGACCGTTCGGGAAGTAGTCATCATATGGCAGCGTGCTTCAGTAAATATGCCAATATTTGCAGTTGATGATCCAGCATTGGATATGACAAATACTGATCATGACTTGGATAAGTACAGAGAGCCAGAGCCAAGGTAATTGCACCGAATAGCCAAGGTCCACAACATTTTGGGGATTTGGCAGGGCAGCGAAAACCTATATGCTACACACACCGATATTCATGTTCGAAATCTGTGAATGACAGCCGTAGGATACATTTCAGATACTGAAGAGATCATTACAGCATCCTGTTCAAACCATCAACATGATGGTGCAGCTGCATTTCAATTGCGGAAAAGATCACCTGTATCACCAGCTTTGTCTGCAAAGGTCCTCCCTTGAGGACACAGTGAAGTATTAAATGTCAGCGAAATCAAAAGAATCAACCACCATCCAGCATAATATAATGAGGATAGTTCACCTGAAAGTATTTCGGACAATGAGAATTAGCTTGACTGGAATGAGGAGTTGGATAATTCAACTGACACTGAAGATGTCTGCGAGGCAGACAATGAATCTGTCATATAGCCAGTCCATGGCATTCAGGATCCAGAAACTCCAGAGCGGCAGGATGTGAGTATTGTGCCAAATGTTCCGGGATTGATTTGGGCAACGCAGAGGTCAAAGACAAAGGCTGAGAATGGGTTCATGATGGTCGGTACAATGGGGACGAAGAGGAATCAGGGGAATACCCAAATCCAGTGCGCAATTCGTCAATATATTATCACAAGGTTCTTTGTATTGTGTTACTGAGAATTCCATGTAGAGAAATTTGATGGGAGCATATTGAGCAGTCCCATGTGAATATCGGTTAATAAACAGACGTATAGTAGGCAAAATGAATTATTTGGCAAGATGTATAAATTTTAATGGATTGAGAGCTGCCAGTGCAACAATATTACTGGGCTCAGCTTTGCCAAAGGGTCGAGTGTTGATCAGGCAGACAGGCAACTAATATCGTAAGATAAGTATGAATGCAATTATCGATGGCAGCAGATTTGGAATTGAAGATACACAAAAATGAGTCTCAATAGAGCGTCAATGGTTATTGGTCTTGTAAGCCAGGGAATTGAAACCTGATTTGGTCAGTGTTATGTATAAAGAACATAGCGGACGCCTTTCAAGATCAAAGAGTCAGCGACACAGTAACTGCCCCATTCTGCACACGATCATCAACCGAGTGTTGACAATTGTTCCCAGTGAATCTTAGGTAACCTTTGTGGTAATTGGTTGCAAACATCTATAAATGAGGTATTCATTTTCTTCAGAGGCAAAACCAATAGCAACACGCTCCCTGTGCCATCCTGAAAATGAGCGTTGATAGAGCATCAACAAATTTTAGTGTTGCATCTTGGTAATCGAACTGGAGATTGGTTGCACACATTCATAAATGACGTAATGGCTGCCATTGGAGGCAAAAAGCATAGCTACATGCTCCCTGCCCCATCCTAAAAATGAGAGTCAATGGAATGTGAATGATTTCTGGTTTTGCATCTTGTGTCATCTAACTAGAGGGTGGTCAAACATCTGTACATAAGGTAATGGCCGCCCTCAGGGGCAGAAACAATAGCGGCATGCTCACTGCCCTATGCTGAAAATGAGCGTCAATGGAGCATCAACCATTTTTTGTCTTGCATTTTGACTAATCTAGGTGGCGTTTTGTGTCAATTATTCATATACAAAGTAATTGCTGCCCTTTCAACCAAAAGAGTGTCTGATATATATGTTATGGCAGCCTGAAAATTATTGTCAATAGAGCTCTAACGAATTTTGGTCTGGCATAGTGGGTAATCCAGGTATGGCGCGGATACATGAGCTCATAACAGAACTATTTACTGCCTTTGGAGGCAAACATACAATATATAAGTGGAAAAGCACCAATTCCAAATGAATCATAATTGCAAACTGCAAAACAAGCAAAACAAGATTATTGGCTGTTGAATCCCCGATTTGGATAAGATACTATTATCACACTTGGAAAACCAAGGCTTATATGAATCCACACATGGACCCACTGGGTGACCTGTGGAGAATCCACTGAATTTGGTGTGGTTGGGAGATTTCCATCGAACTGTACCCAATTTGACTCTTATGATGTATTGAATACCCAGAGCCCCATTTTGGCAACAGTACGGGTTCAACCCAGACCCTGACCCAAAGCGAGAGTCTGAACCAATTGTGAATACTAGTTTTGTTGCGCTACTGGACATGACATTGGATCAATACAGAGCGTAATAGTAAGCTCACTCGACATTACCCATTTTCTTCAGTTAAATAAATTTCATAATCACAGCAATTTTAGAGGTGACATTCTGATGTTTGGTTTATTCTTTCCGTTTGTCCATTGGTTTGTGGATGAAATGGTGTTGACTTTTAGGAATTGATTCCTAATGTTTCAACGACACCTTTCAAAATCTTGAATGTTGACCTTGTGGTTGTATCCGACGGAATTGTAGATGGTACTACATTGTGTTTCCAAATATCTTGTAGGAATTTGCGAACAAAGTCTTGTGTCTTTAATTGTCCAGCCATGAGGGGAATAATGTGCGACAATTTGTGTCATAGTCAACAACCACCTCACCCAACTAACATAATATGCCGACTCAAAAAAATCTTACCAGGGGGATTCTCTGAACCACCATGCTAAGGGGCTGGCCGTCAGACTTCCTTTACACTCCCTAATTACGACTCAAACTCCATAGTCGATTCATCCAAAGGATGGTAAACTTGCTCTAGTGGCATCTACAGTCTATAAAGAGTAGGATCTACTGCCTGATATCTTTGATAATCCAGACATGAACTGATGGAGTCTGTGATCTATTAATCCATCTGGAGCCAGAAGAAGATTCTTCGTACAAGTTCAATTGTCTTTTCCTGGCCCATGTGACCAGCTTCCACAGAGTCATGTGCATCTGGCAGAATCGTCTTTCTGAGATTCTCACTATTGGAAAGCAATAATCTTGTTTTGTACCAAATGATTTTCATCTTGAAATATGACACCTGTGTTATGCAAGTATTTCAAAATCACCAATCAATACCATATCAAGTGTAGACAAATGTATTGTCGACAATTGCTTTGTGTAGTAACCATTCGGACAATTAATTGTCCATCTTGACTTATTGTTCTGACTTCCCAAGTATATAGGTAATTTTTGAATCAATTGGCCATTAATTCTTGTTCTTGACTTGGAATATCCCATTGTGTCCCTGTTGGTCATTTGTGCTCCCCACAGTTGGAATACAACTTGGCTCACTGTTTGTGAACCTTTTGAGATTTCAGATATCAAGATATTGAATTAGTGTAAGATTCTATAATGTATCAAGGCTACCTCCCCCCTTCAGTAGGCAGACTCCCAACGCCATCAATTATACTTTTCTTGTTTATATGCACTTAATAGTAAACGGCCATCATGGAATTTTTGTCCGTGTAATCATACTTGTCATAATACTCCGCTTTATAGAAGCGAACTGCTAAGCATTTGGGGTAATGATTTGTGATAATATAACATGTCACCTTTCAATTTTCATAATAATAGCGAACACAAGCAAAGCCATAGTAGACCTGAGAGATTGATAAATCCAATTGGGTGGTAATTGCAAATAATATGGATGGGTTTCTACATTTGGCATACAATGATATGAATATCTGGTACTGAAACAGCATATCGGTTCCCATTTTTCTATTTTAGTCTGGCAATTACTGCGGCCCACATGATACTAGATTATTGTAGGCATTGTGCTGCAGGATTATGGTATAATTGACAGTAAGCACCACATCAATTAATCTGTAGTTGTGTAGCATATTTTGCAAACTAGTCAATGTAAATATTGGTAGTTAATTCAAGTGATAGCTTAAATGCGACTATCATGAGCATTTTTAATAACCACTTAATAGGCTCCTGTGTATATAGCAGAGACGAGTTCAAACTTCATCCTGGAAATTAAATGTTATAACAACTTTCGATTCTGGGGCATACAATGCCCTGACTTGTCTCCAATTTCTGAGACCATTAACTGGATAATGGACATATCGTTTTGAACTTGGTCATAAGACCATGATTTCTATATCATGCAGTCAGAACTTTCATATTTCTTGCAGAGCAATTGGTGCTTGCGGTCAGTAGCAATCTGTCACCAGCAGTTAAATTGATGGGGCTACCATCGAATATCAATGATATTCAAAATTGATTAGCGTCTTCCATGCATCAATGTTACCCCTTGACCTAGTAATGATATGAAGCATTACTGAAAGTCATAACCGCTCTGATCCTATGACACAATATGCCATTCATCACGTGGTCATTCTCAACAATACGGTACTCCTACCCAATTGGTCTGGTATCATTTCAATACAAGCATGTTTGTAATGAACTTGGATCAAAAGTTTTGAATACAGTTTATGGCTGTGACAAGCCCTTCTGTACTCTTGTCTGGATGACTAAGCATCTAGATCTTATAACCCATGAACACTAAAACCATATGGTATGGTGCTTTGATTATTACATTGTTAGTCATACCTCACAGTGACTGCACAATAACGAGAGTAATTCTCAAAATGTGAGTGTCAACATGATCCTTGAGATGGGCCTTTTGAAACTCATTATATATTACAGGTGCAAATGCAATAACACTCCATTTAAAGAGATGTATAAGTAGATACCATACATATGAACAACCGCATTTTCATAGTGATATATCCGGTTGATTTCTTACTAAACGAACATGAATGGTAACAATATGTATCCGAGCCCAAAGGTAGCATATTACACAGTGGGCAGCTTGGTGAAAAAAAAGTGGATCAACATGACAATGCACCTTTGAAGCCTTGTCCAACGTAAGATGTTGTCCAGTGAAACCATACTTTTGCATGCATGTATTTTGCACAAAAACATAATATCTTTACTATCATCTGAGCAGTATGGACAATCCAGGGCTCACAGATGTTGCTGTGAACCACCGCTCTAAATTCAAGAACCGTCTTCATGAGTTTACTCAAGATGTGTGAAATGACATTATGTTTTGGGTGAAAGTTGATGATTGAGCCAAACTGCACATTCTTGAATACTTTGAAGAGTACTCCAGTAACTGTCAAAGCATGAATCAATAACAACTATTGCTTCTCAAATAACAACCCTCAGGAGTCTGGTGAGTATATATATCTTCAGGTTGTCACGTCAGACTATGATGTAGATGTAAGGGGTCCGGTGCACTGTACATCAGAAGCAGTAACGTAATGACCCTGCCATAGGATATGCGACATCTTGGCGGAATTTTTGAACTATTTGATTTCTATGATTTCATCACTTATGTAATATAGTAGAATCATAATGTACTATGCCTAATAGGAAAATAATGGATTGTATTTGCAATAATCGAATGACAGTAAAAATCAAATCTCTTCAGCCTCAAAGCATATTTGTAAGGTATACTAGGTACACCGCCGGTTTCCATTGAAAGTTCGCAATATTGGAACTATTCGGATCCTTACTAAGTTAACCTTCACCAGTCACGCATCAGTGTGGCATTTTCTGCATCCTGTTCCATTGACGTAGACTCATAGAGAGGCCTCTCCAAGACACTCCGTGTAACAAAAAGAGCAACGAAATCATACAGAGAAGGAAAATCCAATCGAGGCATAAGGATTGTTGGAAGATATGACTCTTGCTAAGCCAAGCAACAAACATTCTCCTTAGCTGCCATAAAGAACGTGTTTTAGGTAGCTTCATCCGTCATGTCTGTCTAGGAATAGATGCATGATTCAGTCCGTGTGTCATCAAAGAGGTCATGATCGATATATACCTCACCACCGATCAAGGTGATAGTTATCGTATAAGTGTATGTCCGGGTGCTGCCCTACAACGTGATAATATGTTGACAGCAGTATGGAATATCGCATCGTACCCCAAATTTCGTGTGGTGAAGATATTGAACTTTCTGGTATTGTAGACTGGACCAATATAGTATACAACTCTGGATCGACTTAGACGTTATCGAACATCTATCCCTCAATCAAGGACAAAGCAGTTTACCATTGACCCAACAATATTGCAATATAATCTTTGAAAATGAACCACACAGTTGAAGTAATCCAACCAAATGATCCTGGTGTCAGATTCTGCGATAATTCAGTATCTATTTCATGTTCGATCACACAATACCCTGGACATTCCCAACAGCAATCATTAAGCCTTGGTCCATGGTTCACCATTCCTTGAACACTTGGTCATTGACATTCTGCATGGTCTCATTTATTGCTTGATTCCAATAATATTGATACCTGGCAGAGACAGCATTCGGACTATCCCAAATATGTTCTGCAAAGGCATCATATGCAGAGTGTATGTGATCCTCATAAGACTACAATTCATTGAAGGAGTTGTAAGGATTGGTTGGTTCAGATTGGAATCACAATGTATGATAACTACAGAGGTCTGATACATCAATTGATCTGGACCATTTCCAAATAGAAGCAATCATGAAGCTGTGTTCGAGAACTGTGATCTAGTAACTCACAAATATTTTCCCAGGCGAAATTATTGTGTTCAGTCTATTATGTCACACTGCCAGATTCACCCTAGATTCTAATCAATAATGGTGCCTAATGAATTCCTAATGGAGAAAGATGATGAATAATTAGGCTTCTCTCAGAATGTGTATGAGGATTACCACCCAAATGGAAATCAAGTAAACCTTCCATTCTCTACTTCAGATGAATAGTATCAACTAAAGTGTATTCTCTTATGATATCAATTGTTGATTTACACGATACAAGAGTATAGCCTTAGTGACTACTCAAAAGTATTGTTCGAACAATGGGTACTTATGCTTAAAGACAGACTGTTCAAGAGTGCAACAACTCCAAGTCTCAACTTGTCTGTAAGGAACAGCAAAGTTGTTTTGGCTATGCAGATGGAGTAGTGCCGACTCAAAAGTATACAAAAGTGAAGTATACTCACAACCATCATGGTATCGGGCGGGCACTTGAAGTTCCTTTAGACCCAAAATTATCGTGTTACTAACCTCCTGATCAACGACTTACTTTGATGAAGGTACTATGAATGACAAAGTATAAAGCGGTGTTAGTTATATCTGTGGTATTGAACTGGAAAATGAACGTACAACTTCGGACTTGAAGGGAGGAGTATCCTTGTTATCTTTGATGCAGAACTAATTGATAATACACAGGAATCAGGTTATGGTCTAGTCTCCAGGTTATGATGATCAATAGGTATCCGTAAATAGATCTTATTGTAGGTAGGAATTTATCAATTTCCTTTCTCCATGATGGTATTGCTGATTATTTATCAGACAATTACATCCTGAACATTCCTAAGACTGCCAAGGCCTACTTCAGAATTCACATACAGAACTGCCTAAACCTCTTTGGCCTCTTCCATTGATAGTCAAGTTCTATCTCAGAGAAGTGTCAACTACGTCATCAAAGTAATGTACTCGTATCACGACATAATTGCCATTGGTGATACCTCTTATGAATATGAGCTTATGTGAAGTCAATTATCAACAAATTGGTTTGTGTCACTAAGTGCCAGTGGGAGTGCCCTCTCATGTAATGACCCATTACATTACGCTTGTGGCACACGAAAGAACCCTAAATTTGGCTGCACATTATTCGTGGGAAATCAACAGTTATGAGTAACTAAGCTATCGTGACATATTTTGAATGTAGAGTAACCAACCCCACTCAGGACATATAAATCCCAGGATATATTTGCCCAGATCTTAAAAGTGTGGTCAAAAAAAGGATTGATTTGTAGAAGTCTCTTCAGTTGCAGGGCTTAGATATATCAATTATTGGTTACTAATATATCACTTATATGTCTCTACATATCTCGAGATGCCATGGTGGTCTGAAATTGACCACACAGTATGATATTAGAAAGGCACCATTGGAACATCACTGAATAGTCGTTTTGTCAGCAACTGTGAATATGGTTTCCCGCCGATCAGGAGTAACCATTTACAGTTGAGAACCATCAGCCATCACTGATTCAAAAATCATCGAGATCTTATTTGCGCTTGACTTTGGCTGTTGTCATGGATCAGTTGATATGAACTTAGGGTAATGGAGAAATGAGTAGTTGGTGAACAAATCGGGAAGGTAGATCTCTTGCATAAATTGATCGTATACAGGCTGACTGGGCTAGCTCTCATGTGAGACTAACAGAGCTGGCTCTCATACAGGCTGATGGGGCTGGCTCTGATATGTGCTGACGGAGTAGCTCTGATATGGGCTGACAGACCTTAGCAGTCTCTACAGGTGGATGAGTACGTATGTGCATGTACCGTATATATATGACCTTGTGCCCTTCTTCGATTATTGAATTACGCTGCCAGCAATCAGTTTTGCAACAGGTTATGAGCCTGGCTATCGCTACCATATAGAATCCTATTCATGCAATCTTACAACAAACCCTCGACCTCAACACCATCTCCATGATCTCACAATGTCTTCCTCGATAACTTCTCCGAACCTGCCTTCAACAACACCTGGTGTGGCGACATTCTGAAACTCACTCATGCAAAGAACGATGAATGCACAGACAACTTGATACTTGTGCTGTGAGCCATTGGAGCATATGCAATCGTCAATGGGGATGATCCTGAACTGCAGCCCCATAATCTCGACCACGATGACAACTATGATTATTTGAAAGGTAAGCGAGCGGAAGCTGCGTCTATGATCAGACTTTCCTGTCCCTCCGAAGTATGGCATATCCTCAAAGGAATGAGAATCCCTCTTGAGATGTGGAATACACTAGAAACCAGCCTGGACACAGCCAGATCTTATATCAGCAGACAAGACATCCTGCTCCAGTTCCGTACTTGCTGACCAAAGGAGGATGAACCACCTACAGCTTACTTCACCAAGTATAGTAACTACAGCACACAACTAGACCATACAGCTGATTCAATCACCAATCACCACTTCCACACGCAAATATTTACTTGATTGCCATCTTAGTATGTGATGACATTCATTGTCCTGGAGCATAGAAGACTCTTGCCCACACCCAAAGAAGCCTTGCATGACTGCCTAGGAGAAGAAACTTCAACCGGCCTCATCAAGCAACTTAGAGATGCATTCACGGGGGCCACCCAATTTTCCCAATGTGGCTGCAACCTTGGCCAATGCTGTGGCTGCGTTGGACCCAGTGGACGCGGTTGGCGCAGCGGAAGTGATGGAAGCGGTGGAAGCGGTGGAAGTGGTGAAAGCGGTGGAAGCAATGGAAGCGGTGGAAGCGGAGATAGCCACGAGAGTAAGTACACCTATTGCAAATTTGATTGTCATACTACAGATGCATGCAGAAAGCAAAAACACACCCAGGAGGGAGAACACCACAATGAGTGCATTTGCTTCCAGTGCGGGCTTCCAGGCCACGTCAAAGTCGATTGCATCTCTTACAAACGTATAAAGAAGTGGTGGAAAGTGAAGAAAACCATTGCTACAGCAGCTTTCGCAATAACTGGAGTGTGCGATCCCTTCCGACTAACAGCTAGTGCTCTGGCCTCCGCTCCAACATGGGTAATTGATTCGGGAGCGTCACACCATAGGTGCAATGACCGCAGCAGCTTCTCAACGATCAAAATCCACTTACTTTCTGTAGTAATCAAACTCAGAGAACAACCACCCAGTCACCACCACGTATTATCGTTTCGTCATCATGACACACAGCTATCAAATTGATGCCCTCTATACTCCTACTTTTCGACTATCTTTTCTATTGATCAACAAATTCGATTTGGGTGGGCATACGACTATATTTCGGGACGTACGATGCTTCATCACGTCTCCATCGTTTTGCCCCCTTGCTGGAAAACGAGCCAATGACATATATAGGATAGTTCCCGCAACCATACTCCTGTCATCGAGTACCGAGGACGGCAGACAGAGAAAGTCAGAAACCTCGCCTCGAAGAGCACGTACTGTCGCAATAACTAAGTTCACTGGATAGTCTCTTGCAATCTCAGAATCCAGATTATGGCACTGACTACTAGCCCGTATAAATATTTCCCCCATGAAAACTCCGATTGGCGGATCCATACCGCATGATTCAATGTGCACAGTCTGTATCCAAGCCAAGCACAAGGGAAGGTTGATTAGAGTGCCAGTCAAGTGCACTACGAAGCATTTTGAACTTGTAAATTCTGATGTGTGTTGTCCCATCTCTACTCCAACCTTTGGAGCCAATCGATACTATATACCATTCATCCATGACTACACGAGGTACACATCTGTATGGCAGCTCCCAAATAAGACAGCCGAGCCCTGCACCTCCGCCTTGAAGTCATTTCAAGCCCAAGTAAACTCACTATGATATAAGTTCGAACAATTCTGGTGAGATCATGGACGGTGAGAATACGACCATAAGACCTTCTGATCTGACCTCATGGTCCGCGGTACTGCATATGAACCATGACCTCTATATGCCCAGCATGAGAATGGTGTTGCCGAACGAATGATCTGTACAATCAATGAAAAGGCCTGGGAGATGATGAGTTATGCCCACGCTCCCTTTCAGTTTTGGGGAGAAGCAGTTAATACCACAGACTTTCTCCATCAAAGATCACTGAATGAAGGCCTCAAAACAATGACCATGATCGCTATCGAGCACTGTACGAAATGCCACATGCGATGAAGCATGGATTTGGTAAACTGACACACGATGGTGACAACAAACGTAATATCATCTCGAGCCTCACTCTAAGATCTACCTCGATTCAGATGCTGCAACAGTAGACTCCTTTCTGACGCTCAGCACCGCTAGGGCAAGTTTGGCCCAAGGTCGAAACCCTGCATGATGGTAGACTACAACCACGACTCAAAAACGTTGTGGAGAATATGTGTTTCCGAATTCAAGAAGGTAAAAGCCAAATCAGAAGTTGTCTTTGATGAAGAAAGAAATGCACATATGTCGTGTCAGCATAGAAGTAATTTCATCAAAATATTTGGGATACCAGAAGATGAGTAATATGGTGAGGAAATAGATACTGAAGGTGAGCCTCTCCGAGGACATAATAGTCAACCTACGCAGATTCATAAGAGATCTACATCTCACATGCATGAAACTCCTGGCCAGGAAGCAGGAAATGCCCACAGCCGGCACTTCCACCGAGAGGATCAGACTGTCCAGAGTGCAGCCGCAGATGCAGAATACATCTCCCACAGCCAGCGCGTCCGCAGAGAGGATCCGACTGCCCAGCGTTCGGCAGCAGCAATCAAGAAATCCAGTGAACTACCGCCAGGATCTCAATCTCCACTGATAGTGAGTCGTGTTACAAGAAGCCAACGTAATGCCTCTGTGGAATCATTAATTGCATCTATAGATGATCCGTTCACATACGTGGAAGCTATGGAAAGCCCTCAAAGAGATCACTGGAAAACTGCCATCGAGGAAGAAAGCACATCAATCCTGCTCAATAACACCTTCTCCGCTCTCAACTCCTGGGAAGCACGGCAACCGCAAGTTAAGCCAATTGTCTGTATGTGGGTCTATAAGACTAAATACAACCCTGATGGGTCCACATGGTATAAAGTCTACCTAGTCACAAAGAGATACAAGTAGATGGATTTCAGTGAGACATATGCTTCTGTTGGGATGCTAACTACGTTTGAGTATCTCATCTCTCTTATTGTGAGAGACGGGAGAAATATAGACCAGTTGGATGTTGTTACTGCATTTCGAGACACCGACATCGAGGATGACAACATCTATGTGACTTTGCTAGCAGGATGCCCAGAGGGCTTCATCACACCGAAGATCATTGTCAGACTCAGGAAAGCTCTCTACGGCCTTGAACTGGCTCCACGGCTATGGCACAACCAGATTTCTCCATTTCTACTGCCTTTTGGGTTCACACAGTCCTCAGCCGATTCCAACCTGTATCTCTGCAGCGAAAGTATTCTGATGCTTCTGTATATCAACGATATCTCAATATTATATCCGAAGGCCACCGCAAAAGCCGCAATCGAGGACAAGCCGAAAAGCTGGGAGAAATATAAGATCACCAACCTCGTGCTGGCATGCCACTTCATGGGCATCAAGATCTACCCCAATGCACTCAGTACCGGAATCAGTCTTGGTCAGAAAGCCCATATCACTACAGTATTCAGTCGATTCGGCATGGAGCATACTCACGGTGTCCCAACACCCATGGATCCCAATGTAAAGTTTGACTTGGCCAAGCATTGGGGTGAAAAGGAACTGAAAGATACCACAGACTATCAAGCAGTCGTGGGATCACTAATATACACAGCACTTGCAACGTGGGCAGATAACTCGTATGTGGTCGCTTCACTTTCTCATTACATTTTGCTGCCATTCATTAGTCCTATGACCACTGCCAAGAGAGTTCTACAGTATCTCGAATCTACAGCCGATTGTCGACTACGTTTCACCTGCAATACCAATGGCATTGGCATTGGCATTGGCATCAACATCAACAATAGTTTCATAGGGTACTTGGATTTTGTTTGGGCCAATGAATGCGCAGACCGCAAATCCCAGGGAGGTTATGTATTTCTCGCAAGCAATTGAGCAGTCTCATGGCAGTCTCGGAAGGAAGGCCTCATTGCCATGGGCACTCTCGAGGCCAAATCCATAGCCTGTTCGGAGGCCTCCAGTGAAGGGACATGGTTACTCCAGTTGGAAAAGGATATTGACGGTTCTCAGAGTGACTCACCACCACCGCCAATCAACTGTGACAATCAGGGTGCTCTCACTCCACGCACCACGGGAATCATCAAGGCTCGAACTAAGGACATTGATGTTTTGGATCGAAACAGTCAAGATCTGCACAAATGCCGAATAGTTAACTACTCACATGTATGTACAAACGAAAATGTGGCAGATATACTCATCAAGGCGGTTAGGAATGTAAAGCATACGAAGTTCACGAAAGGAAAGGGTTTATGGTAATTGGAGGTCAATATAATGTTCAAGGCTACAGTCGTACTCCTTCCCTGCCCACTGCCCAAACAGGATTTTAAGGAGACTACTATGGGAATCACAAGTTGCGCATAATGTTTGTTTGTTTGTTTCTTGCTCCACAGTTCGTAGGAACAGGGGGGAGTGTTGCATACATCGATCTTATACAGGCTGACTGGGGTGGCTCTCATGATGGAGTGATAGGGCTGGCTCACAAAAACAGGATTTTAAGGAGACTACTATGGGAATCACAAGTTGCGCATAATGTTTGTTTGTTTGTTTCTTGCTCCACAGTGCGTAGGAACAGGGGGGAGTGTTGCATACATCGATCTTATACAGGCTGACTGGGGTGGCTCTCATGATGGAGTGATAGGGCTGGCTCACATAATGGCTGATGGGGCTGACTCTGATATCGGCTGACGGAGTAGCTCTGATACTGGCTGACAGAGCTCAGCCATCTCTACTTTTAGATGACTACATACGTGCTTCTTCCGTATATATGGCCTTGTGGCCTTCGTAGATAGCTGAATTAAGCTTCTAGCAACCAGAATTTCACCAAGATCCAATATCGAAATCCCAGTGATAACTTGTGATTCTGCATCCAGTAGCCATGGATGTAACATAGTGTGATCCTGTATAATCCTGGAAATATAATTGTAACACCAAGGGTGTAACTAATGTTCAATTCACAATATACTATTCCCGGTATATATACGCACAACTGCAACGTATAACAAGCCTCCCACGCAGCACTGGATAATGTATAGTGTATCGCAATGTATACGATACTATGCGAGATATGTACATTGACCGAAGGATATACATACAGCTTGCAATCAGCGATGAACCTACAGCTATCTTTGATTTATACTTTGTGTCATTGTAACAGTACTCACGATACTATATGTGTTAGTCCACTGAAGTCAGCTGTCACATGAAAGTCTAATTGACTGCCAAATTCCAATTCTGTATGCAAGTTTACATGATAGTCTTTTGATAGCTTCTTTAAGAGAGCTACCCTTCAGAGAGCATTACTTGAACGCGCTATGCATTGGAATCAGTAGAGGTTTCCATGGGATGCTTTTGTCTGTTTGAAACCTCTGAATGTTTGAATTTGTGGCTAATATAAAACTCTAAGTCTCAGAAAGCTTTGATGCTAACATTGACATAGCCAATCTATTTGTATATATACATCTCCTACTGTGAGTACCAGAAGCAACAGCATTACCATCATCACAATCACCAACATTAGCCAATCAAATTTTGTAACCTAGACTTACTACCATTTGGAAGCAGGCTGCTGATACAGATGGGAAGTTCAAATGGGAGATTAACTCTGCCAAAGATTAATTTGTTTACATTTCTGCGAAATCACCCACTGCAACTGTCTACACAATGGTGAGGACTTATTAGGAAATCGTGCAGTGGTGGTCGGATAAATGATACAGTACACCATGTAATATTGACCAACATTCTCATTTCAGCCCCAAATACCACCTGCTCCAAGTTATCTACTTCATCCCACCTGCCTCATAACTGCTAGTATCCAGAGCCTGCAATTCACCAGCTCGCTGAATCGACTATGTTGAAGCATACATGAGTGAATATTATTTGCTGATATTGCAAGTATCATGCATTGTGAAAGTGTATGTGGGAAAGTAGAGCAATAGAGACTCAAAGTGTAACATTTGGTGCAATTCGGAGCATGAGCAAGGGCCTACATAATGGTGTATGTAAGCCCATGCTTGAGGGTACACTGGAAATGCACTCTAAGGTGTGCTTATTTGTCTACTTTATGGTATGGTTGGGGGCATTTGCCGAGCTTTACTGTTGGCACAGTAATGCAGAATAGAAGTGTACCACCGACTGAAATTGGGAACATGCTCCAGAGCATATACATGGCTGGTCTTAGCAACATGTTTGGATGTATACTTGACGAAGTATTTGGAGGTATTCTGAGAATCATAGGTGCAGGATCAATGTGAATGTATACTCACAATTACACCTTGGAGGGTCCAAGGAGCTTTGATGGGTGTTTGTACTGAAGTTTGCTGGGAATGTACATTTGAGAGCAAGTAAGAGTGTCCTTCAGAATATGCTTGGGAGGGTAGATAACAGTCTATATAGAGAATACTTGTAATCATCCTATAAGATCCCATTGAAGTACATGTCAAGCAGGCTGAGTGAACAATCAAATTGAATGAGGAGTGTCCATTGGAGCATACCTGACAGCAAGCAATAATACATATATGGTAACTTGGTTTCAAGTACAGTGAATACAGCACAAAATATAGTATAAAGTTCGCATAATCAGATACATAGAATTGTAATCCAGTGTATATGCAGATCCATAAGACCTTACATTGCCACACATCAAATTCACTAGGGATTACTATCCAAGACACAACTTCTCTGTTATCTGCACGTTATATAAGTTCATTTTGCCTTGTGGCTATTGATAGGTACTTACTGGAACCTGGGTTCAATGCCACAAATAAATTATCAGGCTGTAAGGTAAAAAGGATGTAATACCTATACTTTGAAACTAGCCAATATATATATATACAACATCAGCAAAAGAAATTTCCATCAGCATAAAATGGCTCTGTCAAAGTGGACACGCTGTGTCAGAGCTGTTAGAGACACCCCGGTGGCAGCTTACTCTATGTCCGGTATCAATGTTACCCATCCCGTTGCATATTGCTCTCCAATCTCAGTTTCACCTTGTCTTCTTGCTCTGCCATTGTCCTATTTTAAACAAACCTGCTGGCATTGTGGCCAACTGTGAGCACACATCAAGATGGGTTCACTGGGTATACACTTGCATCGCGATTGCAATGCGATGGGTGACGCTGTACAAATATCTGGTCGCGTTCCTTCTACCTGTGTGCAAACTGCAATCGTCCCATTACTAATTATTTACAACATTCCAATTGGCCAGATATATGTAGTGATTGACAATACATTGCTCAATCCATCTGTATCATGTCTTACTACTAGTAGCTATCTCTGAAATGATGTGCGTACAGCCGATGGTGTTTCCCACACTGATCACTTTGACAGGTAATGGTACAGGTGCATTTCAAACTTGTAAAAATCTTGATATGGCATCCAAGTTACCCTAGTATTCTGGTATTGTGGTGAGCGCCAGGGCTGACCAGTACTGAACAAAAGCTCCATCGTTGTTCAGGAACTTGATTTTGAATAGTCATTGCAGTTGCAATAGGAGAGGTGAATTGAGTGTACCATAACACCTCACCAGGTGTTGCTTCAGCTATATCAAATCGTTCCATTGGTTCCCTGCGCAGCACCTGTGGCTTCTGGTGCCTCGAGACATCTGAGGTATACGTTCACCATCTACACCGTCAACTTGAATCTTGATGCCATGGTAAATACAGAACTCCCAGGGGTGCAGTTGTTCATCCAATATATACATCTTGTTATGACTCTTGTGCTTGATAAACTCCCATGTGCCATTGTTTATAGCCACACAGTGCATTGGGTCTTGCGTATTGTCGAGTAATGCTCTGAAGTTTTTCATTATAGCATTAGGATGCTTTCAATCTTGGCAGGTTTGGGGTCCCATGAATTCGGGCTTCGCATATAACTATGAGCTCAGGGTGGCAGCCAGATCAGCACTGGATGGGAGGACATTGCAGGTGGCAATGCTGCTCTCCTGGCACTGAGCAAGGACTTGGAGATTGAGCTGTCTGATTCTGGAGCAGAGAATCTGACACTGAAAGGTAATTACTTACAGCGCGTTGTTGGGAATGTGATTGGAGGTGTTCCAACCCATCTTGAGGTTCATCTTATATACTTCGTTATGGCTCTCAGCAGAATGTTGTTGCAAGGCTCCATCTCAACGAATGTGTTCGACTCAATGAGAAATCAGGTAGATCTCCAGAAAGTTGAATTCAGTGTCTCACTCCTTTGAAAAATCTATCTCATGGCTAATATACACCCCACACGCATTAATTTCAGGCCACTTTTTGGCAGGCATCCAAGTTTCAGCATTTATTTCCTCATCAATATTTCACATCTTCACAAGTCTCATTCTCAGAAGATTGACTTTGGCGCTCCTGTTTTTGCTGGCTCGCAGGAGTCAGAAATCATCATTACAGGTTTGCAAATGTCGAAGGACGTCCTCCACGTAGCTCAATATTGCTTCATTGTGATAGGTATATCGAGCATTTCTATAGAATTCAAACAATGTCCAGATGCAGTTGAATGCGTGATTGAATATGAGATAGTGAGGCAGTCTTCTGCCTCGTAGAGTCAGGGTGACAACTCCAAGCATGAACCGGCTCATTTCCTGTTTCTCATTCCCATTCCATTCAGAGACTTCCTTACATAACTTCTTCATTGGTGTGAGGTTGTGGTCAGCAGGCACGGCTAACCAGATTGCATTGTAGTTGTACTGCCTTTCAGGTGACTTCATGAAGTGGAAATTCCACCTCTGGAGGTGGTCAGGAGTGCCGATCTGCATTGAATGGGGTTTTTGGGGCTTCGGTAGGACATACATGATGCAAGGAATATATCGAAACATGTGGAATTCTCGGTGATCGTTCCGCCACAACAGTTTGTCATCAACAGTCTTGGTGTTGGCATTGTTATGCGTTCTATAGTAGTTGTAATCTAACTGGGGGTGTGCTTGCCAGGAGGGAGATAATCTCCAAGTTAGTTCTTTGGACACTCACACATAAAACAATCCTGCAGCTCGAGATGATGTCTGTCACTGTACTCCACGCAATATGTAAGCCACGCTGTTTGAACCTGTCTGCAACATCTGATATTACCAGGTGGACAGAGAACATTCTAATTCCCATTTTTGGTGCTGGGATAATGTTCAAAGGCGACAGGTTGGAGTTCCTGCTGGGGTTCCGCATTCAGCACCTCTCTGTTTGTTTGCTGCTACTCATCCAGCTGGTTTTGAGGAATATGGAAGTTCTTAATCAAAATCAGCAGGAGAGTGAATATTACGATACTGTGAATCGAGGGCATCTGGTGGATCTTTGAGCAGAGCCTGCCAAGTGTCATATATACAGGGCTCTCTTTCTTGTTGCAAACGAAATGCAAATGATGCATTCCATCAGATATGAATATCAATGGAAGCAGTGTATCCCCAAAGCTTAGTGTTGAGATCACTTCAATTAGCACCTTATTATCCTCAAGTATCTCTCCATACCTGTTTCTCCAACCACCAGTACGCCATGAGCGTGTCTTTATTGAGGCCTTTCTGTGGGGTATCACGGTTAAATGAATGCTGACAGGCATAAATGAGATGCTTTGGGTAGGCTGGTTGCCGCATCAACCATCTGATGGTTTGGATGATGTCTCAACTCCAGTATTTGAGAGAGAGTTCGAGATTGTCATTCCATCACATATCCTCAAAAATGTGTAGTTCCCACTCCCCGAGAGCCTGAATATCTGGCATGCTAGCACCAAGCTTCTGGATGCCATACCCATTTTTGAACCATTAGAAACATAGAGCTGTGTATTCTACCTTCAGCGTGTTGTCATAGTACATCTTCATGCCCTTCTGCTTGATCCCACACAGTGTATATTTGTACTCTTCACGCGTCACACATAGGTAGTATGGATTGCATTGTTGGTCTGTCTGAAGGCAACCCTGAGCGTCATGTTCCCATAGCTAAGCAATAGAAGCGCTCTGCGGAGCGCCGGCACCAGGGGATGAGTTTGTCCATGGCAGAGGCAGCTGCACTGGTTGGGACTTGGAGTATACGATGTCTTCGACATGATCGCAATAAGAGAATGCCTGCAAGTCTTGCATTGAATTTTTGCTAGCATTGAACTCACGATGCATAGTGGGTTCAGTACGTCAGAGAGTGCTGCAAATAGTCAGATTCTTCTGCCATGCGATTTGAAGGTGTTCAGAATGGTGTAATTTGATATGATTACATCTCCAGCTGTCTGATGTGAACATCTTTTGGCATTAAAATTCTACGCAACAGACAGGAGTTGTCTCTGGCTATGTGGATAACACACACGAAGAGTAGTATACACTATATCAGAGGATGAAAGTTGGTGCTGGGCCGGAGCAGTCTGATGTGAGTGCAAGCTCACACGACATTCAGCTAACTGGAGAGATTTTTTGAGCTTCAACACCATCATGAAGAGGTTTCTTACACACCAGCAGTTAGAAAAACACTTAATGTGAGATGTCCCATAATACTAAGAATAACATAACACTAATACAAAACCCATAAATGAATCAACCACTTAGCAATCGAAAAACCTTGCATGGCAAGTAATACCCAATGCTTGGGATGAATAGATTTGAACATTGGAAATGAACAAACCAACAACCCAACCCCAAACCTAAATGAGCTGCAAACAGAAAAACCCTAACTGAACAAATCACCTCCACGTGTGCCTCAATTACAACCAGCATCAGCACAATGAAATCGGTCTGAAAGTCACGCACAAACCCCCCAGACACTCCAGTTGTCTTCAGCTGTGCTTCAGAATTCTTCCAGATGCTCCCAGGCCCCCCTGGACCTCAGCAGAGTGCTCTCAGACTCTGCAAGATCATTCTCAGGTGCTCCTAGAAGCGCATGCAGTTATGGAGGGGCGTTCAGGATGCTAGGAGATTTGACTTATAGAATAGTCAAATGTTGGAGTAGGTGAGACATCTGCACAGGTCTGCAGGAGTCTTCAAGATTAGCCGAGACCTGTGCACAGGTCTAAGGGAGACCTCAAGAGCAGCTGAGACCTCTGGGCAGCTCTGCGGAAGACTTGGTGCAATATTCTCACAGCAGTAGTTCTAGGGTTCCATAACCACAAGTCATTTTGTCAATCATATTTGTCTATGAAACAGTCACTAGATTCGCTACATCATACTATGGCATGTATCATCAAAGTCTCTCTATCAATATACCAACGGTCAATCTGGCTGCAGAGGGTACTTGAGTGTAATCTGAGGAGCACCTGGAGACACCAATTGAGAGAACTTTGAGATGCACTTGGAGGCCATTGTGGCGACAAAATCCATTTCTCACCACCACCATTTAGTTTGGCGGGGAGAAGCCAGCATGGATGGTACAAAGATACAGGGAGATCAGAGTTGGACTGAGCAACAGGGAGTATACATCTGGGAGACCACAGGGTACATAGACATCATCTCATTATACAAAATACACAATCTATCTTTTCCAGCTCTTCATTCCAGGCACTTTTGCGGAACCTTTATAGATCCACCCAATTTGTGTTGTTCGTCATGCACTCTTGCCAAGTGTGCATAGATCCAGACAATTTGTGTGGTTCATCATGACCGGGTACCCCTTCATATGTTGTCACTCACTTGCTGTGCTGGTCAAGCTAGGACAGCTCTTTCTCATGAACTTCCTTTGGATGCCATGCAAACTGTGGCAGAATGTTCATGATAGGCTGTCTGCCTTCTGCCTCCACCATTTCATCACATTATGATCAAGTGAACTGAGTAATGCACTCCAAAGCCGTGATTGAGCAAGTTTCGAAATAGACATGGAGGTTGTAATAGAGCGAGTATAGAGATACACTTGGAGGCCGTAATCGAGCGAGTTTGGAGATACACTTGGAGGTCATACAGATGTGAGTTGGGAGATACACTTGGAGGCTGTGATCGAGCAAGATTGAAGATGCACTGGGAGGCCATCATCGGGCAGGTTTGGAGATGCACTTGTAGGCCGTAATCGAGCAAGTTTCATCAGCAAAGTGTATTTTGGTCACTGGGAGCCTCCAGGAGTGTCTGAAAGGATGTAGAGTGTAAACTTAGAAGTGTCAATTTCAGGAGAGTATCAGACCCTAGGAGGGCATTCCGGCTGGCTTTGAAAGTAACTGGCATCTCTGATAACAGGTACAGAAGTACCATGGAAGTGATTGTGATAAGTTAGGGAATACGTAAGAACATGAGAGAGACATTTGGGTGCACCTGGGAGTGGTGCAGAGCCAACGCAGAAATCACAAACACACTCTAAGAGATGCCTGGGTTCTAATGGATATTCATTCAGAGGACTGCAGGTGTGATCTGGGACTCTCCAGATGTACATGGGCAATAGATTTCCCTCCACGGCAAATATGATGCATGGATTATTGTTCAGTATGATTTCTGTATCATACTAGCAATCATCTTCTTCGACATTATATTTTTTGCCTTGCTACATTAAGGAATCAAAGAAAAAGACAAGTGATTCAAACATGAACACAGGTACATGAAAACAATAACCCAAACAAACCATCGGATGATATTACTCACACATTGTGTCAATGTCATCCACTCCATCTCCCATCTCATCAGGTCCAAGGAAAGTAGCAACACACAACTCGTCAATGGCGAGAACAAGCTGAAGGCATTCCGCGTAACTGCTGAATATTCGTACCTGGCGAGGGGCTGGAATGTACTGCCAATGTTATGTTGCTCAATTTGTGATATCTAACCCAGGGGTAATGAGATTTTACCTACCTGCAAATCTGAATGGGCGCTTGAAAGGAAGTGATTATTCGGATGAATATAGGCAGCAACCACAAACGAAAAGAGGTGCGCCAGATGGTGAGTGCTGTGTGGAAACAAGGAGTATACAGAAGGTGTTGAAGGAGCGGAGAGTGAAAAAGAGAACCCAATCTGGGCTAAGGTGTGCCGATGGGGATTGAGAAGTGCCAAATCTATGCTGAAGAGTGCCGATGAGGATTGAGGAGCATCCATACCAGCAGACGCGTGCCAAAAGAGGATGGGGGTGAAGGGTATAGCAGGTGGAATTGAATAAAGAAGCAAGAATCCAGACCGAGAGGTACCGGTGGGAATTTAGTGCCAAGTGAACTATAAGAGTGTCAATCCTGGCCGAGGAGCAGCGACAGGAATTGAGGAGCACCAATTCTCACGGACTTGCACTTGAGGGGGGGTATCAAGCGGCCCACAAATGTGGGATTCTTGAGTACGGTGGCTTCTGGAGTACAATTTACCACAGGGGATGGGTAAAATGTACCTCGGTATACATCTTGAGAAAACATAACTGTGGCCTTGATTCCACTGTCATATTGAGACAGCATACAATGAATAGCTGCAGCTGCTAGCGCTAAAGGCTGCAGTGTGAGAGGTTGGAAATACTGGGATGTTGTAGGCTGGTGCCCCAAACTATTGGCAGTGAAGAAAGAATGGTGGTAAATTAGATCAGGCACATCTATTGGGGTGAACTATGATTTCTTATCATCAATGACCTTGGAGAGATATGCATTGTCAAACATGTAATCCTTGACATTGATTCCAAGTACCGTCTCAGAGCGCAAATCCAACTGGTAACTAAAGACAATAGTTCAACGTACAGCATCTGCCAACCTTGGTTGAATGGTACTACCCTTCTGTGTAAACTATGAGTATTTTAAGGCGTATTCAGTTTCCGAAATCTGATACAGGAACATTAAACCGAATCCATGACTTACAGCTTTTTGTGATTGGAGATCAATTTTCAGAGATGGACTGCTGGGCAAGTAACTGACAGATGGCGTACCTACAGGAGCACCTGCTAATGCCCGCTTATGCTCCTGAGCTTTAATGACAACTTTCCAAGCCTCTTCAACCATCAAGTGCTTGTCATCGGATAATATTGGCCAAGGTGTCTTTGGGAATACAATTGCCCCCATCAACTTTTTTGCTTCCTCAAAGTAGTCATTTGGTGTTGGGGAACGTTCTGATGGGTACTGCCCTTGGGATGTGGAACATTGTGGTCTTCGCTAGACTTTGCGTAGCGGCAAAGCTCGGGTGGATGGTGAACTCTCAGACTCGGATAATTTGTTGATGACGGTTGACTTTTGGCCTTTGAATAGTATTGGTGCCATTGCCCCAGCCGGATTGCAGTAATTTGAATGTGGAGCGTGTGAAATAACAGTATTGGCACGGCTCCATTTCTTTCCCAGTGGAACCCTTTTCATTCATAACAACTTCTCCTCATGCCTCTGACCTAGATGTAGGACGTCCTGTTGGTAATCCAAATCTTCTGTAGTGACATTGGACAATACTGTGTACACTCTGGGGTCTGTATCAGCGTCATCACTGATCCCCTGCTGTATATTGTCATTCTGCTTTAATAATCAAATCGGGATCATTAGTCAACCATAACACAATGTACATTTCACGAAGGAAGATATTTGGAAGGCAAACATTTGATGGGTAACAAAGATTGGCTGCATTCTTGATTACCAGTGCTCTCTGAAGGTGTGCTTGCTGATTCTTCTGTCAATAGTTATTCCTCACCTGGCTGGGAATAGGTTCCATTTGTAGTAATGAAGGTAGAAAGTTGGGGAATGTGGAAGAGAATGTATAACATTAAGTGCAATTGAATAACTCAAAAAATCAAGCAAGAAGTTGCACATCGTCCAGCAGGATGCAATTGGTGGTGTGCCTTGAACGGTTCATGAGAGATGATTTCAACAGTTCATATTTATATCATGGACTGTAGTCCAGTGTTACAATACAGGATGTCATCTGGTGCGCCACAAAAGATGGATTCCCAAGGCTGAATGTTTGCTACTCGTATGAACAATACTTGTATGGACGTAAGAAATGTAGATTAGCTAAAGCCGATGCACATAGAATGGAACCAGAGGCACAGGAAGAAAACTCGCAATATTAACTAACCCTTGGTGCTGGCCAAACAGAGCACTGAGACCTGAATGTAAACATGTCCCCCTGCATATGACTCTCTACAAGTAAAAGTTATGCCTGAATGTTCGAGCAGTCGACGTTATCACATGGTATAGAATTGGTGTAGTATGCAGAATCTACAGAACACGATAGATTTGGGACCTTGAGAGTGACAGCCGAGATCCAATGGTTTGTACTGAAGTTTGTTTTTTATTTCAGAGAAATGTGTATCTCCAGATGTGGTATTTCAGCTGGTGGGATGCAGGTATTGTCACGATATTCTATTGCATTAGGATGATACAGCTAAGTAAGCAGTTGAGAAGGGAATATCAGAATGATAACTTCCCATTCAAGCATTTATCTGGGTGATGTCCACAGAATAACCTTCACAACAATGTTGTAGTTAATTGAGGAGAGAGAATTTGGGATACAAAGGAGGGATACAGACGCAGGGAAAGAATGGAAAGGTACAATGGCTGATGCAGTGGTAATTGTAATGATTCAACCACTTGGCGATGCAAAGATTGCTGACAGATGGGTCATGAATACTAACTCACTTTCTGACTTGGTGCCAAATCTGTAGTAAGTTGCACACCTTGAAATAACATACTCATTGTGGGTCTCTCCGCAAGAATGGTGGCTCCAATTGATCTCAGGGTTGAAAGCTATATGGTATAATCATATGAATGAATGGTGAGATGTCATCTCACAGCGGGCAGAGGAATAATGATAGCATGGATACAGTTCCGGAAATTCAGGTGCTCCGAAGTTTAAATGGCTATGCTTGGATTCAATGGCTGGGGATTGCAAGCCTGTCTTACTCTGACAGTGGATTGCACTCTTCAAAGCTGTTTTTTGTGAACATGAGCTTTCAAGATTCTCTCTCTTCGAACTTGACTTTTGATCAAACTCAGTTCACGTAATCTTTTTTCACATACGAGTTTCGGAGGCTAAGACATACAAGTTAGTCAGAATCGAGCTACGTCAGCATTCAAAGCATTGAGAAAATTGGCGTCATTGAGCAAGTACGGTACACGGGTAAGTGGGAGTTGCTGGCCATCATGCAGTGTCAATGAATAGAATCGGTGTTGTGACATTCACGCTCTGAAGCTCGAAGGTCTTTTGACAGAGCCTGAACATGCAGAAGCTATTTCAGGATTTTGAAGTATAGGTTGTAGCATTTTACTTAGTCAACATCAAGTTATGTGGGTTCACTAATTGACTAGGTATGTGCATTTATAGTTTAGTTGTACAGGGCGACCTTCCTCAAATGGACAGGTTGACACAGAGCTGGAAGTTGAAGGTATTATAGCAGTGGCCTTTATATCCCGATCAGGCATAGACTGATCTGTCAGCAGAGGCCGAGTATAATGAGCCGCCTGCACATGAAGGTGAGGTGTCTTGATGGATGATAATCTGTTTGCATCGCATCGACTGATTCAAAGTCAAAGAAATCATAATGAGACTAAATATAGCTAAAATATCAAGTACAATACAAATTGCTATACATGCACTTCGGTGACGTATTTCTTGCTCTCAAGGCATACCTGGGCCGGAAAGATTCATCCATAATGAGTCACAGTTCATCAAAGTTGGCTTCATACAAATTCAAGCTTGTCATTCCCGACTGGATTTCAGATCTCAGTTTACCAGATCTTCATTAAGAGGCCAGGAAATACCCAGCAGCAAAAGCTGCTGCTTTGCCATGAATACCTGAGCCGAGCCTCAGTATTAGACCCTCTGTGAAGCGGATCTGAGGTGTGCCAGAACTTCAATGAGATGTCAGCAAAAGCTGCAAGCTTGCTATGAATATGTTATCCAATATCTCATATTCTGACACAAGTACTCAATATTGCCTAGACTTACTTTATTGCCACTCAAATTGGCAAACATGCAGTGATCCATTGGTCATATGGATATGTACTCCGGCCTGTCTAGTGCACCTAAACTTCGATCAAATCAAAACAAAGGTTGCAGCTGTGCCATGAATATGTGAGCCATGGCTCAAATTCCAACGGAAGTACTTAATACTGTCTAGAGTGTCTCAGTGCCAAATGGGATTGGCAAATGTGCTGTGCTGAAGCTGTCATAATGTGACTCAAGACATACACCGAGGATTCACTGGTGCACCTGAATTTCGATCATATGCCAGCAAATGCTGCGGCATTGCTACAAATCCATGAGCTGCCTGAATTTATTGACAAACAGGATGGGCAAATATTCAGTACTTGATCTGTGGTCACGAGACTCATGACAGGCCGAGGATTCCGTGGTGCACCTGGAAGTAGTTGAATCATGCTATTTTCATTGCTTTGACTTCGAAATGCATACCAGGTCTCAGGCTTCCTGTGTACCACAAATTCGCAACTGATAACCGATTCAAAGCCCTTTCCTGCATTATGCTCAACATTCAACCTTTGCGATGTATCATGAGATAGTCCAGCCAGGAACATGTAATGTAGCTTATGACTTGACTTCATTTCATATTCAGCATTATTAATAGTCCAGAACGCCAATGAAATCCCCCTCAAACAATTCAATCATCATATTGTTGATTTGCATCGAACTGACAGAGAGAAAGGATTGATTCATGGAGCACAGTGTATCTTACAAATGACCTTGCCGATGATTTGTATCAGTTCAGATTATGTTGGGTGACTGTCTAAAGAGGCGTACCTTGATAAATCATCCTAACAATCTAAGATGATGGTTTATCATACTGCAACGTGTCTCCATTCTCTGTCAGCTGCTCTCTATGGCCCTTGCGAGACTCCAGAATCGCGTAAAGCATTGTCATCTTGATGTTCGGTCGACTCATCAAGCCGTGCAGGACTCTCATTTTTGCAACACCAGAGTGTTGGTTGAGATCACTTGGGCTGGTATCATCTGCACCAGGACCTGTATTCATTAACCATGTTTGTGGTACCTGGTTTTGCTTTAGCAAGACACCTCGTGCAAATGCCTGCCACTTCTCACTCAATACCCTGAACTTCTGAGTTATTACTGCATGGTTGGCAGCGGTAGGATTTAGGGCTGTCCTGCACACATTGGGTGTAGTTATGAATACAGAGGGATTTCGTGAATCCTGGAATTTGAGCTGCATCTGTGTGTGCTCATCATTGCCCAATTCTGAATACATCTGGAATATATCGACATGATCCACAAAATAATTGGTCAGCCACCCCATTGGATGGCAAACATGGCCAGGAAGAGGACAAAATAGCACCGCCTCTTGACGAGGTGTGCCGGGGAGTGCATGGTCATTTACGTCTTCTTCCGGCAAAAGCACCTCTGTTGATTCCTCACCCTGGTCTGGTTCGTGATTGTCCCCAACTTCATAGACAAACATTGGCAGAAATGTCTCTCTCCACCATCAGAATGTTGGAGATTCCACCAAAGTATCAAGTGGCCATTCATCATACCATAATCCAGAAACGTCGATGTGATCCTCAGTGTCACTCAACACAAACAAGAAATATCGAAGGTGCCATCTATGAACCCTCCATGCTCCTAAAGTACCCTGTGAAGGGTATCTCTCCACAAGAGTCTTCCGTTTTACCTGCTCATCGTCAGTCCATTTAAAATATATACGGTGCCCATTTGCCTTCGGTATCCAAACAAGAGGTTGCCATTGGGTCATTTCGATTCCTAACACCACCTCATTGTCCACCACTTTGCAATCTGTATCATCCGGTGAGCCGCATCCTATTGAGATTCTTTGCCTTTTGTCCGGATATCATACATCAAACTCTTCAAAGCGGAATAGAAATTCTCAACACCATGCTTCTCCGTCACTGGATCATCCTCTGGATCGTCAGACACACCTGGAAACAGCCATATCGCCTGATAACACCAGTCATTGAGTGAATGAAATCAGAGTGTAGCTGTGATTTGAAGTTTGAATCCCCTTTTTGCATTGATCACAATTTGCCAGCACAAACTGTTTTTAGTCTTCTACCGCTGGGATACATCAAATGGTCCAAAACTCCATGCACAGTAGGAAAGTTGGCTGTTGCTTGATTGTTTCCCTCAGGATATTAATGTGTCTTGCGAAACATGGTGGATATTCCATTGGTTTTCCGGCTTGTCAACACCAGTGTTCAGATCTTTGTGAGTGAGATTTGCATTTTCAGCATGGAACATGTTGACCAGTTTGAAATTGGGTCCATGTTTCATATCATCGATGACAATCTTGAACGTCTCTGCCACTCTGGGCATTGTAATGATCAGATCGGATTCAAGGGCTGATACAAGTGCTGGCTGGACGGGAGGTGGTGTTGTCTGGATCTCCAACAGGTGGCAGCGCACAAAATGCAACCTCTGGAGGGGATACCTCTCCCATTCTTCACCGACAATGCCAGGACAGTCATTAATAGCCAAAATCACCCACTTTTCAATGGTTTTCCCCCATAAAATTGACAGTGGCAACCCCATTACACCTTTCTCTGACACCAATTTGCAAATCATTGCCACTGCAACCAAGGTGAAAGTCTTTCCAAGACCCATCTCACCCTCCACCAGTTCCCCTGGCATATCAGCATCCCAAACACACCTCCTCAAGATGAACCATATGGTCATAACCTGGTCCGCCAGAAACTTTGCTCGGGGCTGGCCTGGAATTGAATTCCTGTGGCCTTGAACATGGTCATCTGTTAATTGATATATCGGATGGGCATTCAGATGCCTGATTACTTCATTACGAGACTCGGGTTCAAATTCGTTGCTGATTCTACTGATTACCATATTGAATTCTGAACTGGTATTTGCCGGATCGAGGAGCTTCTCACCATCCTCCACTTCCTCTGGAACCTCCCTTTCACATTTGTCTGTGTTGTTATCATCAACAATGTTCTCTTTCTGTTGCTCGGATGTAAGCTGGGCAGATGATCTCATCTTCCGGCACGCCTGAAAGTCATCACTATGTTAGATATTTCCAAGAGAAGCAATCATTGAAACAAATATATATGGATGCGATACAATCAATTCTATTCTTTCAATCAGAATGTATATTAATACAACTATCATTCTCTTGCCGACTCTCCTGCTCTCCCTCCTGTCTTCCACCCTCAGCAGAATTGTCCCAAGCCTATGTATAATGATTAGCAGTTGCGCACATCTAGCCCTAACATGGCTAGCAGAGATTACTTTTGCCAGTCGAATTAAGTGCTTGGCAATCTCCTCCCCTGTACCTCTGGTAATTTTGAGCAACAATATTTTCAGATTGTATCCAAATTTCAACTTGATAGCATTTGAACGGCAACAGTTGTACGAAATCTGGCAATATATCATGTCTATGATCATTTGCCAGTATGTATATTATCTCATATACACTTTGTCCAATTCGTCCTGCTCCAGGATACGCTTCTACATTGATAATATAATATATGGCTCATTCGCGCAACCGTTTTTGTCGATGAAATCAATCAGCACCTTCTAGTTCCTCACTTCTTTATACAAAGCTTGTACTTGTTTGGAGACTAGAACCATATTCTTGCCATTAGACACCCAGCGAATCACAATCATGAACGTGATATTTGACTGCTTGGGGAGAATACTTCCTGCTGGTGAACTTGTGTGCTATTTCAAACAAGTAAACGTTCGATTCGTGCCTCACATTTCCTTTTCCCTCCTCTTTGGAATGTCACTGGCACATTACTTCAATATCATCTCAACGGACTGCCTTCAAATCAATTCAGTGCTATGGACATTATTCTATAGTTGCCAGTTCTTGAATATATTCAAAAAATCTTTAACCACTGTCTCCCAGTGCAGGGGTCCATCTTGGTCCTGTTTCAAATGGTTCTGCCCACAGATAATGGACTGATACTTCTTTTCCATAAACCCAGCCACCCATCCTTTCTTACACTTGTTGAACGCACTATAGTTGGCCTACCCCATCCATTTGGTAATTTGCTTCAAGGAGAATTCGGTTTGCTTCAGCCTGATTAGCAGTTTGCCTTCTGCATTGCCCACATCTGAGGAATCGTGAATCTCATTATCTGCATCATAATCGTCATGGGACATTTCCGTCCATGGAAGTCAGGCTGCAATCCTACCGACATCTGTTTTCCACCGTTCTGCAGATGGCAGGATTCATTTCATTGGGAGGTTAATCTGGCATCTCTTAGGTGTGCAGAAAAGATATTCAAGTGGGGGATTAGGGCCCGAAAATGGTCGCTGATTGACTGAATGGCTTTTCGGGGGTTCTGGAGTAACTCTTGGTGCACTGAAGATGACGGCCCATGTCCTGGAATCTACGGAGGGGAGAACATTTGAGACCCACCATAACCCCCTTGGTGGAGGTCATATCCTTGGCACTGTGGACCACAACATGGATACCCTTGGCTTGTGCTGGTGGTTCGTTGTGACCTGTGTGGCATGTTGTATGGAGGGAGCTGAGAAAGCTGCGGAGCGCTTGGGAATGGCTGCTGTGAAGGTGGGGAACCATACCCATACCGCAGATTATCTTGATTGGTCTGTTTCCCAAATCCACTGTCCTTGCCGGTGGCAGTTCTTGAACTATTTTCCAATGTTACTGAATTGTCTTCAGGGTGTTGTGGAGTGTGAAATGGGCCACCCAGAGAAGCCATATTCACTATCTTTCGTGGCGATCCATTCGTCAACATGCTCTGTGAAAAAAGATAATGGTAAACTACAATAGATGTGCGAAGTGATATAGAATAAATCAGAGTATGGTTGAGTATATTGCAGGTAGCAGTCACCTTCAGTGGAATGAAAGGCTTCTTTGATCCCATTCTGTTGTCACAATTGGTGGTGTTTCACTTCACCTTTGATTTTTGAAACCAACCTCGCTGAGAAAAAGAAACTTTAATCACACACATCCCGTCTTTCTTTGTTATATGCTCAAATTCATATACTAGAATATTGGATAGGTGCTCATCTTTGTACAATTCCATGACTTTAGAGGTCATGGAAGGGATATGATATTATATTTCCCAGAATCCAACAAGAACTATATTCAGTATGAACGTTTGCAGGACTCAGAATATTACACATCAGTTGTATGTGTATGTCCTTGAAACCTCATTTGATTGGAAGCCTGTGAGTTGAGCAGCAACAGTGCTTGCTTCCTATTGAGCTACTTGCCTGAACATCATTGTGCTCCTAAGAATCTATGCTCCAATCAATGATCATTACTGATGAAACAAGCTTATCAGTTCTTGATGATCATTGTGTGTGCATACAGCTAGCATAGAAGCTCACCAATTCATTGCATTAAGATGATCTACCTTCATTATCAGCTACTGAGAGGCTTGAGCATAGCTGTACACTCACAATGCTGCAATTACACAGTATATAACTCAGGGCCCATTGTTGTCATTGCAGTGATGACAAAAGAAAATTTCTCTTCTCTGCTAATGACTATCAGCAGCTGATGTGCATGATTATTATGTGGAATATAAGATATATATTCTGGTTTATGAAACAAGTGGATCTTAAGGAGACTGTAGTTTACCCACCATTTGGCGGTGTGCATTAAAGCTGTGATACACTAACTTGAGTTAGCTCGCTTTCAAATGAAAATCCCTGAAGCTCTAAATCACCCCCTGCAGCATCATTGATATTCATCTGAATATATGTTCACTGACCATTACACGAATATGGTCAATATTCGCCAGAAACATGTTACGTGTTTCAGCACCGCAAAGTAATTATTTGACGAGAACCGACTCATGTCGCACTATTAACATTGTCACCCAATATGGATGACTGAAGGGCTATTATCTGACTGGGTTTGACCTCCTGCAGGCTGGGATTGACCTGAGCCATCTTGGTTTGACTTCAGTTGGTGCCCCTGAATAACCATCAATAAGCTTGTCAACTAATGATTGAACCATAGATAGTGTACCTGGTGCACCACCACCTGAAGATACTTCCGACAATGGAACTATAGACCTCCAGAAATGTGATTTGACATGTAATTCTGGTCCAACAACGACAAAGGCTTATAGATCGGTAGTTGGAGTGGAAAATGCTGGGGGGAATGCAGGTGGGAAAACAACTGGATTGTACAACAAGCATTGCAAACACTTAGAACAATGGAATTCAGGGCATCCATTTTGGTCAACACTCAACATTCAACAGGCTCAATCATCTTGCCAACCACCAAAAATGTAGATCGATCAACACATGGGGAGTTGACTACCCAATGTCGAAATCGGATCATTCCAATCAGCACATTCTCTACCAAAGCTTCTCTCTGAACTTGATTTTGGGCTTGGTGATAATAGTTGAATTGAAGATCATTCACATATTTTGAGAACATTATACTACAGTGATATGTTCAAATGTATACAGTTTCTGTTGTCACATCACTGATATGAGGCGCACCTCCATGTGAAACTGATGCTTCTCGCAGAATCTGGGAATTGCCGAAAGCACAGCGAGATGAACACGGGCGATTGTTGCTGTAATTCAGAAGATCAGATTTCTGCCAAGGTGATGATTGTGCCAGTCATCTGTGCATCTGACAAGACTCACTTGACCAATTCTTTGTGTGATCATCAAGTCTGGCCGATGTATCGCGCAATTGGTACTATTCAACAATATCTCTGGCAGATACCTTGAGAGGAAGCCAGGATTCTTGTTGGGCTTAATCTATGAACCTTGAATGGTGCCAACAATCCTGACTCGGCATGGCGTTCCGCAGTTGGAACTGTGCCGTCCTCACTCTAGAATCTGGACATAACTGGTCGCATCTTGAAAATGCACTGTGCTGATACATTCTACTGACAATGTTATCCTCTTTTGGCTGCCTGAGTTGGGGATCATCAAGAACAAGTCATGGTTGCTCAACTCTCAAATGGCTCATACCTGATGTGTGAAAGTCCCAAAGTGGTGCAGATGGGGCATTTCACTTGTCAACCACTCGATAATGGACGAGGTCAGTAGTGTTACCTGGAGCGACTGGACCAGCCTAGTATTGATGATCTGCACTATCTTGGTGATCATTCAATCCGAAACTGGTTTTAGCAATACCCCCTCTGCAATGTCCATCGCCTATGGCACCCTTTTGAATTGCATCAGCTCCTCCTGGATTTAGTTAAATACTTATTGTACAAGCTGATCAAATACCTGAATGCTAGTAATGCCAAGGATCAATTTGACAATTGATTCACATTGGTACAACAGTATTCGGGCCTGTAGTACTTCTCTAAACGATTCAATTTGATGAGAAGCAGCTCATGGCAGGGAAAAGAGATTCGGGGCATGATCAGAACACTGCCAGTGAATTCGTCTGTAAATCATGACAGCTCCAAGGATAACAGAAAAACTGCGGCGCAAACAACCTATGATGCAATGGTAATGGGAGCAGTGAGGGCATAATGTGTATTCCCTTGACTTGTTAGCCAACAAAATAACTTCGATCTATCCCTCACAGTACTAACTGGCGCACTAAAGCGACATTGCAAGAGCAATAGTGCTTTCGAGAAAAGAAAATGTCGAAGTCTGCGAAGGCCAAAGTCGATGAACAGCTGGCAGGAGAATCCCATCAGTTACAAGAACAAAAGATTCATAAAACCCACGCTGTGATGGAGGTTCAGGTGAACTGGGCGGAAAAGGTAAGAACAAAACAAAAGCAAGGTCAGCTGTGCCTCAATAGAGCCTGACAAGTGGCAACCATATGGTCAGATGCTGAGTGGCAGAGTGCCATTAAGCATTTTGAGTGTGAAATCCAACAAGTGACACCAGTTAAATGCAAGTTTTCAGATACATTATTCCAACATCATGAGAGACAACTATTTCAGGAACTGGGGACTATAGCAACCGGTCCCAGAAGCATATTTCCCAACTGAGTTGCTCAAAGGAAGACTGCAGCAGAAGAATTGGTACGTTCAGTGGCCAACATGATGGCCGATGTGGGAGTCAAATATCAGGTCCATCTATGCGATGCTGAGACTGAAGCCACCACCGGGAGTGACGCCATTACGGACCGCGTTGTGACTCAGCTGGAAACATGGATCTGTGGTATCGCTTTGAATAAGCAGATGCGGTTCAAGACTGAATTGTGTATCTGCTTGATTGAGTTTGATGCTTGGTGGAAGGCAATTGGCATTCAGGAGCTCAGATAACCATTAACCAGCATCCAATACATTTCGGATATTCCAAGATGGATGTTGTGAGCAATATATTACAGTCAATTGAGTGAACAGGATCTGGTAACAAATTAACCACCAATATTTCCCAGGGGCCACATATCAGAAATGTGAAAGAGGGACATCGATATCCCGACAAAGTCAATTACTTGCGACAGATACTCCAACCAATGACCTGTATACCAGTCTTGACTACATGGAGGAGACACTGATTCATCTTGCCCTTTACAGCTGGTATGATATTCACTTCGCAAATGTTTTCAACTTAGTATCCGCTCCCGATGAACTGCAAAATACTCACAGAACCCATCTTTTACGCCTCCTGCAATGTCAGTAAGAGCCATTTTCCCGCCGCACATCACAACAGATTCATCATGTGGGAAAAACCTATGTCTGCGGAGGGTGCAAAAAGATTATATTAACATCACTCAGAGATGCATCAGAAGATTTCGGAATTCTCAACTTTGGACAGCTATTCAGCGCACCGGTTGATATCAGCAAAATTTAAATTGGTCTGGAAGCAACATTCAATCTTCCTAGACACTCCGGGCGACCTCACCAGTGCTTCTAAGTATTTCTAGATGCTCCCAGACCCCCCTGGAACTAAGCAAAGTACTGTCAGACTCTGCAAGAGTAATCTCAGATGCTCCTGAAAGTACGTGCAGTTATAGAGTTGCATTCAGGATGCTACAAGATTTGATGTATAGAATAGCCAAACATTAGAGCACCTGGGACCTCGGTGCGGATCGGCAGGAGACTTTGAGAGAAGCTGAGACCGCTGCACAGCTATGCAGGATACTTCAAGAGCAGCCGAGACCGCTGCGCCGTTCTGCGGAACACATGGTGCCGTATAATCACAGCAGTGGTTCCTACCTAACCACAAGGCATTTTGTTGTATCATATTCGTCTGTTACAGGCACAAGATATGCTATATCACAATATGGCATTCATTATTTCAGTCTCTCTATATATACACATATGGTCAAGCTGGCCACAGATGGTACTCGACCATAATCGGAGGAGCACCTGGGCATGCGCATAGAGAGAACATAAATATGCACCACTTGGAGGGCATTGTAGTAAAATGATGAAGCAAGAAGCCAGAGAAGCCCACCATCAACACTCTGCCGCACCTCTTGCGACATCCAAAAGGAATTCATCAGAAACAACGGTTCTTGTTTGACGCGTGTTGGAATTCGGTGAGAAGATATAATACTCCCCAGAGTTGATGATTCACTTAATTGCATAGAGCTACGAAATCTCGGACAGAGGGAGTGAGACCAAACGTTGGGAAAGATGCAGTGTGTATTTTCATCATATGATAAGAGTAGATGCAAATGAGATCATGTCTACCTAGTTCAGGGTCTGCGGAATATATACACCCTGTTTCTCAGTCCACCGGCATGACTCCTGTATCTCCATATGACCGCAGTCGCTCCCTGATGGTGTACTTGGAGGCGCTGATCACCTGTGTTTGGAGTGACACTTGGAGACTGAGATTGAGTAAACTCAGAAATACTCTTGATGGCCAGGATCATGTGGGTTTGGAGATGCACTTGGAGACCGAGAGATCGAGTGAACTCAATGATGCACTTGGAGGCCGTGATTGAGCGAGTTTGGAGTTGCACTTGGAGACTGAGATCGAGTGAAATCAGAGATTTACTTGGTGGCCCAAATCGAGTGACGATGGAAATGCACTTGGAGATTGAGACATTGAGTGAACTCCGAGATGCACTTGGAGACCATGATTGAGCGAGTTTGGAGATGCACTTGGACGCAGAGATTGAGTGAACTCAGAGATGCACTTGGAAGACGGAATTGAGTGTGTTGGGAGATACACTTGGAGACCATGATTGATCAAGATTGGAGGAGTACTTGGAGGCGGTTGATCTGGAGGCAGTTAATCTGGAGGCAGTTGATCTGGAGGCAGTAGATCTGGAGGCAGTTGATCTGGAGGCGGTTGATCTGGAGGCGGTTGATCTGGACACGGTTGATCTGGAGGCAGTTGATCTGGAGGCGGTTGATCTGGAGGTGGTTGATCCGGAGGCAAATAATCTGGAGGCGATTGATCTGAAGGCGGTCGATCTGGAGGCAGTACTTCTTGAGGCAGTCAATCTGGAGGCAGTGAATCTGGAGGCAGTGAATCTGCAGGTGGTAGATCGGAAGGTACGTGCAATGGAAGCTGAGACTCTAATCATTGGTTAACTCGTAATTGTGCAAATGTAGAGAATTGAGTACAACAAGGTCCGCTGGGAGCTGAGAGACTGGCTGGGAGTGGGAGACAGTCGATCTTGGGATGATGTGGTACATAGTGTATGCAGTCCTCAGTGCATGCTGTTCTCAGTTGTATGCTGTATTCGGTGTATGCTGTGCTCGATATTAACTCTTGATCATGTCATGGAGAGATACAGAGGGATGACTTAAATTCGTGTTCTTAGGTGACAGTAGAGTTAAGGACAAACAGCTGAGAGATGAGCAGAAATGTGGCAAATCATTATGAGAAACTGGGACTTAGAGAATTTTTGGCACAAGTCAATTTACGATCCCCAATATGGCAGGTACGAGTCCCAATCTGGCATGTAATTACACTGACACAAGGTCTTCCCAACCCAATGATGCAAGGCGAACCCCTGATTTCCCATATCTGCTTGTATCTGCCAAATTGTTCTCACCATCATCCCCAATCTTTCTCTTTCTCTTCCACAACACTACCATCATTGCAAGAATACAAAGTTCAGTCATCCCTCTCTATCTCTCCATGAAATGATTATGAGTTAACACCAAGTGGAGCATTCGCCTAGTGCAACATACACCGACTTCAGCATATACTGAGTACAGCCTACACTGAGTACAGCATTCACTGAGTACAGCGTACACCGAGTGCAGCAAACACCTAGTACAGCATACACCGAGTGGCGCGTACACCGAGTACAGCATACACTGAGTACAGCATACACTGAGTACAGCATACACCAAGTACAGCATACACTGAATACAGCATACACCGAGTACAGCATCCCCCCATAATTGTTTGTCCTCCCTTCATTCTCAATATTACGAGTTGACCCCTGAATGTAGCTGCAGCTGCTGGCGTGCCTCCCAACACGATCAACCGCCATCATCCAACACGTGATGAGTGGTCCAAGGTAAAGTCACATTGCCACAATTCCACATTTGCGAGTCAATTAACTGGTGAATAGACTCTCAGCACCCATCGCGCCATCCATCGACCACATCCAAGTACTCGTCTAATCTCGCTCAATCACGGTTTACAAAGTGTATCACCAATCACACTTGATTACAGCCTCCAGGTTCGCACAATCCAGGCCTTCAAGTGCATCTTGAAGCTCGCTCGATCATAGCTTCCAGGTGTATCTCCTGGCTCACCCGATGACCACCTTCATGTGAATCACCAAACTTGCTTGATCAGGATATTCGAGTGCATCTCTAAGTTCACTCGATCATAGCCTTCAAGTGTATCTCCAAATACGCTCCATTGCTGCCTCAACGTGCATCTCCAAACTTGCTCAATCATGTCCACTGAGTGTATATCTGAGCTCCCTTGATTGTCATTTTATGGCGCACCTCGAATTGCGCTCAAGCACCGCCTGCAGCCATTCCAGATATACTGTGTGTAGATAGGTAGCTATATAGATAGATGAGAATGCAAACTGAATACATGAGATTTAAAAATTATTTAACCATAAGTAGTATCTATGATTACCTGGTGCACCAGGAACGTTCCCCAACAAGATGTAGTTTTTCCCAGGCTGCATTACAGCAATTCGAGGTGCTCCCAGGTGCTGCCAGGCTTGTCGTCGGTGTTCCCAGACTTGTTGTCAGCGTTCCCAGACTTGTTGTCAGCGTTCCCAGACTTGTCGTCGGTGCTTGCAGGCTTGTCGCTGGCTCTCCCAGACTTGTTGGCAGCACTCTCTGGTGCTCCCAGATGGACCCAATGGTCTCACCGCCGCTTCAAGGTGTTCTCAAAATGATCACAATCACTCCCGTGGTACTCCTGCACTAGTCATCAGGGATTGGAGTCACACCAAAGGTTGTCCGGATTTTCTTTCCGAGGGTCTGATACTCTCCTGCAATTGACCCATTTTAGTGTACAGTCCACATCCTCCCAGACACTTCTGGTGGCTTCCAGTGACCAAGATATATTGTGGTAATGAAAGATAATTGGGGATATGATGGAGGAGGACTGGTGTTCAGATATAATTCGAATGCACTTACAGACAGTATATTGATCAAACTTCAGAATGGATTATTGTACTGAGTTCAACCATTTCACTGCCATACATCTGTTGTGCCGCTCGGACTTGATTGCACTGTAGAATAAACCAATGCCAACCGAGAAATCATGGATGAATCTCCTTACATCTGGGTCTGATATATGGACAGTGACCTCGATAACACCTTTCAACGCCATGTTTGATCTTGTCCGGTAGAATACTTCACCAGGACTTCAAAGAATCAGATCCTCCAATTTCAGGATCCCTTCCCACTGGAAACACGCTATCAAACTTCTCCAAGAGGTGGATGAAGACTCAACAACGGATATTACCTCCTCAAGCTCAAGAATGTGCGGTGGTGATTCCAACAAAGTACATAAATCCAGATGGTTGGTCTGATTTTTGTGATGGGGCCATCCGGATTGTCAAACAGACTGATTTGATGCATAATCTAACAGTCAGAGTAGTTGTTGCACCAGCACATTCGGTCCGAGAGAATGCTGCATCAGATTGAATTGATAGTTTATGCCTTGGAAATTATCATGTGGATTCAGATACCTAATGGACTGTATATTAAGTTACAATGCATCAATCAAGATATACAGGAGGAAGAGAGATAAATGAACTTTACTATTTGACATAAACATTATAATAATCACTCCCAGAGAGGATGGCTCCAGGTTCAAGGTGCACCAGATTAGTCTTGGAGACGTGGCCAATACTCCCAATACTTTCGAAATTTTCACATTCTAATAGTTTGATTTTGTAGCATTTTGAAGCCAACTGCACACTTTGCAGGATATTCGTATATTCTGTTCCACAACTTCCGGAGCATTGAGGAACCCTGGGGAAGCAGTCCTGGAGCATCTGAGACCACATCGCTTTGTATTCAGCCTATCTGGGAGCAGCTGGAAGCATTTGGAATCATCAGTGTGGCTGTTCAGAGTTGCTGTGTTGTTCAGTTAAAACTTCCAAACCATTTCATAATTTGCTGATGGGGTAGCGACACTAGCAGGCCATGATTTTGTGGGTGTGGCGATGCACTTGGAGGCTGTTATTGTCCGATTGTGAAGATGCACTTGCAGGCCATGATCGAGCAAGATGATAGGATGACTTGAAGGTGGTTAATCAGGAGGTGGTTGTTCAGGAGGGAGGCACGACAGGAGCTGACACTCTATTCATTGCATAACTTGTAATTGTGGGAATGTAGAGAGTTGAGCACAACATGGTCTGCCCTCAGACGGGAAACTGGCTGGGAGTGGGAGACCGTCGATGTTGGGATGATGTTGTACTAGGCTCCTGCTGTATTCAGTGGTAACTCTCGATCATAGCATGGAGAGATTGAGAGTATTCACTTAACTTTGTGTTCTTAAGTGATGGTAGAGTTGAGGATGAGAAAGAAAGTGATGAGAAAAGATGCGACAAAAAATCATGAGAAACAGGAACTTAAGAGAATTTCATGTGAGAGTGAATTGACCGTCCCCGATACGGCAGATAGGATTTCCAATCCAGTGTGTAATCAAATTGATACATGCTTGTCCACACCCACTCAGGGAAGTTGTACCCCTGATTTGTCATATCCGCTGGTATCCTATATATTGGTTCCATCTTCATCCTCATCTGTCTCTTTCATGTCCACAAGTCTATCACCATCGCAGAATACAAAGTCCAGGCATCCCTCTGCATCTCACCATGTCATAATCATAAGTTGACACGAAGTACAGCGTACTCCGAGTACAGCATACACCGATTACAGCATATGCCTAGTACAGTATCCACTCAATATCATTTGTCATCCTTTCATCATTATAATCATGAGTTCACCTGGGAATCTCACCTCAGCTCATAGCATGCCTCCCGATACGATTGACCCCCATCACCCAGCTCTCCATGAGTGCTCACTAGGGAAGTCACCTTGTCACATTCAAACGGTTGCTAGTAAACCAGCTGATGAATGCAGTCAGCAGCTGGCGCGCTGTCCATTGATGGTCTCTAAGTACTTGTCCAATCTCACTCACGTTCAGTCTCCAAGTGTAGCTCCAAAGGTGCTCAATCATGTTCTCCAAGGGTATCTCCAGACATGCTTGATCACAGCCAGCACACTCGCACACTGATGGCCTCCAACTGTTATCTCCAGACTTGTTCCTTTACAGGCTCCAAGTTTTCATGATCAAGGGCTCCATGTGAATATCTCCAAACTGGCTTGATTATGGCCTTCAAGTTCGCACAATCATAGCCTCCAAGTGTGTATCTCCAAATCTGCACGATTACGGCCTCCAAGTGCATCTGCACATTCGCTCAATCACATCCACCAAGTGCATAGCCAGATTCGCTCAATCACGATCTCGGACTGCATCTCCAAGTCCACTCCATCCAGGCCTCAAAGTATATTTCGACACACAATCAAATACTGACTCCCTGCACATCTCCAACATTGCCTGAATACGGTTTCAATGTGTATCTCCAAGTTAACTCAATTGTCATTTTCAGAAGCTCCTCGATATCCTCTTATGTGCCACCTGCCACCAGTCCAGCTCTCCCGTGTGTTGATGGGTGGCTATATTGATACATTGATGATAATACAAACTGAATACATGAGTTTTAAAAATTGTTAAACAATAAGTAGTAGCTAAGATTTCCAGGTGCACAGCCGCAGCCTTTCCAAAGAAGGTGTTCTTTTTCCCAGACTGCGCTACAGAGATTCAAGGTGCTCCCAGAAATGTCGCCGGCTCTCACAGGATCGTCACCCGCACTTCCAGGTGATTCGAGGCTTGACGTTGAAGCACATGGTTTCTCTCAGGTGCCCCCAATGTTTTCTCCAGTGCTCCGAGGTGTTCCCAAAGCTATCAAAATCACTCCTGTGGTTCTAATGTACCAGTCATCAGAGATCACAGCATCTGTGAAGGCCGTCACGAATACCCTCCTCAGGTCTAATACTCTCCTAATTCAACGCATCTAGGAATACACTACGCATCCTCTCAGTAACTGCTGGAGGCTTGATGTGACTTCAATTAATTTTGCTGATGTGGGATCAATAGATTACAGCAATTGAAACTCACAAGACACGAACCGGACCCTAACCCGAAATCATCAATTATAGCCTTCTCTGCAGTGCATGGATTGGTTCACTCCATGGCTGCCGAGGCATCAGGGCTTGTGTGAAACCGATTGACATCGGGCCGTTGAACCTTGCGGAGTTTGTCACCACCTGCTGAATCATTGAGTAGTTGCTGATCCACATCCACACCTGAGCTGTTTCCGGCTGCCTCAGCTACTCCCAGAGTTGGCATTGCCGGGTGATGTTGTGGCAGTGTCATATGCCCCACAAGTCAAACTCACTGAAGGAATGAGTCATGATGTTCGGGGTCATGGGCAAGGCTACAAGGTTTGTAACAATGGGGCATGTGCCAGAGGTTGTTACAATGCGGTATGATTACGCATCACCTGGCTGTGCTCAGGAAGCTCAATTGGCTGATCATCTACCATGCTATCTATATTGCTAGCCAATGTGTATTTACAATCTCCCCCTGGCCAATCGTCCAAGGTTCTTTGCCACTATCGTCATCCTCCTCCTCCTCCTCATCCTCCTCCTCCTCCTCCTCCTCCTCCTCCTCCTCCTCCTCCTCCTCCTCCTCCTCCTCCTCATCATTCTCCACTTCATCTTCCTCCTCTTGATCATCACTGTCCTGTTCCATATCCACATTGCCGTTCAAATAAACGCCATACAGTGCATCCACATCATCTGTCATATGCGTCTCCACATCAGAATCACATTCTAAGTCATAGGTGCCACCCGACTGCTCGATAACAGAGGCATGATCATCACATGTAATTGACATGGTAGGCAATCCTTGCGGCTCTAAATATACCTGTTCTAGTTAGCCCTCCTTGTTCCACTATACCTCATACATTTACATCTGCAAATGCAGAGCAACACGCCCAGGACACGATGTGAGTCTTGGGAAACGAAAACAGCAAAATCAATTAACAACAATGACAGTAATTGGAAACCAGACTGTGACGATCAATTTCTAACATTGAATTGACCTGGGAATGAGACTGCCAGCATACCCAGACATTCAGAAGAGAGTGGGTGCGTCAGGAAAAGCAAATGCAAATGGAAATCCACCCAATTGAGTTGATTTGTGCAAAGGCTTTGCAAAGATCAACAAGCAGAATGTGTGAAACACCTCAGCAAACTCCACAGATAGTGATATACAGACACTGGCATTCAATGTGCAGCATCAAACTGACCCCACAGCAACTGTTCCATCCCCCATGGACCATACCAGGTGGCCGAATACGAGCCGCTTGACGTGACATCAACCATACCAGGTACGATGGCAAAGCAAGAGGGTAATTGTCCCATGGGAGTAATGATTAAAAAACCCACGGTTGAAAGAGATATGGACATGGGGGAACCAGGAGTGGACAGTGTTGCGGCTGGCCAAAGGTCAGGATAGTGAATATGTGTGTTCTTCATGGCGGCAAGCGAGCAGAGGGAGAATGACAAGAAAGGGAATCGACTGAGGAATGAGACCTCAGAGCTAGTGAGCATACTGGAAGACTGGACTAGGCAAATGTACCGAACAGTGAGGCAGCAGGTGTGCGATGGGACTGAGCTGCATCAAACACTCTGCTGCATGGCTACAATGCTGGAAGCACACGCGGCGCATGAACAGGTGTAATGCCACCGCATGAGAGAATGGGTGGAAGATAGGAAGAAAATGTAGGATGACCCCAACAAGGACAACGTAATATGGGGGACAGGTATCGCGGATGTAACAGCGAACGTGCTCGCTAATACCCAAGTAGGCAAAGCAAAGCCAACCCAGCAAGCGAAAAAGCAAGCAAAGGACGAAACTGCAAGGCACCAAAGCGGAGGCCTAGTGGCCTCACAGCATGCCGGCATAATGCATGGCGGCGAGCTAGAGAAGTGCCAGCTGCAGCAGCAGCGAAAACCGACACCCAAACCAAAACTGCAACTCAAACAGCAGTCTGAACAGCAATACAAACCCAAACCCAAGCCTAAGGCAACACCCACTCTGGCCAGAAGGTGGGAGACAGTCCAACCCCAGACCCAGAGTCAGAATGCTCCCGCCGGCCCAGGCGCTGCCCTGATGTCTGAATCATCGATGGCAGAGAGACCCCTAGATTAAAGAACAGGTGAGAGTGTACCTCTGCCCAACAAGATGTACCAGGAAATTGCATCGGCAATCAACCAAGCAGTTTTCCAGATGAAGGCACCAGCCTACAGCCGTATTATGAATGCGAAAAGTAACGTGAAGGGAGCTATGACGGCAATCACCCACCAAAACACAATAGCAGTGATGGCATTGGTGTTCCGCAACATCATCATTAACCAAGTACAAAAGGTCAACAAGGGAGTCATCGACTTTGAAACAAATTACTCCTTGGAAAGTCTCATGGTCTATGCAGCAGCACTCGTGAGATTCATTGGCATATGCAAAGAGGGCACACAGATAATGTGGTGCAAGATCCATGCTGTAAACAAATGAGTGGTGATCCCCGTCCAAGTGTGATGGCAAACAAACCCTCTCAGCATCAGGGAATAGGGACAGAGGGAGGAGATCTCCGCATCATCAGTCGTCTTTGTAGTAAAGGAAAATGAGGTGGTGCGGAGACTGGTAATAGAAGGTATCAAGGCAGTCGGAGTGTGCTCTGAGTCCAACCATTGACGAAAGTAGGCCCAGTCAGCAGTTGTAAGCATTCCTCCGGATGGGGCAACATAATGAACAAGTGCTGTGGCTCCCCAACATGCGGCTACTGCTCAGGGCCGTACTGCACCAGCTTCCATAAGTACAATGTCGTGGGGTGAATTGCACAGCAGGGCTCTCTCTGTGGCCACACACAAGAGAAATGCCCTGACTGCAAAGGAAATCACATCGCATTCAGTAGTAGGTGAGCAAAGATGGAGAAAACCACCAGAGAGGAACGCGGGAGGAGGAGATAAGAACCAGCAGGACAGAACGCACCGACTACGGGACCAACAAAAGGAGCAAATAGGACAGCACTTGACCTGAGGTCGACAGCTCCGGAAGAATAATAGAGAGCGGGGAGCGAAGTGGAAATGGCCGATGCGGAGGAAGGAGGAGTGGAGGCAGTGGACGTCACAATGGGAGAGAGCATGACGCCAATGACAATGGTAAGGGCACAAACATCTACCTCAGGAATTGTGACTGTCGTAGAGACTGGTGTTGAATGGAAAAACAGAACAGGATTTGCTGCCCCCACTGTCCAGAGTGATCTAACATGAATGCGGCAGGTCATACCTACATACTATGGCCGCGCTGGAGACTGGGGTGGAATGGGAGGCGGATGTTATGTGTCCGGAAGAACCACCGAGATAAATATCATAAAGCAGAAACATCCACTCGGCATACAACATTGGAAAAGGAATGATGGTGTGGACGTCACCATGCAATGGAAGAGGTCTAACAACAAACAAACAAACCGACTTGACCAAAAACACAGGCGACTACTTAATTGGCATTGACATCAGGAGGAAATTAGAGACAATGATATTGATCGTGAACATTTATGATCACAGAGCACGGGAGGCAGGAGAGAGACCAGCGAGGAGACAAAACAGGCAGAACATGATTAGTCTGGTGGAAGGTGGCACAGTGCTTATGTGAGACTTCCACCCCCACAGCCAACGCTGGCACGCGAGGTGCACAGAACAGAGGGAATCCGTGTACGGGGAAGAAATGATTGTCAACCATGGGCTGGTAATTGGAAATGACAACAGACCCACTCACTACTGGATGAGGAACAATAGCAATTGCGAATCCATCATAGACCTGATCTTGGCCAACCGACCATTTGGACAATGGATACTTTTGGATGGTAGTTATGCCACAGAATCTGTTCATGTGATCATAGATTGGGCGGTGGACATGGAGATGCAGTAGGAAGCAGAAGGCACACATGTTGTAGGGGGGAACCTAGCGGCCATGTCAGAGGAGAACAAAGAGCAGGCTGAGAGAGTCTGGAGAGAGCAGGCAAGGGGAAGGGCATACTGGGGAGTGGAGAGTGCAGGCGATGATGTCGAGAGCAATGCCGAGTTGTGCCAGGATCCAATGGGCAAGGTACTAGATCCCACTGCCAAGACAATAATGATCTGCGCTTGGTCAAAAAGATGATGGACTGGTCAGATCAATCAGAGAAGGAGCCAACTGGGAGGACAACAGATTAGAAGGCGGAGATCTGTGGCCACAGCCCAGGCCATGGCTGAGTTGCACAAGTCGATTCAGGGAGGAAAAGGCAGGATAATTGCATTACTGCTTGAAGAACCAAAGGGGAGCTGAGGTCTGGAATGCAGCAAAGTTTACCAACCCACAGGAAAGGAGCAACCGTGGAGGCCCTGACTGACAGAGATAGGACACAAGTAAATACTAACCCCAAGAAATGAGAAATGCTCAGACAAGAGTCCGTTCGCCAGAATGAGCACGACAAGGACTTCGAACCACACCCAGCGGGGCATGCGCAGCAATCAATTGCCAAATATTTGGTGGAACCTCTTCCTGCAGTCTGTCAGGAAAGAGCCACACCTGGACAAACTGCCGTTTGCAGCCGTTTGCCTGGACTGGAAGTGGGAGGCAGAGACAATTGTAGAACTACCGAAGGCTATTTTCGAAACAGGCCAACACCCAGCTGTACGGACGGAGGCTAGCAGGGTTGTAATCTGCATGCCAGGAAAGGACGACTACACAAAACTCAAGCTGTATCGCTCCATTTCACTACTAAGCTGCATGGGGAAAGTTGTCGCAAAAGTAGTCACAGAGCTACTGGCTGAAGAGGCTGAGAGAAGAAGACTGCTTAGCGATGGCCGGGATGGAAGCAGTCAAAGACGGTCGGCATTTGACGCCATGGCAATCATGGTCGATGGAGCAGACACATCCTGGAGCAAGCGCCACCTAGCTGGGGTACCCCTGATGGACATCAAGGCAGCTTTCCCGAGTATAGGGAGGGTAAGACTGATCCATGCGATGAGAGGCCAGGGGATGGAAGCAGACCTCATACGATGGATGGCAAGTGTTCTCATAGAGCGAATGATGGAATTGGTAATCAACTGTAATATTTTGGAGAGACACCCGGTGGAAGCATGTATACCACATGGATCACTGGTGTCTCCGATCCTCTTTGCAGTTTACATGTCAGGGCTCATCTAATCGGTTGAGGAGCGGATCTCTGGAGTCAAAGGTCTGTCCTTCATGGACAATGTAGGATGGGTTACGACTGGGAGCGATGAACACCATGATGTCAGAATACACGAAGCCTGCCCCAGAGTGAGCATCGACCAGCCGGAAAGACAGGAACTGGAGTTTGACACTGCTACAACTGAAGCGACAATCTTCACCAGTTGGAGAGGCCACAAGGGGCAACTACATCGAAAGGAAAATGCAAAGATATGAGATGGGAATGGCTTTGTCAGGTACAACAAAGAAGCTACCAGGTGGCTGGAGATGTGGATGGACCCCCATTGAACGTTGAAGAAACATCACAACTGATGCATGAAGAAAGCGAGAGCCACAGAAGCCCAACTCCAGTTACTCACAGGAATGCATGGGGTCATACCAGCATGTTTCAAAAGCAGTATAGAGAGCCTACATCCAGGCTGTCACACTGTACAGATGAGAGTTCTGGTGGGATTCGAAAGATGGCAGCTGGTGTAACTACCTCCAGCTACTCCTGAATCGACAAGCCAGGTCAACCCTGGGAGCACGGCTGATCACTCTGAGAGGTGTTGTAATGAGAAACTCAGGGCTCGCATCTACGGTGGTGGCACTCAACACCAGACAACATTGGTTTGTACCATGGCTAGAAACCATGTGCGAAGGCTCCAAGTCCAAATAGAACCATGATTATCCCATAGCTCGTGCACAGGTAGGTAGAGTGGCCGCGATAGTGCACGCTCACGCTGGGAGAGCAGAAATGATGTGCTGGCCAGACCCAGCAGAGGAGCCAGTGGTCAAGACAATCATACAGAAAGATGACGCCAGGGCCAAGAGAGCCGCCGAGCTATCGGGAAGAACCAAGGAAAACATTCTGGCATCTAGCCTTTGGAGGTGGTGGATGGATGGATCATGAATGGATGATGGAAGAGTAGGAACCGCAGTGGTGTGTCTAAACTGAGACGGCTACATGGTCTTCTGCAGCAACTTTGGTACAGAATAAATGGATGTACTCGACGCTGAACTCTGGGCAATCCGAGTAGCTCTCTGAAAGTCCATTTCAGGAGCGGAGGTACTGCGAGCACACAGAGTCATGACAGTGGCAGTCTTTTTATGATTTGCAGGCAGCCATCAGAGGGACGGAGTACCTGGACGCAGGGCCAGTGCAGTAACCAGCAAAAGCAATCATGATGCATGCTAGGGCCCTTAGAGCCCACGGCATCGATGCCACCATCCACTGGGTCCCAGAAGACTTGGGTAGCCCCAGAAACAAAGAGGCTCACCACCACTTAAACAACTCACGAGATGACTGTGGTAACACAGTACACAAGGGTTGACAAAGCTTTGTGGTGAACTGAGGTCGACATATCTCCAGAGGGTTGATGGCGGTGAAGGCGAAGTGGGAGGACACCAGGTGTTCCAAACCATACGGATATAGACTGCAGCGCGAAGCCATGAGCAGGAGAACTTTCCCAATGACAACTGTGAAATTACTGTCACTAGGGTTCGACTGGCTGAAGAAGGAGCATGAGCTGACTGGAACGTACTTAAAGTTATTTGAACATGAAGAGGACAACAAATGCGGGAGCAGACTGGGACAGATGTGGGAGCATCTCTTCTGCCACTGCATCTGGTGGAAAGACTAGCAGAAAGCACTCTGGAAGGCAATGGGAAAGGCCACTGGATGGAGAGGTGGCAGATGCCAGCATGTGCAAATCTCTGAGCTTGTCTGCATGGAAAAATGCAATCATGCATTGATTGAGTTCCTGGCAGCTACTGACATCAGGATGTTCCTGCCGAAACTAGCGGGGGAACTAGCACGGGAGAAGCACTGGCACGATGAACTCAGGCAGGAGGTTCCCGGACAGAATTGAATCAGTTTGGACTGGTGGCAGTCTCTGTCTCGTTTTGTCAATCTCTTTGTTCTTTGCTTCTTTCTCATTCTATGTACTTGACTGATTTTCCTTTGCCACAGGGGACGATGGGAAGCAGGTGGGAGCTACGCTTCCTTACCGGCTCGCCCGGCGGTATACAAGGGGGGTTCAATGCTCTGTCATACTCTAATTAGTGAGAATACAGTACGAATAAAACAACCAAACAAAACTGCAGAGCAACGGCACGAGAGTTGTCACCTCCCCATTGGATTTGTTTAACGATACCTTTCCCTTTCCTGTTCTCCTTCATCAGCAAGATGTATTTTAGTCACTGGAAGCCTCCAGGAGTGTCTGAGAGGATGTGGAGTGCAAACTTAGATGCATCAATTTCAGGAGAGTATCAGACCCTAGAAGGGCATTCCAGCCGGCCTTCAGAGTTACTGGAATCTCTGATGACATCAGCACAAAGTAAAATGGTCTGGAAGTCACAACTGAACACCTCGGCAACTCTGCACAGCCACACTGATCCTTACAGACACTCCCAGTTGCTTCCAGAGCGGCTGAGTGCAAAGCGATGAGCTCTCAGGTGCTCCAAGACAACTCCACTGGTGCTCCTCAATGTTCCGGAAGTTGTGGAATAGATTACAAGAATATCCTGAAGAATGTATTGTTGTCTACAAAATGCTACAAAATCAAACTATTGGCCTCTGCAAAGTTCAGAGCGATTCGGAGTCTTGGCCACGTCTCGAAGTCAATTTCAGTGCATCTCGAATCTGGAGCTGTACTCTCTGGGAGTGATTATTATAATGTTTATGTCAAATAGAACAATTCAATTAACTATCTACCTCCTGCATACCTTGATTCAGGCATTCTAACTTAATGTACTGTCCAGTAGGTATTTAAATACACATGAGTATTTACAAGCCATATGCTATCAATCCTATATAATGCAGGATTTTCTCGCACCAAATGTGCCGGTCCAACAATTACTCCAACATGTACAATATGCCTCAGCTCAGTCTGTTTGACAACCCGGATGAACCCGTCAACACAATCAGCCCAACCATCCTGATTTTTGTACTTTGTTGGAACCACCACTGCATGTTCTTGAACTTGAGGACATAATATCCATTGTTCAGTCTGTTTGCACCTTTTAGAAAAAGTCGATATTGTTTTTCTTGTTGGCAGGTGCTCCTGAAATTGGAGGATCTGATTCTGTGGAGTGCAGCTAAAGTATAATATAGGAAGAGAAGGAACTTGGCCTTCGAAGGTGTAATCAAGGTCACTTTCCATATATTGGACCCAGATGTTATGAGATTCAAGCATGATCCCTTGGTTGGCATCAGCATTTTCTACCTTGGATTCATGTCCCAGACGCGCAACATGTTACGGGGATACTTAGCTACCAAGTACAGGTACTAGTACAGCCGTAGATCCTATTCCTATAATTGATTGCATCTGGCCGCTGCTTGCCGAGCCTTTTTAAGTTGCTTTTTTGACTGGGGTAAAGGATTAACCCGCCCTTTCCTAGTCCTTCTTAAAGGGTCCTTAACGTAACTAATCACAGATACCTCTGGTAACTTCGTAGCAGGTTCCATGCTGAGGTTTCTAGCAATATCTCTCGGGGTCGTAGATATTCCTCTAACAATCGCTGGTTGCCTTTCTGCTAGGTTATCGATATATTTTCATAACTGTTCGTCCAATCCAATAACTGAGGCTATCCACCAGACACAATTTCCTACGAAGAAGTACTGTAATTCTCTGGCGTAGGATACAATCTTTTCGAGTGCGTATACGATAATGTCGTTGTCGTTTTCGCAGGTTATCGTCATTCGTAAGGAATACTTATCAAAGGTGCGGGGCTGCCGCTAATAAAAGCTAATAAATTTTATAATAATAATAGGTATCATAAAAACTCAATAATAAATAAAGGTCATCTTTCGCTGGTAGGTTTCTGACTGTTCGCTGCTAGAGCTTGTTCTCTTCATTGTGGGCACAATGTGATCTCTTTTATAGTCATGTTTAAGGGTCTCCTTTCTTTGAGTGCCTGTACTTCCATGCCATGATTCCGTTGCTCGTAATTGCTCTATTCCGATTGCGACTTACATTCTTTCCGAATGCGCCCGGTGATAGATGCCACGCTTCCCTTAGGTTATCGTGTTCATATAATGTGGTTTAGAAGCGTTACGCTCCTGATTAAAATCAGTCCATCCATTATATTAAATTACGTCAGACACGTATCAGATCATAACTTCAACTTTGATATCTTGCTTCCGATTTGTTCAGTAGTTGGAACATCAACGACTATCATGTATGTCTGCGTAATCCCAATTTAACTATGAGTTGTCTTCTTGATGCTTTATCGCAATATGTTTTTAATAACTCTTCGCTATTAAACGCCTCACTATTACTTTGGCTATTTGGCATTGCCTCAGAGATTTAATCAGCGACCAACTGATACTCTGCCAACGTAGATTATGACACGTCACTATGACGTTGCAATGCATACGGTATCAACTCAATGATCCGGTTTGCTTCAGGCCTCTTATCTTCAGCCAATGTCATTAATCCCTCAGACACTGCATGCTTAGGTTTCGACCATCCATAAACCGGGGAGTGCCACAGTTGTTCTCACCGCTTAGCGCATGGGCTGCAGATCCCTCGTACTCGCATATTGCAATAACGTCTGCTGCACACCTAATTCTGCATAATTGCAACATAAGTATGTGTTGTCCCGCTAGCTAGTTATAGTAATCGTGGCCAAGAGTCATGCGCATCTAAGAAGGTTTCTCACTTCCAGAGCAGGCAACATAACTTGATCATCATATTTGAATCCGACAGTAGGAATGTATCCTCACTGCTTGATCAAAAAGTTACTCAAGTGTAATCCCGCTAAAGACCACTTAACTGACAAACATAACATCGTATTCGAAAGTAGGTGTTTTGCATCCCATAGGTTACCCTATGACATGTACTTTCTTCGATCTGTTATGTATCATTATCACTGTTAAGGGAGAACCCCTAACACCGTCGTACTAGTCAATTCAGTAAATTCTGTCTCTGTTAATTCATCTTACTTTGTGATGTGAGCTTTTGCAAGCAAGTGTTTCCCCATTGAGCTGGTCCCATGATCTGATGGATGGCGAAGAACTTGATGACAAACGATAAATCTGATGCCAGGGCTGCCGGTCACTTCAATTCTGCGGTGTAAATAGAATCTCCATGATGGCGCATGTCTAGAATTATTCGAAGCAATAGGCCACCTTGAGCATTTATTCATTGAAGCCCACCACACATCGAAGATGATTTGCAATGTAAGGTCGCTCAAATTACGAATAAAGAAACATTCATGTTTGGAAGAGATCAAAACCTCTAGTAATGAGGTGTTCAAACATTTGGAATCTGACATGGCGGTAAGAATTAGAACGCTGATTGATCCGACTCGAAAGACTGGCGAAAGTAACGATACAGTCAAGCAGACTGCGAGTTCTTAAATATTGACCTAACATCTACAAGAAAAAAAAATCAGATCTGTAAGACATTGCATGCATATTTGTGAAGTTGTATAGAAGGATAGATTGCGAAGACTGACCGCGTAAAACTCGATTTAGGAACAGCACAATGCAGTTCATTGCTGTGTAGCGTTCTGAGCATCCACCGAAACTGTTGACACTGTGTGGGCGCTCAATTGTAGGAGGCAGATGCGATATCAGTACTAGCATTTTTGCCATTAAAGGCTGCCAATAGGTTGATTGTGGTTATCTGCATTCCATTGCCATTGGATTATTCAAGATGCAAGATTAAAAATTGTGGACACTCTGTTGACGCTCATTTTGGGACATGGTTACGATCGTGTCGCAAGCGTTTTTGCATAGAAAGGCGGCCGATAGTTCGATTATGGGCCAATGTCGCCGCACAACCCTTGCCTTTTCCAAGACGCAAGGCCAGAAGTCATTGACCCTCCATTGACGGTCATGTTTAGGACACAGTAGCGATGTTGTCGCAACCATTTTCGCATAGAAAGGCGGCCGATAGTTCAATGATAGTTTAATGTCCCACGCAGCCCTTGCCTTTTCCATAATGGAAGTCGAAAACTCATTCACGCTCCATTCACGCTCATGTTTAGGACATAGTCCCGATGTTGTCAGAACCATGTTTTGCTTAGAAAGGCGGGCGATAGTTCAATTATCAGTAAAGGATGCCATGAAACTCTCTGAAATTTCAATTATGCAAAGCCAAAAATCGTTGATGCTCCATTGACATTCAGTTTTAGGAGGTAGTAGCAATATCGTCCGTAGCATTTTTGCCCATAATGGCCACCAATATTATGATTATGGCTAAATGCCATTGCAGAGCCCAGTTATTATCTAGGATGTAAGACCAGATATCGTTGATACTCCGTTGATGATCATTTCTATGACGGGGCAATGTGCGTTTGGCTTGCCATTTTCCCTACTAAGTCGGCCAATACTTCTTCTTTGGATAGATGCGACTATGCTGTCAGGTGATTGCTGAATAGATATGACTATAAATCGTTGACACTCCATTGATGGTCACCTTTGAGCTTACCTTAGAGACCTACTAACAGTCATTGGGTGCTCAACAATTGTACAAAAAATGCATACTTAGCCTCTATTGGCAGCCAGTATAGAGTTTCTAAGTAATATCATTTGAATCCAAGATCTTCGAGAAATCTCAGTTTCTTAGCCACCACTATACACATCATATACATGATTAATGACATTGGTCCATCGCGTTTCAACGCTTTCGGCCGGCAATTCACGGCATAACACTTGCTTCACTAGTTTTAGATATTTGTAGCCTGACTTTCTCACCATTCCTTATCCAGCTCATTCTCCTCGATTTCCATGACATACCATAAGCAGTTTTCAATTTCTCAACCATGTGCAGGACGTCTGAGCGAAGAGATATGTAGTTGGCTCCATGGATTAGTGCAGCCTGTTGGCTGTCATTTCTCTGAGTTTCACATGTTCATTGACTGCTCTTTCTACGAGTCGTATGACATCACTGACTTAAACTATGTTAGTAAATTTCGTCTCAAATTAAGGTTTTGCTTTATCCTTTATCCATAACAGGCATCACCGTACAAAGATCGTTGTTCGTCAATAAACCTGATTTGGAGTCTAGAACTTTCACATGACCTGTATGACCCTTGGACACACACTGACGAATAATCGTGACTCACAATTTGGTCACTGAAATCCAGAAAAAGCTGCCACATAACAAAACAGGTTCACAAATTGCTTTTACACGAGATACATTGTCAAAAATACCTATTTGACGATCTACACTTCCGGTGACACAGGAGCCGTTACCATGTCTTTGTGCGAATCCCATATCTCTATGATAATTAGCTTGGGATGATATATCCAGGGGTACAAGATTACTGGTTGCACTGGCTTGGCAATCTCTATCTGTGACGAATCATGCAACATGGCGGGCATCGGTGGTACTTTGTGATTGTCTGCCTGAGGTTTCTCCGAACCCAACCTCATTTGACTACTTCCCCGTCGAGACGTCGCTTGCGGCATTTGTGATTGTCCGGGGATGATATCAAGAGCCTACATAAGCTCTCCAAATGTTGTCGGTGATGGTGTAGCTGCAGTCGACTCTATTGGGGCTTTCCAACAGCTGGAACCTTCAATTCAGTCGTCCCGTACTGCATATCTCTCTCACGGAAGTAGTCTTCCGCGTCCTCTCATCCCGGTTGCGTCAGTTCGTCAAGCCTCATCTGGTTCTGCCGAAAGCTCTCCTTGCGGTGCTGTACCGTTTTGGAGATTGTGCCCATCACCCAGCCAGGTTCGTCATCCTCGCTCAGTTTGCCATGCCCTGTATTTTCTTCATCCTCATCCTTGTCTTCCCCATCCTCCTCATCTTCAGAACTTGCAAGATTACTCAGACAGTCTCCCATAGCATTCAACATCTGCTACAATGTTATTTGAGGCTTTGTGGTTGTCGATCGTTCCTTTTCAACATTTCCCATATGATCCTGCTCTTGCATCATCGCTGTCTCTGCATCTTGAACTCGCTTTCTTGCCACTGCGGTCTCTCGCTCCACATAATCCTTGATCCATTTCTCTCTCTCTTCGCTGCTTAAAAAGTGCTTTTCCCATCAATTTTCCGGCACAAGCTTCTTTTTGGATCGTAATCTGCGCAATGCTCCCAACGCTCGGACCCTTTCTGCATCCAAGCCACTCTTGCCTTTATTTGCCTGATGACGTCGTGGTGTGGAATGCTTTGTCGATTTGCCATATTTCCCCGCCGGAAGTGGCAAAAGGTTCTTTTTCAGAGCATTGACCATTGTGTCTTGTGTTGACCTTGTTGTTGGGCGAGATGTTGGATGTTGCAAGAAATGGACCACATGGAGGCAAGCTGCGTCTTTTATGTCAAGGTTGGTAGGTTTGATCAATTCGAACAAAGCAAAATCAGTGTTTTGACCGTCACTTCATTGGGAATAGTCATGCTAACGGGACATTATGACTTGATAGTTAGCGTGTGATTCTTGTAAGATGCCAGCAATGTCTTGAGACAAACATCACCAGATGTCCCGTCCGTGGAAGAATGACCTTTTGATATCTATCAAACATGAGATATCAGCTGTCGTTCATCTCGATGTATCCTTGTAAACAAACAAACAACATTAGACCAACTTACTGAACTTGCGCGACCGTTGGAATCCCCAGCAGCTATACACAGCAGAATTCAGCTTGAATGGAACGTGCAAGTTGGCTGTCACTCATTCCATTTTGACTTGTAGCTCACTATATAATCTTCAGCACTTCCCACTTCTTTTCGTGATCATCTTCCTCACATTTCTACAACAGCAAGCCATGGCTCCCGAAACACCTCCTCCAGGTGTGATTGGAGCCGAATTGAGCCGAACGACAGGCGCTTCACGCAAGGCGCCACTTGGCGCGTCACAGCTGCAACACAGACACCGGTTAGTCCACCGCAATGCCGCAATTGTAGCCACCGAAAATATGACTCAGAACACACATTTAAAAAGGTACGTAAAACCGGAAGCAGCAAGAATAAGAAGCAGCATACTATCGGATGTGAGTCAATCCATATCTGTGTAGATGATGGTCAACTAAGAATATAACGCACAGCTGGGGTACATAGAGAGCAAAGTGACCAATTTATCGCTTCCCATAAAGGCAAATCTCCATGGTCGACCAAGTCATTTGTCTCCACATTCCGCGAAATTGAACATCACGATGTTGTCAGTTCTGGGATTTTCGCGGACGAATTTCGTGATAAACGTCCCCAGGAATGGACGAAACAGGCTCTAAAGACCTTAGAGGAAGCTACTGAGTCATATATAGTTGAGGTAATACCCGGATCTCACTGTAGAAGCAGCAACTAATTTCTTGAAGGTTATCAACATGTCAGCTACTATGGCAAGACAGGGAGGTCAGGTACAGCTTGAACAGTCCGACATGCGTCGTGCCTTGAATATGGCCAAAATGGCCAAAGGAGGGTTTTCACGCGCCGCAATGGAGGAAACGCAACATCTAATCAAGAAACCTTGTGCCGAAGCCCAAGAAGCAAAGAAGCGGGGTGTTGAGTTTCCCAGGCATAACAAGGTGAAAGCTCCAATCGAAAGACACCCGGCAATGGTTCGCGAAAATCAAACGGACGGCTGCCTTCCTTGCCAAAATGGCACCGCAAAAAGTCCACACACACACTAGAGGTGCCAAGGCATGGGTGCACCTCCACCAGGACGGGTGCCACCTCGGCACGAATCGCCACTTGTGCCATCCGATGACGATGAGAGCTCAGAAACTGAAGGTATCCCACTCGCATATGTGTAGATACATACTCCACTTCCCTACTCTCGATTTTTGCCAAGGATCGCTTGCGCGATAAAGATTTTATTCCAGATTTGGTGACTCATGATGGTCCATTCACAGGTTAGTACACTGTCAGATGCGTGGTGATGCAGCTGAGAGCCATTTTGATGACGAGGGCAGCCATTTGAGTGAATCTCACAGCAAAGACAAGAGTTGACTAAAGGGAACGGGATTTTTGAGTATTATCATTATCTACAATTAGCGGAAACTTTAAAGTATATTTTTAAGGGTATATTCATATGCATCATTAAAGAACAATGTAGTAATAAAGGAGAACATACATGAATAGCACAGAACGGCTGCCACAAGACCATTATCGATATAGTATGCCAAAGTGAATGGTTTCATATTGCAGATACGCCCGTGGCAAAATTAGTGTCAATGGAGCGTCAACAATGTTTGGCTTAGCATCATGGTTACTCTGCATGGCGATTGGTCGCAGAGATGCATAAATGACATACAGGCCGCCTATATAGGCAAAGAGAAATCGATACGCTTCCTGCCCGATTCTGAAACTAAGTCTCAACACAGTGTCAATGACTTGTGGTTTTGTAAGTCAGGTAATTAATCAGAGACTTGGCCATCTTGATGCATACTGAGTGTATTGGCCACCTTAATAGGCCAAAAAGAAAGTAACATGCTCCCTGCCCGATCATGAAACTGAGCGTCAACGGAGCGTCAACGATTATTGGCCTTTCATCATGGTTAATCAAAGCGTGATGTGGCCATTAATGACTATATACAAAGTTGTGACCGGTTTTATAGACTAAAACGCTCAGTATCACTCGGTTGCAGCTTTGAAAATGAACTAAATTGTGGTTGTCCGGGAGGCTGTCATGGGAACGTTGCTTGTTATCTGTCTATAAAGGCTGCCGATTCCTGGTATATAGATGTCTGCAATCATTCCCCAATTGGATTACCCAAGATGCAAGACCAAAAATCGTTGACTCTCCGTTGACGCTCATTTTCAGAATGGGTCCGGGAGTGTGTCACTTTCTCTTTTGCATATAAAAGCAGCCTCTACCTTATTTATGAACGTCTGCATCCAATTGCCACTCAGATTACCCAAGGTGCAAGACCAAAAATCATTGAATCGCTGTTGACTCTCATTTTCAGGATGGGGCAGGGAGCGGTTTTCACTTGTTTTTGATCATAAAGGCAGCCAATACATCAGAAAAGGACAACGATATACCAATGTCAATATTTTGCGATTAGCAATAGGATATCTGAATGCGACCATAAATAGAAATACCTGAATACCAGAACCGGAGATTGGAACCGATGGGTCTAGGGAAACCCGGTAAAGCCTGCGGGTTGATTGGTATGGGTCCCAGTTTGGCCTGCCAAGATGCAGCGGGTTGGGTTTTTGGACGGGCTTGGAACCAAACTAAACCGTTTAAGCGGTCCGAATCAGAACCACTGGCGGGTTACCCGGACCCATTGCTAACCCCACTCGCAGAACAGTGCTCACAGTGTGAGTAATAAGTGAAGAATAAAATAGGGGAGCGCGATTCCAGACAATGAAGCACCGATGGGGATTAGGGAGTGCAAATCTAGTGATGGAGTGCCAAAATGACGGGGAGGTTAAAAGTGTGAAATGAAATATATGAGCAACAATCCAGCCCAAGCAGCACTGCTGACGATTCAAGAGGTCTCATCACAGGCAGCACAGTGTCGAAACAGCAGGAGGGGTATACAGTATGAAATGAAATTGAGTGGTACCAATCTCAACAGGGGTGATTAAAAGGTGCCGATCGCAGTAGAGGAGCACCAAGAGAGGACGAATTAAGTGCGGAATGGAAGGGAAGCGCATCAATCTAGGCTGAGTAGTGCCTATCCTGCTGGAGTTATACTGCAGGGGGGGTATGAAGCCACCCACTATTCTGTTATTGCTGGGTGCCATGGCTTCCAGAGAATAACTTATCACAGGGAATGGGCAAACTGTACCTTGATATTCATTATGAGCAAACATTACTGTCGCCTTCTTTTCACCTGCCCAGTCAGACAGCATACAATGAACAGCTGCAGCGTTGGGCAATAAACTCTTTGGAGTGAGAGGGTGAAAAGACTATGATGTAATAGAGTGGCACCTCAAAGGATTAGGAGTGAAGAGCCATTGATAATAAATTAGATCGCATACATTCATTTGGGTACACTTTAATGTGTCATCTTCCATGATGTTCGAGACAGAAGCATTGTCAACAGAAGCCTCTTCGCACGGATTAGAACCTCAGACTCACAGCCCAAGTCCAACCACACATTACAGTTAACAGTTTGACTTGTGCATTGGGCAACTATCCTCTACTGGTACTAATGTTCAGTATGAACTAGGTATATTGGGGGATGTTGTCAATATCGTAAGTCTGATACAGAAGCGATAAACAGTATTCATGACGGACAGCGTCCCATGTTTGCAGATCCATTTTGAGAGACGGTCCACCAAGCAATTGACATACTGATGGTGTATATGTAAGAGCACCTCCCGATGCCCGCTGACAATATTGATCATCACTTGCTCATTTTCAAACTTCTGCAACCCTCAACAACATCTCATCTGATACTACTGACAGTGAAGTCTTCATAATTATGACTGCCGCCAGAAACCTATTTTCCACCTCCACAGTAGCCTTTTGGCGTTGGGAAATATTGTGATCTCCACTGGTGTGTGGTTGTATAACATGCTGATCAATAGAAGGAATATATACATCTCCCTTAAGCACAGTGACTTACTGGACTGAACATGTATTAAGTGGTAAAGCCAGGTTACATTAACTGTTATATACATTTCAGTTACACTGAGCAAGATACAGACTACAGGGTAGTAGAGAAGTTGAATATATTGGATATTGTAAAATGGATGTTAAATCTATATCATCAAAATGCAACATGGTTCAGAAGAGATAGGTAAATATTTCAATCACATTGATCTGCATTACTAATAGCCTCAGTTACTTCAGAATACTCCCAGACCATTCTGACGTTAATGAAGGTTCCTGGAATTATACCAAGAGAATTTCCAGATAAATCAGAATGCTTCTGCAGTTGTGGAAGTGCCTGTACACAACATTGCAATTGTAAAAATATGATTATTAAAAATTGAATATGGTGACACCTCAGCCCAAGTTTTCCAGAGAACTCCAAACAGGGCACTATATATTCCAGTCGATCCTATGGTTCCCTAACTAGAAGATATTTTATCTACTAGATTTGTTATAGTTTGGCATTTGAATTTGACAATTCTAGTATGTTATGGAATGAATTATAGTATAAATTCTCTGTATAAATATAGTAATTAATATATATATTGTCAATTGGGCTTCTGGTAGAACTTGAATTCACCTGACAATACAGATGCAGATGGCAGTATAGTGTGAGGAAATATGTATTAGAAGATGACTATGAAGTGAACTTGAAGAAATACTTGGAGACAATGCTGACTGAATTCAGAGATGGCAATTCAATAAACTTGTTGTTTGAGATAGAGAATACTTAGTAACATACATGAAAGCCAAGATTGAGTGAACTTGGAGGTAAACATCAATACACTTCATGCCGCTCTTGAAGATAGTCATTAAGTACACTAGGGAATGGAAATCAGACACACTCAGCAAGACAGATGGAGGATAAGATTGACTAAACTTGGTGATATAAAGTCAAATAGTACTGGCTATCAACTGAGAGGGTAATCAAGTGAACGAGGAGCTGCAGTAGATCAAGGGATAAACTTTGAGACATGTAATTAAGTGAATTTAAATGTGGTCAATGTCTAGAAAGGTGTTTTGGAGACTAAGACTGTGTAGATGGGATAACCAGGAATTGTGAAAATCTGATAGTAATAGGCTTTACATATAAGCATGGGGGAATGTAGTGGTGATAATTAATCTGAATGAAGAAGCACTGGGGACTAAGAGTGTATGTATTGGTTAACTCACAATTGTTGTAACATTGATAGACAGAAAATTGTCTTCTGAAACTGATCAGTGATAATTGATCATGGTACTGACTTTACATACACCAACATTCCATCTGAAATTAGTAAGGGATAGTCATAATTTACCTTGTCAGTTGATGATAAAGGAGTGAACAACAAAGTGAAAGTTACAGAATAGAGATCGGACAATGATCATGAGTATCTACTACTTCAGAGATTATTGTATTTGAAGTCAAGTTTTCAATTCCAGTCATGTAGGTGAAATCAATCATCAGAGAGGAATGATGTGTAATTAGGCTGCTTATATCTCTTATTTCTGCATTCCCTTAATGCTCTCGATTTAATACTTTGTCTATATTCATCATTACCATCACCTATGTTGTCTTTGTTATTCACTTCTACTGTCACCTGAGAACTGAATGTTATGTCAATAAACTCTACCTCCAGATGCCATAATATTCAGTTGAAATCTAGTATACATATTGGCTGTCTCCAGCCAGCTTTAGAATACAATATTCACATTCGCAAAATGAAAAATTGCTTGGATGAAATCACGGAACAACTCAGTAACTCAGAACAGCCACACTAATATTTCCACATACCTTTAGATACTTTTAAATAGGTTAATTGCAACGCAAGATGCTTTGAAATATTTCAAGACTAATTCTGGAGTGCTCCGTAAAGCTCTGAAGTTGCGGAACAGAATTCAAACATATCATAAAGAGTGTATAGTTATATTCAAAATTCTACCAAATGCAACAATTAGAATATGCAAACATTTGAGCTTTGAGGAGGATTGACAACATCCCCAAGGCCAATTCTGGGCATGCCAAACTTGGGGTCACTTACTACTGGAGTAAAGATTATATTGTCTATATTAAATATAAAATTTGACAAAAAATTGTACTCTTGTACACTTTGATTCAGGCATTCTACTTGATATACAATGTACTAGATATCTAAACTCACATGATAATTCACAAGTCATATACTCTTGATTCAATCTGATGCAGCATTTTCGCACACCAATTGTTCAAGTTTAACAATCACTCCAATGGGTACAATATGCATTGCATTAATCTACTTAACCATCTAGATGGATACATCAACACAATCAGCACAACCAAGCAGAAACTTGTATCTGGTTGGAATCACCACTGCCTATTTCTAACCTTCAGAATGTACTACATGTTGTTGAGACTTTTTGCACCTCTTCAAAAAGATTGATATTCTTTTCCTGGCTGGCAGCATCAGCACAATACATACGGGTTTGGAAGATATAACTGAACAATCCAGCAACTCTGAACAACCTTACCAATCTTTCCAGATGCTTCCAGATGCTTCTGGATCGGGTGAATGCAATGCAATGTGCTCTCATACGCTCTGAGACATCTTCACTGGTACCACTCAAAGTTCCAGAAGATGGAAAGTACAATAGAAGTATATCCTGAAGAGTGTATAGTTGTCTACAATATACTACAAAGTCAAAATGTTAGGATGTGCAAATTTCAGAGCTATTAGGAGTATTGGACCCAGCTCATAGACTGATGCTGCTCACCTAAAACCTGATGCCATTCTGTCCTGCAGTATGTATTGTAATGTCTATCTTAAACATTAAAATTTGATAAACCATCCTACTCCTGTACACCTTGATTCAGGCATAGCAACTAACATATAGGTCTGTAGATATCTGAATCCACATGACTAATTGCACGCCTTACACTATCAATTCCATCTCATGCAGTGTTCCCTTACACCAATGGTGCCTGTCCAACGATTGCTGTGACAGGTACAATACGCATCTTATCAGTCTGTCGGACAACCTTGATGAACCGGTCAATACAAGCATTCCAACCATGCGGATTTCTAGACTTTGATCCTATCACCACCACATATTCTTGCCCTGGAGGACATATTTTCCATTGTTGAGTCTTTTTGCACCTAATAGAAAGAGTTCATATCATTGTTCTGACTGGCAGACTGTGCTGAAATCAGAGGATCTGATTCATTTGAGTCTGGACAAAGTTTAATACAAATCATGATGGTACTCAGCCATGGAAGGAGTTATCAAGTTTACATTCTGTATAAGTGACAACAATGTTATGAGATTCAGGAATGATTCCTTGGTTAGTATTAGTATATTATACCTTGAAATTAAGTCCCAGACACTCAACAGCTATAGGGGGGTTACACTGTTGACACCAGTAAAACAGCCCTGTCTGGAGATGGACCTACTTGCTGACTACGAGGACATTCTCATCGAATCCAAGCACAAATCCACTAATGTTGTATCCTCTGTCCTCTTCAATATGTACCGCAAATAGCTGTCCAAATTTGGAAATTCCAATATCAACTGACAAATCTTAGAGTGAGATTAAATTGTTATTTATACACACACTGCGATCATGTGTTTCTCTCAAATGATTCACCTGTTATGATACAAGGTGGAGAAATGACTCTTTCTGACAATGCTGGAGACATAAAAGACAGGCACTGTGTGTGTTTTGCAATATATCAGTAGCAAATATTTGGTTGCGAACCTTTGTATAGTCAATAACATACCAGCCTTGCAGTGCAAGATAGAACAGTGACTCCACCGTGAAGTTAAGACTGGAATAATAATTATTCTGCTTGAGCATCAGCGAAAAGTGATTGACTGTATTTGCAAATCGATAAAGAACTTTCACCTTGCCGATATGTAGCTGTTCAGAAATATCACTCGTACAAACTTCAATAGAATTTATACACTCGATTGGCTCTTGTATATGAATCATTTGATCCAAATGTATATATCAGGAATGAATTACACAGTATTCAATACATGTTCAGAGCTCCTGTACACTTTATACCTGGGATGAACGTTCAAACTTGATTAAGATGATTGACTATTCCATCATGAAGTGCCAATACTTATTGGAAGTGATATTCTTACTCTCTGTCGGTTGCTGAATCACAATGTGGCCTGTCCGAATAATCATCTAGGTTGGGGCTTTGATCTCAACATTGGTTTGGGAGATCAGAAATTCCATTCACTTGTTGGGGTTATGGTTGCTGCCCCAAACATCTCTCCCTCTGCAGCGGTCTACATTTCAGCAAGATTTTTTGGCAAATGTGCTTCTGGGACCAGTTGCCTAAGTTGCAACTTCCTCCAGCTGTCATTACTTATAGTGTCAGAATAATGACTGGAAATGCTTGAATTTAACAGTCGTGATGTAATAAATTTTGTAATCTAATTAATCCTTGGGCGTCAGTCGATCAGTATCCAAAAATTTGGTTGCACGTTGTTGCACTGTATCCATACACATTTGATATTACCCTGGTTTTGTTGTCATCACCTTTTCAGCCCCATACACCTGCACAGCCATTGCAGTCCAGATAGTATGAATCTTTTATCCACATACCTGAAGGCATTGTCCAGTTGATGGTTCGTCTACTCCACCCTTCACAGACTTTGACATTTTGTCTTCTAGAAAAGCAATATTATTCTGGTGAAATTGGTGGAGTGTGACATGTAGTACTTTGAGGGATAGATGAGGGATATTTTCTTCGCTAACATGTAAAGAGACTTAATATAATGTCTATACTGATTCCAATACCATTTCCTCAGAGGCTGTTTCTGCCAGGGTTTTGGCATCATTCTTCAATGTGTAAAGAAGTAGTGTGCAATTCACTGCTGGTGGTCTGATCATGCCACAGATCCCTTTCCCCTGCCATGCGCCGCTTTTCAATAAATGAAATAATGTGGAGTAGTGCTAGAGACTTGGATATTGTGGTAACAATGTAAATTGATTGCCAAATTGATTGATGTGCTTGATAGCTTTGAGGTAATTGAGCAGCTAGTGCAATTAGTCATTAACTAAATCTACAAGCACCTGATGCATTTCATCAGACTTACAAAGCAGATAGACATTGCAGAGAGAGTATTGCCACATTGGATTGCAGATTGGGTGGATATTGAGAGTGTACAGAGTGTCAATAATAGTTTCATCCAGAGGCTCCACATAAACATGTTGCTCTCATAAGGTATTGAATGTGCGAAAAGTTGATTACCCCATAGGCACACTCTTAGGAATTGTATTCGTTGCGTATAAGCCATATGTAACTTGGGTAACCAAGACATGTTCCGGATAATCCCCGACATAGGCAGCGAAATCATGACAACATTATGTTTCGAATCAATCTGCACAATACTGTTTCAAGGCAGGACCAGTAAAATCAAAATTCCGGAGTGCAGACAGCACTGTTCCCACTGTGTTATTCGACACCACATTATTGTTTTTTGCACCTTTTGCAGGATAGGGCATCAGTCCAATGAGAATACTGGCATTCTCTACTGGTGTATGGTGGATATCTTTTCATATATTACCAACTGTAAGACATGGCTGCCAGTCTTGAAATTTGCCTAAACACTTTGTCAGGTGATTCTTGTCAGATACAAAAATCACTGGTTCAATCGTTGCTCTGTCAGAAAGTTAATCTTGTGTATCCCACCGCCAATTGCCCGTATTGAACTCACTATATGTGCAGCAACTTTGTGGGTCTATGACACGCACTGGTTCAAAATCGAAGTACACGTGAATTGAGAGATACACGCAATAGAGCATGGTACATTTTAAATAATCTCTCCAGTATAGAGTTCCAAAGATATGCAAATGATTCTCATTCTAACTAAGATAACTGCAGCCAAAATTCACTTCAGAGTGGAGCTGTTAAAGGGTGTCTATTGATTGGAATGATTCGAGTATGCAGTCATCCAGCCCACTCCTCTGATGTCGATTACCCTACATTATTGTGTACTGGCTCAAAGATGAAAACCGTTGGAAGTTGTGTACAGACCGGAATGGATGCCATGGATTGCACAGTTCTGAGTCCAGGGAATAGTTGTTATTTAATCTGGTTGTGTTCCCTTACTCTTTTCCCCCAAGCATTATACTATTCAACAACCTCCCTACAAGTCCTTACCTGTTATGGATCAGGGGAACATGTCAGATCGGAATTTAGAGGGTCGACAACTTCTTGGTCAGGAATATCTGTAGGTGGTGGCGCACCTGGTACATTACCTGTGGGTAGATCATTAGTTGACTATGTCATCGAAGGCCATTGATGTGCACTGACTGGAGTTGTACCATAATGGCTACGTTCAATCCTATTCTGCCTGTGGTATATTCCCAGAAAGTAATTACCCTGCATTTGTTTATATTAGGTAATGTTGTTGATAGTGTCCATCGAATCAGTTCTTGTTGAATAGTTTCTTTTTGCAGACTGAGCGCCAAACATTTTTCTGGCAAGTGTAATCCATAGGGTAAAAATAGTCAGTCAATAAGTATTTCAACAAATATTAGTTAGGATACAGGGTGTGATTCACAGCCTCATGGAAACTTGATTCAAAGTGTGGTGACTCAAGTAAGTATAGTACATTGACAGTCACATCTTACCCCACTCTATGTGTGGAAGGGGGAAAATATGATTTACCTTATAATAAGTTTTCTTAATATACTAGGATATATTTACCTTATTCCTGATACTGATGATGAACATCAGCTGCTGCCAATTGTTAGCCAAGAAGAGAATGTTCCTTCTGTTATCACTTCACTCTACATTATATTTCTGTTAATCAAGTACTGCTGGAATATCCAGTCTGAGCACTATACAATATCATTGCTTTGTTGTGAGATAGACCTACACTTGAGCCTCTTGGGTAGCTGATGATAATCGTAGATTATATACATTGAATAAATAGAGGTGGTCCTCGCTGGTGTTAGTGTTAGCAACTGGTCCAGATTTCCGGTTGGTTCCGGTTCCCATTCCAGTTCCGGTTCCGGTTCCGGTTCCGCCCGGAACTGGACGATGGCAATTGGTCTTACCACATGCAAAACTGGGACCATTGGACATGGGCCAGTTTTACCACTAGAAACCCCGCATTTCAAGTTCACAATTTTGGCTCCAATTAAGTATCTGAGTTCTGATTGTATCATGACATGATTAATATGTAGTTTGTGCTGTTTTAGCCGCTCTTTCACCTCCCGCTGCCAGATAGGCAATCGGACCAATATTCGTTGAGTTGGTTTCGAAAACCCCCGAATTTGGCCTCACGCATAGCGATATTTACAAGCCATTCAACAACTATTGGTGTGATTGCAAATCAGAAAGCGGGACATTGAAGAGCGACTAAAACTGCACAATCTACGTATTGATCATGTCATGATAGGATAAGAACTCAGATACTTTAGTGCAGTGAAAGTTGCAGGAACTGTAAAATGGAACCCCAGTCAAGGTCCAACCCGGCCAACACACCACAGGTCTATGTCCAGTCCGGGTAACAATCCCGCTAAGACAAAGCGGGTCAGGTATTTGGACGGGTCTGGATCTGAACTGAACTGATCCGTTTTTTTTTAGTCCAAACGTTGACTGCTGGTGGGTTACCTGGACCTGTTGCTAACACTAGCTGGTGTATACCTGTGCTATGATTGTCAAGAATTGATAGACCAGTAGCGTGCTTGTTGTGTTTACAATCGTTGACTGGAGCATGAATCCGAAGTAGAACATGAAGGTTATGGCAAGGAGCTTAATAGAAAGCAGTCACTTTTGCTGCTCAACTCCCATGCCCCAGATTGGGAGAAGTTGCCAGGTCATACACGCACAACGTAGATGGAATATCTCTCTGTGTGCTAACCTCGAAACTGCGTAAAGTTATTGTTGGGTCAATGGCGACTTCATGTCATATTTCTGCTTTAACAGGCAACGTGTAGAATCCATGTGAAGGTGAGTATCTATTCAATATCCTACAATAAAAATTCGAGTATATATTACTGAAAGACAGGATGGGTGGAATTACGATTTCATCATTTTAGCTGAGTTTTACACATCAAAGATATTGTGAAACACCAAAGATTGCCAAAACAGAATGGGGTATAAGAACTCCTTCATTCCAGTTCAGGTTAGTGCTACCTGCAATTACTTCACCATTCTTACATTAATTCTACATCTCATTTCATATGCATAGTGAGTATATCATCATTATTTTGTTCTATGAGCATGTCAATGAACTGATCTCCATCAGAGATATGCAATCTGAATGCACTTGGTGGCCTATGTGGTTTGCAATGACACCCTGATCACAATTTCCACATATTTGATAATAGTTCAAGAACTGCCACTGGTAAAAACAGTTGTTTGTGGAACTACCAATCAATATCATCAGCTCCATGGGTATGTTTACCATTCTATGTAGCAGCTATCTCCCAGCACTCTCCAGTTTTGTCACAATTCTCCATTTAACTTGACACCAAGTTTGCAACAAATCACCAGTACCAGCCAAGGATGTCCAAGGTATGGGTCACAGAGGCAAGGATATAACCACCACATAGTCAGTTATGGTGGGGCTTGAATGATATCACTTTGGCAGCATGCATGACATGGGATGTCATGCCATCGAGCATTGTGATCACCTACAGGACCGCCCAAATGCAGTCGTGTCATATGGCGACCATCTTTCAACCTTGCGCCACCTGGGCCTACTCCTGGTACACCTTGCAGACCCCCCATTGGCCTCTCAATAAAATGATGCCAGTCACCAGCAGAACTGCAGAAAACAGTGGTTGCAGTGGTCATGGACTTGCACCAATTGCCAGATGTTTCATACGACAGATATTATGATAATGCAGATGATTAGAGTAATGATGGCTCAGACTTGGGTGGCGTTAAATGGACAGTTCCAATCACCGGCAAGCCAATCGATGTCTCCTTGGCATGATATGACAGAATGATACGGCAGTCCAACAGCAGTGTGATCGAGAAGTTGAAAACTGGATGGGTGTTGAGGAATCTCGAGAAGAAGCGGCAGTTGAATATCTGGGGGCAGAACAGTGTGATTTGGTGGAATGATGAACCTCTGAACTGGGAGACAGCGGAGGCAGATTTCTTGGTGATATTCAAGAATCCTCTGCCATTGGAAGATTTTGACAATGCTGAATAGATTCAGTGTCATTGTATATGGAAGTTTTTGTCAAAATGTGAAAGCTATATTCCGATGTTGAGGAAACTGGAAATGGAGGGTAAAACGCAACATGGGATGGAATTGGCAGACCACATGGGCACAATCTTGTGAAGCAACCTCACAGAGTTTCAAAACTTCAATGGTCATGGGTAGTGTTAGCAACATTTCTGGACCGTCACTTTGGGTTCGGGTCCGGGTGCAAACCGATCCATTACCAAATCGGCTATCCAGGTCATCAATATATCCGAACCGTCCACCCGGGTACGGTTCGATGGTAAACTCCCAACCCGTCTGAATTGGGCGGGGTGTCAGCAGGTTGCCCAGTGGGTCCATCTATAGATTTATATAAGGCTCTTCTATGTGCAGTTTTTCAATAGTATCTTATCAAAATCGTGTTTTCACCAAACAATACTGCAGTTTTGCATGATGTGCAGTTTGCAATATCAATTAATTTCATACCTGTGTTTCACCTTTGATATATGGTGTTTCTACCTATCAAGGCTGTCAATAATACAGTTATGTGTATGATGATCCGCGCAACGCCTTAATTGACACATATGCAAGACCCAAAACTGTTGACGCACCGTTGATGCTCATTTTCTGGATACGGCAGGGATCATGTCACTGTTCCTTTTGCCAGTAAAGGCTGCCAATATCTGATAAATGGATGTCTGCAACCAATCGGAACATAAATTACCCAAGATGGAAAGCTAAGAGTCGTTGATGGTCCGTTGATGCTCTTTCTGGGAATGGGGAGGTGACCGTGGGGCTATCTCGTTCCCCTATAGAAGCTGCCAATATGTCCGTTATGAATAACAACGACCAAGTCACTGGTGAATTACCATTCTTACAAGACCACAAATCCTTGTCGCTCCGTTGACATTCATTCAAATGTATTGCCTATTCAATATCTGCTGCCGTCGATAATTGTTTCCATCATGATTTGAGCTTATTGGTTGTCTTTCTGTCATATGGAGACTCAGCCCTGTAGCAAAGCCGAGCAGCATAATATTCTGGCACTGTTCACTCTCACACGACTCAGAATGATGTATCTTGCCAAAAGATTCATTGCACCTGCTATAGATCTGTTTATCAACCAATATTCACAAGCTACTTCTTACTATTCGCCCATAATATATCTCTAACTGAAACTCTCAGTCAAGCTACATAAAGAAGCTGTCGAACCATTGATGCATTATATCCTACATTTTTTTCAGTGCGTTTTTTCTGCTCATTTCTATTGCATTGACCGTCACAAACACCATTTCAGCCTGGCTCTTTGACTTCCGTGTTGGCCGAACCAATTCAGGAACATTTGGCGCGGCACTGACATCCTGCTGCGCTGGGCATTCGGGATCCTCAATGCCATTGTTGTGCTCTATGTCGGATTCATTGTCTGCTGCGCAATTGTCTTTGCTGTCATTTGGACTATCCAAGTTGCCATTCCAGTTTGCCAATTTTCGGTATCCGAACGCTTTCAGGTGTGCTATCCTCGTCACTTTCGACCGGATAACGGTTGATTCTCCGGATTCGGTGGACGTTCAAGATTTGTGTTCGTCCTCCAGGGATGTCCTTTCCAGAGAAAGCTGGTGGCAAAGGTGATCTTTCTGACAATTTAAATGCAGCCGCACCATCATGTTGAAAGAGTGACCAGAAGGCTTTGATGATCTCTTTGGTGTCCAAAATGTATCCAACAGCTCTCATCTGCTTGGTGTGAGCACGGGATTCCATCTGTGTAGCACGTAGGTTCTGTCTGCCCTGCCACATCTCCAAAGAGTCGTGGACCTTGGCCATTCTGTGCAATTTCCTTTCCTCGGCCTCTTTCTTCATTTCCGAGTTGTTTTCTGTATTCCTCATATCCAATACTGGGTTATTGCCCACCAAAAAGACGTTATTGGCTCAACGTAACTACCTTACAACGACTTTTTCTCGAAGGGTCTTGCCTGTGGTGTTTGACTGCCTCCAGCCAATAACATCTCTGCCAAGGGAAAAACTGGCCTCCACTCCGACACCATGTGGTATGATTGAAAATATCGCGTGTACAGCATTGGAGAGATCAGTGTACTTTGAGTGCATTTCCTCTTGCTGGCGCCACCAGTCACTTATGTCCGGGATCCAAAATATACTGCTAATCTCCATTTGGTTGGAGTGATCCTCATTGAGAGTTCGATTAATTTGCCCCTAATTCTTTGGTACTTCAGGTGGGGAAATCAAATAGAGTCTGGCGGCAGTCAATAAGCATGCTGCACGATCACTTCACCCGGGTGTTGTCTCAACCACATTGTTAGGCGTTAAGAATTCTTCATAATCGCTGGACAAATCATATGCATCAAAGAATAATTGACAGGATCCAGAAGCCGTTGCAGAGGTGACTGGATTGCTGTTCGGTAAGCTTTCGAGTTTATTGTTTGGCACACGTTGATGTTTGGCACAGTATTCATTCTCCACATACTTCAGAAAGGCCTCTTGGTATTGGGTAGTATAGGATGTCTCGTCATCAGGATTAGTATCCTTTCCCTTGCCCCACCTTCTAAAGAATCCCAAATTCCAGAAAAGATCGAGGGTATATGCAGAAATCAGAAGCATGCCCGTTGTTGATGTCACTTCAGCGTAGTATTTGGACAGCTTCTGTCGAGCTAACTTCACAGTGAAGAACAAGTTTTCCTTCCATTCAGTCCTTTTCTTGGCCAAAGCTCACATCACGCCATCCATATGATTGAACATGTGATTGTACACTGTGATACAGTGATGCAATGTGACTGTATGCCTCTGGGACATCCACAGGGTCCAATATTAAAATGGCCTCAATACTTCCATGACATACTTCACAATGGTCCATACATCTTGAGTTGTGCAAAGTGGCCGGTAGTCTCTGTATATTACATTTTGGAGCCACTTACTTCTGAATTCCCGTAATCTGTAGGCGCGCTCAAGCAACTCCAGAGTTGAGTTCCAACATGTCTTCACATCCATAATCAGAAGAACTGCAATGCAGACTTTGGCTTTGGGACACTCAATAAAGACGTTTTGCCGACCAGGTGTCAGCGTAATTAATACCGCAAGCATTCTCTGCTATATGAAGGTCAGTTTCAGGACTTTCAAAATATCATGAAATTCATACTTTCTGAATTATCTTTGCTAAACCTGGTCTCATGGCCGACACCTTATTGATTCAAGCGTTGCCCTCATTTGAAGTCTTTGACTCTTCCTGATTTCTATGCTTTCATTGTCTCCAAATTGCTGATCACACTCATGGGCTTCCCAAGACTTAGTGCGGCCTTTTACACCGAGACTACTCATAAATGCACCTAAAGCCAGTGGTATGACGTGCACCATGCATGGTATATGGTTCCTCAATGCAGGTCACTCGATTCCGGAGACCTCAACTGTTGATTGCAGCTCTCGTGTCATCGAGAGATTGAGGAAGCATTATCAGTCGTAATACGAAGCAATCAGCCGTCGGTAAGCTCAAAATGATCAAGCACATGCTTCAAATGTATGATTAGCTTTGCTCCAGTATATTGGCCCTTGACCTATCATCCTTAACTAGCTTTCGAATGCGGAAAAGAATAGGCAATCAACCTCATCAAAAGCGAGTTGAACTTCACCCAATGCCCAATTTCGATCCATATAGTCAGCAATGACCGACGATATGGCTAGTTTGTTTGTTGATGTCCAACCGTCCAAAGCTAAATTAACTTCATTTCTTCATGGCAACTGCTTCTCAATTGCATCCATGGTCAGTGCATATTCCCTCTGGCAAAGGTTGTGAAGGGTCGTAGTGGACGGCAGCACCAGGTCATTGTATAATGCCTAATATGACCATCCTAGCTCCAGATTGGATATAGTGTTGTATGTGATATGAGCCGAAACGACTCCTAACATGAAGTAGCGATTCCACGTGTCTTGATCAAATTCAGAAGTTTCAAAGTTTTTAGCTGCCAGTTTGGAACGTTTTGTCTGTAATTTCAGTCAGTATGGATCAACCTGGATGTCAAATATGATTTGACTCTGCGAACGTACTATTGTGATTCCTCGACTTCCTTGCCTCTTCAGGATGGCCAAAGCTGCTTCATCAACAATCAAACTAGTCAATTCAGTGACCTCCAACTGTATTAATTTGTTTAACTTTGCGATCTGAGCTTTTGCCAGCAAGTGTTTCCCCATTGAGCTGGTCCCATTTTCTGATGGATGGCAAAGAACTTGATGACAAACGATACAGATGATGTCAGCGCTGCCAGTCTCCTCAATTCCGCAGTGTATATAGAATCACCAGGAAGGAGCATGCCTACAATTTTTCCAGGCAATATGCCACTTTGAGCCTACATTGATTGAAGCCCACCAAGCATCGAAAATGATGTGTAAAGTAGGGTCGCTCAAATCACGAATGAAGACAAGTTCGTTTTTGAAAGAGATCATAACCTCGAGCAAAGAGGTGTTCAAAGATTTTGAATATGACATGGCGGTAAGAATTAGAAAGCGGGGAAATCCGACTCAAAAGACTACCCTAATGTACCGTTACCGTATAGCAGACTGAGGGTTCCTAAATATTGACTCTACAGCTACAAGCAAAAAAATCAGATCTGTAAGACATTGCATGCATATTTCTGAAGTTGTATACAAGGACAGATTGCAAAGACTGACGGTGTAAAACTTGATTTAGGAACAGCACAATGCAGTTCATTGCTGTGTAGCGTTCTGAGCCTCCACAACAATTATTGATGATCCATGGGCGCTCAATTGTAGGAGGCTGATGCGATATTGTCCGTAGCATTGTTGCCTATACAGGAAGCCGATAGGTTCATTGTGGGTTATCTGTGTTCTAATCCCATTAGATTATCCAAGATGCAAGATCAAAAATTCTTGACACTCCATTGACGCTCCTTTGACGCTCATTTTGGGACGTGAATACAATTTTGTCAGAATTATATTTGCCTAATAAGACTGCTGATTGTTTGATTATGGATCAATAAAGCTGCACAGCAACTTCATATTCCCACATGCAAGGCCTAAAATCGTTGATGCGCCGTTGACGCTCATTTTTGGAGCATAGTGACGATATCGTCGAAAGCATTTTTGTCTAGAAAGGCGGCCGATGTTTCGATTATAGCGTAATCTTGCTGCACAACCGTTGTATTTTCCAGGATAAAAGGCTAAATGTTTTTGACGCTCCATTGACGTTCATTTTTAGAACACAGTAGCGACGTTATCACCAAAAGTTTTGCCTAGAAAGGTGGCCGATGGTTTGATTATGGATTAATGTTGCCGCACATCCCGTGCATTTTCTATGATCCAAGGCCACAAGTCGTTGACGCTACGTTGATGCTCATTATTAGGACATTGTAGCGATGTTGCCGTAACCATTTTTGCCTAGAAAGATGGCTGATAGTTTCATTATGAGTTAATCTCACTGCACAGCCCTCTGCATTTTCCATGATGCAATGCCATAAATGGTTGACGCTGCGTTGACGTTCTGTTGACGCTCATTTTTAGGATGCAGCAACGAGCCTATCATTTCCCTTTTTCACTATAACACCAACCAAGAGATTCACTTTCAAAGGATGTGACAATGCAGCCAATTGATTGCCGAATGTGTAAAACTACAAATCGTTGACACTCTGTTGACACTTACATTAATCACATCAAAACAGCCTTTGTACACTCAATAATTGTATGCAACCAATCATATACACATTATTGAAATACAATATTGGGTTTGTATGTATTATGGTTTACATCCGGCGGTTATGATATCTCTCAATTTCTGATCAACTGCTATCCATCCAATCTGAGTGAGAGATGACATGGCCCTGTCTCATTCCGGTGCGTTCGGCCAGCAATTTGCGGCATGTAGATCATTACACTAGTTTTTGGTAAATATAGCTCGACTTCCTCACCTTCCCTGATCTAGCTTCTTCTCCTCGATTTCCATGATGTACCATACGCAATGTCAAGTATCTGAACCATGTGCTCAAGGTCTGTGCGGAGAGTTATGCAGTTGGATACATGAATGAATCCGGCATGATGGTCGTCATTCAGACAGATTCGTCATGAGCACTGACTGCTCTTTCTATGATACGTATGACATCACTCACTTAAACTTTGTTCCAATATTTCGTCAATAATATAGGTTTGGCTTTCCCGCTTCATAGTCACTTCCAGACAGACATCGAACGTGTTGACCATTTTTCTGCCTGATTTGGATTCTAGACCTTTCAGATGGTGCGTTCGATCCTTGCACATGCACAGACGAAATATCATGTCTCACAATTTGGGCACTGAAAGCATGAAAAAGCTGACAAGTAGCAAAATTAGTAAACAAATTGCTTTTCACCCAGATATGACGACAAAAATTACAATTTCTTTATCTATTCCTCCGCTGATGCAGGAGCCGTCACCATGTCTTTGTCCAAATCCGAAATCTATATGGTGATTAGCTGGAGGCTATATGCAGGGGTAAAAGCTTACTGATTCAACAGGCTTCACTTTCAGCAAAGGTGACGTATAGCGCTCTGCAGAGGGCTCATGACCTGATAAGCTCGTGTTCGACTGCGGCTTCACCGAACCTAGCATAATATGACTACTTCCTGGGCGAGATGTTCCTTACAGCATTTGCAATATTCCGGGGACAATCTCAAGAGAATACATATGCTCCCCAAATGTTGTCGGTGAAGGTGGTGCAGCAACATCGTCCGTTTGCAGTTGAACGACAGCCGGAACCCTCAATATGGATGTGCCATACTTCTTATCTCTTAGACGGAAGTAGTCGGCTGCATCCTCCCATCCCGGTTGTGTCAGTTCGTCAACCTTCATCTCCTTCTGCCGAAACCTCTCCATGTGCTGCTGTACTGTTTTGGTGATTGTGCCCATCACCCAGCCGGATTTGTCATCATCACTCAGCTTGGCCTGCTCTGTCTCATCATCATCATCATGTTCCACATCCTCCCCATCGTCAGAACTTGCAAGATCACTCAGACTGTCTCCGATAGCAATCATCATCTCCTCCAAAGTATTGTAGGGTTCTATGTTCGACAATCCCGCAATTTCAGCATACTTCATACCTTCCTGCCCTTTCTGAACTGCTGCCTCTGCGTCTTTAACTTACCTTCTTCCCCCAGCGGTCTCAGTCTCAACATAATCCTCAATCCATTTCACTTTCTCTTCATTGCTTAAGAAGTATGTTTCTCGTCATTTCACAGCCGCATGCTTCTTTTTAGATCTGAAGCTGCGCACTGCCCCAAGGGCTCGAACTCTTTCCGCCTCCAAGCCGCTCTAGCCTTCATTCGCTTGATGACATCATTCGGTGGACCGTTTTGTTGATTTACCATGTCTGCCCGCCGGAAGTGACAAAGAGTTCTTTTTCAGAACATTGACCATTGAAGTTTGCGTTGACTTTGTTGTTGGGTGAGATGTTGGATGTTGCAAAACATGGACAATATGGAGGCAAGCTGCGTCTTTCATGTCAAGGTTAGTATGTTTACTGATCTAGAAGAAAGCAACACCTCCCTTTTGACTGTCAATAAATCGGGAATAGTTAGACTAACTGTACAACATGACATGATTGTTAGTATCAGTTTCATGTATTATCCCGGGGATTCTTTGAGACAAACATCAGCAGACATCCTTTCTCTCAAAGAAAGTCCTATTTATAGGTGACAATCATGCGATTTCAGCTGTCATACACCGCAATGTATCCCTGTTAACAAACAAACAACAACGAACCAAAATATTACACATCTCAAGGCTTTGGAAAACCCCTGCAACTTGCAGCTATATGCAGTAGGATTCATCTTGTGTATAATGATCATATTGGAAGCTCATTATTCCATTCTGACATGAAGATAACAATATAATCCTCAGGACTTCCCACATCTTTTGGTTATCATCTTCCTCTCCTATTCCACACAAGCAAATCATGGATACACACCCACCTCAGCCAGGTCCGAGCGGATCCAAATCGAGCAGATTGGCAGGCGCTTTGTCATATACGTCACTTATCGGCACACAGCAAGAACGCCGACACCAGTTATTCCACTGCGACGCTGTCAATGCAGTGACCAAAAATATGACCCAGGATGCACATTTAAAAATCGTCCGGAAGACTGGAAGCAGCATGAATGAGATGCAGCATGCAGTTGGATTTGAGTTTATCCATACTGTGGTCAATCGCCATCAATTTACAGTTTACCATACAGCAGGTGTACGCCGAGAGCTACATGACGAATTTGTCACGGTCTGTAACGGGAAATCTCCATGGTCGACCAAGGCGTTTATCCCCACAGTCCGTGAGATCAAACATCATGATGGTGTAAGCTCTGGGATTTTCGCGAACTAATTTCCTGCTAAGTATCCTCGAGAGTGGACGAAACAGGCTTTAATCACCTTAGAGGAGGCCACTGTACCGTGTATGGTTGAGGTAATAGCTGCATCTCATTGTTTGAAGCAGCAAATAATTTCTTGTAGGTATTAAACATGTCTGCAACAATGGCAAGGCAAGAAGGTCATGTACAGCTGGAACAGTCAGATATGTGCCTGGCCTTTATCATAGCCAGAATGGCCAAAGGAGGATTTCCATGCGCCGCGATGGAGGAAATGCAATGTCTGATCAAGGAACGTCGGGGCCAAGGTCCGAGAAATGAAGAAGCGTGGTGTTGAGTTTCCTGGGCATAAACCGGTGAAGGCTGTGATAGAAAGACACCTGGCTATGCTTCGTCAAAACCACACTCCCGGATGCCTTCCTTGCCCAAATGGCACTGTAAAAAATCAGCACACACACTGGAGATGCAAATGAATGGGTGCACCTCCGCCCAACTGACGCAGACAGCAGACTCCAGAGCTGACTCCAGAGCTGACTGCACTTCTGCCCGCAATACCACCTGCCTCAACCGGTGACACTTCCGGTGCTTGACGTCTAGAAATCATCAATTTGTAGGGCGGATATGCATTTTCACATACTGCTCTTCCCTGTGCTCAATCTTTACCCTCGATACATCTGCCCAGGATAGCTAGCACTATACAGATTTTGATCCAGATATGCTGCCTGATGAAGGAACATCCACTGGTTAGTACACTATCCGCTGTGAGGTAATGCAGCTAACATTCATTTTGAAGACCAGAGCAGCCTATTGAGCGAACCTGGCAGTGATAACTAGCATTGATCGAATGGCACGGCATTTTGGAGATGATTATTATCCTGAATTCGCGGATACTGTGAAGTATATTTTAAAGGATACATCGATATGTATTATTAAAGAACAATGTAGTGATCAAGAAGAAAGTAAATGACAAGGCTAGAAAGGCTGCCAAATCAACGTGAATGATAAACTACGCCAAATCAAATGATTGCATATGGTGGGTACACCCGTGGCAAATATGAGCGTCAACGGAGTGTCAACAATTCATGGTCATGTATCTTGGGTACTCTTGTGGGCGATTGGTTGCAAATAGTCATAAACGAAGTATTGGCTGCCTTTCTAGGCAAAATTGAAAGTGAAACGTTCCCTGCCCTATCATGAAAATGAGCGTCAACAGAGTGTCAAGGATTATTGGTTATGTATCTTGGGTAATCTATGGGGCGATAGGTTGCAAATAGTTATAAACGAAGTATTGGCTGCCTTTATAGGCAAAGGAGAAATTAAAACGCTTCCTGCCCCATCATGAAAATGAGCATCAACGGAACATCAACGATTTTTATTCATGTATCTTGCGTAATCTGCGCGGCAACAGGTTGCACATAGTCATAAACGAAGTATTGGCTGCCTTTTTAGGCAAAAGAGCAAGGGAAATGCTACCTGCCCCAACATGAAAATGAACTTCAATGGAGTGTCAACGATTGTTGGCCATCCAGTATGGTTAATTACAGTACGATGTGGCCGTTATTGTCTATATACATGGTTTTGACTGTTTTGGTACATAAAGGCTGCCATATCCTTCTTTATGAATGCTTCTGATCCAGCGCCACTCATATTACCGAAGATGCAAGACCCAAAATCGTTGCCGCTCCGTTGATGCTCATTTTCAAGATGGGGTTGGGAGCGTTTCGCTTGCTTTTTTTGAAATAAAGGCGGCCAATACTTTGTATATGACGGTTCTTAACCTGTTGCACCACCAGATTACCCAACATACGTGACCAACAATCATTGATGCTCCGTTGACGGTTATTTTCAGGATGTGGTAGGGCACATCTGTCTATTTGTTGTGATCATTAAGGCGGCCATTACATCGAACATGGACTGTTAAGTACCAATGTCAATATTTTACGATCAACAGTAGCATATCTGAATGCGACCATAAATGTAACACCCGAAACGCAGAACCAGAGATTGAAACCAACAGGTCCAGCCAAACCCGGCAAAACCCACGGGTTGAAGCGCACGGGTCCGGGTTTGGCCAGCAAAGATTCAGAGGGTCAGGTTTTTGGACGGGTCTGGAACCGAACCAACCTGTTTTTGCAGTCCAAATCCGGACCCCTTGCTAACACTAGTCATGGGTGCAATTTGCCAGGTATTGAACGGCAAGGATGATTTTGTATCCCCTAAAATGCTACAAGCCACATATGCAGTTGTAAGGTAGTGGAAAAAGCTGATCGATTTGATTAATTAATACAGATGTCCAAAAGAGCCATACAGTCCAACATTGATATTCAAGTGCATCTTGGAGCAGGAGGAATTAGACGAACAGTGTATGGGACTATTTATACATGGGCAATTGGTGAATCACCCTACACATGGGTAGATTCTGTTACAACTGTTGTCTTTTGAATGCTTTCCAGTTGTAATTGGGATACAATTTGAATATATTTTGGTAGAAATGAGGGATGTTATAGGGTAGGAGATTGCCAAGTACATACTTAGACCAGCAAAGGTAATCCCCACCAGCCATGTTAAGGCTAGATATACCCAACTGTTAAGGTTTATAAATAGACTTTGGAAGGTTGTGAAGAGGGCAGAAGAGTGAAGAATGGTGAGCAAGAGAATGGTTGTTGTGTTAATATCAGTTCTGATTGCAAGAATAGAATTGATTGTACTCCACACATATATGCATTGCTCTCAATCCTTGCAATTATCTGCGAAATACCTAACATCATGATAATTTCAGGAGGGCAGGTGAATAAGCACCTCTGCTCAGCTTATCTTGAAGCAACTGCAAGATATTATTGAGGGCAAGTGCGAAACAGACAAACACACTTGGCATGATCAGTCGCAAGTGGAGGATGGTGAGAAGATTCTTAATCCAGAAGATTGCAGTTAGATATTGAACACTGTTTTGATTGCGATCAATAATTAACTTCAATACCGGTGTCTCAAGGATGCAGTCAGGCTGCTGAATGGCAGTCCGTGTTCCTAATTAGATACTGACCGAGCCTTAGGTAATGCACATTCAATTTTTTGGCCTACCAGGAAACAAGATTCAGGTGCGCCTGGTTTGAGCAATATGGTTAAGTGTGAGTAGATGGGTTCAGGATTCGGATATACCAGGAGCTCTGATGGCAGTTGGAATTAGTCTTGACAAGACTTTTACCTCAGTGGCAGCGGCAATGATATGCAAATTGCTGACTGAGAAGGTTGTGATGGGGTTGCCACTTTCAATTCTGCAGAATATAATCTTGAAGTGTAGGTTGATATGGTGTAGAATGACTATCACAGTATTATTGGTAAACTCTAGACGAGATATTTGTTATAAAGACTGAATTCGGTGCCCCACTACCATGTAGACATCTCGGCAACCCCATCTTATAGGCATCCAGCCCATACATCAGCCCGTAAATCAATCTTCATGGTAACAATTGGCTGAGTGAAGCAGTTATTCAACAATGTCACTGACAAGATTACCTAAGGAACTTATTTCAAACTACTAAATCTGTTTCACTGGCAAAATGTGAATCTCAACCATGACAATATGAACACCAGTTATAAGTAGCTGGAAAACCGATGGAATATCCACCTTGTGTCATAGGATAGTTCAACATTCAGAGTAAAAACATCAAGCATTAGCCATTTCTCATACTGTTTATGGACTGTTGGGATTTTTGATTAGTCTGGTTACTATAAGAGCAAATATAGTATTTGATTGCATTTGGTGATAAAAGTGAGAATTGGATTCAAACTCAAAGCAACGGCGACGCCATGATTTCATTCAGTCTATGTTTGGTATTTTCAAATGATGTGGCAATTTTCAGGTAAGCCTGAGGATCCAGAGGATGATACAGTGATTGAAAAGCATGGAGCCGAGACACTGCGTTCCACTGTAAAGAGTTTGAGGAATGCAATCTGGACTGAAGATGATGCAGCTCGACTGGATGCAGCGCCCCAGATGATTCGCAATTCATAGCCTTGTACAATTAGGTGGTGGTCAAAATTGACATTGCCACTGCACAACCACTGCTTCAGATACCCAAGGAGAATTAACACTTCGTCAATCTCAAGTAGACTGAAAAAGAGCCAGCAAATCTGATGGCCCGTGGCAAAAAATGCACCTCAGAAAGCATGTCAGGAGCGTGGAGAGTTGCCAGATGGCAGGTAGCATGTTCTTCATCAATGTTGGGAGACACAGAGGTTTGAAACTGCATTTCAAGGCATTGGAATGATAAATAGCCACTCGATATTTGGCTAGATAATCTTATGCTAGAATGGCTGACAGTGATGTTGGGAAATGCTTGTCAACACACAGATGGAGCATCCCGAACCTGACCAAGATGATGAATCAGCTGAGGTCCTCCTTCCGGGACTGGACACAATGGAAGCCACATTGCATGATTCACCTCCACCACAAATTCCCGTCCTCTTTAGTTCTTTCCTTGCCAAGTTCATCATTTGAAATGGTGGCTAACCAATCATTTCACAGATAATTTGGATATATTCCACATGTCTGCGGAAATTGGACAACAATGAACACACAGAAATGCAGCTCCTATTCCAGGATTCACGAAATCCCACCGTATTCAAACTCTACCCAATCTGCGCAAGACAGGCCTAAATGTTGCGGCGGCAAACCATGTGGTAATAATACAGAAGTTCTGGGTAATAAATGAGCAGCAGCAGGCATTTGCAGAAGTTGTCCGGCATGGGCAACTAAGAGTGTCACACCCATGCAGTCTGAAAACAGGTGCTGGTAGATATGATTACCACGCAATAGATTTTCACCTACACTATTCTGGGGCCGAAATGAATATGCTGCACAGCATGATGAGTCAACTGAATATCATGACATCAACAATACACCAGATTCTAGTGTGTCATAAAGACCATATAATGGGAACTTCTAGAATGGAGACACTTTGCAGTCTGATGATCGATGATCTTCGATTATTTGGACAGTGAATTAGGGTATGGTCTATAGAGATTAAACTAAACTAATTACTGTAACTAATACAAATGATGCAAACTTGTTAATTATAATGTGCACTCTACTGTAAACATAATTCATTTCTATCTGGCATTTTCGAATGCATCAATATTCCAAAGTTGGAATTGTCGTTTCAAAATCTGTATAGGTGTGAGTGCAATTTGCTTAGCATACTTGATTATTATCAATGACAAATGTGAGATATCGTCCATTCAGAAGCTACATTTCGAAGTTACAGCTGTACTTACCTCAGAATGACTGGCTTCATTTGAATTATAAGATACATATGGTGGAGGGTTTAGAATGCATTCCGAAATGGCATATTTGAAGTATACCGGAAACACGATGGAAGGTTTGAATTTTGAAATCAACACAATGAATTAACTGTCATTCAACCAATTTCCGGTGAACTGGTGGTTCCTTGGCATATGCCTTGTGTCTAGATATGACAGATCCAGCACCATGAATTTGCCAATGGCATATGGGAATTCAAAACAGTCTAGGTCATGTTGAGTATATGTATCAGATTATGGAATAAGATTCGTGTATTGGTGGTATTGCCATAGCTCTACTGCCATCCGGTTGAAGTTCTGGTGCACTGGAGAGTCTTCCAAATTTGTCTTGAGTCTCAATGTTGCAGATCCCACACTGTATATATAGCAACCCTATACCCCAATAGGAATTACCTATGTGATATTGTGTACACGAGTCGGAATGTGAGTTAATTGCATGGTTACTTTGGGTAAAAGTGATGTTTTTGCTGGCATCTGATCAAAGCTGAGGTGCAGTGTGGATTCCTTGCAATATGTCTTAAGTGTTGTGATGATACATCCAGCACTGCACATTTGCCACCCTCATTGGCTACTTTCGATAGTGTAGATGATCTTGCATACCTGTGTCAAAATATGAGACACAGCTTTCTTATTCATGACAAAGCTGCAGCTGTTGCTGGCATATGATAGATATTCTGGCACACCTAAGAATCTACATCCCAGAGAGTCAGATTATGAACATACATGGCTTGGGTATTGATGGCTGAGACTGCAGCCCTTAATATCACATACTTAATTATCTATGATCGAAGTTCAGATCCAATCAAAATTTGAAATCTGGTACAGTATGAGGTTCTTGGATTTGTATAAAGTCCACTTTGACCAGCTGCGATTCATTATAGATGTATCATTACAGTCCAGGAACACCTCAGGTCTGAATAATAAGCCATGGAAGCACATGTCACTGTGTTTGAAGTGCACTTCATATTTTGATTTGCTTCATTGTCATGATGTTTTCTTTGGCTTGGAATGACAGAATGCAGTGCACGTACATTGCCAACTATCAAGAATCTCCAGGTGTTGCTGCTGGCAGCTAATCCCGTTCGTCCTCTTCTGATACATCAATCAATGCTTTAATGCAATATAAAGGCCATCGCAAAAATCACTTGAATTGTTGTCAGATTCTTGTCAACTGTCTGTTGGAGAAACATAGCAACTGCACAATAATCCATAAAACCACAGCCTTGGCCAAACAGTAATCTCACCTAATCTGATATTGACAAAGTCGTATTTGTGGACCTTCAGCTTCCAAAACCAAAAATAGTTGGTGCAGATTTGGGTAAGGTGAAAAGAAATGGATCTCGAGACCAAGAATCTCAAATGCCAGATTCTGCTCAATGACTGCAAATGCCTGGCACCATGCACTCACTCATGTATGTCACTCACTCAGATAGGCTTAAGTTTTCACCACTTTAAATACAGACTAAACTGAATTCAAACTAAATGTATATTTTGGCCACCAAAACACATATCTGAAAATATATTATCTAAACCACTTTCCATCACCAGAGAGTTTGAACAGAATGAATCTGAAATGCTCAAATTTAGAAATGACACTGTTAAAGTATTCAAAGTTGGTGCCATAGTCAGGCAAGCCTGCAATCCCGTGCGAATGGATTCAAAAATTACAATTTAAAGCCTTCATACACTGCAATTACCTGGATCTTCTGTGCAATCATTGCTCTGTCTGCCAAGAGCGGACGTCATAGTATATAGTTGTACCATACCATATTACTTTCAACTGTAGAATTGATTTTGAGTCAACTTAGTAGTAGTGAAAGCCATTAGTAATGTGGCTATTAACAGTGTACAACATACTGGATATTTGGCGTACAATCTGTGCGTGAGTAAGTATTTATGCCCCACTTCTTGGCAATCCTGGCATTTGTGAATGCTTGAATCAATGAATCTTCCTCTGAAATATTCATCACTTTGTACCAATCTCATGCTATGCCTGTATCTCTCATTTTGGTACTGAATTCTTGGCCTTTTCCACCTGTAACAATATTGTTGTAAAGGTTATTCTGTGGACATGGCCCTGATGAACACCTGAATGGGGAGTTATGCTAATGATGTTGCCTTGTCGACCACCATTATGACTACCGCTTAGTAATCAAATAGAATATTGTGAAAATACATATATCCTGCTGGCAGATACACCACATCTGGAGATTTATATTTCTCCTCTATCTAGAACAAGCTCAGTATGAATCCTTACCACTCAGCCATCATCCTGTTGCAGATTCTCGCTATTGCATCAATTCTATGCTATGTTGCCATCCCAAATGCAGAAGGTTTCACCCATATCTAATTCATTCACAGAAGTTATTTGCAGGGGCACATATTTTCATTAAGGTTTTCAGTACAACATTTGCCCTGCACCAAGAATTAGTTACTGTTAGCAATGATGTTAATGTCACAAGTTTTTGTCCAGTACATCTGGCTCAGATAGATCCGATTCCATTTGGTGTGCATTGGCTAATACTCACCTCCAATTTGAACATTCATATATAGGGTTGTTGAACAGAGTGCATATTATTTAGTATGAGGAATCATTCTATTCTGCCACATTGGACAGCCATACTCAATATAATTATTACCCATTGCACTCATCAATCCCGAACCATTTCAATGCTTGCTTCTGATTGCTTTCTCCTCATCTTTGTGTCACTTCTCGCCCCATAATTCCTTTTATTCTATTGCCCTTAATGTTATTGGTAATGCTTATACACTTGTCTTCCACATTGCCTCAACTTTCAATCTTCGTTTCAGCAAATGCAATCTATTCCCAGCCAGGTGAGGAATCGCTATTCACAGAAGAATCAAGAAGTAAACCTTCAGCAAGCTCTTTCAGCCAAGAAAACAGCCAATCTTTATTGTCTATGGATTGTTTGCCTTCTAAATGTTCGTCTTTGTACGTCAAATTGTGTATTACTAAAGTCCCTGATTCTGTTCATCACACAGGATAACCATAAAGCTCAGAAGAATGCTGATGAATACAGTGGGAACCCCAGGGAGTCTATGTTGTCTTCCAATATCGAAGAAGACAATCTTCATTACGAACAGAAGGTTCTTACACCAGGCTAGCCATACCGGGACGAGTCATTACCCCCTACAAGTGTTCGACTGCCAAAGAAATAGAGTCATACTGATACTGTCATTGCACACCCTCCGCTTTCCAGTTTTCGGAATCCCACTTGGGTAATGGCACCACCACTGCTCAAATGCCAAAGGTGAACCCTTCTGAACAAATCATTTCAGTCTGACCGTGCCCAATCTGCCAAGGTAGTACTGCTATCCAAGATTTTGAAAGATAGTCTAATTGTATGAAGAATTCCTCTGAATATACCAGATATCAGCAAGTACTAGAAATAACAATCCACAACACATCAACAGTCTGGATATTAGTGGACATAAAGCCCTTCAAATATTATATCTAAAGTTGAATTCTCAAAACATTGAATATATAGATATTACCAATCACACTAATTTATTAATTTTAGATCTACTTATTATAGCTTGTAACTTTTCTTGTATCCTTTTTGTTATCTTTTATAACTTGACACCATCTATTATCACCAGAAGATGTATAACAAATCAAATTGCACAGATAACATCAATGCACATTTTGGAATTAATTAAACCTTGAAGTGGTAACTCTAACCAGCCAAAAATATTATATCAATAGTAGTAAATTGAGTCACTCAGTTCATGTTGTCATTGAGCAGTGGTAACTGAGGACATCCATTCAATCAATCTATGCTAATGGAACGACATAAATATTTTGCTACGAAAAGGAGAATCAATGAACATTGCCTGTAGCCAGCATGGGAAGTAATCACATTTGATAACTTGTATGAATAGATTTGGCCAACAACCATGTATATTTCTGAGAGATGTTGACATTTGCAACACAATTGTAAGTTAGTCATTTACAATAAGCAATTATGTAGTTGATACAATATTTACAACCAAATTGTTAGAATATAAATTGTTAAGAACCTTAGAGTAATACTTTGGCTTGATATAGAGACTTGCCATCTGTTGATAATACTCAGCAATACATGTATTGGTAACAGAAATAAGAAGGAATTGATAGATAATAAAGTAGAAAAAGCCAATATCTATAGTTATAGTGAAATGAAAAGTCTTCAAAGCTATCTACAGATACTTACAATTATAGTAGCCATTATACCTATCAGGACCAGATTCAACTGAAAGCTAATATTTCAGTATTATTAAGTAATATTTACTTTTGGTGAACATTTCCTTCTACAATTGATCATCACAACAATTAAACACTAAGTCCTTGACAGGAATGGATAGAAATTTCCTAAAAGTACGTTTATAATTCCATTAATTCTATATGGAGTTCCAGTCTCTGAAATTCTAAAAACAAATGCTCTAAATCATGTAGTGATTTCAAGAAATTCTTTAAGTTGAGATTATTAAGACAGTTCAGATTCAGATATCAGTAAGACAGATATAAGTAATATCTACCAAGAAAATGGATAATAACATACATATATGTAATCTATACTCAGAGTAACAAGGTGGCATTGGATATTGATGCAAAGAATGGAGACCAACAAGTACAGATCAAATATATCAACAAACTGAATTTCGAAATTATTATGTATACTGTCTGGAATGGTAATATCTACTGAAGCTTTTAGAGACTTTAACATTATATGTTCAAGTATAGTATCCATAAAAATAAATACCCAGACATAAAAGAATTGAAAGTAGGAAAATAGAAAATCAACATATATCTGAAATTCTTGATAACAATTCAGATTGGATAACTGATATACTTAGAAACAGAATGTAGTGTTAGATACTAATGAACAATATGAAAGAATGAGACAATATACTATGTAATAAGGGAGATATATGATAATGCTAATACTACAACTGATATTCACTAGCTTACTATTGCAATGGATTAAGATATGGTTACTTGTAACAATATAATGTATAGAGTTAAATACTGTTGGCAGCATATCTCTGTTTAGTTATTGGAGAGTTGTTAATTTGGATGGCTAATATTAGTCAATAGTGAAAACCAGTCATACTGAAGAGTTGTTTCCAGCATATATTCATAATATCTGAACAGAATACTATACAGTACAAAATAGCAGTGCAAAAAATGACTTTTAATACAGTAATTTCAAGGATCAAAATTACAATGTGCATAATCGGGAATAATAACATAACATCTGACTATGTGCTAATGTCCTCTATAATTGTACCATTAGATGATTGAAATAATATTACAGGAGACTTAGTATTATATGTTTATCTGTAAAAAGTATATAAGTCAGTGGAAATACAGTACAATAAAATAATTCCTTCAATGACATACATAGGAGTTACATAACCTCAGCAAGATTTTGCAAATCAGATTGCAGAGATGATCTGAAACTAAATAACATGGCATAGTATGAAAACAATTACAGTGGATACTCAAAATATCTTGATGTACAATATACATGCAGAGATTATACCAAAGTGAAAGTTGTTTAATATATAATTAACCAGATAGTACAATAAAGTGTATTATACTATTATATATTTGTATTATAGTATTATATTAATTAGTGTGCAAATAAGATATCACCATAGCCATTATCTGGTTTAATTTGAAATTGAAATCTGACATAATTCAAAGTACAGACTCACCTAGTTGCTGGTCATTAGATTCTACTTCTTGTAAATATCTACCCCAGAGGGTAATCTATACTACTTGTACCATAAATCGCTTGTTGAAATGTAGTAATAAATTGGATTGTTCCAGAACTGACTGAATGCAAATACCACAGTAGTTGTAACATTGCATGTTTTAGTTATTATGTATTTTAGATATATTTGAATGCAATTAGCATATCTTAGCTATTGATGAATCCATACTAGTAAAATATTAATTAATGTTACAGATTAAGTATTTAATAGAATATCTATTTCATTCGGCTTGTTGCAGACCTAATATCTCAAGTTATTATTCCGGAGTGAAAATCGAAAGTTGATACTTTATTTAACATATTGCTCAATATGTTATCAACAGATAGAATTAGTTGGAATTTACAATGTCAATATAAACTTTAGAAATTGTATGCTGCATGTGACAAAATCTACTTTACACTTGATGTATTGAATATTAAGTACTGTTTATTTAGATAATATTCTGTATTAAGTATGGGTAGTTTTATATATTTGCCTGATAGTATATTTTTGTTAGAAAAGCCATTCAACCTAATGCCACTAACCTGAAAGGAGAAATATCATATTATTCACTATATTGTTACGACAGGTACCTTATATTCAATTGTAATAGCAATGACATCTATAAGTGTAATAGATAATATCTAGATATACTAATTTGAAATATCAGAAGTTAATACACAATCCTTTTAGTTTATAGACAATAGCTACTGTATGACAACATACTCAGGGTATGCACCATGGGGGAGATTTAAAAAGTGTGATTACTATTACTGACTGCAACAAACATATTATTGTAAGTATATACACATAAAGAGCAATATCAGCAGACTGTTCATTGGTAGACAATTCAAAAATGTTAATAAAAATATAACTAACTATTATTAATAATTGCTCTGGTATGTTCAATATCTCAGTCATATAGGAATACTATGCCCCGAATCTGTACCATCTGCTATCAATATACAACATTAGTGCAAATTCACATATATACCCTTGTTTTTGATACCCTATAGTTTGGTACAGTATAATTCAAACTTTTGTTTTCTAATTTACTGGGCACAATCGTATGTCACATATTTCAATTTGATTTGCCTGGTGATAAGATTTTGAGGATACGCATATAGTATTGGATCATATGGACAGATAAGAAACTACATTTGGGTAAGGAACTTATTAAATTCTCATATTTCTGCTGCTAATTCTTTGTATTTTGTACTTCTATATTCTGTTGTTGTATATGTTATTGTGTATACCAAGTTTATTTGCTTGCTGTAGATATTATAGTAAATAATTTCAAAGACATAATACAAAGAACCAAAAGTAGTTTTAGATAGTTGTAAATTGGAAGAATTGATGTCTAAATAGTTATAATAACAATATATATATATTAAAATTTCTACTGTATGTAGAAGTTTTTATTTCGTATTTCATCTACTCTGTATTTGACTATTGAACTTTCCATTCAACTATATCCAAGCCAGAGTTACTAAAATTGCAATCACCTACAATTCCTTTTAAACGTCTTACAACTGATTTTATTCTTCAAAGAGATGATTTTTTTCTCTCAAATCAGTCTATATCGATCATAACCAACATGAGAATCTTTCAGATTTGAGGCTTTTATATTTACTTTTGGAGTTTTATATTCACTATACTATTTGCAGCTGAATTCACACGCAGTATATTTATCATCAAGTAATACATATGCATTTCTAATATTTTCCAGTCTTCAAAATTGGTCTCAACTATTACCAGCTTTATATCTATTCAATATACTACTACTGTCTTTATATCCTATAAGTGTACTGCCACTTTATCTATACCTACTACTGCTGAATCTATATTAGCTACCACTGGTTACGTCGCATTCATGTATATTATACTGTTTCAGTACATTCATCCTTTATCCAATAGCATGTTGAAATTTCATAAATTCAACTTCGATCTCACGTTTAGTTGGTGTAGACTAATTGTTTGATTGTGGAATATTTGTTCTCTATTTTGTGGTACTTTAACATTTACCATGTACTTTGCAGCTAAATACCAAACTGATAATGGAATATATATGAGTTACTATATTTAAAGAATATTCTATTATCTATTCTACCAATAAACTAATGTCTGTAATCATGCACAGAATAAGATTAGTCTAATAGTAGACTACATACCAATCTGCTGGCAACTAATACTGCCATAGTTCTATAGACATATATCCAGAAACGAACTATAGATGACAATATAGTATACATCTTATAGGATTTCACAGAAAGTTGATGTCAAATTGTATCTATTTGCATTTATCTCTGTATAGTACGGTCTATAGTCCACTTCAGCTTTTGCTCATATCTCCCTATTTTATTACCTCCACTGCCACTATAGTTTATCCAAACTTTATAACCTTAAACTTCTTATTATCTTTTATCAATATCTGATAGATTGTATTGTAGATATTCATATTCTGTTGAATTGTTGAACATCAGTAGTAATGGAATAATGAAGAAGTGAAACCATATCAAAATGTATTGTCTAATACCAGAGATCCTAATACTGATTCCATACAAAAGCTTAGAGAGTTATTGTGCACTAAGCATTTGTTTTCACGCTAAAATTATTTGATTCGGCCTCTAGCGCATAATTTGGCCAAATTTTACGCTAGCATTTTCAACTTTGACACTCCGAGGTTACAGCTGCTTATGTGTGGTGATGAAAGAAGGTCCGTCTGGAGCCGCATCACGTGTCAGCCTGGCGTGAGACAAGTAGTCCTTCACAAGTTTTGTGTGTAAACATAGTCTGTAGTGTGCATAGAAGCTGCCCCAGTACTCACCACGGCATAAGTGATGTTTATTCGTCCGCTATCCAGCAGGATTCTTCCAACAGTTTCTAGCATCCCATACCAACATTACTTCACCGCATCATCACGCAGTCGGGATTGGTACGTCCCGACGCCATTAGTCCACGAAAAGGTTGGTGGAGGTTGGCACACATGTAATAATCCTCTCACCTACAAGACGTGTTCACTGGGTTAATGACTACTGAACAGATGATATTTATTCCCGTCTTCTGAAAGAACGTATAGTCTGTCTGAATGGACCGGTCAATGATAGTCTCAGCGCTGCGATTGTTGCTCAGCTACTCTTTCTCGAGGGTGAATCTCCGGAGAAACAAATTAATTTATACATTAATTCGCCAGGCGGCTCAGTCACCGCCGGGCTTGCAATCTACGACACTATTCAGTATATCCGTTCTCCGGTTAGTACAATTTGCATTGGGCAGGCTGCTTCTATGGGGTCACTATTGTTGGCGGCGGGTGAAAAGGGGAAGCGATACGCATTACCTCATTCGAGTATCATGCTCCATCAGCCAAGTGGAGGTTACGTTGGGCAAGCATCGTAGGTTATCCATGTCCGGTTGATAGGAATGCACAAACTGACTGGTGGTACTGTAAACCAGCGACATTGCAATCCATGCGAAAGAAATTCTTCGAGTGAGGGGACGTTTAAACCAGATATACGTCAATCATTTGAACAAGTCGCACACTGTTGAAGAAATTGGTAGGTGGATGATACCCTCGTGCAATTATTTGGCATTGCTGATACCTTAAATAGAGAAATTGCTTGAACGAGATCACTTCATGCCTGCGGAGGGCGCGCTGGAGATGGGTTTGATAGACGAAATATTGATTACACGGAAGGCAATATCCAACTCTCCAATATCATTGTCTATCTCTCCTTGAAAGTAAGCCAGACCGTTTCATTCCTTCAGTGTGATTAGCAATGTGACATTAACAGAGTACTGCATATTGTAAACTAATAGGAAAGAATGCGAAACTGGAACCTAACACAGAGCGAAGAAAACCCACACAAAGCGTGGCCGCTGGCGGAATTATCTCGGATGAAGAATGTCTATGCCAACTTACAATTCCTATATCCTACGCAAACCAAGTTTACGGTAAGAACGCCGATCCTGCCAACACCAGATTTTTGGTTGTGAACAGCACCTTGTAAACAGGTGCCTTTTTTGTATACCATACCGCCAATTGATCTGGTCTGCATTGGATTAGTTTCGAAATACACATCCTACTTGTTGGGGATAATTACGTAGCCACGACATCTTTGCCTCTTCTATTAGGGCAAACACCTGCACAATCCACCTTTGTAGTTCCATCTGCAAGGCCAGTGTATCCAAATCCAGCCCTATGGATATGTTCCAGATTATCTACGGTTTCAGTGCCAGTTCCGTATAATACGTCCCAACACCGAATTGTCATATCGGCCCCTCCGCTGACCAATATATTTCCCTCCTGCGAAAAGGAGAGGCTATATATAGTAGTCTTTCCATGGCCCCGCATAGCCTTCAACCGTTTTCCAGTGGCAATATCCCAAATATTTATCAAACTATCTTCTGCTGCGGTGGCAAAATATTTCCCGTCAGGCGACGCTGCAACCGCTGTAACTGGGGCCGAATGTGCGGCGAATAGCCTAACAGAACTACCTGTATTGATATCCCACATGCGCGCTGTCTTGTCACTTGATCCAGTGAATAGGTAAGTGGAGTTAGGATGCCATGTTACTTCCTCGACATCGCCCAAGTGACCCGCGAATATGCGAAGAGGATATATATGATCACAGCTCCATAGTCGGGCGGTGTGTTCATAGCTTGCGGTTGCAAAATAGTGGCCAAAAGGACCGAATGACGCATCCCAGACAGGCGCATCGTGACCCTTGTAGATAACTAGTGCAGTATAGGTGTCCATTGACCAAAGACGAGTAGATTTGTCCTCTGAACATGACAAAAGGTACCTTCGGTCAGGAGAAAACGACACAGAATATATCGGTCCGGAATGTCCGACTAGCCTCCGTGATTTTGGCACCATGGGGTAGTTCTCTGAAGGGATTATTGACGGCAACGGAGTTCCATTCAGTGACCATATTCTAACATAAGACTCGGCAAAGCCACCAGCAGCTAACTCTGCGTCCCGAGAAAAGTCGATACAGTGGAGCCTAGGCACAATTAGCGGTGACTGTTTTAACTATTCGTAATGTGTTGCCTTACCCATCATAAGTACTATGGAAAGTGTACATGCATACACTTGCTAGTGTTGGATAAGGTCCTCCTTGCAATTTAATCATATCTCGACTCTCCTTCACCAGATTAACTTCATGATTTATGTCCGCAGTCGTATATGGTGGCAATGGTACAATTTCCCGTACGGGACTGTCTTCACTTTCTTCGCGTTTGATTTTGTGAAACTCGTCCAAGAGCATGGTCCCAGCGGGTACACCAAATCTATCTTTCCTAGAGACATCTTTCATTCTTGAATCTTCTTCTCTAAGCTCATCTTCAACTTCTCTCGCTAGGTCCTTATCCATTGGTAGCGATCCCAGTCTGACTGTAGGCAAATTCTCCGCCGCATCACCTTGTCCTGAGCTATGCCCTTGTATGCCTTCATCTTCCTGCGATCCTACGCCTCGGTCAAAAAGTGATGCCCTTCCAGGCAACGATACAAGCTCGAAGAACTGATTGAGACACCTGAGCACAATTTGACCGCCGTCGTCTGCAGTTTCCTCCAGGAAATGCAATAGAAGATTCTTGGTAGTCAAAGGAAGCCTCACTCGGTACTTGTGGCCACGGAAGAGTTTCGCCAGATTGTTATCTTCGACGTGAGCAGGAAGAGCCAATCTCGACAATTCTTCGAGATCATGTCCATATGTAGCTTCATGCTCCTGAGAATGGGTTTTCCAAAAGGTCTTTCCGGGAGTAAGGTGGCCTTGGGCTATCATGGTTAAATAGAAGTGGACGAACAATGGGTACTCAAGTCGTCTGAGATCAGGCTGTAGAGGTTAACAATCTTATATTAACAATAAACTTGAACCGAAAGCTGACCTTGTAGATATCTAGTGAGTTATCTATCCATCGCCGGAGGTGAGCTAGGCAAATCAGCATAGTATCAAAAATGTCGATAAATTCACACTCACAGTATGCCCTCTCATACATCGCATCAGGATAATCCTCGGGATTCGAAATAATGGGGCGTCCATCAGCATCTGTATATGCAGACTCTACTCGTAACATGGCTTCCGTTTTAGAATAACCCTTCTTAGATAGGTACTCCATGACAATTTGATTCAGTTGCTGAGGAGATCCCGCTGTATGGGTTGCTCCCGAAGGCGCAACAGCGCTTTGTTGAGAAGCCATTCTTCCTTCTATATGTCGTCAAACGACGACTAAAACAGTAAAGTCGCAGTTAGAATCGAAACCCGGTGGCGCAAGAACGATCATGAATATATGACCTTGGAATGTTTTGGTGACTGTTGATTGATGTTTAAACGTGTCAAGAGAATTAAACCGCAACATGAATTAATAAGCACTACATGAATACGATAAAACCAAACTGCATGGAAAGCATCGAGAATAGTTGGGTAATGGTATCCTGACACCAATTAACAGTCACAAACTCGAAAATTGCCGAGAGACACATTACAAATCACTCCTGATTTTTTTAGAGTACATTCAGGTGATTTATTTTGATGGTAACAAAATGTATACAATATAGTATGACATAGAATACAGAAACTGCTTTTCATATACATGTAACTGCATTCATCAGTCATTCATATCTATTCACCTGGATGCCAGAAAATACTTTCTATTTCATGTAATCATTATATCAATATAATCATTATTTATTTAGTAGTTACAATTCTTACTTTTATTTAAATCTATTTTGGAATCTACTTATCTATTATAGCACTGGGCAATTTCATAGACCCACCTTATATCATTTACTAATATTGTATATTATAATGTAATAACACCATTATCAAATACTTTTATTATTATAGTGACTATTAAAACCAACCTTCCCTACAATCTACCAGTTTATATATCAGGATGAAATCAAACTTAATTATTCCAGCTTTTAATTTCCAATATCAAAATACACCTGATTTTTTATATAATTACTATATAAAGCATTGTTAACAGTACAGAAATTCTGCCTATTGAATTTAGATTTGTAGTTTCAACATATATATGTGATTACAATACCAGAGTTAGTAGAGTAGCAATTACCATTCTAGTATTCTACAAATGGAAAATCATGTTTTAGCATATATTCAAAGGTGTCCAATGCACTCTACATTACCTTCAAAACTTAAATGAATAAAACCAAAATTTATTTGATTATAATAGATATTTCATATATTTGTCCAGCCTTCAAATATAATAATTGTAATTGTTAGTATCTTTATGTATATGTTTTTCAACATGTATACTACAAATAGTTTCTTACTAGTACTTAGAAGAATATTACAAACTACAATCTTGAATTTTATATCTACTTTATACTAGTAAAATACTTTCAAATTGCTTTCTGTATTATTGTACATGACGATTCAAATCTGCCACCTACTGCAAATACTATTATCAATACAATACTGAAAGTTGAAAAGATAATCGATTTCAAATATAACCTTGGAAATGAGTTCACTGGAATAAAAGTGCAAATGCTTGTGTAAGAAATATATAAAGACTAAGGAAATTATAATTTTCAACCAGAAAGTTGGAATATTATCGACTATATAAATCTTTATTTTAATAAATATAATTATTAGAAGTATACTATCTGTATAAACTCTATAAACAATATCTGTAGTATTAAAATTTGCATATATTCCAAATTCCAGTAAAGATGTGACTGTATTAATCATTCAAAAAATAGAGAAATAGATTATAGTTGTAGCTGAAACTTTAACTTGAAAAAGTAATGCAATTAAAAATACCTTACTAGAACTATAGTAACCTTGATTATAATAATTCCAAATACTATATATATCAATATGGTTAAAATGCTACTAATCATTACTGTGATGTATATATTCCTTGTTGGGAGCTTTCAAAAAGATATAACTATTAACAGATTATCCATCCAGAATTTGAAATTGTTTAAACACTTGAGCAAATTTGGTAATATATTGAAATATACCAACAATAGCAACAGGATATGGTGTTTAACCTGGTAGTATATATAAAAGTGGTAAACAACTTCATATCTATTAAAATGTACATGGAATTTTCTGAGACATACTATGTGTTACTGTCGAGCTACTAGAGAGTGTAGATGGATTCTTTCTAAATACTGCCAGTATACTTGGATATAATCTAAACAATAAAACTCTATTACTTATTATAGTTAAAAGTTGGATAATGCTATAATTGATATATTCTGTTAACATTCTCATTTATCTGTCTACTAATCTATTACTGTAAATTTTCTCGAAGTTGGGTAATTGAAGCATACCATAGATGGGATATAACGATATAACAACGTACATCACCAAATAGAAGCTGCCTAATATAGTTAATTCTTTGAGAGTGTACTTAATATTCTAAAAGATGGCAATTAATACAAACAGAAAGATAAAATTACACTGAATATAGATATTTGCTGGAAGATTAACACTGAGTAAACTCACAGGTGTATATTAAAAATACAAGTGTGGTACCTGGAGATGGCAACTGAATAGCCCCTGTAATATACTATAAAGAGAAAATATAAAAAACTTGAAAGTGTACTTGAGTTAATGCTAATTGACTGTGAAGATAGCAATAAAGTTAATGTAGAGAAATACTTCGTAGCAGTATTGTTACTAAAATAATAGACTCAATAAATGCCAAAACAATCAATCTGGAATTTTGCAACATAGTACAAAGTTCAACAGTCTAGATGTTATCTTCAAAGTCCAAGAGAGTTGGCTAAACAAATATAATCATGAGAATTGAAAATAAATATCATATATCACAATTACAAGTTAGTGGATATAATAATGATAGTAAAGCTAAAAGTAGTCTGCTGACCAGTAGCAGATTATTAGTATATTTAGAACATATTGATTATAGTGGAATACATAGCTGGTGGGACGTGACTGAACATATTATATTCAAATAATGTTAGTGCTATAGATACAAATGATAGCAATAAGTCTAATGACAGAGAGATCATTAAAATACCAAAGGATATGAAAAATATGATTTTCCTATTGGCAAAACAAGAGATTATTTCTGTAATATAGTTTATTTGACATTTGACTGTAATAAGTAATACTTACTATGCTTCAAATTTTCAAACTGATATCCCTTGTTGATTACATCTTATCATTTGTCTCTCTTTGCGTTGGTATTATCAGTATATACACTGGTAAGTATATAAATATTTTGGAATCCAGTTTTGCCACATTACCTAATGGTAAGTTGATATTATTAATAGTATACTAATTGACTATTTCTATCCCCTGGATCGTAACGGTTTCTGGGCCATCCGGGCCACCCATGCAACCACCTCACCACACGTCCAAAAATGGTCATCAGAGGCTGTCCTTTTTATTAAGTCTTCTTTAGTAGCAAATAAAACTTTCTGCGAAAGTGAATTGTAAATTATATGTGATGTGACTTTGTAAGTCTTAACACCCCACCAAAATTCGCTCTCTGAACTGGCAACCCACCCCATGTCTATGCACCACCACCCACCTTTCTCCTTTAAAGGTGATTGAATTGCACAAAATGATGCCTTTCATTATTGAAACACCACAGTTACTTGCATTTTGATCATGCTTAGCAAAGTTTGGGTGGAGATTTGGTATTTCTGGCTGGGCTTTTCTGCTGGCAAAGCCACCATCCCAGCTACTTTCCCTTCTCAAGGTGTACTGAAAATTGCCCATGACTCCAGCTCTGGCTGAGGGGTAAAGATATGCCCTGTTTGATATTTAACAAAGTGGGTTTTAGCCTTGTTCACTATGAGAGCTGTGCAATGGGTATTGGTATCCCCCCTCTGAGCCTCAACTGTTGGGTACATTGCAGATGGAATTCCTTGTGTGTGATGATATTGGGACTTTAGAGCATGTTCTTAGCACCAAGCTTGAAGGATATTTTTGGGTGTTATGGGTAGAGTTTTCCATCTGGGCTGCACAGTGACATTTTCGAGTTTTTGGGGAGCTGATCTTGAGACAACCCTTCCAACAAAAACCGCACTTTTTATTGGCATCCCATTTCTATACAGTCTTTTATTTTTGCCAAAATGCTCTCAAGACATAAGAAAGTAAGTTTATAATGCTCCCAGGCCACCCCTACAGAGTTGTGGTTGCATCGGTAAATATTTGCAGGTGGGGAGTCTGTTGCCATGCCCAAACGGGCTGGGAATGGCAAAGTTACGATCGAAGGGATACTACCTTTGATTGTAATCTTCAGTTACGCTACATACCATTAACTATACAAATGCATATCTCAGTATACATCTGTTGACATTAATTCTCTTTAGTCTATTTCCCACAAATACACCTATAGATTCTTCACACAGTTCAATCCCACCAGGGCAAGTTCATAGAGAAATGGAGTAACAATCTCAGAGTATGACTATCTGATTGGCAGTTTCAAGTTTAGCGAAATCTGGCTACTACACTCATATTATAGTTTCTAAAAGGGCAATCTTCAATCTTACATAGCATAATGTTGTAGTACACATTTAAATTTACTGTATCTCAGATGCCATGTGTATTTGAATGTACTTCATTTTCAATTTTACTCAGCTGTTATCGTGAGTAAAGAAGTTTTACTATCTCAATTTGTATTATGTCCTCTAAATTCTCAAAACTACAATATTCGAATAAACTACATTACAGGTTCAAGGAATAAATCTATAATGTCTAAATATTGTCTCTGAGTACATTTCCATGTCTGTACAATTTCAGTAATGAAATGGTTTTCCACTTTAACTGTATTTCTCTATTTGTAGTATTAGCAACAAGTCTGGGTGACCTGCCAGTAGACCGGGTTTGGACTACAAAAACGAGTCGGTTCAGTTCCAGCGGAGCCCAAACAGCCAACTCACTGACACTTGGTGTGTCAAACCCAGACCCATACCTCTTGACCCGCAGGTTTTGCCGGAATTAGCTGGACCATTCAGTACAAATCTGAAGTTCTCTGTTTCGGATTTTGACATTGATGGTCATAATCAGATATGCTACTGATAATGGTAAAACAATAACATTGGTACTCCACAGTGTATTTTCGATGGATTGGTCGCCTTTATGATCAAAACAAACAGACTCACATGCCCTACCACATCCTGATAATGAGCATCAACAGAGCGTCAACAATTGATGGTCACGTATCTTGGGTAATCTAAGGGGCTACAGATTACACACAGTCATAAACAAAGTATTGGCCGCCTTTATAGCCAATACAGAAAGCGAAACGCTCCCTACCCTATCTTGAAAATGAGCTTCAACGGAGCAGCAATGATTTTTGGCCTTGCATCTTCAGCAATATGAGTGGTGCTTGAATAGAAGCATCCATAAACAAGGATATGGCAGCCTTGACAGGTAGATATGTACGGGATATTCCCACCACATCCTCTGGGACACTAACAGCTTATCTCATTTACAGAGCTACCACTAAGTATTCTTGAGCCTTTTAGCATACAAAAACAGTCAAATCCATGTATATAGACCATAATAGCCACATCGCGCTGTGATTAACCATGATGCAAGGCCAACAATTGTTAACACTCCATTGACGCAGATTTTCAAGATGGGGAAGGGAGTATTTCACTTTCCCTTTTGCCAGTAAAGGCAGCCAGTACTTTGGTTATGACTATTTGCAACCTGTCACCCCCCAGATTACCCAAGATACACAACCAATAATGATTGACGCTCTGTTGATGCTCGTTTTCAAGATAGGGCAGGGAGAGTATTGCAATCTGTTTTCCCTATAATGACGGCCAATAATTCCTCTAATACTGGCTGTAACCGATTGGCGGTGTGTTTACCCAAGACACATGACCAAATATCCTGCATGCTCCTTTGACACTAAGTATCAAGATTAGCTAGGAACTGTCTCAGTATTATTTTTGCCAATAAAGGTAACCAATACTTCAATTATGTATAACCACCACCAAATTAATTTTTAATTACCAGACTTAGATGACCTAAAATTGTTGATACTCCGTTGATGCTCATTTTGCTTCAGGTGTATCCACAGTCTGCAAATATTTGATTTGGCATAGTCCATCATTCCCATTGTTTTGGCAGCCTTTCTAGCATTTTCATTTACTTTCTTCTTGATCACTACATTGTTCTTTAATAATACATATAAATATATCCTTTAAAATATACTGTACAGTAGCAGCTAATTGTAGATAATAATAATCTCCAAAATCCCGTGCATTTTAATCAATGCTAGTCATCACTTGCAAGTTCGCTCAATACGCTGCTCTGGTCTTCAGAATGGATGTCAGCTGCATTACCACACAGTAGATAGTATACTAACCAGTGGATATTCCTTCAGCAGTCAGCATATCTGGACCAAAATCTGTATCGTGCTGGCTAACCAGGGTAGATTCATCAAGAGTAAAAAATTCAGCACTGGTAAGTGATGAATGTAAATATGCACATCCGGCCAGCAAATGGACGATGTGACAACTTTGAACTCCAGAAGTATTAAGGTTGGGGCGGATGGCGTTTCAGGCAGTGATGGCATCAGGTCTGAAGTAGGCTGTCTGCGTTGGTTGGGTGGAGGTACACCTGTTCCTTTGTGTCTCCAGAGTGTCTGCAGATTCTTTGTGGCGCCATTGTGACAAGGAAGGTATCTGGCCATGTGGTTTTAATGAACATAGCCAGGTGTCTTTCTATCGAAGCCTTTACATTTTTATGCCGAGGAAACTCAACACCCCACTTCTTCTCTTCTTGGACCTCAGCACGAGGTTTCTTGATCTGATAATGTGTTCCCTCTATTATTGCGCACAAAAACCCTCCTTCAGCCATTTTGGCCATACTCGATGCCCAGCGCATGTCAGACTGTTCCAGCTGTACCTGACCTCCATGCCTTGCCATAGTAACAGACATGTTGAAAATCTACAAGTAATTAGTTGCTGATTCTAACACTGAGACTCAGCTATCACCTGAACCATATATGGTTCCGTAGCCTTCCCTGTGATGATTAAAGTCTGTCTCGTCCACTCACGGGGATGCTTACAAGGAAATTAGTCTGCAAATATCCCAGAGCTGACAACATCATGATGTTCAATGTCGTGGACTGTGCAGTTAAATGCCTTCATCAACCATGAAGGTTTCCTGTTGATGTTAGCAATAACTTGATCATGTAGTTCACTACATACACCCACTGTACGTTACACAGTTAATCGATGGCCGTTTACCTTGTAATTGATACACTTACATTCATCTGAATGCTGCTTTTTATTATTGCTGCTTTCAGTCTTACGGGTAACTTTTAAATGAGCATCCTGGGTTATATTTTGGGTGGCAGCATTGGCAGCGTTACGGTGGACTAACTGATGGCTGGACTCACACTGTATGACAATGAGTGATGTATTTGATGTAGTGCCCACCAATCGGCTTGATTTGGATCTGCACTCATCTGGCTGGGGTGGTTGTGTATCTATGATTTGCTGCAGTGGAATAGGTGAGGAAGATGATAACGAAAAGAAGTGGGAAGTCCTGAGGAATATATAGTTTGCATCATTTCAGAATGGAATAAGTAGCAGCCAACATGTTGCTTATGCTCAAGATGAATCCTGCTGCGTATGGCTGTAACTTGAAGGGGTTTGCCACTGCCCCAAAATGTACAATATGCCGGTCCGATGTTGTTTGTTTGTTACCAGGTATACATTCCAATGTACGACTGCCAAAATTAGATGATTATCAGATATAAATAGAACATTGTTTGAGGGAAAGGACGTCAGCTGATGTTTGTCTCAAATCATCCCTGGGATATTGCATGAAACTGATGCTAACAATCAAGTGATTTTGTACGGTTAGCCTAACTATTTCCATTTGAAAGCCAAAAGGGAGATTTTGCTAGGTTCAAGATGAGTAAATGTACCAACCTTGACATAAAAGTCGCGGCTTGCCTTCACAGTGTCCATATCTTGCAACATCCAACATTTTGCCCGATAAAGAAGTGAAGGGGAACTAAAATGGTCAATGCTCCGATGTAAAACGTTTCCCCACATCCGGCAGGCAAATATGGGAAATCGATAATGCGGTCCACCCAATTACGTCATCATGCGAATGAATGGAAGTGTGGCATGAAATCAGACAGAGTCCGAGCCCTGGAGGCGTTGTGCAGCTTATGATACAAAATGAAGCTTGCAGCCGAGAGACCACGAGAAGTACACTTCTTAAGCAATAAAGAGAAAGAGGAATGGATTGAGGATGATGTTGAGAGACAAACCGGTGGGGCCAGTAAGCTAGTTGAAGACACAGAGGCAGCGGTTCAGCACGTGTAGGAAGATTAGAAGAAAGTTGAAATCCCTGGATTGATGAACAGAGAGGGCGAAAAGACTTTTCAGGAGATGTTGGTTGCTATTGGAGACAGTCTGAGTGATCTTGTAAGTTCCGGTGATGGGGAGGATGCGGAAGGTGAGCCTGATAGAGAGACAGAGCAGAGCCAGTGGAGCGAAGATGACAAACCCAGCTGGGTGATGGGCACAATCTCCCAAATGGTTCAGTACCACATGGAGAGATTTTGGCAGAAGCAGATGAAGGTTGACAAATTGACACAACCAAGATGGGAGGACCTAGCTGACTACTTCTATGAAAGAAATTCGAGGTAAGGCAAATCCGAAGTGAGGGTTCCAGACGTTGTAAAACCGCAAACGGATGATAATGCAGTAGCACCTGCACTGAGAACATTTGGAGAGCTCATGGAGTGTCTTGATATTGTCCCCGGAATATTGCAAATGCCGCAATGGACTTTGTGACCAGGAAGTTGTCATAGTAGGCTAGGTTCTGAGAAGCCACAGTAGAACAAAAATATACCCAGTCTTGTGCCTGCCGTGGAGCCCAATTCAGCACCCCTTCAGCATGGGAAGCCTGTTGAACTTCTAAGCTCATACCCCTGCTGATAGCCTCCCCAGCTAATCACTATATAGCCATTGGATTCGGACAAACACACGGTAGCAACTCCTGCATCATCAGAGGTATTGACAGGCAAATTTGTATTTTTGATGTCATATCTCAGTGCAATGCAATTTGTGTACCAATTTTGCCAGGTGTCAAAGTTTTCTTGATTTCACTGACCAAATTGTGAGACATGATAATTTGTCGATACATATGCAAGGGTCGAATGCACCATGCAAAAATTCCAGAATCCAAAACAGGCTATACGATGGGAAACACGTTCAATTTCTGTTTGCAAAGTACTGTTAAGTGAGAAAGGAAAAGCTATATTAGTGACGAAATATACTAACAAAATGTTTGTGAGTGATGTTGTACCAGTTATTGAAAGAGCGGTCAATGCTCAATATGAATCTGTCTGAAACACAACATTTATGCTGAATTGATCCATGCATTCAACTGCATTACTCTCCGCACAGACGTGGTGCACCTGGTTGAGATATTTGTAATTGCTTATGGTATGTCATGCAATTTGAGGAAAAGGAGCTGGATGAGGAAAAGTAAGAAAGTCGAGCTATATTTGCCAAAAAGTAGTGCAATAATCTACATGCCGTAAATTGCTGGCCGAAATTGCCGAAATGTGATAGGACCACCTCGTCACTCACTCGGTAGCATTCATAGTGGTTGATCAGAAATTGAGACGTAACAAAGCTCCTGCATGCAAATGATACTACTTACAACCGCAATATTGGCTGACAATAATGAGTATACAAGTGATTGTAAACAATTATTAAGTGTATGAAGGCTGTATCGAAGTGATCATTGTGAGCGTCGACAGAGTATCCACAATGTTTAGCCTGACACATTCAGTAATCATAGGGCTGCCCTGTCAAATTGTTTCGAAGTGAATGCATTGGTCAGCGTGATCGCAAAAAAGGCAAGTGACACACTTGTTGCCACATCCCAGTATGAGCATCAATAGAGCATGGGCACTTTTTGGCCTTGTATCGTGCACATAAAAAGGGCTGCCTGGTGACATTGACTTATAATCAAAGTCTTGGCCACCTTTCTGGTCACAAACAATTGCGACAACATTGATACTATGTCCTCAAGATGAGCATCAATGGAGTGTCACTTACTTTTGTCCTTGCATCTTGGAAAATCCAATCACCATGCGGTGATATACACTCAAAATTTTACTATCGGCTGCCTTTCTTGTCAAAAATGATTGTGACAACATCGCTGCAATATTCTCAATATGTGCATCAACATACAGTCAATGAATGTTGGCCTGGCATCTTGGATAATGAAGGGGCTGTGTGACGAGATTAATCCACAATTGAACTATCGGCCTCCTTTCTAGGCAAAAATGGTTTTGTACACATCATAACTATGTCCTAAAAATGAGCATCAATACAGTGTCAACAATTATAGGACTTGCATCTTTGAAATTCAATGGGTTGTGTGACCACGTTTATCCATAATCGAACGATTGGCCGCATTTCTAGGCAAGAATGCTTGGGACAACATCATAACGATATCATAAAATGAGCATCAACAGATCATCAACACAGCATCAACAATTTTTGATCTTGCATCTTGCATAACATAAGCACAATGGAACAAAGTCAACCTACAATTAACCTATCAGAAACTTTTACTGGCACAAATACTAGTGTCGATATCACATTTGCCTTCTACAACTGAGTACCCACCATGGGTCAACAATTTTTGTGGACGCTCAGTAACCTGGACAGCAATGAAATGCATTGTGTTATTTCTAGATTGAGCTTTAGGCGATCAGTCTCTTCATGATATCCTTGTATACAACTTCACAAATCTGCACGAAGATGCAAGTCCTATAATTGTTGACAATCTGTGGATGCTCATTTTTAGGACATAGTTACGATGTCATCAAATGCATTTTTGCCTAGAGAGATGGCTGATAGTTCAATTGTGGACTAATCTTGTTGCGCCGCCCCTTCATTATCCAAGATGCAAGGCCTACAATTATTGACTCTATGTTGACGCGCATACTCAGAATGTAGCAGCGATGTTGTCGCAACCATTTGTGCCAAGAAAGGCATCCGACAGTAAGATTTTGGGTGTATTTCACCGCACGGCTGTTGGATTGTCCAAGATGCAAGGACAAAAGTGATTGATGCTCAATTGACGCTCATGTTGAGGATATAGTATCGATATTAGATTCAGTCTTTTGATTCTGTCCTTGTATACAACTTCACAGATTTGCGTGCAATGTCTCACTGATCTGATTTTTTTGCTGGTAGCTCTACAGTCAACATTCAAGAACCACCATTCTGCTCTATTAAAAGGTTACTTTTGGCAGTCTTTCGAGTTGGAATATCCCGCTTTATAGTTGCTACAGCCATGTCTAATTCAAAATCACAAAATACCTCATTGCTAGAGGTTATGATCACTTCCAAAAGTGAATGTGGATTTAATAGTAATTTGAGCGACCTTATATTACAAATCATCTTTGATGATTGGTGGGGGTTAATGAATATAGGCTCGACACATCCTATTACTTGGAATTATTCTGGACATGCGTCTGCATGGTGATTGTTATGCACTGCGCAATTGGGGAGACAGGCAGCCCCGGAATCATATCTATCATTTGTCATCAAGTTCTTCACCATCCATCAGCACATGGGACAAGCTCAATGGGGAAACACTGGCTGGCAAACGCTCACATCACTAAGTTGAACGAATTAACAGTGTTGGAGGTTACTGAATTGACTAGTTCAATGGTCGATGAAACAGCGTTCACAATCCGGAAGAGGTGTGTGCAACGGCTCAGTGTAAGATGCCAGCGGTTCGAGTTTGGACCGCAAAACCAGGTCCGTTCAGGTCCAGACCCGTCTAAAAACCTAAGATACTGACTATTGGCTTGCCAAACAAAGACCCGTACCCATCAACCTGCGAGTTCTCCCAGGTTTTGCTAGACCTGCCAGTTCCAATCTCCTGTTCTGCGTATCGGGTTTACATTTATGGTCGAATTCTTATATGCTACTGATCAGCGTAAAATATCGACATTGGTGCATCACAGTTGATTTTCGATGTATTGGCCGCCTTAGTGATCAAAACGAATGGGACACACGTGCCCTACCAGATCCTAAAAATGAGCGTCAACGGAGCGTCAACGATTGTTGGTCTTGTGTCTTGGGTAATCTGGGGGGCGACAGGTTAGACACCGTCATATACAATGTATTGGCTGCCATTATAGCCAAAAGAGAAAGCGAAATGCTCCCTACCCCATCTTGAGATAAGCGACACCGGAGCATCTACAACTATTGGTCTTGCATCTTCAGTAATATGAGTGCCGCTTGATCACAAGTGTCCATAAACACAGATATTGCAGCCTTTATAGACGGATATGTACAGGATATTCCCACCATATCCTCCGGCACAGTAACAACTGATTTCATTTACAGAGCTACCATGAATTATTCTTGAGCCTTTTAGTGTACAAAAGCAGACAAAACGATGTATTTAGACCATGACAGCCACATCACGCTGTGATTAACCATGATGGAAGGCCACCAATTGTTGACACTCCATTGACGCACATTTTCAAGATGGGGCAGGGAGCATTTCACTTTCTCTTTGTCCTAAAAAGGCAGCCATTACTTTGTTTATGACTGTTTGCAACCTGTTGCACCACAAATTAACCAAGATACATGACCAACAATCCTTTACGCTCCGTTGATGCTCATTATTCTGATGGGGCAAGATGGGTATCGTAAGCTGTGTTGCCTATAAAGGAGGCAAATGACTTCCTTATGACTCCCTGCAAGCAGCTGGCGGTGTGAGTAACTAGGATGCATGCCCATTAATCGTTGACGCACCATTGAAAGTTATTTTCAACATATGGCAGGGAGCGTGACACAATAATTTTTGCTAATACAGGCTGCCAATACTTCGATTATGTATAACCACAACCAAATCAATTTTTAATAACCAGATATATGTGACCTAAATTTGTTGATGCTCCTTTGATGCTCATTTTACTATGGGTGAATCCACAATATGCAATTAATTGATTTGGCATAGTTCATCTTTCACATTGTTTTGGCAGCTTTTCTATTGTTGTCATTTACTTTTTTCTTGATCACTATATTCTTCTTTAATAATACATATAAATGTATAATAATAATCTCCAAAATCCCATAAATTTTGATCAATGCTTGTCATCACTTGCTGGTTCGCTCAATAGACTGCTATGGTCATCAAAATGGATGTCACCTGCATTACCACACAGCTGATAGTGTACTAACCAGTGGATGTTCCTTCATCAGTCAGCATATCTGGATAAAAATCAGTATTGTGCTGGGTTTCCTGGGCAGATGAATCAAGAGGGAAGAATTCAGCACAGGGAAGAAATGTATGTGAATATGCATATCCGGCCGGAAAATTGACGATGTCTAACCATAGAGCTCCGCAATTGTTACCAGTTGTGGCATTCGTCGTTTCGTGCAAAGGTGGCATCGGCACTGTTGTCAGTTTTCTGCGTCAGTCGGGTCGATGTGCCCCTGTTCCTTTGCCTCTCCATGCTGTCTGCGAATTCTTTCCAGTGCCATTTTAGCAGAGAAGGCATCTGGCCATGTGGTTTTGTTGAAGCATAGCCGGGTGTCTTTCTATTGCAGCCATCACCTTTTTATACCCAGCAAACTCAACACCCCACTTCTTCTCTTCTCGAACCTTGGTGCGAGGTTGCTTGATCAGGAATTGCGCTTCCTTTATTCCCCTGCGGGAATATCCTGCTTTGGCCATTATGGCCATATTCAAGGCCAGGCGCATGACAGACTGTTCCGGCTGTACCCGACCTCCTTCCCTTGCCATAGTAGCAGACGTGTTGCAAACCTACAAGAAATTGGTTGTGGCTTGTAAAACTGAGATTCGGTGATTACCTCAACCATATAGGCTTCCGTAGCCTCCTCTGAGGTAAACAATGCCTGTTTCCAGCACTCATGGGGATGCATATCAAAAAATTCATACTCAAAAATCCGAAGCCTGACAACATCACCATATTGAATTTAGCAGACTGTGCGGAGAAATGCCTTCGTGGACCATGGAGGTTTCCCGTAAATGGTAGCGATAAATTGGTCAAATAGTTCTCTAAGTACACCTGCTGTACGTTATACGTTTAATTGAGTGCCGTTTACCACTATATGCCTGTACTTATATTCAACTGAACGCTGCTTTTTGTTCTTGCTGCTTCCAGTCTGACAGACGATTTTTAAATGTGCATGCTGGGTCATATTCCTGGTGGCTGCATTTGCAGCATCGCGGTGGACTAACTGGTGTCTGCGTTCCTGCTCTGTGCCAATGGGTGACATATTTGATGTAGCACCTGCCAATCGGCTTCAGGTGAATAGGCACGCCTCTGGCTGGGGTGGTTGTGTATCCATGATTTGCTGTTGTGGAATTGCAGAGGAAGATGATAACGAAAAGATGTGGGAAATCCTGAGGAGTATTTAGTTAGCTTCATGTCAGAATGGAATAATTCAAGGCCAATTTGTACATTATGCTCAAGATGAATCCTGCTGAGTATAGCCGCAAGTTACAGGGGTTTCCCACCACTCCACGATGTGCAATAAGTAGGTTCAATGTTGTTTGTTATCAATGATATATTGCGGTGTACGACAACCAAAATTGCATCATCGTCAGACACAAATAGGACATTGTACAAGGGAAAGGACATCTGTTAATTTTTTCTAAAACAATCCCTGGGATATTACATGAAAATGACACTAGCAATCAAGTCATGCTGTACAATTAGCATAGCTATACGCTTTTTATTGACAGTCCAAAGGGAGATTTTGCTTTGTTCAAGATAAGTAAACTTACTAACCTTGACTTAAAAGACGCAGCTTGCCTCCGGATTTTCCATATCTTGCAACATCCAATATCTCGTCCAACAACAAAGTCAACACAAACTACAATGATCAATATTCTGAAAAACCACTTTTCACCACTTCTGGCGAGCAAATATGGCAACCCAACAAAGTGGTACACCCGATGATGTCATCAGGTGAATGAAGATATGAGCGGCTGCGAAGCAGAGAAAGTCCGAGCCCTTGGGGCATTGCGGAGCAGGTGATCCAAAAAGAAGCTTGCGGCCGAGAAATGATGAGCAACACACATCTTACGTAATGAACAGAGTGAACAATGGATCGAGGATTATGTTGAGAGAGAGAGAGACCGCTGGGGCAAGAAAGGGAGTTGAAGACACAGAGGCAGCATTTCGGCAAAAGCACGATGATACAAGGAGAGCTGAAAACGCCGGATTGCTGAACACAGAGTCTGAAATGATGTTTCAGGAGATAATGGTTGCTATAGGAGACAGTCTGAGTGATCTTGGAAGTTCTAACAATAGGGAGGATAGGGAAGATGAGGCTGATGAAGAGACAGAGCAGGGCCAGCTCAGCGAAGATGACGATCCCGGCTGGGTGACGGGCACAATCACTGAAACTGTGCAGCAGTGCATGGAGTGGTTTCAGCAGAAATAGATGAAGCTTGACGAATTGACTCAACCGGGATTGGACGACAAAACCGAGTACTTCTGTTGAAGAGATAAGAAGAATAACACATCTGAATTGAGGATTCCGGCAGTTATTCAACCGCATACGGATGATGATGTACTGGCACCTGCACAGACAACATTTGGAGAGCTCATAGAGGGTCTTGATATTGTCCCTGGAATATCGCAACTGCCTGAAAGGACCTCTCGACTAGGAAGTGGTTATAATAGACTACGTTCTGGGTAGCCGCAGCCAAAAACGACAATATGGGGTCTTTCGCCAGCCTTGAAGCCTGATTCATCACTCATTCAGAATGCAAAGCCTGTTGAACTTATAAGCATTTACCCTTGCATATCGCCTCCCCAGCTAATCACCAAACAGAAATTGGATTCGGACGTGGACATGGTGAAGGCTCTTGTGTCTGCGGAGGAATACAGAGGCAAATTGATATTGTTGACGTCCTAACCCGGTGAAAACAAATTTCTGTACCAATTTTGCTCTGTTTTAGCATTTTCTCAATGTCAATGACCACAGAGTGAGATATGACAATTCGTCTGTATATGGGCCAAACCCTAATGCACTATCCAAAAGTTCTCCAATCCAAATCAGGCAGTGAGATGGCCAACATGTGCGATTTCTGTTTGCAGGTTACTGTTAGGTGGGAAAGCAACAGCTAAACTAGGGACGAAATATACAAACAATATTTATGTAAGCAGTGTCATATGCGTCATAGGAGAAGTGGTTCAGGCTCAATAGTAATCTGTCTGAATGACGACCGTTATGCTGCATTCATTAATGCATCCAACTGCATATCTCTGCATACAGCGCTCGTGCACATGGTTGAGATATTTGAAATTTCTTATGGTATGTCATCACAGACAAGGAGAAGGAGCTGTGTACGGAAAGGTGAGGAAGTCGAGCGTTATTTACCAAAAACTAAGCAAATGATCTACATGCCATAAATTGCCAGCCGAAAGAGCAGGAATGAGATAGGGCCACATCATTTCTTGCTCAGATTATGTCGATAGAGGTTGATCATACATTGACAGGAAACAAAGCTCCTGGCTGCAAATGATCAGCCTTAGAAATGCAATATGGAATGTTAATAATAAGCATACGATTCGTTGCCTACAAGTATTAGGTGTACGAATGCTGTTTCGATGTGATTAATGTGAACCTCAACAGAGCGTCAACAATTTTTAAATTTACACGCTTCGCAATCAAAGGGCTGCATTGTCACTTTCTTAATGTATTGATCGGCGTTATAGCAAAAAATGCAAACAATACGCTTGTTACCTAATCCTAAGACTCGGATTCAATGGAGTGTCAACGATTTCTGGCCTTGCATCTTCGAAAATCCAAATGGCTGTGTGGCGACATTAACTTATGATAGCTCTATCGGCCGCCTTCCCCTGCAAAAATGGTCCATGCAATGTTGCCGTGATGTCCTAAAAATGAGTGTCAACCACTTTTAGCCTTGCATCTCAGAAAATCCAATAGTTATGCGGCGACATCAATCTATAATGGTACTATCGGCCGCTTTTCTAGACGAAAATGATTGGAACAACACTGCTGATATGTCCGTAATAAAAGCGTCACCAGAGCGTCAACGATTCTAGGCCTTGCATCTTGGGTAATCAAGGGGCTGTGTAATGATATAAATCCATAAGGGAGCTATCATCCACCATTCTAGGCAAAAATGGTATCAACAACATTGTAACTGTACCCTAAAACTCCGTCCCAAGAGAACAGCAGCAATATTAGAAATTCCATTTTCGATAATCGATGCCCTTTCCGACCACATTTTTGCATAATCGAACTATTGTCCGCCTTTCTAGGCAAAATGCATGCAACAACATCGTAACTATGTCCTAAAATGAGCGTCAACAGAGCGTCAACAGAGGGTCAACAGAGCGTCAACAGAGCGTCAACAGAGCGTCAACAGAGCGTCAACAGAGCGTCAACAGAGCGTCAACAGAGCGTCAACAGAGCCTCAACAGAGCGTCAACAGAGCGTCAACAGAGCGTCAACAGAGCGTCAACAGAGCGTCAACAGAGTGTCAACAGAGCGTCAACACAACGTCAACACAGCGTCAACACAGGGTCAACACAGCGTCGACAATTTCTAATCTTGCATGTTGGATAATATTAAGGCAATGGAACACACCAAACCCACATCCAACCTATCGGCAGCCTTTAGTGGTAAAAATACTAGTGACAATGTAGCATGCGCCTCATATAATTAAACGTCCACGGATGGTTCACAATTTTCATGCAGGCTCAGTAAGGTATACAGCAATGAAGTGAATTGTGCTGTTCCTAAATAGAGTTTTACGCAGTCAGTCTATTCAATATGTCCTTGTATACAATGTCACAAATATGCATGCATTGACTCACAGATCTGATTATTTTGCTTGTAGCTTTACAATCAATATTTAAGAACTGTCATTCTGCTGTACTATGATGTTATTTTTGGCAGTTGCTCAAGTTGGATTATCAAGCTGTCCTATTCCTACCGCCATGACGGATTGAAAATTTTTAACTACCTCAATGCTAGAGGATTTGATTTCTTTGAAAGATGAACGTGTCTTTATTCATGATTTGAGCGACTTTACTTCAAAAATCGTCTTCGACATTTGCTGGGCCTCAACGAATGTTGGCTAGAAACGTCCTACTGCTTCGAATAATTCTCGACATGCATCGTCATGGTGATTTTGGTTGCACTGTAGAATTAAGCAGATTGGCAGCTCTGGAATCATATGAATTGTTTGTCATTAAGTTCTTCGCCATCCATCAGAATATGGCACTAGCTCAATGGGGAAGCCCTTGCTGGCAAATGCTCACATCGTAAAAGAAAAAGAAAGTACAGAGTCAGTAGTTACTGAATTGACAAGTTCGACGCTCGTTGAAACAGCTTTGGCCATCCTGAAGAGGCCAGGAAGTTGATGAATTACAATCGTAAGTTTCTAGAGGAAATTCAAACTTGACATCCAGGTTGATCCATATTGACTGAAATGACAGACAGAACACTATTAATGGGCAGCTATGGACTTTGAACCTTCCAAATATTACCAAGACACATCGAATCGCTACCTGATGTCAGGATTTGTTTCGGCTCATATTCCATGTAATGCTATAATAAATCTCACTCTACAACGGTGATATACAGCGTTACGAAGTGACCAAGTGCTGCCTTCTGCCATGACCCCTAGCAACATTTGTTGGAGGGAATATGTACTGACTGTGGATGCAATGAAGAAGCAATTGCTGTCATGAACTGAAGTTAGTTTGGCTTTGGACGAAAAGACGTCAATAAACAAACCAGCCATAACGTCAGTCATTGCAATCTATATGGATCGGAATTGGGCATTGCGCGAAGCACAACTCGCTTTCGATGAGGTTGATTACATATTGTTTTCAGCTTTCGAAAGCAATTTACCAATGATATGTCAAAGGCCAACATACTGATGCAAGGCCAGCCGTACATCTGAAGGACATACTGGATCGTCTTGAACTTACCCACGGCGGTTTGCTTGGAATTACCACATCTAATACTTCCTGAAATTCCTCGATGACAGGCAACCTGCAAACAATACTTGAGGCTTCCAGAATCCTGTGGCCTGCATTGAGGAACCACATACCATGTGTCAAACACGTCATACACCTGGCTTTAGGTGTATTCATGATCAGACTGGGTGTAAAATGCCTCACCAAGTCTTGGGAAGCCCATGAGCGCGATCAGCAATTTGGAGAGAATGAAAGCATAACCATTGGACAGTGTCAAAGACTTCGAAAAGAGGGCATTGCTACAATCAATGAGGTGTCGGCCATGAGACTAGGTTTAGCAAAGGTAATTGAGAAAGTAAGTATTTCAAGATGTTGTGAAAGTACTGAAACTGACCATCATATAGTAGAGAATGCTGCTTGTATTGATTACGCTAACACCAGGTTGTCGAAAGGAGTTCATTGACTGTCCAACAGCCAAAGTCCTCATTGTGGCACTACCTAACAGGGATTTGAATATACGTTGAAACTCCACACTGGAGTTGCTTGAACGAGCCTACCAATTATGACAATTCACCTGCAAGTGGCTCCAAAATCCAACATACAGCAATTACCGGCCAATCTTTACACCACAGGATGAATGGACCACTGTTAAGTAGGTCATGGAAGTTTTGAGGCCATTCCGATATTGGACGCTCTGGATGTCGAAGAGGCATACAGTCACATTGCATCACGTTATCACAGTCTATAATGACATCGTATATCATTTGTATGGCGTTATGCGATGTTTCGCTGAGAAGAAGACTGAGTGGAAGGAGGAATTGTTTTTCGGCATGAAGTTAGCTTGATAGAAGCTGTCCAAATATTACGCTCAAGTAACTACATCAACAGGTATGCTACTCATTTCTACACATATTCTCAATCATTTCCGGAAGTTGTGATCATTTCTGAAGTGGGACAAGGGAATGGATATCAATCCAGAGGACAAGACATCCTATACTACCCAATACAGGGAGGCCATTCTGAACTATTTGCAGAATGAATACTGTGCTAGACATCGACGTGTGCCGGTCAATAAACCCGAAGCTGTACGAAGCAGCAATCTCGTCTCCTCCGCAATGGCGTGGAGATCCAGTTAATTATCCTTTGATCCATATCATTTGTCCAGCAATGATGAAGAATACTGAACAACTAACAATGGGACTGAAACGACACCCAGACGAAGCAATCGTGCAGTACACTTATTGACTGCCGCCAGGCTCTATTTGAATTCACCGCCTGAAGCACCAAAGAACTGTGGCCAAATTACTCCAAATCTCAATGATTACCACTCCAACCGAATGAAGATTAGCAGCACATTTTCGATACTGGTCATAACCGACTGGTAGCACCAGCAAGAGGACACATAGTCAAAGTACACTGATAACTCCAATGTGGGGCGCGACATATTCTCTATCATACAACATGGTGTCGGAGTGGAGGCCAGTTTTTCTCTTGGGCGAGATGTTATCCGCTGGAAGCAGTCAAAGACATCAACCAAGACCCTTTATGAAAATGTCTTTGTAAAGTAGTTTCATCGAGCCAATAACCTGATTGTGTCAGGCGACAACCTAGCATTCAATACGACAAAGACAGAAATTGACTCGGAAATGAAGCATGATTTGGAGGAAAGGAAATTGCACAGAATGGCCAAGGTCCACGAGTTTTTGACGATGAGGCTGGGCCGCCAACACCTATGTGCTACACAGATGGAATCCCGCTCTCGAAACAAGCACATGACTGCAGTAGGATACATTTGAGACACAGAAGAGATCATCAAAGCATCATGGTCACTCTTTCAACATGATGGTGCGGCTGCATTTATACTGTCAGAAAGATCACCTTTGCCACCGGCTTTGTCTGCAGAGAAACTCCCTGGAGGACAAACTTAAATCTTAAATGTCCACCGAATCAGAAGAATCAATCGTCACCCGGTAGAAAGTGATGAGGAAAGTGCACCTCAAAGCGTTTCGGACACCCAAGATTGGCTAGAGTGGAATGGCAACTTGCATAAGCTAAATGACAGCAAAGACGATTGCCTGGTAGACGTTGAATCTGTAATAGAACAAGGCATGGGCATCGACAATCGGGAATGACATGAGGAGTGGGATGTAAGCGTAGCGCAACATTTTCCTGAATTGATTCAGCCAACACTGAAGTCAATCAAACAGGCTGAAAAGGTGTTAGTGGCGGTCAATTCAATGGAAACAAGGAGGAATACAGGAGTGAAGTAAAAGTAGGGCAGAATGCATCCATGTCTCACCACCTTCTCTATGTACCTTGGCCAAGAATTCCAGTTAGAGATATATTATGGGCTATTAGTGAGCAGTCACTTGTAAATATCGGTGGATAAACAGATATATAGCCGGCACAATGAATCTTTTGGCAATATATACAAATTGTATTCATGTGAGAGCGAACAGTGCAAGAATGTTACTGCACTCGGCTTTGCCAATGAGCAGAGTCTCAATCTGTCAGAAAGACAACCAATAAGTTCAAATCATGATGAATACAATTATCGATGGCAGCAGATGTTAAAGGGACAATATATTGAAATGCGCGTCAACGGTCCGTCAACGATTTGTGATCTTGGAAGTACGGTAATTGAATAGTTCTCTGGTCCCTGTTATGCATAACTGATGTATTGGCAGCTTTTATAGGCAACAGAGACAGCAACACGGTCACCACCCAATTTTAAGCATGAGCATCAATGGAGCGTCAACGATTTGTGGTCTTGTAAGTACAGTAATCGAACAGTGATCTGGTCACTGTTATGCATCACCAACGTATTGGCAGTATTTATAAGCAAAAGATACAGCAACATGGGAACTGCCCCATTCTGGGAATATGCGTCAATGGAGCGTCAATAATAGTTAGCATTGCATCCTATGGAATTTATGTTCCGATTGGTTGCAGACATCCATTTATGAGATGTTGGCAGCCTTGAGGGGCAAAAACAACAGTGACATACTATCTGCCGCATCCTGAAAATGAGCGTCAATGGAGCGTCAACAGTATTAGGTCTCCCATAGTTTGTAATCAAGGCATTGTGTGGACCTTCACGCACAAAACCGAATTATTAACCTCCTTGATATGCAAAAATACAATATATGAAAGTTAAAACACGGATTCCAAGTTGATCGATATTGCAAACTGCAAAACATTCAAAAAAGTATTATTGGTTGTTGAAAATGCGATTTTGACAACATACTATGAACAAACTGTAAAAACAATAGCCTTATATGAGTCTATTGACGGGCCGGGTGGGTGACCCGCTCACAACCCCCCCAACTCGCACGGGTTGGGAGATTATGATCAAACTGTACCAGACTTCACGGTTTGTGTGAATTGATGACCTGGAGCACCAATTTGGCAATAGTTCAGTTTGCACCAGCACCCAGACCCAAAGTCACGGTCCGGAACCATCGCAAACACCATCCTGAAGAGACAGGGAAGTGAAGAAATTACAACAGTCAGTTGGCCAAGGAAATTCATATTTGACATCCAGATTGATCCATATTTAACGAAATAACATACAAGATACTCCAAACTGGAAACTCAAGACTTTGAAACTTCCGAATTTCACCAAGACATGTGGAATTTGCTACCTCATGTTAGGATTTCTTTTGGCTCATATTCCATGGAACGCAATATCAAATCTTGAGCTACGACAGAGATATAAATCATTACGAAGTGACCTAGTGCGGCTGTCAGCCATGACTTTAAGCAACATTTTCTGGAGGAAATATGGGCTGACCTTGGATGCAATTAAGAAGCAATTGCCGTCACAAAACAAAGTTAGTTTAGCTTTGGACAAATGGACAACAACAAACAACCTCACCAGAATGTCAGTTAATGCTTACTATATGGATCGAAATTGAGCATTGCTTGAAGTAAAACTGGCTTTGAATAACGTCAGCCACCTATTCTTTTCCGGTTTCGAAAGCTAATTACAGATGATAGGTTAAGGGCCCACATACTGGAGCCAGACTGATTGTATATTTGAAAGACATGCTTGAACTTTTTGAGCATACCGACAGGCGATTGCTTGGAATTATGACTGATAATGAGTTCCCAAATTACTCGATGACACATGAGCTGCAATCAACATTTAAGGTTTCCGGAATCTAGTGGCCTGCATTGAGTAACTACATACCATGCATGGCGCAAGTCATACAGCTGGCGTTAGGTGCATACCTGAGCAGTCTCAGTGCAAAAGGCCACACCAAGTCTTAGGAAGCGCATGAGCACGATCAGCAATTTGCAGAGAATACAAGCATAGACAATGGAAATAGTCAAAGACTTCAAAAAGAGGGCGAGGCTAGAACCAAGAAGGTGTCGGCCATGAGACCAGGTTTAGCAATGATAATTGAAAAAGTAGGTATTTCAAGGTATTTTGAACCTCCCGAAACTGACCTTAATATAGCAGAGGAAGCTTGCTGGATTGATTACGCTGACATCAGGTCGTCGAACCGAGTTCGTTGACTTTCAAAATGCGAAAGTCCGCATCGCGCTACGACCGATTCTGGAAGTGATGACTTATTGGAACTTGACACTGGAGTTGCTTGAGTGAGCCCACCAAGTATGAGAATTCACCAGTGCGTGGCTCCAACATCCAAAATACAATGATTACTGGCCACTCTTCTCAACACAGGACGCATGGACCATTGTCAAGTACCTCATTGAAGTTTTGGGGTCATTCTGATATTGGACCTGGTGGATGTCGAAGAGGCATACAGTCACATTGCATTACGTTATTACAGTCTACAGTGACATGTTCAATCATATGCATGGCATTATGCAAGCTTTGGCTAAGAGGAAGACTCAATGGAAGGAAGACTTGTTCTTCAGTGTGAAGTTAACTCGACAGAAGCTATCCACATATTATGCTGGAGTGTCTCCAATGACAGGGATGCTTCTGATTTAGGCACATATCCCCAATCCTGTCCGGAATTTGCCATACTGTAGGAAGTGGGACGAAAGAATGGTTATTAATCTTGAGGATGTGACATCCTATACTATCCAATATCAAGAGGCCTTTCAAAAGTATGCGGAGAATGAATACGGTGCCAAACATCGACATGAGCCGGTCAATAATCCCAGAAGCAGATCGATTTCCAATCCTGTCCTCATTGCACTGGCTTCAGGATCCGGGTACTCATCCTTTGACCGATATCATTTGTCCAGCAATGATGAAGAATACTTAATGCCTAACAATGTGGCTGAAACGACACTTGGATGAACCAATCATGCAGTACGCTTATTGACCACTGCCAGGCTGTATTTGAATTCACTGCATCAAGCACCCAAGAACTGGGGGCAAATTGATCCAAATCTCAATAATTACCACTCCAACCCACTGGAGAGTAGCAGCGCATTTAGGATTCTAGACCTAACTGACTGGTGGCGCCAACAAGAGGAAACTCACTCCAAGTATGCTGATATTTCCAATGTGGCAGACAACATATGCTCAATCATACCAGATGGTATCGGAGTGGAGGCTAGATTTTCCTTTCGGCAAGATGCTATTCGCTGGAGGTAGTCAAAACCCACAGGTGAGACCCTTCATGAAAAAGTCTTTTTTGGGCAGTTTGCTGAAGTCAATAACATAATTTTTGCACACAACGACCCAGCAGTTGATACGACAAACACAGAAATCCACTCGGAAACAAAGAAAGAGGCGGAGGAATGGAAATTGAACAGAATCGCCAAGGTCCACAACTTTTTGGGAATGTGGCAGGGCAGCCAAAACCTACGTGCTACACAGAAGAAAACTTGCATGCAATACACGCAGATGACAGCTGCAGGATACATTTCGAACACACCTGAGATCGTCATAGCAACCTGGACACTCTTTCAACATGATGGTGTGGCTGCTTTTAAGTGGTCAGAAAGATCACCTTTGCCACCAGCATTGTCTGCAAAAGAACCTCTCTGGAGGACAAACTCAAATATAAAATGTCCGCCAAATCAAAAGAATCAACAGTCATCCAGTCAAAAGTAATGAGTATAGCACACTTGATAGTGTTTCGGACACCAAAAATTGGCTCCACTGGAATGGCAACATGGATATTCCAAATGACAGCAACAACAATTGCGCGGCAGACAATGGATCTGATATAGAACAAGACAATGGCATCGAGGTACTGGAATTCCCTGAGCACCGGATTGTGTGAGTATTTCCAAAGGTTCCTGGATTGATCCGGCCAACACGGAATTCACAGAGACAGGCTCAACAGGTGTTGGTGATACTCAATGCAATAGAAACGAGGAGGTATAAGAGAGTGAAGTAAAAGTAGGACACAATGCATCGGTGATTCACCAGCTTCTTGATGTAGCATGACCGAGAGTTTCAGTTAGAGATATATTATAGGCGAATGGTGAGCAGTAGCTTGTGAATATCAGTTGATAAACAGATGTATAGCAGACGCAATGAATCTTTTACCAAGATATATAAACTTTAGTCGTGTGAGAGTAAACAGTGCAAGAATATTTCTGTGCTCAGCTTTGCCACAGGGCGAAGTCTCAGTGTGTCACAAAGACAACCAATAAGTTCAAATCATGATGAAAACAATTATCAATGGCAGTGGATGCTGAAAGAGCAATGCATTAAAATGATCATCAACGGAGCGTCAATGATTTGTGGTCTTGTAAGTACGGTGATTGAACAGTGATTTGGTCGCTGTTATGCATAACTGACATATTGGCAGCTTTTATTGGCAGCAGAGACAGCAATATGGTCACTGCTCCATTCTGAGAATAAGTGTCAACAATTTTTAGCATTGCATCTTCGGTATTTTATGTTCTGATTGGTTGCAGACATCCCTTTATGTGATATTTGCAGCCTTTAGGGGTAAAAACAACTGCGATATGCTCTCTGCCGCATCCTAAAAATGAGTGTCGACAGAGCGTCAACAGTTTTTGATCTTGCATATTTGGTAATCTAGGCAACGTGCTGATTTTCGCGCACATAACAGAATTATTGACCGCGTAGATTGGCAAAAAACAATATATCCAAGGCAAACTACTGATTCCAAATCAATCAATATTCCAAGCCGCAAATCATGCAAAATCATATTAGTCATTGTTGAAAACGTGATTTTGATAAGATCATATTATTAAACTTCCAATCAAGAGTTTTATATGAACCTCTACATGTTCCCGGGTGGCAACCAGCTGACAACCCGCCCAATTCAGAAGCATTGGGAGTTTACCATTGAACTTTACCCCAGTTGACAGTTCAGGTTGATTAACAACCAGAGCCGCCCATCTCCCAACGACTCAGTTTGGACCCGGACCTGGAACCGAAGTGATGGTTCGAAACCATTTCTAACACTAGCGTTGGTAAGAGCAACGTCATTTAGGCAAGTACTTTCTCTGACTCCACAAACGTTACAATGGTACGCAATGTTTATTCTATTGGCTGAATGATAACTATAATAACATATCATTTGATAATAGTGTATCTCTTTTAATGAGCATCATGGCAGTTTACTGCATTATTCCACATATGTAATACTAATTTCACTCTTCTCTCGGATCTCATTTGCAGATTTGTTCGCAATCGCTCTTTGAATACTGCCACTGGATATAATACACAGTCTGAGTAATCTACATTACTCAGCTATGCTTATATTTTGCTTTTCTAATACTGCTCTATATTATTGCTGTCTTGGTATGCAGTATTAATATTCTCCATAGTACTATAAATAACTTATACCATCCAAATAATGGAAGTCACTAATTAGTACCCACATTACTGATATGTAATGTTTCCAAGATTACCTAATATCTACTTTGCATATACTCAACCCACTATAAATTTTCCAGCTCTACCAATACTCTTAATACACCTCAATATACTCTATTACCCAGATTGTCATATGCAACTCTATGCTACTATTGGCAGATATATCACTATATAGTTAAGTGTAGATATATTCACCTTTTGACTTATATTTCTATTCCAGAATTTGAAGGCATTAAGATTATTGGATTGAATGTGTTGACTTTCTGCTATTATATCAATGGTTCAATCTAAATTGATTACATTGAGAATATGCTAACGTAAAGATCTAGAAATTGCAAAAGAGATAAGTTTGTGAATCTTTGTAATCCAAATTGGTTGGCAGACAGAAGTAAGTATACTTTCCACTGTATCATTACCAACCATACACATTGCATATGGAGTGTACATGTTTCCATATAGTGTGAGAATTCCAGAATAAACTATAATGAATACGGCAAGAGAAATTTCCCATAATCTACTGACATATACACTTGAATCAATAGCAGAAATCTATTCTAATTGAGGAATGTGCTACAATTCCTCTGTTCTGTTACTCAATTATTCTACAGCAAATCACATAAGTGTTATCAACTGCAATTACTAACATATAAGTTAACTTAGTGAAACTGTACTAGCAAATTCAATTTCCAACATAATTCCCAAATTTGAATACAGTAGACTGATAGTGGAAGTCTTTTATAGAGACCAATTGGACAATCAGAATGTATAAAGACAATTGACTATCCACAGTGACATTCTGCTACCTTGGAATACAATTGCAGCATCACAACAAAATTGTTCTTGTATTGTAAATCAACATTGATACATGTCTTCGATGTAAATTTTGAATTTAAGAACAATTTCCTAAAGGGAATTTCAATAATTTCTAGAAAGAGATTATACTAGGGATTAATATCCAATAGAATATGTTCTGATGACCAATTCCAATCAAGACAGCTTATAAAATCATATGATACCAAATACCTTGAAAGTGGAGACTAATTCTCCATGCTATAGTATTTCAGTCAATCCAGCCAACCAGATAGCGTAAAATCACATAAGAGCAAATACCTCTTGATATCTGAATTCAGAATCATTCAGATAGGTTCCAACATATACTGTTGCTCTTAATCAATATCTGTACTCGAAACAACCAATGTGGTCTGAAAATCTCACAGTTACAAAAATACCTTTCTGGAATTGTTTCATACATGAAAGATAAACACTAGAAAAATCCACAATTGACAAATCGTTAAATGGTAATTGTAATATCCAATGATACAAAGTGTTAATTTTACTCAGAGAATATCAAGTATAAGATGATGGATAATGGTATAGTGTATAAACTCTTGAATCCTGATGATATAATACTCAATAACCACCACCAATGATATTCAAGTAGACATGCTGAATCTGAACTCACAAAACCATAAAATTGACTTAGACAAATATTAAGATGCAATTCTATATATACCAATTCGATCACATCGAGCCACTAATCCAGACACAGATCGTACTTTCTTGATTCTGTAATGTGATCATAACCCCACTACTAATGTACATCCATCATGGCAATTATGCTAGATATACTGCTTCTATTAAATTGCACTCTACTGTTAGATAGTCTCAATATCGCAATATAAGCAGTAATTGATTTAGACTTTCACAAATCTAATTTTAAATGATTTGGAGTTAGATTGTCCATAATACTTGATACAACACCAGAATCAACAGGAATTGTTACAGCCAAAGGGTAACATGGCAATAGTTGTTACATAATAACTTCCAGCTTGATAACATACTAATCCAGTAGCTGGTTATAGCAGCTTCACTAAATCACAATATACTATCTACCACAACCATTTCCAAATTGCTTCCTGTAATAAATCTGCATTCACCAAGTTGGCTGATGCAAGAAATGAGTACTTTATGCAATTGATTTGAAAAATAATATGCATATAAAAGACACAAGCAATGCAGATCATGAATAATATAGCTATTTCAGAATGACAGAATATTAAATGTACTAGTTGGTGTTTTTATAATTATTACAATCTGGTTAGCTACAGTATTCTTTGGGATTTTACTACCTCCACCTAATGAAAATATATATATTCAATACCTAGAAATTATAAAATTACTGTAGATTGATTACTATTATAAATAATTCAATAACTACTAAAATCAATCACTCAAGATCTGAAAACAAATATCAATTAAGCCAAATCAATTGCCCAATGGCATAAACTTTGTAATTCTTTGCTAGAACCAAATGATTCAATGTACCAACCTTTAATCTATCACTTGAGATTAAAAATATTATTTTCTAAATTCATGGTTATACACTAAGTGATGTGAGTATTTATCTATTATAAACTTCCATATGGTACAAAATCGGCAACAAGGTTTGCAACTGAGTGCAGGCAGATGACCATATGATTATACAACATAGTTTATGTATGGCTCGGTAGAGTATAATGTTAAAATAGGATTCAAATTCACATTGGGAAAGTCCAATGTATAACTATACATAGCCAAGATGCCAGTAGAGATAGTGAAATTCAGCACCAGAATTATAATAAACAAGTCTCTATATTAGAGGGATAATGTATTCACTGGAATAAGTTATGGGTAAAGTGGTAAACTTTTAACAGTTGGAAATTAGAATATTGCAGTAAATTATACTGGAAAGCAATTGGCACACTGAAAGTGCTGGAACCATTCATCATATAGTATACTTATTGGCAATTAATGCTGTCTGCAATGTATCCACCCAGAATGTTGCAGATTAACAAATATATACTTACTATATAATACATATCAAGTCTACTCATTGGAATAATAACATATACAACTGCAAATTGAATTCAAAAGTAAACAACTATGAGAGATACTAAAATCTGATTGAATGGATCTACATGTAATATCTTTGTCTGGACTGTCTTGAACAAAGTACAATATGGGGTTTCACAGTTCCAAGTACACAGATATTGATGGTAAGCAATACCATCATTAAAATAAAGCTGATAAGGTTAATATTTTTAATAATATACAGTTAATTCAAATATAATTGCCAGCTGTAGTAATCAACTGCATATTGTTGTAATATCAATTCTAAGTGTCAAAACTAACCTGACATCTGGCTTTATACTAACAACTGCTCAAATCAAGTTCAAAAATAGACAGTTTAGTAACTAGTTAATTGAATTTTAGCCTGTACAAGTATAGAGATTTGAAAGTTTCAACTTTCAAATCATGATTATCTTTTGATATTTATCTTTCACACTTTTCTTCTTGCTTTGAAGCTAGGTCCAGTACAATTCACACTGACATGGGTTTTTCCCATATTTCCTGCTGTGATTGAAGTTCTGATACAGATTTGCCTTGTCTGGAATTTACGAAAAGGGTAATATATGATACTGTTGAGTTCCAGACCTTATTGAATTGTTTCATTTGTGTGAAATATTTAATTTGGTTTCTTTTTTGCTTTCTATTTGTTCCATCTGCAGAGTGTGCAGTTCAGGTTAGCAAATTTCAAGCAGAATACTAATATAATCAAAGTGAGTGGTTAGGGTTTACACCACTGGCACTTGATTGATCTAGGGTTAGCTAATGATAACAGTATACACCTGTGTATAACCTTGGATGAAGGTAGATCAGTAAATATGATTGGAAACATGGATGGCAAAATTATAGAGTAGCATAGAAGTATGTAAATATAAGATGATCAATGGAATGCTACAGCTCGTAGAGAGCCAACTATATGATAAGTGGATGTCACGAAGCCCTGGACATATCATGTGCAACCATACCATTACAAATGGATTCTGTTTCTATGATTGGTTTGCAACACTTCTTTGGTTACTATGGATTATTATTTTACACTTTTATATGTACTGTCACTGAGACTCTCATGTGCAATCATATGTGAATGATTATGTATATTCCTGTATGGATGAGTATAGTTGTACATAGTATTACACTGACTATACACAATGTTTCAATTAATCTATTATTATTGTATATAATTGTATATTCTAATTACTGTACAGAGCTATTTCTACATCTGCTATACTTTCTCCTGCTGCAGTTTTTTCTCAATTAACACATTCTTTCATCTACCTAACAATTGTTTAAATCAGGAAGTTTGTTTCTATGCTGATATCTACTATGGATGCAATTTTGATATAATGGCTATGAAGTACTCTATATGCTCCAACTGTCTCTAATTCATAGCCAGGATTCCATCCATTTCCCATATAATGCAGTATGGTTGATCTTGTAACTGATGTGGTAACTTCACTGGCAGAATATGGCAAATAATACTCTTATAAAATTTGAATGATAATGAAATAAAGTACTATGTTCGATTGAATATACAGTATATGGACAGATGGTGAAAAGCTGTAGCTTGTATGATAAGAGTGAAACTATTCCATCAACTGAAACAATGGCATGACAAGATGTTAATAGGTGTCAAAATTGAACTATCTGAACTGAGTATTTAAAGTATGATAATATTTACCATCAGTATTACTTATAATTCTTGTATACTGGAGTACAGGTATTTCACCAATATTCAAAGTGGTACTATTGAACTAGTAAAGTAGAGTTTTTGTGTATTGTATAAATGAGGTTTTGTAGTTTCTACTTGTGTTTATCTCTATTTACTAACAAATAACAAATATTCCAGTTGGAAAATATATTTATATATCAATAGGTATTGGTTGCAAAATAAATCATAAGATATCTTGTAGCTAGATTATTTAAATTTATAATTGTAAAGTATATCAGGAAATGTGTATACAGTACCAATACACCTTACAAAGGAGTTTCATTTCTAGTCCAGTTACAGCAATAGATAGCACTATATATTTCAATCTACTTACTACAATTGTATTATCAGTTCGTATTAATAATAATATGGTTTATCAAAATTGGTATAAACCGAGCACCGACAGTATTTTGAATATACATGTGGAATTATTCTGCTTATGTAATTATTCTCTTGCCAGATACTATTCTGAATTATCATTTATTTAAAAGTTATATTTATGAGAACTGTTTAATTAATATAATATTCAATAAATTTTAAATAATTAGTAAATATATTATTTTGAATATATGCAAAACAATAATCTAAGTTACAGTAAAGTCAGTTGATTATAGTACAATACCATGCATATAACAGTATTTCAAGTTAGCTAATTTTCTTTGGGATTTGAATTTCATACATAATTCAGAATGCTGCAGTTGTTAGTTCTGGGGATATAATTTGGTGAGTTAAACGAAATTCAGTAAAATCCACATGTTGGTATAAAGTATTCTAAATTTAGAGCCAAAAAGATTATTCTAATCTGATGGAGAAATATTAGAGAACTAAACTATATGAAGCATAATAGGTTGGAATCAGACTGTAGTAAGTTCAGTTAAGGTAATTAATTATACTAAGTTGAAATATCATGCTGAATGACAGTAAAGTATTCAAACTTATACATTGGAAAGTGGTATATACTGTAATTTAGTCAGGTATATTAAGATATCTGCAAGTATATTAATGTTATTTATTATTTCAATATTTAAGTATTTGTCTTGCCATTAACATTGCAATCTAATTTGACCTTACATTATATTAGTGCTTTTGTCAACTTTTGCATACTACAGTAAGGTGCATGCAGCCTGACATTGTTCTGGCTTAGGATTGCCAAATTTAGACTTCAATATAGAAATACTTTATAAATTAAAGATTCATGAAAGTTAGAGTTTTAGTTACATTTGCCTACCATATACTATACTCTATAAAACAGCAACTACTCTTACTTAAACCTCTGAGTAACATTATAACGGAATAAACAAATCCACTCAACATTACTTGTTACTGTGGCCTAAAATTACCTAGTGTATGAGCTCATAGATTGATGTTCTTGGCATGACTGTAGCCTTGCTAGAAGTTGAACAATTGAGAATTATATCGGTGGTCCCCTTTTCACGGATTCGGGTTGATATAATTCTTATCAGGGTCGGCACAGATGATCACAAAGCAGAAGGTGATCGGGAGTCTTGGTCAAGTGATTTTAAATTCTGATTGGGGTAACCCGAACCTAGGAATTCACATGAGGTCGGGAGGAATTGATGTAGGAGGCGAAGTCGAATGTCAAGGCCATTGGGCATACAGTCGAGGACATTGGGTGAAGAGACAGCAGGACTTGGCATGCCCACGAGTAGGTATAGCCACCAAGAGACTACCCACTTACACAACAACCAACTATTAAATTAGAAAGAGAATACAAAGAGTGCTTCTAAATATGCTAGCCTCCATTCTACCACTTTGTTGCTCCTCCATGTCTGCAAATTACAGTGACAATCCTCTCAGGCATACTATCTATAACTTCATATACCCGCTGCCATGGCATATTGTCCCACACTTCCTGTGCAAGATCAATTAACTCCTGATCTGTATTGGGTTACCGCTTAGAGTCTAGACATTGATCTCTAAACCTTCTCTTATACCAAGACCAAATATTTTCAATAGGGTTGAGGTCTGGAGAATTGGCTGGCCACTCCATTCGCTGAACCCTATTCATCAATCTGAATTTCCGTGTATAATTTGAAGTGTGATATTTTGCTCCATCCTCCACAGTCTCCAGTCCAATATCCATACCACCTTGTTGGTCATACTCTGGTAGAACATGTGAAATGAAAACTTCGTTCACATACTGGACAGAGTTGAATCCCAGTTTGTCAAATTTTCTGGTACGCTCATTTTCTGTCCGTTTGCGAATAGCAACTCAGGGAGAGTGCCAACCATGGGTAAAGGCAGCAAAGAACATGATACGTCGCTTTTCTCCAGCAAATGTAGGCTCCAAGTATTTTTCTTCAAATGCTGTTCCTGGTGGCCATCGTACCTTCCCCTGTGGTCCAGTATGTCCCACCTCCAATTTGATCTCATCTGTATAAAAGACCTTGCGCCACTGCTTTTTATCCCAGATTCGTCTCTCTCTAGCCCATCTCTTGCTTATTCTGCGATGTGCAGCATCAAGCCATGGCTTCTTGCGACAAATATGCACATAAAGGTTCATGTGTCACAAATATGTACCGATTGTCCGGAGTTTGACATTTAGGTGAGAGGAACACGTAATCTCAGCAAGTGTTGCATGGGGATTATTATCGGAGAGTTTTCTTACAAATCGCTGATCGCACGGAGAGAGCTTCAGTGCAGGCCCAGAGCGTGAGGTGGGCTTAAGTTGATTGTGGTCGGTCCGGAGCTTGAAAGCACGTTGCGCAACATCCTTGTTGACCCCGGTCGCATGTTCGATTTCGCGATAACTTTTCCCAGCTGCATGGAGTTCTATACACTTGACTCGCTTCTCAATTGTTGCCTCGTGTCACTTGCTTGTGGTGGTTGGTTTGGGCATGAGGTGTTTTTAGATGTGGTGTCGCGTCGCGAAGTCACGGATTTTAGGACTAGTGTCTCTTCACCCAACGTCTTCGACTGTATCATACAATACATGAAATTATATATTCCACCAAAATCGAACAACTCCCTATTTTATGCCTCACTATGGCAGTGTAATACCGTTCGGAGTCTTAGGCATTATAAACTGATCGAGCACCCTACCTCACAAAATCAGTTCGAGTAACATCACAAAATAGGTAGACGGAGTATGCACCCAGCACTAGCTGCTACGAATCCTAGGTACGGTTTACTCGGACTCAATACTCGACTTAGGTACTCGGGATGGAACTGTACGCCGACAAAGTAAGGATGTTCTTTCAACTCTACAATCTCCATACGTTCGCCTGTGTCGTCTTTCCCAACAAAGTTCAGTCCAGCTTTAGTCAACAGTTCGACATATTCAGGATTCACCTCGTATCTATGACGATGGCGTTCCAAGATTTGTCCTGCTTCTGAGTAAAGCTGCCGGATTTTGGACCATTCGGTTCCAGGCTGGAAGACTGTAGGACGAACACCCAGGCGCATAGTACCACCGAGATGAGTTTTTGAACCTTCGGGCATCAAGATAATCACGGGATCAGCAGTCTCTGCACAGATCTCAACAGAATGTGCATCTGCCAATGAGCCGTGTTAGTCATTTTTCCTAGCAAATTGGAGGGTCATTTTATTACCCGTTAGCTGGCAGACAGTCCGGGCATATTCAACAACTGCGATCTGCATTCCCAGACATATACCCAAATAAGGAATCCTGTGTTCTCTAGCCCACTTTGCCGCTGCTATCATTCCTTCTGTACCCCTGGCGCCAAATCCTCCAGGAATCAAAATTCCATCCGCGGTACACACATCATGCCAGGCTTTGTGATACCTAGCAGGATCACTGGTGTTTGCGCTGGGTTCGAGGGCTTCAGCCTCAACCCAGACCAAGTTCAATTTGCGATTGCAACGCATGGCAGAGTGTTCAAGACTCTTAACGGTGGAGAGGTAAGAGTCGTGCAAATTGGTATACTTTCCCACAAGTGCGATAGTGACAGTGTCGAACAAACGATCCTGGGCGAGGGTAAGCATCTTCCATTCTTTCCAGAGATCGTTGCCCTTCTTGACGTAGAGGGGCGGAATGTTCATTTTGTCCAGCATCAGCGTTGCGGTGAGAAGTTGGGTTAAATTTTGATCGTCTAGAAGGATTGGAACGTGGTAGGTAGAGTTAACATCGTGTACGGCGATAACTTGCTCGTTATTAACGTCGCAAAAGAGTGCAATCTTCTTTATTGTTGCCGGATTAAGCGGTTGTGTGCATCGACATGCAATCTGTCGAATTTAGTGACTGTCTTCGCTTGTCAACAAAGGAGAACCCACCAAATCCGGTACCAACCCTACAGATCGTGCATCTCGGATTGCTGCCTGAGTAGGCTTTGTCTTCTGCTCGCCACTAGTAATAGGCACTAGTGAGACGTGAATCTGCAAAAAATTGCTTTTGCCAACACGCCGCCGCAACTGCCTCAAAGCCTCGACAAACGGTGCAGACTCGATGTCTCCCACAGTTCCTCCGAGTTCAATGATGCACACATCCGGAGTCTCGTTAGTCTCGTCCACTGGAACTTTCGCAACACGCTCAATCCAGTCTTGAAGGGCGTCGGTGATGTGCGGAACAACTTGGACCGTTTTTCCTAGGTAGTCGCCGCGTCGCTATTCACATTAGCCACTACCCCTGATAAACACATGGCTAGGTTTGAAGACGGTACCTCCCGTTCGATGACATGTTGATAAATCTTGCCGGTCGTGATGTTGTTCTCCTGAGTCAAAGTGATGTTGAGGTAGCGCTCATAGTTCCCCAAATCGAGATCAACCTCACCACCATCGTTGAGCACAAAACATTCTCCGTGCCTACGGCGACTGGGATCAGCACATTGTCCATCAAGGAAGTCATGGGCTGATACTCTGTGGGAGCCATTGTTCCAGCATCGACGTTCATATAAGGATCTATCTTGATGGATGTGACGTGGTCTAAGATTAGTTCCAAGTGAACAGTTTGGTTACATAGGGGAACATATCTTAAGACCCATGGTCTTCAATAAGAGGCCAGTCGACGAGGCTGTGCCAGGGCGTATTAAGTCTTAATTCAGGTGAGGGAGGGCGTCGAATGAAGCGTACCAATCACACCCTTCCCTATACCGCTGATAACACCTATCACGCAAAGATGTAAGAAACACTGCTGCTTGACGAACGCTGTGAATGAAATTCACCTCCGGATACCAAAACATATTTCATTCTTACTGTTTAGACAATAGTTGAGACGAAGCAACTAACTGTGTTCTTTAGATTGGCGGGGATGTCTCAGAACGTTAAATTGTTGGAAGAGGAAGAGTTGGAAAGAAATTTGGCTTTCGGTGGTATTTTGGAAAAGGTGTTGAATGCCAAGGAGTAACGCTAGCGCAGAAATGGTTAGTCTGGAACTCAAAATCCCACTGCATTCGAAGTAGTTCAAAGTCAGAGCAACAGACGGCAAGCAATTAACCACCGATAGGATATAACCCAAGAACGTTCCCAGCCTTAGAACTCTACTTACAACTCGGTTCATAGTCATCCAAAACAGTTGCCAGTAGTATACACAAAATGCGGAAAGATAGCAAACAAAATACCCAGTAGAGCCTTCCAATATTGATGCAAGTTCGAACGATCGGAGATAACTGGGCCTATTACTAAGGGACGTACTCATCATTCAGTGACTGCAACTTCCGTCTCTTCTGCGGTTGTTCTTGAGCAACTTCGTTCTTTAACATGTTGACCAAATCCTCGTCAATTCCCTCGAACATATTCATATCCTCGACCGGTAGTCTTTTCAGTCCCGCACCGTTCAGTAAACGCCCCGACAGACTCGTCAATAGCTCGGACGCACCGGGATGAAATTCTGGCGGATGTGGTGTAGGTGATGGGTCTGTCATTGCGATCAAACGGCAGTAGTTTAGCTCACTGGCGCAGTCCTGGCGCTCGGGCTGATGCTCAATCTGGGGAGGGGGTGTCAAGGCTTCGATTTCGGGAGATTTGAGATCGTTAGGGTTCTTCTCTCCAGGCGTTCCTGCGCCCCTCCTGTTCCCATTGGTATCCTCCATTCCTCTCAAAATCAGCTGCTCGACAGAAGCTTTGGTTGTCTCAGTCTTGTCCATTTTCTCCGCAACATCTGCAGCGGATTGCTCTTCTTTATTAAGAGCCGCCTTACTCTGCTCTAATAGCTTTTCTATGTTGCGAATGTGGGACTTGCGAGCCTCGATGGCGCCTTTGACTGCAACATCCGCCGTGTCCAATGTCTTAAGCAGCGAAGAGAGACGAGCGGCGTAAACTGGCGCAGCTGGTAAATGACTAATGTCAAACTGTTTCTGAAACTCGGTGTTGGCGGATCCAATAGCGATAGTTACGGAAGAAGACTTCTCGCTGATCTCCTTATGGGTTTTCAGAAGAGGAACAAACTCCAATGGTATATCAGGTGCTCCTGCTCCCAAGAAGCCACTTCCCAATTTAAGACTACCACTGAAACCACCCTTTGACGGCTCGGTTCCCTTGAATTTGTCGATGGCTATTAGACAATCAGCTCGACAACATAAATACACTGCATAACGCTATAAAACGAACCATCAAGTTTTTGCTCGATTTCTGATTGGGTCTCAGGCTTGAAGATATTCCTCTCCCGCCAAACCTGAACCACTCTTCTGATCCTGTTCTGGATATCGGGAGGACATCCTCTGTATGCAGTCTCGGAGCCCTCGACAATAAGCTATCAGAAGAATCAGTCAGACCGTAGTAGCGTCACAGGCACTAAAGAAACAAACCACAGCGAATGCATTTCCAAACTCAGGTCTACTCCTCGCCTTTGACTGCTGCACAATTTCTGCATCCAACAGTCAGCGCATCATACACAAACGACGTAGAAAAATATATCAAAGGCTTAGTTAGCCAACCATTCACAAGATAAATTAACATGAGTTTCCGATGAGGTGAAGACTCCTTCAGTCTTTCGAACAATAATTCGGTAGAACGTTTTGCCTGTCGTCTAGCAGTACATGTCATTAGTACAGTCTCAGATGGCAGTAATTCTAGTACCTGTGAAACATGATCCATTGCGCAACAGCTACGATCGCATCCTGAGAATCATTCAGTGCCGATAACTTCGTCCGTACGGTATCGTCGGAATAGGAAGACGACATCAAGTAGATTTGCAAGAATTGTGTTGTGAGAATTCGGAGATTCGGGTGGTAGTTCGGTTTTTACGAATAAATATGGACCAAGTTGAAATGAGATGTGGAAATCCAAGGTGTGACGGAACTTGGTTGTTATGCTTGGATTCAAAAGTTTGGCTGGTAGAGGTGTCTTTGATCAATATGACCTCGTCCACGGTGATAGCGAAATATCCTTGGAGTATAACAAATAGTCAGGGAAAACCATGCACTCTTGTCTAGGGATTTATGTATTAGTCGCTCTAGTGGGTCGATAGGATTGGAAGCAAAAGTGAAGTCAGTGCATGTCCTTGTCTCGTGCCCAGCCACCAGTGGTGTTGCAATTCGTACCACGTAACTCGTTGCCGAGCGAGCCTGCAAGCGAAGGCAATGAGTCTTCGCGACCTGCTTTACCGTTTCTACAATTTTCACAAAACTTCTACTCAGTCACTAGGCTCGTTCCCAGCCCCAGTCTTGGCACGAGCGCCACTTTCTGACGAAACTCGCTCGTACCCAGAGAGGGGCTGGAACCTTTCGAGCTCCGAAAATGGGGTTCGCTTATCGGAACGAGTGAATAGCATTCCGAGCTTCCTAATATGGAATTGTGTATAAACTTAGCGTCCAAAGCTGTTGGTGTGAGGGCTCCGGGAATTGTGCGCTCTGCAGCTCAGCAATCCGAGCTTTCCAATATGGAATCGTGTATAAACTTAGCGTCCGAAGCTCTTGGCGTGAGGGCTCTGGGAATTGTGCGCTCTGTGGCTCAGCAGCCCGGATTCCTCCTCATCACCATCGACACACAGTCAACTCCACCCATCCTCTTCGGACTGCACCTGCATTCTAATCCACAACACATATCGAAAGCCGAGACACCCTACATCATTCTAGCATCTACCTTCTAGGGCACTTTGCGACAATAGCTATACCCCCAAAGGCAAATAAACGCGCCGTGTCGGAGGCGCCACGCCTGAAGGTCAAAAGGAACAAACATTATCGTGGAAGCCTCCCCAATCACTACACGGTTGACAATTGGAAGGGATTCCTCCCGAAGATGATCTTGGAGGCTGTATTGGCTACGATGGTGAGCTGGTCTAAAACGCGCAAGATGAGGATCATCGTGTCGACTGGCTAACGCATATAACCTGCTAGACCCCAGACGACTGGAAGCGTGGCATTATGTGCTTAATGATGCTCGTATTCTTTAAGGTCAGAGGTTTGACCTTAGCAAATATGAAAGCCTTCCAAACCATGGTTATCCAACAATCCTTATACTCCCGCATCATGGACCTTCGGAACTGGATTAGCTACGCGAATAGCCTACTCAAATCCAAACTTATTGAATCGCACTGGGCGATGGCTCAGAGGTTGTTCGAGCAGTATCTGGACGACAAGCGAAGAGAGGTTGCTCAAAAGGCGGCCAACAATCAGAAGCAGCACCTCTCAATGCACGAAGTGGTGCCTTTCCAGAGTAACGACGATGTTTACGAGTATTTGCATTTTGACAGAAAGGATATCTTCTTTTAGTGGGCTCCGATACTGCGCGACTTAATGCCTGAGTACCTTGGTATGCATGACAGGGCTATGGACGGAGGATTTCACTGGTTAGATCCTTTAGAAGAGCAGTCGTATACAATCATCGCGCGATTTGTGTCGGGCACATTAACGGCGATCCTGGGTACCGATTATGGCGAGCATGCTCGTGCGATTGATCTGCATGAGACAAGTTGCGAACATGAAGACCTTCCGTGGCCACTGATGAGCACAATTGATTGTTGGTCGGATATCCCGCTTGAGGCTGGTGTTGTAGAAGAAGTTTGGCCTAGGCCCGGAGAAGCTGCCAACTCGCCACAGGAAAGCCCAGGAGTTCCCATGACTGTACGTGGTATTACGGACTACAGTAATTCGGAGCACCAGGAAACTGGTGGCCAGAGAATCAGTATGAAGGCGATAGAAGAGATGGAAAAGGCTAGCACCGCGGAGAACATGGAAACAGTCAACTTAGTGAAGCGGCTGTTGGGCACAATGGAGTTAACCCCAGTGGTTGGGGATGATGGTATGGGGACATTCGCTGTGCACAGTGCTTAATGATTAACTGAATTTTGCATGCGTAGGTGAGGTCGAGTTGTGCCCGCAGTACAGTATTGAATACATTACTGCAGAATCAAGTGGTTTGGCCCAGATGAATACTTCCGGGCACGTTCGGTATGCTTTAGAATTGTTGGAGATTGAAAAGAAATTCTATCAAGTCTTAGGAGCTGCCCTCCGAAGACGGGAGAAGGAGCTTGATGCCGAATCGGCGCTTTTAGAGTTGATGGAAGAGGAGGCAAAAGTGTGGAAGGACGAAGTTAAGGCGATCGAGGAACGTATTGCTCTCAGGCATAAGGCCAATGCTGAATGCAAGCACTTACTTGCGCGCGACCAGAAGGAGAACCAAAGCAGCTTCAACAATGTCCATCCGGGAGTGGTTGATTCTTTGTGCCCAGGATCAATATTTAGTTTCCACACATCGCCAGTAAGGGGTCCGGCACAGGCTCTCCATGGTCGTCGTTCCTTCGCGGGCATTAACGACTTGCCCCGTTTGGATCATCGCAGCTTCGGAGCTAGTAGCGATGCTGTCGGGTTGGACGTTTTGAGTCCGGGCAACAATCTGGGGCCCGCTTCGGACGCTCCGCAAAGTACTCCGGGGAGTTACCGAAAGATCTCTCCAATTGGTACTGCTGAGACACCAGTCGCTCGGAGCGATTTGCGCCAGCCCAAGAAAGATGAAGCTGTTCCATCATACGATTCGGTGACCCCCGACCAGGGCTACGCACAGGGACCTTGCGCGGGTACTATTGAAAACGATGGCGCTGAGGAAGAAACGGGGGCGACGAACAGGGAAAGGTCAAGCACGCCCGGTTTCGTATGAGATGCTTTGGGCATGCCTGGTGGTGGAGGTGGTGATACATCTTTTGGGTCGGGGAAGGAGAATGAGATTGAGTTGATTGATGGAAGTCGTGGAATTAATATTGGGAGGTGGGATGTGTATGGTGGGGAAGAAAAAGATATGGTGAGCGAATACTTGAGTTCACAGTCATCTGCTACCCAGAATGTGATCCCCCCAGTAGACTTGTCCTTTGGTTAATTTTATGCAGAGTGTAGATAGAGTTTGGGTTGCTGAAGGGCTGTGAATGGTGAGTTATCTTGTGGAGTTTCTTTCGTTGTGGGGTTTCTTTCTTCGGGGGTTGTATCATGATAATCAGAGTTCCAGATTGGTTTTGTCCTCGCATTAATATTTCTTACCCGTATGTTTAGTTTGGGTGGATATTTCTTATTCATATATATTTACATCGTGAGGGTTACTTTTGGGCTTAGGATTGAGTGATATGGGGGGGGGGGGGGGTCGACCGTAAGTTATATCGT
>Ga0307514_10000112_pt1 | contig 225924 bp, 220 predicted proteins | sample 16_EM_MG_FD_203088 | JGI IMG/M metagenome (GOLD analysis project Ga0307514, IMG submission 203088) | Populus trichocarpa ectomycorrhiza microbial communities from riparian zone in the Pacific Northwest, United States - 16_EM | ecosystem: Host-associated > Plants > Roots > Unclassified... | reverse complement strand
AGATACCTTGACCAGCATGAATAGCCTCGCATCGACATTTTGGAACCAGGGGCGATCGAAGGAGGCCGAGGAGATGTTTGTGCAGGTCATTGAGACGAGAAAGAGGGTACTCGGTCAACAGCATCCACATACCTTGACAAGCATGGGCAACCTCGCATCGACATACAGCAAGCAGGGGCGATCAAAGGAGGCCGAGGAGCTGGAGGTGCAGGTCATGGAGACGAGACAGAGGGTACTCGGCCAAGAGCATCCAGATACCTTGATCAGCATGAATAACCTCGCATCGATATTTTGGAAGCAGGGGCGATCGAAGGAGGCCGAGGAGCTGTTCGTGCAGGTCATGGAGACGAGACAGAGCGTACTCTGCCAAGAGCATCCAGCTACCTTGACCAGCATGAATAACCTCGCATCGACATACAGCAACCAGGGGAAATGGAAGGAGGCCGAGGAGCTGTTAGTGCAGGTCACGGAGACGAGACAGAGGGTACTCGGCCAAGAGCATCCAGATACCTTGACCAGCATGAATAACCTCGCATCGACATACAGGAACCAGGGGCGATTGAAGGAGGCCGAGGAGCTGTTAGTGCAAGTCATGGAGACGAGACAGAGGGTACTCGGCCAAGAGCATCCAGATACCTTCACCAGCATGAATAACCTCGCAGCGACATACATGAGCCAAGGGCGGCGGAAAGAAGCCGAAGAACTACAGATTGAAGCGGTCAATAAACTTCGGACGACATTAGGCGACAATCATCCCACCACAGTACAGGTTACCGCAAACTTGGCTTCATTTCGTGAGGGACGCGTAGCACCACAGCACTTATCGGGTGTGAAAGAATCGATGGAACGCATTCAGGATCTGCTGCTGCAGTTTGCTGCGTCCAGGTCTTTAAATGAGGGCAACGATAACCAAGAAAGGTTACATCATACCCTTAAGATGTTTCACAAACAAGCTACCGAGCACGACGATCCAATTATAGATGAGGAAAGGCTCCAACTTGCACTTGCTATGTCCGTTGAGGTGGACGACAACAATGATACTGACGAAGAAAATCTTCGACGCGCGCTAGCTATGTCAATCGGAGTGGGTGAGGATAATGAAATAAATGAAGAACGGCTTCAACGTGCACTAGCTATGTCAATGAAGGATGAGGACGACGATGATATTGGTTGCTTCAAAAGAGAATATTCGTCTGATACAGCTGGTAGGCCGATTCTGGACATAGCCGGTGTTTGTAAATTGATAGCTCACATGTGACGCCAGATTGCGAGTCGCCCGCAGCGAGACAGTTAGAGGATTAGGAAATTGACGGCATAAGTTGTGAGAGGCAGGAGTGCGATGATCTGCCGGGAAATGAGACTGGAGAATACCGTTGACAAGTTAGAAGGACTTGAGCGAGAACTTAGCTAGCGAACAACACATGAACAGGGATACAGTTCAAGGTTTTGGTAACACAGATATACTCGTGCATATCAAAAGTTCTCGGATACATTATTTATGCGTCCTTGGCATCATCAACCATACAATGACTACACATTAACTTTACAATGACTACATATTAACACTACATGACTACCTAACAGAACTCCAAAAATACATGCATTCCACAAACTCCATAACGAAATCCTCTATGCATGATAATTATTTCTTTCTTTGAAATCTCTGCAATATTACATACTTGTAGGTAACTTTTCTATCGCTTTCCTCCTTTCCTCCACAGTGATCTTTAAGAGCGAGGCACATTGCATTGAATAATTCCAACGTTGTACATAATATCAACTGGGAGGTAGATGGTGTTGAGATCAATCGAGTACGAATAGAGATATTGAATTGACTATCGTACAAAAGTGATTGTCTAAAGAGCAAAGAGAGAGAAAGACAGGCGAATATATATGGGAAAGGAGAGAGCATACTCGGCGAAGCCGAGTATCACATCCGGAGACCAATGCCGGGCATCACTGCCGGGGCTAGCCCTACTCCTCAGCATGGGGGCAGGCGAGGCTGGTGGGGGCAGGCGAGGCCAATGGGGGCCGTAAGCCACCGGCCTCATGCCCGAGCCTTAGGCCAAACGCCACAAAAGCCACCGGGCCAAATCCCGTGCCAACAGATGGATGTAATCTTGTAATCTGGTCGTGAAGGTTGTGCTCCACAGTGTGACTGGTCTGATCATGGTGTCCCACCATTGTGTAAATGATTCACGCAAATGAGGGTTCCGTGAATGAACCGGAAGATAGTGTGAGAATGATATGTGAATGACGATCAAGTATGACAATAACCCTGAGCACCCTAGTTACGATCCCTATGACCTGCTGCATCCCTGAACGTCTGGGCAACTAAGATGCTCGTTTATAATATAATACTCTAATTGCACATGGCGCTCACAAATGGTCATTTCCCTGTGTTTGTTGTTGACACCAGAAGATGATGGAGAAGAAGAGCAGATGATGAATTGTCTGTAGATCCAAAGAGAAGGAAAACTCAATGCCGGCTGCCAAAGCCGGAGCCCAATGCCGAGTACCAGTGCCGAGCCCTCCTCCTCGCCATGGGGGCAGGCGAGGCCGATGGGGGCAGGCGAGGCTGGTGGGGGCAGGCGAGGCCAATGGGGGCAGGCGAGGCTGGTGGGGGCAGGCGAGGCCAATGGGGGCAGGCGAGGCTGGTGGGGGCAGGCGAGGCCAATGGGGGCCGCAAGCCACCGGCCACATGCCCGAGCCCGCCAGCGCCGAACATTAGGGAAGCCACCGGGCCAAATCCCTAGTCAACATTTGTTATCAGTATCCCAAGGATCCACTGATTCACTCCACATGCGGCAGGCAACTGCAATCACACTCCGCTCCATGTGATTACCAGGGACCTGCTCCTATTGCCGCTCTTCATCTTGCTGCTCGGCTGCATTATTGCAGTCCCTGCATTGCCGCTTGCGCTGCGGTCCGGACTACATTCATCAGCCAGCTTCCATCCTACCGAACGATTCTTTTGATAATTATGAGACTCGGGTTGACTCAGGATTTAGCCCGACAGGCATACTACCACCTGGAATGGTCTGGAGGCCCATCAATGCTAATGAAATGGTCTGGAGAGAGGCTGCTAATAATATCGACAATACTAGAATGCACTGCTGAGTGATTTCTAATGTTCTGACTAATTTGACTCATTCAGGAACTATCACTCGCCAGTGATTCCGCCACTCCTGTTACGATATGGAAGTTGGGGAGAACCGTGTGCGTGAATTCTATGGTACAGAGAAGAGATAAGGAGAAAGACTCGAGATATATACAGGAGGCATAAGCCCCTGCTGCCGTGACCGTGTATCAGACCTGTATCATCATGTACATCTGTAACAACTCCTGTTACGATATAGAAGTTGGAGAGAACCGTGTGCGTGTATTCTATGGTACAGAGAAGAGAGAAGGAAAAAACTCGAGATATATACAGGACGCATCAGCCCCTGCAGCCGTGACCGTGTATCAGACCTGTAACATCATGTACATCTATAAAAACTCCAGCTCGTGTATATAAAGGCTTAGATTTCCTATAGATAGTTTTCTGCTATTTACAAAATTGAACTCTTCTTGTGTAAGGTGATTGCTGTGATCAACTCCTGTGAAGTTGAATTTTCTGTCTCTGGGGAAGATGGACGGTTCGAAATGGAACAGCGGACGGTGAGCTTGGTTGAGAGCAATCATAATTGGAGTATGTTTTTGGCAGTAATTGGATCGCCTTGATTAAGGTAAGATGAAAGAAAGAAACTTCACCAACCGAGAAAGCACACTCACCGTTCTAGTCCATTTACATAGGCGGTTCTCCGCGGAAAGACCGGTCTATTCACAGAGTGCCACCCTCCGTGAATAGACTAGTTCATTCGCTGAGTGTACCCCACCTCCGTGGATGGGCTGGTTCATTCGCGGACTGTATACACTTTGTTAATACACTGCATGCATCTAAGCGCACGCATGCACATACACTCGGCTGGCCATATGCAGCTGAATTCAATCAGCGTAACTATGTACCTTCAGTCCGCCGCAACACTGCGATACATATTGCTGCAAGTGTTTCAAAGTTCAAAGTGGGAATTTAAAGCACATTTCATTGCCATAGCCGAGTTGGTAGTGTACAATGTACAAATACCGGATTTTCTGAAGCTCCACCTGGTCCTTTCAATCTGAAACAGAACATAACTTCTTATGGGTAGTCAGAATCAAAAGCGACTTCGAACAAACATACGAGGTGAAACACGGCAGTAGACTGGTTCCACTTCTGGTGGAGATTGCACCGAAAGTTGTTCGACCTAATTAGATAATTAAGATGGAGAGGTTCTTGAAGAGGAATAGGTTACGGAAGTGGAGGGAGAAGGAAACTAGGAAGAGGCAATTTCAAATGATGACATGAAGCACAATGTAATTGTAGTTGCACGAAGCCGTTGAGGTATGAAATTACACTGAAGGTATACAGAGGAATTTTTTTTTGTTGAGCGTAATTAGCACTATTGCATATACACTGGGTGAATGCACCAGTCCATCCAGGGAGGTTGGGGTACACTCAGCGAATGAACTAGTCCATTCACGGAGGGTGGGACTCCGTGCATGGACCGGTCTCTCCGTGGAGAACCACCTACGTGCATGGAGTAGAACAATATGTATATACAGATCACTACTGTAAGGATAGTGGTATCACTTTTGAAATATCTCACAGGATCTCCCAGGGACGATGTTGTAGAGGACTTATAGCTGAAACTATTCGCTAGCTCAATTTTGTACTAAGCTTGTCCGAGCACTGATTCTCTTCCTAGAATATTGTCGTCTAACCCCGTGGTTACGTTTGGACAGTTGGGCAGACGATTGCGATGCCATGTCCCCATAGCGGGATACATACATCGTCATTCGTGAGTACTTGGGATTCAGCCTGTTCTGTACGAGTGAGAGGGCGCAACAATACAGCCGGGCAATTAGAGAACTCGACATCGCGCAACCGCTAAACATGACGACTACTACCCTTCATTGCAGAACCACAACATATCGCGAAAATGAGACACACGGCGCCTCGAGACGGACATCAACTTCATCGCTATACTTATCTTCTACCTATAGTTAACACCACCAGAATGGACGTCCGCACAGGCTCAAGTTCAAGTTCCTTCCAGATCGCCGCGCAGCTGACCTGGAAGCCATCACGTCCAACTATGCGGCGTGCAGCTGAACGGCCTGAGGATCTTGCCAGTGTCCACGGGAGGCTGCTCGAACATTCATTTGGCACGGCTACATCTATTTGCACACCGCCGCCAGCGAACGCCCAAATACCCTGGGTATCTGGATCGTTCCATAGAAAATCTTTGACGCACACAGGGTAGCGCTTCACCTCTATCACTAGCAGGCGACGTATCTGTTCTAATGTTGTCGCTGAAGACTGTTCAGGACTTTGTGAAATGCATTTAATCTGTCATCCGATGCTGATACCATCTACGTGCGACGATACGGCAGCCCCAATCCCACCCTTGTATTAGAGGGCCAGCTTCATCCGCTCTTCTAGCCTAACGATCTACCGTGGGTCAATGTCACACTCAAGTCCGATGATCAAATACTTTTTGAATTCCATTCAGCTCCTGAACACCCAATCTCACCCTGCTTCTTGCGAGCTCAGGGCGAAAAAGATATGATGTGGGACGATGAATACGAGGCCACGTTGCGGGATCTAGTTGCGGAGAGCTGCCCTGATATTTTCAAATTATAATGTTTTATTGGAGACGGCAGCACAGAGCTGAAGAAAGGCCATGTTCTCCCCATAACTACCGTCGTTGTGTGTCACGTCTTCTACGACAGGTAGGGTACATGACTAGTTGCTCAGAATTTCCGCTTCTGTTGTTGTTGTTTAATCATACAGTATTCACTCTTACTAGAGTATGACAGGACCTAATAATCCCTCCGCCTCCGAGCGAGCCAGCAAGATGGCGGAGCTCCCCCCCGCTACCCTTCGTCCCCGCTGACAACTGAACGATAAAAGATAGACAGATATAAACATATAAACCCGTTGCCACCGCCTCCCGCGCCTGAGCTCTGAGCTCTGCGCCCACTCCATACCGCCATTCATTTGGGCGAGAACTTCCTGACTTCAGAAGCCCCTAGGAAGTCCACCACCGCTTGATCGCACTCTTCCATGGACAACAGTTCAGAGACCTGCGCGTGACGGCATCTGCCTGCTTTCCGGCCTGTCACCTTTCCCACCGCTTTCCAGAGCACTGTCTGCTGGTCTCTCCACTGGCTGCAGTGGCGGAAGAGGTGCTCCCACGCCTGGGGCACTGTCCCTTCACACCACAAGCATTAGTCATCCTCTCGGTGGCCGAACAATTTGAGGAAGACTCCAGTGGGCACATGCCGGGAGTTTAGTTGGTATAACCTGGCAGCCAGTGATATCACACTTGTCATATTGATAGGTCTCTTGGTCCCTACCTTACACTTGAGTGTATAACTGAAGTGTTTGCTACGCTTGTCGGGCTCCCACTTCACCTTGGCTGCTGACCATCCCTTGGAGGTTCATCTAGCTTTATATGAGGCCGAGGTGTATGGCTGCTCTATCACTGTGCTTCCGCTTCCATCTCAGACTAAATTCGCCTGATGGTCAGCTTCTTCGTGTCCAGGCATACTGGAATATTCAGAGACCCAGTGAATCTCAGTGATGATTCCGTGGACGAGGAGAGCCTGCGCACTTGGGTTGATTCGCCTCGCTAGTCACTGCCTTCGGTCTGGCTCCAGGTGTGCAGTTTGTCAACTTGCGGCATGTGAGTCTCTAAAGACTGCCACCATCTTCACTCCATGCCATTGCAATGTTGCACTCTTCTCAATTGTCACCTTAAGCATGTGTCCGTTTGCCCACAGCTCAGCATCGAAGACCTCCCTATGCCCAGTGCCCAGTTAGGCGCTGTGGGACTTCCATTCATTTCAATATTTGCAAACTGCTGTGGCTCCCACAGAGCCATTGTCTGAGAACGATCTGTCTGTCCATCACATCCAGACTCCCACTCCAACTTTAGCTTCTTTCTATCTTGCCCAGAGCGTTGCAGCTCTGCTGGCTATGGTCATGTCGTCCAGTATGGTGGGCCTGACCACTGGCCCATCGGCCAGGCAGACGTAAATCATGCCTTGAGTTGTGCGGCCATGCTCATGCCCTTTTAGAACAACTCTACACATCAGTGCACCAGCAGCGGAGTTTTGGTGTAGCTCCTTTAACTTGCTACTGCATGCATTTGCTAGTCTTGCTGCGAATTGTTGTTGTCTGGAGCAAAAGATTCCGAGTGCGGGTGTAAGCCCTGAATCTCTCGTTGGTACACTGACTCGAGTCGTGGGCAGTGTTCCTAACTGGCCCGGCTGGCTGCCCGGCATTTTAGCGGACTACCGGCCCGGCCTGACACGGCCTTCATTCTGAGAGCCTGCGCTAAGGGCGGCCCGGCCCGGCCTGGGTCAGACACTGTTGACACGAGAAGATGATGGAGAAGAAGAGAAGAAGATGAATTGTCTGTCGATCCAAAGAGAAGGGAAAACTATGGACTTATATATGAAAGAGAGAGAAGGAAAACCCATGCCGACTGCCAAAGCCGGAGCCCAATGCCGAGTACCAGTGCCGAGCCCTCCTCGTCGCCATGTGGGCAGGCGAGGCCGATGGGGGCAAGCGAGGCTGTGGGGGCAAGCGAGGCTGGTGGGGGCAGGCGAGGTTGGTGGGGGCAGGCGAGGCCAATGGGGGCCGTAAGCCACCGGGCCAAACCCCTAGTCAACACTACCCCTTTGGCCCAAGGCTTTCCAGACAAAGTGAAACAAAACCTAAGAAACAAACGAAAGTCTGAGATCCTCCTCCAAGTTCCAAATCCCATTCAATCCAAAGAAATCCAAGCATACAGTGTAGATCCAACCGGAATCCAAATAAACAGTGCAAATCCAAATACACAATCTAAAACAAAGGAAATCCAAAGTCCTGCCTGTGATCCTATCCGAATCCAATTCCGTCCCCAAATTCGCTGAGTTGAACTCCCCCGAGGGCCTTAGTGAGAGAGTCTACCAGCATCTCCGTACCTGCGACATGCTTAATCTCGAGCTTGCCTTTGGCAATAGCTACATGAATTGAGTGGTACCGGAGTCGTAGGTGATGGCTGCCAGATTTGAAGTTGCCTGAGTTGAGAGTCGTAACGCAGTTTAGGCCGTCATTGACAATACGTCTGGTGATGCCTCTGCCAATTCCTATCTCTGAGACGAGATCTCACAGCCAGTCGATCTGCACTTTGCCGTATGCTGTGGCAATCATCTCTGCTTGCATTGTGGATTGGGCTACTACACTCTGCTTCATTGAATTCCCAATGACGAGGGTTCCGAGGGCGTAGACAACAATTCCCGAGGTGGACTTGCTAGTGTCTGCTTCTCCCCCCAAGTCTGCATCGGCTTTGCACAAGATTGACTGAGAGTCATGCCCAAGGATTGGGTCATGCCCAAGCCTTGGGTCATACATCGTTAATTTGTAGTCGGATGTGCTTCGGAGCTATCACAGTAGGTGCTTCACGGCTTCCTAGCGTAGAGTCGAAGGCTGGGTGGCATATCTGCCTAAGACTGAGGTTGCTTAGGTGATATCTGGGCGAGTACCAAGAGCGGCATAAAGAATCGAACCATTGGGCTTTTGGTATGTTCTAGCGTCGAAAGGCTAATCATCGGCATGAATGGTAAGGGGTTTGTAGCCGATCTCCATCCGACTTGAGCGCTTCCGGCAGTCGGTCATCTTAAAGCAGTCAAGTATTTGGTTGATGTAGCCAATCTGATCGATGGCAATTGATCGTTTGCTGCGATCTTGAGTGACTGTCATGCCGAGGTATTGGAAGGTGTCAGACACAAGATCCTGGCCTGTGGCCTTCAATCGATCGTACAGTCGAGATGCAACTGAGGCAACAAGTACCTATTTCCCAATAATCATGATATCGTCAACGTAGACTGGGAGTAAGATGCCATTTGCTTTGTGATTACCACCGAAGAAGAGACCAGGAGCTGCAATTCATGCTTAGAGATTGAGCTCGTCAACTATATAGTCAAAGACTTCTGCATAGTATTCCCAATTCGCTTGCTTGATGCCATAGAGAGTCTTATTCAATTTGACAAGGGGTCTGGCCCGGCCATATGGATCAGGCCATTCGACTTCAGGGAGGCGCATATAGAGAGTCTCATGCAGATGGCAGCCGAGGAAGGCATTGGGATGTCGAGGACGGAAATCTCAAGGTCGTGCTTCGCTGCAAGTCCGAGGGCAAGTCGAATTGAGGCCGAATCAATGACTGCAGAGGTGATGTCATTATCTTCGCCAGACTTTTGGAGATCGCCGCGGCCGACATGTCGTACTTTCCATTTGTCAATTGTCCCGTTGGCCATTACCTTTCTTCCCATTATCCAACGGCTTCCAATCATACTAGCACCTTCTGAGACTTTCTCAACGAAGGTGAAAACCTCATTACTTTCCATTAATGGCATTTCCTTGATAATGGCTGTTGACATGAGAAGAGTATGGAGAAGAAGATGAATTGTCTGTCGATCCAAAGAGAAGAAAAACTATGAACATATATATAAAAGAGAGAGAAGGAAAACCCAATGCCGACTGCAAAAGCCAGAGCCCAAAGCCGTGTACCAGTACCGAGCTCTCCTTGTTGCCATGCGGGCAGGTGAGGCCGATGGGGGCAACCAACGATGGTGGGGGCAGGTGAGGCCGTTGGGGGCAAGTGAGGCTGGTGGGGGCAGGCGAGGCTGGTGGGGGCAGGCGAGGACAATGAGGGCCGTAAGCCACCGGGCCAAATCCCTAGTCAACACTCCCCCTTTGGCCCAAGGCTTTCCAGACGAAATGAAACAAAACCAAAGAAACAAACAAAAGTCTAAAATCCTCCTCTGAGTTCCAAATCCCATTAAATCCAAGCATACAGTGTAAATCCAAATACACTATCTAAAACAAAGGAAATCCAAAGTCCTGCCTGTGATCCTATCTGAGTCCAATCTCCTCCACAAATTCGCCGAGTTTCACTCCCCCGAGGGCCTTAGTGAGAGCCTCGGCTAGTATGTCCGTAACTGCCTTGTGCTTGATCTCGATCTCGCCTTTGGCTATGGTGTCATGAATCGAATGGTATCGGAGTCGGTAGTGCTGGCTGTCAGATTGGAAGTTGCCCGAGTTGAGAGTCATAATGCAGTTTAGGTCGTTATTGAGAATACGCCTGGTGATGTCACTGCCAATTCCTATCTCTGAGATGAGATCTCGCAGCCAGTCGATGTGCACTTTGCCATACGGTGTGGCAATCATCTCTGCTTGCATTGTAGATTGGGCTACTGCACTCACCTTCATCGACTTCCAAATGATGAGGGTTCCGAGGGCGTAGACGAAGATTTCCGAGGTGTACTTGCTCGTGTCTGCTTCCCACCCCAAGTCTGCATCGGCGTAGAACAAGATTGACTGAGAGTCATCCTCGAGGCTTGAGTGATGCCCGAGGCTTGGGTCATAGATCGTTAATTTGTTGTCGGAAGTGCCTCCTAAATATAGAAGCAGGTGCTTTACAGCTTCCCAGTGTAGAGTCGAAGGCTGGGTGGCATATCTGCCTAAGACTGAGGTTGCATAGGTGATATCTGGACGAGTACCGAGAGCGGCTTAAAGAATCGAACCAATGGCTTTCTGGTGCGTTCTAGCGTCGAAGGGCTGCTCTCCAAGCTCAGGTTATATGACATGTGGCTTGTAGCCGATCACCATCGGAGTTGAGTGCTTTCGGCAGTCTGTCATTGCAAAGCGGACATGAACTCGGTTGATGTAGCCAATTTGATCGATGGCAATTGATCGTTTGCTGCGATCTCGAGTGACCGTAATGCAGAGATAATGGAAGATGTCAAGCACAGGGACATTGCTGGCAGCCTTGAATCGATTGTAAAGTCGAGATGTAATGGAGGCAACGAGGACTGCTTTGCCAATGATCATGATATCGTCGAGGTAGACTGGGATCAAGACGCCATTAGCTTTGCCGGGATTGCCCCCGAAGCAGAGACCTCGGGCTGCAATTGCGGCGTGGAGATTGAGATCGTCAACGATAAAGTTAAAGACTTCTTCATTGTACTCTCGATTCGCTTGCTTGATGCCAAATAGAGTCTTATTCAACTTCACAAGGGGTCTGGTGCGGCCATATGGATCGGGCCGATCGCCATCTGGGATGCGCATATAGAGGGTATAATGCAGATGGCAGCCGAGGAATGCAGTCGGAATGTCGAGTACGGCAATCTCAAGATAGTGGTTCGCTCCCAGTCCGAGTGCAAGCCGAATCGAGGCCGAATCAATGACTGGAGAGGTGATGTCGTTGTAGTCACCAGGCTTTTGGAGATCCCCGCGGCCAACAAGTCGAACTTCCATTTGTCAAATGTCCCATTGGCCATTAGCTTTCTTCCCAAAACCCAACGGCTTCCGATCATACTAGCACCTTCTGTGACCTTCTCAAAGAAAGTGAAAACCTCATGACTTTCCTTTGAAGCCACTTCCTTGCCGATAGCTTCTCTCCATTGCTCGGCGTCCTCTGTAACCAATGCTGCGCCGTATGTCTTTGGGCCTTGCTCGATCATCATGGCGATGCTGATATTGGCTGCAGTTCTTCTGCTCCTTCTTAGCATTGGAGGTTGTGGTGTCTCTGGAGGAAGTGTGAGATCTTCATCCGAGTCGTCAATTGGAAGGATTGCAAGAGGCAATGCGGTTGCTTTCTGAGCCAGTACCTTGGATTTCGGGGACTGTTGCATAGCTTCGGGCGGCTGTACGGTAGCATTCGAGAACTGTGTTGTAGCTTTGGGAGGCTTGTCTTCAAATTCCGAATCCTTATCCTGTTCGGCTGGTTCAAGGGCGAACTTTGCAGGCTTAGTCTTAAGTAGCTGCTGATATAGGGTAGACTCAACAAATTTAACATCGCGAGTGACGAAAACTTGGCCAGAATTGATGTCCATCACCCGATACTGTGTCACTGTCTCCGACTAGCCGAGGAACAAACACTTGTAGGCGTGGTTTTCAAGCTTCTTCCTGAGATCGCCATGGATCCATGCAAATGCTAAGCAGCCGAAAGTTCGAAGATGGGAGATATCAGGCTGTTTCTGCGTCCGCCATTCAAAACGTGTCGAATTGGGCAGCGCTCGGGATGGTATTCGATTCTTGTTGTATATTGCTGTGGATACAGCTTCGGCTCAGAGCTTGTTCGGCATCCCAGCATGCTTCAGCATAGACCTCGCCGGGTCCAGCGCTGTGCGATTGCATCTCTCTGAAATGCCATTCGGCTGCTGCGAGTATGGGGCTGATACTTCCCTGATGATGCCTTCCTATGCCAAGTACTCAAGAAACTTCTCACGACTAGTATACTCGCCTCCTCCATCAACTCTACTTTGGTACACCTTCGACTTTGGGTGCTGCATCTCCACTATCGCCACATACTACTTGAACTTCGCTGGAGCCTGAGATTTGGCTGTGATAAAGTAGACCTCGGTGTAACTCGAGTCGTCGTCCGTAAACATAAATATCTATCTGTAGCCCCGCATCGTCTGAGTCTGCATTGGCCCGATCACATCGGAGTGAATCAACTCAAGAAGTCGAGTCTTTGCCTTATCCTCAGAGCAAAAAGGCTGAAAAGGCTTCCAGAACATGTTGCCCATGATGCATCCCTCACAAGTGCATGTCGATAGGCTCTAAGCATGCAATTGGATACATTTGACTGTATTCGGGAGCCGTTTGATAACTTCCAAAGAGAGACGGCCCAGGCAAGCATGCCAAACAAGGACATCCTTATCATCAAGCGCGGGCCGAATGTTGGAATAGGCCTAGGAGGTCTCAGGAACTGAGCTCGGAGTGGTTCTCGGTGGATCATCTACTGCTACTGAGGCTGTCGAGACTGAGGCCACAGATGCTTTGAGCACAGATAAACTATTGATGACCACTACTTCATACACGATGACTGATCCAAGGCTCGCCATAGCTCGTCTGAGTTTGAAATCGAAGTTGACTCCTTTCTGCATTAACTGGATGATACTGAGGAGGTTATTTGTGCCGCAGGCTGGCACATAAAGGACTTGTTGAAGGACGATCTTCGAGGGCTTCGCATTTGGCCTGTCGACAGAAAATGTAATGGTTCCAGAACCTTCGGCATCGACAAAGCTGTTGTTTGCCCTCTTGACCTGATGCTCCCCCATTGCCATGGGGTGAAAGGTCTGAAAGAGATGACGGTTGCGGGTGATGTGATTTGTCGCACCTGTGTCAAGGATCCAATAATCGGCAGATCAATTTGCCGATGCCACATTGACCGTGATCGCAGAGTCTAATGTGTAGTGCGAATGTATGACTGAGACAGGGTCCCAATGTATGACAGAGAAGAGGAACGACTCTAACTTGGCAGTTGAGGTTGATGCAGTTGAAGCCAGATTAGCATCACTTTTAGATTTCTCATACGAGGCGCACTTATGCTTACACCTGCACTTCGCCTTGATATGGCCCTTTACTCCACATCCATCGCATATGACCTGGCTCTTCCAATCGTTGCCCATTCTATCATTGCCCCTTTCACCTTTCCAGTGTCGTCCTCGACCTTTCTTTCTTAACAATAATGCGGGTCCTGGAGCAAGACCGCGGGCCCTGTGGAGGCAGGCATCAAAGGACAGGAGGTGGGTGACAATGCTCGCCACTGTGTCCGCTTTCTCAGTGGGCTCGAGTTTCGATGCAAAGGTTCGCCATTCTTCGGTATTCGGGTGGTTGGACATAATGTAGAATTCCCTCCAAGAGTCTTCGACCATGATGTCGCATACGGCAAGGTCATTGGTTATCTTGTCCTGGGCTGAGATCCAATCGGCGACAGAGGGATATGACTCGAGTTGACATGATGTCAGCTTCGCCATCTCGTATCGACCTTCGAGCCTGATCACCTACTCAAAGTCAGCTTTGATCGTATCCCAAAGTTGTTTCGGCCCAGTCAGGTCTCGGTACCATATTTGGATTGTTGATTCCATCAGGGCATTGAGTTGTAGGCATGCCTTGTCATTGTTCATCTGCCAGCGTTCCCAATCGGGGAGGAAGTGGTTGAGCTGATTGAGGCAGGATGGGTCAGTCAATTCCGGTAAGAAGTCGGAATCGGTATCCCGAGGGTCACGAGCTGCGGGAGTAGTAGCTGAGGAGGGGTCGCTGGATGCTACCATTGGAGGCCTGGGAACATGCATTTCTCCTGATACGTACTTCCAGAGGCCTTGTCCATGAAGTAGGGCTTTCGCTTCTATGGCCCATTGTGGATAGTTGCGCTCATTGAGTTTTGTAGCCGTGCTCGACATGGCGGAGAGAGAGTGTTGCGAGTCAATAAAGAGGTTGACATTCGAGGGGCGGAGGTTGAAAAAACGAGAGAGGCACTACAACTAGGCGTCGATTCAGTCGAATGCAGACAGGCAGAGGAGAAACGATCAACAAGAAAACTAATAGATGTTGGCTCGATCCACCCGGAACAGGGGCAGAGGAGAGGCAGTAACAAATACTAATAGTAGACATCATTTTCAGCTCAGCACCGGGCCCGTAACCTGTCGACACGAGAAGATGATGGAGAAGAAGATGAATTGTCTATCGATCCAAAGAGAAGAAAAACTATGAACTTATATAAAATAGAGAGAGAAGGAAAACCCAATGCCGAATGCCGAAGCCGGAGCCCAAAGCCGAGTACCAGTGCCGAGCCCTCCTTGTCGCCATGGAGGCAGGCGATGCCAATGGGGGTCAGCGAGGCTTGTGGGGGCAGGCGAGGCCGATGGGGGCAAGTGAGGCTGGTGGGGGCAGGCGAGGCTGGTGGGGCCAGGCGAGGGCAATGGGGGCCGTAAGCTACCGGGGCAAATCCCTAGTCAACAATGGCTTGTTTCCATTGCTCAGCATTGTCTGCATCCAATGCTGCGTGGAATGTCTTTGGACCTTCCTCGATCATCATGGCTATAGCGACATTGGCTGCGGCTCTTCCGCTGCATCTAAGCATTGGAGGTGGTGGTGTCTCTGGAGGTGGTGTAAGATCGTCATCCAGATGGTCAATTGGATTGATCGCACGAGGCCATGCAGCTGATTTTGGAGGCTGTACCGTGGCTTACGGAGGCTGTACCATAGCTTTGGGCGGGATTGGAGGCTCGTCCTCAATTGCCGAATCCTTATTCTGTTCGGCTCATTCGAAGGCGAACCTTGTAACCTTAGTCTTTAGTAGCTGGTGATATAGGGTAGACGCATCAAATTTGACATCTCGAGCGATAAACACTCGGCCTGAGCTGATGTCCATCACTCTGTACTGTGTCGCTGTCTCCGAGTAGCCGACGAGCACACACTTGTATGTGTGGTTGTCAAGTATCTTCCTGAGGTCGCCATGGATCAAGGACAATGCTAGGCAGCCGAATGTTCGAAGATGGGAGATATCGGGCTTCTTCAGCGTCCCTCTCTCGAAAGGTGTCCTATTGGGGAGAGCTCGGAATGGTAGTCGATTCTTGATGTAGACTGCTGTCGACACAGCTTCGGCCCAGAGCTTATTTGACATCCCAGGATGGTTCCGCATAGGCCACGCTGGATCCAGCACTGTGCGATAGCATCTCTCCGAAATACCATTCTGCTGCGCTGAGTATGTGGCTGATACTTCTCTAATGATGCCTTCCTCTGCCAAGTACTCAAGAAACTTCTCTTGACTGGCATACTCGCCTCCTCCATCAAGTCTAATTCGGCCCATCTTTGACTTTGGGTGCTGCTTCTCCACTTTCGCCACATACTCCTTGAACTTCGCTGGGGCGTCAGATTTGGCTTTCATAAATTAGACCTCGGTGTACCTCGAGTGGTGATCAGTAAACATAATACCATATCGGTAGCCGCACATCATCTGAGTCTGCATTGGCCCGATCACATCAGAGTGAATCAACTCAAGACGTCGAGTCTTTGCATTATCCTCCAAACACAAGGGCTGCATAGGGTTCCGGAACATCTTGCCCATAATACTTGCCTCCCAAGTGCATGTCGATGGGAACTTAGCATGCAATTTGATACCTCTGACTGTATTCGGGAGCCGCTCGATAGCTGCCACATCGAGCTGGCCGATGCAAGCAAGGCAAACGAGGACATCCTGATCATCAACCGCGTGCCGAATGTTGGAATAGGCCTCGGAGATCTCAGGAGTGGAGCTCAGAGCATCATCAATTTCTACAGAGGCTTTCGAGATCGATGGCGAGGTTGCAGATATTTTGAGCCCGAACAGGCTGTTGATGAGTGGTGCTTCATAGACGAGGACTGATCCAAGGCTCGCCATGGCTCCATCGAGGTTGAAATCGAAGTTAACTCCTTGTCGCATTAACTGGATGATACTGAGGAGATTATTAGTACCGCAGGCTGGCACATAAAGAACATGTTGCAGGACAATCTTCGCAGGCTTCGCATTTGGCCTGTCGACGTAAAACATAATGGTTCCAGAGCCTTCAGCATCGACAAAGCTGTTGGTTGCTGTCTTGACCTGATGCTCCCCCTTTGCCGTTGGGTGAAAGGTCTCAAAGAGGTGACGATTGCCGGTGACATGATTTGTCGGACCGATGTCAAGAATCCAATAATCGGCAGATCGATTTGACGATGGCACATTGACCGTGATCCAAAAGCCTGTCGTAGAGTCCGGGATAGGGTTGGAGAGTCTGACCGAGACAGTGTACGAATTTATGGCCGAAAAGTGGAAAGACTCAGACTCGAACTCGGTGTGGTGAAACGGCGAAGCTAGACGACAGAGAGCCTATCGTCTATACTCCGCCGCACCTCTTGCGGCATCCAAAAGGAATTCTTCAGAATGAGTGGTTCGGACTCGAGGAGCGTAGGAAGAGCATCAGACGGTATGATACTACCAGGCTACGAGGATCCACGCAATTGCGCGGGTCCACACGAAGTCACAGAAAGAGTCAGTGAGATCAAAAGATGTGAAAGATGGAGTGTATAATTCATTATTTGATCAGATGGTATGAGATGAGATGCCAGCTGCGATGGGAGCTATCTACACCGGGGTCTCCCGAATATATACCCCCCATCACTCCGTCCATCTCCGCCACCCCTGATCCCTGTATGCCCCCGTCCCCCAGTCCGTCTCCATCATCCCAGTATCTCAGTACATCTGCCGTAGCTCAGTCATTCGCCAAGTTGAGTGGCGGTCGTGGTGAGAAACAGATTTTCCCCCCACAACTGCTCCCTGGCCCTTTGTACGAAGCACACCTCTCCTCTTCCGTATAACCGTATATGCACACCCGAAGGAACATAAGAATACCATAAACCTAAAGGAAAGACACTGACACAGAGTTTGAAGGAAAAACACAAACGTAGACGCAAAGGAAAAACCATGAACTCAAAGGAAAACCATAAACCCAAAAGAAAACCATAAACTAAAAGGAAAACCTTAAACCAAAAGGAAAAACATCAAGACTCTCACTCCTTGCGCACTCGCTTTCTGTTGCCACCGTCTGTATCTACCTTCCATTTTCCATGACCGGTTGCAAAGTACGAGATGTTGCCAAGTCGAGTATCGACTCGAACTATCGCGCCACGCATCGCGTACACGGCTGCCGTGATCTGTGCCCGGGCCTCTGCTAACAACTCGGGATCTTCGTTTACTGCTTGTTGGAACATAGGTACGGCTTTGTTCCCTATTTTTCTCACGTGATGTGAAAACATCTTCGTCTTGTCGTCCAACATTCTCTCGCAGTCTCGGTCAAGACCGAGCCATTCTAGAAAGCAGCTCACGTATTCATCATCTTCGGTGTCGTAGGAGGAGGAATTGCTACTTTCGCTGCCGGGAGTGGTAGGCTGGTCAGGTTTTGGGGTGCCCTTCTACTTAGGATGGGTAGGCTTGTCTGGGGTCATACCGGCCTCTTTCCCAGTTGGAGTTGGCGTGGTTGTACCGGCCTCTTTCTTGGTGGGCGCTGGCAGGATCTTACCGGCATCTTTCTTGGTGGTCGCTGGCGGGACCGTACCGGCGTCTTGCTCGGTGGGAGTGCTGGTTCCATCCTCAGATCCATTCTTGGCAAGGTCCATCAAAAGCCCTCCAACTTTGTTCTCATCCTTTTCCTTTTCTTTTCCCTCGATTGATGGTGTTGGTGGTGGAAGCATCTTGCTCTTATCGGGAGGTGGAGGTCGTACGAGTATCCCATGGTCGGTAGGCAGTATCCTATGGTCGGCAGGTGGTACAGATGGTGTCATGGTACGAAGCCGGTTGGCGTTATTGCGGTCATCCATTCCCGGGTAGTAACGGAGTGGCATTACTAACCCCTGGGACCATTTCAGACCCATAGCATCGTAGTTGATTCCTTCTTCCAGCTGAGGGCAGCCAGTATCTAACAACTTTTTAGCGTCCTGGAAATCGCCGGAAATATACCACTTGTTCGCTTTCGACTTGCAGTCTAGGTTGGTGAGATGATTGACGTCTGCAAGATTGAGGCATCTTTTCGCAAACACGGGATCTCTGGATGTTTCGTTGGCAATTGCGGTTAATCGCATCCACTTCTCACTTCCGGTGGAGTCGGTTAGGATTTCCTGGTGTTCGGGATAGTGTTGCCAGAGGACTCCCATCTTCTTCGTCCCCCATGTCTTCCTTTGCTGCGCAGTGTGATGTTGCTTTACCATTTCCCTAACTCTGCTGGAGCTGTCGAGAGCCTTAAGGAAGTCATTGTTTCGCTTGTACTTCAACTTCTTCCAGTTAAGGTATCTCTCCGCGAAGTTCGACAGGCAAGCGACCTGGGCGTTGGCGACATCGGTAATGTCACCACAGATATCATAGATCTCGAGCATCAAATTCGCATGGTTTTGTGCGGCGAGTTCCAGGGAGATGATCACTATGGCTGCTTGTAGCGATGCGACAGGTCAGTTGGCGAAGAATTCCCGCCTGAGGTGTAGTAGTGTCTCCAACGATAGGGTTACTGGAGAAGGGTCGCGAGCGATAGAAGAGATATCTGAGGGGGGGTATATGTTGTAACGGCGTTCGTAGTCGATCCACATTGCTTTCACTTCGTCTGAGCAGGCCGTGAGTTTGGATATTGCATCTGCAATCGGTCTGTGTCCTCGTTTGATTACTCCATTAGTGGCGACATGGTACAGGTGTACGGTGATCTTCCGGATATTGTAGCGTTTAGGAAGGAGATTGGTTGATTTCTTGTTCTCCGCTCCTCCGTCCACTACCACACTTTCCGCGGTTCCGAACCGACAAGTTACCTCTTCGTAAAAGATGTCTGCTACCTTCTCCTATGTACCCTGTTTTTGTGATCATGCCTCTGCCCGTGCCCACCCGCTTATATATTCCCAGGCTACAACTAGTCGGTGATATCCGTCCTCCGTTTTTGGCATGTACCAAATATCCATCCCTACTCAATGCCATAGGTGACTGACGGTTAGGCTTTTCAGGGGTTCATCATACCGTAGAGGCGCTCTCTTCTCGCACTGCTCGCACACTTTAACCCAGTCTTTGACGTCGACATACATTTTGGACCACCAGTACTACTCCACTCCCTTTCGTAAAGTTCCTTCTATTCCACAGTGCCCACTCAGTCTGTGTGCAGCTTCCATTGCTTTCCTTTTCTACTCCGTGCTCATTAACACCTTTGCTGGCGGTTCATTGGGTTTTCGCCTCCGGTAGAGTATTCCATCTGAAACAAGGTATATCATTGCTTCCCGCGACAACTGCTGCATTTTCTTCCGAGTCTTTCCTTCCAGTCACTTCAGCTTCCCCTGAAACTCACTTATCTCCTTCCATCTCCCTTTGTATTCTTCCGGCAGTCTTAACCCAACAAATCGTTCGTATGCTCTGTGCCTCCTCATTCTGTCCGACCCTCGTTCCACTCATATTCCTCCTAAGCTTGCTTCAATTGTTTCCTCTGGATCATCCTCCACTTCTGGCTCAGGCTCCCCTTCCCTTCGCGGCCGCCGTGTGAGCCCATCAGGACCCCCAGTGAGTCTCCCTGGAATGTGTTTCACATCGAAATCGAACAGTGATATCCCCACGATCGAGGATGTCACTTGTGCTCCTGGCAGGTCGTTGGCGGGCAAGTTTAGTTGATGCACTAATATGTTAGTGTCTGTCTCCACGAGGAATCTGACCCTATATACATAGTTGCGAAACTTCTTAAGTGCCTTCATCAGACCACGGCACTCACGTGTCCCTGCATCATATCTCTTCTCGGCTTTGATCCAGAGCGCGCTTTCATAGCAACACGGGTGCCGGTCCTTATTTTCATCTTCCTGCTGTGAGATCGCCCCCCACCCCTCTGAGCTGGTGTCAACTCCCACGACTATTTGCCCAGCGCCATCGCTAACGTCTAACGTCTTCAACGCAGGAGCATTGCAGAGAGCCTCCTTCAAGATTGCCATAGCTTTTTGTTCCTTAGTCTCCCATTGAAACTCGATGTCCTTCGGCAGCATTCGGAACAGCGGGCCTGCAACTATTGCCTACTCGGGGATCCATATTCGATACTATGTGCAAAGTCCTAAAAATGCCCTGCTCTCAGTACGGTTCTCGCACCAGGGCCAATTGCACAGTTTGTCGACCTTTGACGCTTGCGGCCACCTTCCTGCTTCCCCACAGACAAACCCGACTATTTTTACTCCGTTCCAGCACCAGTCAGACTTCTCACCAGAAATGGTGACTCCAGCTCTCTCCACATCGGCAAGTACGTTATCGAGGTTCTGGAGGTGTTCCATAACAAACCTTTGCTTTCCAGCCAGCCCTTCCACCTCCTCTTCTCCGTATCGACTCTTTGGACCTTTAACTCCGACATCATCGACAAATATATCCGCGAATGATCCCAGGTGGGCGTTTGGTATTTTCCAAGATGCTCGGACAAATGCTGATACCGAATTGGTAGCTCCCTGGACTAGTTGGGTCGGCTGATGCATGCCTTGCGTAGTCTGGAAGGCCGTATAGTTCCGGCTATCCTCGTGCAATATTTTTTGATCGTACCCTGAGTAAAAGTCAAGTATTAACGAAATGGGCAGTGCTGGGAAGGATTCGGAACACTCTTCCACATTAGGTGGTATCCCGGCATCTTCTAGTGTATGCCGATTCGCACTCACACCAGAGATGATAAAGCGGTACTTCTCATTCTTCTTTGGAACTAAGAAGTGGGCATTCCTGTAGGGGCCCAAGCGGGCTCGAATAGAGCCTGCCGAACTCCCTGTTCTTTCATCTCTTTTTCCATGGGAATGACTTTTTTCGCTATAAGGAATACACGATTCTTCCAGACGTTATGACCTGGCTGAATTTGGATACGCTGGGTTGGCTCGACCTCGTGGCTGATCGTTCCCAGATCCTCCCATGTCCATGAGAGAGGGTATTCTCTATTTGATAGCATACCCAGGAGGGTTTCATTTTCCTTTGGCCATAATATGCTCCCTATCCGTAGCTCTCGTAATCTCTTAGGTGTCAACCTTCTATCTCTCGCTATGTGTGAGAATTTGGGGACAACACACTCGTCCCACATCCGTGGTTTTGGTACGGCCTGAGAGATTGCTCTTTCTCTCCAGTCGAGTCCGGCATCTGGTATACTTCCAAAGGACATGGGAACATGCTTCCCTTGCTGGGCAACACATTTGTAGCGGGCGCGCACCCAGGCTACCTTTGTCTTTTCGTCTAAGTTGCACTTCGCCGAATCAAAGGATGAGGAAACAGGTTGTATTTGACTAAGTTCCGGAGCAATGCTATTTTTAGAAAACCACGCCAAAGCCGTGGATTCTCTCCAGGTTACCCTCCTTTCCTTCACCAGAGCCTCTGCTCCCACCTCCCACTCTTCTACTACCATCCTCCTACCCAACTCTCCAACTACCAGTCCTTCCTCCTCTTCCCACTCATCCTCCCAATTCACGCCTCTTCACATTACCTTCCTCACTGCTTTTGATAGCCCCTCTTTTTTGACTAACTGTGTTTCTTCTTTTTTGAACGTTTCCTGCTCTTTCCCATTGTATAATTCTTCCACTTTCCCTGAAAGCGCCCTCGTCCTATCAACCAACTCCTTCTCTTTTCCTTTTTTACCCTTCCAGACCTTCTCATTCATATCAGTGCTGCCAGAACTCTCCAACCTCTTCCCTTCGTAGTGCCGGGCCCTATCCTTCGTAGTTGCTCTTACTTTAACTAGGCGTATAAGTTTCCCGAGCTGCTGGCGAATCTGTCCCTCATGTCTCCGGGAAAGGTAGCGATAAACGTCACCTGCTCTGACATATTGATGGCTGAGATGGTGATCTCGCAACGGCCATCGTCCAGGTTCCTCTCACACTTCTGAGCGTATGTTGCCCAGCGGTGATGCAAGATAACCTGTTCAGATCCGGATTTTGGTAAAATGATAACCACGTGAATGACGATGCCATGGACTCTGACAGGCACGGACTCTGCCACCTTAGACACATTAGACCGATTGCCATCGGCAGTGATCATTTTCCAGTTGGTACGTTTCCTCCTGATATTCAACTCCCTGGCGACTACTTGACTCATCAAGAAGATCACAGATCCGCCTTCGATGAGCATAGGAAGTTCCTGTCCGTGAATGATTTCGATGACGGTTGGAGAGGCCCTGGCGTAGCGGAATCCGGAGTATCCTGCACGATCTTTTCGGCCGGAGAAGGCAGCAACGTGAGCGAATCCAATTTCCTTTGGTGGCGCCGGGGTCCTGGCAGTAACTTGTTTGCCCTTGGGAACTGATACAGTTTTAGCATTGGTAGGAGTCGGAAGGTCAATTCACAGGTCTCTCTCTCCTGACGGGCTACAATTGTGTAATCGAGTTGGCTGCTTCTTAGGACTTTAAAGTTTCCAGTATCCAGGGCCGGAAATTTCTTTCGCGGCACGTTCGGAGCCTTTGCACTCTTGTGAGTCGGGTTTTCAATGGAGTCCGCTTTGGCTGGTTGCTTGCTGCATGCCACCACCTTCCTGATAGTTGGTTTGTCCTGGTGACTAGGAATTGTCGTGACATCCGGGACCTCTTCCTCGATACGTGCCCGCTTGTCATCGCCCCTGGTCACCTCGTCCGTCGTCTTCCCTGTCTCGTCCACGTAGGCATATCCACCCTGCGTACGCACAACTGCAGACCTTTTTTCTCTCTCTTCCTCGTCTAAATGTGTGTCTCTCTCCTCCTCCATCTCACCCTCCTCCTCTTCCTATGCACTGCTGTCCCCTTGTCCCTCTTCTTGCTCTTGATCATTGTCGCTCAACTGATGGATACACTCTTCGTTACCTTCTTCCATACCTTCCTTACCTGTAGACCGACCAGAGTAGTACCTGTCGATTTCTGACAGCTGTCAGGCAATCCCTAAGGGAAACGCAGTCACCTGAGCACTGGCCCTCTGCAACAGCTGAGATCTTGCAACGTGCTGCAGCTGTGGCGGCTGTTGTTCAGCCGCAGTGGCTAATACCCCTCCCTGCTGCCCTTGCCGAGCTACCTCCCGGGCGTACTCCCGCATTAACAAAAATCTTCTCTCTGGTCGCTATACCGAGATCTCACCTTCATTTCCTCCTCTTCGTCCTAAAATCAGTCTTTCACAATCATTAAGGTCAACTATCCGTTTTTCCTGGTCGGTGCGCACCTCCGAACACACAGTGCGCATGTGTCCCACCTTATCACACTAGATACTGGATCCTACTCCTTGCCGTGGATATTGCTGGTAATTGGGTCCCGGTCGGAGGTAAGCGGCTCCCGTGGATGGATTCGGAGGTGGGAAGTTAATTGGTGTGTGCAGAGGTGGATAGTCGGCTTGGATGGTCTACGCGCTGGCAGTCTGGTAGCCTCTGTACCTGGGCTCATTCGCATTTCTCTGCTGGAAGGTCCAAGCCTCAAATGCCATCATCATATTGTCCATCTTCGTGTTGATCGTATTTTCGGCCTTCGTGATGGGAATTTCCTCTGTGGCTGGCGCGGGTGCCTGTGACTCTTCGTTAGGGATTGCTGGAAGGTTCACAACTACTGGCATCTGCGGGAGCGGAACTCCAGCTGGGATTGCGTAAGGAGCGACTCCCGGCGCCGTACGTGCATCTTCTGAATCCAGGAGGGCGAGGGCATCTGCGGTCGAACATTTATCGAGGACATACTTTGGCAGTTTGTCGTAGTTGAACGTCGAGGGGTCTCTGGGATCTAGTCCGAGTTTCATCACCGCTTGTGCTCTCAAATCTCGTGGGAGGGTTCCAAGCAACATTTCCACTTGTGAGTACTCGGCCTTGGCTCCCTTGTTGATCAAAATGTAGCTGAGGTTGTCATAGGTGATGATAAAGGCTTTCAGGCTGATGATCCCATGTTGCAGCTGGTTCCGGCATAGTCGCTCTAAGTACAACCTTGTGTACATGTAGACTTGGTTGTTGGTGTGCCGAAAGGCGTCCTTCAGCTCCTCTTTCAATTGCACCCAGTCCTTCATCAGATATCCGTTCATCATCTTGATAGTTTCCTGGATCGTTTCTGAGGAGTAGTCCGGGAACGTTGCGATGACATCTTCGGCCGCTGGGTCCTTCCCTGTGCCATAGGAGGGGCTATAGTACGCCTCAATGAATTTTGTGACGTCTGCTCCTCCGAACACTGGGGCGCCCAAGGTGCCCGGGAGTGGAATCTGTTTCTTCTGCTTGGCGATGGCGAAGGACAAGTACTCAACAAATTGCCATTGATCGTGTGCATGATTGGGCGAGGCATTGGCAGAAGGTCCAGTGCTGGTGGAGGATCCGCCCTGACTTGAGGGTCCAGCACTGGAGGAAGTGGTACAGCCACTGGGACCGGCGGCAGAAGTGGATTGGGAGTGTTCAGATGACATGTTGGGTGTTGCGGCTTGGAGGTGGAATGGTGGATCAGGTGGTGAATTGGCAGTAATTGGTGATCTAAGGTCAATAGCTAGTTTGTGAGTTTTGGAAGGGGGGTTAGGTCTATTGACGCTCTTTTTGAGGTAAGCTCATTGTTTCATTCCTTTCTTAGTCCAGCTTCACCACCTCTCACTGTCATCTCCCTTAGGTTCCTGCCATGTCGCGTATCATGTTCTATTCCCGGCGACTTCCCCCCTACCACTATGAGTATCATCATTCGCAATTCTCGCAATCTTACAGGCATCGTTGATTCCTTTTTGTAGTATTCCTTCGGATCAGTGTCTTCCTTAGTACGGGGTTGGCGTCCTTCTTTCGCTTGTGTTATCTCATCCCGGTATATGGTCGGCCCTTGTCGTCCCGGTAGTAGTTCAGTGCGTTTCGTCTGATGTTAGTTTCGCGCCATTTCCTTAGTGTTCGTCCCGTGATTAGGTAGGTACCTCTCGTCCGGTGTTAGTCCCGTTATAAGGTCAGTGCCTGTCACTGCTGTATGAGGTCGGTGCTTTTCGTCCCGGTGTCAGGTCGGTACCTTACGTCCCGTTGTTGTTGTTGTTTGTTGTTTGTTGTTGTTTAATCATACTGTATTGACTCTAATTAGAGTATGACAGAACCCTGATATCCACTCCGCCTCCGGACGAGCCGGCTAGATGGCGGAGCTCCCCCCCCGCTACCCTTGGTCCCCGCTGACAAATGAAAGGTGAGAAAAACACAAAACGGACAAGAAAGAAAGAAAGAGAGAAAGAAAGAGAGAGTAGTATAATCACGTTGCCGCCAGCGCCGCCCCTGAGCCCCAAGCCCTGACCCCGCTCCATACCGCTACTTCATTTGGGAGGAAACTTCCCGCCCTCAGTGGCCGCCAAGAAGTCCATCAGCGCCTGGTCGCATTCCTCTATGGTAAAACGCTCCGAGATCTGCACGTGTCGGCCTCTGCCCGCTTTCCAGCCTGTTCCCTGTCCCACAGTCTTCCAGAGTGTCTTCTACTGGTCTTTCCTTCTGCTGCAGTGGCGGAAGAGGTGCACCCGAGTCTGGGACACATTCCCTCCACAACACCAGCATTTGTCGTCATCTCGGTGACCGAACCGCTTCAGGTAGACTCCAGTGGGCGCATGCCTGGACTTCAGTTGGTAGAACCTGGCGGCCAGCGATTTTACGCTTGTCATCGAGATAGGTCTCTTGGTCCCCGCCTGGCCCTTGAGTCAGTAGATGAAGTGCTTGCTGCACTTGTCGGCCTCCCACTCCGCCTTAGCTGCCGACCTTCCTTCGGAGATTCGTCTAGCCCTGTTCGAGGCCGAGCTGTATGGCCGCTTTATCACTGTACTCCCGCTTGCGTCTCAGGCCAAGTTGGCCTGACGGTCTGCTTCTTCGTTTCCGGGGATGCCGGAGTGTCCCGGTACCAAGTGGATCTCGGTAGGGATGCCGTGGGCGAGGAGATTCCGCGCCCTTCGGTTGATCCGCCTCGCCAGTCGCTGCCCTGGGCCCGGCTCCAGGTGTGCCGCTCTTCGAATTGCGCCCTGTGAGTCGCTGAAGACTGCCACCGTCTTCACTCCATGCATCTGCAATGTTTCTCTCGTCTCGATCGCCACGTCAAGCGCGAGCCCGATCGCCCACAGTTCGGCGTTGAAGACTTCCATACCACCAGTGCCCACACAGCTGGGGCGAGACCTCCATTCATTTCCGTGCTTACACACCGCTGCGCCTCCCATTCAGCCATAGTCTGAGCGCGATCCATCTGTCCACCACATCCAGACCCCTGCTCCGATTGTGGCTTCTTTCTCTCTTGCCCAGCGCTGCGCGGCTCTTTTGCCTGCAGCTGTGTTGTCCAGTATGGTGGTCCTGACTGCTGGCTCTTCTCCCGGGGCCGGCCAGTTCATGCCTTTGGTTGTCCGGCCATGCTCATGCTTTTTCCTGACTACTCTGCATATCGGCGCACCGGAGGAGGGGTTGCTGTCTAGCTCCTTTAGCTTGCTGCTGCACGCGTTTTCTAGTCTGGCTGCGAATCGCTGTTGTCTGGAGTCTAAGGTCACCGGCGCCGGTGTAAGCCCTGACTCTCTCATTAGTGCACCTCGGGGGGTCGTGGGCAGCCCGCCCAGGATTGACCTGGCTTGTTGATTGAGGAGGAGTTGGACGTCGTCTCACCTGCCTACTTCCCTGGTGTCCCACCAGAGCTCGCTCCCATATAGTGTGACCGCTTGGACGCACGCCACATGGACGGCCTGTACGCTCTCAGGAACAAGGCTGTATGTCTTGGTAAGTGATCAGAGTCTGGCTTCTGCTGCGCTGGCGTTTCTTCATCCATCGGTTATGGTGCTCCTTAAACGTTAGATGTGCGTCCATCCAGACGCCCAGGCAACGTGTTGCCTGTGCGTTGAATTGTATGGACCCGCTCACGACTCTTATCTTTGCTGTGTGCTTTGGCCGGAGGTGTTTCCTGTAGCCCCGTCTGCTCGTGAACAGCGCCGCCTCCGTCTGTGGCGTGTCGAACTGTAGCCCTCATCTGCTTGCCCACTCGATGCTCTTTGCTCCGCAACTCTCAAGTATCGAGACGACATGGTTGACATCGCTTCCGGTTGCCACCCAGCCGAGGTCGTCTACCAAGGATAGCTCCTCGGCCTCTGATACATACTGTTCGACCCACTTGATTAGACCTGAGGTGTAGATCGCGAAGAGAACTGGTGACACAGGCGAGTCCTGCGGGACCCCTGCCTCCACTGGGTGTCTGTCCATGGCGTTGCCCTCGATTATCATCTCCACCATTCTCTCCAACAGAAAGCTTTCCGTCCATCGTACAAGGTCTCCGTCCATTTCCCTGACCTTCATCAAGTTAACTAGTCTTCATTTTGCCACGCTCGGGAAGGCTGCCTCAATGTCCATGAGGAGCACGCCTGTTATGTGGCCGTTTGTCCATGCTGCATGAGCTCTGTCGACCATGATGGCCGCCGCATCGATGGCTGACCCTCATTTCCTGCTTCCGAAGTCTCCGTCGCTCAGTAGCCCCCTTCTTTCGGCCTCCTCTGAGAGCAGCTCAGCAGCTACTTTCTCCACCACGTTAACCATGCAGCTATGCAGCGATATAGAACGGTAGGCCTTCAGCTTTGTATAGTCGTCTTTGCCAGGCTTGCGAATCACCACACCGCTAGCCCGCTTCCATACCGCTGGGTGTCTCCCCGGGCGAATCGCCGCCCTCGTCAGCCTCACGATCCTCTCTTTGTCCCACTTCCAGAGCAGCCGTATAGCGCCAAAAGACAGTTTGTCTGGTCCCGGAGCTTTCTTGACTGGGTGAGAAAATAAGGCTCGCTCGACTGCTTGCTCAGTGACGCGTGTGTGTGCGCTTCTCCATGGAGGGGGTTCGCGTATTGCGCTGCTCTCCTCACCTCGGCTCCCCTGAGGTTGTGCAGGTAATCGCCCCACATCTTTCTCTTGGACTGCCGGATCGAATTCTGCAGCTCTGCTTTCCCCCAGGCAGCCTCCTCTGAGTTCCGACGTCTCCTTCTCTTTCTCCCGACCGTCCTTCTTCTTTCTTTGATGTCGGCGTTCCACCACCTCTTTGACCTGGCACAGATCCTGATTTTCTTCGCCGGGGCGTCGAGAACGCTGCTCATTGCTTCCTGACACCATGCGGCGTCCTACTCCACCTCGTCCTCTGTGCACTCTGCATCTAGTTGAGCCCTCTCCTTCGCTAATTCCCTCCATAACTTCTCCGCTGCTTCTGGGTCCTTCTCCGTCATCGCCGCTAAATTCCACCCTACTACCCTGTCGTGATCCGCCTCCTCCTGCCTGTCTACTCCCACCTCCCAGTCTATGACCTGATGGTCGGATCCAGTGGTGTGATCTTCGGCCAGTATGGTCCACTTTTCTATTGTTCGATTTGCCAACGTCAGGTCGATGACCGACTCGCCTTCCTGGGCCTCTCTTGTCCAATGGTGGGTGGGCCTGCCGTCATTCCCAATCTCCAGTCCGTTCTCATCAATCACACCTTCCCAAAAATCACCATCCCGCTGCACTTGGCATCTTGGGTCCCATCGTTTGCTGTGCGTCTTGAAGTCTCCTGCGAGGACTGTGCCGCCCTGCCGAATGACTCTCTGCCAGTTCAACTTTCGCGCCGGTCTCTCTCTCTCTCCCGACCGCGCGTCATTTTGATCGTAAATATTGATGATCCTCATAATCTTTTCACCTCTTCTCCTGACGTCGGTAGTGATAACATCGTCATTGGCCCCTCTGCTCAAATCCGTCCTCTCATCAACCACCAGGCCACTCCCCTTCCGTATCGCCGTCCAAACTCTTTTTCTTTTTCTTATGTCGTATGCCAAATGGCTGATCCCAATCTCTCCTCTTTCCCTCGGTGGCTCTTGCAAGCACACTACGTCCGCCCTTAGTTCGACTCCCGTTTCCAGCAATGCAATGGTCCACTCGTATGACCTTGCGCAGTTATGCTGGATCACTCTAATCATTGGGAGCCAAGGCTCCCGTTTCAATCTCGGTTTAGGTATCAGTCGCGGTCCTGGTCGCGGTCTCAGTCTCGGTCTCGGCCATGGTGACCTCTCTTGCCTCCCCCGCTGCCTCCTCTTCATCCACATCCGCCATCTCTTCTTCATCTCACCCTCCTTCTGCCACCCTCTGTGGCCAAGGGCCAAGTACCACACTGTTCGAGCCCGTTTCCATGTCCCGGGCTGCGCTCACGGGCGCTCGTCCCGCAAGCCCTATTGTTCTGTTCTGCCGCGCCGCTTCGGCGGCTTCCCTCTTCTTCGCGCACCTGCTGCTGAATGCGATGTGACTTCCCTTGCAATTAGGGCACTTCTCCAGCGTGTGGCCGCAGAGTGATCCCTGCTTTGCAGTGCATCCCACCACATTGCACTTGTGGTCGCCAGTCCGGTGATGGCCTGAGCAGTAGCCGCATTTGGGCTTGCTGCCGCACTTGTTCTCCATGTGGCCCCATCCACAGCAGCGCTCACGCCTGCTGTCAGGCCCTTCGTTCGTGTACGTTTCAACTTGGTACCACACCCCCACCGCTATGATGCCTTTCTTGACTAAGCTCTGTGCCACGTTGCTCCCCTTTACAAAGAAAACTACCGACGACCCGGCCATTTCTCCGTTATGCCTCCTCTCCCTGATCGTACGGGGGTTCGCCAGCCACCTGACTGGGGTGGGGATCACTATACCCTCGTTCTCCGCTTCGAACTGTTCTCGCATTTTCTGCAGGCCTTCCGTGCCCTTCCCCATGTACCGTATAAGAGGGACTGCGTGGATCATTAGCCTTTCCCAGGACTCATTCTCTTCGACGTCTACGACTCCTTTTTCGACCATCCTCGCTGCGGTGATGATGATGCAGCGGTACTGCAGAGGCATCTCTGCTGTGGCATTCGGGTGCGTGATCGCAGTAATTGCGCCTTTGGCATTCCTTTTGGCGTTCATGATCCTAATGTGGGCCGGTGCCTTCTGGTGGAAGAGCGCTCTGTTGATCGCTGACGCGATTTCCTGGTCCATTTTATTGGAGAGCGGTACGCTCTCGTCTCTTCTTAATATCAGGCGTCTCTCTGCCATGCTTGATCCCGCCGTCGGGGCGAGGCCTGGGCCGACGGGTGCCCTCTGACTCTTGGCTCGGGGTGGGACGGTCTCCCACCGTCTAGCGGGTGTGGGTGTGGGTGCTGACTTTGGCTTGGGCACGGGCTGCGGTTTTGGCTGCAGTTTGAGCTGCAGTTTGGGCTTGGGCTTCGGTTGCTGCTGCTGCGGCTGCTGGCGCTCCTCTGGTCCCTCTTCTCGCGTCGTGTCTGCATGTTGGGAGGCTTCCAGCCCCCCACCGTCCGTCCTCGCAGTCGCATCTCTTTCTCCCTCTCTCTCCACCTGGCCTTGTGCTACCCCTTTCATGGTCTTCGCGATCATGTTCGTGATGCCCGCCCCCCACACTTTGTCGTCCTCGTAGCGGGCGTCCCACTTCTGCTCTCTCTCTTGCATCCACGTCATCATTGCCAGCCGCTGTGCCTCCTCGCGGGCTGCCCGGGCTTCCACCAGGTTTGCGAAATGTCCAACTGTTCGGTGCAGTTGCGTCAGTTCCTGTGCCTGCTGTCGTATCGTCCTCTCCATGCGGCTCCTCCAGTCGCTGGGGGCCGCCGGGGCCTCGCTCCTCCTTCTCCGTTTTCCGTTCTCGTTTCTCTCCATCGGTTCAAATATGGTTGCGCCCGCAGACTCCGCGGCGATGTATGTCGCCACCGTCACCATCTCCATCGCCACATCGATAGGCGCGTCGCTCCTCCCATTCTCAGCTTCTCCCGCGTCCAGGTCACTCCTCCCGCTCACTCTGAATTCGGTCATCACTTCTGTGCGGCCAGCCTCTCAGTCCTGGTCGTCGCTTGTTCGTTGGCCGACGCATCCCGTCAGTCGCGTTTTCTGCCAAGCCTTCACGCGAACCGACTCCGTTGTGTGGATTCCTGTGCGCGCCCTGCTCCTGCGGTCTCGCTGGTGCTGGGACGCTCGCTCCGGGGTCAATTTGTCGTCTAGAATCGATTGCCGCCGTCCGTTTTTTAATTGCTATCGTTGCTGTCAACTTATCGCGCTGTTTCTGTTTCGCCAAGACTGTTTGGATTGTGTCCACTGTCCTTTCGTCCCGTCTGCGAGGTCGGGCCCTGTCGTCCCAGTATGAGGTCGGTGCCTTTCGTCCCGGTGTTTGGTCGGTGCCCTTCGTCCCGTCTGCGAGGTTGGTGCCTGTCGTCCAAGTATGAGGTTGGTGCCTTTCGTCCGGTATTCGTTCTGCGCCATTTCATTATTGTTCATCCCGATATCAGATTGGTGCCCTGCTAGTTAGCGACATCGATGTACCCAGCTTACCGCATCCGGCATTCCAATCCGACATTGTTAGTATCTTCCACTAGTTGCTTCTGTTCATATTTGCCTGTATTAGCTAGTAGGGGTCTTTCCCACCATTCCGTTCTCAGCTTTCCGAACCAGAATCTGCGTTTGGGCTCCATCTGTGGTGTAACGGCGAAGCGAGAGGACAGAGAGCCCATCATCTATATTCCGCCGCACCTCTCGCGGCATTCATAAGGAATTCGCGAGAAAGAGTGTTTCCGGCTCGAGGAGGGGAGAAAGAGTGTGAGAAGGTATGATACTAGCCGGCTGGGAGGAGCCACGCAATTGCGCGGGTCCACACAAAGTCTCGGAATGAGCGAGTGAGAACAAAAGATGCGAATGATGGACTGTATAATTCGTTGTTTGATAAGATGGTATGAGATGAAATACAAGATGCGATGCAAGCTATCTACCACGGGGTCTCCCAAATATACAACCCCCGTCACTCCGTCCATCTCCGGCACCCTTGATCCCGGTATGCCCCCGTCACCCAGTCCATCTCCATCATCCCTGTATCTCCGTACACCCAGCGTAGGTCATTCCTTTGCCAAGCTGAGTGGCGGTGGGGGTGAGAAACGGATGTTCCCACCACATCGGCAGTAGTGGTTGGTGTGGTCAAAGCCAGGTTAGCATCACTTTTAGATTTCTCATAGGAGGCCCACATATGCTTAATCTTGCACTTCGCCTTGATATGGCCCTGTACTCCACATCGCTGGCATATGTCCTGGCTCCTCCAATCGTCACCCTTCCTGTCATTGCCATTTTCACCTTTCGATTGTCATCTTCAGCCTTTCTTCATTATAAATCAAGCGGCATCTGGAGTAAGACCACGGGCCCTGCCGAGGCGGGCTTCCCATGACAGGAGGCGGGTGACAATGCTCACCACTGTTTTCACTTTCTCAGTGAGCTCAAGTGTCGATGCAAAGGTTCGCCATTCTTCAGTATTCGGGAGGTTGGACATGATGTAGAATTTCCTCCCAGAGTTGTTGATAGTGATGTCGCATCCGGCAAGGTCCTTGAGTATCTTGTCCTGAGCTGAGATCCACTCAGTGACTGAGGGATATGCCTCGAGTTGACATGATGTGAGCTTCGCCATTTCGTATCGACCATCGAGCTTGATGACCTTCTCAAAGTCGGCTTTGATCATATCCCAAAGTTGTTCCTGCTCAGTGAGGTCTCGGTACAGTGTCTGGATTGTTGAGTCCATCAAGGCGGTGAGTTGACTGCATGCCTTGTCATTGTTCATCTGCCAGCATTCCCAATCGCGGAGGAAGTGTTAGAACTGATTGAGGTAGGATGTGTCAGTCGATTCCGGCAGGAAGTCGTAATTAGTATCTTGAGGGTCATGAGCGGTGAGAGTTGTCAAGGAGGTGTCACTGGTCGCTACAATCGGAGGCCTTGGAACACGCATTTCTCCTAATACGTACTTCCAGAGGCCTTGCCCATGAAGTAGGGCTTTCGCTTCTGTGGCCCATGGTCAATTATTGCGCTCATTGAGTGTTGTAGCCATGGTCGACATGGCGGAGGTTGAAACAGGATTGCGAGACAATAAAGAGGGCAAAGGTTAAGAAACAATAGAGAGGCACTACTACGAGGCGTCGATTCAGTCCAATGCAGGCATGCAGAGGAGAAACGATAGACAAAGAGAGATGTTGGCTCGATCCACTGGAACAAGGGCAGGGGAGAGGCAGTAACAAATACTAATAGTAGGCGTCGAGTTCAGCTCAGCGCCGGGCTGATAACCTGTTGACACGAGAAGATGATGGAGAAGAAGAGAAGAAGATGAATTGTCTGTCGATCCAAAGAGAAGGGAAAACTATGGACTTATATATGAAAGAGAGGGAAGGAAAACCTATGCCCACTGCGAAAGCCGGAGACCAATGCCCATAACTCGTGCCGAGCCCTCCTCGTCGCCATGGGGGCAGGCGAGGCCGATGGGGGCAAGCGAGGCTGGTGGGGGCAAGCGAGGCTGGTGGGGGCAGGCGAGGCTGGTGGGGGCAGGCGAGACCAATGGGGGCCGTAAGCCACCGGGCCAAACCCCTAGTCAACAGACACCGCCCGGCCTGCACATGATTTAAACAGCCCACAGCGACCTGTATAAGCCTTGGTCTGGTTGATGGATGGAATACAGCAATGGCAGGGCTACAATGATTGAGTTGGATATGGTTTTTTTGTTTCAATCATACTGCATTCACTCTACTTAGATTATGACAGTCCCTTGATCTCCTCCGCCTCCAGCCTGGCCAGCTGGATGGCGGAGCTCCACTCCTGCTACCTGTCGTCCCTTTCTAACAAAAGAAATCATGTGAAACGCGGTCGAATAGAATACAAAGGAACAGGGATGAAATCAATGGGAGCCCGCTGGCTCTTGTTCCTCCGCCCATTGCCCGCTGGCTTTTACTCCTCTGTCTATTTTGGGCGGGAACTGCCCCACATCAGTAGCCGCCAGGACGTCCATCACCGCCTTATCCCACATCTCCATGGAGAGCAGCTCAGAGACCTGCACGTGTCGGCATCAGCCTGCTCTCCGCCAAGTCTCTTTTCCCACCTCTTTCCACAGCATTTTCTTCTGGTCATTCCATCGGTTGCAGTGGGGGAAGAGATGTTCCCGCATTTGGGCCGCAGTCCTGCCTCTGCCGCCGCACCACCAGCATTTATCGTCGGCTTGGTGTCCCAACCGTTTTAGGTTCCTGCCCACTTGCGCATGTCCGGACTTCAGTCTATTGAACCTGGCAGCCAGACGCTTCACACTGTTCATTGGGATGGGTGACTTGCTTCAAGCTTTGCCATTCAGCCTGTAGCCATGATGTGTGCTGCATTTGTCGACCTCCTACCAGTCCTTCACCGCCGTGTTTGCTGCTGAGATTCATCTGTTCCTGGTCACCGCCGAAATGTATACTCGCTCTTGTACTATGCCTGATCTGCGGCCCTCTCTCGCTGGATTCGCTTGACCATCTGCTTCCTCATTTCTGGGGATGCCAGTGTGTCCTGGGACACAGTGGATTTCTGTCTCTATTCCGGCTTCGCGAAGAGTCCTTGCGCTCTGATTAATCCACCTGGCTAGAGGTTGGCCTGGCCCAGGTCCCACGTGCTCCGTTCGTCAAATGGCTGCTTGCGAGTCGCTGAAGGCAGCTACCTTTGTCACTCCGTGTGTCCGGAGTGTGTCCCATTTCATTAATGACTCCCGGAGTGCGAGTCCGATGGCCCAGATTTCTGCGTCGTAGTCCTCCGTTCGTCCGGTGCCGAGGTGGCTGCCAAAAGCTCTCCAGCCGTCTCTGTGCTTGCATACTGCTGCAGCACCTACTCTGCTGTCATCAGATCGCGATCCGTCCGTCCACCACATCCAGACCCCCGTGCCCACTTTGGCCTCCCTCTCTTTGCCTTCTCTCTCCTTCGTATATAGTTTTCCCTCTCTTTGGATCGATATACAATTGAGCTTCTTCGTTCTTTCTCTTTTGCTCCCAACAACTTGAAGCACCCAAAGCTCTGAAATTACTTGAGAAGTTAAGGTATAACCGTCATCAGAAATCTGAGTTTTCTCGCAATGAGACCCCTGCCCCAACAGCTTGAATCCTAGGACTGCCGGAGCACTCAAGGCAGCTGCTTTGGATACTCCTAGCGGCCGCAAGTCCGTATCTCCTGATATTTCTAACGCCGACGCTTCTTCTCCTGACGTCTCGTCTTCAAATCCCAACATGGATTCTGAGGAATCCATGACTATACCCACCACATCCCAGGTCCAAGACATTGATCATTTCCAGGAACTGTTCAGTGATACCTTCTCTGAGGACGATGATGATGATGATGAACTGTTCTAGTCCAGTCACGGAGGATGTCCCTCCGCGGAGAGACCGGTCCATTCACGGAGTCCCACCCTCAGTGACTGGACTGGTTCATTCGCGGAGTGTACCCCTGCACCCCACCTCCGTGACTGGACTGGTTCATTCGCGGAGGATACATATAAAGTGCTAATTACACTCAACGTCGTGATGTAACTACAATTACACTAACTTATGCTCCATATCCTGACTTGAAATCAGCTCTTCTTCCTCGATGCCTTCTTCCTCTACATTGCCCTCTTCATCCTCCTCCTCGCCCACATCCTGGTACTCCTCGAGACCCTCTCCTTCCTCAACATCTAGTTCTGTCAAATCACTTTCGTTGTTTTCCTCTGTGCCCTCGCAAAACCGTACGAGTCGCTTTCATGCTCTTTCAGGCTTTCACCGGCACGAAAGCAAATCCAGAAGGTGTCAGGACTCAGACGGGAGCCAACTTTGAAAGTATGGCAAACTTTCAGGCTGTCCACCGGCTTTCGCTGCATATTTCCTTTCACGCAGATACACTTTCATGCTTTCTTTCAGATGATGCTGTAGCACTGGTCAATGTGATGTTGACTAGGGATTTGGCCCGGTGGCTTGCTTAGTCTTCGATGCTGGTGGACTTGGGCATGAGGGCGGTGGCTGGCCGCCCCCATCGACCTCGCCTGCCACCATGCTGAGGAGGAGGGCTCAGCACTGATACTCGGCTTTGGGCTCCGGCTTCGGCAGTCGGCATGGAGTTTTCCTTCTCTCTTTTTCGTATATAAGTCTATAGTTTTCCCTCTCTTTGAATCGATAGACAATTGAGCTTCTTCGTTCTATCTCTTTTACTCTCAACATTCGAAAGCTTTAGCCAGCGCCGAAAGCTCTGGCCAGCAGACTAGCCAGCCTCCTAGCATGCGGACTTAACTCAATGTCTCAGCTCAACTTAGAGTCCTTGGGCAGTGGTATTACTAACTATCGTAGGGCCATCAGTGTCACCGCCATGTTCATGAAGATCTAGTAGACTGTCGATTAACAGTATATGTTCATGTTCGCACTCAACACTTGCACTCATGCTCGCACCCACACTGGTCCAATTACCCTGAAAATGTAGCTGTAGATTCCGCTGGCAAATCTGATTTGGAGATATTCTCTCCCCATGAGTCCAAGTATGGCCATAAACACAGTACCATCGACTAAAATCCTCAACACCATGGCCATTGGATATCGTGAGATTCTCAGACTGAGACTACAGGTGTAGGTGCCAGAGTTGGTTGCGGAGTTAGTCGCTTAGTTGATTCTCAAGAACTCTCTTGTCTGCCGTGTAACCTTATACTGCTCAGTTAAAGATGCCTTTCATTCATGGCCTGGGAAATCCTCTCGATACTCGCAATGGGTGGTGAAGGTCGCTGCCGGAGGGTGCAAAAGACTAGCTGCATCGCTGCAAAGGTCCACTTCAAAAAACCATCTGCGTCTCTCTGATAGACCAGCTGAATCTAGTGCGAAAGAGGTTCTGCAGCGAAAGAGCCACTGCAGCGAAAGGGCCACCGCAGCAAAAGACGCAAAAAGCAGTGAAAATCTGCAAGCCTGAAAGGGCGCGAAAGTGTGTGGAAAGCAGCCGAAAGCCTGAAAGCACGTGGTACTTTCAGGAGTTTTCAAAGTACAGTCGAGTTTCGCGATGTGGACTAAATGCAATTGGATTAATTAAATTCGGCTAGATATGGCCAGCTAAGTGCGCATACATGTGTGGGCATATATGGGCAAAGTATTCACCAATTGTACACTCGGTGAATGGACCAGTCCATTCACGGAGGTGGGGTGCAGGGGTATACTCCGCGAATCACCCGGTCCAGTCACTGAGGGTGGGACTCCGTGAATGGACCGGTCTCTCCGCGGAGGGACATCCTCCGTGACTGGACTAGAACATGAACCACATATTGGTAATCCTGTTGAGATCAATCGAGTACGAATAGAGATATTGAATTGACTATCGTACAAAAGTGATTGTCTAAAGAGCAAAGAGAGAGAAAGACAGGCAAATATATGGGAAAGGAGAGAGTATACTCGGCGAAGCCGAGTATCACATCCGGAGACCAATGCCGGGCATCCCTGCCGGGGCTAGCCCCACTCCTCAGCATGGGGGCTGGTGGCGGCCCATGGGGGCCGCAAGCCACCGGCCTCATGCCCGCAGCCTTAGGCCAAACGCCACAAAAACCACCGGGCCAAATCCCGTGCCAACAAATCCCTGTTGATATGATATCTATGTTAACAGATATAGGAGGTGCATGCGTTTACCCCTCGCTTTGCCATTGATAAGGTAGCCATGGTGACCAAAGAACTTACTGCTCGTAGTGCTGATGAACCACTTATCGAGGGACTTTATGACTTCTCCAACAACCAAGAGCTACCTAGTATTCGTGAACTATCTAACGACCAAACAGCAGGTTTTAGGAACTCTCCGGTTGCCGCTGAAGTGTAACAGATGGTCGAAGCTGTAAAGCCAATGACGTCCGAAGTCTCCAAACCGAAGGTGCCCAAACCCAACGCGACCTCCGGCAGAGGTAAAACCGTTGGTACCAATACCAGGGAGAGAGGCCAACCTGTTGTCAAAGATGACAATTCATTCGTCGGTGCATAGTCAGCGACAATGACAATTGCTTAGCCTCTCCTAAAGCAGAAGCACGGCTGACCCGCCGGAAGCAAGAGCAATCCAAAGCCGCTGCTACTACCCCTGCCGCTCAACTGCTTGGGGTTCCTGATGATATTTTAGTGACGCTCTCCTTTGAAGAATTGCAAGGATTAAACTCGCATTCCGAGGTACTGGTGACGATTCCCGTCCTTTCCGCACGATTACTCCAACTAAGAAGCTGAGTCAGCACACTGACAAAATGGAAGAAGAGCTTACCAGACTGATGAAAGCAAATATGGCTACACACAACGCCATCCGATGTTCTTCTACTCTGGCTCTGAGCCAGATGGCTCAGACTCCGACAATTCAACAATGGTGTCTGGTTCCCCTTGCTCGTCTCTGCCTCTAGCTATCTATCATCAGTACGTACCCACAGCTACTCATTATATCATGCGCACGCTGTTGACATGATATGATTGATTGATTGCTGACATGCTTTATACTCGCACATTGATAGAGATCGGATAGATACAAGCCCAAGTATGGATGTTTCCAAATGACGTCGATTACAGTATCAGACCTCGGCCTAGAGGTATGAAGAACCTAGCTTTGACTGTAGATGTACGTGTCCAGATAACCGACAGATCTAGTATAGTTTTGATTTCATGGGAACGTAGACGGGATTCGGTGGTTGGGATATCGATTGATCGAGAATCTCAGGTTGAAATCTAATTCGCAATAACTAATTTACAATGCGAATATACTGCAATCAATAAGTGATTCTATGCAATTTCTAAAATGCCCGAAAAGTGAATCAAACGCGTGATCAGGAGTGAATTCAATGAGCGAATTATTTTCTAATTTCACTGCGAATTTCGCAAAGGGAATTTCAAACCGAATTTCTAATGCGCTTAAGTAATTTGCTCTTGTAATTCGACTTTTCAATTCCGTGTAACACAGGGGACTAAGCTCGGCGTCTTGTCTGTCTATACAAAGAGAAGGAAAACTATGGACTTATATATAAAAGAGACAGAAGGAAAACCCAATGCCGACTGCCAAAGCCGGAGCCCAATGCCGAGTACCAGTGCCGAGCCCTCCTCCTCGCCATGGGGGCAGGCGAGGCCGATGGGGGCAAGCGAGGCTGGTGGGGGCAGGCGAGGCCAATGGGGGCCGCAAGCCACCGGCCTCATGCCCGAGCCCGCCAGCACCAAACACTAGGGAAGCCACTGGGCCAAATCCCCAGTCAACACTCCCACTTTGGCCCAAGGCTTTCCAGACGAAATAAAACAAAACCAATGAAACAAACGAAAGTCTGAGATCCTCCTCCAAGTTCCAAATCCCATTAAATCCAAATCCAAATCCAAAAAAATCCAAGCATACAATATAGATCCAACCGGAATCCAAATAAACAGTGCAAATCCAAATACACAATCTGAAACAAAGGAAATCCAAAAGTCCTGCCCGTGATCCTATCCGAGTCCAATGTCCTCCACAAATCCACCGAGCTTACTCCCCCACGGGCCTTAGTGGTAAGCAACGTGGAAATCTAGAAGAGATATGACTCGGAATCAATTGCCAGAGTCGAGGTTAGATTAGCCTCACTTTTAACCTTCTGGTCCGCATATGCCCACTTATCCCTATTCGGACAGCTCATAATCTTATGACCCTTCTCACCACACCCATAGCACAGAAAGCCCTTTCCCCTCTGGCTGCCATCGCTGGGGTGCCGATCACGGGCCTTTTTCGTCACAAATAAGGCAGAGTCGGGATCGATACCACTATCTCGGCGGGGGGTGACCTCGAATGATTGCAAATGCGTGATGATATTGGCTGTAGTGTCTGCTTTCCCACTGAGCTCCAAGGAGGTCTTGAACATCTTCCATTCACCTGATTTCGGGAGGTTCGATAGGATATAGAATTTTCGCAAATTGTCATCAATCGTAACATCGCAAATCGCCAGATCTCCGATGATCGCATCTTGAGCTGATATCCACTCTGCGACTGATGAGTAAGATTCAAGGTTGCATAATACCAGCTTCTCTAGCTTGTGCTGGCCATCGAGCTTGACCATTTTCTCAAAATCTGCCTTGATTTTGTCCCAGAGCTCTTTCGGTTTCTTGTATTCTCGGTATCGCAGTTGCATAGTTGGTTCCATCATGTCAGTGATCTGTCCAGATGCTTTGTCGTTGTTCATCAGCGACCGCTCCCAGTCCCTGAGAAAGCTATCGAAGCGTGATAGTTATGCCGGTTCAGTTGATTCGTGTTCAAAGTTATAGTCAGAGTCTCGAGGGTCATGAGCAGCTTTGGGAGTAGTTGGGGTTTCGCCAGATGTTGATGGTATAATCGGAGGCCTCGGAACACGCACCTCACCAGTAACAAACTTCCAAAGCCCCTGCCTGAACAGGACAGTTTCCGCTTCGATGGCCCATTGACGATAATTCCGCTCATTGAGTTTGCCAACCGTGGCAGTCATCATGATGGGTTGTCGTCACCAAGTGACAGAAGGTCGTAACACAGTCGACCGAAGGGGGTTATCGTCGCAAAGTCGACAAGAGGTCGTCACACAGTCGACCAATGGGGTTGCGGTCACCAAGTCAGCACGAAGGGGATGTCGTCACCAAGTCGACAACAGGTCGTCACACAGTCAACCGAAGGGGTTGTCATCACCAAGTCGACAAGAGGTCATCACACAGTCGACCAATTGGGTTGCCGTCACCAAGTCAGCAAGAAGGGGATGTCGTCACCAAGTCGACAAGAGGTCGTCACACAGTCGACCAAAGGGGGTTGTCGTCACCAAGTCGACAAGAGGTCGTCACACAGTCGACCAAAGGAGCGGGGACACCAAGTCAACCCAGGAGCGGGGACACCAAGTCAACCCAAGAGCGGGGACACCAAGTCAACCCAAGGGGCGGGGACACCAAGTCAACCCAAGAGCGGGGACACCAAGTCAACCCATGGAGAAAGGGAGGGGACACCAAGTCAGCCCACGGAGAGAGGGAGGGGACACCAAGTCAACCCACGGAGAAAGGGAGGAGACACCAAGTTAATTGAAAGAGGTCAACTAGGAGGGAAACGCCGGGCTCATAACCTGTTGACACGAGAAGATGATTGTCTGTCTATACAAAGAGAAGGAAAACTATGGACTTATATATAAAAGAGAGAGAAGGAAAACCCAATGCCGACTGCCAAAGCCGGAGCCCAATGCCGAGTACCAGTGCCGAGCCCTCCTGCTCACCATGGGGGCATGCGAGGCCGATGGGGGCAAGCGAGGCTGGTGGGGGCAGGCGAGGCCAATGGGGGCCGCAAGCCACCGGCCTCATGCCCGAGCCCGCCAGCACCAAACACTAGGGAAGCCACTGGGCCAAATCCCCAGTCAACAAGCCATTGGCGACGGTTCAACCGTACCCGCATCGACGCGTCGCACCTCCACCTCGAGAAGCCTCACATCACCCCGTCGCCACATACCTATTTAGATATATTACCACCATGGCCCCACGCCCCAAGGGTCAGAGTCAGATCCGCGGCTTATGACTGCATCTGCCATCACTGTGAGCGACATCTCCGGTTCACCCGCACCCCGTACTTTTTGCCACCCAGGACACATCCAACTCAGCGCAATCCAACCAACACTACGCTGCCTTCAAAGCGGATACCCTCCATCCCATTCCCAAAACAGCTCTCCGCAACTTCCAGGAGTATATCGACCAAATAAATGTCGACTATACTGGCAACGTCATCGGCTACCACCTTACCTTAGATTCTTCCCACACGCCACGCACATGCTATGTGAAGCGAGGCCGACGTCCCGTGTTCGCCGTATTACTGCAAGTTAATTCTGTGCGGCCCGTGCAATTGGAGATGCTACCAGGATGCTGAAGCAAGGGACTATGACTGGGTGATCCTTTCTGATGTTACTGCTCCTCCGCAGTCTAGTTTAGATGAAGACAGCAGCGTACCAGATATGGTACTTATGAGACGAGTGGGAGTGACAACTGGTACCGGCACTGCGGATCACACCGTCATTCAGATTGACTTCGAGGCCCTTCATCTGGTCTGTGGCGCAGACCATTCAGCATCCTGGTCCGAGAGGACGGACGCCCATGTTGGTCTCAAGCGGAAAAGAATAGTTGCTACTCGGTATCGGTGCAGGATGAATAGCCTTAGGGGGGATGGGTCTGTGGACTGTGTCATTTCGCGGTTCGATGCCGACACCTCCGACAGTTGCTCGCTCAACTCTGTATCTAACGCTAGTCACTACTTCTTAGTACGGGACTCAGAGGCTTAAGGTGCACACACGTTGAAGTGTGGATGGTCTGGTTGCAGTTTATTTGACTATGGAGGGCTCCTCGATGTAAGATGGCTTAGTACGCAGTTTTTGCAGAACATCACCTGGTGTGGGCCATTATCATCCCCATCCTCTTGTGGGGCGGGTTGAGGGAGCAGAAGCCATACATCTCTCCAAGGCAAGGCAAAATAGGTCAGTCGGTTATGACCCCGGTTTCTATCGCAAGCATGATAACCTCATGCAGTCTTGAGGTGGCTCTGCGCCAACGAAAAAGCAAGGGAACCTATGCCATCCGGTAAACATATGCAAACACAGGAGGGTACAGTGTGTACTCACCCAACTGTTGTACCAGCACAAGAGAGAGACTTCGGTCATTATACCTCTGGGGGGATACCGAAAGGTATCGTATGGTTGTAGGGTTAATTCCACACCAAACATCCGTGGTTGGGTGTTTGGAGCATCCCCCTTAAACGTGATTGAAAAGGTAATGAAAAAGCCGTAGATTAGTGTGCCTATGTCTCTCGCTTTGGCAGAAGAAAAATATTCGCAGGCGGTGTTGGATTTCCTATTCCATACAGATGTCGGCTGAATTAGCGGAGTGGTGGAGGAGGCGGAGAACTCAGATCATGAGGAGCCAAGTGATGGGGGGGTGTAAAAGTTGATGTTGTTTTTTGGCGGTTTCTGTTGTTGTTGGGGAAGAGGACTCGCGACTTTGCTTTTGTTTCTTTATGTTACGGAAGAAGCGGTGAGGAAATATGTACGGGATATGCCATGGCCGCTAGCGGCCGAATGCAACATGATTACAAACAAACAAAGACCATTCAGCTCTTAATCGCCGCGATGCTTCACCGGACTGGATTACGATGACAAAGCAGTTGCAGAAGTATGCAGTGGTGGGGAAATGTCGGTGGTTGATTTTGATGGATGAGAAGATGGCGTAGTTTTTTTATATCCACGTGCATCAATTGCATCTCCGCTAAGGCCCCTTCACCATCTGCGACTTCGACTCTGAGGCATTTACATCGTGCACCCCCGGTATTGAGTGCTTCACCATCAGTCCCAAAGTCCGGACGGTCATCAGGCACAACCATAAGACATCTGGTCGCTACCAGCGGAGGTTATAATAGCCGCATGGAGAATGCTTGAAGCACGGAGGTGCGAAGAGAGTCGGCTATGAGGGCAGCGACCCCGATGATCTCCTCTGCACAGAATACGAAACCGTCCGTCCCTTGCCTATCGTGCTCTCTTCCCCGTCCCTCCCCGTTGCGGCGGTGGTGAGAACACCAACAACCGCCTCGTACCTACAGGGCTCCCGCACAGCGCCCAGCTTCTTCGGCGACGCCGTTCTCCACCTATGCACAGAAATCAAAATGTCCGCATGCGACTACGTCTTCTCCACGGGTTCGTTTTCCACCCACAATATTCTGCAATTCTCATATCCTCCGACACGTTCGACACCGAGTCTGGATACCACAGCGACATCAACGATGGCACAATCGCGCACCTAAACCCGACACGGCAGAACCCGCTCGCCAGTGTGCAGTTACTTACACTCTCCAACATCACTAAACCGAAGCGCAACGTGTTTGTTGCAGACACCTACCTCTCGCGCTCTTCCGCCGCCGTGCAGGTTGTACTAAAGCACTACCCCAAGCTCATCTACCTCCTCCAAGAGCTCCACACTTATGCCGCGCTAACGCACCTGCAAGGCTGCGGCATACCTAGCTGCGTCGGCGTCTTCACCCGCAACAGCGAATACTAACTGATCTTTGAATCCGTCCCATTCCTGCCTAGGTCCGCGTCCCATGCGAAGTAGAGCATCTGCACCCGCTTCTGGGCGAAAGGGGCGGAAATTGTGGCTGAGATGCATAATGCGGGCGTGTGCGATGGGGACTGGTCGAAGGGGAATATACATGTCGACCCCGAGGGCACCAGAGACGTTGTGATGGTAGATTGTGAGTGCGCGTGGTTTGGGCAGGACATGGGAGAAGAGCAGAGGAATGAGAATTTGATGGCGGTTAGAGCGGCTTTTGCACTGTGATGGTGGGCAGGGTCAGGAACTGGTAGACGGCATGGGGTTTTTTGAGTACGAGGCATTGGTTTTGATAGGCATCGCGTGAGTTGCTTCCCGGAATGCTGGTGTTTGTACCTGAAGGAGATTATGGTGGCTTTTGAAAGATGTCTGCGGTTATTCTGAGGAATTAACGATAGAATACGAGAGATATCTTTGTGAAGGAGGCCCCAAATACACTCTAACACATTCTTCGGTCTACATACGGCTTTGCCTTTCACTGCCGAGATCGTCGTAGGAAGACACCAAGCTCGACTGATCTGGAATCCTCTCGTCTGAAGATCTGTTCCCCCTACCCACCCCCGCCACAACCTCATAGAGCATCTCGGTTGTGGCACTCTTACTCTAAATCATAGCAATGGGGATCGTAAATTATCACTCAATCCTTCCACTGATCTAGCACATATCTGGTGGCGAGTGACTTGGAGTAGCGAGTGCTGAGTGGCGAAGCATCAAACTTTTCTGTAATGATTCTCTGTAAATAAATCAACTCTTTCGTATTCTCTGCTTCTCTTCATTGTATCATAGAATCTACACACAGGGTTCTCCCCTAAGTACTATAGCAACACTAGCTATTGCATATGTGGCCTCAGTGGGAGATGAGTGTTCCTAAGCGGCGGCCCGGTCAGCCTGCATGAAGCTGCGCCAGAACTTTGTTAGTGCAAGCCTGTAACGGAAGCCTTGCCGACCGCCGGGCCTCATGTTCCAGGCCAGGCCCGCCGCCCAATAGCCTGCTGGCTGCCAAATCTTATGCAGGCCTCTAAGACTGATGCAGGCCTCGGCAGGCCTCAAAGATATACGGAGGCCGGACCAGGCTTATGCAGGCCTTAAAGATATATTCCGGCTTCAAACAATATGCAGGCTGGCCGTCAGATATCTGCAGGCCGGCCCGGCTTGCAAATCACAGACCTGGCCACTAAGGAACACTAGAGTCTTGTATGGTCGGAGATTCTGATACGGGCTGATGGCATACAGCCGTACTTGTAGTCTCATATAGATGTGGCCTTGTGGCCCTCTTATATTGTGTACTATCAAACTTCTCTAGCATGATTTCGAAACTAGCTGTGTTACTGAACGTTTGTTATGATCGTATTTGATACTACTATCACTACTACCAGCATTATATACACCTGCGAGGAAAAGGTAATTTCGGGTATGCCACAAGGTTGTGTTTCTCCTTCCGTCATCTGCTTTTATGTTTGGAACCGCAGCGACTAACTGCCAGGCCTTCGCAATACGGGCGTTATGCAAACATATCTCGTAGACTACGTATCCAGCGCTCCAACTGCCATCATGTCAAAGGTTCCCTTCTATCACTGCATCTTGGGGCCTTGATTTTCCCTCTTCGCCTGACGCTGTACGACAGAGTGACTCTGGAGAATCGGACAAAGCAGCGCCGAGAGAGATCGGCTAAAACTATTGTCTTCCAGCTCGTGCGCCTGCATCTATTGTAGTTGGTGGTGTTCCTCGGGGTGTGACAACATCCGACACCGGCTTTTCCTTTTTTTGACTTTACTCAAGAAGGGTCCCAGAGCTCCACGGAGAGTAGAGTGCTACAGAGCACATTATGCAGACTGAGATGCCTGGAACGCTGTGTTCCTTGTTGGGAGTGATCTGCCGCCGCATTACTTAGCGATAGTGAGCTAGAAGTCGAAATCGTATTTCGTGTGGCTTTGACAAGAGTTCGTTCTGGAGTCAACTGTATCGGTCTTCGTGGATAGTACACTTTTATGCGGTGTCATTTTTTTCCAGTCTCCGAATGGGCAAGAATCAACCAAACTCGCAATAAAAACTTTTTAGCACACCCCTTTCTGACTGCTGACGAACTATCTACGAAGACCGGTACATTACTGCCCACTCTACTATTCCCCGACAAAAGAGGTCTAGTAAATCAAGATCGTATGTATTGAGTTGGATTACTACGCCCTTTTAGCCGCAAAAATTAGCTTCGCGTAACGCCGCACAGCGCAGCCAAAACGCCACCAACACTAGCCACATACTGCACCAGCAATAGAACGGTCATTTCCTGTGGGATGCCATCCCCTCAATTTGCCCTTCTATTTGAATAGAAGCCAGCTGCTGTAGAACAAACTCCAATGCCATTAATAACTAAGTATTCCCATGGACATCTCGCTTCATATATCCTTCTAACACCAAGTGTACCGTGTTGGTGCAGATAGTTTGTTGAACGTGTGCGACAACGCCCCGGACACCGCTGTACTAGGTATGCCGAAGTTGATAAGATCAGAAACACCGGGCGCACCGTGTTCAGCATCAATACCGACGATCAATCTAGTCACTGTTGCTAATGCTGGTCGCGCTCACGGTCCTTCGCGTATGGCCGAAGGTATCAATAGGTTGAAACACAAGCATTTGGTAACCACCTATAAATAGCTACTTGTTGTATCTAGTTGTCAATTAAGTGGGTTTTGACAGCAAAACCTGGCCTTGAACCCCGGCCCTTGATCACATGGGATTCCACTCTACCCCAAATGGTGAGTCTGATCCAAATTGAGATTGTGACAAACTGTGAGGTGAAAAGATCACCCCCAGCGAAGCCCAATTACTGATACGGCCCAAAGGATTAGAAGTGCGATAGGACACATTCATTCAGGTACAAGGGAGAGTATGCATGAACCAGTGAGGGTCAAGTCATTCATTTGGAGAAAGCGGGGACGAAGGTTCTGGAAGAAAGTAAGAAATTGGTACTGGTGTGAAGATAATGTCGGGAGATAAGGATGAGATGAGGACATGGGAAGAAGTATTGCGACATTGGATGTTGTGGCGATAAGATGTTGGGAAGTGGTGTGTAAGATCAAGAACGAAGGTTCAGAGATTGTACATTGAAGCATGAGGACTGGTTCGAGGTTAGGAGACGAATTGTATATAAAGAGAGGTTGTTTGATGTTGGAATGTTTGCTTTTTCTTCTCTCTTTACTGGTTCTCTTGTATAGCAAACTGTAATGGGCAGGGTCGGGCCCAGGTGATGAGGATGTTCCAAGACTGAACTCGAAGTTGGTATTGAGAGGCAGGAATAAAGACAAGAGTCAAAGATATTTTTCCAAAGTCGTACTATTGTTTGCTATACATGAGAACGAGTAAAGAGAGAAGAAAAGGAAATCCTCCAATGTCAACGCACGTCTCTTTATATACATTTCGTCTGCCACCCCCGAACCATTCCCAATGCTTCGATGTACCATCCGAATCTTCATCCATGATCTTACACACCCTCTGTTCCTTCATTATCAATACACTCACGCCACAACATCTGATGTCACAACACTTCCTACGACGTCCTCATCTCATCCTTATCTCTCGAAACAATCACCTCACCATTACCCCTTCCTTACGTTCCGCTGGATGCTTCGTCCCTGCTTCTCCCAAATGAGTGACCTCTCTTTCCCGGGTTCCTGCATTCCTCCCTTCGTACCTTCAAAGAATGTGACGTATCATGTATCTGCTTCTTCTCCAATTCCTTGCGCCGTAACACAAACAATAGTACGACTTTGAAACAACATCTGAACTGTTGTCTTTGTTCCTCAATACGCACTTCGAGTTCAGTCTTGCATCATCCACATCACCTGTGCCCGACACCGCATGTTACAATTACTACTCATCTCTTCCTCTTATAATCTTTTCCTTATCATCTTCAACCTAAATCGTCCAAATCATGTACAGAAGCGCACAACAAGAAGCAAATAAGATAAGGTGGGGGAGGGTGGTTATACGGTTGCGCAGTTTGGCAATGTCACGTGCGATGAAGGGAGTGAAAGAGCAACTTAGCATCTAGAAATTAACTCGTCCAAATCTTGTTAGGGTTGCTCAAATGTCAATTTTGGTTCTTTTGAATAAATTGTGTTTTATATGCATCATTGCGTACCAGAACTAGCATTCAAAGAGTCAGATTCAAAGTCAAATTACATAGGAGACCAATGTGTCATTTACATTGGCTCGTTGTAATTTGTGGATGTATTGTTGTAATGTTGCGAACAAGGCAGCTGTCTCAGCGATGTTCTCAGCGCAATGCTTAGGGTGTTCTTCAGTGTACAACACAACACATTTAAAGACTCAATAAAAAAACCCAAAATTAAATGTGAATATTTCCCTTAAACTACAGGTCAGTTGCTGTTGCTCACACTAGTTTCCGATGTTTCCAATTGGCCAACTGCGCTTGGAATACTTGCCAGCACATGGTTTTTGACTGTAGAACACTGAATTTTTCATGATATTAAGATGACAATACTTGAACTCCAAAATTTACTAATCATATATCCATGACTAAGCCTTTCTTGAGAGCCTGGATCCATTGCCATACTAAGTATGTCCCAGTGTGAGATGCCATAGAGACCAAAGGTGATATTAATACATTTGCAATCTGAATAAACAGTTCCAACAGACATTTCAAATGTACCAAGTAACTTCTGATACAGAAATGATATATATTCGGGGAAAGACCAAAACTGGCAATCCAGTCGAGGCTAGTGTTAGGAGCGGTTCAGGACAGTCACTTCTGGTGCGGGTCCGGGTCCAAACCGAACTGTTGCCAAATTGGCAGTCCAGGTTGGCAATAAACCCAAACCGTCAACTGCGGTACGGTTTGATGGTAAACTCCCAACCCGTCTTAATTGGGCAGGTTGTCATCGGGTCGCCGAGCGGGTCCATCTATAGATTGAAATAAGGCTCTTGTTTTTTGAGTTTATTAATAGTATCTTATCAAAATCGCGTTTTCAACAACCAATAATGTGTTTTTGCATGCTTCATAGCGTGCAATATAGATTAATTTTGAATCGGTGTTTTACGTTTGATATAGTGTCTTTTTGCCAATCATTGTGGTCAATATTTCCGTTATGAATGCGAAGATCTGCACGATGACTTGATAACCAAATATGCAACAACTAAAACTGGTGGCGCTCGGTTGACACTCATTTTGACGATGTGGCAGTGAGTATTTCGCTGTTGTTTTTGCCAATAAAGGCTGCCAATAATTGATAAATGGATGTCTGCAACCAATCGGAATATAAATTAGCCAAGATGTGAGGCTAAAAATCGTTGACGCTCCGTTGACGCTCATTCTCAGGATGCGGCAGGGAGCATGCCACTGTTGTTTTTCCCAGTAAAGGCTGCCAATATCTGATAAATGGATGTCTGCAACCATTCGGAATATAAATTAGACAAGATGTGAAGCTAAAACTCGTTGACGCTCCATTGACACTCATTCTCAGGATGCGGCAGGGAGCATGACACTGTTGTTTTTCCCAGTAAAGGCTGCCAATATGTGATAAATGGTTGTCTGCAACCAATCGGAACAGAAATTAGCCAAGATGCGAAGCTAAAAATTGTTGACACTCCGTTGACGCTCATTCGCAGAATGGGGCGGTGACCATGGTGCTCCCTCTTTTGCCAATAAAAGCTGCCAATACATCGGTTATGCATAACATCGACCAAATCACGGTTTAATTACCGTACTTACAAAACCACAAATCGTTGACGCGCCGTTGACGCTCATTTTACTCTATTGTCCGTTCAACATCTGCTGCTATCAACAATAGTTTTCATCATGATTTGAACTTATTGGTAGTCTTTCTGGCAGATTGAGACTTGACCCTGTGGCAAAGCCGAGCGCAGTAACATTCTTGCACTGTTTGCTCTCACATGACTACAATTTATGTGTCTTGCTAAAAGCTTCATTGTGCCTGCTATACATCTGTTTATCAACTGATATTCACAAGCGACTGCTCACCATTCGCCCATAATATAACTCTAGCTAAAATACTCAGTCAAGATACATAAAGAAGCTGGTGAAACATTGATGCATTCTGTCCTACTTTTTCTTCACTCCCTTACTCCTCCTCGTTTCAATTGCATTGACCGTCACCAACTGCTTTTCAGGCTGCCTCTTTGACTTCCGTGTAGGCCGAATCAATCCGGGAACATTTGGTGGGGCACTCACATCCCGCAGCTCTGGGCATTCCGGATCGTTGATGCTTTTGACTTGCTCCATATCAGATTCAACATCCGCCGCGCAATCGTCGTTACTGTCATTTGGATTATCTAAGTCCCCATTCCAGTGCAGCCAATCTTCAGTATCCGAAATGCTTTCAGGTGCGCTATCCTCATCACTTTCGACAGGATGACGGTTAATTCTTCGGATTTGGCGGAGATTTAAGATTTGAGTTGGTCCTCTAGGTAGGTCCTTTGCACACAAAGGTCGTGGCAAAGGAGATCTTTCTGACAATTTGAATGCAGCCGCACCATCATGTTGAAAGAGTGACCAAAATGCTTCTACGATCTCTTCCATGTCCGAAATGTATCCCACGGCGGTCATCTGCTTGGTTTGGGCGCAAGATTCCTTCTGTGTAGCACGTAGGTTTTGGCTGCCCTGCCACATCTCCAAAACGTCTTGAACCTTGGCCATTCTGTGCAGTTTCCTTTCCTCTGCCTCTTTCTTCATTTCCGAGTTGTTGTCTGTGTTCGTGGTACCCATTTCGGCGTCAGCGCCTGCTGATATCCCGTTATTGGCTCAAGCGAACTGCCTGACAACGACTTTTTCGCGAATGGTTTCGCCTGTGGTTTTGGTCTGCCTCCAGCCGATAACATCTCGGCCAAGGGAAAAACTGGCCTCCACTCCGACACCATGGGGTATGAGAGACAATATGTCGCGCTCTACATTGGAGGGATCGGCGTACTTTGAGTGGGTTTCCTCCCGTTGACGCCACCAGTCGGTTATGTCCGGTATCCAAAATGTACTGCTAATCCCCATTGGGTCAGAGTGGTAATCATCGAGATTTGGATTAATTTGCCCCCAGTTCTTTTGTGCTTCAGGCGGTGAATTCATACAGAGCCTGCCGGCGGTCAATAAGCGCGCAGTGCGATTGCTTCGTCCGGGTGTCGTCTCAGCCACATTGTTAGGCGTTAAGTATTCTTCATCATCCCGGGACAAATCATATGGATCAAAGGATGATTGACAGGATCCTGACGCCTTTGCAGAAGGGATAGGATTGCGGCTCGGTAAGTTTTCGAGTTTATTGACCCGCACATGTCGATGTTTGGCGCAGTATTCGTTCTCCATGTACTTCAGAAAGGCCTCTTGGTATTGGGTAGTATAGGATGTCTCGTCCTCAGGATTAATATGGATTCCCTTGTCCCACTTTCTAAATGATCGCAACTTCCGGAAAGGATCGAGGATATGTGCAGCAATTAGCAGCATGCCCATCGATGGAGTCACTTCGGCGTAGTACTTGGACAGCTTCTGTCGAGCTAACTTCACAGCAAAGAACAAGTCTTCTTTCCATTGAGTTTTCTTCTGTTACGGGGGTTTTTAAGCCACGCTTCAATAAAACATTTATTAACTTAAATACAGCCGCCTAACTAAACTTCTTTTTCTCTCCTCGTCTTATCCTAAGACTCAACCTCTTGTCCTTATACAACAGCACCCTCTAAAAACAGTCCCCGTTTTCTTCCTGATCGTGTATATGGGCAGTATCGATAATTTCCTCGAAAGGTAATCTGCCCGTCGAAACGTATCTGCAAACGTCGTACTCGATGCCAAGTATTGCAGCGGAGCGCAAGGTCCAGTGTTGACCAGAAGTACTCCTGGTTTCCTCGTAGAAAAGAAACAGATCTCCTAACTGTTGGACTAGATGATCGTGTGCGGTACGTTTCTTCAATTGTCTCAAGGTAAACATATAGGACGAAATCACTTGTGAGTAGTAGAGAAGTAATTGTGAATCTTGTTTAGATAGAAATCTGAATAATATTTTAAGGTGTTCTTCGCTGGTAATGTCTGACTGTGGATTGATGCTAGAGCTTGGTTCTTCTCATTGTCGGGGAGACAATGCGAGTTCTTTATAGTCTTTAGCTGGCTCAAGTTTGGCCGCCATTCCTCTGACTATGACAACAGACTTGCTTGATAGCTTATCTCGGAATACTGTCCCGAGAGCCGCCACGAATTCCCTCAAGGTTATCGTGTGCATGCATGATTGGTTTTGATAGCTTTGCGCTCCTCGTGTGAGGCCATCATCATGTCATGATATCAAACGCATCGTATGACAACTCGTAACTTTACTTAGACATATTGCTTATCGTTACCTTCAGTAGTTGGGACGTCTGACGTCATATGGACTGATCAGCGCTTATCGCAATATAATAATAACTTGAAGTTATTAATGCCTCACCATACCAATTTGGCTATTCGGCATTGCGTCAGAGATTTATGTCGGCGACCAACCGATACTCTGCCAATGTAGATTATGACACCCTCTTGGGGTTGCGATGCATACTAACTCAAACCAATGAGCAGGGTCGCTTCAGGCCTCATATCTTCAGCCAATCCCAATAATCCCTCACGCACTGCATGCTTAGGTTCCGGACTTCCGTCAACCGGGGAGGGCGCGCATAATCCTTATCTCTGAGAGATAAAGTGCGACGATCCCTCGTACTCGCATATTGCATAACGCGTGCTGCACACCACTATGGATGTGTTGTCCCGCTATCAAGTTATAGTAGGTGTAATGTATAATCATGCGCACCGCGGATGGTTTTTCACATCCCGGCTATGGTGAGATAATTGCGTCATCTTGCGAATCCGCGCGATGAGACTGCTCTCTGTCGCATCATTACATGCGGCTCAGATGTAACCCCGCTAAGAGCCGTCTGACTGATCACATGCCTTCATTCGCAAGAAGGTGTTTTGCTTCAATGACTAATGGTATCCACTTCCGAATGGTAGTCAAGAGTACTTGCTTGAATAACATGTATCATTACCGCTATTAGGAGAGAACCCCTAACATCTTCTATGCCAAAGCTCGCATCACACCATCCATGTGATCAAACTTGACGTTGTACACTGAGATGACGTGATGCAATGTAACTGTATGCCGCTTCGACATCCACAGGGTCTAATATCGGAACGGCCTCAATCCTTCCATGACATACTTTACAATCGTCCATTCATCTTGTGTTGTGAATTGTGGCCGGTATTCGGTGTATTTTGCATTTTGAAACCACTCACGTGTGAATTCCCGTAATATGTAGGCCCGCTCGAGTAACTCTAGAGTAGAGTTCCAACGTGCCTTCACATCCATAATCGGAAGTACCGCAATGCGGACTTTGGCTTGTTGACAGTCAATGAACTCGTTTCGACGAACAGGTGTCAGCATAATCAATGCAGCAAGCATTCTCTGCTATATGAAGATCAGTTTCCGGACTTTCAAAATATCTTGAAATACATACCTTCTCAATTATCTTCGCTAAACCTGGTCTCATGGCCGACACCTTGTTGATTCTAGCGTTGCCCTCTTTTCGAAGTCTTTGACTTCTCCCGATGTCTTTGCTTTCATTCTCTCTAAATTCCTGATCGCACTCATGGGCTTCCCAAGACTTGGTGCGGCCATTTACACCGAGACTGCTCATGAAAGCACCTAAAGCCAGCTGTATGATGTGCGCCATGCACGGAATGTGGTTCCTCAATACAGGCCACTCGACTCCGGTGGTCTCAAGTGTAGATTGCAGCTCATGTGTCATTGTGTAACTTGAGGAAGCATTTTCCGTCGTAATACCAAGCAAACGGCTGTCGGTGAGCTCAAAACGATCCTGCACATCCTTTAAATGTATGGCTAGCCTTGCTTCAGCATGTTGGCCCTTAACCTATCGTCCTTAATTAGCTTTCGAAATGTGAAAAGAACGGGCAATCAACCTCATCGAAAGCGAGTTGAACTTCACGTAACGCCGAATTTTGATCCATATAGTAAGCAATGACTGATGTTATGGCTAATGTGTTTGTTGATGTCTATCCGTCCAAAGCTATACTAACTTTGTTTCGTGACGGCAATTGCTTCTTAATTGCATCCACGGTCAGAGTCTATTCCCTCCGGCAAATATTGCTCAGGGTTGTAGCAGACGGTAGCATTAGATCATTGCGTAAAGCCTTATATGACCGTCGTAGCTCAAGATTTGATACAGCATTCGATGGAATATGAGCTGAAACCAATCCCAACATGAGGTATCAATTCCACGTGTCTTGGGGAAATTCGGAAGTTTCAAAGTCCTTAGCTGCCATTTTCGATCGTTTTGTCTTTCATTTCGGTCAATGTGGATCAAACTGACTGTCAAATATGATTATCCTCTGCGAACTTACTATTGTGATTCCTCGACTTCCTTGCTTCTTCAGGATGGCTAAAGCTGTTTCATCGACCGTCGCACTAGTCAATTCAGTAACCTCTGACTCTGTTAATTCGTTTAACTTTGCGATGTGAGCTTTTGCCAGCAAGTGTTTCCCCATTCAGCTTGTCCCATGTTCTGATGGATGGCGGAGAACTTGATGACAAACGATATATATGATGCCCAGGCTGCCGGTCTCCTGTATTCCACAGTGTAAATAGAATCGCCAGGACGGCGCATGTCTAGAATTTTTGCAAGCAATAGGCCGCTTCGAGCTTTCATTCATTGAAGCCCACCAAGCGTCGAAGATAAATTGGAGTGTAAGGTCGATTAAATCCGGAATGAAGACGCGTTTATTTTGGGACGCGATCATAACCTCGAGCAATGAGGTGTTCACAGATTTTGAATCTGACATGGCGGTTTGAATTGGAAAGATTGGTGATCCGACTCAAGAGACAGCCGAAAGTAACGATACAGTAAAGCAGACTGCGGATTCTTAAATATTGACTCTACAACTACAAGCAGAAAAATCAGATCTGTGAGACATTGCATGCATATTTGTGTAGTTGTATACAAGGACAGATTGCACAGACTGACTGAGTAAAAGCTGATTTAGGAACAGCACAATTCAGTTCATTGCTGTGTTGCGTTCTGAGCCTCCACCAAAACTGTGGACGTTGGGTGGGTGCTCAATTGTAGGAGCCGGACGCGATATCGTCACTAGCATTTTTGCCAATAAAGGCTGCCGATAGGTTCATTATTGGTTATCTGCATTCCATTGCTGTTAGATTTTCCAAGATGCAAGGTCAAAAATCGTTGACGCTCCGTTGACGCTCATTTTGGGACATGGTTACAATCTTTTCAGAAGCATTTTTGCCTTGTAAGGCGGCTAATATTTCGATTACGGATCAACAAAGCCGCCCAGCCCCTGGATTTTTCAAGATGCAAGGCCTAAAATCGTTGACGATCTGTTGACGCTCAGTTTCAGAGGATAGTGACATTGTCTTCGAAAGCATTTTTGCGATGAAAGGCGGCCGATAGTTCGACTATGTGTCAATGTTGCCACACAGCCCTTGCATTTTCCAGGATGCAAGGCCAAAAGTCATTAACAATCCGTTGACGCTCATTTTTAGGACATATCAACGATGTTGTCGCAACTATTTTCGTCTAGAAAGATGGCTGATAGTTCGAATATGGCTTGATGTCGCCGCACAGCCCTTGCATTTTCCAAGATGCAAGGCCTAAAATCGTTAACGCTTCGTTGACGCTCATTTTTAGGACATAGTAGCGATGTTATTGTAGCGATTTGTGCCTAGAAAGGCGGCCGATAGTTCAATTATGGATTAATATTGCCGCTCAGACCTTGCATTTTGAATGATGCAAGACCAAAAGTTGTTGACGCTCCGTTGACGCTCATTTTTAGGACATAGTAGGGATGTTGTCTCAATGATTTTTGCCTAGAATGGCAGCAGATAGTTCGATTACAGGTGAATGTCTCCGCACAGCCCGTTGATTGTTCATGATGCAAGGCCTACAATCGTTGACGCTCCATTGATGCTCCTTTTTAGGACATAGTAGCGATGTTGCCGTAACTTTGTTTTGTTTAGAAAGGCGGCCGATAGTTCGATTATGAGTCAATCTCTCCGTGCAGCCCTCTGGATTTTCCATGATGCAATGCCAAAAATCGTTGATGCTCCGTTGACTTTCAATTGACGCTCATTTTAGCAGGTGGCAACGAGCGTGACGTTTGCCTTTTGCAGTATTACGCCGTCCAATACATTCACTTTGGAAGGATGCCACAATGCAGCCCATTGATTGCGGAATGTGTCAAACTATAAATCGTTTACACTCTGTTGATGCTCAAATTAATCACAGCGAAACATCCTTTGTACACTCAATAATTGTAAGCAACCAATCATATACACATTATTGACATCCAATATTGTGTTTATATGTATTATTGGTTGCATCCAGGAGTTTTGTTACCGCTCAATTTCTGATCAACTGCTATCCACACGATCTGAGTGAGAAATGACGTGGTCCTATTACATTCCTGCACTTTCGGCCGGCAATTTGTGGCATGTAGATCCGTTCACTAGTTTTTGGTAAATATAGCTCGACATCCTCACCTTTCCTTATCCAGCTCCTTCTCCTCGATTTTCATGACGTACCATACGCAATTTCACATATCTCTATCATGTGCACCAGGTCTGTGCGGAGAGTTATGCAGTTGGATACATGCATGAATACGTCATGGCGGTTGTCGTTCAGCCTGATTCGTCATGAGCACTGGCCGTCCTTTCTATGACACATATGACATCACTCACTGACATTTTGTTAGTATATTTCGTCACTAATACAGCTTTTGCTTTGTCGGTTAACAGTCAGATGCAGATGAAAATCGCCCGTGTGGGCCGTTTTTCTGCTTGATTTAGATTCTAGAACTTTCACATGGTGCATTCGACCCTTGCACATGTACAGAAGAATTACCATGCCCCACAATTGCGTCACTGAAATCAAGAAAAAGCTGACACGTAGCTATATTGGTATACCCATTGCTTTTCACCGAGATATGACGTCAAAAATTACAGTTTGCCTATCAATTCCTCCGCGGACGCAGGAGCTGTCACCATTTCTTCATCCGAATCCGAAATCTATATGGTGATTAGCTGGAGACTATTTGCCTGGGTAAAAGCATACTGGTTCAACAAGCTTCTCTTTCAGCAATGGTGACATATAGCGCTCTGCGGCAGGCTCAAGACTGGATATGCTTGTTATCGACTGCAGCAGCACCGAACCTATCCTGATATGACTACTTCCTGATCGAGATGTCCCTTGAGGCATTTGCGATATTCCGGGGACAATGTCAAGACTCTCCATATTCTCTCTAAATGTTCTCGGCGCAGGTGCCGTAGCGTCAGCACCTGTTTGCGGTTGAATGACGGCCAGAACCCTCAATTCGGCTGTGCCGTACTTCTTATCTCTTTGACGGAATTAGTCAGATGCGTCCTCCCATCCCGGTTGTGTCAATTTGTCAAGCTTCATCAGCTTCTGCCGAAATCTTTCCATGCGCTACTGTACCGTTTTGGTGATTGTGCCCATCACCCAGCCGGGTTCGTCATCTTCGCACAGCTTGCCACGCTCTGTCTCTTCATCATCCTCATCTTCCCCATTCTCCCCATCGTCGGAACATGCAAGATCGCTTAGGCTGTCTCCAATAGCAACCATCATCTCTTCAAAAGTCATTTCCGGCTCTTTGTTCGTCAATCCTGCGATTTCAGCATACTTCATATCGTCTTGCTCTTGCTGAACCGCTGCCTATGTGTCTTCAACTCGCGTTCTTGCCCCAGCGGTCTCTCTCTCAACATAATCCTCAATCCATTTCTCCCTCTTCTCGTTGCTTAAGAAGTGGGTTTCGCGTTGTTTCTCCGCCGCAAGCTTCTTTTTGGATCTCAAACTGCGCAATGCCCCAAGTGCTCGGACTCTTTCGGCTTCCAAGCCGCTCTTGCCTTCATTTGCTTGATGACATTGTTGGGTAGACCGCTTCGTCGATTTGCCGTGTCTGCCCGCCGGGAGTGGTGACAAGTTCTTTTCGGAGCATTGACCATTGTTTGTGTTGACTATGTTGTTGAGCGAGATGTTGGATGTTGCAAGATATGGACAATATGGAGGCAAGCTGCATCTTTTATGTCATGGTTAGTACGTTTACTCTTCTCGAACAAAGCAAAACCACTCTTTGGACTGTCAATAAATCAGGAATAGTTAGGCTAACCGTACACCATGACTTGATTGTTAGCGTCAGTTTCATGTATTATCCCAGCGATTCTTTGAGACAAACATCAGCAGACGTCCTTTCCCTCGAACAATGTCCTATTTATAGCTTACAATCATGCGATTTCGGCTGTCGTACACCGCAATTTAACCCTGTTAGCTAACAAACAACATCGGACCGACTTATTGCACATCTCGGGGCTGTGGGAAATCCCTGCAACTTGCAGCTATGCGCAGCAGGATACATGTTGAGTATAACGATCATATTGGGTGCTAATTATTCAATTCTGATATGAAGCTGAATATATAATCTTCAGGACTTCCGACTTCATCTCGTTATCATCTTCCTCTCCGATTCCACACCAACAAATCTTGGATACACAACCACCTCCGGCAGGTCCGAGTGGATCCAAATCCGGCCGATTAGCAGGAGCGTCGTCCGATACGTCACTTACCGGTACCCATCAAGAACGCAGACACCAGTTAGTCCACCGCGACACAGCCAATACAGCCACCAAAAATATGACCCAAGATGCAAATTTAAATATCGTCTGTAAGACTGGAAGCAGCACAAATAAGAAGCAGCATGCAGTTGGATGTGACTATATCCATTCCGGGGTTAACGGCCTTCAATTAACCATATACCATACAGCCGGTGTACGCCGGGTGCTACGTGACCAATTTATCACTGCCCGTAACGGGTAACCTCCATGGTCGACAAAGGCATTTGTCCGCACAGTCCGCGAAATCGAACATCATGATGTTGTAAGTTCTGGCATTTTCGCGTACGAATTTCCTGATAAGCATCCTGGTGAGTGGACAAAACAGGATTTAATCACCTTAGAGGAGGCTACGGAAGCGTATAAGGTTGAGCTAATAGCCGTATCTCATTGTTTGAAGCAGCAGCTAATTTCTTGTAGGTATTCAAGATGTCTGCTACGATGGCAAGGCAAGGAGGTCGTGTACAGCTGGAACAGTCCGACATGCGCCTGGCCTTGAACACGGCGACAATGGCCAAAGGAGGGTTTTCGCTCGCCGCAATAGAGGAAACACAGAATCTGATCAAGAAACCTCGCGCCGAGGTCCGAGAAGAGAAGAAGCGGGGTGTTGAGTTTCCTGGCCATAATAAGGTGAAGGCTGTGATAGAAAGACACCCAGCGATGCTTCGTCAAAACCATACACCCAGATGCCTTGCTTCCCAAATGGCACCACAAATAATCCGCAGACAGTCTGGAGACGCAAAACTACAGGTGCACCTCCGCCCAACCATCACAGACAGCAGACTCCAGAGCCGACTCCAGGGCTGAATCCACCTCTGCCCGGAACTCCACCCGCCTCAACTGGTAACACTTCCGGAGCTCAGCATCTCAAAATCATCAAGTCGCCTGCCGGATATGGGTATTCGCATAGTTCTCTTTCCTGTGCTGAATCTTTGACCCTCGATGTATCTGCCCAGGATAGCGAGCACGATACAGATTTTGATCCAAATATGCTGCCTGATGAAGGAACATCCACCCGTTAGTTCACTATCTGCTGTGTAGTAATGCAGCTAACATTCATTTTGAAGACCAGAGCAGCCTATTGAGCGATCCTGACAGTGATGACTAGCATTGATTAAATGGCACGGCATTTTGGAGATTATTATTATCCTGAATTCGCGGATACTGTAAAGTATATTTTACAGGATATATTTATATGTATTATTAAAGAACAATGAAGTAATCAAGAAGCAAGTCAATGAAAACACCAGAAAGGCTGCCAAATCAACGTGAATGATGGACTATGCCAAACCAAATGATTGCATATTGTGGATACACCCGTGTCAAAATGAGCGTCAACGGAGCGTCAACGATTCTTAGTCATGTATCATGGGTAATCTTGTGGGCGCTTGGTTCCAAATAGTCATAAAGGAACTATTGGCAGCTTTTATAGGCAAAAGAGAGAGTGCGTCGCTCCCTGACCCATCATGAAAATGAGCGTCAACGGGGCGTCAACGATTCTTAGTCATTTATCTTGGGTAATCTGGTGGGCAATAGGTTGCACATAGTCATAAATGAAGTATTAGCTGCCTTTATAGGCAAAAAAGAATATAAAACGCTCGCTGCCCCATCATGAAAATGAGCTGCAACGGAGCGTCAACGATTCTTAGTCATGGATGTTGGGTAATCTGCATAGCGATAGGTTGCAAATAGTCATAAAAGTAGTATTGGCTGCCTTTATAGGCAAAAGAGTATGAAAAACGCTCCCTGCCCCATCAGGAAAATGAGTGTCAACGGAGCGTCAACGATTCTTAGTCATTTATCTTGGGTAATCTGCGCAGGGATAGGTTGCGTATTGTCAGAAACGAAGTATTGGCTGCCTTTATAGGCAAAAGAGAAACTACAATGCTCCCTGCCCCATCATAAAAATGAGCGTCAACGGAGTGTCACCGATTGTTGGCCTTCCATCATGGTTAATTACAGCGCGATGTGGGTGTTATTGTCTATATACAAGGTTTTGACTGTTTTGATACTCTAAAAGGCTCACAAATACTTAGTTGTAGCGCTGTAAACAAAATTATTTCTTACAGTCCCAAAGGATGTGGCGGGAATATCCGGTGCATATCTGCCTATAGAGGCTGTCATATCCTTGTTTATGGATGCTTGTGATCAGGAGCCACTTATATTGCCAAAGATGCAAGACCCAAAATCGTTGACGCTCCGTTGACGCTCATTTTCAAGATGGGGTAGGGAGCGTTTCCGTTCCTTGTTTGCCATGAAGGCGGCCAATGCTTCGTTTATGACTGTATTTGACCTGTCGCACCCCCAGATCACCCAAGATACACGACCAACAATTGTTGACGCTCTGTTGACGCTCATTTTCAGGATGTGGTAGGGCGCGTTTGTCTACTCATTTTGATTATGAAGGCAGCCAATACATCTAAAACGGACTGTAATGTACCAGTCTCAATATTTGACAATCATCAGTTGCATATCTGAATGCGACCGTAAATGTGAAACCCGAAACGCGGAACCGGAGATTGGAACCGATGGGTCTAGCCAAACCTGGCAAGACCCGCGGGTTGACGGGTACGGGTCCGGATTTGGCCCCACCAGAGTCAGCGGGTCGGGTTTTTGGACGGGTCTGGAACCGAACCGACCCGTTTTTGCAGTCCAAACCCGGACCGCTGCCGGGTTACCCGGACCCGTTGCTAACACTAGTCGAGGCACTGCAAAGGAACGTGTTTGTGAGGCTTTTCCCATGCGTTGGCAAGGTTGGCTTCGAGAAATGTGAGGCCATATTCACTCATTCCATCCCAACTTGAGTTGTGTGACTGAGATACTGAGATCGGTCATTACGGGAGTGCAGATTGACAATTATATTATCACAGTCCATGCCAGTGGTGTCAACTCATCTTCGTGTTTTGGTTATCATGTATAAAAGATAATGGTTCTAAAAGTATTACTAGAGACAACTCTGACTAGCGAGATTGTCATTCTGAGTTGTCCAACAGAAATGTACTTGTGAGTCGGCTGGAATGAAGATTTGGCAATATTGGGAATAGTTTCTGGAAGGTGGTGTTGTCGCAACAGCAATTCAACAATGAGCAAAATAGTTTAAGAATCAGCTTGAGACTTTCCGAAACACAATGATTCAACCAGTCCGAACCGACCCGGTCCAAGTTAGGGCTCAGTACGGTCATGCCCATCCTTTAGGTTAGACAGGATCGAGCCTAAGACTGGCAGTCTGGGACTGGCCCACCTTTGTCTGGACCAGTCCGCACACGCTTGCAATTTCGACATTGTTTCTTAGTCAAGTACCACCGAAAACATGACTCATCTTCACATTTATCACTGCACACCTCTTGGCACCCACTCTGGGTGTAATTATGACAGTTCTGTCAGTATATTTGGTGCCATCAAGATATATTTCCCCCATTAAAAGACCAATACAGTTAAATAATACCCTAAACCTGGACACTGTGCTGGACTGGTCCAAATCAGTCCAGGCCAGTTCAGTCCAGGTCCAGAAAAAGCGGGGATTGGTCCGATCCCAGTCCAAAAATTACTTGGACTGGATTGGACTGGACTTGGACGGACCCGGACTGGACTGGTTCAATGCTGGACTGGTGGAATCGTTGCGGAAACTTCTAGTAACTATTTAGACTTTGCCGCGATGCACTTTTCTAGCAATAAGATCTGAGGTCTGGGGTTATTGGTGTTTGGATTTATTGGAGTATGCAGTCACGCGTCACCGGGTTTATTTGATTGCCTGTTCATTGAAGTAATTAATTCAAATTGAACCTTTTTCAGATATGCCTCCGCTACTCTTCTTCTTCATCAAACTCATCAATGAACAATTGTACCATTCATTTGAAGGGCACACCACCATCATTCTTGATACTAACGATCACGCCCCTGACTTTCGAACCAGTCCCCAGAATCACCATGATTCCTTCGGAGCGATGGTTGCTGATTTTTCCGACTTCCATACAAGCAGGGTCCGCGAAGACCTTGACTGTATAGACGCCCTCAAAAGTGAAGTGTAACGCCATTATTACGTGCTGACCGACATACGAGCATTGCTCAAGATCTATCTGAACGTCAATAAACATCATACAAAGAAGCGCACTATCATACCTGTGATTCTAGTGTTGCAAGACCTGGGATTGCCCTCATAATTGAGCTTACTTCTGCCGACTAGGACAAGCTGACTGGAACGGATAAATCTCTTCTTGAGGAAATTTCGGTGGGATAGTTTTTACATTGGCTGTTGTAAAGGTGCCATGTTGGTTGTGATGTGGTGGTGGTGGAAGGAGGTTGTTGCGAAAGAAGGAAGAGGTTTTCAAGGCATGCAACTCCCAAACTATCACTCGTGAAATATTACGAGACAAACATAAATGATACTCATCGACAGAAAAGCAACAGGCGAAGATATTGAACGAGCACGTTATGTATTGCCTCCACAACGATCTTCAGCCATCTATTCCTTTTGCACCATTTCGGGCCTGGAATTTAAGCTTCATTCGCAGAGCATTGGATGCTAGCCACAGCTTCATTTGTTAGCCCAAGCATTAGACGTTGGCCAGAGCTTCAGATTCTGAGGTGCTGATATCCAAACCTTGAGTTTACTCTGCCGGATAACATTGATTGTACCGCTCTGTTCTAGTCCATTCACGGAGGCGGTTCCTCCGCGGAGTACCTAGTCAGTTCACAGAGGCCCACCTTCCTTGAACGAACCGTCCATTCACGGAGTCTGTACCGGACCTCCGTGAACTGACTAGTTCGTTCGCGGAGTCAGTCAAAAATTACAAATACTCTGCTCTGCACGCACCCGTTAATTCGCTCTTCCCTCGTTTGTGCATTATTCACTCATATACAGACATTTTTCCCTCGCTAGAACAGTCACGACAGCAAAAAACCAGAACAAAAACAGTAAATGACGCGTAAACAGAGGTGCCGCCTCGGGGGAGCGGAGGCCGCCGCTGTGGCTGCCGCTCCACCTGGACTCTCCCATTCCTGGTCGGAAGCCATTTCACTGTAGAGTTGAAAACTTACTGAGCTAGCCTTGGTATATGTAGGGATGCGGGTGGGCGGGTTTTTTTGAGGCTGAAGGCGCTGCTTTGCCTTAACCACTGCCGCTTCGTTCCTCTTATATACCTCTTTCCCTCGCTCCTGGCCTCCTCATTTCCCTTCAATCCTCAGGCTTTAGCCCACTTCTCGAGCTCGTGCTCGGGCTCTAGCCCCGGCTCAAGCCTTCGTTCTAGCCCGCGCTCTGGCTCAAGCTCTGGCTCTAGCTCTAGCACAAACTCTAGCTCGTGCTCGTGTTTGGGTTCTCGCTCCAGCCCAGGCTCACACTATTTCTCAATGCTCACACTTTAGCTCAAGCTCAAGGTTTCGGCCACCTTCCTCCGTCCCTTCCGTCGGCCAGATTGCTTGCCCCTGCCAGCCGATGGTCAAAGACAGGCATCACAATAGTCCGTCCCGTCCGTCCAAAACCTTGCCCGAGACCGGACTAATGTTTTCCGGGCTCATGATTTCAAGACTGGACGGACCAGGGCGCTCCATAACAAGACTACAGGACTGCAGGACCCTACAGTCCATTGATTGGCCCCCACTCAGAAATTGATATCTGATTTAATGAAGCTTAGAATCCCCGATTCGGTACAACTTCACCTCGGCTGAAGATTTGTTCCGAGATACGGCGTCCCGGAACTCTCATTCCCGAGCCCGATGTAGTATATCTGACCCTGGTTAAGACTACAGTCATCTGTACCGGGCCCTGGTCCTGGAGATTTCTGCCCGGGACAGACTAGTCCTTCTGTACTGATGCCCTAGACGGGACGATGATGTCGGGCCCCGAAGAACTGTAGTCCGGACGGACGGTTGGGAACCCTGGTCAAAGGGGCCCGCCCCAATTAGCCGTCAGTCAATTCCCACCCACCAATTTGCTTCCACTCGCCCTCAGACAAGCTGGACCATTGTATGTGCATGCACTGGCATGTACGTACACTCAACTGGCTCTATCCAGATGAATTCAATCAGCCCAACCGCATACATTGAACGCAGTGCAATTGAGTATATTCATAAACCGCATACGTTCAACCCAGTGCAAATGAGTCCATTCTTCACAGCGCAACTGAGTACGTTCCACGGGTTCCATCGTACTAACAATATGGACCTCTTGACATCTACCATCCCACATCAAATTCTGCCATTCAAACAGGGTAGCCATCGAGACCTTACTCTTCCAGAAACTGCTAGTCTCTAGTCCTCTGCTAAGCTCATCCAAGTAGGTTGTAGGTGTAAAGGCAACTGCATGACTGTTAGTTGCAAGTGTTTCAAAGCAAAAGCCGAGTGCATATATCGTTGCCATGGCCGAGATGGTGGTGCGCAGTGCATAAATTCTGGACCTTCTGCTGCGCCATCTGGTACTTTCAATCTCGAACCAAACCCAAGATCAGCTCTACCGGGACCAAGTCATAATCTAAAATGCCGCTGAGCGAATACACAAGGAGATGCTTCCATGGATACTGAGGATGAGGAGGTTCTCGAGGAGGAAAGGGGTCACTGGGGCGGCAGAGGAAGAGGAAGAGGAGGAGGGCAATGATGAGGAGGGCAGTGAGAAGGAAAATGAGGAAGATGAGCCGGTTTCAAACGATGACATGGAGCACAGTGTAATTGTAGTTGCATCAGGACATCCAAGAGGCATCCAATTGTAGGGATCATGATGATGTATAGATTATTTATAATTTTTCATTGACTCTGTGAATGAACTAGTTAGTTCACGGAGGTGGGGTACGGACTCCGTGAATGGACGGTTCGTTCACGGAAGGTTGGCCTCCGTGAACTGACCCGGTACTCCGCGGAGGAGCCGCCTCCGTAAATGGACTAGAACACCGCTCTAGCCTCATCTACCTACACCATCGGCCCGTACAATAGTTTTCCAACCTAATGATGCCATGTACGCCCCATCTAACGCGGTATCGCGCAGGATGCTATCCGCGATCGCATCCATGATAACGGTGTGCCAGAGCTGAAGATCGATGTGCTACTCGACGTTTGGGTGGTAGGACTCGTTGGCGGAAAGCGGGAAGTTAAGGCCCTCTCCAAACCAATCACTTGCACGTAATGGGATGGTTAGGCTGGAGTAGGTCTCTTTAAAAGGCCTATGGTCTCGGATCCACTAAGCCAGGAGTTAGTGTGAGTTCTCAGTGCACTGAGGTAGCCTTACATATATGGGACCCTTGGGGTACCCAAGGAACGTCTGCGTCGCACTTGCGGATTCTACGGCTTCCTGGCGTCCAGGGTTGATATCGGCTGTTGACATGCTAGGCGGCGGATCCGGGAACTCCCAGGGGTCGCCAGGCACCGCCCGATGAGCAGTCTTCCACACCTCGAGGACACACGTATGGTTGTCAGCTACATTGCCATTCTGAGAGGCCATTAGAATGATAGTCTTGATCTGTCCATTAGAGCCATGTTGCCAATAGCTTCGCTTTGTCTGCAAATTCTCATACTTCTGGGTATTGGCGACCTCTACAACGAAGGGTGCCCATAAACCGACCGAGTTGCAAGCAACCTCCGCGTCTGGAGTGTAACTCGTATACCATGTTCCGTGCCGTTCCGTTGTAATCCGGAGTGGATATGCTGTATGCTGTTAGTTTGTGAATAGTGGTGCAAGAAGAAACATACACTTAATATCGATGTTCGCCTTATTAACTAGCGATAACGGAATGAGGCCCAGTTCAAAGAAGTGCCATAAATGTTAGTTGAGAACTGTGGGGGCAATGTCATGAAAAGCTTTGGTTCCGCCCATTCTTGTCGAGATGATGTGGAGATACCCATTGAATAGCTCAACCTTATGTAACAAGTGTCGATCAGGTGTAGAATAGGATCGGCGGATGAATTTGATACCAAACTCGTTGTCCACCAGGAGAGCTAGGAGCAGGTCGGTGGGGTAAAAGGCTTTCGGATCGAAGCTTCGTACCATGTCCCGGTTATGTTCTTCGATTTTCTCGTCGATCTCAGTGAACGAGTCGCATATTTTGTGAGAGGAGGTGTTGTTGTGTGGGGATGTGGAGGAGGATCTCGCAGAGAGTGGAGGTGACGGAAAGTGGTTATTGGTAGGCTGTGGTGTGAGCTTATCACATGAATCGGATTCGTTGGGTTCGGTCGTGATATGCTCAGGACTTGAAGGTACGGCCACACGTAGTAATGTGCGCTACTCATGGTCTGAAGAAGCTGGAGAGACGCGACCAAGGCATGAATAATGCTCCATTGCGTGCATGTGTGCTGGTGGAGGAAAGATGCGGGATTTCAACAGGGTGTTCCAACATAAATGAAGGGGTAATCAGCCAAGAAGTACTACCCGGATACTTCCGTAGCTAGATATCTCCTACTTGGGCAGCTCAGAGCTCAATTAACCACTTCTGGTAAGCGAACAGCCTGGTTTGGTGTTAGTTATACGTAGTAATGTGCTTTAGTCTCAACCCACCCAAAGAAATACGTCATTTTCCACGAGTCAACTTGTTGACTATTAGCGCATGGGGACGAGTTAAACGAAACTCTTTTTAGAGTACGAAGAGTTCTAGCCAGATGAACGTACAGACTCTCGTCCAAAACTGTGGCGCACCAAGAGGTGACTGTGAACGAGCCTACCAATGCGAAAACACTGGAATAACCATTTGGAGCTCCAAAAGCCGCAAATGACCTCCGTGATTGAACCCATGAGGCGGCAGACTATAATACCTGCAGTACGTTGTTGAGATGAATCGAGTACGAATAGCGATATTGAATTGACCAATGTACAAAGTGATTGTCTCAAGAGCAAAGGGAGAGAGAGAGATAGGCATAGATAGACGGGAAAGGAAAGAAAATACTCGCCTTCGCCGAGTATCACATCCGGGGACCGATGCCGAGCATCACTTCCAGGGCTAGACCTTCTCCCCGGCGTGGAGGCTGGTGGCGGCCAATGGGGGCTATAAGCCATTGGGCCAAATCCAATGCAAAAACACTTCCCTAAGACTCTGAAGCCTTGAAAAATTGGCCAGGAATGTATAGGAACATTGGGTTCCACCAATGTTGGGTCCCGTCTGGACATAGACTGGTAGCCTGAACCATGGGATGATAATGGGACGGGATTCAGGGTCGGTCATCCCATCTGTGCATGGGATTCAGGATGACCAAAAACCCAAATCCCGGGCGGTATGGGACGGTGTTTGTTTTCAAATCGACCAAATCGGCCACCGCGGAAGAAGGGACGCTTGTTTCAGCTCATATGATCTAATCGATGAGCTTTATTAGCCTCAAGTGTCAGATATGGATTCCGCCAAATTGTTCTTTCGCAGCGGCGGTTTTTGTGATTTTTGGGCGGTGGAGGCATTGCCGTACACATCGTGATTTCACTTGACCGCTAAAAATCCCGCCCTGTTTCCATCCCGTTCACACTACAGGCTGGCGGAAATGAGTTGTGCTTTAGTATGGAAGCAACAGGCAAGATGTCCCCTGAGAACCTTACTCATTATTGTACACATGTGATCACTCTAGTCCACGTTTGCAACCACATCCTAACCCAGTTGATACGTAGCCGATCGCAGGCGTACGTGCCATTACATAGGTTGTGTGTGAGACCGTACCGCTCCCGAGCAGCCGGAGCGAGGAGCGAATGTGCTCTAATCATTTCCTCTTCTTTACTCAAGATTTGTGAACATCTTTTTTGACTGTTCAAGTGTGCTAACCAAATGATTATATGAACTCCCGAGCACAGCGAAGTTTGCATCCTATCAGCCCTGTAACATTCATCCTCTCTGGGTAGCATGTTACAGATGTACATAATGTTACAGGTCTAATACACGCTCACGGCTGCAGAGGCTGATGCCTCCTGTATATCTCGAGTCTTTCTCCTTTTCTCTGCATCATAGAATACACGTACACGGTTCTCCCCAACTTCCATATTGTAACATAGCACCTTGAGCAGATTCAGAGTGCTTATCGGTGATGCTGGATTCGAACAAGGATCGGATCTTATCTTATCCAATCGGATCAATCCTGCGACCAATCTAAGTTGAGCCAAGTACTGAGATCATGCTTGTCCGAGCTGATGCACTCTGGGTTCCAATTCTTCATTTGCACTTCCTTAGCCTCCAACTCAATTCATCGCAATTGCCTTGAACTTACCACATCATCAGCCGAATCACTCTACAAAGTGGACCTAGGTGCGAGTCCAATGAGGATGATATGTTTAATGTTCAAGAGTTGTGTGCGATAAAATTTTAAACTAATGTACCTGTGTTGCGACGATGTCGTCTGGCTAGAGTGGCAACGATCAATTCATTACTCCCACATGCCTCCAAACTTGACAGCGTCGGCCAGTGCATGATATGATCTCGCACGCATTACACCGTTGCGAACAAATAAACATTTCGCCGTTTCACTCCCGGGGGATCAAGGGGTGAACAGTAATCAATGATTCCAGTAGTCCGGGGGTGAACCAGTCCCGACTGAACCGATCATGGACTGAGCCCCACCTTAGACCTGACCTGTACTGCAAAAAAACGTCATAGTCCGGTTCAGACCAGTTCAGACCGGACTGATCTCGAACTAGACCGGACGGAGCCCTACCCGAGACCGGATCGTCTGGACTGGTGGAATCATTGACAGTAATTCGGAGATCGCAGTTTTAAGTGTTGAATTACAGGCTGACTGTGTCTTTGAAGTGGTTCGGAAGTTCAACATCGCTATTTGGCATACCTGGGTATGAATGGTGGCTGGAGAATTCAACTGTTCCTGCAAAGAACTCAACAATTCCTCCGAAGCCATACTCGTACTCCCAATTGAAATAGTGGTCTGTCAAACCTTTTATGACCACTATCGGTTCCACCAGCTATTGGTCGATGCGAAAGTTCAATACTATGTACAACAGAGAGCTGAGAATTTCAGGAATGGGTACACCACTTCCGCATCACGAAATACCCTAACCCATTCTCAAAGACAATGGAGATATGCTAGTCATGGAAAATCTCCTGACTACGGCGGAGGTTCAGACCTGGGAGTACGGCAGCCAAAGTGAGTATTACATTTTTTCCTCGTTCTCCTACTACGTATATATGTTCCAACGCAAGCACTGACTATTGAAACATTCAATGTTCTTCAGTAGCAACTATACGCAGATAGTTCCGACGGACCGGTTCTCGTTCCAAGCTGTTGCGATAGTGAAGGGGAGAACCGTGTGTATTGGCTATAGAGCAAAGACTGTCTAGGTACAGGTCTAAAGGTCCAAGATGCGTAGGGAACGGGAAAGAGTAAAGTGTGAAGTCTAAAAGAGCAGTCACGAACCATATCTATCAACACAAGCCACATTCGCGGCGTATGGCATACGATCATAATTGAGGTTGCAACAAGTCAGACGTAAAACGTGGTTCTGTCTAAGATGCAATTGTGGGTTATAACCTCCCAAGGTTTATGTTGATCTTTGACTCGTGTGGCGGAACTTGGCTCACATCAACTGCCGTTGTCTGAGCTGTCTGTATTATTATATATCTCTTTGGTACCCTGGTCGATTGTACAGTACATGTTGAACTGTGGTGGTGTTTTGCCCGAATCTTGGATTTGGTTACAGACATCCTCAACACCACCTGTATTTGGAATATTGCCCTACCACTAGGCTTGATGTCACAGAGAACTTTACAGCCATGCAAGACGATCTAGACCAGACTGCTCCAGCGCAGCGCCTGTTGACCTATCGTGAAGGACCCATCTACGTATGTCTGACCCTAGATTCATCATTCCCGTATTGTTGTTGAAAAATGTTTTTAGACTGTCAACCGGGGACATATCAGCAATAGTAGCTTTATAATGATGGGTATAACTCTCACCCGTATATTCTGCTCACGTATGAAGATTTGTTCAGAGCGTATAACTACGTTCTATCCTAGACTAGTGATCTCAACTGTCTCGTCCGTCGGGGATCACCGCGACGGGGAAGGAAACGGCGCTGTCTATCTCGGATTAGGTGGGGAAGGACGGATGGGATGGCTGGGCAACACCAAGTTGCCCTCCCTGGTCATTTGCAGCAATCCCTGGGTGTCCCCAGCAAATATACATTGAAAAATAAATTCAGAAGTAGCAAACTGAGTTGAATTATACCAAGCCTCAAATTTACCCTCACTATTTACCGCAAACTCCACACATTATCATTGGTATACTCATACCTAGCCATATAGAACCTTAAAACCTTGATGTCAGCCGATGACTGTGGATGCCAGCGACGATTCCAGCAGTCGAGTTCTGATCCGGTCTGGGGTAGGGCTCAGTCCAGTCCAGTCCACCAGCAATTCGGTTTAACAGTTTTTGTTCATGTTCAGCTTTCCTAGATTAGCTTGAGTTCTGTATGTTGGCTTGATCTGGTTTGGTGCTCGCTTAAGCAAGCCATTGCTCGCTTAACTTAGAACCGAGCATCGCCGTAATTCAAGATCGCGACAACTCTCGAACTTCCCACCTTCGTTCCCCAGCACTTCTTACCTTCACTCTCTACAACAACCATTGCTTCCTACAACTTCCCCTCTCCTCGCGATGTCTGGCGGAAATCGGTTACTTGGTATTGTGTGTGAGGAGCTCAAGAAGAACCGCGGTACCTCTGTGCAACTGCAAAAGTAGATTCAAGAGCCCAGCAGCGTTCAAGCCAAACCAACATCTGCGCAACCGACCACGCGAGGTAGCTGACTCCCACCTATATAGGAGTATTTGTTGCGACGCTTTCACAATTCATGATACCGATATTTAGACACTCGATCGCCTGATGGCGATCATAAAAAGTGGGGATGAAACATGTCTTCGGTGGTCCTTTGCGCGGAAGCTGTACCAAACCTACCCAGAAATCCTGACCAAGTATGGTACAGTTCTTTCATTCAGCGATCCCTGATAACGCAGGGTACGCAGCTTCCGGATTCGTCCGGGTGCAATATGACCAGCGCCCAAGCATGTCCGATGCATCCGTCTCCGTTCGCAACGGCTTCGCAAAACCGAAGCACCAGAGGAAACCGTCATCTGCAGCCGTCGAAAAGCGCGAAAGGGTTCGGGTCGAAATCCCGCTCCTTGGTACCGGTGTACGGATCATCTCGGCAATGCGATCGGCATAGCCAGGCACATGTCCTCTACGGAAACCAGGTTTCTGCGGCGGTACTTGGCACCTGACGGCCTGGTTCTATACCATGTATACTCCTCTCCCTCCATATCGTCCAATCAAGCAATTACAGGCCAAGTACAGCCTGTTTTCTTCGTGATGGTATTTCTTTTGCACTGCTCAGGCGGCTGCAGCCCTTTTTCTTGCCCCCGCTGGCTGTTACAACCTGCAATCCCGGCCCACATAGCGTAATTTAGAGGGCGTTCAAGTTCATCATATTGGGTAACGACTACCATCCCATCGACAGGCGGTAGCTGCTCCAGTAGTGGAATGTGATCCACATATTGCTGCACACAGCGAAGGCGGTCAGGGTTTGAACGAAGAGAAAGGTGTGGCTTCCATTGAGGCAGAGCAGTAGTTCAACATGAATGCTTGAGGAGCAGACGTGAAGACATTAGAAGTGCATGAAAATTGGAAACAATATGAATACGAAATTCTGACTGACAGGTTTTTGACAAAGAGCAATATGCGACTGGAAATCTAAAGTGCACAAGTTGAAGAGAGGGGATTATAGAATGTGGAGTAAAGAGAGTACAGTAAAGAGTGCGAAGTAGAGAGCATAGAGTTCAACTAAAGAGAGAAGTGCAGGCGCTTTATATTCCTTGTTGCCAACTACTATCGCCATGCAAAGTTAGACTGCCTAGAGGTATAACCAAGTGGAACAGTCAATAGTGCCGCCGTACAGTCACCACGCCTTTCCCAGAGAAGCTCCGTGTAGTAGCTCGATCGCGTTAGAATTCGAACCCTACTCTTCCCCATTAATTGGGATATACTGAGGAGGTTATTGTTACTGCCGGCAGGTACATAAGGAACATGTTGAAGCGTGATCTAGGCTAGCTTTGCACCCAAGGTCAGCCTATCGACATGAAATGATACGTTCCCAGATCCTTCGGTATCGACAAGTCTGTTGCCAACCATCTTGACCTGATACTCCCCCCTAGCAATAGGCTTGAAACTCGAGGAGCCAAAGAAATGCCGATTGCCGGCGACATGACTGATCGCACCGGCGTCGATTACCCAGTAGTCGGTAGACTGATTCGCCGAGCTATATTGACCGCGATCAGTGACGATTTGGTTACCGAGAAAAGATACGATTCCGAGTCAGCAGCTAGGGTAAATACCATAAAATTGGTATCACTTTAAGCTTCTCGAAGCAGAAAGCACATTTGTCCGGATTCGGGCATTTCGGCTTGGTATGGCCCTTCTCTCCGTAACCGGGGCATATTATGCACTTCAGTGTCAGTCTCCCACTGCGGGTGCAGGCCCCAGGCTTTTTTCATCACAAAGAAGGTAGATGCCTCGGGCTCGGCGGAGATTTGCCTCGAACGATGTTAGGTGAGTGATGATATCCGCCGTTTCTCCCTCTGTCCGGTGAGTTCAACGTTTGATGCGAAGGTCATCCATTCCTCAGTAGTTGGGAGGTTGACATTGAATAGAAATCCCGCCAGGTGTCTTCGACATTAATATCAGAGATGGCGAAGTCTCAAATGATGGTGTCCTGGGCCGCGATCCATTCGGTGACCGGCATCGGTATCGGCTTCTTTGTTTCCGTCTGGACCGTTTACAATACGGTAATCACGAACACTCACTCCCAATCTCACCACCTGAGGTGTACAATAGTGGTTATGTGCGCAATCCGGTATATTTCTTTAATGTTCGAGCAAAACTGCAAATACAAATGTAACCCTAAATACAGCTATAGCATAAGTCCAGACCAAGCCCGTCCTGGTCAGACGAAAAGTCAGACTGATCCTATCCCAGTCCAGAAAATTGCCCGGACTGGACTCGACCGCACTGAACGGCCCTACGCCAATCTAGTTCATTACTGGGCGGTTGGAATCGTTGGATCCAAGAGCGTGTGGGGCGAGGTGATTCCCCTCACCCCACTGTCCATTAGCAGTTGGGGGCGATTCTGGCTGCCAAGCAGCCACAATCATGAAATGGCGCCAGACCCAATGATTTATTCGGCACATGGTCTTCGTCACCCTGAGTATTTTGCAGCGAAGCAAAGTTCCCAACCGTCCGGGGGTGGACCAGTCTAGCCTGGAACAATCCGGGTTTAGTCCAGTTCAGCGCGGGGTCTTTTGGACTGGAATCGGATCAGTCTAACCTAGTGGACTCGCTCTTCCCTTCGTATGTGCTTTTATTTTCTGATATACAAAACCATTCCCACGCTAGAACCGTCACAAAATCAGACCAGAACGAAACAGTAAACGACGCGAAAAACAGAGGTGCCGCCTGGGGGGAGCAGAGGCCGCCGCTGTGGCCGCCACTCCACCTAGACTCTCCCATTCCTGGCCGGAAGCCAATTCACCGAGTGTAGAGTCGAAAACCGTACAGGGCTGCATTTGGTATATGTAGGGGTGCGCGTGGGCGGATTATTGAAGCTGGACGCGCTGCTTTGCCTCAACCACTGCCGCTCTGCTCCTCGTTATACCTCCTTTCCTTCGCTCCTGGCCTCCTTTCTTCCCTCCCATCCCTAGGCTTCTGGCGCGAAAACCTAGAGTTGGGGCTGTGGCCCGGGCTGAGCTCTGGCAGAGCTCTGACTTGGGCGCTTGCTCCGACTCTTGGTTGTGCTCGTGCTTTGCTCCGGCCCGGGCCCGTGGTCTTGCTCCAGTTCAAACTTTCAGCTCAAGGTCAAGGTTTCGGGCACCATCTTCCGTGCCTTCCATCGGCCAAATTGATCGCCCGAGCCAGCCCATGGCCATTGCTGCTCGCCCATGCCAGCCGATGGCCATTGCTGCTTGCCCCTACTAGCCGTCAGTCAATTCCCACCGCCAATTCGCTTCCTCTAGCCCTCGTTCAACCGGGACCATCTAGTGGACTTGCTCTTCCCTTCGTATGTGCTTTGATTTTCTCATATACAAAACCATTCCCACGCTAGAACCGTCACAAAATCAGACCAGAACGAAACAGTAAATGACCTGTAAAACAGTGGTGCCACCTGGGGAGAGCGGAGGCCGCCGCTGTGGCCGCTGCTCCACCTGGACTCTACCAACTGCAGCAGCAGCCTCCAAATGATGTGGAGGGGGTGTTATGGAGAGTGTTCTGGTGAGTTTTGGAAGTGGCGGGCGATTTGGAAGACTTGCTCAGGGTGGTACTTCATATAGGCTTGGTATGCATTTGATAACCATCAGCCAAGTAGTTCAATTTTGTTATCGGCCAGCCCCGCACCCTTAGCCCAGGTTGCTGATCCCCTTCAGACCGAGCGTGCCGAGTATGCTACCCTCACACCCAGCTGACCCAGTAGTTCTCGCAGGTGCTGGACCAGGTATTCTTGTGTAAATGCTTCGCTGCTTGGGCCATCACCTGGGGGGCGGGCGAAAAGAGGGGCTAATGGGGTCCAGCTTGAATATAGTTCGTAATGATGCCGCATGGCTGTGACTGGGCAGGCGGCATCTTTGCATTACGACAATGTAATCATTACTACTTTGCCGAAGGGGTCAGTTTTCGAGCGTGGCAGAGTGAGTAGTAGCTGGTCCTTCTTGATTTGGATTGATCTTTGGGTAAGGTTCCACTGTGCGAATTCCGTGTGGTAGAGGAATAGGTCATTCCCTGTCCATGTTATTTCACCTGCCTGCAGGAATATGGCATGTGCGATGCCGAAGGCATCATCGAGGTTCGCATTGCAGGGGTCAGTTGCATCTTGCAGTGAGAGGATACAAATGTGGAGGCCACGTGTGATTGGAAGCCGCTCCTTCATGTTCGGTTCGCTGTGGAATCAGTTGATTTCGCTGATGATCTGCTGTTGGCGATGGTTGGCAAATGGCTCGGTGCTGAGCCCAAGGTCGATGTGGAGTGACTTTAGACTGGTGAGGTAGCTTCCGATGGTCTTCCTGCACAGGGCGCATTCGCCATGTTGTGTGGTCAACAGTGTGCGCAGCTGCTCTGACGCTGGGAAGAGTGTTACTTCCCGTACTGTGCAGAAGTGGACGAAGTAGTTTCTTTGTGTGGTTTTTGTGAACCGGGTCTGGAAGCTGAGTCTCAGCGAGAGATATCGTGCAGCTTAGGGGGCGAAGTTGCAATCCTCGTACCAAGTGTCTAGTGCGTTGATTGTGATTGTTCGTAATGTAAATTTGGGCAGAGGGTAGCGATTTCTTCTGTGTCCCATCGTGACCGTAGATCAGCCACAGTATTTTCCTTGGTCGAGATCAACGCGCAGTGTAGCTCAATATTGTGGAGTGCTATGTGCATGGCTCTGTGCCAGAGCGGGCTGATTTCCTCACTTTTGATCCTTGCTTTTGCATGTGCTGCCATGACTGCCTCGTCGTCGCAGTGCAGTTTGATCCTACATGCTCTGGACTCGGTTGTCAAGGTGTGCAGTGGGTGTAGTACTACGTACATTTCTTTAATGTTGATGTACCTGGCTTTATGCCTCTGTGGAACCGTGGTACTGACGAGCTGGGCCGGTGTGTGTATACTAGACAGTGTTTCTACTGGTCAGAGAAAATAGCCCCAGATCCCGGTCTGTTCTGATGAGTCTGTCCATAGCGGTAAGATGTGCCATGGGTGGTATAGGAGTTGGATTCTGTTCCATTGTGGGAGGAAAGTCTGCCACCTGGAGACGTCCCTCTTGTTGTCGGACGAGAGTTGAGTGCGGCGGGTTTTCGCTTTCGCTGTGAGGGCTGAGTAGAGTTGACGCAGAAAGTGGTGGCTGGCTGGCACCACATTTGAGCCAAATGACAGGAAGCCCACAGTCGTTTCCAAGCTTCTGTGTCTTACCGAGTGCTGTATGAGAGTGAAGTTATTCAGTACCCTTGCTTTGTCATGCTTGTCGTGTGGCAGGTGTGCCTCTATTGCTTCTGTGTCAATTGCTATGTCGAGGAATCTGATCAAGTGTCCCTCTTCATTCTTTTCTTCCTTGACTCGGAATCTCAGGTCACTGCAGATCTGCCTCAAGTCTCCAGTGAACCTGTTTGTGGCGTCTGAGAATGTTGCGGAGCATGGGAAGATGGTGAGGAGGATATCAAGGTAGTGCAGGGTATATTCAGAACCCCGTTGGGTTTGGAGGATCCATTCCAATGCCGATGCGAAGAGGTCGGAGATGTCTGGTGATGTGCGGCAACCGAATAGGATGGACTGGTCTCACCATCCTGTGCCGATCCAGCCGAAACTCCAGTTGCCAACAGTTGTCGAGGTGCACCAGAATGTGGCAAAATGTGTCTGCGATATCTCATTTGATTAAAAATGCAGCGGGTCCACAAGCCTGTACGGCAGCTACGGCGTCATGGATTTGTGTGTATGTGAGTGTCCCCCATGCTTGGGGTATATAGTTGTTGACTGAGTGCCTGCTTGGAGATGATACGTGGTGGATTCTCCTCCGGGTGCCATCTTGTTTTGGTGCAAGTCCAAGTGGTGATGCTATGTATTTGGCTCGTACGGTTATGAGTCCGAGGATTTGCCTGGTGGAGGCAGGTTGTGCGATGTCTTTCTTGATTGAGGTGGGGTAATTGAGCACAGATGTCAGCTTAACCCCGAGGATGAATTACGGTGGGCCTGAATAGCCGATTTACGATCCTTTGTGGATTACATCTATGAGTATTTTTCGTATCCCTTGGTTTGGGTGGTTCTGTACCCAACGATCCCATCCTGTTTCGAGGGGAGGTCCGCGGTTTCTGACATTTCGTGGGCTGGTGTTTGTGATTCTTTACGGACACTCGAGTTTAGGGCACCGGAGCACCCGGGGCATCGGCCCTTTCTCCATGTGGCGCCCTGCAGGCCTCTAAGGCCGCCGGGATATACACAGGCTATGCGGCGCACCTTGGTTTTGCTGCACTGTGTGGCTGGCAGAGGTCCCTCGCATATCGTGCAGGTGGGAGTGTAGTGGCAGGTCGGGTAGGTGGAGGTGTCTTTGTTGTAGTTGTTGTAGATCTCGTTGCTGGAGCTGCTGCAGTTGGCGGGGCCGTGCGGGTCCCCAGCTGTGTGTGCTCGTTTCATGGGGTGGGGATTATCATCGGTTATTTGTTTGATCTTTTTGGCCGTCTCAAGTCCATGGTTGGGGGAGCTCCAGGCTGATGGTTCGTATACGACACGGCTTGTTGACTTTTGGCGGAATATGAGGAGGAATTTTCATACACTGTCCTATGTATGGGTGGGAAGGTGTTCGTGGAGTGTATGTACGTACATCATGATGGCAAAGGCGAGTGGGAGCATTTGTGGTGGCGGTGTGAATGTGCATATGATTAAGCCGTAGACCACGAATGGGCGCATCATGTGGGATATTGATTGGTATTCTGCAGGGTCGACTTGTTTGCATGTCGTGGAGACATTGAGTCTCGCTTCTCGCGTGCCAAACAAGTAAAATTGTAGGCGTTTCTTTTGGTAGGTGAACGAAGCTTTGAGCTTCAGGAGGTTTGCGGCTTGGAACTTGTTTGTGTATATGGACTGTACGACCGCTGTGTCCAATGCTAGAAATATCGCTTGAATTGAAACAAGGATGGGGTCATTACCTGGTAGTTCGTCTATCGAGCCAGGGCATTTGGTTGCCTTCCGCTGCATGCCCGGGGTTGCTGAGGGGCCTGACATGCGCTGGGCTACGTGAGGCGTGGTGCCGGCTCGGAGTATGACGTTCATCTCGACAAAGGGTGTGTTCTGAACCCAAGTGCCTGACTGTGAGCTCGGGGTGGTTGTTGCATGTTGCTGCAAGTGGACTGTGTCCTGGGTTGTGGCCGGGGTCACCTGGCTTTCTCAATGGGTCAGTTGGGACACTGGGGCGATGTCGTGTACGCGGGTGATACTGCGGAGCTGGCGACTGCTGCTGCTGCTGCCGAGGTCCGAGGCCTGTCTTCTGTTGCTTCACTGGCTGTTGGTGAAGTTGGAGTTTGACGACATTGTTTTGGGTTTTTAGATCAGAGGGGGCGGTGAGAATAGGTGTGGGAGAAGTGTTTGAATAAGAGAGAGAGTATGTGAAGATGCTGTGTGTTTGTTTTTTGAAGCTGGACACACTGCTTTGCGTCAACCAATGCCACTCTGCTTCTCTTTATACCTCCTTTCGCCCACTCCTGTGCTACTTAATTCCCTCCTATCATTTGGCTTCGGGTGCGAATACCTTGAGCTCGGGCTGTGGCCCGGGCTCTAGCTCTAAGCCTGGGCTGTGGCTCGGGCTGAGCTCTTGCGGAGCACTGACTCTGGCGCTTGCTTCAAAACTTGGTTGTGCTCGTGCTTTGCTCCGGCCCAGGCCCGGGCCCGTGCTCTTTCTCCAGTGGTAACTTTCAGCTCAAGCTCAAGGTTTTGGCCACTGTCTTCTTTCCCTTCCGTCGGCCAAATTGCTCGCCCTTGCCAGCCGATGGCCATTGGTGCTCGACCCTACTAGCCGTCGGTCGATTTCCATCCGGCAATTCGCTTCCACCAGTTCTCTGTCAAGCTGGACCATATTTCATCAGACCGGTTCAGACTGACTCTGGACTAGTTCCGGACTTCGTGGCAGGGTTAGGGTTGAACTTGCTGGAATCGGGTTGATAATGGGATAAATGTGCCAATTTTGACTTGAAGCCCATTACTGCGCTGGACATAATCGTCTAATTGTGCGTGTTTGCAGTTTAAAAGTGGGGAAGGATCGTGATTTGTAGGCCAACTGCTAGGAGTTATACCAAATCCAGATAAGTAAAATTTGCAGAAGATGGACAAGTGCAGACCAGTACTGTCCAATGTGAGACATAAAGTCATTGGTCCAGTTCGGTCTGCCCATGCTGCTAGACTGGACTGTACTGATCACTTCCTTAAACCGTGTTCGCCCAGACTGGTGACGACTTGCAGCGAAGGCTAAGGCCTCACGATTTTGTGAGGCTGGTATACCGTACAATCTTTCACTGGTTCTCAAACACTCGGAAACATTGCGGCACAACCAATCAAGATCCAATAATCTCCTAAGCAGTGAGTCATCTCATCTCAATAGTGAATGTGCACCAAATAACACTAAGTTTTACGGTCTGATCCACAATTGATGTTATAGTCGTGCACAAGGGACATATGTCAGTGCTAATGCTGGTGGGACAACCGCGTCCCGACATGATGCACGACAAGTCTATCAGTTAGAGTAACTATTCTTTTGCACCAATGACAAAATTAACATCGCTCACCGATTTGTCTCAGGAACATTGTTCGAATGTGAAGGGACATTGAAGACTAGTTTGTTCAATCAGCATTCAATGATGCCTTCATCACTTTGGGCTGTGTATCTATACTCGACTTTACCTTCACACTGTGTAGATGCCTTTGTACATACACTGGAATGCTTGATAAGTTGTTCCAGTGCGATAGCTCTCCGCCTGCACATGTGGTAATTACCCACCAAGCTACTTGATTTACTGCATCAATAAACTGTTCTGCACCTGATCTAGTGAACCATTTACCAAGATGGCATGCTGCGGTGAACAATAAATCCAAAGTAATCTGATGTGGATATTGCGATGCAGAGAAAGTGGAGTTTATGCAGCCGGTGTGAGTTTTGCTATCTATGTAAGGGCATGTATGCTAGGATGCGGTTGCATAGGAATATAGAGGGTAATTGGGTGGATAATGTTGTGAATTTATGATTGGACGGGAAGTTGCCGATACTGAGATCCCCAACTTGACTCCCAGGCTAAGGACTCACAGTCGGAGACTCGTCCATGAGGTTTCACTTTCCATCGCCACTGGTATTTGTAATCATGAACTTCCATGCCCTTCCATTGAGTTCCAGGCTCTCCTGTATACAAAGACAGAGCTTATCCTTAGATAATATAATAGACAGTGTCCGCTTTACATTTGTAAGAAGCTATGAGCCCGGAGGCCGCTTACTGAACTTACTTTAAACTACTTTCATCTCACGATCTACAAGTCCCTCGACAACCCTAACCCACCAACCTCCACTTGCAACAACTGTATAAACAATACGAGCACTGGTGGCGGCTTCACCGCCCCCAGGGTTATGGGAGGATGGTTTGTGGTTGATTGAATCCTCCCCTGAAACTTCTACCACACACCCATAACAACTTCACAAACATTGTCCAATAAGTACTGGAAGGCCTTGCATGATTGTAGTTCTCAAGCTCAAGGTTCTAGCATTAATGTGATTGTGAATTCTCAGCCTGGAAAATTGTGGTCTGCTATCAGGCATGGCTCTGCCTAGATATGACACATGGTTGAAAGCCATGGTGTGCTGGATGGTCTGGCCAGATGCAATCTGTACAGAATAGTAGGCTTCTGGCTGGACATAACCTGAATACACTGGCAGGAGACAATCCAAATGGGTTGACTGTCAGATGGTTTGAAATGATTTGGACAGGCTGGCTCTCAGCTGGCAATACATGATCTGAACCTGTGCTTTCCATTGTCAGGAGTCAGAGTATGATCTGGATGTGTTAGCTTTACGCTCGATGTATGCAAGATTGATGTGATAGTGCTTTACTAGTTGGAGATAATCTGAACAGGTTAGGTCGGTGCTGGTTGGTAACAATCTGGAAAGATGTAATGGCAGGCGATTTGGGTTGCCGTGGATTCAACATGGCATCATGTCCAGGTCCAGATATGTTAGTATTCCTTCAGATTAGTGTCTTGCTTAGTATGAATGTGGCGTTTTGTATTTATTGCGTGTATTGTCTCATTGCATTCTAAGATTGGTGCCTGTTTCTCAGTGTTTGTCCTGTCAGCACGGTTGGTGTCTGCTTTCCAGGTGTTAGGTCGATGCCTGTTGTTCCAATGTTAGGTCAGTGCCTTTCATCAAGGTGTTGAATCAGTGCCAGTTGTTGCTTCTCTGAAGTCTGTACCTGTTGTACTGGTCTGAGATCATTGCCTTTTGTCCCAGTGTTTGGTCGGCCTGTTCTCCTGGTATGAGGTTGGTGCCATTCATCCCCATATTAGGTTAGTGTCTGTTGTTCCAGTATGAGGTCGGTGCCTTTCGTCCCTGTGTTAGGTTGGTGCCTGTCGTCTCATCAGCCAGGTTGGTGCCTTTTTTTGTTAGTGCTATCGATGTACCCTGCTTTCTTCATCAGTCATTCCAATCCGACATTGTTTGCACTGTCCATAGAAATATTATTACTTCCTTCGGCGTTCGCTCTACTTGCAGGGTAGGAATTTGTCATTAGTTTCTTCTCTACGTATTTATTCATATTAGCTGCTGGGTGTCCTTCCCACCATTACATACTCAGCTTTCCGAACCAGCATCCGCGTTTGGGCTCCATTTGTGGTGAAATGGCAGAGATTCTCAGTGGAGAGCCGATGGTCAACACTGCACCACACCTCTCCCGGCATCCAAATGGTATTCGTCAGAAAGAGTGGTTCTGGCTCAAGGAGGGTAGGCAGAGGATGAGAAGATATGATACTACCTAGCCATGAGGATCGATGCAATTGCATCGATCAACAAAATCTCCGAAAGAGTGATGGAGATCAAAAGATAGGAATAATAGTGTGTAATTCGTTGTATCAGAAGACGATATGAAATGTGATGAGTCTCTCTACCCCGGGGTCTCCAGGATATATACTCCCCATCACTCGGTCCATCTCCGTTACCCCAGAATCTCTGTCCGCCCCTGTCGCCCAGTCCATCTCCATCAGCACTGTACCTCTCGACTGCCGCCATAGCTCAGTCTTCTGCCAAGTTGAGTGGCGGTGGTGGTGAGAAACGGATTTTCGCACCACAACATAATGTATACATGAATTGTGCATATTTTGATCCTACTTCATCTCCACATCTCAGATTTACCATGTCCTCAAAATTGATACAGTGGCTGTACAAAAAGAGTCGAAAATTGCCACCACATTCCACAAATGAACAATTTTCGATAATCATGTGATCAATATTGATGACATGCTTAATTTGAGACTGCAACCGTGCTTGAGCATTGAATTCTCAACATTTCAGATAAACATTACATTGTGATCAGAGTTGAACTCAAATACTGAATTGGGAGTGGATATTTGAGGATATTTGATGGGGTATGCCAAGCCATCAAAAGGCTTCAAGCAGTGGGTTGTCAGCCAATAAAAATCCTTCTTAGAGGTACGTACCACAAGTCAACCAATGAGAATGCTTCGAACTGACAAACCATGTGTATATATATTGGACTAAAACTCAACATCCCAATCACTATCATCACTTCACACTATGTCTACTACCACTGAGATGTTGAAGACCAATCACTGATTTATTTCCAAGCTTATTGATGATTATTACCCTACCTGGATCATGAAGGTATTCCAAGTACTATTTACAATAAGGGCATACAACATTGCCACCAGACACCAGGCAACCGGATCCGCTCTCTACATTCACTGTCGAGGATAGCGCAAGCTTGGAGGACTAAGAAACTACAAAGCCATTGACAAGGAAATTGTTACAGAGACCGCGGAGGAAAAGACTATAACGAATAATGTTGCAAACACTGTAAAATGATCCATCATACTACTGAAAGCTGTTCCATTCTCAAACGACTCAACAGCAGCAGAGGAAGCGGGGGCTTGAATCAAAAGAACAGCCAGGGAGTACTATGCTTCCACTGCGCAAAACGGAGCCATACGAGATCCAAACGCGACCATTACCAACAAGTTGTCGAACCCTGATACATGGTCAATAAATGAAGCACAAAAGACTGCATGGCGGAAGCAAGTTCGGCATTGACACAAAATGGATTTTTCGCTGGTGATTGAGATCAATTTTGACTTCCAAACCCCATTTACACCGCACTTAAATCATCAACTGCTACATCTGCGATGTGGATGGTGGACTCACTACATGTGCAGTGATAGAAGCAACTTCATCTCGTACAAATGACTGCCATAACCAAATGAATGGCGGTATGGAGCAGGCGCGGAGGCTGACTCAGGTGCGGGGGTCAGTGGCAGTGGGTTTATATCCTTTCTTTTCTGTTCCTTTTCTGCTTTTCGTGTTGCTCTCTCTCTCAACTTGCATTTCTCAGTGGGGATGAAGGGTAGCGGAGGGGCGCTCCGCCATCTAGCCCTCTCGGCCGGAGGTGGAGGGTGTTATTCAGGTACTGTCATACTCTAGTTAGAGTGAATACATTATGATTAAACAACAACAACAATGACTGCCACATCCGATGACTATCAAAATTAGAATTGATAGGACTGTATCTGCCTCATATTATGGCCTTGTTCTTCTCACTCAAGACTTTGAATAGAATACTCTCTGTACTCTGAAATTTCCACTATCTTTGCTACCATTATGTCAACTTGAACATGTAGGATAACCAACAACTTTTCGAGGCGGATAATACGTGATGCCTACTGATACAGAAATGACCACCTTTGTGAGCATCACTGCTAACTGCCTTCGAGATATCTGTATATTACAACATATCAACAATCCGGGATATGAATGCAGCCATAGTTTTACATTTTCGGTATATGATACCCTGTTTTCAGAGTCCAACTTGCAGACTTAACTCAATGGGTAATTCTAGCGCCAAGTTCAAGTGGTTTATACATGCCTCTGTTTGCCAGTCAGCCACAGCATTCTGATCAATAAGATTAGGAAAAAACACGTGTTATCATTGCATATATTTAATACTAGAACTGGAGACGGCTTCGACGCCTTTCTGGACATTCAAGTTATACCAATACATTGTCCTCAGCCATTATTCAACTAAAGCTGGAGTTTGGCTTCAAAGGTAACAGAAATAACAAGAAGCAGGCAAGAGGATATGTAAGTTGTGCAGAGTAGTTGGAGTCAGGCAAGCAGCAACTTTAGTATTTATTTACCCACTCCAATACGACATTAATACTATCTAAATGTGTTCATTCTTGCATCTGGCTCTACCGAGAACAGTTAAGTTGGAGTCATTGTTCCAAATGTCGGCACCACTTACCAAAAGGCGATGTTGTTAATACTTTCATTACACTGAAAGTACTACTGTAAACACAATACAGATATTGAGCTAATTGTGTACTGCCAAAATTGAAATATACTCAAGAATAATTGAATCAGTGTTACACAACTGGACACTACCAAACGACGATTAGTGCACCATTGACTCACTAAGGACTACTCCAGCACTTCTGGATCGCCTGATAAGATGGGGCACTTTGACAGCAAAGCAAGTCAGTGGCGACCAAATCAGCACAATTGCCACTCCATGAGATGAAACCTCCTCTGCGGTAGTTAAGGAGATGGGGATGCCAGTGCATGTACGAGACATGGACATGGATGAGCAGGAGGACTGGAGACAATCAAATACTTTGCGGACATCCCATCAATATGACGTGCTGCTACTCCGATCACACACTGTGCTGTCCGCCTGGAACACATTGGGACTGCGATGAGGCTGAGGTGCGAGTGCCCTGACTCAACTAGGGCCACCAGTAACTGGAGGTGCAGCATGGGAGAAGAAGATACGACAACAGCGACTAGAGCTAACTGTTACGGCCTGAAGGATTGGAGGCGCGGTAGGCTACATTTGTTCAGGTACCAATGAAAGTATGCAGGAACCAGCGAGGGGCAAGTCATTCATTTAGGGAAGCGGGGACAAAGTTTCTAGAGGAACATAAGGAACCGGTAATGGTGTGGAAGTAATGTGCAAAGTTAAGGATGAGATGAGGACGTAGGAAGAAGTGTTGCGACATCGGACGATGTGGCATGGTTGGACTGATAAAAAGAGTTTTCAGCTGTGTGAGATCATGGGATGATTATTCAGTCGGTACATCGAAGCATGAAGGATGATTCGAGGGTAGCGCACAGAGTGTATATAAAGAGAGGTCGTTTGGTACTGGAGGGTTTCCTTTTCTTCTCTCTTTACTCATTCGCTTGTATAGCAATCAACAGTACGACTTGAGGATCATTTCGGCGACATTGTCTTTGCCATGATCTCTCGATACGCACTTCGAGTTTAGTCTTGCAACATTCCTATCACCTGTGCCTGACCCCGCCCATTACATTAGAACAAGTCCTCAAATAACGCACATGATAGCAGATGTTCTGTCAACATTGCCTGACCCCCTGCCGTGATTTGTGTTGGTACTTCTTTGATGACACGGACAGTTATATTTCGATCTGGGGTTATTGCAGCCACGAATTGAGACATTTGGATGTGCCTACACCCCTCGAACGGTTGTAGGTATTGTCACGTACCTTGCTCCTCCTCCTGTTGGGTATATTGAGGATCCGGAAGTCACTGGATCGATATTTGCGACGATTGCGTCAATATCCGCAGACAGCTTACCAGATTTGATATCCGTAATTACCCTTATCGATCACCATGTTTGAATGCGCAAGTATGACAGTAACTGTACCTCCTGAAAGAATTGGTTTGATCTTGCCGGAATACATTACAGTTTGTGCGAAACCAAACCTTTGAATATCTTTGAAAGCATCGAAGGTTTATTATATACTGAGATAGACGATATTGGCCTCTTTGCCGATTTTTGGGAACAGTCAGATACTCCCTACCCTTGGAACCTATATTAGACGGAAGCCGCCGCATACGTAGGAGGCTTGGATCTCGACAATCCAGTATTTGGAAATAGCTGGACTAGGTATTGAGGAGCCTAATGCTGGTTTAACTGTGATATAGATACTCCCTGTTGGTGCGAAGGACACGATTGCCGTGGAACCCATGAGACGGAGGGCCACGCCCCAGCAGCAGCAGAAACAGTAAAGGCCCTCGAAATTCCTCTGATTGTCGGCGAACCACCGACGCCTACCCCCTCCGAACTCGCTCAGTTTATTTGGCCCTGGTAAATGGGCCTGATTCGCTGCCATGTCAAGCTCCACGGAACCCCGAGCAGCGCTCGTATGACCCGAGGATCAAGGCACCATCATCGTCCACCTCGATCCAAATCACGAGACATTAGGGAGAGAAGACATGCCAGAGGCCTTCCTACAAGCACAAGAGGTGCTCAGGAGGGTCGCTCAATACTCCCAACCCGTGAGAGAAATCCAGCTGGTGCACGATCACCCGGGACAGATAATCGCTCTACAGAAGCAAGTCACAGATCTCCAGACGAAACGATTCCTACCCCCCTCCGTTGACCACACGACATTCGAACAACAGATCCAGCAGTTGAGGACCAACCTCGACGAGGGCCGGAAAACTCCCCGAACAGTTGGAATGCACGAAGACCTACGGAGGGAACTGGACGACATGACACAGGACGCCCGGGAGACCAGCGAAGAGAGCTGGAGTTTGAGGATGCAGTTAGCTAATGCACTATCCTTAGCCGCACGGGCAGCGCCACCAGCCCCCCAGCAATTCGAAGACAGATGACAGAAATTTCCCGACTACCCTGACTTTTCAGGATCGGATCGCACTCAGTTGAGAGGCTAGATTGCGCAACTCCGGATGATCATCCGACACAAACCCAGCAGTTTTCCCGACAAACAGTCGAAGATGAGGTACAGCTTCAAGCGCCTGAGCGGGCTCGCCTTGAAGCAAGTACTGCCATACGTTTGGGAAACCGGAGAGATCGGGCTGGATGGGCTACCAGCTCTTATACAACTCTTGGAAGCAGCGTTTGGGGATCCCCAGTGGCCACTGTGGAACGGAACATGAGGGAAATTAAACAGAAGAACCGCGAGTTGTCTCTGTATTATGCCGGGTTCCAAGTTATAGCGGCCGATTTAGACTGGGATTCCTCGGCACTCCGAAACGCTTTGAGGTCAGGATTGTCCGAAGAAATGACAGATTCCTTCATGCATACCGACATGCCGGACCAACTGCCTGCGTTCGTGACCTTGTGCCAGAAATGGGACAATCCAATCTCACAGCGACGAGCGGAGAAGGCCACCCAAAACGAGTGGGCAGGATCAACAGGCTCCCCCTCTTCACGAAAGGTACCGACTCCCCTGAAGGCTCCCGAGAATGCAACCACTGGAACGGTGGAAGGATAGACAGGACCAGCACCTGTGGATCTCAGCGCAGGCAGAAGGAGGATTTCGGATGAGGAAAGGGCGAAAAGGTTCGCAGATGGATGGTGTTTATACTGTGGGGGATTTAACCATAGAGCTGTAGACTGTGCGGTAAGGAAAAAGACGAGTTCGTTTAGAGCGGCAGGAGCAGAGGTCAAAGCGGTGAAGGAAGGAGAAGATACGAAGGAAAAGGGAAAAGAGCAAGTCGAGTAGGGAAAGGTGACTCCCTAGTCGACGGAAAAAGTTTTGATTCAAAATCTTTACAATGTTTTGGAATTTCACGGTTTTCAATTAGCAAGGTGGATGAATTGGAAGGATCAATCGAAGGGAAACATTTGGTTATAATCTGCTCCCTAACCCTTTATGATCAACTGATACAAACACATGCGTTAATCAACTGTGGAGCAACAGGAATTGCATTTATGGATCAAGTTTCGCTCGTCACCATAATGTTCCACTAACGGAACATAAAGAGACAAGATAGGTAGAAGTTATCGATGGTCAAACCATCGAATCAGGAGATATTACCCATCTTGCAGAGGTGGGGATGGATATACAGGATCATAAGGAAAGCATCCTGATGTTTGTCACTAAGTTAGGAAATTATCCCATTGTGTTGGGATTTCCATGGTTAAGATTGCATGACGTATCAGTGAGGTTCGCCTCAAATACTGTTACGTTCGGCTCTCAACATTGTGTGAATCACTGTCAGAATGCTCCTGTGACGGTTCAAGGGGTCACGGAGGAACCCCCCAAACCCATATATGAGGAAAAGAAACTTTGGACTGCAGATATGCAGAAACCAAAACCTTTTCAAGGATGTATAGTTATGGTAAATGGGGCTTCGTTTTTTCGAACAGTTCAACGAGGGAAGCTTACTGTTTTCAAGGCGTCCTTATATCATATAAATAAAGCCATCGAAACCAAGTATTTGAAGGAGAAACTCCTGGACGCAGTTATGCCGAAACAGTATCATGAATTCCTCCCGTTATTTAGCACAGTAGTGGCAGATAGGTTACCACCACATCGACCCAATATCGATCATGAGGTTCGACTTAAAGACTGCGAAACACCGTCATGGGGACCCCTCTATAAAGTGTCAAGAGATGAACTAATAGTCATGAAAGAATGGCTAGAAGAGAATATGACCAAGGGTTTTACATGGCAGTCATCCTCTCCATATGCGGCACCATGCTTATTGGCAAAGAAACCAGACGGCCGGCTTCGATTCAGTATTGACTATCGAGATATTGATGCTAAAACAATTAAAAATAAATACCCTTTACCTTTAATCCAAGAAACTCTAGACCTACTAGCAGGAGCGAGAATCTACACTAAGTTGTGTGTGAGAGGAGCGTATAACATGGTATGGGTTAAAGAAGGAGACGAACATAAGTTAGCCTTCCATACCAGGTATAGGTTGTTTGAACCATTTGTAATACAGTTTGGAACTACCAATGCACCAGCGGATTTTCAGGGATATATAAATAATACCATTCGAGAGGCCCTGGACCGTTTCGCCTCAGCCTATTTGGATGATATCCTGATATACAGCAATTCGATTGAGTAACATGAGAAGCATGTTAAGTGGGTCATGGAACTCCTTCTGAAAGCAGTACTCTATTTGAAACCAGAGAAATGTCACTTTCACAAGGAGACTGTTTAATACCTGGGACTCATTATATCGACGAAGGGAGTTTCTATGGACGCAGATACAGTCGATACAGTCCGAAATTGGTCACGAGAGAAGATGACTGCTAATGGCCGTTTAAATGACCACTTTGAGGTTCAACCGTTTTTGGGTTTCTGTAATGATTATCGAAGGTTCATCAAAGGATATTCGGATGTAGCGGAACCATTGACAAGGTTAACTAAGAAGGATGATCCTTTTGAGTGGTTGGAAGACCAGCAAAAGCCATTCGAAGAACTGGTACTTAAGTTTAAAACCGCACCTACCCTTCGACATTTCGATCATAGTAGGGATGTTATAATCGAAACCGAGGCATCAGAATCCGTTTCTGCAGGAATACTGTCACTAAGAGACGACGAGGGAGAATTACATCCGGTGGCATTCTTCTCTAACAAACATTCATTAGCGGAGTGCAATTATCCTATTTACGATAATGAGTTAATGGCAATCATCAAGGCACTCGAAGAATGGAGACCAGAATGTGAAAGGGCGGAACATACCCTGCAACTCATAACTGATCATAAGAACCTCAAAAACTTTTTGTCGAAGAAGTTACTTAATCGATGTCAAGCTAGGTGGGCCCAGTTCTTATCAAGGTTTGATTATGAGATTGATTATCAACCCGGAAAGTCCAATGGGAAAGCAGATGCATTGACAAGAACGCCTGGAGACCTACCTGAGGGGGGGGATGAAAGGTTAAAAACAATGGAAAAGGTGGTACTGAAACCAGAAGATCTTCCGGAACAATTACAGATCCTCGCGAGTGACTTGAGGAAGGGATGCTCAGTCCGGGAACAACTGGATGAATTCTCGAAACAAGACAGTCTCGTAGGTAGGATACTTGATGCGGTAAGACACTGCACCTCGATGCGAGAAATTATGGTAGCAGAATGTTCGGAGAATCATGGACAGCTGTATTATCGAGGGAAGAGGTATGTCCCAGAAGATCCAGAGTTACAGCTACACCTGATAAAAGAACATCATGATACCCCGTTAGCGGGACATTCAGGAAGGAGCAAAATGTTCGACCTGCTGAATTGACGATATTACTGGAAGACGATGTGAAAACATGTGGATTGAAATGTACGAAGCTGCGCGGAATGTCAACAGTCCCGCACAAGTCGACATGCCAGTTTCGGAGTGCTACGACCCCTTCCCGTACCGGAAAAGCTATGGGAAGATATATCAATGGATTTCGTGACTGGGTGACCGGAATGCAAAAGGTATGATGCCATTTGGGTAGTAATGGATCGATTGTCAAAAATGAGACATTTTGTACCTTGCCCAACAACCGTTGATGCCCGAGGACTAGCAGAGCTGTTCCTGAGGGAAGTGGTAAGGTTACATGGATTACCAAAGATGATCATATCCAATAGAGGATCACAGTTTGCTGCCATGTTCTGGAACAGATTGTGTGAGCGGCTGGGTGTGGACCGACGGTTGTCGACGGCGTTCCAGCCTCAGACTGATGGACAGACAGAAACAATAAATGCGAGTATGGAACAGTACCTCCGAATATTTACCCGCCATTAGCAGCATGATTGCGTATAGTGGCTACCTCGGGGAGAATTCGCAGAGAATAATGGAACATCAGAAATCACCAAGTTTTCCGCGTTCTTTGCAGTTACAGAAGTAGACCCCCGGATGACCTTCGAAGAGACAACCACAGAATCTGGGGATTCTAGAGTAATCGACACTAATCAAGTACAAGCGGCTATGCATCAGATCCATGAACATCTCCAAGTGGAGATCCGACCAAGCCAGGATATTATGGAGGACGGAGCTAACAGAAAACGACTCCCGGCACCTCAGATGCAAGAAGAGACCACGGTATGGCTAGATGCCCGACACATCCGAACCACGAGACCGTCCCAGAAGTTAGACTGGAACCTGCTGGGGCCATATACAAAAAAACGACAGGTGTCCCCTGACGCCTATAAACTTGACCTGCCCAGAGGGCTGAGGATTCACCCAGTACATCACGTTTCGTTGCTGGATCATGTTGCTGAAGATCTGCTGCCAGGACAGATTAATACGCCACCCCACCCAGTGGAAGTGGAGGGTGATTAGGAATATCAGGTGGAGCATGTGGAAGACTCCCGCGTATATAGGAATCAGTTACAGTACCTCGCACGTTGGACGGGGTACGATCAGATGACATGGGAACAAGCTAAACATATCGATGGACTTCAAGCCATCGATGTATTTCACGATAAGTACCCCCGGATGCCGGGGCCCTTAGAAATGGATCTCGGGGGACCTCGAAACTAGAAGGAGGAAACTGTTACGGCCCGAAGGATTCGAGGTGCGGTAGGCTACATTCGTTCAGGTACGACTGAATGTATGCAGGAACCAGCGAGGGGCATGTCATTCATTTAGGGAAGCGGGGACAAAGTTTCTAGAGGAACATAAGGAACCAGTACTGGTGTGGAAGTAATGTGCGAAGATAAGGATGAGATGAGGATGTAGGAAGAAGTGTTGCGACATCGGACGATGTGGCGTGGTTGTACTGATCAGAAGAGTTTTCAGGTGTGAAAGATCATCGGGTGATTATTCGGTCGGTACATTGAAGCATGAAGGATGATTCGAGGGTATCGCACAGATTGTATATAAAGAGAGGTCGTTTGGTGCTGGAGGGTTTCCTTTTCTTCTCTCTGTACTCGTTCTCTTGTATAGCAATCAACAGTACGACTTTAGAAACATTTTGGATTCTTTGTCTTTGCCCTTATCTCTCCATACCCACTTCGAGTTTAGTTTTGCAACATTCCTATCACCTGTGCCCGACCCCACCCGTTACACTAACCCACCTCCACTGAACCGTTCAACACCTTGTCCTCATGCTTCAATCCAAGACTGCCCTCCATGAGTTTCAGTGGCTAAGAATAATGACATGAATACAAGGGCGAGAGCCGAAGTGGGATGCTGACAATTGGAAAGACAAGCTGTGTGGGAGAGTGTATCATGAACATCATCACCAATGTCATGACAGGAGTAGAATCACACCAAGTAGTGAGAGAGATAGAGAGAGACATGTCAGGAAGTATCCTCTGTGGAGGGCCAGAGGCCTCACGACATGCCGATACTCCACAGGAAGGGGGTTCACTGTATTACTAACTGCTGCAACAGCAATCGAAGCCCAAACTGCAGCTGAAACTGCAACCTACACAGCAGCTCACACAGAACCCAATGTAGGCCCTAGTGTTAACAACAGTTCGGTGTTGGGACCATGTCTTATATCACAGTTCCAACAAAACCCCGAACCAGATGGTATGGTCCCAGTTTGTAGCAAATCATACCCACAATTAAGTCCCTGAATGTTCATCAGACTATTTAGTGTTTGGAGAAGAGAATATGCAGCTTCAGACTGGACATCTTTAGGGGGTTGCTGATTGTTGACAGCTTCCAAACTCAGCAAGCTGAGTTGAAAGTTTTGTCATTTCTCGCCAAAAAACGAACAGTTGAGGCTACTGCTTGCTGTGATTTGAATATATCAAAAATCGGAGACAACCAAATGACAAGCCCTGTGAGGTTGGAGATTTTCCACACTGAACACTAATTACTCTGATCAATATGTGTGGCCTTAATGTGATGGTGTGCTAAAAAATTCGTCAATTTTTGATTGGGTAAGTGTTAGGGGTTGTCCCTTAACAGTGGTATAGGTACTTGCATATTGTATAAATGAATACATATCGTGGAGTTACTCTCGGTCTAGTCAGATGATATGCATGAACCTATTCATAAACAATGCGAAGAAACCTTCTCTATAATTCTTAGCGGAATTAGAGAGCCACGCATCGATTGAATAAAGGGTCAGTAATGCCTCTAGCGGATTCACTTAAGATGATGCAGTTATGTTGCATTTGCGGGGAACTTGTTCAGCTGTGCGCATAACTTTCAACCATGTTCATTACCTAGATACTAGGGGGTCTGGTCTGATTCGAACGGGAGATTACTCCGACACGACAGACACAGCAATCGTTAGTCAATATGCTAGTACGCGGGACCTTCGGCTTATTGCCTCAGGCGATAGGGTGCACCGAGGTACTCCCCGGCCAAACAGAGTGGTCTCGGCCTGAGCATGACGTGATTGAGGGAATTATGACGTTGGCTGAGGACACGAGGCCAGAAGCAACCCTGCTCATTGGTTTGAGTTAGTATGCATTGCAACGTCAGACTCGTATAGGATACGAGCTGACGTGTCATGATCTACGTTGGCCCAGTATCGGTTGGTCGCCGATTAAATCTGGGACGCAAGCCGAATAGCCGTAAGGTGAGGCATTAATTTGCGATAAGCACTGCCGACCAAGAACGGCAGATGTTCCAACTACTGCACGAATCGGAACGCGATATGTCTAAGTTCAAGTTTCATCTGACGCATTGAGTGATGCAGGGTCGCGCCAGAGAGTGGCCTGATTTAATCAGGAGCGATGAGACTTAATCACTCATGGTGTGATACCTGACACACTTGGTGTGATCATAGCATCGAAGTATGGGTGGACACACCCTCGAAGATGACTATAAAGAGATGGCTTCGCTCCGGCGAAAGAAGAGGTATCAAGCAACATCCTGCAGTCAACAGTCAGAGAACCGAAGAAGATCTTTAAATATTATTAAGAATTCTATCTATTAAAAAACCTTCAAGATTTCTTCCCTACTACGACAAGAGACCTTAACTACCTTCCTGGTGATTGAAGATATTCATGTCACCCACTGCACACTATTATCTCGTCGAACGATTCGCAGAACTGTACACTTTGTTCGAGGAACGCCGCGAGTATTGGCATTGCGCTACGGTATTACAATATACCTCCATACTTGGAATTCAGTACGACGTGTGGAGATTAGTTATGACGGGATTATATCCGGGAGAGGAACACTGCGAAACGAGGGCGTTTGTAGACGCCGAGAATTGCGACAGCTTTTGAGAGAGCTCTTGTGATTGGACATGAGGTTGAGTCTTAGGATATGACGAGGACAGCAAGAGAAATTAGATAGGCGGTTGTACTTAATCTAATAAATTTTGTATTGATTATTGGGATTAAGAACCCCCGTAACAGTAAGGTCGTTGCCCTGCAGACCTATAAAACACCCTGGGTCCAAAACTGGAACCATCAGTAATAGTATTTAACACCAACACCACCAGATCAGTGGGAGACCGATTTACCCAGAGCCCAGAATCAGATGGCCCCCATCATCCCGGCCACAAGCTCTTCTCCAAAGGCTGGTTGAAGCATCTCAGACAGATGCTTGATATCAAAGAGAGACAAGCACAGACTACTATCCAACGCAATCAGCCAGGAAATTCCGACAGCATTCGACCGAGTGTGCTTCACCCACAAACTTCTGACCCATTTTCTTATCATCATCTTCCGAAGGACTGGCAATGGTCCAACCACTGCCATCAGCCTGCCAAATGCCACAGCATTGATAGCGCCACATTATTGCGAGATAAGGATCACAGCTGCGAGGCCTGTTGAAAACATAGTTCTGGACATTGAAGTGATCTAGTCCTGTGAATTGCTCATGACCTTGCACTCCCACTTTGATAGTGGCTGTGAGCAAAAGTGAAAGAACATAGAATCTCAATTGTCAATTAATAACGGACAAGGAAAATGCATGACTTACAGACTGAGACAAGACCATACATGGCAAAACGAAGTATCACAACCGGAGCCCAATGCTGTATTCCAGTGCAAGAGGAATGCCTCCTCATCAGCATAGGAGCAGGAAAGCTGGCTGGAGGCTGCAGGCCACTGGTCTGATGCCAGCAACTGTAGTTCCAAGGATGCTGTAATCTCCCGAATGCGAAGAAAGCCACTATGCCAAATCTCATGCCAATTCTCTGAGTTTAGCCCAAGACAATCCAAATGCACTAAACAAAGAAACAATGCAATAGTACAATCCATTACCCAACGGAAAAGCAATTAATCTCCATGTAAGTTCCAACAGATCCAAGTGACAATACAAATCCATATCCACAACTTGAGAGACATTGTCCAAATCCTACTCCTGATTCAGCCTAGGTCAATTGATTCCATTCATGCACAACACCACAGGAATCAACCCAATTCAAATGCGCAGTGCAAACACGAACAGTCATACTCCCCCATGGGTGGTAGTGAGTGAAAGGAGTAATCATAAACATGATCATAGAGCCAAAGAAAGACAAAGAGTCCCAGGTGGTATGCTTTGGAGAATACATGACCTGGCACACAGTCGATACATCGCTATTGCCACATAGTTGTCGAAAGGAGGTTGTCGTTCCCAAGTCAATAAGGGTCGGTTGTAACACAGTCAACCAATGGGAGTGGATGTAATGAAGTCAATAAGGGAAGGTTGTAACACAGCCAACTAAAGGGGATATTAGTCACCTACTCGACCACAAGGTGGGTTGTAATCACACATTTGACACAAAGTAGTCAACAATTTTCAAAAAGGGAGTTGTCATCACCACGCCGACAGAAAGGGGATTGTTGTCAGCCAGTCAACAAGAAGCGAGTGACATCGCTATGTCAACTGAACGGTGATTGTCATCACCAGGTTGACGGGAAGGTGAATGTGGTCAACAAGAGGACAGGAATGGTCCATAGTCATCACCAAGTCGACAAGTCATCACCAAGTCAACAACTAGTCATCACACAGTCGACGAATTGGGTGGTCAATATGCGATAGACACAATGGTAATCATACAATTGAATAACGATGTTGCCATCTCCAAGTCAACAACAGCTGGCCAAAGAGTCAATCAAAAGGGTTGTCATTACGATGTCGACAAAACGTCATCCGAAAGTGGAACTATGCGGTTGCCATCACCAAGTTGGCAAGTAGTGGATCATGTCACCAAGCTTACAAATGGACCTCACGCCGCTGATCAGGTTGTCGTTACCATGTCAACAGTAGGTCATCACACTGTCAACTATTGGGGGTTTCGTCACTGCGTCGACTGAAGTTCATCACATAATCGACCAATAGGCTTGGCATCGCCAATTCAACATGTAGAGGATGTTTTGATTGTGTCGACAATATGTCATCACACTATTGACCGAAGCAGCAGGGACACCAAGTTAACCCCAGAGATGAGAGACACAATTCCCCTAAAAGAGTGGACACCAAGTCAACCCAGGAGCAGGGATAGCAAGTCAACCCAAGGAGTCGGGTCACCAAGTACACCCAGGAGTGGGGTCACCAAGTCAACCCCAAAAGCGGTGTCACCAAGTCAACCCAATCGCAGGGAATCCAAGTCAACCCGACCAACACAGACAAAAAGTCAACCCAAAGAGGTGGTCATCGTAGGGCATTACAATTGATAGAGTAGTGGAGGCTGAGTAGAAAGATAGCACCCGGCTCGTAATCGGATGAGAGTAAAACTCAATGCACGAAGCCGCTCAATTCTCTATTGATATCATTACAGGAAATTACTCAACATATGCACAGAGGAAAGAACCTACTTGGTAAAGCCGAGTATCACAACCGGAGCCCAAAGCCGAGTACCATTCCCTCTCCAAGACCTCCTCCTCAGCATGGCCACATGGGAGGCCCATGATAGCTGCAAGCAATGTGCCTGATGCTTGTATCCTTAGACTCATGGGGGCTGTAAGCCTCCGAACCCACCTGCAGCCACCAGGCCAGTTCTCACAGCAACAATAGTACATGGTGAAAGGCACAGAAGGCAAGCAGAAGATGTGAAAGGGATTTGAAGCAAAGAACAACAGCATAGTGATCACCACCTAGGTGCAGTAGCTGGCCAAGCCCCGTACCATCAGGGACAGGAGGGAGAATCATCTAATTGCTGTATCATCTGTAGTTTTTGTTGGAAAGGGGAGCATGGTGGCCCAGAGCTCAGTAAAGAATGATATGAAGCCAGGGAGTGGGTGGTACTGGGTCGAAGAGTAGATGAATGTTGTTCCTGACCGTGATGAGAGATGTGCTGTGTGTACAGCCACATCAGAATAAAGTTTGGCAGGAATCTCATGTGTGCCTGGTACCCATGTCCTCGCCAGACAAGCGACCACAAATGCAATGTTGTCGGATTCATGGCCTAGCAATGATAACTCTCCGGCAATATCCTGGAAACATGCCCAAATTGCATCAGAAGTCATATCGCATTCAGCAGCGTGTGGGTGATCAAGATCCATGGTACTGACATCGCAGAGCAAAGCAAAATATTGGGGCCGGTAGAACCATTGTCCGCAACTGCAACTGTGGGAATGCCAATGGGAACAAATGTTGTAGTGCTTCACCATATACTGGAGGGGGTGGCCAGAAGGGAGGTGCATGAACAGGAGATAGCTGAATTGGATGAAGAACAGGAGGGGGTGAGGGATACAACAGAGATTAACATGACCGAGATGGAGACTGTGACCAGAAACATAACAATGACAGAAACTGAGACCGAAACCAGAGCCCAGGCAACCCCTCATTAGAGTGATCCAGAACATCTGGTCAAGAACATACCAGGGGAGAATTGCAGTGCGGAGAATGGGAGTCAAACACCAGGTGGATTTGCTGTACTACTAACAGCCACATTGGGAACAGGGAGGTATTCGGATCCGCCATTCACAATACAAAATTACAAATAGCAATGGAGTTGAGCTGGCAATCTGCGATGGGAATGCCCTGGTACCTGGTGAGAGGACAGATTTAAGGAGTTATGCATTAACTATGTAATCTCCACTGACGTCAGGAGAAGATTTAACAAGCGAATGATGGTAGCCAACCTTTATTATCTCAGATATGCACAGTGATGAGAGAGCCTGGTGTTAGGTGTTCGTTCCTGATAGTGGTAATGATACATGTTAATCGGAAACCAAGTACACGTAGCTACAATATAGTTGGGTACCATTAGTCATCATGGCAAAAGACCTTCTTCCAGAGCGAAACATGTCGATCAGTCAGATGACCTTCAGTGGGGTTTCATCTGAGCCGCTTATTACGTTTATGATAAGATTGGTCTTATCATGCAGATTCGCAAGATGATGCAATCATGTCGCAATAGCCAGGATGTGAAAAACCATCCGTGGTGCGCATGATTAAACGTAATATCTATCATCATTTGATAGCGGGACAACGCATCCCATGTGCGATAAGCATGTGGGGGCGCAGCACGTGATATGCAATATGCCAGTAGGTGGGATAGTTGCACCTTTGCTCTACGGAGACAGGGAATTATGCGCGCAACCCTCGGAATGAGGAAGTTCCGGATCCTACGCATGCAGTGCGTGAGGGTTTACTGAAATTGGCAAAAGGACAGACGCGATAACAACTCGCAACCCTAAGAGGGTGTTGTAATCAACGTTGGCAGAATATCAGTGGGTGGCCGAATAAAAATCTCTGACGCAATGCCGACTAGCCGTTTAGGTGAGGCGTTAATAATCTTGGTTATTATTATATTGCGATAAGCAGTGATTGTCTAAGTGACTTCAGATATTTCAACTACTGAACAAAGGATACGCAAGATGTCTAAGTTAAAGTTGTGAGTTGGCATTAGGAGTGCGTTTGTTATCACGTCATGATGATGGCCTCATATGAGGCGTGTAATGCTTTGAAAACAGTCATGCGTGGACACGAGCACCAAAAGGAACTCGTGGCGGCGAGACGAAAGTCTCTTCCGAGACAAGCTATCAAACAAAACCTGTTGGTCATAGTCATTGGTGTAGCAGCCAAACTTGAGCTGCGAAAGACTATAAAATACTCACATCGTCCCCGACGATGAGAAGAACCCAGCTCTAGCAGCAATCCACAGTCAGACATTACAAGCGAAGAACACCTTAAAATATTATTAAGAAATGTACCTAAACATTATTCAAAATTACTTCACTACTACCTTTAAGTGAATTCCAAATATATATTTACCTTGAGTCAATTCAGGAAGCGTACAGCACACGATCATCTAGTCCAATGATTCGGAGAGGTCTTTCTTGGGTACGAGGAAACAAGGAATACCTCTGGGCAGTACTGGGTCTTACACTCGAACGAGTATCTAGGCATCACGCACGCCGTCTGCAGATTCGTTTCGATGGGAAGGTTACCTTGCCAGGAACTTATCGATATGAACCTCGAATTCAGACAGGGAGAAAACGGGGACTGTTTTTAGAGGGAGCTCTTTTGTAAGGACAAGAGGTTGAGTCTTAGGATAAGACGAGGAAAGAAAATGAAGTTTAGTTAGGCGGCTGTTTTTAAGTTGATAAATGTTTTATTGAAATGTGGCTTTAAAACCCCTGTAACAGTATAATATTTTATAACTCCGCATAATTGAAGACTGAGGATTTATGAGACATATTAATTGCACCTACTGCAATACCGGCTGGACAAAGCTATCAACAATACGGATGTTGGCTAGTGCCACAAATGTCAATATGTGTCCTCTTTGCATTTTCGATTTATATCGGTTACCGCCCAATATACAGTGGACATACGCAAAGAGACAGCATAAAGCATATCTCTGAACAGTTATTAAAACTATACAAAGAGTTGTACAAAACTGGAGTTTTCTTCTACAGACTCGACAAAGAAGGAAAACTAAATACAACCCCCACACCAAGACCGCGGTAATACTCACAACATCAATTTCCGGAATCCCAGTATTCCAATCAATACGCAAAGAAGCTACTAAAAGAGCTTCATAAATAAATGAACATTTGCAACAACTGTCAACAAAGTTATTGTTGTATTGTTCAAGGGCAACCTTATTGTTAAAAACATTGCTCCAGGATCGATTGCTATTCCATACGTTGCATACTACAACAAGAAGTTAGAAGGACAGATGCAGAGACTTGCAAGTTCTGCGAAAAAGACGCCTGTTGCTACTTCACCATCAATACAGGACAATTTCAAGGACAAAATAGTTCCATAATACCAAGAGTCTGTCCTGAGCATTGCAATCAGCAAGGTTGTGACTGCTTTAGTTGTCAAGAAGATCCGGAAGCAGCAGCACAGGGCGTATGGATATTTGCAATACCCATTTCGCATCCATCGATAATAGTACCAAATGGCCACCCCCAGGCGCAGGGTTACGGTTTCGACAGGGACCGCAACCCTCAGGTCATTGAGGGTAGAGAAGCCGAGCTCCAGCAAGTCACCGAGCAGTCAGGAGATACCAGAATGGTGTCAGAACTACCAGAGGAGAATCCAAGCCGCGAAGAAACAGTTGAAACAAATTAAAGAGCAAGGAGTACCAGCCGAAGCTCAGTTGGGATTAGCAGAAGTAGAGATGTTTCAAGCCGACCCAGTACAACAACAGGTGCAAGGTCTAACGCAGCAAATGGTGCATATCATAGAGGCATGCAACTCTGAGAAAGAAGTAATAGATGAGGAATTCCTGTCCGTTCACCAAGAAATTCAAATCCTAGAAGGACGGATACGCACAGACAGGTCCCTGATCGAAGGAGAAGTCTCAGGAGTTGGAGAACAAATGATAATGCAACAGTCGATATTGGAGGAACTTAGGAACGGCATTAACATCTTGCAAAGTCAAGATAACGATATAGTCAGAGAAGCTGCCGAAGCCTTCGAGGGTATCGCAAGTCAAATTCAAGATTTGAGCTAGAAACAAGTCAGTCATATGAATACCTTGCTCAATCATAAGAAGGCGCATGTTACGCTACAAGACGATACTAAAGTTTGGAAAAATGCCCATCAATCGCTTGAGAATAAGTTTGAAGGAATCGACAAATACTTCAAAAGACTACCTACGAGAGTAGAACTTGACAAACATGCTAAAGCTATGGACGAAGCTTTACATAAGATACAGGAAGTCAGTACCGGACTCACAATGCATATGGAGAATTATAAAATTTCAGAATGTACCTGGCATAGGCCCAGATCAGTGCAGGTCGGACCAAGTGGAACTCAAGGAGTTACACAATGGACCAGGTTTGTGGATGAAGGTGATTACGAATCGTCATCGGTAAATACGAGAGATGATGCGAGTTAATATTATATAAGACTTACAGGAGGAAATGGATCGGAATCGGATCATACGAGTGTACACGATCCAAATTTACCTGTACCTCCTGGACCACCTGCAGGACCACCTGCACCTCCAGGACCAACTGCACCTCCAGGACCACCTGCACCGCCGGAACCACCTGCACCTTCAGGATCACCACCTGGTCCTACTCCACCAGGGGTAGAGAAATGCAGACCAGAGCGAAGAGCTGAAGTCAAGCCCATTAAGCTTAAGGACCCAAAACAGTTTGAAGAAAATGCAGGAGACGATTTCGAAAGTTGGTGGATTATGTTCCTTACATTAATCCACGATGAATCCGAAAAGATTGAGAATCCTGGATGAACAATTAATTGTGTAGGAGGATTGCTAGTTAAATATGCCGGAGCATGGCATGTGCAGTGGGAAAGAAACTATCTGGCCAGAAAACACCCAAGATCTTGGACGACATATCAGAACAATATTCAGCTAAGATTCGAAGATAAGGAAGTCAGAGATATGGCTTATTCCAATATGGAAAAAGTCAGATGTAAGGGTGGCATACGAGACATGTTTACCCGAATTCAAACCTATAACGACAGAGCTCAGTGAACTGGAGCGGGTTTAAAGAAGTTTATTCTGGAACATTTACCCATGAAAATTGTGGACCAAATGCATGTGGTGGAATTGACAGGCAAGTATGATCAAGAAATGATAGACATTATCAGCAATGCAGGAAAAATAGCAGAAAAATGGGACGAAGCCAAGGAATACTTACTTTTGAAATCATACGATACCAAGGACAGAATATCCAAGTAACAAAGTAAAGAGGGTTTCCGAGTATCAAAAAAATACGATAAACTTTGGAAAGATACAAAGGATAAAAGAAAGTTTTCTAAGTATAAGAAGTTTAAAAGAAGGGAAGAGACTTCTAACGAGAATAATCTAGAGGGAATTTCGGAAAAAGAACTTACGAGAAGAAGGAAGGAAAAGGAATGGTTAAGTTATGCATGGTCTTCGGATAGAAAAGGGAAAGACTTCTCAAGAGACTGTTGTCGACCAATCAAGCTCCATGAAGGGCCCACAAGTTTTCCAAAAGCAAAAGAACATCCGAAAATGAGGATTGAAGCGTTGGAATTAGAGGTTGGAGAAGAAGATGAGTACAGTTTGGAATCTGAAAGCGAGGAGCTCAGGTATACCGCTTCAGAGGAAACTACAGAATCAAGTTTGGAATAATCGAGTGCAAGTTCGGAAAGTCCGAGCTCAGATAGCTCGAGCGCTTTTGGAGAAAATTGATGGGATTAAAAAATTCTTTTTTGTTACGGCCAGCAGAAATACTATTCACCTATGAGGATGATCGGAAGATCGAAACTGCTGGTATGTAAGGTGATACAAATACATACAATTACTATCGATCTCAAATATACTGATCAAAATCTATGACCCGTTGTGGCCTCGTTATTGTCCAAAGGATAACAATGTCGAAACGCAAAGCAACCACAATGCTTCGCTCACCCAAAGTCAAAAAATCAAATACCTCTCAAGATTACATGTTTTATAATGCGGTAAACAAACATAACAGAAAACCGCTATTACAGAAAGTAACACCGACGAAAATCGGAGAAAGCTGTATTGCTAAATTCTTCATCGATTTTGACAGCAAATACTTTCCTATATGATATATGTTGGATTTAGGAAGTACATCTTTTGTCATTTCACCGGAAGCCACAAAAGCCTTTCAAATCCCAGTTGTCAAACGTCACTGACAACAAAAGACTTCAGATGTTGGAGGAAGAAAGATAGATACTGAAGGATACTATATAATACAATTGGAATTATCTTTCGGAATCCATAGAACTTCCGATGTCGAAGATCATAAGTTCGAGGTTATGAAGACTTCGAGTCGTTATGATGCATTAATACCAGCTTGGTATTTGAAGAAACATTAAGCAGCGGGAACTATAACTCAGTTACATTTCCCGCATTGTGATGACTCTGGTTTCGGACATCAGAAGATCAGACTACATTACGAAATCTCTTACGATAAAAGAGTAGCGTTTAGGCCAGATGCCATCAATATAGGATCAATTATCAATAGGAATCCGGAAATCGCTAAGAAATTACCCAAGCATTTTCAAAAGGGGATTGTGTTATTCGATCCAATAGAATCGGAAAAGTTACCTGATAATAAATGTTGCGACTATAGGATCGAATTAAAATCTTCGGAAGATCAATTACAAATGGGACCCACTTACCAATTATCACTTGAAGAAGATAAAATCCTTATGAAATATCTAGAAAAAATAATCAAAGAAGAAAAAATTAGACAATCATCGAGTGCAGTGGGAAGCCCGATTTTATTCGTACCGAAACTCAACGGAAAAGAACTAAGGCTATGTGTCGATTATCGTCATCTGAATTAATATACAGTCAAACAGAGGACTCCATTACCAATTATGGAGGAAATTAAATAAAGAATACACAGAGCGGATTTCGTTAGGAAACTCACTTTTAAAGCCGGTTTTCATTTAATGCAGATGGCATTAGAACATGAAAAATATACGGCTTTCCGTACTAAGTTCGGACTATTTGAGTATTTGGTTATACCCTTTGGACTTACACAGGCACTGGCAACTTTCCAGAGGGATGTCAATCGGATATTAAGATCAGTTCTAGGAATTGAATTGGTAATTAATACCAAGGTCCATATAGACGAAGACGAAGGAATGGTGGTAGTAGCATACATCAACGACATATTGATAGCCACTAAAGAATCGTTAGCCAAACACCAACAACAAGTCGGGAAAGTTTTTGACTTGTTCGTGGAGAATAAGATGTGCCTTGAAATCGATACATGCGTTTTCGATGCAAAAGAAGTCACATATCTCGGATTCATAGTCAACGGCAAGGAGCTAAAAATGGATCCAAAGAAGGCTGAAAACATTGTGAATTGGCCTCGACCTACGAATCAAAAAGAAGTCCAACAGCTACTAGGACTATGGAAATTCTAATGAAGATGTATTCCGAATTATGCAGGAATAGTTGCACCAATAACTGATCTTTTGAGAGGAAATGAAAAGGATATTGTGTTGGGAGATGCTCAAGAAGCAGCTTTCGTAATGATTACAGTGTTATTTACCTCCGGTGCTACACCAATTATGCAACATTTTGATCAGGATAGACCCGCAATGATAGAGACATATGCTTCCCCCTTTGCGATAGGAGCCATACTATCAAAACAATTCGAAGACGGAAAAATACATCCAGTATCGTTTTTATCAAGAAAATTATCGGACGCAGAATTCCATTACGACGCATTCGTTAAAGATATGGTAGCGATAGTATATTATCTTGAAAAATGGCGACAATTCGTACAAGGTTCGCATTTTAAGACGACGATTTTTTCTGATGATCACAATGTATCATATTCTACAACAAAGGTTGTCTTAAATAGAAGATAAGCATGATTGGCCTTATTACTTAAAGGTTACGACTTCGTCATAGTCTATCGAAAAGGATCCGTGAACCCTGACGCAGATATATTATCCTGATGCCCGGCTTACACCTGTAGAGAGGGAGGTACCACAGCGATATCGACGGAGCCACTGTTCGGACCAAAGCAATGGCTGGAAGTAGGAGCAATGGAAATAGAAGACGATGAATTTCAAGAAATTTGTATCGGGGCAATGGAAGTCAAACTATTACTTCCAGAGCAAAAGCAGAGGTAAATTAACGATGCGTTGCTCGATGAACGAAACAAATCACTATGCCAATCACTCAGAAAGGGAAACAATGCAGATGAACATTACGAAATAATAGACGACCTGCTATGGTGGAAAGGAAGACTATATGCACCAGAAAATACTAGGAAAAGAATCATCAAGTCGGAACATGTTAGTAAAGTGGCAGGACATTTTGGAACAGATAGAACATTGGAGTTGGGTAGCAGAAATCTTTATTGGCCAAAGATGGAGGACAATATACGAAAATACTGCAATGCATGCGACATCTGCCAAAGAACAAAAGCACCTAACCATGCGAAGCACGGACTACTACATCGATTGGAATTAGCTTGTAAACCATGGACACATGTATCCACCGATTTCAAAACCGACCTACTGGAGACAGCAGGCTATAAGAATGTATTGGTGGTAGTAGATTGGTTTACGAAGATGGCTCATTTCATTCCAATATTCAAAAGGGAAGCAATAGAAGTAGCCCACGCTTGCCTCAATAACGTTTGGAAATGTGACAGTATACCTCAGGATGTAGTATCGGATAGAGATGCAGCGTTCACGGGACAATACATTGCGAACCTATACAATTACCTAGGAATCAAGAGGTCAATGTCAACAGGATATCATCCACAAACCGACAGACAAATCGAACGAATGAACCAAGTAATCGAAGCATACATGTGTTCCTATTGCATTTTGGAACAGAATGATTTGTCGGAACTTTTAGCAATGGCAGAATAAGCATATATCAATTCCAAACATTCGGCAACAAAGGTTTCGCGGTTCTACACCAAGTATGGGTAGGAGCCAAGATCGAACTGGCCAACCGAAGTACAGTTCAGAAACCCTGCATCAGAAATATATGCGCATTACATAACTAAAGTTCACGATAAACTAAAAGAACTATTATTGGAAACTAAAGATAATATGACCAAATATTACGATAAAAATAGAATGGATATTCCAGGGTTTAAGAAAGCAGAGTTCGTAATGTTGAATGGAAAGAACATAAGATCTAAAGGAAGATGTCGCAAGTTGGAGGAAAAGATGTGTGGACCGTTTGAAGTGCTATCGGAAGGTCACAACAAACGATATTGCAAACTTAAACTTCCTGTCGAATGGAAGATACATCCAGTTGTCAATATATCCTTACTCGAAAAATACTGAGGAAAGAATCCACAGAAGATAGTTGTTCAAATTGAGGTGGATGATTCAGGTTGGAAAATGGAATCGATTATCCCGAGCGGACCATAGAACAAGGATCATTGGAAAGACTTTTACCTGGTACAGTGGAAAGGCTTGACACATGAAGCAAATACGTGGGAAAGTTACGACAACATTGCGGAAACAGCGTAACACCTTTTGGAGGGATTTTACGGTAAGATACCAGCAATGGAAAAAGACATTATGTTTGGAAAAAATAAACCGAAAAAGAAGGCAAAGAAAAGAAAACTAAGGAAAAGAAAATAAAACTTTGTGCTTGATTTTTTATTTTTTTTTATTTTATTATTCAGTTGATTTTTTTTTTTTTTACAGCTGTTTGAAATTCGTTATCTGAGGGGTATCTTTTGTTTTGATTCACTTCTTTTGCCGGAGCTACTGTTGGGTCACCAGTTCTAGAGAGGGAGGTAGTGTTAGGGGTTCGCTTCTGATAGTTGTAATGATACATGTTGATAGGAAAGCAAGTACACGTGACTACCATGTAGTTGGGTACGATTAGTCATGATGGCAAAACACCTTCTAGCGGAGCTAAACATGTCGATCAGTCAGATGACCATTACCGGGGATTCATCTGAGCCGCTGATTACTTTCGTGATAACAATGGTCTTATCATGCAGATTCACACAATGACGCGATCATGTCGCAATAGCCAGGATGTGAAAAACCATCAGTGGTGCCCATGATTAAACGTAATATCTATTATCTTTTGATAGCGGGACAACTTAGTCCAGGTGCGATAAGCATGTGGGGGCGCAGCACGCGATATGGAATATGCGAGTAAGTGGGATAGTCGCACCTTTGCTCTATGGAGACAGAGGATGATGAGCGCAACCCCCAGATCGCGGAAGTTCCGGATCCTAGGCATGCAGTGCGTGAGGGATTATAGACATTGGCGAAAGGCCAGACATGATAAGAACTCGCAACCCCAAGATGGTGTCGTAATCTACGTTGACAGAGTATCGGTGGGTGGCTGATTAAAAATCTCTTACGCAATGCCGAATAGCTGTTTCGGTGAGGCATTAACAACCTTGCTTATTATTATCTTGCGATAAGCACTGATAGTCTAAGTGACATCAGATGTTCCAACTACTGCATGAACGATAAGCAAGATGTCTAAGTTGAAGTTATGAGTTGGCATTAGGAGTACGTTAAATATCACGTCATGATGATGGCCTCATACAAGGAGCGTAATGGTTTGAAACCAGTCATGTGTGGACCCGATAACCAAAGGCAACGTGTGCCGCCGAAATGGTAGACTCTTCCGAGATAAGCTATCAAACAAAACCTTATAGTCATAGTCGTTGGAGTAGCGGCCAAACTTAAGCTGTAAAAGACTATAAAATACTCACATCGTCCCCGATGATGACAAGAACCACACTCTAGCAGCATTCCACAGTCAGACATTCCCAGCAAAGAACACCTTAATATATTATTAAGAATTCTACCTAAACACTATTCACAATTACGTCCCTACTTCACACGAGTGACTTTATCATCGATGCGTACATTGAGACAGTCTTCCAGACCCACGGCACATGATCATCTCGTCCGCTCTTTAGGCGACTTGTATCGTTATTATGAGGAAATGAACAATACTTCTGGGAGGCTTTGGGTTTGTCACTCGGCCGAGGTCATTGGCATCTCGAACGACGACAACAGATATCTGTCGACGGGTCTGTCTACTTCTGAGGAGTTTTTCAATACTGCCCGTTATCACGCCGAGGTAGACGCCGAGGATTATTCATAGAGGGAGCTTTTGTGCACGGACAAGAGGTTGAGTCTTAGGATGAGACGAGGATAGACAAAGAATTTTAGTTAGGCGGCTGTATTTAAGTTAATAAATGTTTTATTGAAACGTGGCTTAATACCCCTGTAACAAAAGGTAACCTTCCCGCCGAAACAAATCTGCAAACATCATACTTGATGCCAAAATACTCGGTCGAGTGTAAGACCCAGTACTGCCCTGAGGTATTCCTCATTTCCTCGTACCAAAGAAACAACTCTCCGAATCGTTGGACTAGATGATCGTGCACTGTATGCTTCCTCAATTGAATCAAGGTAAACATATATTTGGAATTCACTTGAAGGTAGTAGTTTTGTAATTTTGAATAATGTTTAGGTAGAATTCTTAATAATATTTTAGGGTGTTTTTCGCTGGTAATGTCTGACCGTGGATTCCTGCTAGAGCTTGGTTCTTTTCATCGTCGGGGACGATGTGAGTATTTTATAGTCTTTCGCTGGCTCAAACTTGGCCACTACTCCATCGACTAGACCAATAGGTTTTGTTTGATAGCATATCTCGGAAGAGTCTTCCGTTTCGCTGCCACGGGTTCCCTTTGGTTATCGTGTCCATGCATGACTGGTTTCACCGCATTACGCTCCTTGTATGAAGCCATCATCATGACGTGATATCAAACGCACTCCTAATGCCAACTCATAACTTCAACTTAGACATCTTGCTTATCATTCGTTCAGTAGTTGGAACATCTGACGTCACATAGACTATCAGTGCTTATCGCAATATAATAATAACCAAGGTGTTTAATGCCTCACCTAAACGGCTATTCGGCATTGCGTCAGAGATATTTAATTGGCAACCCACCGATACTCTTCCAACGTAGATTACGACACCCTCTTGGGGTTGCGAGTTCTTATCGCTTCTGGCCTTTTGCCAATCTCAATAATCCCTGAGGCACTGCATGCTTAGGATCCGGAACTTCCGCGATCCGGGGGTTGCACACAGCATTCCCTCTCTCCATAGAGCAAAGGTGCAACCATTCCATTTACCCGCATATTGCATATCGTACGCTGCGCCCCAACATGCTTATCCCACATGGACTGTGTTGTCCTGCTATCAAAACATAATAGATATTATGGTTAATCTTGCGCACCACTTATGGTTTTTCACATCCTGGCTATTGCGACATGATCACATCATCTTGCGAATCTGCATGACAAGACCAATCATATCACAAACGTAACAAGTGGCTCTGATGAAATCCTGCTAAAGGTCATCTGACTGATCGACATGTTTCGCTCCGCAAGAAGGTATTTTGCCATCATGACGAAAGGTACCCAACTATATGGTAGTCACGTGTACATGATGTCCGATCAACATGTATCATTACCACGATCAGGAGCGAACCCCTAACATCACGAACTTCTACCAGCGGCTTGTTAGGAATTATTTAATGTTAACAACACTGATATCAGACATGCTAAAGAAAGCAGAGACATCCAGGACGCCTAAACAGCTCAAATGGGAATAAACTCGAGATGCCGACATTGCGTTTCAGAAGTTGACAAGAGCCTTCACCGATGCACCAATTCTCAACCATTTCGATTCAACAAAGCCGATTATTCTGGAGACTGATGCAAGCAGCTTTACCATAGCCGGCATTCTCAACCACTGTGACGGTTTCGGTATTCTCAGATCGGTCAACATCTACTCTCGAAAATGAATAGGTGCCGAACAGAACTACAACACGTACGATCGGGAGCTCTTGGCCATTGTGGAGACTTTGAAGCAATGGCACCACTACCTCCAGGGAGCGAATCATAAGGTCCTCATACAATGCAACCATACGAACCTCGAATATTTCCAAACGTCAAAAGTGCTATCCTGGCGGTAGGCTAGATGGGCGGAGATTCTCTCTTCGTACGACTTCATTATCGAACACCTGGATGGCAAGAAGCTACGAGCAGACGGACCATCCAGAAGACCAGACTATGAGATGGGCTAAGGGAATATGACGGCAAGCTCCTGGCCACCTTAGCTGCAACCACCATCAACGAATCACATGCTGACCTTCTACCGGAAATCATGGCAGTCCAGGAGATCGACTTCTTAGCGACAGAAATACGGCCAACCTTGGTTGATGGTTCGACCGCAGATGAAAGTCAATGTAGATCAATCGACGGAGCTCTGACCAATGAGACGAGGAAATAGGTGCCCCCGGCACTCCGCAGTACAGTGACCAGCCTTTTCCACAACTACCCCAAATCTGGTCACTTCGGAGCCCTGCACACTGCTGAGCTCGGATCACCACAATTTTATTCGCCTTCAATGGAGTCAGGGATACAGATGTACGTCGCCGGCTGCTAGTTATGCTACTGAATCAATGCACCACATCACGCACACTATGGACTCAACATGCCTCTGTCACCGCCTTCTCGTCCCTGGGAGGGACTTACCATGGATTTCGTTACCGACTTGCCAGAGTCAACGGCATCAGGATACACCGGGATCTTGGTAATCATCAACCGTTTGACTAAAGTGGCGATCTACCACCCGTGCCGAATGGACATTGAATACCCAGAGCTAGCACGAATGTTCTTCGAACAAGGGATCTACAAAAGAGGCGTACCGGACAATATCACCACCGATTGCGGCAAACAGTTTACCAGTCGATTTTGGGATAGAGTTTGCTCCCACCTCAGTATCAATAACTGCCTCACGACCGCCTTCCAGCCGCAAGGGGACTGTCACACCGAGTGGCAGAACCAAAAGATGGAGCAGTACCTCCCATCCTTCTGCAACTACGACAAGGACAGCTGGGTACAATTGTTACCGCTGGCGGAGTTTGCCTACAACAACTCCATCCACCATTCCACACGAATGACACCCTTCTGGGCAAACTACAATTACCATCCTACGATGCAGTTTAAGCCTCCCAAGGACCCCAGTTTCAGATCACAGGTGCGGGCAGACTGGTGGATTACAAACGTGGAAGAGACTCACCGAATTCTCTGGGAAACCATAATCGAGGCTCAGGAGCGACAAACCCAGTATGTTGGTGGAAAAGAGATGACTTTTGCGGTTGGAGACAAAGTATGGCTATTGACCAGGAACTTGAAAACATCCAGGCCTTCAAAGAAGCTCGATTAAAAGTGCACAGGACCATATACGGTAAGTAAGATCATCAATCTGAATGCTTACAAACTAGACTTACCGAGTACAATGCGGAATTACAACTTTTTCCATGTGTCGCTGCTTGATCATTACATACCGCAAGTCGGAGGTCACCCACCTACGGAACTGCACCCAATGAGAGTTGAGGAAACAGAGGAATCGGAAGTCAACCACATACTCGACTCCAGGCAGCGCTATCGGAAGCTGCATTATCTCGTCCACTGGGCCGGTTACAACCACATACACACCAGCTGGCAGCTGGCGGAACACCTTACAAACGCCCGAGATCTAGTTGACGAGTTTCACCGACAGCGCCCGGATCGGCCACTGGAGTAGGGGTATAGAGTCGGTGGCGGAGGTATGGAGGTCACGGATGCAGTTTGGACGTTTCATTGTACTTTGTTTCTTCATTGCCTTCTCTTCTCTTTTGATTGAATTTCGGCCCGGTATATTGGTGATGGCACGGGTTTTACCACATACTAATGGAGGTGAAGTTTCCCCATGTGCTGAATCCGCCGAAAGGTTGCCTTTGAGCGTACCGATGGGTTGTGGGACTTATAGGTTTGTACAATTGCGTACGTAGGATGATTGTTTCATTCTTTGTTTCCTTTCCTTCATTTCTCTTATATACTGGCTTTGGCAGCCCAGGAGGTCTGCGCCTAGAGAGGGGGATAATGTACGGGCGAGACGTCACCCGAGGCCGGGTAAGCGCCATTGTATATTGATCGCCCAGTACGACACTTAGCTTAGGATTGAATATCTTACCACTATACTCTCCATCTATACTGACTCACTCTCGTGTGCAACCGTATATCATCTCATACGTCTGTGGCTAGACGTAGGCGTATGTGTCCTAACAAAATCCGAGTAACAACATTGTGATTATACCCTAAAAATCACCGTCAACTATGATGGGGGTGCTTTACCCTAAGTAACTATACTTGAGCTGATCAAGTATGTACTAGTACACAGCCGTAGATCCTATTCCTCAATGTATTTGGATTGTGCCATTCCTTTTTCCAGGCGTATCTTCCAAAGTCAATTCTTGACCAAGTGGCTTCCATTGTTATCCCAAGGCCAGGCATGATGCAGATACTCTCCAGCTGCTTTCAGTCAAGCGATTTCTGTTAGCTCGATTCCCTCAGTCCATGGGTATCGAGTCTCCTTAGTATCCTGGGCCTCACTCTCCGGGTACTTAGCTATTACGACGTTGTGAATCGATTGCAGCCAAGCATTTTGCATTTGTGTGAAATGACGGGCATTGACTTTCCCTGATCTCGTTCACGACAAATGGTGTTTAGCGTTAGCAACTGCTGTCCTCTCGTTTCGTGACCGCTGAATGTTTTTTCGCTACACTTAACTGTCTTCCGCAGCTGCACACATTCTTGACCGCCGAAATCTCCTTCATTCATATTGAAAGTCGATAATTCCACATACTGTTTTCTATTGGGTCGAATCTGCTCGAATGCCGCAGGAAACCTAGAACACTGTTCAAACTCTTTTGGTGTCGTAGAAATTATTTGGTTGCGTTGCTCTTCAACAACTTGATTGATTTCAGTTGTAACTTGATGCATAGCTCCGCATATAGTAATAGCTGATTGAAGCTTCAAATTATCGATATGAATAATTAACCCATGTTGCTAGCCAATAACCAAAGATATCCACCAAACTCTGTGAGCCAAGAAGATATATTGATTAGCCTTGGCATAAGAGATGATCTTTTCAATAGCGTATACTATAATGTCCTTATCCAACTGGAAGGTAATAGGCAAATGTAGGAGGATACTTCGTAAGATGCAGGGCTGCCGCTATACAAAGCTAGTAGATTCTGTTGATAGATAATAGAGGTATAGGTATCATAAAAACACAATAATAAATGAGGATATTTCTCTGCTAGTAGGTATCATCTTTTTCTGTTACAAGAATTTGATGTCCCCTTCGTTTTCCCAGAACAATATGATCTTTTTATCATCTTTCAAAACCCTCTTCAAACTATGATCTGCTCCCTCAACGATAGCAATGTCCTGGTGCATCATACATTTAATAAATACGCCGGTAGACACGGCCACATATCCCTATTGTTGTCGTGTTCATGCATGATATCAAATAGGCTCATAAATCAGACCACAACTTCAGACAAGTCGCACATTGAAACTCAGGAGTTGGAACACCCACTCTAAAGGTGACACGTCGATTGGGTTATAAACTCTGCCAAGATTAATATCTCATATACATAGGTTGGATAGTATCCGCTGCTATGCCATGGTAGAATTTATGCCCGTAATCAAACTCATTGACGAACATTGCCGCGCCACCTCACTCAAATCAATGAATAATGTCGGCTTTTGGCTGAAGCCAACACCATATTTCCTCAATCATATGTACTTAGGTTTTCACTATAACCCTGATGTGCCCCCAAAACGGAGAGCCCACTACTTTCACGACTACCTTGCACGCAATATGCACCCGCATTGTATCAGAGGATGAATCTTGTTGGAAACAACTTGCTCGCCAGATCGTAGTCCTTTCGATCTGGCCAGTTGCTGCATCACCAAATCAGCTACTGCGGCACTTTGCTTTCAATGAATCGGCTATGCTCCATGCCTATCTAATCGAGACATAACTAGTAAGCCCCCTCTAAAGCGCTTACCGCATGGTATCTAACTACCATTACACTGATTGGACAAAACCCCTAAAATCACCCCCTTCTCTAAGATCGGTCACCTCAACAATGTTCTCTCAAAAGAAGTACTCTTTCTTTAATCCTTTTTTCTTTTTATACCAATACCACATGAAGATGTGATAGAATAACTTGTAGCGCCATTCAATGATTCCAGAGGTACATATTGATGTTTCACCATCCACTCACATGTTTCATTTGTGAGCAGTTTTTCGGGCTGTCAACATATCTTACTCTGGTGGATAGATATAATCGATTGTATATCTACTCCAAAGGTATATCTGACTACCTTACTCGTGCATGGATTTTGTCTTAACTTAACATATATCATATATTCCATCTACTCCCTTGATTTAATTATGAGCAATTCTTTGGCTGTCAACATAAAATACTCCGATGGGTACAGATACATTATAATCAGAATTCTTTCGAAATTATCTCCGAATGTACTAGCAATGTTCCAAATGATCAACTGTCTTCACTGTGACGGTATATCCCACAAGAGGGTCACAGAGGACAATTTGGAACCCACCCGATATCATTTAGTTCTGTTTCTTAAAGTTTCGACCAACAATGTCACTCGTAATAATTAACAGATCAAGTCAAACTGTACTTGTGTCTATTCGAACAGAGTTCTAAGATAATGAGCGTAGGCCTTTCTATCTCTCTTACTTACTACTCGATCAATTATGTTATATACGATAAAGGTATTTTAAATCCTTGTATGTGAGAGTACCTGGATATAATATAACATATATCCGTCTCTGATAGCGCGATGTAACTATTTATAGCTGTAATTATCTTTCGTAATTAGGTAGCTGTTACTTAAGGTTAATCTTTATTTTAGTAATGAACTTAATAGCACAGTGATCCTAATTATGGCTGTGCTTAAGCCTCTTAACGGAATACATAATACTTAATTTTTAAAGGTGGTCATCAATATAAGATTACCTGAGAAAATCATACATGTGCTCGTTTCTCTATGTCTAAGGTGATTTGAATGGTGATGAGGATACCTGGAGACATCGTACATCCCTTCGTTTCCCTATATCGAAGGTGCTTTGAATAATGATCAGACTACGTGAAGACATCACACATGTCTTCGTTTCTCTATGTTGAAGGTAATTCAAATAATGATGAGCATACCTGAAGACATCATATATTTCTTTGTTTCCCTATGTTGAAGGTGATTAGAATAATGATGAGAAATCCTGAACACATCAGACATGACTTTGGTTCTCTACGTCGGAGGTTACTCGACTAATGATGAGAATACCTGCAGACATCATACATGTCTTTGTTTCCCTAAGTCGAAAGTGATTCAAATAATGATGAGAATAACTGAAGACATCATTCATGTCTTCGTTTTTCTATGTCGAAGGTGATTCCAATAATGATGAGAATAGCAGAAGACATCAATCATGTTGTCGTTTCCACATCCTTGTTTTTCTTTGTCGAAAGTGATTCGAATATTGATAAGAATACATTAAGGTGTCATATAAATCCTCCTTTCTTCTTGTAGAAGGTGATTCGAATATCGATGAGAATACCTGCAGTCATCATACATGTCCTCGTTTCTCTATATCAAATGTGATTCGAATATCGATGAGAATACCTGAAGATGTCATACACATTCTTGTTTCTATATATCGAAGGTGATTTGAATAACGATTTGAATACCTGACGAGATCATACATCTCATTGTTTCTGTGTGTCAATGGTGATTCGAATCTCGATGAGAATACCTCAAGATGTCATACACATCCTCGTTTCTCTCTGTCGAAGGTGATTTGAATATTAATGATAATACATGACAATACGATGACGTATTATCATTTCTTTGTTCATTAAAATCATGATATTGGTAATTTTCACCCTCTTCTTTAATGATGTATCTCAGAACATCATCATAAAACATCACTGTATTCTCTCAATTCCGGTCGGTAAAAGCCATACTCTAGGTTGCATAGTATAGTGAACGACAGCATCAGTCCAGTCACGCCACGGTCTCAAGTTCCCTTGGCCACACATTGCATTATAGAGATTGAGTCTGCTTTGCTATGCCCAAACTTCCTCAGCAATACGGGTTCTCTTGAGTATCCTCAATCTGATCACTCATTTGAGCCGACTACTCAAATATGTCAGAGTGAAACTCTATAAGGCCAACATCATCTTGCCAGCATCCCACGACTATGGAACACATCTTCCGTATCTGGGCTTTAACTGACTAACCAAACACTCCTCAAAATAATCTTCGCTGGAGATCCACAGGTATCCTATGGCATTGACTGACATTGGTACAGAAGACATGAAGACAGTACTGGTTTACCCTCACACAGTTTCCGCACGGGTTCAGTATCATGCTTCCTCACATGTTGCCGAATACCCGCGTTTCTCATCACTATTCCAAAGACTCTTCTCGGTCCCTCATAGGACAGTATTAGCCGCCAGATGGTTTTCAGCAATACTGGGTAGGATTCATCCTGTGTTTCAGTACCTGCATCGCTGCTGGTACATCATCTCCCCAGCCTGTGCACTTCCTAATTATCATTGTATTTCTCGATCAAATTAATTGTGCACAGACAAGATCTTTGATTATCTTCATTTGTCATTCGCAAGTTGACATGTCAAAGTAATTATATCCAAAAATCGTATTTGTGTATGACGTAATTGAACCGATTTATTATGAAAGTAATAGTCATTACTAAAGTAATAACCTCCAAGTGATATGGAAGATATTAATACTGGAGTAATGAAGTAATTATGAAGAATTTCTTACAAAGTAGTATCTGAAGGTAATATCGACCAGTAGTATCGAGGATAATTATTACCAAAGTAATATGCAAAGGTAATATCAACGAAGTAATATCGAAGATATCAATTACTGAAGTAATATGTGAAGATAATATCAACAAAACAATATTGAAGCCATAAACTACGGAAGTAATATGTGAAGGTAATATCAACGAATTAATCTCGAAGATATTTGTTAATAAAGTAATATTCATGTTACGGGGGTATTAAGCCACGTTTCAATAAAACATTTATTAACTAAATTCAGCCGCCTAACAAAACTTCTTTTTCTTTCCTAGTCTTATCCTAAGACTCAACCTCTTGTCCGTGTACAAGAGCTCCCTCTATAAGCAGTCCTGGGTGTCTACCTCGGCGCGATAACGGGCTGTATTGAAAACCTCCTCAGTAGGTGCCAGCCCCGTCAGGAGAAATCTGTAAACGTCGTATGCGATGCCAATGATGTCGGTCGAGTGACCAACCCAAAGCCTCCCAGAAGTATTGTTCGTTTCCTCGTAGTAACGATACAAGTCGCCTAAAGTTCAGACAAGATGATCGTGTGCCATGGGTCTCGTAAACTGTCTCAACATATGCATAAATGACAAAGTCAGGAGAGTGTAATAAGGAAGTAATTGTGAAGGTTGTTTAGATAGAATTCTTCATAATATTTTAAGGTGTTCTTCGCTGGTAATGTCTGACTGTGGATTGGTGCTAGAGCTTGTTTCTTTCAATCGTCGGGGATGACTTGAGTATTTTATAGTCTTTCGCTGGCTCATGTTTGGCCGCTACTCCAACGACTAGACGAATAGGTTTTGTTTGATAGCTTATCTTGGAAGAGTCTTCCGTTTCGCCACCACGAGTTCCCTTTGGTGATCGTATTCACCCATCACTGGTTTCAAAGCATTACGCTCCTTGTATGAGGCCATCATCATGATGTGATATCAAACGCACCACTAATGCCAACTCATATCTTCAACTTAGACATCTTGCTTATCGTTCGTTCAGTAGTTGGAACATCTGACGTCACGTAGACTATCAGTGCTTTATCGTAATATTATAATACAAGGTATTAATGCCTCAACACTCAGGCTATTTGGCTATTGCGTCAGATATTTATTTCGGCGACCAACCGATACTCTGCCAACATAGATCACGACACCCTTATAGGGTTGCGAATTAATATCGCTTCTGGCTTCGTTTGCCAATGTCAATAATCCCTCACGCACTGCATGCTTAGGATCCGGAACTTCCGTGATCCAGGGGTTGCGCACATTTCTCCCGATCCTCGTAAGGCAATGGTGCGACGATTCCGCTCAATTGCATATTGCATATCGCGTGCCGCGCCCTCACAATGCTTATCGCATGTAGGCTGCGTTGTCCCGCTATCAACGGATAATAGATATTATGTTTAAGTATGCGCACCATTGATGTTATTTCACATCCTGGCAATTGCGACATAATTGCATCATCTTGCGAATCCGCGCGATAAGACATTTCATCTCCCAAACGTAATACGCGGCTCAGATGAAACCCCGCTAAGGGCCGTCTGACTGACCAACATGTGTCGCTACGCAAGAAGGTGTTATGCTTCGTGAACTAATGGTACCCATCCCACTCATGGTAGTCATATGTACTTGCTTTCCGATCAACATGTATCATTACCGCTATCAGGAGAGAACCCCTAACAATACAAAGTTAATATTGATGAAATGATATTGAAGATATCTATTAACGAAGTAATATGTAAGGATAATATCAACCAAATGCTATTGAAGATATAAAATACAGCAGTAATATCTGAAGGTAATATTGACAAAGTAATAACAATAATTATAATGCAACCACCTTGGAATTAGTGGTGGTAGCACTCACATTGCTTTGCACCATGGTCTGTAACATCAACTGATGATCTTTATATATCCTCTGAGAAGTGATATCATAGATGTCTAAAGCAATTATGTCATAACCTACTCTAGGACAACATCTGAGGTCGACGGCATCTCTAAGCTCCTTGATGGACTAAGTCTCAAACCACTCACATGACACTCTCAGCGTGGGGTCTGTTTTTTGGCCATATGATGAGCATTCGTCATCTACGTTAGATTCCTCGTATTCTTCTGATATTTCCTCAGAATACTCATTATTCACACCTTCTTCCTTCCATTGTTGCCTAGCATCTCTACGCTCTCGTTTGAATATTTTCTGATAATATTCTTTGGCTTGATTCCAGCCATTATCATGCCCTTCCAAGAGCCCTTGGTTATAACCATCAGTATAACCGCTGTCCGTTCCTTCATTGTACATCCTCCAATCGCGAGGTGTATATTTAATGATTTTTGCATATGCTATCTAAAGCAATTCTTCGGACTGCTAAATCCATTCTGTGGGTTCCGACCATACGCGATTGTGTCAAAGTGTATAATATCACATGAGCATAGATTGCTCAATAATGTTCTGTAATGGAATCATCATTATTGACAATGCAGAAATGGTTAATAAGTCATAAATTCTCCCCATCGGTGGACAGGTAAGATCAACCACTCGCTGCATATTGCCAATGATTTATTGTCGTTGCAATACCACCTCTCAGTCTTAACCTTCTCTTTCCAGTCACAATTCCACTCGTCTGCCTACGAGTGATATTCTTTCCAATGGTCTTTGAATACAATATCATCAACTGTAAGCAATTCTCCGTTAATGGGCGATTGCCGATAATACTCTACCCAAGGTTTGGCTGTGTGGGGATCAGCATAGAACATTGGATTATTCCAGTCATTTTCTTGTTTTTCGGATAATATTATATCTATTACACTGAATATATGAAGAGGTTCGTGTTCAAATAGATTAGGTATATACCCGGCCAAATCAAAAACGTTGATTGGCAAATAGTTACTTGTGTCTGAATATCATAAATTGTGATAGCTAATCGGAAAAGTTCTCCTCTTGTCCATATTCGACCTGTTGTTGTCGAATATTAGGTTCTTGATAATATTCGGGAATGTAACAATCGCAGTTGAGGTACTTAGATGTAGTTACTGTTATCCGACATGCTGACGAAACTGAAAGATTTGGTAACTTAGTTGAGACTAATACTAATACAAATTTTGATGAACACAGCAAAAAAGCTCCTTGCTTCTGCAGTCGTTGGTAGGCTTTATGCTGTTCTTCTTGCATTTGTCATGTAATAAACCTAGGAGTTTAGAATTTATTTATTATACTGTTATGTGGGTGCTTTACTCTAAGTAACTATACTTGAACTGATCAAGTACGTACTAGTACACAGCCATAGATCCAATTCCTCAATTAATTTTTATAGTACTATTCCATTTTCAAGGCATATCTTCGGGACGCAATTCTTGACCAAGTGACTTCCATTCTTATCATACTGCACACAATGCAGATACTCTCCGGCAGCTTTCTGATGAGCAATATCTGTTAGCTCGATTCCCTCAGTCCCTGGGTATCAAATCGCCTTCGTAACCCTGACCTCACTCTCCAGGTATGTAGCTAATACTCCCTTAGGAATCGATTGCAGGCACGCCTTTTGCATTTGTGTTAAAGGATGGGCAGTGAGTTTCCCTGATCTCGTTCGCAACAAGGGGTCTTCAGCTTTCGTCAATGTTGTCCTCTCTTTTTGTGACTGCTGAATAAATTTTTCTCTACTCTTAAACTATCTTCCGCAGCGGCTCAGATTGATGACCACTGAAATCTCCTTCGTTCGTATCAGAAGGTGTCGATTCCACCTACTGTTTGCTATTGGCTCGAAACTGCTAGAATGCAGCAGGAAACCTAGAATCCTGTTGAATATCTCTAGGAGTCGTAGATATTATTCACTCGCGTTGCTCTTTAACAACATGATTGATTGATTTAGTAACTTGGTGGGTAGCTCCAAGTATAATAATTTCTGATTGAAGATTCAATTTATCGATATGAATAATTAATCATTGTTGCAACGCAATGACCAAAGATATCCACCAAACACTCTGAGCCAAGAAGATATATTGAATATGCTTGGCGTGAGAGATGATCTTTTCAAGAGCATATACTATAATGTCATTATCCGACTCAAAAGAAATAAGCATACATCGGATGATTCTTCGTTGATGCGGGGCTGCTGTTACACAAACCTAGTAGATTCTTGTGATAGATAGTAGTTGTATAGGTATCATAAAAACTCAATAATACATAAGGATATTTCCCTGCTGGTAGGTATCATCTTTTTCTATTCCAAGAATTTGATGCCCCCTTGGTGTTCCCAGAACAATACGATCTCTTTATAGTTCTTTGAAGCTTTCTTCAGACTATGACTTAATCACTCAATGATAGCCATGTCCTTTTGCGTCTTACATGTAATAAATGCACCGGTAGACGCGGCCACATATCCCTATAGTTATTATGTTCATAGATGATATCAAATCGGCAGATCAATCAGACCATAATGTGAGACAAGTCACTCATTGACAATCGGTAGTTGGAACGCCAACTCTCAAGGTGACACGTCAATTGGGTTTATAACTCGCCCGAGATTGATAACTCCTAGCCTGAAGTTGGTTATTATCCGCTGCAACACCAATGTAGAACTTATGCACTTAATCAACCTCATTGATAAACATTGCAGAGCCACCTCACTCAAATCAATGAATAATGTCCGCTTTTGGCTAAAGCCAACACCATATTCCCTTAGTCATATGTGCTTAGAGTATCACTAAAACCCAGATGTGCCCTGAAAACGGAGATCCCTCTACTTGCATTACTGCGTTTCACACAATATGCACCGGCATAGTATCTATAGACAAATCTGGTTGGAAAGAACTTGCTCGCAAGACCATAGTACTTTCGATCTCGCCAGTTGCTCCATCATCACATCATCTGTGACAGCACTTTGCTTTCAATGAATTGGCTAAGCTCCACGCTTATTCAATCAAGATTTGACTAGTAAGCCCCCACTAAAGCGCTTACCACATGGTATCTAAGTACCATTACACTGATAGGAGAGAACCCATAACACCAACTGAATGTCAATACTGTTAGGCCTTGCATCTTGGAAAATCTGATGACATTGTTCCATAATCGAACTATTGGACACCTTTCTAAGCAAAAATACTTAAAATAACATCTTTACTTTGTCCCACAATGCGTATCAACAGTGCATCAATGGAGTGTCAACCATTTTTGCTCATGCATCTTGGTTGATCTATGCGCACTGGAATGCAACTAACCCACCATCAACCAATTGGCAACATGCATAGGTAAAGATACTCTTTGTTATGTGGTGTCGAGGGTCTACAATAGAGCGGCCACACACCATCAACCAGTTTCGTTGACCCTCAGTCAGCTACAAAGCATTGAAATGCATTGCACTGGTCTCGAACTCAGGTTTACATGGGCAGTCTTTTCAACATGTCCTAGTATACAACCTCACAAATATGCATACAATGTTACACAGATCTGATAATTGTGCTTCTAGCTCTGGGGTCGATATTTAAGAATCCTCATTCTGCTGTACTATAGCATTGCTTTGGGCAGTCACTCCAGTCAGGTGGCATTGCACTGTTATCGTTACCACCATGTCGGACTAAAAATCTTGAAATACATATATCCTGGAGGTTATGAACTCTTCCAAAAATGAAAGTGTTTATATTTGTGATTTAAGAGACCTAACTTTGCAATTCACCTTCGATGCTTGGTGGGCTTCTCTGAATGTACGCTCAAACTGTCCTACTGCTTGGAATCATGCTAGTCATGCATCTGCATGACAAGTTTATTTGCACTGCGGAATTGTGGAGACTGGAATCATATGGATTGTGTGTTATCAAGGTCTTCTCCCTCCATCAGCATAATGGGACCAGCTCAATGGGAAAATAGTTGCTGGCAAAAGCATAATTCGCAGAGTTAGACGAATTCACTTAGTTGGAAGTTACTGTATTCACCTTTCCCACTCTCCATGAAACAGGATTCGCCATTCTCAAGAGGCAATGAAGTTGCGGAATTACAATAGTAAGTTAACAAAGTAAAATCTTAGTTGACAACCAGGTTAATCCATATTGGGCAGAATGACAGACAAAACGTACCAAACTGTCAGCTGAGGACTTCGAAACTTCTAACTTTCCCCAAGATACTTCGAATCGCTATCTCATGGTAGGATTCATTTCAGCTGATATTCAATGCAATTCAATATTAAATCTTGAGCTAAGATGGTCATATAAAGATATTCAAAGTGAGCTAGTGCTGCAAGCTGCCACATCATGTTGCAACATGTGCCAAGGCGAATATGTATGGAGTGTGGATGCAATTATGAAGGAAATCGCATGACAAAATATAGTCGGTTTTGCTTTAGACAGATTCACATTAACAACTAAACTGATTACCCATACTGTCTCTGATTGCTAAATATAAAGATTGAAAGTGGGATATGAGTGAAATACAATTCATTTTCCATGGGAATGATTGCTAATATTTCTCCGCTTTTGAAACCTATAGACGGATAATATGTTAAGGGCCAACACACTGCAGCGAGGCTAGCGGAACATGGGAATGCAGTGCTTGATCATTTGAAAATTACAGACAGCCGTTTGCTTGGAATTATGTCAGATAATGCTTCCTCAAACAACTTGATGACCCATACACCGCAATCGACATCTGAGGCCTCCAGAATTATGTTGCCTGGTTTGAGGAGCCACATGGCGTGGATGGCGCACATCTTACAGCTGGCTTGAGGTGCATTCAACAGCACTGTCTGTGAAAAAACCCATGCCATGTGTTGGGGTGCCAGTGAGCGCGATCAGCAATTTGGAGAGAATGAAAACATAGACATTGGCAAGTCTCAAAGACTTCGAAAAGAGGGCACAGCTAGAATAGACAATCTGTCAGCCATGAGGCCAGCTCTAGCAAAGATAATTAAGACAGTACGTATTTCAAGATATTGTAAAAGTCCTGAAACTTGCCCTAATAGAGCAGAGAATGCATGCTGCATTGAGTATGCTGACACCTGGTCGTTGAAACGAGTTCATTGACTGTCACAAAGCTATAGTCTGCATTGCGCAACTACCTGTGACGCATGAGCAGATACATTGGAACTCGACACTGGGGATGTTTGCTCGAGTCCCCAATTATGAGATTTGACCTCTCAGTAGCTGCAAGATCCAAAATTCAACAACTACTGGCCACTCTTCACAACACAGGATGAATAGACCATTGCTAAGTACGTCATGGAAGTTTTGAGACGATTCTGATATTGGACCTTGTAGATGCGGAAGAAGTGTTTAGTAACATTGAATGACGTTGTCGCTGTCTACAAAGACATGCTCAATCATATGGATGGCGTCATGCAAGCTTTGGCTCTGAAGAACACTCAATGGAGGTAGAAAGTGTTCTGTGCCATGAAGTTAGCTTGACACACGCGATCCAAATAGTATGCTGACATGATTTCAACAATGTGTATACTTGTCATTTTTGCAAAAATGCTCAATCCTTTCATGAAGTTGCGATTGTTTCAGCAGTGGGAAAAGAGAATTGATATTCATCCTGTGGTCGAGATATCCAATACTACCCAATACATTAAGGTTTTGAGGAATTATGTGGAGATTGAATACTGTGCCAAACATCAAGATGTGCTGGACAACAATCCCCACAATATACTAAGCAACAATCACCTCCCCTCCTGAATAACACCAGCATCTGTTCAATCATCCTGTGATCCAGATGATTCTCCCAGCGCTGATGATGTATAGCTATCTTCAAATATTGTGGGTGAGACAACACTCGGACAATGCGATCCCGCAGCACGCCTATTGAATGCTGCCAGCCTATCTTTGTATTCACCATCTGAAGCACAAAAGAACTGACGGCAAATTAATCCAAATCCTAATCATTACCACTCCAAACCAATTGAGACTAGCACCACATCTTGGATACCGGACATGACTGACTTGGGGTGTCCGCAAGAGGATATGGACTGGAAGTACGCCCATCCCTCCAATGTGGCCCTCAACATATTCTATAACATACACGGCGGTGTCTGAGTGGAGTCCAGTTTTTCCCTTGAATGAGATGGTATCGGCTGGTGGCAGTACTCAACCACAGCTGAGACCCTTCGCAAATACGTCCATGTATCGTATCTTGTTGAAGCCAACAATGTCATGTTGGCAGAAGATGACGCAGTATTGAATAAAACGAACAAAGAAAACAAGTTGGAAATCACAAACGAGGGGAAGCAATGGAATGGCACACAACATCCAGAGCCCATTACTATTTGGAGATGGGACAGGGAGGCCAGAACCTAGGTGCTACACTGCAGGAATCTCACTAACAAAACAAGACGATGGCGGCCAGAGAATCCTTTTCAGACATGGAAGATATCGTTAAAGCATCCTGGTCACTCTATCAACGTGATGTTGCAGCTCCATATAATCTGTCACAAAGATCACCTTTGCCACCAGTATTGACTGGAAAGGTCCTCTCCAGAAGACAAAGTCCAATATTAAATGTCCGCCAAATTGGAAGAATCAACCGTCATCCAGTCGAAAGTGATGAGGACAGTGGGGGTGAAATCATGTTGGACCCCGAACTTCGGCTTAACTGGAATGACGACATGGATAAGGAAAATTACTGTGAAGACATTTGTGTGGCTGACATTGAATCTGAGACTGATGAATGGTATGGTATCCAGGAGCCAGAAAGCCCAGAGCCATGGGATGTGAGTGCCGTGCCACATGTACCCAGATTGTTTCAGCCAACATGGAAGTCAGAGAGACAGGCTAAAGAGCCTTTGGCAATGGGTTATGCAATAGAAACGAAGAAGAATGAGAGAGTGAAGAAAAAGTACAATAGATTGCGTTAATTCTTCACCGGCTTGTTTATGTATGTTGAGCGAGAGTATCAGTTCGAGATATATTATGGGCGAATGGTGAGAAGTATCTTGTGAATATACCTTGACAAACAGATGTATAGCAGAAGCAATGAATCTATTGGCAATATACATAAATTTTAGACATATGAGAGCGAACAGTGTGAGAATGTTACTGCACTTGGCTTTGGCAAATGGCCGAGTCTTAGTCGGCCAAAAACGCAACCAAGAAGGTCAAATGATAATGAAAACTATCTTCGATGGAAACAACGTTTGAATGAACTGGACATCACAAGGAGCGTCACCGGAGCATCAATGATTTGTTATCCTGTATATATGATATTTGAACAGTGTTCTGGTCACTGTGATACATAACCGATACATTGGTTGCTTTGATCGGCAAAAGACACACCAGTGAAGTCACTGCCCTCCTTTGAGAATGGACATCAATGCAGCATCAACAATTTGTGGTCTTGTAAGCATGGGCATTGATCTGTGATCTGGTCACTGTTATACATCACTGATGCATTGGCAGAATGTATAGGCAACAGAAAAACCAACATAGTCACCGCCCCATTCGGGGAATGTGGGTCAACAGACTGGAAACGATTTTTACCTGTCCATCTTGGGTATTTTATATTCTGATCTGTTGCAGACATCCGTTTATGAGATATTAGCATCCGTTGATGGCAACAACTACCGGAACATGCTCCCTGCCACATGCTGAAAAATGAGTGTCAACAGCGTGTCAACAGTTTCAGGTCTTGCATATTGTGCAATCAAAGCATCGCGCCGATTGTCGGGTACATAAGCGAATTATTGACTGCCCTGATATGCAAATATACACAATCTGAAAGGTAAAACACCAATGCCAAATTAAGTAAGATTGCAAACTACAAAGCATCCAAAAAGGTGTTATTAGTTGTTAAAAATGCAATTTTAATAATGTACTATTACAAAACTGCAAAAGATAAGCCTTGCATGATTCAATAGATGGACGCGCTGGCCGACCTAGTAATTACCCGCCAAGTTCAGACTTGTTGGGAGTGTAACATCGAATCAAACTACAGTTGACTGTACATGTTTATTGACAATCTTGACAGCTTATTTAGTAATGTTTCAGTTCAGATCTAGACCAAGACTCACAGGAACTGTTTAGATCCTTTCCTAACACTAACTGGCAGACTTCATAACAACAAAACGGTGTGACACACTCCCTGCCTCATCGTTGAAATGAACATCAAAAAATCACCAACTATTCGTAGGGTTGCATCCAGTGTTAGCAACATGTCCGGGTAACCTTCCAGCAGTCCGGGTTGGGACCAGAAAAACGGCTCAGCTTGCTTCCAGAACCGTCCAAAAACCCGACCAGCAGCATCATCGTGGGCCAAACAAGGACCGTTACCTGTCAACCAACAGGTTTTGCTGGGTTTGGCTAGACCTGTCGGTTTTAATCTCTGGTTCTGTGTTTCAGGTTTTTCTATTTATGGTCGCATTTGGATACCCTACTGTTAATCGCAAATCATTAACTTTTGCACCACATTGTTCTTTCAGGATGAATCGGTCGTCTTTATAACTGAAAACAAGAGATACACGTTCACTGCCCCATTCTGAAAATGAGTGTCAACGGAGCATCAACGATATTTAATCTTGTACATCAGGTAATTGAAAAGTGACTTGTCCTTTGTTATGCATAAGCGATGTATTGGCTGCCTTTAGAGGCAAAGAAGAACGCATCATGCTCCCTGCCCGACAATCAAAATGAGCGTCAACGGAGCGTCAACAATTTTTGGCCTTGCAGGATGGTTAATCAAAGCGTGAGATGGCCGCGAATGTCTATATATGGACTTTTGACCGGTTTTATAGGCTAAAACATTCAGGATAACTGAGTTGCAGCATTGAAAATGAATTTAGTTCTGATTGTCCGGGAGGCTGCAGCGGGACGACCTCGTGCTTATCAGCGTATAAAGGCTGCAAAAACATTGTGTTATGGGGGTATTAAGCCACATTTCAATAAAACATTTATTAACTAAATACAGCCGCCTAATCCAAACTTTTTTTTCTTTCCTCGTCTTATCCTAAGACTCAACCTCTTGTCCTGGTACAAGAGCGCCCTCTAAAAACAGTCCCCGTTTTCTCCCTCTCTGGACTCTAGGTTCATATCAATAAGTTCCTCGAAAGGAAACCTGCCTGACGAAATAAATCTGCAGAGGTCGTACGTGATGGCAAGATGCCAGGTTCAGTGCAATTCCCAACATTGACCAGAGGTATTCCTCGTGTCCTCGTACAAGAGAAACAACTCTCCGAATTGTTGAACGAGATGATCGTGGGCCTTATGTCTCCTCAATTGATTCATGGTAACCATATACTTGGAAATCAGTTGTATGAAGTAGAGAAGTAATCATGAAGATGTTTTGGTAGAAATCTTAATCATATTTTAAGGTGTTCTTCGCTGGTAATTGTCTGACTGTGGATTGCTGCTAGAGCTTGGTCCTTCTCATTGTCGGGGAGACAATGTGAGATCTTTATACGCTTTCGCTGGCTGAAGTTTGGCTGCTACTTCCATGACTATGACAAAAGTTTTGCTTGATAGCTTATCTCGGAATTCTGTCCCGAGACCCTCCACGAATTCCCTCAAGTTTATCGTCTTTATGCATGGCACATTTTAACGCATTTCGCTCCTCATTTGAGGCCATCATCATCCATAATATCAAACACAACTTATGACAACTCATAACTTCAACTTAGACATCTTGCTTATCGTTCGTTCAGTAGTTGGAAGGTCTGACGTCATATAGACTGATCAGTGCTTTATCGCAATCTAATAATCACATAAAGTTATTAATGCCTCACCATACCAATATGGCTATTCGGCATTGTGTCAGAGATTTATGTTGGCGACCAACCGATACTCTGCCAACGTAGAATATGATACCCTCTTTCGGGTTGCAATGCATACTAACTCAAACCAATGAGTAGGGCCGCTTCAGGCCTCTTATCTTCAGTGAACACCAATAATCCCTTGCGCACGACATGCTTAGGATCCGGACATTGATGATCCAGGGAGTGTGCGGGCTATTGCTAAACTCTAAGAGCCTTGGTGCGATGATCCCTCGTACTTGCATATTGTATGACGCGTGCTGCACACATATAGCTTATCGCAAATGAATGTGTTGTCCCGCTATCAAGTTTGAGTAGGTGTATTGTATAATCATGCGCACCGCTGATGGTTTTTCACATGTTGGTTATGGCGACATAATTGCATCATCTTGCGAATCCGCTTGATAAACTGCACTTATCACATCAATATATGCGGCTCAGATGTACCGTCGCTAAAGGCCGTCTGACTGATCTCATGGGTTACTTCGCAAGAAGGTGTTTTGCTTCGTGACTAATGGTATCCACTTCCGAATGTTTGTAATGGGTACTTGCTGTAAGCAACATGTATCATTACCGCTATCAGGAGAGAACCCCTAACACATTGTTTATTGATGTCTGCGATCGTTTACCACCAAGATTACCCAAGATTCAAGACCAAAACCATTGTCGCTTTGTTGACACTCATTGTCAAGATGGGGCAGGGAGAGAGTTGACTTCTATTTTGCCTAAAAAGGCGGCCAATACAATGATTATAGGTAATAACAATAAATTCACATTCAAATAACCTGACTTACAGGACGAAAAATCGTTGACACTCTGTTGACGCTCATTTTGCCACCGGCGTATCCGCATTATGCAACCATTTGCTTTGGCATAGAGCATCATTTACTGTGTTTCAGCAGTCGTTCTATCCTTTTCATGTATGTTTTCAATCATCACTACATTGTTCTTTAATTGTGCATATAAATATATACTTTCAAATAGACATTAAAGTGTCCGCAAATTGCACATAATGATATTACTCAAAACTCCCGTTCCTTTCAATCAATTCTCGTCCGCACCCTCAGATTGGCCTAGAAGGCTGTTGTCATCCTTAAAATCAATGTCAGCAGTATTTCCACCTAGCAAATCGTGTACTCAGCAAGTCTGGAATATAATCTTTATCGCACTTGCTATCCTTGAAGAATGCATTATGATTGAACAATTGAGTGTTTGGAAGTGGAGAATGCATATACACACACCTGGATGGCATACCTTCAATTTCATAAATTTTGTTCCCCTCAGTGTCCCCTGGTGGCGAAGGTGGAGTTCTGGGCGGAGATGGCCACCCGGGCAGACGTGGGGCCAGATCTGGTGGAGGTGCGGCAGTTCCTTTGCGCCTCCAGCGTGTCTCCAGATTCTCTGCTGTATCATTTGGGCATGGAAGGCAGCCGGCAGTATGATGTTTATATACCATTGCCAGGCGTCTTTCCATTGTAGATATCACCTTCTTATGCCCAGGAAACACAACTCCTCGCTTCTTCTCTTCTGGGACTTCAGTGCGAGATTTCTTGATTAGTTGTTGCGATTCGTTCACCTCTGCGCGCAAAAACCCTCCTGAGGCCACTGTCGCCATATTCAGGGCAAGCCGCATGTCGGACTGTTCCAGCTATACCCAACCTCCTTGCCTCGCCATTGTAGCAGACATGTTGAAAACCTACCAGAAATTAGTTGCTGTTTCCAAAAGAAAGCTGCAGCTATTACCTCAACCATATACTATTCCGTAGCCTCCTCTAATGTCTTTAAAGCCTGTATGGTCCACTCCCGAGGACCTATATCACAAAATTCATCCACCAAGATCCCTGAGCTGATGATATTATGATGTTGGATTTTGCGGAATGTGCAGATAAATGTCTTAGTCAATCATGGAGGTTTGCCATTGCGGGCAGCGATAAATTGGTCACACAGCTCTCTACATAGACCAGTGGTACATTATATTGTTAGTTGACCACCTTCTATAGCAATATGGAGCTACTCACATCCGATTGTATACTGCTGCCTATTATCTTTGCTTCCTTGTTTTACGTACCTTTTTCAAATGTACGTCCAGGGCCATATGTTCGATGGCTGCAATTGCAGTGTCGCAGTGGACTAACTGGTGTCTGCATTGCAGCTGTGTCTCAACTCGAGGGGCAATGGAGGATGCACCCGTCATTCGGCTCGAACCGGATTGAATTACCCCCAGACAAGGTGTTTGTGGTGCTGTGACCAGCTGATGTGGAAAAGGTGAGGAAGATGATAACGAAAAGTAGAAAGTCCTGAGGAATATATAGTATGCTACAGGACACAATGGACTGGATGACTGTCATCATGCACATGCTACATATGATACATCCTAGTTGGAGGTGATTCCAACGGTCTCGCGATTTGCAGGAAGTCAGTCCGATGATCATTGTCTGTTTGTTTGCAGGGATACATTGAACTGTAATACTGCGGATATCTTGTAATTGATAGATATTCAAAGACAATACTTCAACTGAAAGGTCGTCTGGTGATGTTTGTCTCAACTCATAGCCAGGATCTTACATGAAACATACACTAACTATCATGTCATAACAAACGATTAATTGTACTATTCCACCTGAAATGATAATCAAAACGCAGAATATGCTTTGTTCGACTTGATCAAACGTACGAATCTTGACATTAAAGACTCATCTTGCCTCCATGTGGTCCATATCTTGCAACATCCAACATCTCGCCCAACAACAAGGGCAACACAGTATACAATGGTCAATGCTCTGACAAAGAACATTTCGCCACTTCCTGCTGGCTAATACGGCAAATCGACAAAGAAGGCCACACATCGATGTTATCGAGCAAATGAAGGTAAGAGCAGGTTGGAGGGAGAAAGGGTCCGAGCATTGGGAACATTACTCAGCTTACGATCTAAATAGAAGCTTGCGGCGGAGAAATGACAGGAAACGCAATGTTTAAGCAATGAAGAGAATGAGCAATACATCGAGGATTTTATGGTGAGAGACCGCTGTAGCAAGACAGCGAGTTCAAGAAACAGAGACTGCGAAGATGCAACAGCTGAAAGGTATGACTACTGCAACCGGAAAGCCCGAAACAACCTTTGAAGAGATATTGAATGCTGTCGGAGACAGTCTAATTGATCTTGCAAGTTCCGACGATAAGCAGGATGGGGAAGACGAGGGAGATGATGAAGAAGATACAGAGCTCAGCAATCTCAGTGATGAGAATGAACCTCGCTGGGTGATGGGCACAATCTCCAAAACGGTACAGCACCGCATGGAGAGTTTTGGGCAGAAGCAGATGGGGCATGACGAATTGACTCAACAAGGATGGGGGGATGCCGCCAACTACTTTCATCAGAGAGATATGAAGTAAGGAACTGCCGAATTGAAAGTTCCGGCGGTTGTCACAACTCAAATAGACACGACAGCAGCCTCAGCATCACCGACAACAGCAGGAGAGCATATGCAGTCTCTTGATATCGTCCGAGGACAATTGGTAATGCCGGCTGTGACTTCTCAACCAGTAAGTAGTCAAATCAGGCTGGGTTCAGAGAAACCACAGTCAATCAAAATCATACCGGTTCTTGCGCCGGACGCAGCCACCAATTCGACGCCGATTCAGGATGCAAAGCCAGTTGAACCCGTAAACTTTTACCCCTCCATGAAGCATCCCTAGTTAATTACCATATAGAAATCGGATACAGGCAGAGATATGGTGACAGCTCCTGCGTCGCCGGAGGCATAGATAGCAAAAAAGTTAGTTTTGTAGACCTATCTCACAGAAAAGCAATTTGTGTACCTACTTTGCTACTTGTCAGCTTTTGCCTGATTTCAGTGACGTCATTGTGAGACATGATATTTCATCAAAGTGTGTGCAAGGGTCATACAGGCCATGCGAGTGTTCTAGACTCCAAATCTGGTTAACAGACGGCCAGCAAACATGATATGGACTTGCCTGTTACGGTTACATTAGAAAGCCAAACCTAAAATAGAGATGAAATTTACTCACAAATTTAGTTCAGTGATGTCATACTAGTCATAGGACGAGTGGTCAGTGTACAGTCTCAACCTGGAACAATGGCAGCCGTCATGCAGCACTAGTTCATGCAGCCTAATGCATAACTGTCTGCTTAGACCTGCTGCAGAGGGTCAAAATTTTGAACATTGCTGATCATATGTCCCGGAAATTAAGGCAAACGAGCCGGAACAAGGAAAGTCAGGAAGTCTGGCTCTATATGTCGAAACTTAGTAGATGGATCCAGATGCCATAACTTACCAGCTAAAAGCGCTAAAACGTGATGGAACTATGTCATTCATCAGACTGATGATGTGAATAGTGGTGGCTCAGAAACTGACAGGCCACGATGCTTTGGGGTACAAAGATTCTCCCTAACTACTGAATATTGGCTGTCAGAATTGACGGTATGACGTTGTTAGGGGTTCTCTCCTAATAGCGGTAATGATACATGTTATTCAAGCAAGTACTCTTGACTACCATTCGGAAGTGGATACCATTAGTCATTGAAGCAAAATACCTTCTTGCAAATGAAGGCATGTGATCAGTCAGACGGCTCTTAGCGGGGTGACATCTGAGCCGCATGTAATGATGCGATAGAGAGCAGTCTCATCGCGCGGATTCGCAAGATGACGCAATTATGTCGCCATAGCCGGGATGTGAAAAACCATCAGCGGTGCGCATGATTATACATTACACCTACTATAACTTGATAGTGGGACAACACATCCATAGTGGTGTGCAGCACGCGTTATGCAATATGCGAGTACGAGGGATCGTCGCACTATATCTCTCAGAGATAAGGATTATGTGCGCACTCCCCGGTTCACGGAAGTCCGGAACCTAAGCATGCAGTGCGTGAGGGATTATTGGCATTGGCTGAAGATATGAGGCCTGAAGCGACCCTGCTCATTGGTTTGAGTTAGTATGCATCGCAACCCCAAGAGGGTGTCATAATCTACGTTGGCAGAGTATCGGTTGGTCGCCGACATAAATCTCTGACGCAATGCCGAATAGCCAAATTGGTATGGTGAGGCATTAATAACTTCAAGTTATTATTATATTGCGATAAGCGCTGATCAGTCCATATGACGTCAGACGTCCCAACTACTGAAGGTAACGATAAGCAATATGTCTAAGTAAAGTTACGAGTTGTCATACGATGCGTTTGATATCATGACATGATGATGGCCTCACACGAGGAGCGCAAAGCTATCAAAACCAATCATGCATGCACACGATAACCTTGAGGGAATTCGTGGCGGCTCTCGGGACAGTATTCCGAGATAAGCTATCAAGCAAGTCTGTTGTCATAGTCAGAGGAATGGCGGCCAAACTTGAGCCAGCTAAAGACTATAAAGAACTCGCATTGTCTCCCCGACAATGAGAAGAACCAAGCTCTAGCAGCAATCCACAGTCAGACATTACCAGCGAAGAACACCTTAAAATATTATTAAGATTTCTATCTAAACAAGATTCACAATTACTTCTCTACTACTCACAAGTGATTTCATCCTTGAGGTTTACCTTGAGACAATTGAGGAAACGTACCGCACACGATCATCTAGTCCAACAGTTAGGAGATATGTTTCTTTTCTACGAGGAAACCAGGAGTACTTCTGGTCAACACTGGACCTTGCGCTCGGCAGCGATACTTGGCATCGAGTACGACGTTTGCAGATACGTTTCGACGGGCAGATTACCTTTCGAGGAAATTATCCATACTGCCCATATACACGATCAGGAAGAAAACGGGGACTGTTTTTAGAGGGTACTCTTGTATAAGGACAAGAGGTTGAGTCTTAGGATAAGACGAGGAGAGAAAAAGAAGTTTAGTTAGGCGGCTGTATTTAAGTTAATAAATGTTTTATTGAAGCGTGGCTTAAAAACCCCCGTAACAGTATAATATTTTATAACTCCGCTTAATTTATGACTGAGGAATTGTTGATCTTATATAAAGAGTTATATAAGAACGGAGGAGTACTATACAGAATAGGAAAGGAACAACGACTCAATATAACTTTCACGGAACAACCAAAGTTATATTCACAACATCAATTTCCAGAGTACGAGTACTCAAAAGCATACGCGAAGAAATTACTCAAAGAACTTAAATGAGTAATTGCGAAGAGTGCAGACAAGGTTACTGCTGCATAATTCAAGGACAATTTTATTGCAGACAACATTGCCCAAGAGACCAGTGTTATTTCATACGCTGCATATTGCAACAAGAGATTAGAAGAACAGAAGCAGAAAGTTGTCAATATTGTCAAAAGGATGCCTGTTGTTATTTTGCAATTAATACCGGACCATTTCAGGGACAACAAGGTTTCAGAATATCCCGAGTGTGTCCCGAACATTGTATTAACGAAGATTGCGATTGCAATAGTTGTCGAGAGGATCCAGAGGTAAGATATATAGGAACTTATATATTCTCGATACCCATTTCACATCCTACGATAATAGTACGAAATGGCAATCCCCAGGCGCAGGCCTACGTTTTGCACGGGGACCTCGACCCACAGGTCATTGAGGGTAGAGAAGCAGAGCTCAGGCAGGTCTCCGAGATCTCAGGAGATTCCAGAATGGTGCAGGAACTACCAGTTGAGAATAGAGGCTGCGAGGGAACAACTGAAGCAGATCAAGGAAGCGGGAGAACCCGAGGAAGCTCAGTTGGGACTAGGGGAAGTAGAAATGCGGTTAGACGACCCAGTACAAAAGCAACTACAAGGTCTAACACAACAAATGGTACACATCATCGAGGCATGCAACTCCGAGAAAGAAATAATAGAAGAAGAATTTCTGTTGGTACATCAGGAAATTCAAATTCTAGAAGGACGAATTCGAACAGAGAGGTCCTTAATCGAAGGAGAAGTCTCAGGAGTTGGGGGCCAGTTGATGATGCACCAAGCCATTCTACAAGAACTTAGGAATGGAATTAATATTCTGCAGGAACAAGATAACGATATAGTTAAAGAAGCCACCAAAGCCTTTAACGGAAAATCGGTTCAGATCCAAGACTTGGTCAAGAAAACGACAACGAATCATAATTCACTATTGAACCATAAGGCCGAGATAGTGAAGTTACAAGACGATTTTAAAATATGGAAGACAACTCAACAATCTATTGAAAATAGAGTTGAGGTTATCGACAAATATGTTAAGAGTCTACCAAACAAAAAGGATTTAGACGATCATTCAAGAGCCATGGACGATACGTTGCAGAAAATCCAAGAAATCAGTACGGGATTAACTATGCATATGGAACAATATAAGTTGTCAGAAAGTTCGGAACATAGACCAAGATCTGTGGTCGCAGGACCAAGCGGAACACAACAAACAACTGCGTTTACAAGGTTTGCCGACGAAGAAGAATACGATTCATCATCGATAGATACCAGGGAGGACGCTAGTCAGTTTTATGCTAGGTTGAGAGGAGGAGATGGATCAGACCAAAGCAATCAAGATGCGGTTATAACTGGAGAAACAGGACCTCCAGGACCCAATCCGCCAGTGCCACCAGGACCAGAAGGAAATAGGCGGAAAAAGCGAAAGGCTGATGTTAAGCCAATTAAGCTTAAAGACCCAAAACCTTTCGAAGGAAATGCGGGCGATGATTTTGAAACTTGGTGGGTCCTGTTGGAAACCTTCATTCACGACCAGCCCGAAAAATTCGAAGATGCGGGAAGGACGATTAATTATGTCGGAGGTCTGATGACGAAATATGCTGGGGCATGGCACGTACAATGGGAAAGAAACGCCTTGGCAGGAAAACATCCAAGATCATGGACGACATATCAAAATGATATTAAACTACGATTCGAGCACAAAGAGGCAAGAGATGTAGCCTATGCCAAGATGGAAAAAATCCGATACAAAGGATGTATTCGGGATATGTTTACGAGGATTCAAACATTCAACGACAGAGCTCAGCTAACGGGAGCAGCGTTGAAAAAACTTATCCTTGAACGACTTCCGCTTAAAATACTTGAACAAATGCATACGGTGGACCTAACAGGAAAAACCGATCAAGAAATGATCGATATTATTACCAATGCGGGCAAGACAGCAGAAAAGTGGGAAGAAGCAAAAGAAAACCTTTTAATTAAGTCTTACGACTCAAAAGAAAGGAAGAATTTAAAAAGGAAGGATAAGAAAGAGGGTTATAGGATTTCCAAGAAATACAAGAAACCTTGGGAAGATAAACATACGAAACCTCGGAAACATAAATTCAAGAAGGATCGGAAGGAAAAGAATACTTCTTCTTATAAAGAAAAAATCGAGGGAATTTCTGATAAGGAACTTGTTAGGAGAAGAAGGGAAAAAGAATGCATGAGGTGTGCATGGCCTTCAGATCGGAAAGGAAATCACAAGCCTACCGACTGCTATAGGCCAATCAAGTTAAGTGAAGGAACAGCCGACTTTCCGAAAGCAAAGGCATATCAGAAAATGAAGATAGGAGCGGTAGAATTGGAATCCGGAGAAGAGGATTTATACAAGGTATATTCTGAATGCGAGGAGGTAAGGGATTCCGCTTCAGATAAAGGATCGGAAAGCGAGGAGCTAAGGGATACCGCTTCCGAAAATAGTTCCAGCAACTCAGAATGATCTAGCAGTGATTCAAGTGAGATGCAGGAGAATTGGTGGGATGATAGTTAAGGAATAAGGGGGCCAGCGATATTAATTTCACCTCTGAGGATGAACGGAAGTTCGAAACTGCTGGCCAGTAAGGTGATACGAATACAAATAAAAATATAATCACTTATCAATATATTACCCTTTTAGCCCGTTGTGGTTACGTTATTGTCGAAAGGATAACGATGTCTAAACGCAAAGCATCTTATGAGCTTAGCTCACCAACCACCAAAAAACCGAATACCGCGAAAGATTATGTTTTTTACGAAGCAGTAAATAAACATATTGGGAAACCGACAATCCAAAAGATAGCACCTACGAAAATAGGGAAAAGACCTATTTATAAATTCTTCATTGATTTTGACGGGAATTATTTTCCGTTATGCTGCATGCTGGATTTAGGAAGCACTTCCTTCGTTATATCGCCAGAAGCAACAAAAGCGTTTCAGATTCCAGTGGTCAAAAGGAACCAACTGGTCAAAACATCAGATGTCGGAGGATCTAGGATTAAGACCGAAGGGTTGTATACGATACCTCTAGGATTGTCCTTCGGAAATCATAGAACATTTGATGAAAAAGATCATGCCTTCGAAGTTATGAGAACATCAAGTCAATACGATGCTTTAATACCAGCCCGGTATCTAGTGAAGCATAAAGCTGAAGGAACTACAGCAGGACATTTACATTTTCCTTTCTGTAAGGAAACTTGTTTTGGACATCAGAAAATGCGACCTGATTATGAAATATCTTATGATAAAAGGGTAGCATTGAGACGAGATGCTATTAATATCGGAACAATAATTAGCAGAAATCCGGAGATCGCTAAAAAATTACCGGAACATTATCATAAATGGTTGCTGTTATTTGATCCAGAGGAAAGTGAGAAGCTAGCTGATAATAAGGGCTGCGACCATCGAATCGAATTAAAAACAGCCGAGGATCAATTAAGAATGGGACAGATATACCAACTATCACTAGAAGAAGAAAAAATCCTCATTAAATATCTCGAAAAGATGATTAAAGAAGGAAAGGTTAGGCAGTCTTCTAGCCCGGTTGGAAGTCCGATTTTGTTTGTACCCAAACCAAATGGGAAAGGACTTAGGCTATGTGTTGATTATAGGCATTTAAATCAACATACTGTCAAAGATAGGACACCGTTGCCAATAATGGATGAATTAAAGCAACGGATTAACGGCGCTCATTTTATTACGAAAATCGATTTTAAAGCCGGTTTCCATCTTATGAGAATGGCCTTAGGACATGAGAAATATACAGCCTTCCGTACCAAGTTTGGGTTGTTCGAATATTTGGTTATGCCTTTCGGACTTACGAATGCACCGGGAACATTTCAAAGAGAAGTTAACCGAATATTGCGACCATTCTTATGCCTCGAGCTTGTCATAAATACAAAAATTGAATTAGACGAAGACGAAGGAATGGTGGTAGTAGCATATATCGACGATATATTAATAGCTAATAAAGGATCGATCCATAAGCACAGAAAACAGGTCGGAAAAGTCTTTGACCTATTGTAGGAAAATAAGATGTGCTTGGAAATCGATAAGTGCGTTTTTGATGCCAAGGAAGTGTCTTATTTGGGATTCATCGTCAATGGAAGAGAATTGAAAATGGATCCAGAGAAAGCGAAGGACATTGTCAATTGGCCGAGACCTATGAATCAGAAAGAAGTACAACAAATTTTAGGCTTATGGAACTTTTATCGAAGGTTCATTCCGAATTACGCCCAAATAGTTGCACCTATTTCAGACTTATTAAAAGGAAACGGAAAGGATTTTGTTTTCGGAGAAGCACAGGAGGCAGCATTTCTCAAAATTACAATTTTATTTACCTCCGGTGCTACGCCAATTATGAGACATTTTGATTAACAAAGACCCGCGATGATAGAAACGGATGCTTCGGATTTCGCGATAGGAGCGATACTCTCCCAAAAATTCGAAGATGGAAAGATACACCCAGTATCGTTTATTTCAAGGAAACTATCAAGCGCAGAAATGAATTATGATGTCTATGATAAAGAAATGCTAGCGATAGTATTTGCTTTAGAAAAATGGCGACAATTTCTACAAGGATCGGAATTCACAACGGTTGTTTTTTCCGATCATCAAAATCTGGCCTATTTTACTACAAAAGTCACTCTGAATTGAAGACAAGCCAGGTGGGCGTTAATATTAAGAGGTTACAACTTTGTTATATTATATAGGAAAGGTTCGCAGAACCAGAAAGCAGACATTTTATCTAGGTGTCCGGCGTACACCTCTAGAGAGGGAGGTACAACAGCGACAACGACGGAACCGCTGCTGGGACCAGATCAATGGTTGGAAATAGGAGCCATGGAAATAGACGACGACGACGACTTCCAGGAAATATGCATAGGAGCAACGGAGGTAGAGCTGTTGTTACCGGAACAAAAACAAAGGATCATAGAAGAAGCCATGCTGGACGACGACTATAGATCAATTTGTAAAAGAATTTCGAAAGGAAATAACGAGGATTTCAATTACGAGATACTGGATAACCTGCTATGCTGGAAGGGAAGGTTATACGCCCCGCGGAGAACCAGAGAAAGGATAATCAGATCCGAACACGATTCAAAAATAGCAGGACATTTTGGAAGAGACAGAACACTCGAATTGGTCAGCAGAAATTTTCATTGGCGGAAAATGGAGGACGATATACGAAAATTCTGCAATGAATGCGATAACTGTCAACGAAAGAAAGCACCGCGACATGCGAAGCACGGACTGCTACATCTGCTGGAATTGGCCAGCAAACCATGGACACATATTTCTACCGATTTTATTACCGACTTACCGGAGTCAACCGGTTATAAGAATATATTGGTAGTAGTGGATCGGTTTACAAAAATGGCACACTTTATTCCAACGGTTAAGAGAGACGCAGTAGAGGTCGCTGGAGCATACCTCAACGGAGTTTGGAAGTATCACGGCATACCAGAAGACGTGGTATCGGATCAAGATGCAACGTTTACGGGACAATACATCGCAAATCTCTACGACTATTTCGGGATTCAAAGATCGATGAGCACCGCCTACCATCCTCAAACAGATGGGCAGACAGAAAGAATGAATCAAGTCATTGGGGCTTATTTACGATCTTACTGTAATTATGAACAGAATGATTGGTCGGAAATGTTAGCGTTAGCAGAATACGCTTACAATAATTCGAAACATTCGGTAACGAAGATTTCCCCATTTTACGCCAACTATGTGTACGAACCCACAACGAATTGGCCTACGGAAATCAAGTTTCGAAATCCAGCGCCGGAACTATATGCACATTATATGACGTCAATTCATAACCGACATAAGGAAAGACTCTCGGAAGCTAAAGATAATATGGCCAAGTATTATAATAAAAAGAGAAGGGATATTCCGGGATTTAAGAAAGGAGATTTGGTAATGTTGAATGGGAAGAACATTAGAGCCAAAGGACGATGCCGGAAACTGGAAGACAAGATGTATGAACCATTTGAAGTAGTGACAGAAGGGCACAACAAGCGGTACTGCAAGCTTCAGCTCCCAGAGAAATGGAAGATACATCCGGTTTTCAATATAGCCTTGCTAGAAAAATACCAAGGGACGAATCCAGGAAACGCGGCGATAGAAATCGAAGCAGACGATTCGGGATGGAGAATGGAAACGATAATCGCCAGCGGACCATCTAACGAAGATCATTCGAAACACGTTTATTTAGTTAAGTGGGAAGGATTCAGTCATGAAGAAAACACTTGGGAAAGTTATGAGAATGTCGCGGAATCAGCATACGAATTGCTGAAGGAGTATTATGAGAAAAATCCTATGATGGAGAAAGACGGTAGGTTTGAGAAAAATAAGAAAAGAGGAAAAATCAAGAAAAGAAAAAGACGTTGAAAAGTTTTTGATTTTTTGATTTTTTTACTATGTCACGGTTTTGGAATTATTTCACTTTCTGAGTGGTATCTTTTGTTAAGTTCACTTTTTTGACGAAGCTACCATTGGGTCACCGGTTCTAGAGAGGGAGGTAGTGTTAGGGGTTCTCTCCTAATAGCGGTAATGATACATGTTATTCAAGCAAGTACTCTTGACTACCATTCGGAAGTGGATACCATTAGTCATTGAAGCAAAACACCTTCTTGCGAATGAAGGCATGTGATCAGTCAGACGGCTCTTAGCGGGGTTACATCTGAGCCGCATGTAATGATGCGACAGAGAGCAGTCTCATCGCGCGGATTCGCAAGATGACGCAATTATCTCACCATAGCCGGGATGTGAAAAACCATCCGCGGTGCGCATGATTATACATTACACCTACTATAACTTGATAGCGGGACAACACATCCATAGTGGTGTGCAGCACGCGTTATGCAATATGCGAGTACGAGGGATCGTCGCACTTTATCTCTCAGAGATAAGGATTATGCACGTACTCCCCGGTTCACGGAAGTGCGGAACCTAAGCATGCAGTGCGTGAGGGATTATTGGCATTGGCTGAAGATATGAGGCCTGAAGCGACCCTGCTCATTGGTTTGAGTTAGTATGCATCGCAACCCCAAGAGGGTGTCATAATCTACGTTGGCAGAGTATCGGTTGGTCGCCGACATAAATCTCTGATGCAATGCCGAATAGCCAAATTGGTATGGTGAGGCATTAATAACTTCAAGTTATTATTATATTGCGATAAGCGCTGATCAGTCCATATGACGTCAGACGTCCCAACTACTGAAGGTAACTATAAGCAATATGTCTAAGTAAAGTTACGAGTTGTCATACGATGCGTTTGATATCATGACATGATGATGGCCTCATACGAGGAGCGCAAAGCTATCAAAACCAATCATGCATGCACACGATAACCTTGAGGGAATTCGTGGCGGCTCTCGGGACAGTATTCCGAGATAAGCTATCAAACAAGTCTGTTGTCATAGTCAGAGGAATGGCGGCCAAACTTGAGCCAGCTAAAGACTATAAAGAACTCGCATTGTCTCCCCGACAATGAGAAGAACCAAGCTCTAGCAGCAATCCACAGTCAGACATTACCAGCGAAGAACACCTTAAAATATTATTAAGATTTCTATCTAAACAAGATTCACAATTACTTCTCTACTACTCACAAGTGATTTCATCCTTGAGGTTTACCTTGAGACAATTGAGGAAACGTACCGCACACGATCATCTAGTCCAACAGTTAGGAGATATGTTTCTTTTCTACGAGGAAACCAGGAGTACTTCTGGTCAACACTGGACCTTGCGCTCCACAGCGATACTTGGCATCGAGTACGACGTTTGCAGATACGTTTCGACAGGCAGATTACCTTTCGAGGAAATTATCAATACTGCCCATATACACGATCAGGAAGAAAACGGGGACTGTTTTTAGAGGGTGCTGTTGTAAAAGGACAAGAGGTTGAGTCTTAGGATAAGACGAGGAGAGAAAAAGAAGTTTAGTTAGGCGGCTGTATTTAAGTTAATAAATGTTTTATTGAAGCGTGGCTTAAAAACCCCCGTAACAGACGTTCAGGCAAAATGCTCGCACACCAAATCCAAGGAGACGGTCACAGGAGCATCAACAATTTTTGTTTGAACTTTTCGGCAATACAAGGATTGTATAGTCACGTCAATCCAAAGAGGAATTTAGTGGCCGGCTTTCAATGTAAAAAGGAAAGCAACAAGTTACGGGGGTATTAGGCTATGTTTCAATAAAACATTTATTAACTTAAATACAGCCGCCTAACTAACCATCTTGTTCTTTCCTCGTCTTATCCTAACAGTCAACCTCTTGTCGATGTACAAGAGCTCACTCTATAAACACTCCTCGTTGGCGGCCTCTTCGAATTAATGGCGAGTATCGAAATACTCCTCGGAAGGTGACAGCCCCGTCGACAGATATCTGATAACGTCGTACGAGATGTCAATGATTTCGGTCGAGTGACAAACCCAACGTCTCCCAGAAATGGTGTTGGTTTCCTCGTAATAGCGATATAGATCGGCTACAGTACGGGCGAGATGTGCGTGGGCGGTGTTGTTCGAAGAACGTCAACATATGCATAGATAACAAAGTCACTTGCTAGTAGTAACGAAATGGTGAATGATGTTTAGGTAGAATTCTTAATAATATTTTAAGGTGTTCTACGCTGGTAATGTCTGACTGTGGATTGCTGCTAGAGCTTGGTTCTTTTCATCATCGGGGACGATGTGAGTATTTTATAGTTTTTCGCTGGCTCAAACTTGGCCACTACTCCATCGACTAGACCAATAGGTTTTGTTTGATAGCTTATCTCAGAAGAGACTTCCGTTTCGCCGCCACAAGTTCCCTTTAGTTATCATGTCCACGCATAACTGGTTTCAAATCATTACGCTCCTCGTATCAGGCCATCATCATGACGTGATATCAAACGCACTACTAATGCCAACTCGTAACTTCAACTTATACATCTTGCTTGTTGTTCGTTCAGTAGTTGGAACGTCTGACGTCAAATAGACTATGTGTGCTTTATCGCAATATAATAATAACCAACGTTGTTAATGCCTCACCATACAGGCTATTCAGCATTTCGTTAGAGATTTATGTCGGCGACCCACTGATACTCTGCCAATGTAGCTTAAGCCACCCTCTTAGGGTAGCCAATTCGCATCGCTCCTGGCTTCATTTGCCAATGCCAAAAATCCCTCACACACTACATGCTTAGCATCCGGAACTTCCGCGATCTTGGGGTTGCGCGCATGAATCCTTATCCCGAGAGGTAAGGGCGGAACGATCCCGCTTACTTGCATATTGCATATTTCATGCTGCGCCCCCACATGCAATTCGCACGCAAGCTGCGTTGCCCTGCTATCAACAGATAAATAGATATTACGTTTAATTATGCGCACCACTGATGAATATTTCACATCCTGGCAATTGCGACATAATTGCATCATCTTACGAATCCGCACCATAAGACTTGTCTCATCGCAAATGTCATACACAGCTCAGACGAAACCCTGTTAAGGGCCATCTGACTGACCACCATGTTTGGCTCCGCAAGAAGGTGTTTTGCTTCGTGAACTTATGGTACCTATCCCACTGATGGTAGTCACCTGTACTTGCTTTCCGATCAACATGTATCATTTCCGCTATCAGGAGCGAAACCCTAACACTACCTTCCTGTCTAGAACCGGTGCCTCAATGGTAGCTCCGTCAAACAAAGTACACTTAACAAAAGATACCACTCAGATAAAGAAATTATAAAACAGTTGCAAAAAAATAAAATCAACTGACGTGTTTTAACAAAAAAAAAAAAACTTATCATTTTCGCTTTCACGTCTTTTTCTTTTTTGACTGTCTATTTTGGTTTTCTTTTCCAAACTTACCGTCTTTTTCCATCGCTGGATGCTTGTCCCAAAATCCCTTCAAAAGATTGTATACCGTGCTTCGATGCGTCGTCGTTATTTTAAAAGTCCAATCGCTGTAATCGATTCCGGCTTTCCAACCTGAATTTTTCCGCTTCTATTTTGATGACCTCCCTCTCTGGATTCATTCCTCGGTATTGTTCAGGAGCCTATCGTCTTCCTTTCTAACACAGCAGGTCGTTTATTACTTCATGATTATTTGTCCGCGTTGTTTTCTTTGTCGAGTAAGGCATCGTCGATTATCTTCCGAATAGAGCATCCTCGATTGACTCCGGTTTTGATTTGGTCGGAACTGTGGTTCCGTCGTTTATCACCGTTGTACCTCCCTCTCTAAAGGTGTACACCGGGCACCTAGGCAAGATGTCTATTTTTTGGTTCGTAGTTCCTTTCCGGTATATTGTGACAAAGTTATAACTTTTTAAGTTGCAAAGCCCTCCTGGCTTATTTTTCTTTTAGTCGTAAAATAAGACAATTCTGATAATCGGAGAATATCGTTATCTTAAATGTATAGGATTAGGCCCAATTTTTCTAGAGCATATAGTATCGGTAGCATCTCTTTATAGAATGCATCATAATTAAACTTTGCGTCAGTTGATTTTCTTGACAGAAATGACACCTGATGTATCTTTCTGTCTTCGAATATTTAGTATGGCTCCATTCGCGATGTTGGAAGCATATGTTTCTATCAGCGCAGGTCTATCCTGACCAAAATATTGCATAATTGGTGTAGCACCGGAGGTAAATAAAATCATAGTCTTCAAACAGCCTGCTTCCTGAATTTTTCCAAAGATAAAATTGTTCCCATTACTCCTTAACAAGTTGGTAATTGGGGCCATTTATTCCTGCGAATTTTGGAATAAACTTCCAATAGACATTCGACAATCCTAAGAATTGTTGAACTTGCTTTAATTGGTTGGTCGTAAAAACATTTTAAAACCACCAATTTTCTCCCAAAGAACTAGTTTCCTCTGAACTAGAACTTGAATTCGAGCTCGAGCTCGATTCCTCGGACGCGGTATCCCTTAGCTCCTCGCTTTCAGATTCCAAATCATATTCATCTTCTGCTCCTATTTCCAATTCCAATGCTCCAATCCTCATCTTTTGGGATTCCATGGCTGTTCCCTCGTCTGTCTTAATCGGTGGACGACAGTCGTTCAAACCATGCTTTCCTTTCCTATCTGAAGGCCATGCACATCTTAAGCATTCCTTATCCTCTCTTCTTCACAAAACCTCTCTTTTGGAAATTCCTTCCAAGTTATTTTCGGTAGAAAATTCTCTTCTATGTTTCTTCTCCTTGGAAAATATCCTTTCTCTTTTTGATTCCTTTTCACCTTTCCAAGGATTGTCATATCTCTTCGAGATTCGGTAACCGTCTAAATCGCGTTTCTTCATTTTCTGTTCCTTCGTATCGTAGGTTTTTAGAAGCAAGTTTTCTTAAGCTTCATCCCATTTCTCTGCCGTCTTTCCTGCATTGGTGATAATATCTATCGTTTGTTGATCCAATTTGCCGGTCAGATCTACCACATTCATTTGGTCCTGAATATTCTTGGGTAACCGTTCGAGGATGAATTTCTTCAAACCCACTCTGGTCACTCGAGCTCTATCGTTCAAGGTTTGAATTCGAGTAAACATATCGCGTATACATCCCTTATATTTCACTTTTCCATTTTCGCATAAGCCACATCTCTGGCTTCCTTGTCGTCGAATCTGAAGTTAATATCATTCTGATATATTGTTCAGGATCGTGGATACTTTCCTGCTGGGTGTTACGGGGGTATTAAGCCACGTTTCAATAAAACATTTATTAACTTAAATATAGCTGCCTAACTAAGCTTCTTTTTCTTTCCTTGTCTTATCCTACGACTCAACCTCTTGTCCATGTACAAGAGCTCCCTCTATAAACAGCCCTCGGCGTCTACCTCAGCGCGAGAGCGGGCGGTATCGAAAAACTCCTCGGGAGGAGACAGAGCCGTCGACAGCTATCTGTAAACGTCGTATGAGATGCCAATGACCTCGGTCGAGTGACAGACCCAACGCCTCACAGAAGAATTGTTCGTTTCCTCGTAAAAACGATATAAGTAGCCGAAAGTGCGGACAAGATGATCGTGTGTCGTGGGTCTGGAAGACTTTCTCAACGTCTGCATATATGATAAAGGCACTCGTGTGAAGTAACGATGTAATTGTGAATATTGTTTCGGTAGAATTCGTAAGAATATTTTCAGGTGTTCTTCGCTGGTAATGTCTGACTGTGGATTGCTGTTTGAGCTTGGTTCTTCTTATCGTCGGGGACGATGTGAGTATTTTATACTCTTTCCCAGCTCAAGTTTGGCCGCTACTTCAATGACTATGACCAATAGGTTGTGTTTGATAGCTTATCTACGAAGAGTTTTCCGTTTTGCCGCCAAGAGTTCCCTTTGGTTATCGTGTCCACCCATGACTGGTTTCAAACCATTATGCTCCTTGTATGAGGCCATCATCATGACATGATATCAAACGCACTTCTTATTGCCAACTCATAACTTCAACTTAGACAACTTGCTTATCGTACATTCAGTAGTTGGAACATCCGACGTCACATAGACTATCAGTGCTTATCGCAATACAATAATAACCGAGGTTATAAATACCTCACCTATACGGCAATTCGGCAGTGCGTCAGAGATATTTAATCTGCCACCCACCGATATTCTGCCATCGTAGATTACGATACCCTCTTGGGGTTGCAAGTTCTTATTACTTCTGGCCTTTTGCCAATGTCAATAATCCCTCCTGCACTGCATGCTTAGGATCCGGAACTTCCGCGATCTGGGGGCTGCGCCCAATATTCCCTATCTCCATTGAGCAAAGGTGCGATGATCCCACTTACTCGCATATTGCATATTGCGTGCTGTGCCCCCACATGCTTATCGCACATGGACTGCGTTGTCCTGCTATCACAAGATTATAGATATTATGTTGAATCATGCGCACCACTGATGGTTTTTCATTTCCTGGCTATTGGGACATAATCGCATCATCTTGCGAATCTGCATGACAAGACCACTCTTATCACAATCATAATATGCGGCTCAGATGAAACCTGGTAACAGGTCATCTGACTGATCGACATGTTTCGCTCCGCAAGGAGGTGTTTTGACATCATGACTACTGGTACCGCACTATATGGTAGTCACGTGTACTTGCTTTCCGATCAACATGTATCATTCCCACTATCAGGAGCGAACCCCTAACACTACCTCCCTCTCTAGAACCAGTGACCCAACGATGGCTTCGTCAAAAGAAGTCAATCAAAACAAAAGATACCACTCAGATAACGGAATTAAAACAGCTGTAAAAAAAGTACCTGTCAACTGAATAATAAAATAAAAAAAAATAAAAAATAAAGCAAAAACTTTTATTTTCTTTTGCTTAGTTTTCTTTTCTTTGCCTTCTCTTTCGGTTTATTTTTTCCCAGCCTAACGTATTTTTCGATTGCTGGATTCTTACTGTAAAATTCCTCCCTAAGTTGTTGCGCTGTTTCCGCGACGTTGACATAACTTTCCCACATATTGTCTTCGTGCGTAAAGCCTTCCCACTTTACCAGATCAACGTGTTTTGAATGATCATTGTTCAATGGTCCGCTAGGGATAATCGATTCCATCTTCCAACCTGAATCATCGGCCTCATTTTCGACAACCTTCTTCTCTGGATTCGTTCCTCAGTATTTTTCCAGTAAGGATATATTGAAACTGGATGTATCTTCCATTCGACGGGAAGTTTAAGTTTGAAATATTGTTTGTTGGGACCTTCCAATAGTACTACTAACGGTCCGTAAATCTTATCCTCCAACTTGTAACAGGTTTCTTTAGATCGTGTGTTCTTTCCATTCAGAATTACGAACTCTCCGTTCTTAAACCCTGGAATATCCCTTCTCTTTTTGTCGTAATATGTGCCCATATTATCTTTAGCTTCCGATAATCTTGCTTTAGTTGATCGTGGACTGTAGTCATGTAATGCGCATATAATTCCGATGCCGGGTTTCTGAATTGTACTTCGGCTGGCCAGTGTGATCTTTGCTCATACCCGTATTTGGCGTAAAACGGCGAAACCTTTGGTGCCGAATGTTTAGAATTGTTATTTGCGTATTCTGCCATTGCTATAAGTTCCGACCAATCGTTCTGTTCGAAATTGCAATCACAACGCAAGTATGCTTTCATTAATTGGATCATTGGTTCAGTTTGTCCCACGGTGTGTGGATGATATGCTGTTGATATCGACCTCTTAATTCCCAGGTAATCGCATATGTTCGTAATGTATTGTCCCGTGATTGTTGCATCTCTATCTGATACCACATCATGAGGTATACCGTGATATTTCCAAACGTTATTGAGGTACGCGCGGACTACTTCTGTTGCTTCTCTTTTCACTATTGGAATGAAATGAGCCATCTTTGTAAACCGATCTACTACCTCCAATATATTCTAATAGCCTGGTGACGTCAGTGGGTCGGTTATGAAATCGGTGGAAATATGTGTCCATGGTTTAAAAGCTAATTCCAATGGATGTAGTACATCGGCAAAAGTGCAAATCGACTATAGACTGCGCTACGCTCACACGAGCACACGCGCAGCTCATGGCAAGCTTCCCGTGGACCCCTGCGCGACGCGCAGCCTATACTCGTCTATAGTCAATTCATAGAGATGTGCGCGTGGACCTATGGAACTACATACAGCTGGCGGCCGGAGATGGACCTATACCAGTGTCCACTGCCTGCAGTCTTCGCTGCTTTACCGGTACTGCACACTATTGCTGAGAGCCTGCTTGCGCGCCTGCTTGGGAGCCTGCTTGGGAGCCTGCTTGAGAGCCTGCTTGAGAGCCTGCTTGAAAGCCTCTTTGAAAGCCGCTTGAGAGCCTTCTTGAGAGAGCCTCGCACCGGGAGGAGTAGAGTTTTCCACGGGAAGCTTTTGGCCGATGGAAAACTCCGAGTTTGTGGAAGCTTTAGCTAATAGTAGAAGGCTCTAAGTCTGTGGAAGCTTTGGCTAATAGAAGGCTCTAAGTCTGAGGAAGATTTGATGCTATCTTTGACGTAGCCAACCTACTTGTCTATGTGCTTCTGGTACTATGATCACCATCACCGATGCCATCATCATCGCCATCATCACCATCAGAACCGAATGCGCACACATACGCCCACAATCGGCGTGAAGCGAGCAGTAGATTCCGCTGGAAAATCTGAGTCGGAGATCTGCTCTCCCCAAGATCCAATTGTCTACCTATCCTGCAAAATCGAAGGCTGCAATTTTCAACACCATGGCCGTGAGGCATCGATGGATCTTGTCTCGGTGGCCGTGCTAAAGATCAGGTTCAGACTACGATATCGACTGGCGTCAAGATTTCGGCAGGCCCCCACCCGCCACTTGCCACATGCCTCCAGGTGCCTTGCAGCTGCATCTGAACAAGTCTCTAGATTGAGCATGTAGGAGTATATTCGGGAGGAGTAGAGTTTTTTATAGGAAGCTTTTGGCCGATGGAAAACTCTGACTTTGTGGAAGCTTTGGCTAATAGAAGGAAAACCCTGAGTTTGTGGAAGCTTTGGCTAATAGAAGACTCTAGGTCTATGGAAGCTTTGGCTGGTAGAAGGCTCTAAGTCTGTGGAAGCTTTGATGCTGACGTTGACGTAGCCAACCTACTTGTCTAAGTACTTCTGGTACTATGATCACTATCACCAACACCAACACCATCACCATCGCCATCGCCACCATCTCCATCAGCCCCAGACCGAATGCGCACACATACGCCCACAATCGATGGGAAGCGAGTACCAGATTCCGCTGGACAATCTGAGTCGGAGATCTGCTCTCCCCAAGTTTGAATTGTCTACCTTTCCTGTGGAATCGAAGGCTACAATTGTCAACACCATGACCATGAGGCATCGTGAGATCTTGTCACGGTGGTCGCGCTAAAGATAAGGTTCGGACTATGATATCTACCAACGTCATGATTTCGGCCACCATATGCCACCCGCCACCCGACACCCGCCTCCCGGTGCCTGGCCCCTGCAACTCAGCGGGTCTCTGGATTGAGCACCCTGGAGCATACATGGAAGCATATAGTCAAGTGAGATTGGGAGTGTACTTGAGGGCGTGCTTGGGAGTGTGCTTGAGAGCGTCTTGGGAGCTTACTGGGAGCGTACAGTCAAGTAGGCTGGGAGTTTGCCATCGAGTGCAATTAGGAGCTTCCTTGAGAGCATGGCCGGGAGTGTACTTGGGAGCGTACAGTCAAGCAGGCTGGGAGTGTGCCATCGAGTGCAATTGGGAGCATCCTTGAGAGCATGCCCGGGAGTGTACTGAGAGTGTACTGAGAGTGTACTTGGAGGTGTACTTGGGAGCGTACTTGGAGTGTAGTTGGGAGCGTCTTGAGAGCTTACTTGGGAGCGTACAGTCAAGCAGGCTGTGAGTGTGCCATCGAGTGCGATTGGGAGCGTCCTTGAGAGCATGCCCGGGAGTGTACTTGGGAGCGTACAGTCAAGCAGGCTGGGAGTGTGCTATCGAGATCAATTGGGAGTGTACTTGAGAGCGTGCTCGGGAGTGTGATTGAGAGCGTCTTGAGAGCTTACTTTGTAGCGTATAGTCAAGCAGGCTGGGAGTGTGCCATCGAGTGCAATTGGGAGTGTACTTGAGAGCATGCTCGGGAGTGGGATTGAGAGCGTCTTGAGAGCTTAGTTGAGAGCGTAAGTCAGGCAGGCTGGGAGTGTAAGTCCAGCAGGCTGGGAGTGTACAGTCGAGTGCAATCAGGAGTGTACTTCAGAGCGTATTTGGGAGCGTGCAAAGAAGTGCATTTGGCAGTTTGGTTTCAAGTTTGTTGAATGCAGCATGATGTATACTATCAAGCGCACATAATTGCACGAGTATCATAGTAATCTAGTCAATGCGTAGGTCCATAGGACTTCATATTGCCACGCGTCAAATATGCTATGGATCACCGACCCAAAAACAGCTTCTCTATGAGTTACGCGTCGCGTAAGGTCATTTTTCCCGGGGTAGTCAGTGCTTTGAATGCCTAGGTGCTTTCGTTCGTTGGCAGTATTCGCATTTGTTGCAGTGTTTCCGTATATTGTGCTCCATCTTTGGCCAATAAAAATTTCTGCTAACCAACTCCAAAGTTCTATTTCTTCCAAAATGTCCTGCCACTTTACTATCATGTTCCGACTTGATGATTCTTTTCCTAGTATTTTCTGGTGCATGTAGTCTTCCTTTCCAACATAGCAGGTCGTCTATTATTTCGTAATGTTTGTCTGCATTGTTTCCCTTTCTGACTAATTTGCATATTGATTTGTATCTTTCATCGAGCAACGCATTGTTAATTGACCTCTGCTTTTGCTCCGGTAGTACTAGTTTGACTTCCATTGCCCTGATACAAATTTCTTTAAAATCATTGTCTTTTATTTTCATTGCTCCTACTTCCAGCCATTGCTCTGGTCCCAACTGTGTCTCCGTCGATATCGCTGTTGTACCACCCACTCTAAATGTGTACGCCAGGCACCTAGAAAAGATATCTGTACTTTGGTTCGCGGATCCTTTTCGACAGACTATGACAAAGTCGTAACCTTTTAGTAGTAAGGCCCATTGTGGTTGTCTGCTATTTAAGACGACCTTTGTTGTAAAATATAGTAGATCGTGATGATGAGAAAAAATCGTCCTCTTAAACTGCGAACCTTGTAGGAATTGGCAACATTTTTCAAGAGAATAAACTATCGCTAGCATTTGTTTATCGAATAAGTCGTAATTGAATTCTGTATCTGATAATTTTTTTGATAAAAACGATACTGGATGCATTTTTCTGTCTTCGAATTTTTGTGATAGTATGGCTGCTATCGCGACGTCAGAAGCATCTGTTTCTATCATCACGGGTCTATCCTGATCGAAATGTCGTATACTTGGCGTAGCACTGGAGGTAATTCACTCTGTAATCTTTAGGAAAGCTGCTTCTTGAGCATCTCCCAACACAACCTTCTTTCTGTTTCCTCTCAAAAGCTCAGTTATTAGTGCCACTATTCCTGGGTAATTCGGAATAAATCTTCTATAGAAGTTCCATAGTCCTAGTAGCTGTTCGACTTCTTTTGATTCGTAGGTCGTGGCCAATTCACAATGTCTTCTGCCTTCTTTGGATCCAATTTTAGCTCCTTGCCGTTGACTATGAATCCGAGATATGTGACTTCCATTGCATCGAAAAAGCATTTATCGATTCCCAGGCACATCTTATTCTCCTCTAACAAGGCAAAAACTTTCCTGACTTGTTTTTGGTGTTTCGCTAATGATCCTTTATTGGCTATTAATATGTCGTCGATGTATGCAACTATGACCATTCCTTCATCTTCGTCTATATGGACCTTCGTATTATTTACCAATTCAATTCCTAGAACTGGTCTTGATATCAGATTGACTTCCCTCTCGAAAGTTGCCGGTGCGTTTGTAAGTCCAAAGCGTATAACCAAATATTCAAATAGTCCGAAGTTAGTATGAAAAGCTGTATATTTTTCATGTCCTATTGCCATCCGCATCAAATGAACACTGGCTTTAAAATCGAGTTTAGTAATGAAATGCACTCAGTGTATTCTTTGTTTAAGTTGGTCCATAATTGGTCATGGAGTCCTATCTTTGACTTTTTATTGATTCAGATGACGATAATTGACACATAGCATTAGTCCGTTTCGGTTCAGTTTTGGTACGAATAAAATCCAGCTTCCCACTGCACTTGATGATTGTTTAATTTTTCCTTCCTTAATCATTCTTTCAAGATATTTCATAAGGATTTTTTCTTCTTCGAGTGATAATTGGTAAATGGGTCCTATTCCTAATTGCTATTCCGAAGATTTTAATTCCATCCTATGGTCGCAACCTCTATTATCGGGTAACTTTTCCAATTCTATTGGCTCAAAAAACAAAATCCACTTATGATAATGCTCGGGTAAATTCTTAGTGATTTCCGGATTCCTATTGATTATTGATCCTATGTTGATGGCATCCGGCCTAAGCGCTATTCTTTTAGCATAAGAGATTTCGTAGTCTGGTCTGATCATCTGATGTCCGTAACAAGAATCATCACAATGCGGGAAATGTAACTCCGTCATAGTTCCCTCTGCTTTGTGCTTCTTCAAATACCAAGCTGGTATTAATGCATCATAAAGACTGGAAGTCTTCATAACCTCGAATGCATGATCTTTGACATCGTACGTTCTACAGTTTGAGAAAGATAATCCCGATGGTATCGTATACAATCCTTCGGTATCTATCATTCCTCCTTCAACATCTGAAGTCGTTTGTTGTTTGTGACATTTGGCAACTGGGATTTGAAAGGCTTTTGTGGCTTCCGGTGAAATGACAAAAGACGTACATCCTAAATCCAACATACATCATATAGGAAAGTATTTGCCATCAAAATCAATGAAGAATTCATAAATACGTCTTTCTCCGATTTTCGTAGGTGTTACTTTCTGTAATAGCGGTTTTCAGTTATGTATGTTTACCACATTATAAAACACATAATCTTGAGAGGTATTTGATATTTTGACGTTGGGTGAGCGAAGCATTGTGGTTGCTTTGCGTTTCGACATTGTTATCCTTTGGACAATAATATAGCCACAACTGGTCATAGAATTTGAGTAGTATATTTGAGATGGATAATAATTGTGTGTATTTGTATCACATTACTGACCAGCAGTTTCAATCTTCCGATCATCCTCAGAGGTGAAAAGTATTTCTGCTGGCCGGAACAAAAAAGAATTTTTTTATCCCACCAATTTTCTCCAAAAGCACTCGAGCTATCCGAGATCGGACATTCCGAACTAGAACTCGAGTTTTCCAAAATCGATTCTGTAGTTTCCTCTGAAGCGGTATCCCTGAGCTCCCCGCTTTCAGATTCCAAACTGTACTCAGCTTCTTCTCCAACCGCTAATTCCCACTCTCCAATCCTCATTTTCTGAACTGCCTTTGCTTTCGGAAAACCTGCTGTCCCTTCGTCGAGCTTGATTGGTCAACGACAGTCTCTTGAGAAGTGTATCCCTTGTCTATCCAACGTCCATGCACATCTTAAACATTCCTTTTCCTTCCTTCTTCTCGTAAGTTCATTCTCCGCAATTCCCTCTAGATTATTCTCATTAGAAGTCTCTTCCATTCTTTTATACTTCTTATCCTTAGAAAACTTTCTTTGATCCTATTTATCTTTCCAAGGTGTATTGTATTTTTTCGATACTCGGAAACCCTCTTTACTTTGTTTCTTCGATTTCCTTTCCTTGGTGTCATAAGATTTCCAAAGTAAGTTTTCCTTGGTTTCGTCCGATTTTTCTGCCGTTTTTCCTGCATTGGTGATAATGTCTATCATTTCTTGATCAGACTTGCCCGTCAATTCCACCACATGCATTTGGTCCACAATTTTGATGGGTAAATGTTCGAGAGTAAACTTCTTTAAACCCGCTCCAGTTAACCGAGCCCTGTTGTTATAGTTTTGAAATCGGGTAAACATGTCTTGTATGCAACCCTTATATCTGACTTTTTCCATAGTGGAATAAGCCACATCTCTCGCTTCCTTATCTTCGAATCTTAGCGCAATATCATTCTGATATGTTGTCCAAGATCTTGGTTGTATTCCGGCCAGAGCATTTCTTTCCCACTGCACATGCCATGCTCCAACATAATTAACTAGCAATCCTCCTACCCAATTAATCGTTCGTCCAGGATTCTCAAACTTTTTGGGTTGATCGTGGATCAATGTCTGAAGCATAATCCACCAACTTTCGAAATCGGCTCCTGGATTTCCCTTGAACTGTTTTGGGTCCTTAAGCTTAATGGGCCTAACTTCAGCTCTTAGCTTTTTTCTGCGTTTTTCTCCTCCTGGGTGAGTAGGACCAGGTGGTGATCCTGGAGTTGCAGGTGGTCCCGGAGGTGAAGGTAAATTTGGATCGTGTACACTGGTATGATCCGATTCAGATCCATAACCTCATCTAAGTCTTCCATAATAGTGACTCGCATCTTCCCTTGTATTTACCGAAGACGATTTGTAACCATCTTCATCCACAAACCCAGTGCATTGCGTAACTCCTTGCGTCCCACTTGGTACGGCCTGTACTGATCTGGGCCTAAGCGAGGTACTTTCTGAAATTTTATACATTTCCATGTGCATTGTGAGTCTGGTACTGACTTCCTGTATTTTATGTAAAGCTTCGTCCATAGCTTTAGCATGTTTGTCGAGTTTGTAGAAGAAAACTCCTGTTTTGTACAACTCTTTGTATAGTTGTAATAACTCTTCAGTCAGAGGCTTTATGTTGTCTTATTGCATATTTCCACTGTATATTGTGTGCTAACCGATATAAATCGAAATCGCAAAGAGGACAGAATGAGAATTTTGTATCGCCAGCCAACAGTCGTATTTTGACAGCTTTGTCCAGCCGGTATTGCAGTAGGTGCAATAAATATGTCTCATAAATCGTCAGTCTTCAATTAAGCGGAGTTATAAAATATTATACTGTTACGGGGGTATTATGCCATGTTTCAATAAAACATTTAAAAACATAAATACAGCCGCCTGACTAAACTTCTTTTTCTTTCCTTGTCTTACGCTAAGACTCAACCTCTTGTCCGTGTTCAAGATCTCCCTCTAAAACCAGCCCTCGGAGTCTACCTCGGCGCGATAACGGGCATTATCGAAAAACTCCTTGGAATGTGACAGACACGTCGACAGATATCTGTAAACGTCGTACGAGATGCCAATGACCACGGTCGAGTGACAGACCGAAAGCGTACCAGAACTATTGTTCGTTTACTCGTAATAACGATACAAGTCGCCTAAAGTGCGGACATGATGATCGTGTGCCGTAGCTCTCGAAGACTGTCTCAACGTATGGATATATGATATAGTCACTGGTGTGAAGTAAGGACGTAATTGTGAATATTGTTTAGGTAGAATTCTTAATAATATTGTATGGTGTTCTTCACTGGTAATGTCTGACTGCGGATTGCTGCTAGAGCTTGGTTCGGTTCATCGTCAGGGACGATGTGAGGATTTAATCGTCTTTCACAGCTCAAGTTTGGCTGCTACTCCAATGACTATGACCAACAGGTTTTCTTTGATAGCTTATCTCAGAAGAGTCATCCATTTCACTGCCACGAGTTGCCTTTGGTTATCGTGTCCATGTATCACTGGTTTCAAAGCATTACGGTCCTCGTATGAGGCTATCATCATGACGTGATATCCAACGCACTCCTTATTGCCAACTCATTTCTTCAACTTAGATATCTTGCTTATCGTACGTTCAGTAGTTCGAACATCTGACGTCACTTAGACTATCAGTGCTTATCGCAATATAATAATAACCAAGGTTATTCATGCGTCACCTATACGGCTATTCGGCATTGCATCAGAGATTTTTCATCTGCGACCCACCAATACTCTGCCAACCTATATTACAAGACCCTCTTGGGGTTGCGAGTTCTTATCGCTTCTGGCCATTTGCGATTGTCAATAATTCCTCACGCACTGCATGCTTATGATCAGGACCTTCCGCGATGCGGAGGTTGCGCTCATTATTCCCTATCTCCGTAGAGCAAAGGTGAAACCATTCCACTTACTCACATATTGCATATCGCGTACTGTGCTCCCACAAGCTTATCACACATGGACTGTGTTGTCCCGCTATCAACAGATACTCGATATTACGTTTAATCTTGTGCACCACTGATGGTATTTCACATCCTGGCTATTGGGACACGATCGCATCATCTTGCGAATCTGCATGACAAGACCACTCTTATCACAAACGTATGAACCGGCTTAGATATAACCCTGCTAAAGGTCATCTGCGTGATCAACATGTTTCGCTCCGCAACAAGGTGTTTTGCCATCATGACTAATTGTACCCAACAATATGGTAGTCACGTGTACTTGCTTTCCGATCATCATGACCACTATCAGAAGCGAACCCCTAATACCAGAGCATTTCTTTCCCATTGTACATGCCAGGCCGAGGCATATTGTGATACAATCCTCCTACCCTATTAATTGTTCGTGCAGGGTTTTCAAACTTTTCTCGTTTATCTTAGATAAACGTTTCCAACATGATCCTCCAACTTTTGAAATCATCTCCTGGTTTTCCTTTAAACTGTTTTGGATCCTTCAGCTTAATAGGCTTAACATCGGCCTTTCTCTTTCTCTTGCGCCATTCATCCCATGGTGGATTTGGCCCTGGTGTTCCAGGCCGCGGTCCCGGAGGTCCCTGAGGTGCTGGAGGTTGAGCGGGAGGTGCTGGAGGTTCTGGATGATATGGATCTGGAACCTGGGCGTTGTCCGACTCTGGGTTCGATCCACTTCCTCCTCTAAGCCTTCCATAATATCGGCTCGCATCCTCACTTGTATTCACCGACGATGATTTGTACTCTTCTTCATTGACAAACCTGGTCCAATGTGTGGTAGGTTGTGTTCCAATTGGCCCTACTTGTACCGACCTAGGTCCATGTGATGTACTATTCGACATTGTATAGTTCTCCATATGCGTTGTAAGACTGGTACTAACTTCTTGTGTCTTATGCAACTCTTCGTCCATAGCCTTATTATGGCGGTCCAAATATACCTTTGTAGGTAGCCTTCTTACATATTTGTCGATTTCTGTGACATTGTTTTCAAGCGACTGGTGGGCGGTTCTCCAAACTTTGATATCGTCCTGAAGCGTAACGAGTGCCTTTGTATGATTGAGGAGCGTATTTATATGGCTAACTTGTTTTTTAGCCATGTCCTGTAACTAGCCCGAAATACCTCTAAAGGCTTTGGTGGCTTCCTTGACCATATTATTATCCTGTTGTTGAAGGACATTAACTCCTATTCTAAGTTCTTCTAGTACTGCTTGTTGAATCATCATCTGGCTTCCAACTATGGAGACTTCTCCTTCTCGCATAGACCTCTCCGTAGAGATCCTTCCTTCCAGTAATTGGATCTCTTGCAATACTGATAAGAATTCTTCGTCTATGGCTCCTTTCGCCGAGTGACATGTCTCGATGTTGTAGTCCATCTGCCGCGTTAATCCTTGCAGCTGTTGTTTCACTTTGTTTCCTTGAAGCATCTGTACTTCTCCTAACCCCAACTGTGCTTCCTCTGGTTCTTCGCTCTCCTGGATTTGCTTTAATTGCTTCTTCAGGGCTTCGATCCTTCGTTGTTAGTTTTGACACCAGTCCGGTATCTGCTGTGGCCTTGGTGACCTAGCGGAACTCGACTTCTCTATCCTCAGTGACCGGTGGGTCGAGGTCCCCGTGGAAAACCTAAGCCTGCGCCTGGGGATCGGCATTTCGTACTGTATTGGGTGCGAAATAGGTATTGCGAATTGCAGGGTTCCTTATTCCGTTGATTCTTTGGTAGTTGATACAGTATTCCTCTGGAAATATCCTGTTTCTTTGTATAAAACAAAACAATTCCTCAGTCTTCAATTAAGCGGAGTTATAAAATAATATACTGTTACGGGGGATTTGAAGCTACGTTTCAATAAAACATTTATTAACTTAAAAACAGCCTCCGAACTAAACTTCTTTTTCTTTCCTCCTCTTATCCTAAGACTCAACCTCGTGTCCATTTACAAGAGCCCCCTCTAAAAGCAGTCCCTGTTTTCTCCCTGTCTGAACTCAAGGTTCATATCGATAAGTACCTCGAAAGGTAACCTTCACTTCTAAACAATTCTCCAGATGTTGTACGTGATGCCAAGATACTCGGTCGAGTGCAAGACCCAGTACTGCCCAGAGATATTCCTCATATCCTCGAATCAAAGGAACAATACTCCAAATCGTTGGACAAGATGATCGTGCGCTGTAGGCTTCCTCAATTGTCTCACGGTCAACATTTTTTCGGAATTCACTTATAGGTAGTAGTGATGTAATTGTGAATAATGTTTAGGTAGAATTCTTAATAATATTTTAAGGTGTTGTTCGCTGGTAATGTCTGACTGTGGATTGCTGCTAGAGCTTGGTTCTTTTCATCGTTGGGGACGATGTGAGTATTTTATAGTCTGTTGCTGGCTCAAACTTGACTGCTACTCCATCGACTAGGCCAATAGGTTGTATTTGATATCATTTTTCAGAAGACTCTTCCGTTTCGCTGCCACGAGTTCACTTTGGTAATCGTGTCCACGCATGGCTGGTTTCAAACCATTATGCTCCTCGTATGAGGCCATCATCATGACGTGATATCAAATGCACTCCTAATGCCACCTCATAACCTCAATTTAGACAACTTGGTTATCGTTTGTTCAGTAGTTGGAACATCTGACATCTAATAGCCTATTAGTGCTTTATCGCAATATAATAATAACCAAGGTTATTAATGCCTCACCATACAGGCTATTCAGCATTGCGTCAGAGATTTATCTCGGGGACAAACCGATACTCGGCCAACGTAGATTAAGACACCCTCTTAGTGTTGCGAATTAATATCGTTCCTGGTTTCATTTGCCAATGCCAATAATCCCTCACACACTGCGTGCTTAGGCTCCAGAACTTCCGCGATCCGGGTGTTGCCCGCATTAATCCCTATCCTGATAGGCAAGGGCGTAACGATCCCGCTGACTCGCATATTGCATATTGCGTGCTGCGCCCCCACATGCAAATCTCACACAGGCTGCGTTGTCCCGCTATTGACAGATAAATTGATATTATGTTTAATTATGCGCACCGCTGATGATTATTTCACATCCTGGCAATTGCGACATAATTGCATCATCTTACTAATCTGCACGATAAGACTTGTCTCATTGCAAACGTCATCCGCGGCTCAGATGAAACCCCGCTAAGGGCCCTCTGACGGACCAACATGTTTCGCTCCGCACGAATGTGTTTTGCTTCGTGAACTAATGGTACACATCCCACTAATCGTAGTCATGTGTACTTGCTTCCCGATCAACATGTATCATTACCGCTGTCACGAGACAACCCCTAACACAACATGGTGGTTGCCCAAACGTAGAAATGAGCGTCAACGGAGCGTCAACGGAGTGTCAATACAGCGTCAACGGAGCGTCACCGATATCAGGTCTTACATCTTGGATAAAGTCTGGGCTGTGCCACAGCATTAAGCCATATTGGCAGTATGGGCCGCCTGTATGGGCAAAAGAGCCACCGACCATATTGCTACCACCTCATTATAATGAGCGTCAACACAGTGTCAACGATTTGTGGTCTTGCATCATGGCCAATTCAAGGGCTGAGCACCGGCATATACCCATAATCATCATGATGGCCGCCTTTCTCGGCAACAATACTAGTTACCATGTCGCTACTACCTGCAAAAAATGAGCGTCAACGGAGCGTCAATGGTGTTTGCACTTGCATCTTGGATAAACAGACAGCTATTCAGCGGTGTTGACCCATAATAGTATTATCGGTTGCCTTTATGGGCAAAAATGATACTGATGATATCACAACCGTCTTGTCTTTGTATTCCCATGTATTCAACTTCACAAATATGCATGCGATGTCTCACAGGTTTGACTTTTTTCTTGCTTGTAGCTCTAAAGTCGATATTTACAAAGCAGCGTTCGACTTGACCAGAACGTATCCTTTGAGAGTCACCCAGATCGGATTATGCAGGGTTCATTTTCTTACTGCAATGTCAGATACACAATCCCTAAATACCTTGTTAGTAGAGGTTATGATATCTTCAAAAAATGAACTTGTCATTATTTGGGATTTTAGCAACCTTACTTTGCAAAGCATCTTCAATGCGTGGTGGGCCTCAATGAATGTAGTCTCGAAGCGGCCTATTGCTTTGAATAAATCTCGACATGCGCCTTCATGGCGATTCTATTTACATTGCGCAATTGAGAAGACTGGCAGCCCTAGCTTCATATGTATCATTTGTCATCAAGTTCTTTGGCATTCATCAGAACATGGGACCAGATCAATGGGCAAATACTTGGTGGCAAAAGGGCATATCGCAAAATTAAACAAAGTAACAGTGTCGGATGTTACCGAATTGACTAGTTCAACAGTCGCTGCAAATGCGTTGGCCATACTGAAGAGGCAAGGAAGTCGAGGTATTCCGATTGTAAGTTTGCAAAGGAAACTCTAATTCACTATTCAATTGATAAGTATACTTACTGAATTGACAGACAAAACGCTCTAAATTGGCAGCAAAGGACTTTCACACAGCTGAATTGCTCCAAGACACCTGGAATCGGTACCTTATGTAAGGATTTTGTTTTGGCTCATATTCCAGGGACCGCGATAGCAAACCTCGAGCTATGACGGTCATACAATGCATCACGATGTGAGTAGGTGTTACCAGCCACCAGCATCCTGAGTAATATTTGCCGGAGGGAATAGACAGCAATGCTGGATGCAATTCAGAAGCAATTGCCATCAAGAAACATAGTTAATTTAGCTTTGGACGGATGAACATCGACTAACAAAATAGCCAAAACGTCGGTTATGGTATATTATATGGATCGAGATTGGGTATTGCAAGATGTACAACCGGCATTCGATGAGGTTGACAGCCCATTCTTTTCCTATATCGAAAGCCCATTGATGATTACAAGTCAAGGGTCGGCATACCGAAGCACGGCTTGCTGGACATTTGAAGGAAGTTCTTGATCATTTCAAACTGAATGACGGCCGTTTGCTTGGAATTACCACCTATAATGCTTCCTCAAATTACTCGATGACTTGCGAGGTACAAACTACCCTTGAGGCCTCTGGAATCGAGTGGCCGGCATTGAGAAACCACATACCATGCATGGTGTACGTCATTCAGCTTGCGTTGAGTGCATTCATGAGCAGTCTGTGTGTAAAAGGCCACACTACGTCTTGGGAAGCTGATGAGCGCGATCACCAATTTGGAGAGAATGAAACCACAGACATTGGGAGGAGTCAAAGACTTCGAAAAGAGGGCAATGCTAGAATCAACAAGGTGTCGGCCATCAGACCAGGTTTGGCAAAGAGAATTGAGAAAGTTCATATTTCAACATATTTTGTAAGTGTTGAAGCTGACCTTCACAAAGGAGAGAATGCTTACTGTATTGATTACGCTGACACCTGGTGGTCGAAACGAGTTCATTGACTGTCAAAAAGCCAAAGTGCCAGATCGCAGTAGTACATATTATGGATGTGAAAACACGTTGCAAGCCGACACTGTAGTTATTCGTGCATGCCTACCCAATGCATGAATTCTCCCGGGGGTGGCTTAGAAACCCAAAATATAGCGACTACCAGCCGCTCTTCACCACTCAAGATGAGTGGACTATGGTCAAGTATGTCAGGGAGGGTTTATGGCCATTCCGGTCCTGGACCCTTTGGATGTGGAAACGGCATACCATTACTCTGCATCACGTCATCGCTCTTTACAATGACATGGTTGATCACATGGATGGCGTGATGCGAGCTTTGGCGAAGACAAAGACACAATGGAAGGAAGATTTATTCTTTGCTGTGAAGTGTGCCCAGCAATAATTGTCAAAATATTTTACTGAAGTGACTCCAATGGCTGGTATGCTCTTCATTGTGGCTCACATCCTTGATCCTTGCCGGAAGTTGTGATCGTTGAGGAAGTGGCACAACCAAATGGACATCAATGTTGATGACAAGACTTCCTAGACTACCCAATACCAGGAGGTCTTCCTGCAGTATGTGGAGGAGGAATACAACGCGAAATATAGACGTTTGCTGGCCACTGAACCCGAAAACACACCAAACATCAATTTCACCTCCTCCGCCATGGCTTCCAGGTCTGGTCAATCTTCTGGTGATCCATATGATCGGTCGAGCGATAATAATGAATACTATATTCCTGACAATGTGGCCGAAACGACACCTGGATGAAGCGATCGTGCTGCACGCTTATTGACAGCCGCAAGGCTCTATTTGAATTCACTTCCTGAAATACCACAGAGCTGGAGGCAAATTAAGCCGAATCATAATGATTACCACACCGATCCAATGGAGATTAGTTGTACATTTTGGTTACCGGATATCACCGACTGGGGGCGGCAGCAAGAAGAAACGCTCTCAATGTACACTAATCTCTGCAATGTGACGCGTGACATATTCTCTGTCATACATCACGGTGGCGGAGTTGAGGCCAGTTTTTGGCTTGGGCGAGATGTGATAGGGTGGAGGCTTTCGAAAACCACTGGCGAGACTCGTCGCGAACAAGTGGTAGTAAGGCAGTTTGCTCAAAGCAATAGCGGATTACTGGCCGGCAATGACCCAGTATTGGATCCAAACAGCACTGATCACGACATGGAGCTGAAGAGAAAGGCAGAGGACAAGAAGTTGCTCTGAATGGCCACGGTCCACGACTTTTGGGACATATGGCAGGGTAGCTAAACCCTACGAGCTACACAGAATGATTCTGGTGCTCAAAATAACCAGTTGACTGTCGTAGGATACATTTGAGATACCAAAGAGATGGTCAAAGCAGCCTGGTCAAACTTTCATCTTGATGGTCAGGCGGCATTTAAATTGATGGAAAAATCACCTGTACCACCAGCTTAGTCTGCAAAGAACCACCCTGGACGACGAAGTCAAGTATTGAATGTCCGCCGAATCAAACGAATTGACCGCCATCCTACTGAAAGTGATGAGAATAGCTCACCTGAAAGCATATCAGACACGGAAAATTGGCTTAACTGGAATGGAGACTTGGATATGCCCAACGACAGCGAAGATGACTGGGAGGCGGACACTGATTCAGATATGGAGCTGGACAAGGGCCGTGAGGATTCAGAAACTCCAGAGGTGCGGAATGTGAGGGCGGCACAGAATGTTGCTGGACTGATTCGACTTATACGACAATCAAGGAAGAAGGTTGAACAGGCGTTACTGACGGTCAATATAATGGAAAGGTGGAGGAAGAAGGCGATCAAGTGAATGTAGGACAGAATGCGACGATGTATTATAACCAAATCCATTATGTAATTTGACTGAGGATTTTATTTAGAGAATGATTATGTAAGAATATTGACCAGTCGAGAGAGAATATTCGTTAACAAACAAACCCGTAGCGGGCAATATGCATTATGTGACAGAACATATAAATTTTAACTTGATCAGAGCAACCACTGCTGGAATATTACTGGGCTCGGCTTTGCCATAGAGCCAAGTCTTAATCATGCTGAAAGGCATCCACAAAGTTCAAATATTTAAGATTGCAATTATTAATCACAGCAGATCTTGACTTCACCATACATTGAAATGAGCGTCAACAGAGCGTCAACGATTTTCAGTCTTGTAAGTACCATAATCCAAATGTGAAGTGGTTGGAATAACCCATGACGAGCATACTTGAGGGGTTGCTTGGCAGAAGAGTAAACGACACGATCACTGCCCCTATCTGAAAATGAGCGTCAACAGAACGTCATCAATTTTTGGCTGTACATCTTGTGTTCCGTAAGTGCCTGTTGTTTGCAGCCATTCGTAAACTAAGTATTGGCTCCCTTCGAAATCAAAAATAATAGTATTAGGGTCCCTGCCTCATCCTGAAAATAACTGTCAACAGAGCGTCAATGATTTTCAGTCTTGTAAGTATGGTAATTGAAGAGTGACCTGGTCACTGCTATCCATTACTGATGTAATGGCAGCCTTCTTTGGCAAAACTCACTGGCAATTGGTTGCAGCCATTCATAAACGAGGTATTGGCTGCCTTTCAAATTCAAATGATTACCGACATGCTCCCTGTCCCAGCCTGAAAATGAGCGTCAATGGAGTGTCAAGGATTATTGGTGCTGGATCTTGGATAATCTAAGTGTCGCAATGTGGTAACAAATCATAGACGAAGTCTGGACAGCCTTTTCAATTGAACTAATGCAGGACACATACATTACCTCATCATGAAACTGAGTGTCAAGAGAGGGTCAACAATATTTATTCTTGCATATTGCGTAATCACGGCTTTCTGCTCATAGGTGCGCCCATAACAGCACTATTGACTGCCTCTATAGCCGAAAATGCAACGGATAGAAGGCAAAACACCTATTCCAAAATAATCAATGTCGCAGATTGTGAAACATCCAAAAAGAGATCATTGGCTGTCAAATACCTAATCTTAATAATGTTGAATTATCCAACTGCAAAAACAAGAACATAATATAAATCTACAGATGGACCCGAAGTGATGGTCCGGAACCATTGCTAACCCTAGTTGCAATTTGAGTGCCCATTGTTTGCAGGCAGTTCAAATTGAGGTATTGGCGGCCTTTATAAACAAAAGACGAAGTGATAGGCTCCCTGCCCAATCTTGACAATGAATGTGAATGGACCCTCACTCATTGAATGACTCACGTTGTTGGTATCCTAAGATTTGTTTGATCACAGACCTCTAGCAAAATGAATTTGGAGCCTCGCAAGTCAGATACGCAAGCGACATTCCTGTGGCAGCCACCCAAACGGTAACAACTCATTTCTTGTACTCTTGTGCAATCAAGAGTTCATGAGCCATTGTATCTTGAAAAGCTGTCAAACCATGGTATATAGATAATATCCCACACAGTGCTCTTTGATATACCGTGATCAATCGCCAACACTTGTTGTTGCTCCATTCATGCGGATGTTCTTGTCAGAGTTGGAACCAAGTCAGTATCCCTTTATCCCATACAGGCGGCGAATAATTCGATCATGTATAGTAATGACCTAATCACTGCTGGATTACAGATCATTGAAGACAACAAGCCACAGACTGTCTGATGACGTTCATTGTCAGGATGGAGCTGAGAGCATGTCACTCGCTCATGTGCCTACACAGCCAGGCAATACATCATGTAGGAATGGCCACAACCAATCACCACTCAGATTACCTGTAATGTAAAACCAAATTTCATTGACCATCTGTTGACAGTCATTTTACCATGGGTGTATCCACAATATGTTATCATTCAATTTGGCATAGTAAAGCATTAATGATGTTTTAGAAGCCTATGTACCATCTTCATATACTTTCACCTTCATCAATGCATTGTTCTTTAATATTACATATCAATATATTCTATAAAATATCCTTTGAAGTATAATCAAATTGAAGATAATAATTCAGTCAAAAATTCCGTTTCATTGCATCGATTCTGGTCTTCACTGTCAGATTAGCTCCATATGCTACTGTTGTCTACAAAATGGCTGTCAGCTGGATTACCACACTACAAATAGTGCACTAGCCAGTGGATAGGTGATTATTGGTCAGCAAATAGAGATAAGAATTATTCTTGGCCTTCTGATCCTCAGTATATGCATTACGATTGACACAATCTTCAATGGAAAGTGGAGTACCAAGGTATACCTAACCAGAAGGCAAAGCATTTGATTTCAAAAGAACAAGCTCCCTTAGTGTCACCGGGTGGCAGAGAGGGTGTTGAACGTGGAGGTTGCGTCGCTTATGGTATCGGCTGTCTCAGTCTGTCTGGTGGATGTGCTCTCGTACATTATCACCTCCTGTCTGTTTGTTAAATAAGTGTTGGTCAATATTTGCAAGAATAACAGCTGTCAGTTGGATTATCCTGAAGCACAGCTAGGTGTCTTGACATCACAGTCATGTAATCTAGATCACCCGGATTCTCCACTGCATACTTGTTGTCTTCTCAGACATCGGTCCAATGTGTTTTGAATACATGTTGCATTTCCTCAATTTGAGTAGAAGAAAACCCTCCTTTGCCCATTTTGTGCACATTCATGGCAAGGGGCATCTTGAACTGTTCTAGATGTACCTGACCTCCTTGCCTTGCCCTAGTTGCAGACATACTAAAAACCTACAAGAATGTAGTTACTGCATCTAGATACGCATTTTGGTTATTGTTATGGGGTTACTTATGTACTTAGTATATGTACTTTTAAAAGTAAAGCCGTAGATCCTATTTCCGTTGAGGATTCTTAGCTGAATTCTTCCTGGCCTTTTCAAGTTGCTGCTTATTTTGAGGTGGCAGATTAATTCGTCCCTTTCGAGTTCGTCACAAAGGGTCCACAACGTATGATTGTATGATAACGGGAGTTTGCCGTGGAAACAGATTGTTGAAACAAATCTTCAATCCCTCGTCTAATCCAAGGATTCCGGCTATCCACCAGACACAATTTGCCACAAAGAAAGACTGGTTTTTTTGGCAAAAGAGATAATCTTTTGGAGTACGTATATTATAACTTCGTTGTCGTTTTCAAATTTAATCGTCATGAATCAAAGGTCATACATATCAATGGAGCAGGGCTGCCGCTACAAAAAGCTAATTTATTCTTGTATATAAATAATAGGTATAGGTATCATATAAACTCAATAATAAATCAAGGTCTTCATTTGCTGGCAGGTTTCTGACGGTTCGCTGCTAGAGGTTGTTCTTTGCCTGTCGGGGACAATGTGATCTCTTTTATAGTCATGTTCGAGGGTCTTTGCTGTCGCATGCCTATACTTCCATGCCATCATTCCGTGGCTCGTAATTGCATCTATTGTGATCGTGACTTACATTCTTCCGAATCCGCCCGGTAATAGATTGCCACACTTCCCTCAGGTTATCGTGTTCATATTATGTTGTTTTGAGCAGTTACTCCCCTGATTAAAATGAGGCCATCGAATATATTAAATTACGTCAGACACGTATCCGATCATAACTTCAACGTTGATATCTCGCTACCCATTTGTTCAGTAGTTGGAACAATGATAGTGCATGGCATTATCAAAGTTTTTTGCAATATGTTTTAATAGCTCAAGACTATTAAATGCCTCGCCTTTAATTTGGCTATTCAGCATTACTTCAGAGATTTAATCGGCGACCAACTGATACTCTGCCTACGTAGATTATGACACGTCGCTGTGACGTTGCAATGCATACTGCCTCAACCCAATGAGCAGGTTTTCTTCTGGCCTCTTATTATCAGCCAATGTCATTAATTCCTCAGACACAGCATGCTAAGGTGCCAGCACTTCCGTGCCCCGGGGATCGGCAAAAGTTAGTGTCCGATCACTGAGCGACTAGGCTTGTGCCTTCTCACTTACTCACATTGTGCTGTATCGTCTGCTTCACACGTAATTCTGTGTATACGCACTTTAACTTTGTGTTGCCCTGCTAGACTACGTTTGATATATGTACCCAATAATTATGCGCACTGCGGAAGGTTTTTCACGTCCCAGTTATGGTGACATAATTGCGTTATCATATTTGAATCTACTAGTGCGAACAAGTTCGTCCCTAATTAATCGACATGCGGTTCAAGTATCATCCCGCTAAGGACTACTTGACTGACATACCAAGTCATGTACCGCAACCAGGTGTTTTGCAATTAAGTAGTCGCATAACAATCCACTTGTATCATTACCGCTATTCAAGGAGAACCCCCAACATTACCACCCACTCTAGGACCGGTGACCCAACAGTAGTTCCATCTTTGAGAAGTGAATTGTAACTCAAGTTTTGTACTCAGAACCAGCTTCCTTGGATGTCACGAGCATCCTTCATAATTCCAATAATTGGTATAACGTTTATCTTCTGTCAACACATAAAGGAAAACGTTTTATTGTCCGTCGACACATAAAGTAAAATCTGTCTCTTAGACTTCGCATCTTATTAAACTCTTCAATAATTACTGCCGTCTTGGCGAACGATGTCGCAACATGTGATTACTGTTTGAATGGTACATACACATTGTTGTGATTAACTCATTTACTCCAAAGACACATATATGTTTCAGAATTATCCTGATAACCCATTTACTTCTTTGGTACATATAAGTTCTCAGCAAGTTGTAACAACTTGTATCGCAATTAAGAACAGTAATGATGTTACTCAATACATATTCCAAAACCAAGCTCGTGCTTGAATATCTATACTGAACATTATAACTCAGGACACTAAATGTTCCGTGGAGTTCATATGCTTTCAGAGTTATTTCTAAATGTTTAATAAATATTCCAAACGATCAACTATCTTCGCCATCACAGAATCACCCGCAAGAGGGACAGATATGACAATCTGGAACACACCCGGAATCATTTACTTATGACTCCTAAAGTGTTCAATCAATAATGTCACTTGTAACAATTAACCAATCAATTTGAACTGTACTCAAGCCTTGAATATCATTCAAGGTATCAAGCATAAGCTCTAATGTCATTCTCTCATCATACTCAATCAATTATGTTATATATTATAATGGCATCTTAAGCCTCCGTAGACGAGAGGACCTGAAGATATCATACATATCCTCGTCTCTTGTAATAGAAGGTAATCGAAGTTAAATCGGGAGTACCTGAAGATATCATAACATATCGTTGTCTCTTTTCTTGAAAGTAATTGAAGTATAATCAAGAGTACCTGAATGTCATGATTTTTTCTTTATTCATTTACTCCTTCAACTATACACAAATCTTAATCAGCTCTAGGTTTAAGTCTCCATTCATGTATACTTGAAAATATATATACACTCTTCATCAAGATTAACAAGTTAATCCGAAGATTAAAATGACTTTCAAAATTGTGTTATTAACACTAGCTTCACCCGACTGGGACGCAGTCATGAAAATCAGGCTAACTGAAATCCCAACCTTCTGTTAGGAATGTCGATTAGGCCGAATAATATTGCATTCTAAATCTCGATATTTTTATAATCATTATCTTCAGTCACAGAAAATATCATAATCATATCATAACATACTATCGTTTGAAGGTAATTGAATCAAAGTGACAATACCTGATAATACCATAACGTATTACCGGTTCTCTTTATTGACGGTAATTAAATCGAAGTACGAATACATCACGATGCCATAACATGTCACCGTTTTTGTTTATTGAAGGTAATTGAGTTGAAGTGAGAATTCCTGATAATACCATAACGTATTACCGTTACTCTTTATTGATGGTAATCAAATGGAAGTGAGAATACCTGATAATACCATAACGTCTTACTGTTTCTCTTTATTGAAGGTGATCGAATCGATGTGGTAATACCTGACAATACCATAACGTGTTACCGTTTCTCTTTATTGAAGGTAATTAAATAGAATTGAGAATTCCTGATCATACTAGAACGTATTACCGTTTGTCTTTATTAAAGGTAATCGAATTGAAGAGAGAATACCTGATAATATCATTATGTATTAACGTTTCTCATTATTGAAGGTAATCGAATCGAAGTGAGACTATCTGATAATACCATAAAGTGTCACCGTTTCTCTTTATTGAAGGTAATCAAATTGCAGTGAGAATACCTGATAATACCATAACCTATTACCGTTTCTCTTTATTGAAGGTGATTGAATGGAAGTGAAAATACCTGATAATACCATACTGTATTACCGTTTCTTTTTATTGAAGGTAATCTAATCGAATTAAGAATACCTGATAATACTATAACATATTACCGTTCCTCTTTATTAAAGGTAATCGAATAGAAGTGATAATACCTGATAATACTATAACGTATTACGGTTTCTCTTTATTGAAGGTAATCGAACCATTAACAGAGTATTTTACTTCCCTCTCAAAATAATGTTTCACCGGACACCATTAAAATATATTTTCGACCCGAAGGTAATGCTTTTAACGATCATTGATGCTTAAGCTTCAATGGCCAACAACTACACACCAGGTGGCACATACTGTCGACAACGGTATCCGTTCTATCACACCACGGTCTCAAGTTCCTGTCACCAATATTCAGTGTGCTTCGCTATGCCGCCGCATATAGGCAATGTCCAGGTGGTCTGATCACTCATACACTGCTTCGTCTTAACAGACTATATCTCAGATACTATGTCGGAGCACCCATATGCTGCCTTGTCTTATCAGACAATAACTCAGATACTAAGTCTGAGCACCCATATGCTGCCTCGTCTTAACAGACTTTATAATTTCTAATGCATTATAACCTGCAACATTAGTAATATTGAATAATTACTAAAGTGATAACTAAAGTTAATATCAACGAAGTAATATCGAAGATATAAATTACCGAAGTAATAACTGAAGGAAATATCAAAGAAATAATATCGAAGATATGAATTACCGAAGTAATAACTGAAGGTAATATCAACGATGTAATATCGGAGATATAAATTACAGAAGTAATAACTGAAGGTAATATCACCGAAGTATTATGCAAGATAGGAATTATCAAAGTAATAATCGAAGGTAATATCAATGAAGTAATATCGAATAAATGAATTGCCAAAGTAATAATTGAAGGTAATATCAATGAAGTAATATTAAAGATCTGAATTACCAAAGAAATAATCGAAGGTAATATCAATGAAGTAATAACGAAGATATGATTTACCAAAGTAATAACTGAAGTTATTATCAACAAAGTAATATCGAAGATATGAATTACCAAAGTAATAACTAAAGGTAATATCAATGAAGCAATATCGAAGATATGAATTACTGATGTAAAAACTAAAGGTAATATCAAAGAAGTAACATCAAAGATATAAATTACCGAGGTAATAATCGAAGGTAGTATCAATGAAGTAATATCGACGATATCAATTACCGAAGTCATAACTAAAGGTACTATCAACGAAGTAATATTGAAGATATGAATTGCTGAAGTAATAACTGAAGGTAATATCAATGAAGTAATATCGAAGATATAAATTTCTAAAGTAATAACATAGTCTTTAACGTCAACTGATGATCTTTTATAACATTATAAAAGTGACATCCTAGACGTCAAATCATTATTAAACAAGCAACATATTTGATCAAGACACTCTGGGCTACTGTCGGGCCTCTAATTACGCTTGATGGCATCTCTAAGCTCATCATTGGGCTAATTCTCAAACCACACCTATAACTCTGTTTGCTTTGAGTCATTTTTCTTCTGTCCGTAAGACAACCACTCGTCATCTACCTCAGAATGCTCATATTCTTCTGTTATTTGTTCAGAATACTCATTATTCAAGCCTTTGTTGCCCGAGTGTTGTATGGGTTCACGCAACTCTCTTTCGAATATTGTCTAGTAATATTCTTTGGCATAATCCCAGCCATTATCATGCACTTCGAAGAGCCCTTGGTTATAACCATCATTATAACCGCTGTCCATTCTTTCATTATACATCCTCCAGTCGCGAGGTATATATTTATCAATTAGCGCATATATCATTTCAATAGATTCTTTGAAATGAATCATCCATTCAGTGTTACGGGGGTTGTTAAGCCTCGCTTCAATAATATATTTATTAACGTAACAACAGCCGCCTAACTAAACCTCTTTTTCTTTCCTCGTCTTATCCTAAGACTCAACCTGTTGTCCTTGTACAAGAGCTCCCTCTAAAAACAGTCCCCATTTTCATCCTGATCGTGATAGTGGTGTGTATCGATAAGTTCCTTGGAAGGTAATTTCCCGGTGGAAACAAATCTGCAAACGTCGTACGCGATGCCAAGATATTCGGCTGAGTGCAAGACCAAATTCTTCCCAGAGGTACTTCTGGTTTCCTCGTACCAGAGAAACAACTCTCCGAACCGCTGGACGAGATGATCGTGGGCCGTATGTTTCCTCAATTGTCTCAAGGTAAACATATATTTGGAATTCGCTTGTATGTAGTAGAGAAGTAATTGTGAATAATGTTTAGGTAGAATTCTTAATAATATTTTAAAGTGTTCTTCGCTGGTAATGTCTGACTGTGGATTGCTGCTAGAGCTTGGTTCTTTCAATGGTCGGGGACGACCTGAGTATTTTATAGTCTTTTTCGCAGGCTCAAGTATGGCCGCTACTCTAGACTTGACCAATAGGTTTTGCTTGATAGCTTATCTCGGAACATTCTTCCGTGTCGCCGCCATGAGTTCCCATTGTGTATCGTGTCCACGCATGACTGCTTTCAAAGCATTACGCTCCTCATGTGAGGCCATCATCATGACGTGATATCAAACGCACTCCTAAAGCCAACTCATAACTTCAACTGAGACATCTTGCTTATCGTTCGTGCAGTAGTTGTAACATCTGACGTCACTTAGACTATCAGTGCTTTATCGCAAATGAATAATATCACGAGGTTATTAATGCCTCACCGTACGGCTATTCTGCTTTGCTTCAGAGATTTACGTCAGCGACCAACCGATACTCTGCCAACGTAGATTAAGACACCTCTTGAGGTTGCGAGTTCTTATCGCTCCTGGCCTTTAGCCAATGTCATAAATCCCTCACACACTGCATGCTTAGGATCCGGAACTTCCGCGATCCTGGGGTTGTGCACATTATTCCCTATCCTCTTGAGGTAAGGGTGTGACGATCCCGGTTACTCGCATATTGCATATCGCGTGCTGCGCCCCAACATTGCTTATCGCAAGTAGGCTGCGTTGTCCCGTTATCAAAAGATAATAGATATTCCGTTTAATTATGCGCACCACTGATGGTATTTCACATCCTGGCAATTGCGACATAATCGCATTGTCTTCCGAGTCCGCGCAATAAGACTTTCTTTTCGCAAACGTCATATGCGGCTCAGATGAAACCCCGCTAAGGGCCGTCCGACTGACCAACATGTTTCGCTCCGTAAGAAGGTGTTATGCATCGCTGACTCAATAGAAGTCACGTGTACTTGCTTTCCGATCAACATGTATCATTACCGCTATCAGGAGACAACCCCTAACACTATGTCCCTCTCTAAGACCGGTGACCCAACGGTAGCTCCGTCAAAAGAAGTAAACATTCTCTCAAGATACCAGTCAGATAAGGAAATCATAAAAACAGTTGAAAAAAAAAAAAAAAAATCAACTGATTAAACAAAAACACTAAAAAATCAAAAAACTTTTTATCTTCACTTTCGCTTTTTCTTTTGATCTTTCTTTTTAAATTCTCCGAACCTACCGTCCTTTTCCATTGCTGGATTCGTACTGTAGTATTCCTCCAAAAGTTAGTATGCCGACTCGGCGACGTTATCGTAATTTTCCCACGTATTTTCCTCGTGCATATAGCCTTCCCATTAAACCAGAAAAACATGTTTCGAAGCGTCGTCATTTGAAGGTCCGCTCGGGATAATCGATTCCATTTTCCATTCCGAAGAGTCTGCTTCGATTTCGACGACCTTCCTCTCTGGATTCGTTCCACGGTACATCAGCAAAATTTATTTAAGTCTCTGGAAGCCTCCAGAAGTGTCTGAGAGGATGTGGAGTGTAAACTTAGACGTGTCAATTTCAGGAGAGTATCAGACTGTAGGAGGGCATTCCGGCCGGCGTTCAGATATACTGAGATCTCCGATGACTGGTACAGGAGTACCTAGGGAGTGATTGTGATTGGTTTGGGAACACCTTGGTGCGCCGGAGAGAACTGTGGGTGCACCTGGGAGTGCCGGCTACAAGTCTCCGAGCGCTGGGGACAAGTCTGGGAGTGCTGGTGACAAGTCTGGGAGCACCTTGAATCACAGGAGAGCAGTCAGGGAAAAACATCTTCTTTGGGAATGATGCAGGTGCGCCTGGAATGCTGAGGCGCGCCTGGAATGCTGCAGGTGCGCCTGGAATGCTGCAGGTGTGCCTGGAATCCGGCAGGTGCACCAGGAAATCATAGCTACTACTTATCGTTCAACAATTGTTAAAACTCAGGTATTCAGATTGTATTCTCATCTATTTATCAATGCATCTATGAATCTGTATAGCTACCCATCTACACACGGTATATCTGCACTGGCTGCAGGCAGTGCTTGAGAGCAATTCGAGGTGCACCTGAAAATGTCCATCCATTGAACTCAGATATATAATACCAGGCCGTGATTGAGCCAGTGTGGAGATACACCTACAGGCCGTGATCGAGTAAACTTAGAGATGCACTCTGACATCGTGAATGAGCGACTTTGTCGATGTACTTGGAGGCCATGATCACGCAAACCTAGAGGCCTTAATTGTGCAAGTTTGGAGATACGCTTGGAGGCTGTGATCGAGCGAGTTTAGAGGCAGTAATCGTGCGAGTTTGGAGATTCACTTGGAGTCAATGATCGTGCGAACTTGTAGGCCGTAATGGAGCGAGTGTGGATGAGTATTTGTAGGTAGTCAATGGATGGTGCACCGGGTGCCGCGACTCATTTCTTCAGATTGTACACTCGGAACTGTGGGAATGTGACAATGTTACTTAATCTGTGAGCTGTCCTGGCTGATAGCAGTCGATTGTGTAGGGAGAAACACTGGAAGCGGAAGCTACATTCAGGGGTCAACTCGTAATCATGAGGATGAAAGAAAAACAAACAATCTTGGGTGGATACTGTACTCGGTGTATGCTGTAATCGGTGTATGCTGTACTCCATGAATGCTGTACTCGGTGAATGCTGTACTCAGTGTATGCTGTGTTTGGTGTATACTGTACTCGGTGTATGCTGTACTTGGCGCATGCTGTACTCACTGTCAACTCATGAATATGACATAGAGAGATAGAGAGGGATGACTTAACTTTGGGTTCTGCAATGATGCTATAGTTGTGGATGGGATGGAGAGAGATGGGGGATGAAAATGAAAACGATGTGGAGGATACGAGAGGATATGAGAAATCAGCGGTACGACTTGCCTGATTGGGTTGGGAAGACCTCGTATCGGTGCAGTTACACACCGTATTGGGAGTTGTACCAGCCGTATCGGAGATGGTAAATTGACTTGCACACGAAATTCTCTTAAGTTCCAGTTTCTCATGATGATTTCCCCAATATCATCTCTGCTTTCTCATTCTTGTCTTCAACTCTACCATCACCTGACAACACAAAGATAAGTCATCGCTCTCTATCTTTCCATGCCATGATCAAGAGTTAACACCGAGTACAGCATGCACTGAGTACAGCATACAGTGAGTACAGCACACACCGAGTACAGCACACACTGAGTACTGCATACACCGCATACTACGTTATCCCATGATCGACTGTCTTCTGCTCCCAGCTGGTCTCTCATCTCGCTGCAGACCATGTTGTACTCAACTCCCTACATTCCCACGCTTACAAGTCAACCAATGAAGAGAGTCTCGGCTCCTGGAGCACCTCCCTCCCAATCTACAGGGTCCAGATTGACCGCCTCCAAGTACTCTTCCATTCTTGCACAATTATGTCCTTCAAGTGCATCACTAGACTCGCACGATCACAGCCTGCGTATCGTGAAACTCACACGATTACGGTTACCATGCTCGCATCATGACGGCCTCCAAGTGCATCTCCAAACTGGCATGATCTCGGCCTCCAAGTGCATCCCCGACCTCGCAAGATCACGGCCCCCAAATGCATCTTCAAACTTACTCGATCACAGCCTCCAAGTGTATTTCCAATCTCGCATGATTACGGCCACCACACTGTGTCAATCACAGCCTCAAGTGTGCATTTCGTATAATGAGATGATATCTATCTACCCCGGGGTCTTCCAAATATATACTGCCTGTCGCTGAATCCATCTCCGTTATCCCTCTATCCCTGTATCTATATATAGAGAGACTTAGATAATACATGCCATATTATGATGTAGCGAATCTTGTAACTGTAACAAAGACCAATATGATCGATGAAATGCCATGTGGTTGTGGAATCCTAACAACCACTGGTGTAAAAATATGGCACCTGGTATCCCGCAGAGCTTGTGCAGCGGTCTCGGCAGCTCTCGAAGTCTCCCACAGACTTGGGCGGCGGTCTCAGCAGCTCCACAATTTGACTATTCTCATACTCAATCTTGTAGCATCCTGAATGCACCTCCATCACTTCAGGTACTTTGAGGAGCACATGAGAATGCTCTGGCAGAGTCTGAGAGTAATTTGCAAAGCTTCAGGGGGGGCTGGGAGCATCTGGGAGTACTTAGAAGCAGTGGTGAGGGCTACCAGAGTGTCTAGGAGGTTTGCGTATGACTTCCGGACTGAATTACATTTTGCTGATGTTTTTCTCGAGTAAGGATACGTTAAAGACTGGATGTATCTTCCATTTTTCTGGAAGCTTCAACATGCAGTAACGTTTGTTGTGTCCTTCCGATAGTACTTCAAACGGCCCGTACATCTTATCTTCCAACTTCCTGCATCTTCCTTTGGATCGTATGTTCTTTCCATTCAACATTACGAACTCTCCTTTCTTAAACCCTGGAATATCCCTTCTCTTTTTATGGTAGTATTTTGCGAAATTGTTTCTGGCTTCCGATAACCGTTCTTTTAGTTTATCGTGTATCGTGGTCATATAATGCGCATATAACTCTGACGCTGGGTTTCTAAACTGAATTTCGGTCGGCCAGTTTGATCTGGGTTGGTTTCCGGAATTGGCGTAGAATGGCACAATCTTCCTATCCGAATGCTTAGAGTTATTTTAGGCGGTCTCCGCCATTGCTAACATTTCTGACCAGTCGTTCTGCTTGTAATTGCAATATGAACGCAAGTATGCTTCTATTACTTCATTCATTCATTCGGTTGGGCCGTCGCTCTGCGAATGATATGCTGTGGACATCAAGCTGTTTATTCCCAAATAGTCATAACGGTTCGTAATGTATTGTTCGGTGAAAGTCGCATCTCTATCCGATACCACATCCTGAGGTATGCCGTGGTATTTCCAAACGTTGTTGAGGTATGCGCGAGCCACCTCGGTTGCCTCTCTTCTCACAAATGGTATAAAGTGAGCCATCTTTGTCAACCGGTCTACCACTACCAATATATTCTTGTATCCTCCTGACTCCGGTAAATCGGTAATAAAATCGGTAGACACATGCATCCATGGTTTGCTGGCCAACTCAAGAGGGAGTAACAATCCGTGCTTCGCATGCCTTGGTGCTTTCGTTCGTTGGCAGTGATCGCATTCGTTGCAGTATTTCCTTATGTCGTCTTCCATTTTTGGCCAATAGAAATTTCTGCTAACTAACTCCAACGTTCTAACTCTTCCGAAATGTCCAGCCACCATAGAATCGTGCTCCGATTTAATGATCCTGTTCCTGGTTTTTTCGGGTGCATATGGTCTTTCTTTCCATCACAGCAGATCCTCGATTATCTCATAATTTTCATCTGCGTTGTTCCCTATCTTGACTAATTTGCAAATTGATTTGTATCTCTCATCGAGCAAGGCGTCGTCAATAATTTTCCTTTTTCGTTCCGGTAGTAACAACTCGACTTCCATAGCTTCGATACAAATTTCCTGGAAATTGTCATCCTCAATTTCCATCGCTCCTACTTCCAGCCATTGATCTGGTCCCAACAGTGGCTCCGTCGTTATCGCTGTTGTACCTCCCACTCTAAAGGTGTACGCCGGGCACCTAGATAATATGTCTGCTTTTTGGTTCCCGGTTCCTTTTCGGTATTCAATGACGAAATTGTAACCCTTAAGTCGCAAAGCCCACCTAGCATGTCTTCTATTTAGAATTACTTTAGTCGTATAATAAGACAAATTCTGATGATCTCAGAATATCGTTGTCTTCAATTCCGAACCCTGTAGGAATTGGCACAATTTTTCAAGCGCATATACTATCGCTAGCATCTCTTTATCGAATACGTCGTAATTAAATTCGGCGTCCGTCATTTTTCTCGATAAGAATGATACTGGATTTTTCTTGCCGTCTTTGAATTTCTTTGACAGTATCGCTCCGATCGCAAAATCAGAAGTGTCGGTCTCTATCATCGCAGGTCGATTTTGATCGAAATGTCTCATAATTGGCGTAACACCGGAGGTAAATAATATCGTAATCTTCACAAAGGCTGCCTCCTGGGCTTCTCCGAAGTTGAAATTTTTTCCGTTTCGTCTTAACAAATGGTAATTGGTGCTACTATTCCCGCGTAATATGGAAAGAATCTCCTATAGAAATTCCTTTGTCCTAACAATTGTTGGACTTCCTTCTGATTTGTCGCTCGAAGCCAGTTGACAATATCTTCAGCTTTTTTCGGATCAATCTTTATTTCTTGTCCGTTGACGATAAATCTAAGATATGCTACATCCTTTGCATCGAAAACGCACTTATCGATTTCGAGACACAATTTGATTTCCGCTAGCAAATCTAAAACCATTCCAAGCAGTTTTTGGTGTTTCGCTAGGGATCCATTTGTGGCGATCAATATATTGTCGATATATGCCACTACTACCATTCCTTCGTCCTCGTCGATATGGACCTTAGTATTAGTAACTAGTTCTATGCCTAGAACGGTCTTAATATTCGATTGACTTCACGTTGAAAAGTCGCAAGTACATTTGTAAGTCCGAATGGCGTAACCAAGTATTCGAACAATCCAAACTTTGTGCGGAAAGCCGTATATTTCTCATGTCCCAATGCCATTCTCATCAAATCAAATCCGGCTTTGACGTCCAATTTCGTAATGTAATTCGCGCCGTTAATTCGCTGTTTAAGCTCATTCATAATAGGTAACGGCGTTCTATCCTTAACTGTATGCTGATTTCAATGGCGATAATCAACAAACAGTCTGAATCCATTTCCGTTCGGTTTAGGTACGAACAATATCGGACTTCCAACTGAACTTGAAGATAGTCGAATTTTTCCTTCCTTAATCATCGTCTTGAGATATTTCATAAGAATTTTCTCCTCCTCAAGTGATAATTGAGATATCGGTGCCATCTGTAACTGATCTTCCGGTGAATTCAATTTGATCCTAGGATCGCATCCCTTATTATCAGGTAGCTTCTCTGATTCTATTTGATCGAGTAACAATAACCACTTGTGGTAATATTCCGGTAATTTCTTTGCTATTTCTGGATTCCTCGTAACTATTTCTCCTATATTGACAGCATCGGGCCTAAGAGCCACTCTTCGGTCGTAAGATATCTCGTAATCGGGTCTGACCTTATGGTGTCCGAAGCAGGAACCATCGTAGTGGGGAAAATGTAACTGAGAAGTAGTTCCCTCTGCTCTATGTTTCTTTAAATACCATGCTGGTATTAAAGCATCATACTTACTAGAAGTCCTCAGAACTTCGAAAGCATGATCCTCGACGTCATAGGTTCTATGATTTCCAAAAGATAACCCCAATGGAATTGTATATAATCCCTCGGTATCTATCTTTCTTCCACCGATGTCCGAAGTCTTCTGTTGTCGGATGTGTTTAACAACCGGTATTTGGAACACTTTTGAAGCTTCAGGTGAAATAACAAAAGAGGTGCTTCCAAAATCCAGCATGCATCTTATCGGAAAGTATTTCCCATCAAAGTCTATGAAGAACTTATCAATAGGTCTTTCTCCGATTTTGGTAGGTGAAATTTTCTGTAACAACGGTTTGTCATTGTGTTTGTTAACCGCATTATAGAAAACAAAGTCTCGAGATTTATTTGGTCTTTTGGTGACAGGTGAGCTAAGCTCCGTGGTTGCTTTGCGTTTATTGATCGTTATCCTTTCGACAATAACGTGGCCGCACCAGGTCGTGATGTTGATTATGATATAATTGAATTCGTATCGTCGTAATGTATTGGTATGATTGTATTTGAATTCTTATCACCTTACTGACCAGCAGTTTCGATCTTCTGATTATCCTCAGAGGTGAAAAAAAAATGTTTTAATTAATACTTGTCGTAAGAAAATTCCGTCAATCCCACCAATTCTCTCCCAAAGAACGAATCGAATCCGAACTAGAACTTTCATCTGAACTTGAAGATTCAGTTTCCTTCTCCGAACTCGAAGATTCTGTTTCGTTCTCCGAACTCGAAGATTCTGAAGCGGTGTCCCTTAGATCCTTGCTTTCAGATTCCAAACTATATTCATCTTCCTCTCCAACTTCCAATTCCAATGCTCTGATCCTCATCTTTTGATACTCCTTTGCTTTCGGAAAGCTGGCTGTCCCCTCGTCCGTCTTTATCGGTCGACCAGATTCTCTTGAAAAATGCTTTCCCTGTCTGTCCGAAGGCCATGCACATCTTAGGCATTCCTTATCCTTTCTTCTTGCTGAAAGTTCCTGCTCGGAAATCCCTTTCAAGTGATCATCGTTAGAAGATTTTCTTCTATCCTTTTTTCGAAACCGTTCTTTTCTTGGTTTCTTATAATCCTTCCAAGGTTTATCGTATTTTTTCTTAACTCAGAAACCGTCCTTGTCGCGTTTCTTAGTTTTTTGTTCCTTGGTATCGTAGGTTTTCAGAACCACATTTTCCTTTGCTTCATCCCATTTGTCTGCCGTCTTTCCGGCGTTGGTGATAATGTCTATCATTTCTTGATCCGTTTTGCCGGTTAGATCGACCACATGCATCTGGTCGAGAATTTTCATTGTGAGACGTTCGAGGATAAATTTCTTCAAAACCGCTCCGGTCAACCGAGGTTTGTCGTTGAAGGTTTGAATTCGAGTCAACATATCGCATATCCAACACTTCTATCTGACTTTTTCCATGTTTGAATAAGCCACGTCCCTTGCTTCTTTGTCCGTGAATCTTAGCTTAATATCGTTCTGATATCCTGTCCAAGATCTCGGATATTTTCCTGCCAAGGTATTACTTTCCCACTGTATATGCCAGGCCGAACCATAGTTTGGCAATTGTGCTCCTACCCAATTAATTGTTCGTCAAGAATTGTCGAACTTCTCTGGTTGATGATGCATAAAGGTCTCTAACATGATCCAACAACACTCCAAATCGTCGCCCGCATTTTCTTCGAACTGTTTTGGATCCTATAATTTAATGGGCTTAAACTCTGCCGTTCTCTTCTTCCTTCGCCTTCCACTGTCTGACCCTGTTGGTCCTAGTGGTGGTCCCGGAGGAGGTACCGGTGGTTGCCCTGGAGGTGGTACTGGTGGGTGCCCTGGAGGGGTGCTGTTGTTTGCCCTGGAGGAGGTGCCGTTGGTTGTAAAGGATTATTTGGATCCGGAACATCTGCGTCCTCCTCATTGTCGTCTGATCCATTTCCTCCTCTAAGTCTTCCGTAGACCTGACTTGCATCCTCCCTGGTATTTACCGATGATGACTCATACTCTTCATCATCCACAAAGCGGGTCCATTGTGTCGTTCTCTGAGTTCCGCTTGGCCCTTCTTGTACTGATCTAGGTCGATGGGAGGTACTTTCGGACAACTTATAATGTTCCATATGTGTTGTAAGACCAGTACTAACTTCTGTATTTTTTGCAATACCACATCCAGTGCTTTTGAATGTCGATCAAGGTCTGCCTTCGTAGGTAACCTTCTAACATATTTGTCGATATTTTCGACATTATTCTCAAGCGATTGGTGAGCATTTCTCCAAACTTTGATATCGTCCTGTAGGGTAACGAGTGCTTTCTTATGATTAAGGAGGGTATTCGTATGACTGATCTGTTTCTTAATCATGTCCTGTAATTGATTCGATATCCCTCCAACAGCCTCAGTTGCTTCCCTGACTATATGGTTGTCCGGTTGTTGAAGAACATTTACTCCCGCTCTAAGCTCCTCGAGCACTGCTTGTTGTATCATCATTTGGCTTCCAACCCCGGCGACTTCTCCTTCTCTCATCGTCCTTTCGGTATGGATTCTTGCTTCCAGAATTTGTGTGTCTTGTAGTACTAACAGGAATTCCCCCTCGATGGCTCCTTTCTCGGAGTTGCATGCCTCGATGACATAAATCCTTTGCTGTGTTAGTCCCTGCAGCTGTTGTTGCAGTGGGTCCCCCTGAAGCATCTCTACTTCTCATAATCCCAACTGTGCTTCCTCTGGTTCCCCGCTCTCCTTGATCTGCTTCAATTATTCCTTCACGGCCTCTATCCGCTGTTGGTACTCTTTGCACCATTCATGTATCTCCTGTGGTCTCGGTAACCTGCCGGAGCTCGGTTTCTCTATCCTCAGCGACCTGTGGGTCGAGGTCCCCGTGGAAAAGGTAAGCCTGCGGCTGGGGATAGCCATCTCGTACTATTATTGTTGTGTGCGAGACTGGTATAGCAAATAGAAAGACTCCTTGTTGCGCTGTCTCCGGGTCTTCCGTACAGATCCTGCAATCGCAATCTTCCTTATTGCAATGTTCCGGACAAACTCTAAATATCTTGAAGCTGTTTTGTCCTTGGAAGACTCCTGTATCTATTGCGTAATAACAGCAAACGTCCTGTTGGCACAAATGACAGCTTTCGGCTTCTGTCTTTTCAATTTCTTCCTGTATTATACAACGAATGCAATAACAAGATATCCTTATGCAATGTTGTTTGCAGTATAGTTCCCCTTGTACTATGCAGCAGTAATTTTGTTGACAATCAACGCAATCGTTTATTTATTTCCGCAGTTTTCTTAGCAACCTGCATGCGTATGTTCGGGAATACTCGTATTCCGTGAAAACGTGTTGTGAATATGTTTTTGTTGACGGAGTGAAAATGATTGATAATTGTTGTTCCTTAGGTAGTCGGTATAACAATCCTCCCGACTTATACAGTTCGTTGTATAATGTAATCAGTTCCTCAGTCATATGCTTTGTGTTGTCTCTTTGCGTATATCCACAGTATATTATGTGGTAGTCGATATAAGTCGAAGATGCAAAGAGGACACAAGTAGACTTTCATGTCGCGAGCCAACAGTCGTATTGTTGCTAGCTTTGTCCAACCGGTATTGCAATACGGGCAATATATATGTCTCATAAATCCTCAGTCTCTGATTAAGCGGAGTTTTAAAAGATTATACTGTTACGCGGGTTGTTAAGCCTCGCTTCAATAATATATTTATTAACTTAACAACAGCCGCCTAACTAAACCTCTTTTTCTTTCCTCGTCTTATCCTAAGACTCAACCTCTTGTCCTTGTACAAGAGCTCCCTCTGAAAACAGTCCCCATTTTCATCCTGATCGTGATAGTGGTGTGTATCGATCAGTTCCTCGGAAGGTAATTTCCCCGTTGAAACAAATCTGCAAACGTCGTACGTGATGCCAACTTACTTGGCTGAGTGCAATACCCAATACTTCCCAGAGGTACTCCTGGTATCCTCGTACCAGAGAAACAACTCTCCGAACCGCTGGACGAGATGATCGTGGGCCGTACGTTTCCTCAATTCTCTCAAGGTAAACATACATTTGGAATTCGCTTATATGTAGTAGAGAAGTAATTGTGAATAATGTTTAGGTAGAATTCTTAATAATATTTTAACATGTTCTTTGCTGGTAATGTCTGACTGTGGATTGCTGCTAGAGCTTGGTTCTTTCAATCGTCGGGGACGACCTCAGTATCTTATAGTCTTTTTCGCAGGCTCAAGTTTGGCCGCAACTCTAGACTAGACCAATAGGTTTTGCTTGATAGCTTATCTCGGAACATTCTTCCGTTTCGCCGCCACGAGTTCCCTTTGGTTATCATGTCCACGCATGACTGCTTTCAAAGCATTACGCTCCTCATGTGAGGCCATCATCATGACGTGATATCAAATGCACTCCTAAAGCCAAATCATAACTTCAACTTAGACATCTTGCTTATCATTCGTTCAGTTGTTGGAACATCTGACGTCACTTAGACTATCAGTGCTTTATCGCAAATTAATAATAACACGAGGTTATTAATGCCTCACCTTACTGCTATTCGGCTTTGCTTCAGAGATTTACGTCGGCGACCCACCGATAGTGTTAGCAACGGGTCCAAATTCCCGGGTCGGTTCCGGGTACGGTTCCACCCGAAACCGGACCGTGGCAACGGGTCTTACCACACCAAAAACCCGGACCGTTGCCATTGGGCCGGTTTTACCACCAAAAACCCGGCATTTCAAGTTCACAATTTTGGCTCCAATTAAGTATTTGAGTTCTGATCGTATCATGACATGATTAGTACGTAGATTGTGCAGTTTTAGTCGCTCTTTCACCTCCCTCTCTCAGATTTGGGATCGGACCAATATTCGTTGTGTCGCTATCGAAAACCCGCCAATTTCGCGTACAATATCGCGTTATTTCACAGCTACTCTACGAATATTGGTCCAATCGCAAATCTGAGAGCGCGAGGTGAAAGAGCGGCTAAAACTGCACAATCTACGTACTGATCATGTCATGATACGATCAGAACTCAAATACTTAATTGGAGCGAAAGTTGGAGGAACCGCAAAATGGAACAGCGGTCCGGGTACAACCCGACCAAAAAACCGCGGGTTAATGTCCGGTCCGGGTAACAAACCCGCCAAGCCAACCCGGGTGGGGTTTTTGGCCGGGTAACGATCCGAACCGAACCGAACCGCCAGTCAAAACCCGAACCGCTGGCGGGTTACCCGGACCCGTTGCTAACACTACCCACCGATACTCTGCCAATGTAGATTAAGACACCTCTTGAGGTTGCGAGTTCTTATCGCTCCTGGCCTTTAGCCAATGTCAATAATCCCTCATGCACTGCATGCTTAGGATCCGGAAGTTCCACAATCCTGGGGTTGCGCGCATTATTCCCTATCCTCGTGAGCCAAGGGGGCGGCGATCCCGCTTACTCGCATATTGCATATCGAGTACTGCGCTCCACGTTGCTTATCGCAAGTAGGCTGCGTTGTCCCGTTATCGAAAGATAATAGATATTACTTTTAATTATGCGCACCACTGATGGTATTTCACATCATGGCAATTGCGACATAATTGCATTCTCTTCCAAGTCCGTGTGATAACAATTTCTTTTCGCAAATGTCATACGCGGCTCAGATGAAAGCCCGCTAAGGGCCGTCTGACTGACCAACATGTTTCGCTCTGCAAGAAGGTGTTATGCATCGCTGACTCAATAGAAGTCACGTGAACTTGCTTTCCGATTAACATGTATCATTACCGCTATCTGGAGATAACCCCTAACATTCAGATTGTAACGATAGATAGTTTTCTTCATCAAACCGGAAATATTGCATGATCGTTGATTGCTCAAGAACGTTTCGTAATTGAATCATTGTTATTGACAACGCAATAATGATCTATATGTCGTTTAAGTTTCTGCATCGGAGGACAGGTCAGGTCAACCACTGGCAGCATTTTACCTATGAATTATTGTCTGGGCAATAACACCACTCGTTTTTATTTTTTTTTCGGGTTTTTCGGATAATAAGAACCGTCATTATTAAGGGTTCGTATTCGAAATTGATTAGGTGTGTATCCTGCCAAATCAAATATATTGATATTAATTAATTTTTTCCCCGAAATTAAATTCCGCCATCAGGTATTACTAAAGGTTCAGATTTGCGTAAGATAAACCGACTCCAAACCGGATTTTCTGATATCCATAGCAATTCTTGCTGATAGATATCCTTATATGGAGATCTCTTATAGCCGTATTTATATGCTGATTCGGCGAAAGGTATTTGGAATGAGTATTGACTTGTTATCTTATTCCTAGGGGTAGCTACAGGGTATAGCGATGCCCAATATTTTTCCGTCTGGAGGAAAAATGCTCCTTTTTCCTATAGCATACGCTGTCAAATTTTCCTTATTCATAAATCTCTCATGCGTATCGCCAGACAACAAACGTTCGTAGTCTGTATAGGTCGTATACCCAACAGGGACAAATATAAATAATCCTATTGGAAGCTATCAGATCATTAGCCACTAAATTGTATCGTGGTGTAATACAATACTGCCAGTACACCCTCAATACCTTGATAGTTCTGTTGTTCAGATACTATCGGCAATATTATGTCTTAGTGTGATCTCCCTCAATTTGTGTCGAAATCCTTAATAATGTTTAAAGATTATTAGAATACTAACCCTAGAGCGATAAAGGTTATTGTTTATTATACTGTTATGGTGTTACTTAGGTACTAAGTATACGTACTTATACTAGTAAAGCCGTAGATCCTATTTCCGTTGAGGTTTATTAGCTTGATTTTTCCTGGCCTTTTTAAGTTGCCGCTTAGTTTGAAGTGGCAGATTTATTCATCGCTTTCGAGTTCTTCTCAAAGGGTCTGCAACGTATGATTGTATGATAACGGGATTTTGCTGTGGAAACAGATTGTTGATACAAATCTTCAATCCCTCGTCTAATCCAAGGATTCAGGCTATCCACCAGACGCAATTTGCCACAAAGAAAGACTGGTTTTGATTGGCAAAGATATAATCTTTTCGATCGGGTATATTATAACTTATTTGTCGTTCTCGAAATTGACTATCATGAATCAAAGGTAATACTTATCAACGGAGCGGGGCTGCCAGTATAAAAAGCTAATCTATTCTTGTATATAAATAATAGGTATAGGTATCATAAAAACTCAATAATAAATACAGGTCTTCTTTCGCTGGCAGGTTTCTGACTGCTTGCCGCTACAGCTTGTTCTTTCATTGCCAGGGACCATGTGATCTCATTTATAGCCATGTTCGAGAGTTTTTGCTATCGCTTGCCCATACTTCCATGCCATGATTCCTTCACTCGTAATTGCATCTATTGCGATCGCGACTGACATTCTTCCAAATGCACCCGGTAATAGATTGCCATGCTTCCCTCAGGTTATCGTATTCATATACTGTGGTTTTGGGGAGACACTCCCCAGATTAACATCAGGCCATACATTATATTAAATTACATCAGACATGTATCAGATCATAACTTCAACTTTGATATCTCGCTACCCATGTGTTCAGTAGTTGGAACAATAATAGCGCTAGGCTTTTTCACAGTTTTTGGCAATATGTTTTAATAGCTCAAGACTATTAAATGCCTCGACTTTAATTTGGCTATTCCGCATTGCGTCAGAGATTTAATCGGCGACCAACTAATACTCTGCCAACGTCGATTATGACAGGTCGCTGTGACGTTACAATGCACCCTTCCGCAACCAAATGAGCAGGTTTGCTTCTGGCCTCTTATCTTCAGCCAATGTCATTAATCCCTCAGGCACAGCATGTTTAGGTGCCGGCACTTCCGTGCACTGGGGATAGGCACAAGTTTGTCTCCCGTCTCTGAGCGACTCGGCTTGTTGCTTCCCACTTACTATCAGTTTGCTTAATCCTCTGCTGCACAGGTTATACTGCATATTCGCAATTTCGCTGCATGTTGTCCTGCTAGACTAGGTTTGATAAATGTAGCCAATAATTATGCGCACTGCTGAAGGTTTTTCACTTCCCACTTGAGGCGACATAATTGCGTTATCATATTTGAATCTGCTACGGCGAACATGTTCGTCACTAACTGATTGACATGCAGTTCAAGTATTACCCCGCTAAGGACTACTTGTCTGACATACCAAGTGATGTACCGCAACCAGGTGTTCTGCAATTAAGTAGTCGCATCACCATCCACTTGTATCATTACCGCCATTCGAGGAGAACCCCTAACAGTGCTTACTGCTGCAATATATGCTTCCACATGATCTTCGACAGTGGTTACAGCCTGACACTTCGACTCTCAGGGCCCTGTATCACAACCTTTTTCAGTGAATATTGCAGAGCTGACAACATCATGCTGTTTGATGTTGCTGCCTGTGAAGTCAAATACCTTTCTGTACACAGGAGGTTTCCCATAATGGGCAGCTATAACTTGGTCATCCAGTGCTCTACGTTGAATTGGGGCATTCTGTAATATTAGTTGACCGCTGTCTACCTTGATATGAGTATACTCACATTCAAATGCATGCTGCATTCTAGGATAGTTAGTTCAGGGTTTACAGACAGAAATTAAATGTGCATGAAGGGTCATACATAAAGGAGCTGTACTTCCAGAGTCGCAGTGAACACATTAATGCCTGGGTTGCAGTTGTGTCTCAACTGGCAATGTATTCAATAAAACAACTCACATTCTACTCGCTGCTAATACACTCAGACCTGGACGCACTCTTGGTGGAGCCCGATTCCTTTGCATGGAAGTAAAGAAGTAGATGATAAAATAATCAAGTGGGAGGTGTTGAAAACGATGTTAACAAACAGAGGTGGGATGTCCTCAGAAACATATATTTCGCCTCCAGTTACAATGGAATGCATACCAGCTGACATGCATGTTCGACAAAAGGTACATCTTACTGCGTATTGCTGCAGATAACCCACACTTCAACTATTCTGTGATGTACCATACGATGGTCTGATGTTGTGTTTTTGGTTACCAGGTTAACACTTTGGGAATGTCCGCAGAAATCTCATGTTTGTGTGATATATATATCACATTCTTCACCGCAAAGAATGCCAGCTGATGTATGTGTCAAGCAATTCCCAGCATCCTATCTAAACAATCCGCTAAACATCATTTCCTGATATGCGGTTACCATTGGAATTCCCAATGCAGTGACTGTCAAAATGCTGATTTTGTTTCGTTCCACTCAATTCTGTGTCCCAAGCATGACACCACAGACATAACTTGGCTCCATATGGTCTGATATTGCGACATGCAACATCTTGCCTGTCAACATTGTCAACACAATATACAATATTCAAAGCCCAGAAAATCAAAATTTCGCCACTTCCGGCTGGCAAATGTCGCAAAGCAACAAAGTGCCCCACATGATGACATCTAGAAGCTAATGAAGACACCTGCCACGTAGTGGGAGAAATGATCTGAGCCTTGGGCCAAGGGAGAGATTGCGATCCTGAATAATCCTTCTGGCGGGGAAATGACATGAAACTTTCATGTTACACAATGAGGCGAATGTGAAATGGATCGAACATTGTATAGATTGAGAAACAGCTCTGGCAACAAAGCGAGGTGAAGATACAGAGACTGCAATGACACAGAAGCAGGAACATACTGGAAATGCTGAAAAGGCAGAATGGAAAACAACACAGGCTGATACAACATTGGAGATGATGATAAACACCATTGGTGACAGTCTGAACAACCTTGCGATTTGCAGTGAAGAGGAGGATGGGGACGGCAAGTATGATGTTGGAGCACATCCTAAGCTTGGTACGCTGAGCAAGTATGACACACCCTGCGGGATGACGGGCACAATCTTCAAAGCTGTCCCGATTCAGACAAAGCAGTTTGCCTAATCCAGATGATTCTTCACAAATTGATGTACACACATTGCGTAGGTCCAGCTGACTACTTACCTACGAGAGATAAAATGTACTGCAAAATAGGATTGAAGGTTCAAACTGTTGTTCAGCTGTGAACGGAATATGATGCAGCGTCATCTGGACTGATAACAGTTGGTGAACTTAAGGACACTCACAATATGATCCCAAGAATATCACCAATGCTGCAGTTACCTTCATGACCAGGAAGTAGTCATACGAGGCTAGATTCTGGGAAACCACACATGCAGAAATGCATTCGTTCAGTCCCATCCGACACCACACCCTATTCATTACTCATTTACTAATCAATACCTGTTCATCCTGTAAAATCATACCTTGGCATATAGCATCTGAATCTAAGTTCCATGCACAAATCAGATTCTGAGTAAGTTATGGTGACATCTGGTGCACCGTTGTTGGATTACATTGACAAAGTGCGATACTGGAAACAGGATCTCTTGGAAGAGTAATTCGTGTACCAAGTTTGCTAAGTGTCAGCTTGTACTTGTGATCTGTGACCAAATTTTAAGACATGATACTTTGTCTGTATATATTCAAGGGTTGGATATGCCATGCCAATATTCTAAACCCCAAATCAGATTGACTGACAACAAATGAATTTGATATCATACACCAGGTCACTATTAATACAGATAACAACAATTACCTTACCGACAAAATTCACAATCAAAATTGAATTCAGTGATGACTTCCAAGTGATAGACGGCGCGGTAACATCTCAATTCAAAATGGGATGAATGACGATTGTCATGCCACATCAAGGTATATATTAAACTGAATGAGTCTTACCACTGACCTCATGCACATGGTAGAGATTTCAAAAATTGCTTATGTTTGGTAATGATAATTACGGCGAATGAACTGGATGAGAAATGGTGAAACTGTTGTCCTAGAACCATCCAAAACTAGTAGGCAGAAAACCAGTGGGTTACTTGATGGCCAAAAGCGCTGTGAGGTGACAGGCCGACATCATATATCACCTAGATGATGTGTTCTATAGTGAATCACAAATTGATAGACATGGAAGCAATTACACACAAATGATGATATATAGAAACAATTTATTGGCAGTCAATAATGACTGTATGCAATTTGACATTCAGTAGTTCATCATCCGAGTACAACTAGTATTTGAGGCATGTGAGCATCAACCGAGTGTCAACGATTGTTGCTCTTATATTTTGCTGACACAAAGTGCTGTATAGTTATCTTTTTGCGAAGTGATTATATTGGCCATTTTTATATGTAAAAGGGAAAGTTACAAGTGGGTTGCCCAACCCTGCAAATGAGTGTCAACAATGCACCTACAATTTGTGGTTGAGTGAGTTTGATACTGAAACATAGACTTGTACCCTGTGACACAGAACAATTGAATTTACCGCTGTTAGATTCAAACATGCGATTGACGACATTCCGACCATGGTTGGAAAATTGGCATCGATGGTGAGTCAACTATTTTTGTGCTTGAATTGTAAATTATCTAACTGCTGTATGACCACATTCAGCTACAATATGAGTGTTGCTGGCCCCTATGGGCAAAAATTGTTCTGACAATATCGCTACCATCTATTAAACATTAGTGTCAATGGACACTCAATGATGTTTCTGAGGGCATCATGGATAATCGATAAGCAAATAACAGTGTCAAACCAGAATCTTTCGATTAACTGCCTTTATGGGCAAAAATACTATATATGATATTGCTACTACATTGTGGAAATGTTCATCAACAGTGTGTCAACAATTCTTGATCTTGAATCTTGGATGATCTGAGTGCTATGGAACAGCATTGAGGTACAATTCACCTTATGGCGGGATTTATGGGTAAAAATGCTAGTGACAATATTGAATCTGCATCTTTCAATTAAGCACCCATTGAGCATTGTCAATTATTGTCGCGGCTCAGTACGCTACACAGCAATGAAATGCATTGGGTTCTTACCAAATTCACTGGTACATGGTCAGTCTGTTTGATATGTACTTGTATACAACTTGACAATTATGCATGCCAAGTCATACAGATTAGATTTTTTGGCTTGTAGGTCTGAAGTCGATATATAAGGACCAGAATGCTTTGTTACTTTAACGTAACTCTCTGCAGTCTCTAAAGGCGTATTCGCCAGGTTTCTCAGTCTGACGGCGATGTCTGATTCAAAATGTTGAAATACCTCATTGCTATATGATGCGATCTCTTCCAACAATGAAATTGTCTTTATTTCTCAGTAGAGTGACCTTACTTGACTAATCAGCTTTGGTGCTTGGTGGACTTCAATGACTGTAGGCTCATAAAGTCCCATTATTTGGAATAATTCTAGCCATGTGCCTTTCTGGCAATGTTATTTGCACTGCGGAATTGAGGAGACCAGCAGCCCAGGAAATCATATATATAGTGTGTCATCAAATTCTTCTCCGTTCATCAGAATATGATACCAGTTCAGTCCACAACCACTTGCTACCAAAACTTCACAATGAAAAGTGTAGGTAGTACCCAGAGTCAGAGGTTATTGAACTGACCAGTTTCACGGTCGATGAACCTAAGTCGGCAATCATTACAGGGCAAGGAAGTCGAGGAATAACCATTGTAAATTCACCTATCAAATTTATGTTCAACATCTTGGTTTGGTTCATACTGACTAAATTGACACACAAAACACTCCAAACTCACAGCCAAGGTCTTTGAAATTTCAGAATTTTCCAAGTCTAGTGGAATTTCTATCTCATGTAAGAATTGGTTGTGCTTAATATTCAGTTGAACAATGTATTAAATCTCGAGCTACGGCTGTGCTATAATGCATTATAAATAAACCTTATGCTACTGTCGGCCCCAACCTTTAGCTACATTTGACAGAACGAATACTCACCGACTGTGAATGCAATTAAAACGCACTTACAACGACACAAAAATGTTCATTCAGCATCGTATTCATGTACATCAATGAAGAAACTAACCATAACGTCAGTCACTGATTACTCTCTGGATCAACACAGCGCATTGTGTAAAGTGCAAGTCACTTTCAATGTAGTTGATCGCCTGTTCATTTCTGTTTTGGCCAGCTTGTTGGGGAAGATAAGACCTGGATCATCGTACTGGACCACGGCTGAGTGTACATTGTTGGGACTTTGCCAGTTGATTTGAGCTCACCAACGGCTGTTTGATATGAATTACCAATGATAATGCTTCCTCAGATTGGAAGATGACTAGCAAGCTGCAATCAACCTTTGAGGCATCTGGAAACGTGTGGCCTGTCATGACAAACCATATATGGTGCTTCATGCACGTCATTCAGCTGGCTTTGAGTGCATTGCTGAGCATTCTCAGTGTAAAAGGTCACACCATATCTTGGGATACCATTGGGTGTGATTAGAAATTTTGACCGAAGAAAACCATGGCAATTGAGAAGAGTCAAAGACTTCGAAGAAGGAGTGCAATTGTGGCATTCCGAAGGTGTCAGTGTTGTGTACCGGCAGAGCTGGACATTATGTGTCTAGGGTTGTGTAACAGCCATTCTATAAAGTCGGCTGGCCACAGGCCTTATATCTCTGGTGATAATCTCTCATATATATCTACATGTCTACATTGATAGTCACTTGAGTCCACATTTCCAAGCGTAACCTGGTACCGCCGGACACTGGGGCATTTCTCTGTACACTCCTGAAGGTGGTTTAAAGAGGATATTTGAAGAAGTATATATTTTAAAATACTGTCAATGTCTTCAAACTGACCTTCATATAGCAGAGTATGCTTACTCAATCGATTACACTGACACCTGGTTGTGAAACCAAGTTGGTTGACTGACACAGAGCCAGAACCCGCATCATGGTACATGCAATTATGGATGTGAAGTGGCTTCAGAATTGGACACTGGAGTTGTTTGACTGAGCCTACCGATTACAATTATCCGCCCGCCAGTGGCTTCAGAATCAAGTCCTGATAGATTACCAGCCACACATCACAACACCAAATGGAAGGATGATTGTCAAGTAAGTACCAACAGTCTTGAGGCCATTCCGATACTAGACCCTGTGGTTATTCACATTGCACAGGTTGCCATTTCATTCTGTGACGACAGTCTGCAATAACAAGTTTGACTACATGGATAGTGTTATGCGATCTTCAGATAAGAAGAAGACTCAATGGAACCAACACATGTGCTTCGCCATAAAGTTGGCACGACAGAAGCTGACAGAATATTATAATGCGGTGCCTCCAATGACAGTTATTCTTCTGAAAGATGGACATATCATTAATCCTGTCCTGATATTTCAATCTGTTCTGATGTTAGACAAATGAATGAATAACGATCAAGGTGACGCAATATCCTATAATCCACAATGAGAAGAGGCCTTTCTGATGTGTGTGTAGAATGTGAACTGCGCCCTACAAGGATGTATAACAGTCATTATACCCGAAAATGTGCCGAGCAACACTTGCCGCCTCCCTGTAATGGATTTATAATCGATTGATTCTGCTGTTGATTTCTCTGATTTGTCCAGTGATGATGAAGAATACTTAGTGCCTGGCAATGTGTCTGAAACTACACCCAGTCAAAGGGATCGCACACCATGCTGATTGTCCACTGCAAGATGCTAGTTGCATTCGCCGCCAGCTGTGAAAAAGACCTGGGGGCAAATTATTCCAAATTGCAATGATTGCCACTCCAACCCAGTTGTGATTCCCAGTATTGTGTTGATACTGGACATCACTGACTGGGGGAGTCAACAAGTGGAAACCAACTCAATATACCACGATCACTCCAATGTGTCACAAGGCATATTTTCTATTATTCCATATGGCCCGAGATTGGAGGCTAGTTTGACCCTTGGGCCAGATGTTACACGCTGGAGGCTGTTAGAAACCACAAGAAAGACCCGTTTCAAATAAGTCATTGAAAGCCAGTTTTCTCAAGCATTAAACCTGACACAAGAAGGCTATCACCCAGCATTGGACTATTGTTACGGGGGTGTATTCCCTAAGTAACGTTATTATTGTATCCGATGATACTTTTTAGCACTTAGGTCCACTGCCGTAGATACTATTTCCGTTTCGAAAGTTACTCGGTCAAAGAATCTGTATCGATAGCCCTTAATCGATTTTGTTGCTTTTTACTTAATATCGATTTTTGCCTAGCCTTTCCAGGTTGTTTCTTATTTTGTGGCAGGGAATTAATCCTTCCTTTCCGGGTTCTCCTTAAAGGATCGGTAATGTATTTTTCCGGAGCTATGGTTTTTCGTGTATTCGAATCCCCGCTAATATCCCTAGCTATATCTCGAGGAGTTGAAGATATTCCTCGACAGCCTTCGGCTCGTACAAGGTTATCAATATGTGTTGTTAAGCCGGTATCTAATCCTATAACACTGGCTATCCACCAGGTGCAACTTGCCACAAAGAAGTACTAATTTTATTTATCGAAAGATATAATCTTCTCGAGCGCGTAAATAATGACTTCTGAATCGTCCTTGAAGTTTAGCGTCATTCAGTAGGTACTTCTCAAAGGTGCGGGGCTGCCGCTACAAAAAGCTAATGGATTTTATATAAATATAAAGGTATAGTTATCATAAAAACTCAATAATAAATAAAGGTCTTCTCCGCTGGTAGGTATCTGACTGTTCACTGCTAGAGCTTGGTTCTTTCATCGTCCGGAGACAATGTGAGTACTTTATAGTCTTTAGCTGGCTCAAGTTTGGCCGCCATTCCTCTGACTATGACAACGGACTTATCTGATAGCTTATCTCGGAATACTGTCCCGAGATACGCCACGAGTTCCCCAAGGTTATCGTGTTCATGCATGATTGGTTTCAAAGCTTTGTGCTCCTCGTATGAGGCCATCATCACGTCATTATATCAAACGCATCTTATGCCAACTCATAACTTCAACTTAGACATCTCGCTACTCGTTTGTGTTCAGTAGTTGGAACATCTGTCGTCTCTTGGACTGATCAGTGCTTTTGGCAAATATTAATAACTCAAGGTTATTAATGCCTCACCATACCAATTTGGCTATTCGGCTTTGCTTCAGAGAGTTATGTCGGCGACCAACCGATACTCTGCCAACGTAGATTATGACACCCTCTTGGGGTTGCGATGCATACTAACTCAAAAGATATGAGCAGGGTCGCTTCTGGCCTCATGGCTGCAGCCAATGCCAATAATCCCTCACGCACTGCATGCTTAGGTTCCGGACTTCCGTGAACCGGGGAGTGCGCGCACCGACCCTTATCTCTGAGAAATAAGGTGCGACGATCCCTCATACTCGCATATTGTATAACGCGTGCTGCGCTCTAGTCCTTAGCTTTGGCTCAAGTTTGGCCATCGCCGTTCCACTGACTATTGCGATGTCCCGCTATCAAGGTGAAGTAGGTGTAATGTAATATCATGCGCACCGCCGATGGTTTTTCACATCCCGGTAATGGCAACATAATTGCGGACTTCCGAATCCGCTTGATAAGTTTGCTCTCATCAAATCATTACATACGGCTCGGATGTAACCCCGCTAAGGGCCGTCCAACTGATTCCATGTCTCGTTCCGCAAGAAGGTGTTTTGCTCCAATGACCAATGGTATCCACTTCCGAATGGTAGTCAAGAGTACTTGCTGCGATCACATGTATCATTACCGCTATTAGGAGAGAACCCCTAACAATTATATTAACACAGAAAATGACTTCAAAATCAAGACTGCGGTGGAGAAATTGATGTTGTACAGAATGGCTAAGGTCAATGATATTTTGGAAATTTGGAAGGGCAGCCAAAACATCTGTACAAGGTTGAAAGAATCACACACTAAGCACAAGCACATAACCGCTGTAGAATACATTTCGGACACTGAAGAGATCCTCAATACCTCCTGCTCACCCTCTGAACATGGTGGTGGTGTTGCTGAATTTAAATTGTCACAATGATTTCCTTTCAAACCAGCTTGGTCCACAAATGACCTCCCTGGAGGACAAACTCAACCTCTAACTTTGTGCTGAATCAGCACAATTCACCGCCACCAAGTCATGAGCAATGATGTCACTGCATCTGAACGAATTTCTGATACAGATTATTAGCCTAACTGGCATGGCCACTTAGAAAATCCAGATGTCAGAGAAGATGATTACGCGACAGAGATTGACTCTGGCATAGTGCAAGGCACTTGAAATGAGGATCCGGAATGTCCAGAGCACCGGGATGTGAGTACTATATCACCTGTTGCCCGATTAATTCGGCCACCACTGAGGTCAAAGAGACAGGCTGAATAGGGTTTGTTGCCAGTAGTGTTAGCAAGGGGTCAAGGTAACCTGCCAGCTGTCAGAGTTCGGACCGGAAACACAGTTCAGTGTGTATTCTGAACCATCCCAAAACCCAACCCACACCATCTTGTGGAGACCAAACCCGGACCTGTACCCGTCAACCTGTTGGTTTTGTTGTGTTTGGCAAGACCCCTCGGTTCCAATCACCGGTTCTGTGTTTCAGATTGTTCTATTCATGGCCGCATTTATATACTCTACTGTTAATCACACAATACTATCTTCTGCACACCATTGTCCTTTTCGGATGAACTGGCCGCCTTTATAACTAAAAACTGCAGACACAAGCACCTTGCCCCATCCTGAACATGATCGTCAACCACGCGTCAATGATTTTTGGTCTTGCATCATGCGTATTGTAGATGGCGATTGGATGCAAACGATTATAAATGAGGTATTGGCCGTATTCCAACACAAAATTGAAAGAGCCATGCTCCCTGCCCAATGCTGAAAATGCATGGGAATGGAGGGTCACGATTTTTGGCCTAGCAGTATAGTTAATCACAGTGCGAGATAGCTAGTAATGTCTGTATATGGAGTGTTAACTGGTTTTATAGACTAAAATGTGTAGGATCAATGAGTTGCAGCATTGGAAATGAATTAGGTTTTAATTGTCCAGGAGGCTGTCGCGGGAAGACATGTTGCTTGTGAGCCTATATAGGCTGCCAAAACCTTGTTTATCGATGTCTGCGATCGTTTAGCACCACGATTGCCCAAGGTTCCAGGCGGAAAGTCATAGTCGCTCTGTTGACACTCATTGTCATGATGGGGTACGGTGAGTATGGCATTCTCTTTTGCCTTAAAAGGCGGCCAATACAATGATTATAGATAACAATGATTAATTCACATTTTAATAACCTGACTTATGGGACAAAAAATTGTTGACCCACCGTTGACACTCATTTTGCCACAGGCATATCCGCATTCTGGAACCATTTACTTTGGCCTAGATTATCAAGTAAAGTGTTTTGACAGTCATTCTATCCTCTTCATGTATGTTTTCATTATCACTGCATTGTTCTTTAATCGTACATCTAAATATATCCTTTCAAATATACATTGAAGTGTACCTCCAGTTTGATTCAATCAATTCTCGTCTGCACCGTCAGATTCGCCCAAAAGGCTGTTGTCGTCTTCAAAACGAATGTCCACAGTATCTCCACGCAGCAGATAGTGCACTGAGCAAATCTGGAATACAATCGTTACGACCCATGCTATCCTTTCCAAATGCATTATGATTGCAAAATTGAGTCTTAGGTAGTGGAGAATGCATATACACAGACCTGGATGGTATACCTTCAATTTCATAACTTTCGATTCCCTCAGAGTGATCTGGTGGCGCAGGTGACATTCTGGGTGGAGATGGCATTCTGGGCAGAGGAGCGGCCGTTTCTGGTGGAGGTGAGGTGGTTTCTTTGCTCCTCTGGCATTTCTGCGGATCGTGTACTGTACCGTTTTGGCATGGAAGGCAGCCGGGGGTATGATTTTTGTAAACCATTGCCGGGTGTGTTTCCATTGCAGCCTTCACCTTCTGCTGCCCAGCAAAGTCAACACCTCGCGTCTTCTTTCTCAGACTTCGGCGCGAGATGATTTAACGTGTTGTTGCGTTTCCTCGATTGCGGCGTGTGAATACCTGCCTTTGGTCATTTTTGCGGTATACAATTTAGGGCACATGTCAGACTGCTCCAGCTGTACCCGACCTCTTTATGTCACCATAGTAGCAGACATGGTGAAAACCTACAAGAAATTGGTTGCTGCTTCTGAAAGGAAGCATCGGTTATTAAATCAAACAGATACGATGCCGCAGCCTCCTCAAGAGTCTTTAAATCCTGTTGTGTCCAGTACCGGGTGACCTTTAACAAGAAATTAGTCTGGGAATCATCTGGAGCTGACAACTTCATGATTTTCCGTTTTGTGGACTGAGGGGACAACTGCCTTTGTCGACCAGGAAGGTTTGCCATTGTGGCCAGTGATAAATGGGTCATGGAGCTCTCTACGTACACAGACTCTACATTATATTATTAGTTGACCAGCTTCTATATTGATATGGAGCGACTCACATCCAATTGCATGCTGCTGCCTATTATTGCTGTGTCCAGTTTTACATACTGTTTTTAAATGTAAGTCCTTGGCCAAATTTTCAGTGGCTGCAATCACAGTGTCGCAGTGGACTAACTGGTGTCTGTATTGCAGCTGCATCTCAGCCAGGGCAGCATTGGATGAAGCGCCCATCGTTCGGCTCAATTTGGGTTGAATCACACCGGGCTGAGGTGATTGTGGAATTATGTCTTGGTGGTGTTGAAAAGGTGAGGAAGATGATAACGAAAAGTGGACAGTCCTGAGCGATATATTCTAAGCTACAGGTCACCAGGGAATGAATGACAGTCAACTTGCAAGTTGTACTCAAGGTACATCCACCGGTACATCGCTGCAAGTTGGAAGTGATTCCAACGGTCCCGGGAATCGCAGTAAGTCGGTCCGCTGATGTTTGTTCGAGTGTTTGGGGAGATATATTGAGGTGAACGACCGATGATATCTGGTGTTTGATTGATATACCAAGGAAATTCTTCGACACAACGGTCCCCTGGAGATGTTTATCTCCACACATAGCGTCCAGATCATACATGAAACATACTGTAATAATCCTGTGATAACGTACAAATAGTGTTAGCAATGGGTCCGGGTAACCCGCCAGCAGTCTGGGTTTGGACCAGAAAAACCGTTCAGTTCGGTTCCAAACCTGTCCAAAAACCCGACCCGCTACTTCTTGGTGGGCCAAGCCCGGACCCATACCCGTTAACCCGCGGGTTTTGCCTGGTTTGGCTAGACCCGTCGTTTCCAATCTCCGCTTCTGCATTTCGGGTTTTCCTTTTATTGTCGTATTCAGATATTCTACTGTTAATCGTAAAAGATAGATGTTTGTACATTAGTGTCATTTTTGAACTTGTTGGCACCCTGTGGAATGCAAACAATATGAGATACGCTCCCTACCTGATCCTGAAAATGAGTGTCAACGATATTTGCTATTGTGTCCTGGGTAATATGAGGGGCGCCAGGTTACTGATAGAACCTAAAGCAGTATTGACTGCCTTTATAGGTACAAACGAAAGCAACACGCCCCCTGCCCCATCTAGACAATAAGCGTCGACAGAGTGTCAACCATTTCTGGCCGTGCATCAAGGTTAATGAAAGTGCGATACAACATGTATTATCTATCAACGAAGTGTGCACCGTTTTTGTAGGCTAAAACGCCCAACAAACACTATGTTGCAGCTTTGTAAATGAAATAAGTTGTTAATGTGTGGAAGGCTGTCGTGAGAACATACCATGCCTATCTGCCAAAAGAAGCTGGCAAATCACCCTTTATAGATGCTAAGGATCTAGCGCCATATACAGTACTGAAGATGCAAGACCAATAATCGTTGACGCTCCGTTGATGCTCATTTTTATAATGTGGCATTGAGCATTCCTCGATTTCTTTGTCCTATAATGGCGGCCAATATACCATTTATGATAGCCCACAGCCATTAACAACTCTAATTACCAATGATACAAAACAAAACATTGTTGATGCTACGTTGAAGCTCATTTTCATGATGGGGCCGGGAGCATGTTGCTTTCCCATTGTCCTACAAAGGTGCCCAATACTGCATTTATAAAATCCCACAGCCATTCACACCTCTGATTACCAATGATGCAAAACCAGACATCGTTGATGCTCTGGTGACGCTCATTGTCATGATGGGGCAGGGAGCATGTCGCTACCTCTTTGTCCTACAAAGGCGGCCAATACGCCAGTTATGACAGTCCGCAGCCACTTACAACTCTAATTACCAATGATGCACAACCAAAAATCATTGACACTCCATTGACGCTCATTTCAATGTATTGTCTAGTCAATATCTGCAGACAGCAATAATTGTATCCATAATTATTTTAACTTATTGGCTGCTGTTCAAACTCATTTAGCAAGGGTCGCATGGGAAGGCTTGGCCCAGGAATATTCTTGCACGGGTCGTTCTCATATATTGTAATTTATATATCTCGTTCAATCGAGCATTTTGCCTGCTGTATTACAGTTTATAAACAAATATTTACATGCGACTGCTCATTATTCTCCCAAAATCTTTCTCTAATTGTCATTTTCGGTCAAGCAATTTAAAGATCCAGGTGCAAAATCATTCACTGATGCTGTTCGACTTTTTCTTGTTTCCCTTATTCCTTCGGGTGTCCCTTGCACTAACCATCACAATCACCTTTTCAGCCTGGCTCTTTGACTTCCATGTAGACTGAATCAATCAAGGAACATACAGTGCAGCACTCACATCTCGCTGCACTGTGGTTTCTGAATCCTCGATGACATTGTCTTGCTCTAGAGCACATTCATCATCTGCCTCCCAGTCGTCTTCGCTCACATTTGGGTTATCCAGGTCACAATTCCAGTCAAGCCAATTGTTGGTATCGGAAATACTTTCAGGTGCGCAATCCTGATGACTTTACACTGGATGACGGTCAATTTTCTTGATTCGGCGTACATTCAATATTTGAGTTTGCCCTCCAAGGAGGTCCTGTGAAGACAAAGCTGGTGGCTGAGGTGATCTTTCCAACAATTTAAATGCAGTTGAACCATCATGTTGAATGTTTGTCCGGAATGCATTCACGATCTCTTCAGTATCCGAACTGAATCGAATGGCTGTCATCTGCTTGTTTTGAACGTGTGATTCCCTCTGGGTAGCATGGAGCTACTGGCTGCCCTGCCACATCTCCAAAATGTCGTGGACATTGGCCATTCTGTGCAATTTCCTTTCCTCTGCTACTCTTTTCGGTTTTATGTTGTTTTCAGCTTCTGTCGTATCCAATACTGGATTATCGCCTGCAAATGTCCTGTTATTGGCACGTGCATACTGCCCCACAATGACTTTTTCGAAAAGTATCTCGTCTGTGGTTTTCGAATGCCTCCATCGGATAACATCTCATCCAAGGGAAAAACTAGCCTCCACTTCGACACCATGTGGTACGAAGGGGATTATGTTGCGTGCCACATCGCAGAGATCGGCTTACTTTGAGTGTGTTTCTTCCTGCTGGTGCCACCGGTCGGTAATATCGGGCAACAACAATGTACTGCTAATCTCAATGGGGTCGGAGTGGTAGTCATTACGATGTGGATTAATTTGCCCCCAATTCTTTGGTGCTTCAGCTGGTGGATTCAAATATAGCCTTGCGACTGACAATAAGCATGCTGCGTGATCACTGTGTCCGGGAGTCATTTCAGCCACATTGTTAGGCGTTAAGTATTCATCATCATCGCTGGACAAATCATATGGATCAAATGATGATTGACCACAACCAGAAGTTATTGTGGAGAAGGGGTTGTTGCTCGCATCTCTTTCGGGTTTATTAATAGACAGTCACAGGTGTTTGGCACAGTATTCATTCTCTACATATTGCAGATATGTTTCCTGAAATTGGGTGCTATACGAATTGTTGTCATCAGGATTGAGCTCCATTCGCTTGTGCGACTTCCCAAACGATCGGAGCTTCCGGAAAGGATCGACAATGTGTGCTTAAATGAGAAGAAGGCCGGTCGTTTGAGCAATTTCAGAATAATATTTTGACAGCTTCTGTCTCGCACACTTCACGGCGAAGTATAAGTCTTCTTTCCATTGGGTATTCCACTTCGCCAAAGCTCGCATAATGCCATCCATATGATCGAACATGTGATTGTATACTGTGATGACCTGACGCAGAGTAACTGTATGCCATTGCGACATCCACAGGGTCCAGTATTGGAATGGCCTTAAGACTTCGAAGACGTACTTGACAATGGTCCATTCATCATGTGTTGTGAAGAATCGCCTGTATTCGTTGTATATTAGATTCTTGAGCCACTCACAGGTGAATTCTCGTAATCAGTAGGCTGGCTCACGCAAGTCTAGTGTTAAATGCCATCGTGTTTTCACATCCATAATAGATAGTACGGCGATTCGTACTTTAGCATTTCGACAGACAACGAAGTTGTTTCGACGACCAGGTGTCAGCGTAATCAATACCGCAAGTATTCGCTGCCACACAAAGGTCAGTTTCAGTACTTTCACAAATTCTTCATATAAGTACTTTCTCAATTATCTTTGCTACTCCTGGCTTCATGGCAGACACCTTGTTGTTTCTGGAATTGCCTTCCTTTCGGAGTCTTTGACACTTCCAAATGTCTGTGGTTTCTTTCTCTCCAGATTGTTGATCGCGCTCATGCGCATCCTAAGATTTGCTGCGGCCGTTTACCCTGAGACTGCTCATGAATGCATCGAAAGCAAGGTGAATGACGTGTGCCATACATGGTATCTGGTTACGCAAAGCACGCCATTCAATTGCGGAGGGTACCAGAGTTGAATGTAGTTCCCAGGACATCGAGTAATTAGATGAAGCATTATCAGTCTTAATTCCAAATAATTGACCGTCGGTAAGCTCAAAATGATCAAGAATTTCTTTTAAATGTATGGCTAGGGTTGCCCCAGTTTGTTGGCCCTTGACCTATAATCATCAGTTCCCTTTTGTATTAGGAACAGAAGTGGTAATCTACCTCATTGGATGCAGGGTGCATTTCTCACAATGACTAATTTCGATGCAGATAGTACGCAATGACCGACGGTATGCCCAATTTAATCATTGACGTCCACCCGTCTAAAGCTAAGCTAACTTTATTTCTTGATTGCAATTGCTTCTTAATTGCATCCACTGTCAGTGAATATTCCCTCTGGCATATGTTGCTGAGAGTGCTGACGGACGGTAGAACGAGATGTCAGCGCAGTGCTTTATATGACCGTCGTACCTCGAGGTTTGAGATTGCTTTCCATGGACGATGCGCCGAAACAAATCCTAACATGAGGTAGCGATTCCAGGTGTCTTGGTGGAATTCAGCAGTTTCAAAGTCCTTATCAGCCAATTTGGATTGTTTTGTCTGCTATTATGGTTAATACGGCTAAGGCCTAGATGTCCAATAATAATGTCAATTGGGACCTTACAATTGTAATTCCTCGACTTCCTTGTCCCTAAAGGATGGCTAAAGCTGTTTCATCGACCATTGAGTTGGTCAATTCAGATACTTTGGACACTGTTAATTCGCTTAACTTTGCGATGTTTGTTTTTGCCAGCAAGTGTTTCCCAATTGAGCTACCACCATGTTACGATGGATGACGAAGAACTTGGTGACAAATGATACATATGACTCCATGGTTGCCACTCTCCTCCATTCCGCAGTGCAAATAGAATCGCCATGAAGGGGCATGTCTGGAATTATTCGAAGAAATTGAAAGCTTCGAGTCCACATTCATAGAAGTCCACCAATCGTCAAATATGATTTGGAGAGTAAGGTAGTTCAAATCACGAATAAAGACATGTTCATTGAAAGAAAATATCATAACCTCCAACAACAAGGTGTTTATAGATTTTGAATCGGACATGGCATTAGGAATTTGATTGTTGCATCATTCAAGTTGAATAATAGTCCCAAGCAATGATATCGCGAGGTTGTCTGCTGGTTTTTAAATCTTGACTCTAGAGCAGCCAGCAAGAAAAAGTAAAACCTGGGAAACATTAACATGAATGCTTATTTTTAGAAGGTGGAAGTGATATTATTACTAACATTGTTGACAATACAGGCAGCCAATACAGTGATTGTGGTGTGGTAAGGTAGCAAAGGCCCTTGATTGTCGAAGATGGAAGACCAAACATCGTTGACGCTCCTTTGACGCTAATTTTTAGGAGGTGATAGCGTTATGTGCATTACAGTTTTTGCCTATAATGGCGGCTACCATATTGGCTACACTATAAAGTCTTTGCACCGCCCAGGGATTATCCATGATGCAAGACCAATAATCGTTAATTCTCAGTTGATGCTCATTTTTATGTGGTGGTACCAATATCGTTTGCATTATTGGTGTCGAGAAACGCAGCCAATACAATCATTATATGATGATTTTGAAGTGTAGCCCAAGCATTATCCATGTTACAGGTCGGAAAATCGTGGACGCTCCATTGATGCTGATTTTTATGATGCGGCACCGAGTGTGCCGCATCCCTTTTTGACTAAACAGATGTCCAATAGTTTGTCTTTGGCGACGTGGGACTATGCAGCATTTAAGATTTCTGAAAGTGTTAGACTAAAAATCGTTGACACTCCGTTGATGCTCATATTCAGGAGGTGGTAGGGATATCATTTGCATCATTTTTAGGAGGTGGCAGTGATATTGTTTGCATCATTTTTGCCGACAAAGGCAAGCAATACCATCATTATGTGACGGCTTCAATGAATAGTCCTGGGATTATCCATGTTAGAAGTTTAAAAATCGTTGACGCTCCGTTAACGCTCATTTTTATGATGTGGCAATGTGTGTGCTGTGTCCCTTCTTGGCTAAAACGACACCCAATAGTATATCTTTGGCAATATGGGACTATGCAGCATGTATGTTTCCAGATAGTGCAAGACTAAAATTCATTGACGCTCCATTGACGGTTATTGTTGGGAGGTGGTAGCGAGATAGTGTGCATTATTTTTAGGAGGTGGCAGCAATATCGTTTGCATCATGGATGCCGAAAAAGACAGCCAATCCAATTACTATCTGACAATTTGAATGAATAGTCCTGGGATTATCCATGTTACGAGTCTAAAAATCATGGATGCTCCATTGAAGCACATTTTTATGAAGCGGTAATAAGTGTGCCGCATCGCTTTCTAGCTAAAATGACACCCAATAGTTTATCTTTGGCAATATGGGACTATGCAGTGTGTATGATTCCAGATAGTGTCAGACTAAAATCCATTGATGCTCTGATGACGCTCATTATTTGAAGGTTGTAGCAATATCATTTGCATCATTTTTAGGAGATGGTAGCGATTTTGTCTGGATGATTTTTGCGGACAAAGGAAGCCAATACAATCATTATCTAACCAATTCTATTAATAGCCCTGGGATTGTCCATAGTGCAAGACTAAAAATCATTGACGCTCCGAAGAGGCTTAATTCGAACATCCTAACTGTCATTGTATGATCAATTTCTGTATGATATGAATCACATAATGATTATTGACACCCTATGAATCTTTTCTATGTATGATCATTTGCATCCAGAACCTGTGTGGCCTCTCAATTTCACAACCACCACCATAAACATTATTTGAGTGATGGATGATGTGGCCAGTGCACTTTCCTGCGCTTTCGGCTGGCAATTCACAGTATGTTGATTACTCCACTAATTTTGGATAGATATAGTCCGACTTCCTCACCTGTCCTGATCCAGCTCTTTTTTATTAATTTCCATGACGTACTATAAGCAATGTTCAAAATCTCAATGATGTGCACCAGGCCTGAGCAGAGAGTTATGCAGTTGGACGCATGGATGAATGTAGCATGACAGTCGTCATTCAGACATATTCTTATCGCGCACTGTCACAGCACTGGTGCATGTGACGTGTCCAGGACCGGGTGACCCCCGTTTTATATAGTCGGCTCGCCATGAGCCTTAGATCTCGAGCGATAATCGTATCTTTATACCACGGCCTACAATCACTCGAGTCTACATTTGAAACCATATCCACTCAATCACCGCATGTGAGCCTACATAGCAGAGCGCAGGTGTACGTGCGTTTACACTATCATCGCTGTTTAGTAAACAGATATCTTTCGCTCACGCGATTTGCAAGTTTACGTTTCATTCGATGTGGAACAATATGAAGTTAACAATCAGAAATTCACTTCGTCATGATTTGACAGACCAACCAATTACACCAGAGATGAGTCTTAAGAAATTCATATTTCAATCATGTCATTTGGCCCCCACAGTAATACCCATGGCCACCGAGACACGTCACACCCACTCTAACAATTACTACGAGTACCGAGAAAGGAGTCTAAAACCCCCCCCTCAACAACTTATATCGAATGCGATCAATGGAGATGATTCCCTATCGACGGCTGCACTCAATTATCAATTGGCAGATAAGATGCAATTATGATCATATTGCCCGCTAACCCCTCAATTCACCAGCAAGAGCCATACACGAAGTTGCAGATGATATCATAGTCAGCATGGCTACATCACACCAATCAACACGCTGACGAAGTGCCCTCGCGGTTACAGTAGCCTGAGTCAGGAGGACTGCACCGGCATCCCTAATGGTGCCTCTACAGCAAAGACGATGTATGTCGCGTAGTTATTGCAGTGCCCAATGCAGCCCACAAACGATTGAGAAGCAGCCTACCGGGTATGAGCCTCCTTCCGGAAATGGGCTGCCTACCGGGAATGAGCAGCCTACTGGGAATCAGCGCCTACAAAAGTGATGAAAGAACCCTATTTAAGGAGGACAAAGAAACGAAGTTATGGAGAATCATTGCACAACGTGAAGTGCACTACGCTCAAAATATGTCTGCAGATACATTATTTGAATGCAGCGCCATCCACGAGTCAAACGCGAGTACGATAATCAACAATCTACAAATGAGAACCATTGCACACTGCAAAGTGCATTTACAGTGGAGACCTTCAGACTTTCAAAGATCAACTGAGACTGCGGAACCTACCAACAGAAGATATGAGATGAAAGATATGACATGAACGATATGAGATGTAGGATATGAGATGAACTGCGTGCACATGGTTCGAAAGCCGCCATCCAGAACTCTACAGCCTGCTGAACTGTAGTAATTGCGCACGCCGGCATTCAGGTAGATGGAGTTCAGCGTTCGGAAACCCGTGTACAGTCGCGGGATATGATATTCCTGCTTTCTGGCACTGAGCTACCATTATGAGGGGAGAACCTGGAGATATACTCATTGTAAAAGTGATGATTGTGGTTGCAAAACCTAGTGGCTTGCACGATAATGTGAATACCCACCGGGGTCATCCCGCAGGGAGAGGTGTTAGCAGAGTAATGCTTTCGCCCGCAACAATTGGTGATCTGCTTGCTAGCGACGAGGTTGCCATAGCTTTCGCTCTACGAATAGAGGATTGCACTGGAATGCTCGGAGCTACGGTAGTGCGGGCTCGAGAGAAATATGATTATCTTCGCATGCTGGATGCGCGAGCAAGAGCAGCGGCGGTAGTTTCGGCCCAAGAGGAACCCAACTCGGGTGTACTTGAATCACTGTGACTGGCTCACTGAGTCACGAAGGGAGGACTGCGCGCCACAGTTATGCAGCATTGTGTCGGGCCGGCGGAACAGCGACTCCTGGAGTTTCCCATCACCACCTCCATCCATTTCGATTTCTTCGGCTAATGCGGGTGGAACAGACCCGGAGTCGTACAAGCCAGTGCGAGTCCGATGTTTGAAGTAAATTTTCACAGACAATTGTGTGTGGTGTAGTACAGTTAGCAGTGTCGGAGGTAGATGCCCAGAGATAGATGACCGGAGATGAATCACGGGAGAGAAAGACGATAAGTCGTGTTGATTATATCACGATATCGAGGTTATGTTCAGTTATACCGTTTTTGAGTTCACTGACTACTGAGTTGATGGTACGAAAGTTGCAATTGAGCGCAGAGATGCAGATACCTGATGTACCAGCAGCATGGCTTCACCGAGTACAATCCTGAGCACTATTTAGAGATACCAAATTACGCAGAAGCATGCCCGTGTCACGATGCTGAATGAGATCCTGACTAAGCTTACCAATCCCATATGGCACTGAACAAAGCCGTATGAGATTACTCGTTGGCAGAGCAATGACATTTAAAATGAGCGTGATGACCATATCCAAGTCAAGAACCCCTACCGCGAACAATCAACATACTGGAAGTGCTGGAACGATGCACCACGAAGTGCATTTACCAATCGTGATGGCTAGCAGATCCAAGCACACCAGGGGCACAATTGTCAAACTTGACTAAGGGAACAGGGATGATCCTTCCAAGATATCGTGGATCCACCCAGTTGCGTGGATCCACAAGGGAGGCTCTGCTGTTTGTGCACAACGGCCAGCACACCTAGAGATGAATCGAGAAGCCGACCTGTAGTAGAGTGTCAACTATGCCTGATGAGGTATGGACCGGAGAGGTGGATGGAAGTCAATATGCGAAGCCAAGTCAACAGCACACCCGAATGCGGCTAGACAAAGTAAAAGCGGAACCGAAATCGGTGTTGAATCACAGAGAGTACGATTACGATCCCGAAAGATTATTACACATCTACCAAGCCATGATTGCAATTGACAGTCGATATGATGAAGAAGAAGTCGACTGAGCAACGAGTGTTCGAAAGGGGGAGGTAACCACCTCTACACAATCAAGTCCTACCAAAAACTCAAAAGCCAACAAAGAGGCAATTTACCAAGACATGTACTGAGACGTCGACCTGTCAAGTCCTACTGACATGGAAACAATCCCACAAGCAGGCAATCTACCGAGACACGCACCGAGAAGTCAACCTACTCAACGAAGATTCTACTGACGCCGCATATCGTGAGCACAACCATGACGTCGACCTGATGGTCACCAAAGCGAACCTCCGTCAATGATTACTGTGTCAGGCAGCATTTACCAGTCAATGTCCCATATCAATGACTACCAATTGAGAGAGATATTCCACGGAGCACGGCATGAAGGCTGGGGAGAGCGCAAGTACACTTGAACTTGGTAAGTATAACCAGTTTAGAGAAGCTTACGTGTTAGATGTCAACAAATGAGACGCGACTACACAGGATGCAATTGATGAATTTGGTTGATGGCTACGCCCGATGCCAGCAGTGGGAGCTCCCATCGATGCTGAGTAACAAGTGGAAGCTCTAGCACCCCACTTCGACAATTACCTACACCCAGGTGTGAGTGATGGGAATGATGATGATTGGTTCGAGCATGAATTGGGAAGTCGAGATATGGAGACGGGATCACTGTTGGATGTTCTTGTTTCTCTCTTCTGTTCTTGTGTTCTTTGGATCTCGGCCTGGTATAAATGGCATCGGCACAGGTTTTACCACGTCCGGATTTCAGTCAATGGGATCTGGAGTTTCCCCATGCGCCGGTTCCTCCAAAAGGTCGCCAGAGAGCCATACCAAACTGTTGTAGGACTGATGGGTTCGTATAATTCCGTACATAGGATGATTGTTTCATTCCTTGTTTCCCTGTCCTTCTCTTCACTTATACTGGCTTTGGCAGCCCAGATGGTCTGCACCAAAAGAGGGGGATAATGTAACGGCACTGCTACACATGACATGTCCAGGACCGGGTAACCCACATTTTATTTAGTTCGCCCGCCACAAGCCTGAGATCTCTAGCGGTACTATTACCTTTATACCTTCACCTACAATCACTCGAGTCCACGTTGGCAAACATTTCCACTCAATTACAGTACGTAAGCCTACGTAGACGAGCGCAGGCGTACGGGACTGATCTTGCACTGCCCGCTCGTTCTATAACGAGTATGACATCAATCACTTAAATTGTATTAGTCAATTTCATCACTAATTTTGTGAGTGCTTTCCCACATAACAGAAACCATACTGGCGCAATACAGTTTATTGGTCGTCATGCAGCTGAATGTGGACAATCGAACTTTCGCAAGATACATACCACTCTTGCACATGCACAGACAAATGATCATGTCTCACAGCTTGGTCACTGAAATCAAGTACAAGCTGACCCGTAGTAAAATAGGTTTACGAATTTCTTTCCTATTTCATATGACATCAAAATTCCAATTTGCTTATCTAGTCTTCCTGCGACTCACGTGCCATCACGATTACTTTGTCCGAATCTCATATCTACATGGTGATTAGCTAGAGGGGAAAATGCAGGAGACAAGGCTGACTGGTTCGATAGGCTTCAGTTTCTTAATCAGTGATGAATTAGGCTCCACATCGGGCGGAACTGACGATAAGCGTTTATTTGACTGCGGTCTCCCACCACCTAGCCTCAGAAAACTACTTCCTGGTCAAGAAGTCCCATGTGGCATTTGCGATATTCCTTGGATGATATCATGAGACTCCGTAAGCTCTCCAAATGTTGTGGGTGCAGGATTTGCTGCATCTTTGTCCGTATGCAATGTGACAACTGCCGGAACCTTCAATTCCGTAGTGCCGTACCTCTTATCACGTTCAAGGAAGTAGTCGGCCGCGTCCCCTCATCCCGGTTTTGTCAATTCGTCAAGATTCATCTACATCTCCCGACATCTCTCCATGCACTGCTGTACTGTTTTCGAGACTGTGCCCATCACCCAGCCGGGTTCATCATCTTCGCTCATCTTGCCCCGCTCTGTATGTTCATCATCTGCCCCATCCTCCTCATCGTCCGAACTTGCAATATCGCTCAGACTTTCTCCAATAGCATCTAACATCTCATCAAACGTTTGTCCGGACTCCCTGCCGGTCAACACCTCGCTTTCAGCACATCCTATAACTTCCTGCTCCCGCTTCACTGCCGTCTCTGCGTCCTCAACTCCCTTTCTTGCCACCGTGGTCTCTCTCTCCACGTAATCCTCGATCCATTTCTCTTTCTCTATGTTATCCAAACAGTTCGTTTTCTCTTTTCTCTCTGCCACAAGCTTTTTTTTGGATCGCTAACTACACAATGTACCTAGGGCTCGGATTCTTTCAGTTTCCAAGACGCTCTTGCCTTCATTCGCTTGATGACATTGCCCTGTGGATCAATTGGTTGATTTGCCATACTTCCCAGCTAGAAGTGGTTAAATGTTCTTTTTTGGAGTATTGACAATTGTAGTTTGTGTTGACTACGTTTTTGGGCGAGATGTTTGATGTTGCAAGATCTGGACGATATGGAGGCAAGCTGTGTCTTGAATGTTATCGTTGGTACGTATGAGCAACATGAATAAGCAAAATCAACGTTTTGAGCGTCACTAAAAAGGGAATAGTTATGCTAACAATAAAGTATGACTCGATTTTGAGCATCAGTTTCATGTAAGATCCCTAGTATTTCATGATACAAACATCACCAGACGTCCTTTCCTCCGAGGCATATCCTGTATATATCAGACCATTGTGAGATTTTGGCCGTCATAAACGACTATTACTTGTAGTGAACAAACCAACAACATCCAACCGACTAATTGCATCTCCTGGAACGGTTGGAAACACCTGCAATGTGCATTCAAATGCAGCATGACTCAAGTTGAGCGAAACATCCAACTTGGCAGTTACTTATTTCATTTTGACTTGTAGCGAAGAATATATATTCCTCACAAATTCACACTTCTTTTCAATATCATGTTCCTCTCCTATTCTACAGCAGCGAATCATGACTACACAAACACCTCAGCCAGGTGAGAACGGCACCGCAGCAGGCAGAGCAACGGGCATTACACCCAAATCATCACTCTCTGGAACACAACTAGAACGCAGGCTCCAGTTAGTTCTCTGCAATGTGGCCAATGCGGTCACCAAAAATTTGACTAATGATGCACATTTAAAAATCGTTTGTAAAACTGGAAGCAGCAAGAATACGAAACAGCATGCAATTGGATGTAAGAATATTCATAACATATCACTGTGACTGATGGTCAAATAATCGTATAACATACAGTGGGTATACGTAAGCAGCTCCATGCCCCATTCATTTGCGCCTGTAACGGGAACTCTCCATTGTCTACCATGGTATTTGCCAGCACGGCTCGCGAAATCGAACATCATGATGGTTTCTGCTATGGGATGTTTGCCGACGAATATCGTGATAAGCGTCTACGTGAGCGGTCAAATCAGGCTTTAATCACCGTAGAGGAGGCTACAGAAGCGTATATGGTGGAGGTCATTGCCGAACTTCATTACTTGATGTTGCAACTAACTTCTTGTAGGTTTTCCGCATGTCTGCAACAATGGCAAGGCAAGGAGGTGGGGTACAGCTCGAACAGTCTGACATACGCCTTCTGATGAATATGGCCAAAATGGCCAAAAGCGGGTTTTTGCGTGCCACCATAGAGGAAACGCAATATGCCATCAAGAAACATCGTGCCGACGTCAGAGAAGTGAAGATGTGGGGTTTTGAGTTTCCTGGGCATAAAAAGGTGTTGGCTGCAAATAGAAAGACACCTGGCATTGATTTGTCAGAACCAATCAGATGGTTGTCTTCCTTGCCAAAATGGCACAGCGAGGAATCCCCAGACATGCTGGAAGTGCAAAGGTATGCGTGCTTCTGCACCAGTCCGACGCAGCCATCGGACACCAAAGTAGACGCCATCTCTGCCCAGAACGCCATCTCCACCTGGAATGCCATCTCCGCCTGGCACGGCAGCTGCGCCACCCTATCCCACTCAGGGCACTCAAATATCGCAACACGACAATTTGCCCGCCACAGATGCGGATTTATGTGTTTCTCTTCCCAAAAACTCAAAGTGTCAATCTCGATGCATTAGCAGGGGATAGTATAAACGATGATGATCTTGATCCAGAATTGCTGACTGATGAAAGAGCATCATGTGGTTTGTACACTATCTGGTGTGTCCGAATGCTGCTCAGATACATTTTCAAGACTATTGCAGCCTATAAAACATATATGTTGGTGGAAACGAGCATTGAGTGAATGGAATGGGATTTTCAGTGCATTATAATCCACAATTTGCAGACACATTACAGTATATTTTAAAGGCTATATTGATATGTATTATTAAAGAACAATGTGGTGATCACGGACAAAGTACATTAGGACATTAGAATGGCTGCCAAATCATTGTGACTGATAATGTTTGCCAAATGGACTGATTTCATATTCCGGATACGCCCGTGGCAAAATGAGAGTCAATGGAGCATCAACAGTTGTAGATGTTGTAAGTCTGGTAAATGAAACTTGATATCAACGTTATTAAACATAATGCGAGTATAGGCAGCCTCTATAGGCTAAAAACATGGCTGTACGCTCCCTGCCCCATCATACAACTGAGCATCAATAGAGCGTCAATGATTTTTGGTTATGCATCATTGTTAATCTGAGTTCTAAATTGTTACACAGTGTTATAAACGGGATATTGGTAGTCTTTATCGGCAAAATGATCTGCGGTACGTTCAATGCTCCCTTCAGAATATTAGCGTCAATAGAGCGTTAACGATTTCTGGTTGTGCATCATTAGTAATCTGAGGGGTGAATTGTTGAACAATGTTATAAGCAGCGTATTGGCAGCCTTTATCGGCAAAAATGTATATGTTACGGTTACTGCCCCCTTCTGAAAATGAACATCAACAGAGCATCAACGGTTGTTGGTGTTGAATCATTAGTAATCCGAGTTTTGAATTGTTGCAGATTGTTATAAGCGGCGTATTGGTAGCCTTTATCGGCAAAAAGGTATGTGGTACAGTCACTGCCCGGTTATGAAAATCAGCGTTAATGGAGAATCAATGATATTTGGCTATGCATCTCGGGTTATCTGAATGGCAATGTCTGACAATGATTCATAAACTATATAATGGCTGCCTGTATAGTCAAACCAGTGCAGGATATCTTCATTACCCCATCGTGACAGTGAGTGTCAATGGAGCATCAACGATTTTTGGTCTTGTAAGTCAGGTAATTTAAGTGACAATTGGTAGTAGTTAAGTATAATAGCAGTATTAGCAGCCTGTATTGGCATAAGAGGGAGGTGCACGGTCTCTGCCAAATTCTGAAAATGAGCATCAACCAAGCGTCAACAATTTTTGATCTTGAAACTCATGTAATTGGAAATTGATTTGCTTGCTGTTATGCTTAACCGACCTAATGGCAGCCTTTGTAGGAACAAAAGGGTGCGACACTGTCACATCCGCATTCTGAAAACTTTGTTACCCCATCATGAAAACCAGTGTCAACACAGTGGCAACAATAATTCGCCTTGCATACTGGGTAATCATGGCACCACGTGGATATCGAACCGTATAACAGATGTATAGACCGCCTTATAGGCAAAAATACACAATGTAGAAGCAGAAACATGCATTCCAAAATAATCGATATTGCAAACTGCAAAATATGCAATTAGTGATTATTAGGTGTTAAATAAGCGATTTTGTTATAATGCAACTATCAGGCTGCAAAAACAAGAGCATTATATGAATCAACAAAAGGACCTGCCGGACAACCCGCTGATAACCCGCCCGATTCAGATGAGTTGTGGATTTCCATCCAACTGTACCCGAATTGACGGTTTGAGTCCACTGACCACCCGGGCCGCCAATTTCGCAATGATTCAGATCTGACCTGGACCTGGACCCGAAATGACGGTCCAGAACCATTGCTAACACCAGGCATGGCATGATCTCAACAGTTCTAATAAGCTCAATCGGGACATAGCATCAAAGCTGCCGAAAAACACCCCCTGAATTGCACTTTCTAGTTATTGCATGGTTTTGGGAACTAGAATGCCTAGGTCAAGCAGCCAATGGCAGTTAACATGCAGATACACCGAAGATGATTGTAAAGTATTCCGAATTATATCCATCACAAAACAATACAATGACAATGATAGTATGCAATGTAAACTGATCGTTTAGGCTTGTTTGGGGATTAGCACCATCTGAATACGCACATCTCAGCGATGTGGAAACTTTTCAAGATTGGATATTTGATTTCCATCAGCAACATTTAATTCATCTCATTTAGGTCATTATACAGTACTCAACTTTCAGAGGAAATAAATTCCTTGCACATTGAAATCTATCCATAAGACTATTTCGCAAGAAGGAGTATTCTGAAGAGTGTCTATTTCCAGGTGTGGGATTACATTCCAGCATGTTAGACATGTCAATCAGTTGGAACAAGGTTCGTTGGGATACTACTGAGCCCGAGTCATGAGTTTGAGTTTTGGAATAAAAATACGGGTGGATGTCATTTTCCATAGATGGCTGTACTGAATCAACAACGAATATATCAGTTTCAAGTATGAAGAATCCCAATTGCACTCCACACCACACCCTTGCGAGGTGTTGGAAACAAATCTTCTTTGATAAATTTTGCATTATGCCAGTCGGATTTTGCCCACAGCCCACTCCAGGATCCCAAACAATTAATTTTTCGGTGGCTAACTTGTAATATATACCATCTGTGTAAGTGCACGTACGCCAGCGTTCGTCCTGATAGGCATACGTGTAGTAATTATTGTAATTTGGTTGCCAACATGGATGCGACTGATTGTCGGTGTAGATGAACAGGTAAGATTATTGCTAGAGATTTAAGGCTCGTGGCGAGCTGACACTATACAATAGCTGTTACCCAGCCCCGGATGACCTGCCGCAATTACAGTATCCCCCTCTTTAGGCACAGACCTCCTGGGCTGCATAAACGATATCAGAGAAAACTAAAGAAATGGAAACGAAAGGTAAGGGAGTATTAACCAATCATGCCGCAAGCGTATTCGTAAAAACTCATAAGTTCTGCGACGGATTGGCACCATACAGTAGCCTTTTGGTGGATCCTGGGCACAAGGAAACTCAACCTCCACTTGGCTGTGATCCGCAGGTGGTAAATTCCCGTGCTGATGCCATTTGTACTTGGCCAAGATCCAAAGAAGTCAAGATGTATCGAAAAGAGAAGAGAACAAACAGAAGACAGGAACGCCCAATTGATTACTTTCCTCCATTCCTGAGCTCAGAAACAGAATTAACCCATTGCCTCCGCTCCCGAGTCTCGCACATCAATTTCTCCTAATCTCCACTACCAAACTCTGCCAGCATGCAATGTGACATGTAGTTCACATCTCGGTGTGTTTCTTGGTCAGAATCATCAGGGTGGTAGAGTGTCCGCTAATCACGTCACATCGATGGCAGCTGTCCATACCGGCATTGTTCATTGCCAATGGAAATCATCAAGCATATAGGTCAATTGCATGGTGCATAGTCGTGTCTCATTCGTTGATCTCAAATATGTAAGCTTCTCCAAAATGGTTGTTCTTAACACGTTCAAGTGCTATTGCGCTCTCCTGAGCCATCGTGTAGTGCAACATGGAATATTTCACAGTCAGTTGCCATCGGTAAGTGGCATTGTCTCAGTGATGCAGCTACACTCGTTAATTATCATTCGAAGTCTTCTTTGGTTACAATCCGGTTCACTTTCTGGTTCCTCTTGATAGGCAGCTTTAGTAGAATCTTTGTCCACTTCTTGATACAGATCTCAGTGGACTGCTCATTGAATCTCGGTAGACTGCCTCTCGGTGGGTTTCGATACGTCAGTAGGATTTGATCGTGTAGACACGGCAATCTCCCTCTATGCAAATTCGATGCTCCGTTGACGAATTCATCATCATCTCAATTGTTGATTGCGGTCGTGGCTAGGTTGCAGTGTAATTGTGATTCTGGATTGTAATCGTAGTCTCTGGGATTTGACAGGGAATTTAGTTTGACTTTCGCTTCATCTGATGAACGGTTGAGTCTCGGTAGAGACCATCTTCAGAATTGACCAGGGTTATATCGGGAAACAGCCAATCATCTCATGGATCTCGTCACGATTTTGGACAATGATGTGAGCTTTCCGCTCCTGGCATCATCATAGCCATCAGTTCCCATGTGACTCCCTGGTGACCATTCGAAGCTGTTAGAATGGATGCCAATCGCATCGGGCGTGGGCAGTATGTCTTTGACCTGTATCTAACACGTAAGACAGGCAGTAGGTGGTCATACTCCCCGTGCTATCAGTGCGCTTCTGCTCTCGGAAAGCCGCTTTTTACATTGGATTTGCAGATCTTAGTATCTCTTGATTGGGCAATCCCCAGGGTCTCCATGCACCATTTCTCATTGAAAATCATTCGGATGATAACTTCAGTGGGTTCTTGGACACGTTGTTTCTGTCATCTCAGTGGGCAGCTTCGGCAAAATATTCTTTGGCGCCTGGGTTGTGATGTTATAGGCTGCGGGTATGATCGTTTCGCATTCTGTTTGGTGTCCTGTTTGCTGATTATTTCTTGATCATTCGGTACGCCATTTGGTCAGCGTCTCGTTCAGTGGCTTAGTACGGTAGGGCTCCAGGCAATCCTCGCAATCTCCATGTGAAGTCCTTCGGCCATGATATCCGTCTCTGTCATATATTGGTGAACATCACTTGGATGATTTTTTGGCTGTCTTTCGTAATGCTATTCAGTAGGCTCTTTGGTATGCTTCGTGGTCATTTAACATCTCGTTTGGTGGTCCCAAGCATTTGTCCTATCGCCGTCATTTGGAAGCCGGTCCTGAAGTGTTTCAGTATGTGAATTTGCCCTTGTTCGGCATCACCCAGGGTCATTTGAGAGATCTGTCTTTGATGGATTTGAATGTATACTGAACGTCCGTGGTATGCATGGAGAACTTGTCGTCTCAGCTCCCGGGGTGCGCTTGCTGGCTCCCCTCCTGGTATGCTTGTTGATTCATCTGTAGGGATGATTGCCATCACTTGACTCATTGCACTTATCGTCGTTCTATGAGTCTACAAGTCGATTTATCTCCTGGTGCGCTTACCACTGCTAGTGTTGTCAATTGGTGAATGTAACTCACCGTACATTGTTCCTGCACTTCCAGTACAGTAATCGTTGCGGTAGGGATTGCAATTCCAGTATGGTAATCCCTCTTTTCTGAAAGTTGTTGCTCCCCAGGTGTTAGGGGTTCGCTCCTGATAGTGGTAATGATACATGTTGATCGCAAAGCTAGTACACGTGACTACCATCTAATTGTTGACCATTAGTCATGATGGCAAAACACCTTCTTGCGGAGCGAAACATGTCGATCAGTTAGATGACCTTTAGCGGGGTTTCATCTAAGCCGCATATTACGTTTGTGATAAGATAGGTCTTGTCATGCAGATTCGCACGATGATGCGATCATGTCGCAATTTCCAGAAAGTCAAAAACCATCGGTGGTGCGCATGATTAAACGTAATATCTATTATCTTTTGATAGCGGGACAACACACTCCATGTGCGATAAGCATGTGGGGGCACAGCATGCGATATGCAATATGTGAGTAAGCGGAATTGTAGCACCTTTGCTCTACGGATATAAGGAACAATGCGCGCAACCCCCAGATCGTGGAAGTTCCGGATCCTAAGCATGCAGTGCGTGAGGGATTATTGACATTGGCGAATTGTCAGAAGCGATAAGAACTCGCAACCCCAAGAGGGTGCTGTAATATAGGTTGGCAGAGTATCGGTCGGTCGCTGCTCAAATCTCTAACTCAATGCCGAATAGCCATTGTGGTGAGGCATTAATAACCTTGGTTATTATGACATTGCGATCAGCATTTATAGTCTATGTGACGTCAGATGTTCCAACTACTGAACGAACGATAACCAAGAAGTCTAAGTTGAAGTTATGCGTTGGTGTTAAGAGTGTGTTTGACATCACGTCATGATGATGACCTCATATGAGGAGCGTAATACTTCAAAACCAGTCATGCATGGACAGGATAACCACATGGAACTTGTGGCGGCGAAACGGAAGACTCTTCCCAGATAAGCTATCAAACAAAACAGATTGGTCTCGTTGTTGCAGTAGTGGCCAAATTTGAGTCAGCGAAAGACTATAAAATACTCACATCGTCCCTGACGATGATAAGAACCAAGCTCTAGCAGCAATCCACAGTCAGACATTACCAACGAACAACACCTTAAATTATTACTAAGAATTCTACCTAAACATCATTCAAAATTACTTCACTACTACCTCTAAGTGCATTCCAAATATATATTTACCTTGAGACAATTGAGGAAGCGTATGGCGCACAATCATCTAGTCCAAAGATTCAGAGTGTTTTTTCTTTGGTACGAGGAAACAAGGAATACATCTGGGCAGTACTGGGTCTTACACTCGACCGAGTATCATGGCATTACGTACGACGTCTGCAGTTGTGTTTCGATGAGAAGGTTACCTTTCGAGGAACATCTCGATACGAAGCTCAAGTTCAGAGAGGGAGAAACCGGAGACTGTTTTTGAAGAGAGCTCTTGTATAAGCACAAGAGGTTGAGTCTAAGGATAAGACGAAGAGAGAAAAAGAACTTTAGTTAGGTGGCAGTTTTAAGTTAATACATGTTTTATTGAAACGTGGCTTTAAAACTCCCGTAACACCTCGCAACTAATCTCTCACATCTTCATCGGAAATCTCGATTGGACAGGCTTGATTCTGGAATCAATTTGCAATTGTCCATGATTATCTTAGTTGTATCCCTGGTGATAGCCGTGTCAGAGTCCGAATCTCTGTCGGGACGGTATTCTCGATTATATAACTTCGTAACAATTTGGGCATAGTGTTTGGCATTGTATTTGGCATTGTATTTGGCATTGTATTTAATCTCTGCCATAGAGCACTTAATTTGGTTTCTTGAATAGTAGTCGGGATTGTACTCGGTATGGCAAAGTCCGTGGTACATATATCTTAATCTTCCTATCGCATTGCTATTCTCGTAGATTGTCATTGAAAGTAAGTATCATTGAAAGTGTAGAATTCCACATAACTTCGTGTATATCAGAATAGTCATATCATTTGATTGTCATCCGTCCCTGAGCATTAAAGCATCTCCGGGATGTACATAACAGCGCTTGCAAGTCCAATCCTCATAGTCACAACAAAAGCTCTTTTCCTGGAGAAAGTAGCCTTCTGCAGAACCGTGATCTCTTGTATCTGCGACGTTTTCCGATGCCCGGGCAGCCAATTGTAGTTCATAAGTATTCGGTGCTTCCAATTCCGCTTCACCACTGTGAATAGTCATTTGTCTGTGGGGGTTACCTCTGACTTGTATTGGTTACAGTAACTGAAACGTTCATGGGGTGAGTTCATGGTTGCTCGGCCTATATGGCTTGCTCGTGCCTGGGGTCCCTCACAAGTCCTCGGCACACCAAAGTGCACACTCAATTGTCATTCGCCTGTCGGCATTATCTCCGAAATGCAGACTTGCATCGATTTGTACGAACTGCACCATCAATCTTAGCAAAGGAATCAAGAAAGGATGGAAGCAGTGGAAGCGACAGTCCAGGAAGCCTTGTGATTAACAGTTTGCCCACAAAGGAGGAAAGCACCGCCATCCAGTTACTCCCTTCGTATCTCGGCGAGCCAGTTGCAGTCATTCATTATTCTCATCTTGACCCCCTCCTAATGCAACTACCGCTGCTGCTCCTTGCTGGCCCTTTCAGGCTTCGGGGGTTACCACTTCTGCTGGCTAACGATGACACTCTCATTGGTTCATATACTGCAGCTCCCAGCAAACAGGTGCAAACCCCAAACCGTTGGGCGAATGCCATGATAACCGCTTTCTAGCTAGCAGCCAGCATGCCTTCCCCGAGTTGGTATCCCAGGGAGAGTTATATCCTACGATGGTCCAGATGCTTGATGCTTATGGTGAAGGACCACTCAACGAGTCTATCTCGGTAGAATTTCACATGCTTCAGATATGTTTCCGCTGCAAGATAGCAACCACATATCAACTTGCTCATGCGCAGTACATAAAGGAGGCTGCGAGAGAAGTATTGACTATGTTGATCTTAGAACCGGCACAGTGACCGATCGACTATCACTGGGTATGGGCCCTGGACTACAACAGTTTTGTTCCACTTACATCGAGATGGGCACATTCAGTAGATCAATTTGTAATTCTGAGTGGATTCTATACCACCATAAGCACTGGTAATATATCCTTGGTAATAGTAGTAATTTGTTGGTATAGATATATAATGACTGAGTACGGTGGAATGGGTCCCAGCATTAATAAAAACTAGCATTATCCATATCTCCTCGATTGATTGGATCCTCCAATTGGTCGTCTGAAAGTGGTGCCTCTGGAAGTGGTAGTCTTAATTCTTAATGTCATCTCTCCCATTGCAAATATAGACAATATTGGTTGCGGTTCTTGACTCGCTCGCAGTCCAAGAAGTGGTGATGCCGGAAGTCCAGAGCTTATACGATCGATAGGTAAGAATAGTCCTTTGCAGCCTCCATTGCCATTAATGTAGTAGCTGTCAAAACTCATTGATATGGTAGGTGGACCTCGACTATCCATAATAAGTGTGCTCTGAGAAGTCATCATAGTAGGTCTGCAGAATTGTGTAGGTCTCGGCCGTAAATCGACATCAAGCTGTGCAGTATATCACCGTTGTAGTTCGGTTCACTCGAGGGAAAGTCTGTCATCGTCAATGTTCTTGTATTGTGGGGTAGGTTTCTCAGTCACTGCACTTCGCTAGTGCAGATTTTCGTGATGGGAAGAATGCTTCTATCACAGACTGATACTCCTCCGTAGGTATGCTTCGTTCGAATAGTATGTTAGTATGTATATGTGGCTGTAGAATGCCTCCGTATGTGGGCTTCTTTGTTAGGGGTTCTATCCAGATAGCGGTAAGGATACATGTTAGTTACAGCAAGTACACGTGACTACCATTCGGAAGTGGATACCATTTGCCACGAAGCATAACAGCTTCTTGGGAAGTAACGCATGTGATCGGTCAGACAGCCTTTAGCGGGGTTACGTCTGAGCCGCATGTATTGATTTGATAAGAGCAGTTTTATCATGCGGATTCGCAAGATGATGCAATTATGTCGCCATAACCGGGATGTGAAAAACCATCAGCGGTGTGCATGATTATACAATACATCTACTCAACCTTGATAGTGGGACAACATATCCATTTGCGATAAGCTAGGAGTGTGCACCACCTGTAATACAATATGCGAGTACAAGGGATCATCGCACCTAGGCTCTTAGAGTTTAGGAATAATGCGCACACTCCCCGGATCACCAAAGTCCGAATCCTAAGCATGTACTGCGTGATGGAACATTGGCATTGGGTGAAGATAAAACGCCTGAAGAGACTCTGCTCATTGGGTTGAGTTAGTATGCGTCGCAACCCAAAAGAGGGTGTCATAATCTACGTTGGCAGAGTATCGGTTGGTCGCCAACGTAAATCTCTGATGCAATGCCGAGTAGCAAAATTGGTATGGTGAGGCATTAATAACTTCAAGTTATTATTATATTGGGATAAAGCGCTGATCAGTCTGTATGATGTGAGACGTTCCAACTACTGAACGAACGATAAGCAAGATGTCTAAGTTGAAGTTATGAGTTATCATAAGTTGCATTTGATATTATGAATCATGATGGCCTCATATGAGGAGCGATAAGCTTTAAAACCGATCATGCATAAACCGGATAACCTTGATGGAATTGGTGGCGGGTCTCGGGACAGAATTCCAAGATAAGCTATCAAGCAAAACCATTGTCATAGTCCTGAAAGTAGCGGCCAAACTTGAGCCAGCGAAAGATTATAAAGAACTCACATTGTCTCCCCAACAATGAGAAGGACCAAGCTCTAGCAGCAATCCACACTCAGACAATTACCAGTGAAGAACACCTTAAAATATAATTAATATTTCTACCCAAACATCTTTCACGATTACTTCTCTACTACATACAAGTGAAATCGAAGTGTATGTTTACCTTGAATCAATTGAGGAGACATATGGCCCACAATCATCTCGTCCAAAAATTCAGAGAGTTGTTTCTCTGGTATGAGGAAACGACCAATACCTCATGGCAATATTGGGTATTGCACAGAACCGAGCATCTTCGCATCACCTACGACTTCTGCAGATTTATTTCGATGGGCAGGCTACCTTTTGAGGAACTTATCAATACAAACCTTGAGTACACAGAGGGAGAAAACGGGGACTGTTTTTCGAGGGCTCTCTTGTAACAGGACAAGAGGTTGAGTCTTAGGATAAGACGAGGAAAGAAGAAGAAGTTTGGATTAGTCAGCTGTATTTAGTTGATAAATGTTGTATTGAAATGTGGCTTAATACCCCTGTAACATTCTTTGAGGTTGCTAGAGCTGTATGTTTACACGCCATCTGAGATAGGTGAACTTCACTCAAATAGGAGGAAGGTAGTCGGAACTGTGCTGACTCATAAATCGTCTCGTGACATTGCCTTTGGTTCTCGGTATTGTCGATTTAGGAGTACAATGGCTCCGTCCATAGTAGGTTGCTTCGACTGGCAATCGTGCTCAATTCACTCACAGCAATAGTATTCGAACTAGATTAGAATGATTGTATACAGTTCTTGTCGTTGGCAGCATCGAAAAGTTGAGTGCTGTACTTGTCATACTCTTCTTGATTGCTGGTGACGCGCGGTGGAAGACGAGTAATGTCGACAAATCCCATCAGCGAAATGTATCCGTTTAATGCAAAAGCAATGATAGTGTAAGGTCGTGTACACCAGCATTCGTCCTCATAGGTATACGTGTGGTAATTAGCAGATTACTGTTGCACAGGTGGATGTGAGTGATAGTAGGTATAGAGGTATCAGTAAGATTATCGCTAGAGATCCAAGACTCGTGGCGAGCCGACAATATTGAATGCCCGTGACCCGGCCCCGCGTCACATCCCGCCGTTACAATTGGTCCTCTCATGATTTATTTGAGTTGGCACTGTTTACATAATCTGCAATACCTACATCTTCGACCTGCAAATTGCACATTGATAGTTACTTGCCGGGTAGTCAATCTGTGTTGAGTAGCTCCCCTCCTGTTTCAACCGGGCTTGATCAACCACAAAATCTGTCTGATATGTGTGATGTCTAGTATTTGTAACGGGCCTGGTCGGGCGCAGGTGATAGGAATATTATGAGACTGAACTCGAAGTGCGTATCGAGGGACAAAGACACAGACGAGGAGTCGGAATATTTTCAAAGTCGTGCTTGTTGATGGCTATACAAGAGAACGAGTATAGAGAGAAGAAAAGGAAATCCTCCAACACCAAACAACCTCTCTCTATATACAACTTCATTCACCAGCCTCAAACCATTCCCCATGCTTCGATGTACCATCTGAACCTTCGTCCATGATCTTACACACCATCTCCCAACGTCTTCCCAAAACAATTACGCCACAACATCCGACGTCGCAACACTTCTTCCTACATCCTCATCTCATCCTTATCTCCATATATTATTCGCCCACCATTACTGGTTCCTTTTGTTCCTCTAGAACCTTCGTCCCCGCTTTCTCCAAATGAGTGACTTCCCTCTTGCATAATTCCTGCCTACTTCCCTTCGTACCTACGCAGATGTAACCCATCATACCTTCAATTGTCCGAGCCGTCACAGTATCCCCCTCCTAATCTCGAGGTCCTCCGAGCGCCATTCCCAATCGTTCGGGTTGTCGTGGGTATTTCTCATGGAACGCATCGAGGGCTTGAAGTCCATCGATATCTTTAGCTGGTTCCCAAGTCATCTGATGATATCCCGTCAATCGGACAAGGTACTGCAACCGATTCCTATATACGCGTGAATCTTCCCCCCGCTCCATCTGATACTCCGAATCACCCTCCACTTCCACTGGGGGGGGGGGGGGGGGGGGGGAAAAACACAGT